>Ga0153924_1000025_pt1 | contig 134369 bp, 124 predicted proteins | sample TSNJ008MetaG_FD_104709 | JGI IMG/M metagenome (GOLD analysis project Ga0153924, IMG submission 104709) | Attine ant fungus gardens microbial communities from New Jersey, USA - TSNJ008 MetaG | ecosystem: Host-associated > Fungi > Mycelium > Unclassified | place: USA: New Jersey, Wharton State... | reverse complement strand
GTCCGCGCCGCCGTCGGTCCCGTAAACGGTGAAGTCCATCAAGTCGCGCTCGTCGCGGTAGGTTGCCCAACCCGCTTCCAGGATCAAGGTGCCGCCGCCTTCCAGCCGGATGAACGCTGATGCGAAGTCTTCCACTTCAAATTTATGGCTGGAGTTGGAGGCTGTGTAGCGGGCGTTGCCGCCGAGTCCGCGCGGGCCGAGTTCGGAGTGGGTGGACGCGGAGACGGCCAGGACTTTCGGCTCGCCGAGGAGGTGCAGCGAGTAGTCCAGGACGTGGACGCCGATGTCAGCCAGCGGACCGCCGCCGGCGAGTTCCGGGTTGGTGAACCAACTGCCCAGCATCGGAATGCCCTGCCTACGGAGCCACGATGCCTTGGCGTAGTAAGGACGTCCCAGCGTGCCGGCGTCGATCACTTCTTTGAGCGCCTGAATGTCGCCGCGGCGGCGGTGGTTGAACGCGACGTCCAGCACGCGGCCAGCCTTTCGGGCGGCGTCCACCATCTGCTGACCCTCGACGGCGTTGCGCGCCAAGGGCTTTTCGCTGAGCACATGCAGTCCCCGCTCGAGCGACGCAATGGCGATGGGCGCGTGTAGGAACGTCGGCACGGCGACGCTGACGGCGTCGAGGCCTCCAAGCTCGATCATGTCCTCCCAGCGGGCGAACGCGTGGGGAATGTTGTACTCCTCCTCCAGCTGGGCAAGAAGGTCGGCTTCCATGCCGGCGACGGCGACAATCTCGACGCCGGGAATGTTGCTGTATGCCTTGAGGTGCTGCTGGCCGGCCCAACCGATGCCCACGACTCCCACCTTGAGGGTTGCTGACGGGGCCTGCTGCTGAATGCTCACGTTGTTCCTGTTCTTTCTGGGGTTTCGAGGTTTGGGGTTAGCCTTTGACGGCGCCGGCGGTCATGCCGGAAACAATGCGCTTCTGGCACACGAGCACCAGGATCACAAGCGGGACGGTGATGATCACGGACGCGGCGCTGATGGTGCCTAGTGGCTGGTCGAACTCGCTGGTGCCGCTGAAGAACGCAATCGCGACCGGGACCGGACGGGCTTCGGGCGAGGTGGTCAGCGTGACGGCCAGGAGGAACTCGTTCCAGACCGAGATGAACACCAGGATCGCCGTCGTCGCCAAGCCCGGGACCGCCAGCGGCAGAATCACCTTCCGGAAGGCGACGAACGGTGTGGCACCATCCATGTACGCGGATTCCTCCAGCTCGCGTGGGATCTCCTTGAAGAACGACGTCAGCGTGTAGATCGCCAGCGGCAAAGCGAACGTCAACTTAGGAATGATGAGGCCCAGCAAGGTGTCGTACAGGCCGATCTCGCGCCAAATGGAGAACATCGGGGCCGCGATGGCGATGGCCGGGAACGTGGTCACCGAGAGGATGAGCGTCAGGATCATCGCCTTGCGGCGCATCTTGAGCCTCGCCAGCGCATACGCGGCGAAGGACGCGAACACCAGCGCCACTGTTGTAGTCACGACGGCGATAATCACCGAATTGCGCAGCGCCAGGAGGAATTCGGGGTTCTGGAAGACCACCAGGTAGTTCTCGAGGGTCGGCTGGCTCGGGAAGAGCTCGCCTTGGGACAGGCTCGCGCCCTTCTTAAGGGAGGTGTTCACCAGCCAGTAGAACGGGACGAGCGAGAAGGCCATGACGGCCACCACGAACACCCACACCAAGGGGTGCAGTTTCGATTCCCCACGCAAGCGACGCTTCGGCGCCTTGGGGCGCGAGGCGAGTTCCGCCGTCGGGCGTTCTGCAGTCAGTATGCTCATTGTTCCTCCTTCGCGACATCGCGGATGTTGCCGCCGGCGAAGCGGACGTAGATGACCGAGACCATCATGACGGTGAGAAAGGTCAGGATGGACAGTGCCGAGCCTTCGCCCACCAGCCGGTTTTCGCGCAGTTGTGTGTAGGCGAGCATGGACATGGATTCGGTGCCGTTGGCGCCGCGGGTGAGCACGAACGGCAGATCGAAGACGCGGAGGGCATCCATGGTGCGGAAGATTGCGGCGAGTACGATTGCCGGGCGCAGGAGCGGCAGCGTGATGTTCACGAAGGTCTGCCATTTGCTGGCGCCGTCGAGTTCCGCGGCCTCGTACGTTTCGGCGGAGATGACCTGCAAGCCGGCCAGGATGATGAGCGCCGCGAAGGGCGTGGTCTTCCACACGTCGGCCATGACGATCACGGCCATCGCGTAGCCGTGCTCACCGAGCCAGACGACGTCGCCGCCCGGCAGCCCCAACGTGGAGAGGACGTTGGTGACCAGGCCCATGTTGGGCTGGAACATCGTCTGCCAGGTGATGGCGCTGACCACGGTGATGATCGCATACGGCAGCAGAACCACGGTGCGCAGGACGGCGCGGCCCTTGAACGCGAGGTTGAGCAGGAGCGCCATGGCTGTGCCGAGGATGAGTTCCAGGCTGACTGAGAGGCCCGCGAAGAGGAAGGTCTGGCCGAACGCAGCCCACCACTTCTGGCTAGCCAGGGCGGTGATGTAGTTTTCCAGTCCGACAAAGCGGGACAAGCCGGCGGTGCGGACGCTGTACTGGTTCAGCGAGAGCCAGATTGCGTAGCCGATGGGGACCGCCGCAACCAGCGCCATGATCACCAGCGACGGGGCGGTCATGCGGAAGGCGAGCTTGCGCTCGGCGCGGTCGCGGCCGCTTACTCTTCTCGTCTTCGGCTCGATTGTTTCGATGGCCATAATTTAGAAGCTCGCCTTGGCGGTGGTAATTTCCTCGGCCATCTTCTGCACGGCTTCCTCGGTGGAGGCGGTGCCGGAGAGGACGGCGTAGACGTTCTTGTAGATCGCCTGGCTGATCTGCGGGTAGACCGGGGAGATCGGGCGCGGCTTGGCGCCCTTCACCGAGGCGAGGAGTTCAGTGGCGAACGGCATCTTTTCTAGCACAGCCGCGTCAGAGTAGGCAGCTTCGTTGACCGGGGCCTGGGAGTAGTCCATGGCCACGTGCTTCTGCCAGTCCGGGGTGGTGGCGAAGTCGATGAACGCAACAGCTCCGGCCTGGTTGGTGGAGTGGGCCGAGATCGCGAGGTTCCAGCCGCCGAGCACGCCGGAGGCCTTGCCGCCTTCCCATGCGGGCAGCGGCGCGACCGCGAAGCTCGACGCCAGCGGTGTCGCGTTCAACAGCCGGTACACGTGCGGCCAGTTGCGCTGGTATCCGAAGTCGCCGGACTCGTAGGCGAGGCGGGCAGGGTCTTCGTTGTAGGTGAGGACGGCGCGGTCGGCTGAGCCGTTCTTGAGGCCGCCGACCATGAAGTTCAGGACGTCGCGGGTTTCCTTGGAGTCGATTGTGACCTCGCCCTGGTCGTTGAGCACTTCGCCGCCTGCGCTGTAGAGCATTTCGAGGAAGTTCACCGTGAGGCCCTCGTACTGCTTGCCCTGGTAGACGTAGCCGTTGCCGGGAGCCTTGGCGGCTTCCGCGTAGAGCTGCTGCCAGGACTCGGGTTTGGCTACCTTGTCCTTCTGGTAGTAGATCAGTCCGGCGTTGGTGAAGAACGGCGAGCCCCAGTACTTGTCCTGGTACTTGGTGGTCTCCACAGTGGAGGGAATGAGCCGGTCCTTGTTGGCTTCCACCAACTTTGTCTGGTCCAGCAGCCAGCCCTGGGAGGCGAACTCGGAGGTCCAGATGACGTCCGTGACAAAGAGGTCGCACTCGGTGGACTTGCCCTCGAACCGCTGCACGATCTGTGTGCGGGCTTCATCCGTGGTGGCGCCGATTTCGGTGTACTTGGCCGTGACCTTGCCGTTCGCCTTCGTGAACGCCTCCGCCGTGCCCTTGTAGATGCCGCTCGCGTCCTTGACGCCGCAGATATTGACTGCGCCGCTGGCATTAGCGCCCGACGCCGGATCGGCAGCTGCCGCTTGCTCGGCACCTTGGGGTGTTGCTCCCCCGCCGCAGGCGCTGAGGAGGAGGGCTGCTGCTATGGCGGTTGCTGCTAGGGCTTTGCGGTTTCGTTTGTTCTGGAGCGGATAGGCAGGTCGGTTCAAGTCCACGAGTGGCTCCTTTGGTGTGTGGGGGATGGTGCTTCAGGTGCTTTAGCTGTGGTGCGTCCTGAGCCTGGCTTCGTTGCCGGTGTTGCTTTTTTGCTTTTTGGAATCGATTCCAAAAGTGTTCTTATAAAACAGCCTTGCGGCCGTGGAATCGATTCCAAAGAAGTGTGACAGTCGCCACGCGGAGCTGTCAACCCTCGCTATTTTGTGGAGTCTCGGATGACGAGTTCGTGCGGGAGGAAGGTTCTTCCCTTGCGATGTGAGCCCTCGACCGTCATGCGTTCCAGGAGTTTAGCGAAGGCTACGCGTCCCATTTCGTAGGCCGGCTGCCTTACCGTGGTCAGCTCCGGAACGCACATTTCTGCCTGGGCCGAGTCGTCGAAACCGGCTACGGCAACGTCGTCCGGAACCTTTTGGCCAGCGTCGGTGAGTTCACGGACGCACCCGGCGGCGACGATGTCGGTGCCGCAGAAAACGGCGTCCGGGAGGTCCTTTGTTTCCAAGAGCTTCTTCGTGAGATCCCGCCCGGCGTGGAAGCCGAAGTTGCCTTCGCCGAAGAGGATCTGGTCCGGTTCCAGTCCTTGCTCCGTGAGCGCTTGACGGAAGCCCTCTTCCCGCAGCCGGCCCGAGCGGGCACCCCTGTGGGCGAGCATGGCCAGCTTCTTGGCACCCGTGTCGATTAGGTGCTTCGTGATGTCGTAGGCCGCCTGGCGGTCATCGATGGACACTCCGAATGCTGCTTCGGCATCGACAATTTCACAGACCTGGATCACGCTGAGTTGCTCGGCGACTGCGTTGACGTCCTCGTCAGGCATTGTTGGCGAAAAGATCACGAGCCCGTCCACTGAGCCGTTCCGCAGCATGTCCACGAGTTGCTGTTCGCGATACGGGTCCCCATCGGTGGCCGCAATGAGGCTGACGTATCCCGAGTCAGCGGCAGCATCGCCGACACCTCGGAAGACTTCGCTGATCACGAGTGAGTCGAGGTTCTTAGCGAGGGCGAGGACGCGCATAGTCCTGTCCCGTCTAAGGTCCCTGGCCGAGGCGAGAGGACGATAACTGAGCTCCCGAATTGCGGCGGTGACCTTCTCCTTGGCCGCCTCGCTGACAGCCGAACTCCCGTTCAGGACACGCGACACCGTCCCCACGGACACACCCGCCGTCTTGGCGACGTCCTGAACTGTCGGCCGAGCCATTCGTTTGTCCTTCCCCGAGCAGTGACGATGGTCCTTGCCGCCCTGTCTCTGCCCACTTTATCCACTTTGCTGGAGCGAACCCTGTCAGGGAGCGACTAGACAAATTCTCGGGACCATTTAGGCATAAGACTTATTCCGATGGTCTTACAGCTTCCAGCCACGACCTCAGTGAGGCTTCCATGGACCGGAGAGTTCCCACTCCAGCGAGCAATGCTTTCGATGTAGGCACAAGCTTGCTCGACATCTTGGGCATCTGTTGGGCGATGCCTTCAAGTTCTGCAGAGTCAATGGACTCCAGCTGGTCAGCCAAAGATTGAAGCGTGTTTACAAGATCATCAGGCAGACCGCTTGATCCCACCTCGGAGTACAGGCTAATGCCGCGGTTGAGATTGGTCAGGAGCTGATCCCAGACTCGGGTTGCTTCGTTTGCGCTAATCGTGAGCTTCTCGTTTGGTTGCTTTAGCTTGCTAGCAACTCGAACCAACGAAGCCCGCAGTAGTGATGGACTCTTTGTTTGCAGACCCACAACCGAGGCTTTGAACGCCTCACCTAGATCGGTAAAGTCCTGAAGGAAGGTCTCAAGCGCTTCCTCTGTCAGCGGTAAGAGTTCTTCCGCAGTTGCAAGATACTCGTCAAAACCGAGTTCCGGTTCGTTTGATTGCAGTCGCGCACTAGCAGAATCGGGCGTGGCTCTAGGGCTCGATTCTCGCTCCGAGATGACCCGCTCAAGCCGGTCAGCTACCAACTCCACCAGATTTCCATAGTCGGCAGATCCGCGATCCGCGCGCCGCGCAGCGGTCACGTTGAGATGAAGAGTTGAACTCAATCGTTCAATGATTGGGTCCGTCAAGGTTTCGGAACGAAGTGCTGACGGCTCAATCCAGATCAGCGGCAACAAAAGTTGCTCCGATGCATTTCGCTGCGCTGCTTCTGAGAACGAGGTGAATTCCCTCCTACAGCCGTCGCTTTTTAGGTACCGAGGTGTAACGAATGGCATCAGGAATGTTGATGCTTGAAGCTCTCGATCAAGTCTTTGCCAGAGATTTTCACCCCACGCAACGTCTTTTACATCGAGGAATAATTTGACTGTTCGGCCATGGAGACCCTCCAGTGCATCGACGACATCGGTCGCAAACTGTCGGATGTCACCACCGGTACTCGAGTCCTGGTCCTGATGGCTGTAGCTAATGAATATCTGCGCTTCTTCTAGTGCCGGCAAAATGTCTTCTTTCTGAAGATCAGATGGTGAGTGGAGCTCAATATTTTTGCTAGCTTCGGGCGTTTGCCATAACTCAAAATTGGACAAGGCAGCCAAAGGTAGGGACCACAAATCCTTATCAAATGCAACGACCTGCTCGCCATTCCCAATTACAAACCCGCGATGAAACCTCTCACCGTAGTAGTTCTTGAAAGCACGGATGCCCTTGAAATGGCTGGATGAGACCGCACCGGCGGCCTTGATTTCGACAGCAACGAGTCGTCCCTGATTATCCTCCAGGACAAGATCAACTTCACTAGTGCGTCCATTCTTATTCTCTCGCCAGTGGGTAATATTGGTATCAGTTTTTGCCCACCCGAGGTGTGCTTTTATTTGCTGGACGACATGGGTTTCCATCATGCCTCCGCGTGTCATGGCATCAGCCATGGTGCGCCCACTAGCCAGCAGCGCCGACCCCGAAAGAGCAGCATCGGCAGGGTAACACTTGGCGGTGCTTCGAGACGATTTTTTGGAAGGTCGATGAAAATTGGGAATCTCGGCCAGTAGGAAGCGTCTTTCGAGTAGGTCAATGTACCGATTGACCGTTCTCGAGTCGATACCGATGGATCTTGAAATTGCTGTAGTGTTTAATTCACCACCGGGATGCATAAGCAGATGCGTCAGGACGTCATGGGCAATGCGTGAATCATTTTTCTCCCCGGGAAGAACGTCGCTTGTGAGGACAGCTTTAATGTCCTGTTCAATCTGTCGATGCAAAGCTCGGACGGGACGTCCAGCATTCATAACGCGGTAGCGAGGCAAACCACCACGGATCACTCGATCGTCCCAGTTGGCGGGCAGCGGGACTGTTGTTCCGACAACCGGAGTTCCGTCAAAAAGATGGTCAACGACTGACCATGGACCAAATTCGCTGGTTGTGAGCTCAGCCTCACTCAAAGGTTCCAAAGTTAGGCGAACTGCTCGACGTGCCAGAGGGTCAGTCCCTCCCAGCCCTGTCTGACCAATCGCTGCCGAACCCGTCAGCACGCATTGCACCGACTCATCTGTCTCGTCGAGAAGCGCCTTCAGCGCAAGCGGAAGTTCCGGCAGCAGTTGGGCTTCATCGATCGCAAACGGGCTGGGAAGACTTCGAAGCCAAGCTAGTGGATTGTCAGTGGCCGCGGCCAACTGTGTAGGTTCCGTGAGAGTGAAGCTGGCAGCGACGAGATTTGCTTTCTTAAGTTCCCTCAGAAGCCATGTCTTGCCTACGGCGCGTGCGCCTTCAACTATGACGACCGGCGTATGGGCCATGTACCCCACCAGGGTGGGCTGTATAAATCTTTGAACCTGCATGATTGATATCATACATTCCATGTGTAAAAGATTCTACATGCACTGAGGGAAATATGGTCAGAAGTTTCCAGTGAGCGGTATGCCCAACCTCCATGAGGTCCGCACTCATAGCCGGGCCGCACGCGACCGCGCAAGCACTGAGTCTAGCCCCCGAGTCGGTCGCGGGGCCGGCAACGTCGTTCAGAGCCTTCGTGGAGATGCACCTAGGTCAGTACGATGGCATCCGACCACGGGCTAGGCATGCAGGTATTCGTGGCGACAGCCAATCAGTAGCGCTCGCCACGGTACTCCCCGCCCTTCGTCGCTCCTCTGGTGACATTCTGACAAACCACAATCGTTCGTCCTGGTGTAGAGGGGGCGAAGTTTTGTTTCGACTCGGGACCTCGCAAGTACCATTGCCCTGCACGTTTCGAGCAGCGCTGGCGCTTGCCTCGGCTAAGTCCCCCAGCCGCGGGGCACACCGATGCTGAGCTCATGAGGACCGCTGACATTAAATTGAACCTGGACAGCCCGCGCGGGAACGCACACCACTTCATGCGAACTTGGTTCCAGAATGTCTTAAGGACTCCAAGTCTAACTGCGCAGGAATCGGGGCTCCCACTAGCCTAACTAGATCCAGCAACCACAGCCCCAGACCTGCCCGAGTAGGGCCAACCGTCGGGGAATTAAAACCATTTTGCGAAGGCCGGCGTGCGGCGAAGGGGAATTGCGCAATCTTCTTGCCCACGATTCCGCAATACAGTCATTGCGCAGCACTTCTCCGACTATAGTTTCAGTCATGGACGACAACGAGACCGCGCAAAAGCAGGCCGGAACCGAGTCTCGTGCCACATCCAACAAGGACAGTGAACCCGGCAGCTCGTCAACACTGGCCACTTTAGAGCGGTATCGCCACCGGGCGTGGTCTCTAGCTGGATTATGCGCTACCGGTGCCGGTGCGTTGGCCGCAGGACTGGTCTTGTCCCCCGCTCGAATTGAGCTTTCTTTTCCCGCGCAACTAATGGGTGGACTTAGCATCGCGTTGCTGCTCATCACCGTCGGAGCAGCAGGCTATGCAATGTTGGTCACGAAAAAGCGTCGGCAGAAAGGTAACTCCTTTCCGATTCGCCGATGGAAGAAATTTGAAAAAGATGAAAGTGAGCCGGAAAAGTCCGGACGGGTTCTCAGGGCCATAAATAGCTCAACCAAATTTGGTGGGGTTACCGCCGTTTTGGCGCTACTCTCCCTAAGCGCCATGGCATCAACTGTGCTACTCGGAGGAAGCGCAGCACAGAATGTTCAGATAACGCTTACCGGCGAACCTTTAGCTGCACTAAAGCATGCATGTCCTAAAATAGGAATGCCATTGAAGGGCAAGCTCTCTCTCGAGAGGGTCCAGGCCGTAGATAAGACATGGGTGGAATTCGAAATAGTAGATGATTCATGCGCCCAGCAGACTGGATCATCCAAGATTCTTGTAGATCGCGAATCGATTTCTCTAATCGAGTTGCCTCGTGACCGATAAGATTCTAGTCAAATTTCTCCAGATTGTTGCCTTGGATAGGAAATGGGAGGCGGCATTCCACAAGGCATTGGATGATCTGGATCCGAAAGGGGAGTACACGCGGCTCGCATCAGATGCTGACGTAATTGATCTTTGCATACTCGCCTATCCCGCCGCGGACCACGAATATATTGTTGAACATAAACTACTAGCAGAGAGATTGACCACCCTAAATAGCTCCGCAGATATACGCCTCGTTCTTTTTGCCTGCGAGAAGTCTCGACCTAAGGTAACGAAAAGTCTTCTTGCGACGCTTGCCCGCGAACAAGTCCCTCCCAGTTTTTTCAATATTAATCCTGACCTCGTTGTACAAACGCGTGACGCCGAGGTAGCCGTTGCTGAATACCTCGAGCTTACTTTGAGAAACAAAGGATTGTGGTTGGAATACTCCACACGATCCAAATCTATACTCATATCTGATGATTCTTCTTCAAGGGAGATACTAGACGAATTATGCAATCAATGACTGATTTCGGGTGGGTGGCCGCAGCTGTAGCCCCATGGACCGTCTCCCCGCATCCAAATTTTGGGGTCGGTTCTTTGCATCCTTATAGTGTCGCCGCACTTGTTACCGAGTTTCGGCACTATGAGATCGAGAAACATATTTCAAGACTTGAAGACCCTCATCCATCCTGGTCGAGCGAGGTGATCAACCAGATCACCTTGTCGACCCGAGCGGAGACTCAGAGAGATGCCGCCTGCTCACTGCGTGAACTTGCCCGTCGGGAAGACCTATCCCCCGGCGCCCGGACGGCTGCGTGCCTTTACGCCAGTGTTGCGTTTGTTGAGCAAGACGACATTGAATCGAGTATAAGACTCCTAACTGATGTTCTTGAGTCTTTCCAGGACGTTTCAGAACTTACGGCCGGCGCCAGTTTCCGCCTTACTCTTGGTGTTCTTTATCTCCAACGTGCACTTCGATTTTACGAAATTGGAATGGATACAAAGGCGGTTGAAGATCTCAAAACAATCCGAAATATCCTTCCTACTCAGCGTTCCCATTTCGAAGAATTTGAAGTTTCTCGCGGAATAGCCTGGTCCGCTCAGCGGGTCCAACTCGACGTTCTCCGAGTGGTGAAGTCTAACTCAACACGCCTAAAGAGTCGTCTAGAGAATATTGAAGGGGACACTTGGGTTCAGGTAGTCCGTGCCCGACCTGGTTGGATAGACATCCGCACCGACTGGATGGGAGCCACCCGTGATCGTGAATACATTAAGGATTCGCTGCAGGCTCTGACGCAGACCTCTACCGGTCGGGAGACTTTCAGTACGTCGAAAGCAAGTATTGAGGCCGGACTGGCAGCACTTCTCGTCGCGGAACTATCTGGAGACATCGGTAGGATCTACAGCAATCGTACTGAGCTAGGGCGCATCCGATTGTTGGACCAGGAGTCACCCGAATCAATTAGGTTTTCTCGCCTGGAGGCACTTCGGCTGCTACGGCATGCTAGAGACAAGGACGGTTTGGTTGCAGCCTTGGTCCTTGGGCGAACAGAATGGGACGCTACCGTACTTGCGGATGCCGCGCGGGTACTTATGGATAGACCGTCTTTGCTGATGCGTCTAACTGAGGAAGACATCCGAGTACTCGCTTCCTCTGTAGATCTATTGGCTTCAGAAGATATTCCTAAAGCTATCGAGGCTGTCCTTAATTACCTCGAACTTCCAACGAATAGCTCACGAAAAAGCTTCGCTGGCGAAGATCTGGCTTTCCGGGTACTTAGAGAGAGCATGTCCAGGGTAGCCGACCATGAACTAGTAGCCGCAAGAGTCGCCAACATTCTTCCGGTCAGCTCCAGAGTTATATACTCACAAGCCCAGTCCATTGAGAGCCTAGTAACTCGTTTTGACGTTGATTCCCTGAGCGAACCGACGAAGAAGCGGTGGATGACCTGGGCTCATGACCGCCAAGCTGACCCTGATCTAAGCTCACTTGTGCGTGCAATTTTCAGGCGGATGTCTCCCCAAACCGTTAATGGATTGGCCACAACTCAACGCGATATTGACCTCAGCCTCGAACTATTACTGTCAAACCCTTCCCCAGCCGACGTCGCAACGGATTTGATGCAACGGATAGTAGACTACTGCCGAAAAAGCCTGTCGGAAATTCGTCTAGAGGCCCGCAAATCTGCGAGATCAGTAGGTGGAATCGACAGCGGTGATCTAGCTGTGTCCATTGCCCTATATGGTCACGATGATTCACTCTGGCAAGAAATAGTTGAGTTCCTGACAGACACGGTTGTACTCGCTGATTCCAAGGCTGATGCCGTGGAACGCCTTGCCGATAATATCGATAAAGTACCATCCAAAGTTCGAGAATCTCTGATGCGCAACTGGTCTGCCATTGAGTCAAGCCCAAGGAGCGTAGGCTTTTTTGCAAATAAACAACTCCGGCATTTCCCAGAGGCAATACGACTTGGAGCAACACTAGGTGTTTCAAGTTCTACGGTCCTCCTACAGTCCATTACGGACTTGGCCAGTGATGATCTTTCTCAATCTCGCATAGAAGCAGCTCGTTCCATTCGGGCCATCGACACAGCGGTAGAAGGAACCTCGGAATGGGCTCTTTCACTCCTGCTCCAACTGACCCGCGATGGCGACCCAGTTGTTCGCGCGGAAGCGGCCAAGTCCCTTGCGGTCTTAAGCGCTACATCAAGCAGCTTAGATTTACTTGTAGACCGTCGTTTAGAGGACCTACTAAAGGAGACGACCATCAGGACTCCATTGGCTCTCATGCATGGGTTTCAAATGTGCAAAGAAGAGTTGGCTGGGAAGACAAGAATTGTTGATTTGATTTTGGCGGTTTCCAAGACGCATCCGTCTGCCACAGTCCGGGGTGCAGCTCAGCATGCCCTAAATCGAATGGGTGTCGATGCTCCCCTAAATTGAAATCACCGGGGCTGGAGTAGTTTCACCGCAGGGTGACTCACGGGGTCATCTTGACGCAAGAGGAGGATCTTCGGGTGTGGTGCTTAACTAGAGCAACACGGCACCTGAAGAACTTCGTGACCTAATCGAATGCATTCCTTGCCCTTGCTGCTCGATGTGTCGCTGGTGGTTGCTGGCCATTACGCAGGGCAGGCCCCATCACAACGACGGCAACCGCTCCAGCTGTATTTACTCCGGGATCACTCGGAGGAGACCCAATAACGCATTCACAGCGACGGGCCGCCGGAGGATGACACCCATGCACAACTGCCCTACAATTTTGGCAATTATTGCATGGTTTTCTTCACCGTAATGCGTTTGGCTAAATGCAAGAAACAGATTGGCATCAGTGGCTAGTGGCGAAAGGCCCTAGTGCAGGAACCAGTCAACAAGGGGCTTGAACGGCCACGGCGCAGTCAGCACAGCCACCTCACGCAGAACCTTCAAGCTGCTACTTTCGCCTTCCTCAATGTCAGTGTCGATGAGTAATCCTCGTATGTGAGGAGAAGACTTTCCTTCGACAATGAGTTCGGCAGTCCATTCAGCCCCCTTCGGTAGGTGGCCTGGCATAAAGCCGATCTCAGCATTTTCCGTGCCGATGGCCCCCATGGCCATCTGTGGGGCAACCCCCGAGGTGCTAGCAGTACGCAAGAGTCCCATAAAAGTGGCATCCAACCCCACAAAAAGTGGTTTGTCTTGGTCAAATTTGTCCCGCGTGATGTCGTGCGGGCCTACGTTCTTCAACCGCAGCTTAACCAGTTGCGGGTCGCGTACCGGAAGGCCCTTGTAAGTAAAGCCTAGATCCTCGTGAGGAGCCTCCGAGGGCATTAGATCGGTGACGCTAAAGGCTAGAAGCAGCTTACCCCTGCGTGTACCCCAACGTCGGGCCGCCCATATGCCGCAGCAGATTGCCGCGATGCCTATTACGCCGCCTACCGCTATGCCCGCGGCGGTCAACCAATCACTACCTGTCCAGTTTTCCACCGAACCATCTTTACGCAAGAAGTCGGCTACTCGATGTAAGGGGGACCTTACCCAGCTTGGTTCAGGTCGTATCCGATGTTCAACTATCGACACTTCATCGAATCAGAACTCCCGGCGTGGACAGTAGCGCCATTGTCTTACGCTCTGGCGCGAATTCGACCGCACCCAACTTGGTCCGATGAGCATTGATTCACCTGCCTTTCCTTGACCTCGTTGTTGTCAACAGGCGCAGGAAACCCCGGCCGGCCCAACTGGGTGTACTGCCCCGGGAGGTGGGTTAGCCGGTTGGCTGGTGCTTGTTCCCGAGTGCGGTGTGGGCCCGTGATGATTGTAGTAGCGGATCCAGACGGTACGGCCTCACGTCGGCTGGTTTCTGTGCCGTAGACCTTGGCGTAGTCGATTCGCGTTGAGGGTTCGGTGGAACCGTTCTATTTTGCGGTCGGTATGTGGGTTGTAGGGATTCGTTTCGAGATTATGCCCAGCTCGGTGCAAGCCGCTATGAAGGGGGATGCAGGCAGGTCCGTTGACTTCGTGACATCAACGTGGAGCGTCTCTCCTGCGGCTGTGTGTTGGTAGCGGCGGATCGGTTCCCCGGTGTTCCTTGGATATAGCGGAGCGGGTTGATTCGGCAGCGCACCACAACCACATGGACCGTCGAGAAGGGGATCCCCAGGAGCCCGGCGATTTGCGCCGGACCCAGCCGCGTGCGCCACCGCATGGCAACGAGGCAATCGACACGGGGGGCGCGGTTCGGGCTGCAGCGAGGGCGGGGATGACCTGTCGCTCATTCCGTCGGGCCTGAATTCGCGATAACGGATGGCCCAGCGCTTGGGCGGTAGGCCATGGAACTCTGAAGAACCTTGCTGCCTCGGCGATCCAATGATGGTCAACGACCAATCGGACGAGCTTCAAACGGGCTTTTGATGTCAACCAACGTGTGACATGAAGGCCTCTTTGGTGAACAGCGGCTTCGTAGACAACTCCACTCCACACCGGAGGCCTGCGGCATCCCGGAATCTCACGCCGTGTCCTCACGCGGACTCAACCAACCTCCCTGGGCAACGTACTAGAGCGCTCTGATTGGCCCGGACAGCCGGAGGCTTGACCCCGCTAGCTGGTATCCCAAAACCCCCACCTCCTCACCCACCCCCTTGACTCCCATCCCCACCTTCCCTAAACTTTTCATAAAGCAGAATCTAAATTCCACAAAGCGGAAACTGAAGCTAAGCACCAAGGCCACGCAAAGCACAGAGGAAGATAGATCAAAGCCCCTCCTCGGAAGGACCTACGATGACGTACACAGTGAACTGCTCCATCCTCTTGACGGAGCTGCCCTTGCTCGAGCGCCCCGCCGCCGCGAAGGCAGCCGGTTTTGACGCCGTCGAGTTCTGGTGGCCCTTCGAGACCTCCGTCCCCACCGACGCACAAGTAACCGAGTTTGAAACAGCCATCAAGGACGCCGGCGTTCAGCTCACGGGCCTGAACTTCAACGCAGGCAACATGCCCGGCGGCGACCGCGGCCTGGTGTCCTGGAAGGGACGTTGCTCCGAGTTCAAGGACAACATCGATGTCGTAGCCGGCATCGGTGAGCGCCTGGGCTGCAAGGCCTTCAACGCCCTCTACGGCAACCGTCAGGACGAGTTCACCCCTGAAGAGCAGGACGAGCTCGCCGCCAAGAACCTCGCCGCAGCAGCTGAAGGCGTCGCCCGCATCGGCGGCACCGTCCTCCTCGAACCGGTCAGCGGCGCACCCAAGTACCCGCTCCTCACCGCCGAAGACGCACTCAAGGTCATCGCCCGCGTCAAGGCAGAATCCGGCGCACAGAACATCAAGCTCCTCGCCGACTTCTACCACCTGGCAGTCAACGGGGACGACGTCGAATCTGTCATCGAGAACCACGCCAAGGACTTCGGCCACATCCAGATCGCCGACAACCCCGGCCGCGGTGCCCCCGGCACCGGCACCCTTCCGCTCGGCGAGTGGATCGCCCGCAGCCGCGAACTCGGCTACGACGGCTACATCGGCCTCGAGTACAAGGAACCGCAGGAATCGGCTTTCAACTGGGCCATCCGCCAGCGCGCCAACGCCAACTGAATTACGACGGCGGCACCCGCCACAGCGGTCAACTCACCAAGTAGCCCGCACGAGTTAAAACACAGACTTTCAGAAAGAGAACCACAATGAGCAACGTTGCAGTCATCGGACTCGGAATCATGGGCCTCCCCATGGCCATCAACCTCGTCAAGGCCGGCCACACCGTCACCGGTTTCAACCGCAGCCAGGACAAGATCGACAAACTCGTCTCCGAAGGCGGCCAGGGTGCTACGAGCATCGCTGACGCAGTCAAGGACGCCGACGTCGTCATCACCATGGTCCCGGACTCCCCCGATGTTGAGGGTGTTGTCAGCGGCAAGGACGGCGTCTTCGCCAACGCGAAGAAGGGCACCATCTGGATCGACGCCTCCAGCATCCGCCCGGATGTCGCCAAGCGACTCTCCGAAGAAGCAGTCGAAGCTGGCATCCGCCCGCTGGACGCCCCGGTATCCGGTGGCGAACAGGGCGCCATCGACGCCGTCCTGTCCATCATGGTCGGCGGCGAGAAGGCAGACTTCGACGCAGCACAGGATGTCCTCAACGCAGTGGGCAAGACCATCGTCCACGTCGGCCCGTCCGGCTCCGGCCAGACCGTCAAGGCAGCCAACCAGCTGATCGTGGCCGTCAACATCCAGGTCCTCGGCGAGGCCATCGCCTTCCTCGAGGCCTACGGCGTAGACACCGACGCAGCACTGAAGGTCCTGGGCGGCGGCTTGGCCGGCTCCAAGGTCCTGGACCAGAAGGGTCAGAAGATGCTCGACCGCAACTTCGACCCCGGCTTCCGCCTGGCCCTCCACCACAAGGACCTCGGCATCGTCACCTCCGCAGCCCGCGAAGCCAACGTCGCTGTCCCGCTCGGCGCAGTCGTCGCCCAGCTCGTCGCCGCAACCGTCAACCAGGGCGACGGCGGCCTCGACCACTCGGGCCTCTTCAAGCAGGTCCTCCAGCTCAGCGGCCGCAAGTAAGCCAAAAGGCGCCACTAGAAACACAGCAGGGAACCCGCCGTCGTACATAAATAACGACGGCGGCTCCCTCACCACACCCAAAAACACCCCAGACTTCGCCCGTAAGGGCACCAAATTAGGAGTACACCATGGCAAAGATGCGCACCGTTGATGCGGCCGTAGCCATCCTGGAAAAGGAAGGCGCAACCGAAGCTTTCGGTCTGCCCGGCGCAGCGATCAACCCGTTCTACTCGGCAATGCGTGCCCACGGCGGCATCCGCCACACGCTGGCCCGCCACGTTGAAGGCGCCAGCCACATGGCTGACGGTTACAGCCGCGCAGCTGATGGCAACATCGGTATCTGCATCGGCACCTCGGGCCCTGCCGGCACGGACATGATCACCGGACTGTACGCAGCCCAGGCTGACTCGATCCCCATGCTCTGCATCACCGGCCAGGCACCTGTCGCCAAGCTGCACAAGGAAGACTTCCAGGCTGTGGACATCGAGTCCATCGCCAAGCCGCTCACCAAGTTCGCCATGACCATCCTGGAGCCGGGTCAGGTTCCCGGCGCTTTCCAGAAGGCGTTCCAGCTGATGCGTTCGGGTCGCCCGGGCCCGGTCCTGCTGGACCTGCCCATCGACGTTCAGATGGCCGAGATCGAGTTCGACATCGACGCCTACGAGCCCCTGCCCATCGAGAAGCCCAAGGCTTCCCGCAAGCAGCTGGAAAAGGCCCTGGACCTGCTGACCGCAGCCAAGCACCCGCTGATTGTTGCCGGTGGCGGCATCATCAACGCCGGCGCTTCGGCACAGCTGGTTGAGCTGGCCGAGATCCTGAACGTTCCCGTGATCCCCACGCTGATGGGTTGGGGCGCCATCCCGGACGACCACCAGCTGATGGCCGGCATGGTTGGCCTGCAGACCTCGCACCGCTACGGCAACGAGACGTTCCTGCAGAGCGACTTCGTCATCGGTATCGGCAACCGTTGGGCCAACCGCCACACCGGCGGACTGGACACCTACACGGCCGGCCGTAAGTTCGTGCACATCGACATCGAGCCCACGCAGATCGGTCGCGTTTTCTCGCCGGACTTGGGCATTGCGTCCGACGCCGGTGCGGCGCTGGACGGTCTGTTGGAGCTGGCCCGCGAGCGCCAGGCAGCTAAGTCCCTGCCGGACTACTCGGGTTGGGTTGCCGAGTGCCAGGAGCGCAAGGGCTCCCTGCACCGCAAGACCAACTTCGACAACGTGCCCATCAAGCCGCAGCGCGTGTACCAGGAAATGAACAAGGCTTTCGGCCGCGACACCACCTACGTGTCCACCATCGGCCTCTCGCAGATTGCCGGTGCACAGATGCTGCACGTGTTCGGTGCCCGCAAGTGGATCAACGCGGGCCAGGCCGGCCCGCTGGGTTGGACCGCTCCCGCTGCATTGGGCGTTGTTCGCGGAACCCCGGACGCCACCGTTGTTGCCCTGTCCGGTGACTACGACTTCCAGTTCATGATCGAGGAACTGGCCGTGGGCGCACAGTTCAACCTGCCGTACATCCACGTTGTGGTGAACAACAGCTACCTGGGCCTGATCCGTCAGAGCCAGCGCGGCTTCAACATGGAACAGAACGTTTCCCTGGCCTTCGAGAACATCAACTCCCCGGAGACCAACGGTTACGGCGTGGACCACATCAAAGTTGCCGAAGGACTGGGCTGCAAGGCCATCCGCGTTGAGGACCCCAACGATCTGCCGGCCGCTTTTGATAAGGCCAAGGCACTCATGGGTGAGTTCAAGGTTCCCGTGGTTGTTGAAGTGATCCTGGAAAAGATCACCAACATCTCCATGGGCGTTGAGATCAACGGCGTGAACGAGTTCGAAGAGCTGGCCGAGTCTGCGGCGGACGCACCCACCGCGATCCTCACCAAAGCGTAAGTAACAGTAAGAAGGGAGGCACCGGAATGCGTGTTGTTATCGCCCCGGATAAATTCAAGGGCTCGCTGTCCGCACCTAGCGTCGCCGAGCACCTGGCAACGGGTCTGCGGGCGGGGTTCGGCAACGGCATAGAAGCAACACGCATTCCGGTGGCCGACGGCGGCGAAGGAACCATCGACGCCGCCATCGGCTCCGGCTTCACTCGCCGGACCACCACCGTCACCGGCCCGCTCGGCGAGCCAGTGAAGGCCGACTTCGCGGTGCGGGAACAGGAAGCTGTCATCGAAATGGCGGCAGCTTCCGGTCTCGCCCTCCTCCCGGACGGCCCCACGTCCAAGACGGCCAAGACAGCCACCAGCATCGGAACCGGCGAACTAATACGCGCCGCGCTGGACCTCGGCTGCCGCAAGATCATCCTGGGTGTGGGCGGCAGCGCCAACACCGACGCCGGCGCGGGAGTCCTCCAAGGCCTCGGCGCCGTGTTCCTGGACAAGAACGGCAACGAGCTCCCCGGCGGCGGCGCGGCCCTCGCTCAGCTGGACTCCATCGACTTCGCCAACTTCGACGTCCGCGTTGAGGCAACGGAGTTCGTGTTGGCGTCCGACGTCGACAATCCCCTTTTGGGGGCCAGCGGAGCCCCAGCCATCTTCGGTCCGCAGAAAGGCGCGACGCCGGACGACGTCGCCGAACTCGACGCGGCGCTTAGCCACTTCGTGGACGTCCTCGCAGCAACAACCGGACAGCACGCCAAATACGCGGCCAAAGCTGAAGGCGCTGGAGCAGCAGGCGGCGTTGGCTACATTGCCATAGCGGCACTGAAGGCAGAGCGGCGGCCGGGCATCGACGTCGTGCTTGAATTCACTGACCTCGAACAGAGGCTCAAGGGCGCCGATCTGGTGATTACCGGAGAAGGCAGCCTGGACGAACAAAGCTTGCTCGGCAAGACCCCCATGGGTGTCTCGCGGGCGGCACAAAAAGCAGGGGTTCCCGTGATCGCAGTGTGCGGCCGGAGTACCCTGAGCCGGGAACAACTCACGGGCGCCGGCTTCCACACGGTCCATGCACTGACCGATCTGGAAAAAGATGTCCAAAAATGTATCGCTGAAGCAGGGCCGTTGCTTGAACAATTAGGTAAGCACATAGGCGTGTACCTGGCGGAACGGACCGAAAACAAGGAGTACCTCAATGTCTGAAGCAATCGGCGCCTATGACCTCGTTATCCGGGGCCAGCGCATCCTCACCACCGCTGGCATCGCAGCGCGCGAAGTTGGCATCCGCGACGGCATCATCGTCGCCATTGAACCCCTCGGAAATGGTCTGACCGGCAACGAGGTCATCGAACTCGCAGACGACGAAACCCTCCTCCCGGGCCTGGTGGACACCCACGTCCACGTCAACGAGCCCGGCCGCACCGAATGGGAAGGCTTCGCCTCCGCCACCCGTGCCGCAGCTGCCGGTGGCGTGACCACCATCATCGACATGCCGCTGAACTCCATCCCTCCCACCACCAGCGTGGACGGCCTGGAGCAGAAGCGCGTGGTCGCCAAGGACCAGGCGTTCGTGGACGTCGGATTCTGGGGCGGTGCCATCCCGGGCAACAAGAGCGACCTCCGCCCGCTGCACGACGAAGGCGTTTTCGGCTTCAAATGCTTCCTCCTGCACTCCGGCGTGGACGAGTTCCCGCACCTTGAAGCGGATGAGATGGAAGAGGACATGGCTGAGCTCAAGTCCTTCGACTCCCTCATGATCGTGCACGCCGAGGACTCCCACGCTATTGACCGCGCCCCGCACCCGGGCGGCGACCACTACGAGACCTTCCTGGCCTCCCGCCCCCGCGGCGCCGAGAACAAGGCAATCGCCGAGGTCATCGAACGCGCCCGCTGGACCGGCGCCCGCGCCCACATCCTGCACCTCTCCTCCTCTGACGCGCTGCCCATGATCGCGTCAGCAAAGCGCGACGGCGTCCACCTCACCGTGGAGACGTGCCCGCACTACCTGACCCTCATGGCCGAAGAAATCCCGGACGGCGCCACGGCCTACAAGTGCTGTCCGCCCATCCGTGAAGCCTCCAACCGGGAGCTCCTCTGGAAGGGCCTGCAGGACGGCACCATCGACTGCATCGTCTCGGACCACTCCCCCTCCACACTGGATTTGAAGGACCTGGAAAACGGTGACTTCGCTGTTGCCTGGGGCGGCGTTTCCTCGCTCCAGCTGGGCCTGTCCCTGATCTGGACCGAAGCACGCCACCGCGGCATCCCGCTGGAACAGGTTGTTTCCTGGATGGCCGAGAAGCCTGCCGCCCTAGCTCGCCTGCACAACAAGGGCCAGCTGGCACTGGGTTACGACGCCGACTTCTCTATCTTCGCCGCCGACGAAGCGTTCGTTGTGGACGTCAGCAAGCTCAAGCACAAGAACCCCATCACCCCGTACGACGGCCGTCCCCTGGCCGGCGTGGTCCGCAAGACGTACCTGCGCGGCACCCCGATCGACGGCCAGAACCCCGGCGGCAAGCTGCTCCGCCGCGGCAACGTTTAGGTCAACCGTCATGGCAGTCAATGCCTACGGGCCACCGCCGCAGCGCGGGTCTTCCGCGCGGCGGCCTGGCATGACCGCGCACGGCCTGGCGCTCTGGGTCAACCCGGCCGACGGCGACGAGATTGATCCTGAGGTTTGGGAGCGGGCAGCACGGCTTGTGCTGGCCCGCGCCATGAAACTTGCCCCGGAGGCGGAAGTCCGCATCTGGCCCGCCACCGGGGCACAGCACTCCGGCGTCGGTTGCGCTTCCTGGGGCGGCACTCCGCAGGAAGCCGCCGACGCCGGTACCAACAGCGCTCTCACGCTCGCCGATGCCCTCGCGGAGGCGCGTTCAGTAACCCGCGCCGAAGAGGCGGAGCGCGATTCAGAGGGCGGAAGCACCGCCGTCGAGCCCGTAACGTTGGCCAGCCGCCGCAGCCAACTTGCGGTGGACCTCGCTGCTGAAGTAGTGCTCCTTGATGGTGAGCCGGTTTCCTTTACTGGCATGGAGTACAAGCTCCTCCGGTACCTGGTGGTCAACTGCTCACGGGCCATCAGTCGTGAAGAATTGCAACGTTTTCTGGAGTCATTTGACCTCCCCGGCGCGGCATTTCGTTCGATCGACGTTTATGTTGGAAGGGTGCGGCGGAAGCTAGGCTCCGCCCGAAACACGGTTGCCACCGTCCGTGGTGGCGGCTACCAGTTCGTGCCAGGGCCCTATGCCACAGTGCGCGGACCTGCGGAATACAGCATCTAAGTTCGCTGTTGTACAAGATCAACGCACCGCAAATTGTATGACCGCTGTTGTTTGAAATAAAGGCCGGCTGTTTGCCGGTGAAACGTAAAGGATCGCCATGACCCAGAAACTCATCGTCGGAACGCAAGCACCTGATTTCACGCTTCTCGACGCCGACGGCACCAAGGTCTCGCTGTCCGATTACCGCGGACGCAACGTCATTGTGTACTTCTACCCCAAGGCTGCCACCCCCGGCTGCACCACCGAGGCCTGCGACTTCCGCGACAACCTCGCCAGCCTCCAGGGCCACGGCTACGAAGTCATCGGAATCTCCCCGGACGCTCCGGAAGCACTGGCCAAGTTCACGGGTGAATTTGCGCTGACCTTCCCGTTGCTTTCCGACGAAGACCACAAGGTTGCCCTCTCCTACGGCGCATGGGGCGAAAAGCTGGTTGACGGCGAGATCGTGGAAGGCCTGGTCCGCTCCACCGTTGTCCTCGACGGCGAAGGCACAGTACGCCTCACCCAGTACCAGGTTTCCGCGCAGGGCCACGTGCAGGCGCTGAAGGACGAGCTGCTGGGCGTCTAACCCTCACTCACCTCCCGCGGGCTCGAGCCCGACGCTCTCCCACGTCCCGCGTGCTTGAAAACGGAATGGCGGCCACCAACTTGGAGGCCGCCATTCCCATGACTTGTGGCATACGACTTGCCTGGGCGCTCAGACTGTTCGTCGAAGCTGCTGAACGTATCCCGAGGCCATCACTAGCGTGAGCCATACTTGCCATAGCGGGCCGCCGACGAGTTCCATCCAAGGCATGCTTCCCAGCGCCAGGCCCAGCAACAAGCCGAGCCCCAAGAGCAAAGCGCTTAGTCGTGCCCTTGTACCCGGCCTAAAAACAGGGAGCATCAAGGTAGCTGCCAGGAAGACGCCGCATAAACCCCAACCTATGAGGAATACGCGCAACAGGTCGTCCTTGCCACTGCCACCGGTGGGCCAGAGAAGCACTGGCACCGCGATCGACACTGCACAGAAGACAACAGCAACTACGGCGGCCTTTCGAGACGTGAGTGCTGTATCCGTTTGGGATAGGGCTGACATTTTTACTCCTTCTTAGTACGGTCCACACCTCACGATGGGGTAACACGAAGAACGGTTGCAGCAGTTCAGGCTCACGCACCAGGGACAGCCAATCGCCGCGCACGCCAGACAAGTCGCGATATTTCCACAGGCAAGAGCACATCCATAGCAGCAAGATTGCACGCAACCCCAGTTCTGCTCATCACATCGACGGGACATGCAGTCGGGACAATCGCCAGCCATGGTTCCCGGCCACTGTTGCAAGTATGACAAAATTTGTCAAACGTCTTTCTTTTTGAGGAACCCGGGTAAGTGAGTCGACCGTGTGGCAAAACCCCTTCCCACATAACTGCAAAAATTCCTAATGCGCACGTGCCGACAACCAGAGCGGGTGTTTCATGTGTCGTGACTAAACGTGACAAATACCCAGCCGCATTAGTTAATGGAGCCATGGTCTCTCCCACGCCCGTGCGCCACGCTGTCGTCGTCGAAGATGATGCTGACATTCGTGGACTCCTTGTACTCGTCCTCGAGCAGCTCGACTTCGTGGTGACCGAAGCGCCGGACGGTCTCTCCGGCGTCGAAGCAGTCCGCCGGACAAACGCCGAACTGGTGACGCTGGACATCAACCTCCCGGACATCGATGGCATGGAAGTGTGCCGCCGCCTCCGCGAATTTTCCGACGCCTACGTCCTCATGCTCACGGCCCGGGCAGATGAAATTGATCGGCTCAATGGCCTGGACACAGGCGCTGACGACTACATCAACAAGCCCTTCAGCCCCAAGGAACTCCAGGCCCGCATCCGTGCCCTGTTCCGCCGCGCCCGCACGCCTGCCGCGCCCGCTGAGGACAGCGGCCAGACTGACGAACTTGCCCGCGCCGCGGTGGTGCAGCAAAGCCTGCTGCCGCGCGAAACGGTCCGCCTCAGCGGTTACGACGTGGCTGGCGCCTTCCGTCCATCGCGCAGCGTCGGTGGGGACTTCTACGACTGGTACCAGACCAGTGACGGCATGCACCTGACGTTCGCTGATGCCATGGGCAAAGGCATGGGGGCGGCACTGATCGCAGCCACCGTCCGCGCCGTGATGCGTTCCGTGGCAGAGACCCCGGCCATTGATGCTGCCTTCGGCTCGGCCAGCGCCACCATCACCTCGGACCTTGACCAGTCCGGTTCCTTCGTCACCATGTTCCATGCGCGGCTGGACGCTCCGTCAGGAACCCTCAGTTATATCGACGCCGGCCATGGGCTTGCGCTGCACATTCCGGCTGAGGGGGCGGCCCGGAGGCTCTCTTCGGCGGGCCCGCCCGTGGGAATTCTTGAAGGCCAGCTGTGGCCGGCTTCCGAGCTGGTGCTCGAACGCGGTGACTCGTTGGTGATCGTCAGCGACGGCGTGCTGGACGCCCACCCATCCTTGGAAGAATTCCAACGGAACGTTGAGAAAGTAACCCGCAACGGCGCTACCTCGGACGAGGTTTGCGCCGCCCTCCTTGAGTTGGCACCAGCGTCAACAGCGGAAGATGACGTGACCGCCGTCGTCGTCCGCCGAAAACCAACGTTGCACTTTAAACAGTAAAAAGGGGGGTTTGTGACACGTTTCTGGACTCGGCTGATCGTTGTTCTGACAGTCATTTTGGGCGTCAACTATGTGGCGTGGCGCTGGATGGCCTCTCTGAACTGGGAAGCATGGTGGATTGCCGTGCCGTTGGTGATCGCCGAGACGTACAGCCTGATTGACGTCATGCTTTTCGGCCTGACCGTCTGGAACATCAAGTTCCGGAAACCACCGCCCCCGGCTCCCGCGGATGCCACCGTGGACGTCTTCATCACCACCTACAACGAGCCCTTGGACTTGGTCATGACCACGGCTCTGGCTGCCAAGAACATCAGCTGGCCGCACAGCACCTGGATTCTCGACGACGGCAAACGCCCCGAGATGCGCCAGCTCGCCGAGTCGAACGGGATTGGCTATGTAACGCGCGGTGCGGACTGGACACCGGACATGCCGCGGCACGCCAAGGCCGGCAACCTCAACAACGCCCTCATGGTCACCTCCGGCGAGTACCTGTTGATCCTCGACGCCGATCAGATCCCCGAGCCGGACATCCTGGACAAGACACTTGGCTACTTCAACGACGACCAAGTGGCGTTGGTCCAGACCCCGCAGTACTTCATCAACGTCCCCGCGGACGATCCCCTGGGCAGCCAGGCTCCCCTGTTCTACGGGCCCATCCAGCAGGGCAAGGATGGCTGGAACGCCGCCTTCTTCTGCGGTTCCAACGCGATCCTGCGCCGCGAAGCCCTCATGCAGCTGGGTTTGGTGGGCTACGTCAAAGCCACGGAGAAGAGCGTCCGGCGTGCCCTCGCTGCCTCACGGACCGCCATCAAGAAGGCCCGGCGGTCCTCCGAGGCCCAGAACCCGTTGGTAGAGCAGATGCTCAACCAAGTGGAAGCCGCTACGGAATCGGCGCAGAGGGAACTCGAAGCCGGGGCTTCCCTCAGCGAGATCACCTACCGGGTCCGCCGCCAAGTAGACGAGGCCGTGCGTACCCTCGTGGCCGCCGATTTCTCCGCACTCCAGTCAGACCTCGAAGAGATTGCGGCCATGGAACTGGCCCACGTGGGCGAGTCCGGTGTGACCACAGTGGCCAGTGACGCCGTCGACCGCATGTCCGGACGCGACTGGTCGCCGCTGGGCGCGCTCGAATCGGTCCACGCGGTCCTGGACGCCATCTCCGTGGAACGCACGGACGAAGCCCAGCCGATCATGCCCCTGGCCACCATCTCCGTCACTGAGGACATGGCCACCGCCATGCGCTTGCACGGCCTGGGGTGGAAGAGCGTGTACCACCACGAAATCCTAGCGAACGGGCTGGCCCCGGAAGACGTCAAAACCATGCTCACCCAGCGCCTCCGGTGGGCCCAAGGAACCATGCAGGTCCTCCTCCGGGAGAATCCGTTGGTCCAGCGCCGGCTCACGTGGGGCCAGCGGCTCATGTACTTCTCCACCATGTGGACCTACCTGAGCGGTTTCGCGGCCGTGGTATATTTCGCGGCTCCCATCATCTACTTGACGCTCGGCATCCTCCCGGTGAGTAGCCTCAGTTACGACTTCTTCCTCCGCTTCATCCCGTTCATGGTGGTGAACCAGCTGCTCTTCCTGGTGGCCGGGCACGGCATTCCCACCTGGCGTGGGCAGCAATACAGCCTCGCGCTGTTCCCCACCTGGATCAAGGCATGCACGACGGCGGCACGTAACGTTTGGTTTGGACGTCCCCTTGGGTTCGCCGTCACCCCCAAAGCCCGGCAGAGCGGCGGGCCCAGTTGGAGCCTGATCCGCCCACAGATCATTGTGGCCGTGCTGCTAGCCATCGCACTGGTTGTTGGCCTGATCCGGCTTATTGCTGGAATGTCCGAGCCCTTAGGCACACTGGTGAACGTGGCATGGGTTGCGTTCGACCTCGTGGTGTTGAGCGTGCTGGTCATGGCAGTTTTGTACAAAGGTTTTGAGCCACAAGTTTCCGAGGAGAGGAATGCAGATGCAGTTTAGCTATGAGGTCAACGACTCCTACGCGGAGGTGAAGAGCGTGGGCCGCCTGAACATGGTGGCCGCGCCCAAACTGCGCGAAGTAGTGGCCGAAGTTGTTGCCGGCGGATCCAGCCGTGTCGTTGTGAACCTGGCAGAAACCGACTTCATGGATTCCTCCGGGCTCGGCGCCCTCATCGGCTGCCTCAAAGCCGCGCGTCAGGCCGGCGGTGACCTGCGAATCGCCGGTGTTCAGCCGCAGGTGAAGATGGTGCTGGAACTGACCAACATGGACCGGGTGCTCACGGCGTACCCCACGGCCGAGGCTGCGTTCAGCGATGACTGAGGTCATTGCCCGCCGGGGCTTCCATGGGCCGTCCAATGATGAAGCAATCGAGGCCATCCACAACGAGATGGACGCGCTCTGGGATGATGCATCCTTCGTGCCGGACATGGACCGGATGACCTTCGCCACGGCCGTCATCGAGGCGGCTGCGAACATCGTTCAGCATGCCCTCCCAGCGGCGGACAAGCCCGTGGAAATCGACGTTGACATCAGTGTTCGTTCCAATCGGTTGATCGCACGGGTCAGCGCGCACAACGCCCGCGAGCCCTTCGCGGAGGACATGCAGGCTTCAATGCCGGATTCGGAGGCCGAGTCCGGGCGCGGGTTGGCTTTGATCGAGGCACTGGTGACCACGGTGACGTTCGAGCGGCAGGACGGCACCAACACTTGGATCCTGACCCGCGACACCTGATCCTCTCTCACATCCCGAGCCCTTCAACCCCAACCTCTCTCACATCCCGAGCCCTTCAACCCCACCCTCTCTCACATGGATCCACGGGTTGTTCTCCCCATGGCCAAGCGCAACGCAGCGTGACAGCATTCGGTGAGATCCGTCGTCGAGCACTCAACGAAAACCGGGGAACCAGAATGAATCGCCGCTTGCACCGTAAACCATGGGCGCTGGCTGCTGCCCTCGTGGTGATGACTGCAGGCTGCAGCACCGCCCCGGACGAACCCAAACGGAAACCCAGCCAAGCGCCACCCATCACCGCAGAGCCCGCATCTGTTGCCGAAAGCGCTGCCAAGTACAACGCCCTCACCGCCCAGCTCGTTGCCGCTTTGGAAGCCAAAATGCCGGACATTACGTGGACCGTGGATGACCCGGCACGCCTGAGCCGCGCCCAAGACGGCAGGTGCATACTGACCCCACGGAGCATGAAGAGCAGCGCAGACATCGTGGAGCCGTCAAAGCACTTTGACGACGTGTTAGCGGCGTCGGACCCTGTGTTGGAAAAGCACGGTTTCCCGGCCTTCGACGGAACTGATCCAGTTCCGGGCGGATGGGTGGTCACGCGGAGCACTGATGCCGCGGGGGCAACGGTGACCATCGAATCGAAATCCCCGGCATACGTGCGGATGACCGTCCCGGTGAAGTCGGATACCTGCGATAGCAATGAAATTCCTCACGGGGACAAATAATGGCTGGATTTTACGGAGCTGATATTGCCCAATTGCGGGCACTGGCAAAGACCATGTCGCGTCACTCGGAGCGGATGTCCTCGCTGTCCCTGGAGTTGGGGCATCTGATCAACAACGCCCCGTGGGATGGCCGCGATGCCGTCATGTTCAAGGCGAAGTGGGATTCCGAGCACAGGCCCATGCTCAAGAAGGTCTCCAGCGAGCTGCAAACTCAAGCGGACGCCCTGACCCGCAACGCGGATGAACAAGACAAGACCAGCTCCGGGTCCCCGGGCCCGGACCGCTCCGGGCGGGGAGATTCGAACCCTCCCGGCGATCCTGGCCCCTTGGATCCGGACAAGCCCGACGTCGATGTGCCCGGCGACGTCCGCAACGACCCCGACGCCGGCGACCCCAGCGATATCAACCAAGGCCAAATTGGCGATTGCTGGCTGTTGGCCGGAATCGGTTCTGTGGCACAGGTGCTGGAGCGTGAAGGCAAGCTGGATGAGTTCCTCGAAGAGCACATGCGGCCTGTGGGAGACCCGCCAACGCACTGGGTTGTCACACTCTACGAAGATGGCGAACCCGTGGAAGTCACTGTGGAGGCCAAGTCGGTTGATGGCGGAGTCCGGGGCGCCGATGGCCAACCCAACTGGCTTTCCATCTACGAACGCGCAGCGGCCGAGCATCGCGGCGGATCTTACGACGACATCGACGGCGGCTTCAGCAGCGAAGCCATGGAGCTCATGACTGGGCAGTCCGCCCACAAGGACGGCGAGCTGAACTTTGACGACATTGAGGACAAACTTTCGGACGGCCAAGCCGTGTCCGTGGGCACCGAAGATGTGAAGGATGACGACTTCGACTGGTTCTGGGAATCTGAAGAAGTCAACCGCACCGACGTCGTGCCCAACCACGCATATGTTGTGGTTGATGTGAAAACCAACGACGACGGCCAAAAAGTCATCGTCCTGGCCAACCCGTGGGGGCCATCCGGCGGTTACATGGAAGGCGACGACGACCACAAGTCCGGCACCCTGGAACTGACCGAAGATGAGTACAAGGAAAACTTCGACTCCGTGTACTCCGTGGATGTGAAGTAAGGATGGCCGTGGAACAGCTCGTAACAGTGAAACAAGGCATGCAGCCAACCTTCGACGGCGTGAAAGTTGGCGTGGTGAAAATTGGCATTGCTGACGGAGCCCCTGCCGTGCAGTTTTGGATCCGGACCCCCGAGCAGGAACGCAAGCAGGCTTTCCGGCAAGGCCAATCCGTCACGCTCCCAGGCGCCGGATTGTTGACGGTCACCTCCATCCATCCCGCCGAGGACACCTCGGCAGCTTTCGCCACGCTGACGTACGACGCCGGTCACGTCACCGATTGAGCGTCGCGCCCCAAACACGAGGGACCTGAGCGAGCGTCAACCCCAAACACGAGGGACCTGAGCGAGCGTCAGGCCCAAACACGAGGGACGTGAGCGAGCGTCAGCCCCAAGCACGCGGGATCTGAGCGAGCGTCAGCAGTTTTCGATGCTCTCTCAGATAATCGCCCGTTTCCGCCGACGCTCCTGCACTCAGGCCTTGGCGATGGCTTCTTTCAGCGCGCCCAGCACCAGGGTCACGGACGCACTGTTGGCGTTCGGGCCCATCATGCCGATCCTCCACACTGTGTCCGCGAACTCTCCTACACCCGAGCCAATTTCCATGCTGAAGTGCTCCAGAAGGTAAGCGCGGACGGCGGCGGAATTGACGCCGTCGGGCACTTTGACCGTGGTGAGGCTGGGCAGCCGTGAGCCTTCGGCGGCGAACAGCTCCAGCCCCATCTCCTGAAGACCGTCCTGCAGGGCAGCACCAGCGGCCCGATGCCTGGCCTGAACATTTTCCAGGCCCTCTGCGAGGATGCGGTCCAGGGCGGCTTCGAGTCCGGCGATCATGGTGACCGGCGCGGTGTGATGATATGTCCGTGCGCCAGACGCAGCGCCGACGTAGCCGCCGAGCAATCCGATGTCGAGGTACCAGGAGCGCGGGTCCTTCACCCGGCGCTCGAAGGCGCGATCGGACACCGTGAACGGGGAAAGGCCTGGCGGGACGCCAAGGCATTTTTGGGTTCCCGCATAGCCCACGTCGATCCCCCAGTCGTCTGCCCGAAGTTCCAAGCCGCCGATGGAGGTCACGGCGTCGGTGATCAGCAGGGCGTCGCCTTTACCGGCGCCGAGAGCCGCGATGTCGGAGAGCACGCCAACGGAGGTTTCTGCGTGAACGGCGGCAATTACTGTGGGATGAGGGTGCGCAGAGAGAACTCGGTCGGCATCTACGGGCTGGCCCCATTCGTGATCAACCCGGATGACGGTGGCCCCGCAACGCCGTGCCACCTCACACATGCGCACCCCAAAAAGTCCGTTAACAGCGATCACTGCTACGTCGCCGTCGGACACTGTGTTCACAAAAGCCGCTTCCATCCCGCCGGAACCGGTGGCACTCAACGGAAGTGTCCGGGCATTGGACGTCCCCCACACCGCCCGGAGGCCCTCGCAGGTATGGTCCAGCCGCTCGATGAACACGGGGTCGAGGTGGCCGAGCACCGGGTAGGCCAGTGCGGCCATGGCTTCGGGGTAGCAATTGCTGGGGCCGGGACCGAACAGGAACCTGGACGTCAGAATGTGCGGCATGTGCGAACTCCTTCAGCTGGTTGAGGTCATTCTGCCCCAGCAGGCTGTGTGGAGCGAACCGGACGCGCCTCGGCGGGCTCGCTGAGGCTCCGCCGCCGGTCTGCCCACCAGATGGCGAGCGCCAGCATCGCGAATACCGCTCCAAGAATGCTGGCCCCGGTCCAGCCCCACGCGTCGAACACCGGTGCCACGGCGGCAGCCCCCACAGCACTCCCCACCGAGTAGAACACCATGTAGCTGCCGATGATGCTGCTGGCTGCCTCTTCGGCCCCTGCCACGATCATGGTTTGGCTGCTGACGTGGACGGCTTGCACTGCCGCGTCCAGCAGCACGATGCCCAGGATGAACCACAGCAAGGACCATGAGCCCAGCGACAACGCGAGCCATGAGCCCAGCAGTGCTAAAAGGCCCGTACCCGTGACCCGTTGTCCCCAGCCGCGATCCGCCGCAGCGCCGGCTCTGGACGCGGCCAGGATCCCGGCGAGTCCAGCCAGCCCGAACAGACCTATGACCCCTGGTGGAAGGTTCCAGGCGGGACCGCTCAGCAGCAGCGACATCCCGCTCCAGAGGACGCCGAAGGACGCAAAAAGCAGCATGGTGATGAGGGATCGCGTACGGAAAAAAGGATCGCTCCGGGTCAACACCACCACTGAGGAGACTGCCTGTAAGTAGCGCCGCCGCCCTCTTTCGGGCCGCTCCTTGGGGAGGGCGAGGAGGACTGACACTGACAAGACCACAGCAGCCCCCGCGGCGAAAATGTAAACAGACCTCCACCCCCAGAGCTCGGTCATGCCGCCCGCTACGGTCCGGGCGAGAATGAGGCCGCTTACGACGCCGGCAGTTACGGTACCGATGTTGCGGCCCCTTTGGTCCGGGGTGCTGGATGCTGCGGTGTACGCGACGATGGTTTGCACTACGGAAGACGCCAGGCCCAGGCCGGCGAAAGCAATCAGCAGCACCGTTTGGGACGAAGCAAGTGTCACGGCAACTGCGCCCACTGCACTGGCCGCCACCTGGGTACCGATGAGGAGGCGACGGTCCACCACGTCCCCCAGAGGGACCAAGAGGACCAGCCCCAGAAGATACCCGGCTTGGGATGCTGCCACGATCCAGCCGAGGCTGGCCACGGGGATACCAATATCAGTCCCGATTCGTTCCAGAAGAGGTTGCCCGTAGTAAATGTTGGACACCATGACGCCGGCTACTACTGCGAGCAGCAGGAGGGGAGCACGGCTTTGTCCCTGTGTGGACTGGGAAAGTTGACCACTCATTCAGCGCTCCGAAGTTTGGTTTCAATATGCAACCATTGGAGCCTATGGCAGAATGGTTGCATGGTGCAACCAAGTGGCGTGGAATGGACCGACCCCGAGTGCCCGGTAGCCAGGACTGCGGACCTCATCGGCGACAAATGGAGCTTGCTGATCATTCGTGATGCCCTGGACGGGAAACGTCGCTTCTCAGAATTCGAAAAATCCCTGGGCGTTGCGAAGAACATCCTCTCGGACCGCTTGCGGCTGCTCACCGAGAGGGGCGTCCTGGCGCGGATGCCCAATGAGCGCGGAACCAGGAGTGAGTATCAACTCACCCGCGCCGGGAGGGATCTATTCACCCTGATCCTCAGCCTTCGGCAATGGGGGGAGCGCAATGCCTTCAGCCCAGAGGAAGCCCATTCCACCTTGGTGGACCCCTCCACAGGCGATCCGGTCCCGCGACTCCGGCCGCTCGGGACAGCGGGCGCCGAACTCACGTCCGAACAGACACGGCTGGTCAAGGTTGGCGAAGCGCTCTAAGGACATGGCAGCTGCACCGCAATCCTGCAGGACCCTCCAAGCCCAAAATGCTAAGGTTACTCACCAATACGGGGCTGCCGCGGATAGGGGCAAGAGTGACCACTGAAGGACAAGGGGCGCCCGAGCAGGGTGTCACCGGCGAAGTGAGCCAGGACCGGTTCGTAGCCGGCCAGGATCTGACGCGCTGGAAATCTCCCGTTGGCCGGGTACTGGCCGGAGGCGCTGAATGGGTTACCAAGCACTTGGACCCTTACGCAGCGCTGATCATCACCTTGGCTGTAGGACTGGCCGTGGCATTGTCCTTGGCGTGGGTTTTTGGCGAAGTCTACGAGTCCGTGAGCGAAGCAAACGGCGTGGCAGGCCTTGACGATCCCGTCCTGGCAACAGCCAAGACGCTCCGCTCCCCCGCGCTCGATGTGGCGGTGACTGCTTATACGGACATCGGTGGGACCATCGGCATGCCGCTCATCGCTGTTGGCATCATGATTTTCCTTGCCCTCCGGCGCCGCTCCTGGACACCGGTCATCCTGATCATGGCGGCGGGGCTGGGTTCACTACTCATCACCATTCTTGGCAAACCGTTGTTCGGCCGCACCCGCCCCAGCCTGGCGGACGCCATCCCTCCCTACGAGCACTCCCCCTCCTTCCCCAGCGGACACTCCTTGAACTCAATCGTCATCGCGGGAATTGTGGCGTACTTGATCATCCTGCGACTCAAGACAACGCGGTCCAGGGTAATTACGGTGTTGTTGGCTGCAGTCTTCGCGTTCACCATGGGTTTGAGCCGCGTCTATCTAGGCCACCACTGGCTAACGGATGTGCTGGCGGCCTGGGCCATCGGCATCGCCTGGCTGGCACTGGTCATCACGGCGCATCGCCTGTACCTTACGGTCAGAACGCGCCGCCACAAGGCGGTAGTCTCTTGACAGCAGCCCGCACACTCGGCTTAACTGAATTACGTATGCTGAAATAACAGTTCCATGATGCGGAAGATTCGAAGTGAGAATGCTTCCTCCGGCCCACACCGGAGTTCCGCATAGCCCACACCATGGATGCCAGCATTTTGCATGAGGATAACAAGCATGGAGCTTGCAGTATTCAACAGTGTTGATCGGGACGAGGCCATCCGGGCCCTCACCCCTTGCCTGGATATCAGCCGCTGGGTGGAGACCATCGTGGACGCCCGCCCCTACGCCAGCGTGGACGAACTCCTGGCGCAAGCCCAGCGCGCCGCCGAGCCGTTCACTGCTGCCGAGGTGGAGTCCGCCATGGCCCACCACCCCCGCATTGGCGAACGCCCCAAGGCCCAGACCACCGAGGCGGCCATGTCGCGCTCGGAGCAGGCAGGAGTGGACCCTGGCGACAACCACACCACAGCTGCCCTCGCCGAGGGAAACCGGGCGTACGAGGATAAGTTCGGCAGGGTCTTCCTGATCCGCGCCGCGGGCCGCAGTGCACAGGAAATGCTCGGCGCCCTCCAGGAACGCCTCACCCACACCCCCGAAGAAGAAGACACAATCGTGGCCGGCCAGCTCCGTGAGATCGCACTGTTGCGGCTCTCCGGACTGATCAGCGAAGGAGTCAACGCATGAGCGTTTCACAAGTAACCACCCACATCCTGGACACAGGTTCCGGCCGCCCGGCGGCGGGTGTCGCCGTCGTACTTTACGTCCGTGAAGGTGACGACTGGACACTGGTGGCGAAGGGCGAAACCGACGCCGACGGCCGCATCAAGACCCTCGGTCCGGAGCGGATTCCCGGAGGCGCTTACCGGTTGAACTTCGCTACCGGCGCGTACTACGAGGGCCTGGGCACCGAGACGTTCTTCCCGGAAGTGGATCTGAACTTCACAGTTTCCGACGCCGGCGAGCACTATCACGTGCCGCTCCTGCTGAGCCCGTTCGCCTTCTCGACGTACCGCGGCAGCTAAACCCGGGAGTTTACGTACGGATTATGCCCTTAAGGAGCCGCCTTAGGGGCATTATCTGTACACAAACTCCGAACGGTAGGCTTTAACGCATGGCTTCAGAGGACACCACCCCCAACACCGCCCGCCGCGAGATCACGGTTCGCCGGGCACCCAAGTTTGTTCCCTTCATGATTTTGGGAGCCGTGGTTGGTGCAATCGTGGCCGCAATCATCGCTTACGGCCGCCAAGCCGACCCCGCTTTCGACGCCGGCACCGTGTTCGGTTTCTTCCTGATCGTCTGCGCTGGCGGCGGCGTGATCCTCTTCTCCATCCTGGCCCTGATCCTGGACCGCATCAGCGTCAAGCGCTCCCAGCGCGCCGTGGTGGAGCCGGTTCCGGATTCGGTTCCGGATGAAGGACCAGAGCACGACGACGTCCGCTAAGTCAGGCGTTCGGCCCGTCTGTTCGTGGGGCGGGCAAGTGTGAGACACACCGCATTTTCGCGGTAACTCGCCAATTCACGGGGTCACATAGCTCGCGGGGGAACGTACCACGCCGACATCGTGAGACAATCGACCAGTGGCACGTGGCGACGGAAAACTTTCTCATGATCTTCTCCCCGGCGAAAAAGGCCCTCAGGACGCTTGTGGCGTCTTCGGGGTCTGGGCTCCCGGTGAAGAAGTAGCAAAACTCACCTATTACGGGCTGTATGCGCTGCAGCACCGCGGACAAGAATCGGCTGGTATAGCTACCAGTGACGGCAAGCGCATCAATGTCTATAAGGACATGGGCCTTGTGTCCCAGGTCTTCGATGAGACAACCCTGAACACCCTTACCGGGCACCTGGCCGTTGGCCACTGCCGGTACTCCACCACCGGTGCCAGTCACTGGGCCAACGCGCAGCCAACCCTAGGTGCGACAGCAACCGGCACGGTTGCCTTGGCTCACAACGGCAACCTGACCAACACCGCTGAGCTCCGGGAAATGATCCTTCAGCGCAATGATGGCCAGCTGACCGGCGAGATGAAGCAGGGCAACACCTCTGACACCGCACTGGTGACCGCACTCCTGGAGGGCGAAGAGGGCAAGACCCTGGAGCAGACTGCGCTGGAGCTGCTGCCCAAGATCAAGGGTGGCTTCTGCTTCGTCTTCATGGATGAAGGAACCCTCTACGCAGCCCGCGACACGTACGGCATCCGCCCGCTGTGCCTGGGCCGTTTGGATCGTGGCTGGGTTGTCGCTTCCGAGCAAGCCGGCCTGGCTACCGTTGGTGCGAGCTTCATTCGGGAAATCGAACCCGGCGAATTCATTGCAATCGACGAGGACGGCGTCCGTTCACAGCGCTTCGCCGAGGCAACGCCTGCCGGCTGTGTGTTCGAATACGTCTACCTCGCCCGCCCGGATGCAGCCATTGCCGGCCGCTCGGTCTACGAGGCCCGTGTTGAGATGGGCCGCCAGTTGGCCCGCGAAAACACGCACGAGGCTGACCTTGTCATTCCGGTTCCGGAGTCCGGCACCCCCGCGGCTGTTGGCTACGCCGAGCAGTCCGGCATTCCCTTCGCGCACGGCTTCGTCAAGAACGCTTACGTGGGCCGCACGTTCATCCAGCCCTCGCAGACCCTGCGCCAGTTGGGTATCCGCCTGAAGCTCAACGCTTTGGAATCTGTGATCCGTGGCAAGCGCATTGTGGTGGTGGATGACTCGATCGTCCGCGGTAACACCCAGCGCGCCATTGTTCGGATGCTCCGCGAGGCCGGTGCCGCCGCGGTACACGTCAAGATTTCCTCCCCTCCGGTCCAGTGGCCTTGCTTCTACGGCATCGACTTCGCGTCCCGCGCAGAGCTCATCGCCAACGGCGCCACCATCGAAGAGATTTCACAGGCAATCGGCGCCGACTCGCTGGCTTACATCTCCGAGGACGGCATGATCGGGGCAACCCAGCAGCCCCGCGAACGCCTCTGCACCGCCTGCTTCACCGGCAAGTACCCCATCGAGCTTCCGCACGCGGACAAGTTGGGCAAGAACCTGCTGGAGCGTACGGACCTCGGCGGCCTGCCCGCTGAGGAGACCGTGGACGACTCCGAGGATCCGGCCGAGAAGCCAGGCGCTACGGGGTGCGATCCCGGACCTGACGCCGAATTTGAAAACCTGCTTACCGACGCTGATCGTTTGACCGACGCCGACAAGAAAGAGTCTGTATGAGCTCCGCAACACCCGCCGCTGAGAACAACTCCGGTATCACCTACGCCTCCGCCGGCGTAGACGTTGAGGCGGGAGACCGCGCAGTCGAACTCATGAAGGGTGCCATCAAGGCGACCCACAACTCCTCGGTGATTGGCGGCGTCGGCGGTTTCGCTGGCCTGTATGACGTCTCCAAGCTGCTGACGTACAAGAAGCCGCTGCTGGCAACGTCCACTGACGGCGTGGGCACCAAGGTTGCCATCGCGCAGGCCATGGACATCCACGACACCATCGGTTTCGACCTGGTGGGCATGGTGGTTGATGACATCGTTGTGGTGGGTGCCGAGCCGCTCTACATGACCGACTACATCGCTTGCGGCAAGGTTGTTCCGGAGCGCATCGCGGACATCGTCCGCGGCATTGCTGCTGCCTGCTCCGTTGCCGGAACCGCCCTGGTGGGTGGCGAAACCGCTGAACACCCTGGCCTCCTGGGCGAGCACGAATACGATGTTGCAGGTGCCGCCACGGGCATCGTCGAGGCAGACGCCCTGCTCGGCCCGGACCGCGTCCGCGCCGGCGACGTCGTGATCGGCATGGCTTCCTCCGGCCTGCACTCCAACGGCTACTCCCTGGTCCGCCGCGTCATCAACCACGCCGGTTGGGCACTGGACCGCCAGGTATCCGAACTTGGACGCACCTTGGGCGAGGAACTCCTGGAGCCCACCCGCGTTTACGCAGCTGACTGCCTGGACCTCGCCCGGACATTCCCGGTGCACTCCGCCAACGCCGTGCACGGCTTCAGCCACGTCACCGGCGGCGGCCTGGCAGCCAACCTTGCCCGCGTACTCCCCCAGGGCCTCGTGGCCACGGTGGACCGCAACACCTGGGAACTGCCCGCCATCTTCAAGCTGGTCTCGGAGCTGGGCAACGTCCCGTTGGCTGACCTCGAGCGCACTCTCAACCTCGGTGTTGGCATGGTGGCAATCGTTTCTGCCGAAGCAGCCGACGCCGCTGTGGCCCGCCTCAACGACCGCGGCCTGCCGTCCTGGGTCATGGGTACCGTTTCAGCAGACAGCGACTCGATCGACAAGACCGGCCCGGACTACGTCCAGGGTGCCAAGGGCGTCGACGGCGGCGCTGTCCGTTTGGTGAACGCTTACGCCTAATCCCCTCCCCAACTAGGGGACAGATAAGGTCGCTATGAATGCTCATAGCGACCTTATCTGTCCCCTAGTTGGGCGCCTACAGCTGGATCAGGCTCAGCACGCCGCCTTGTGGGTCCTGGATAGTGGCGAGGGAACCTGCTTCGGGTTTGTCCTCCGGCTCCACCAGAAGCTCGCCTCCGGCGGCTGTGGCCGCTTGCACGGCCTTGCGGAGGTCCGCTACGCCGAAGTAGATCTGCCAACCTGCTTGATCGCCTTCATCGGCAGGAACAACACCAGCCACCTCGTCACCGTTGACCATCAGCGTGCTGTAGCTGCCGCCGTCGTCCTGTGGGTATTCGGTCACTTCATGCTTGAAAAGCTGTTGGAAAAACGCGACGGCGGCCTGCGGCTCAGGCGTCAACAGTTCGGCCCACGCCAACGCGCCGGGCTCGTTGAACAAGTGACTGCCCACATGGGTTCCGGCCTGCCAGATACCCGTGGTGCCACCTCCCGGGGGCTCGATGAACGCCAGGACGCCCGTATCAGCCACGGCCTCAGGACCAAACTGGAGCTTGCCCCCTGCGTGGACCGCGTCCTCGGCAATTTCCTCGGTATCAATGGCCGACAAATAGATGTTCCACTGACCATGGGTTCCATCAGCTTCCTGCAGCGGATTCTGCGGGGCGATGACCGCAACCAACTGATCCTTGACGAATGCCTGCGCGTAGCTGCGTCCGTCCGGAGTTGGCAGGTCCTTGTAAGACCAGCCAAAAACGCGTTCATAGAAGGTCTTGGCAGCGGCAACGTCCCTGGTCTGAAGATCGGCCCAGCACGGCTCCCCACTGGCGTAATGCTTGCGGGTGGTCATGCTGCAAGGCCCGTCATAATGCTGAACGCCGCGCCCGCAGGATCCATGAGCACCGCCATTCTTCCGACCCCCGGTACGTCGAAGGCGGGGGCAATGACATGGCTTCCCAGGTCAACGGCTTGTTCCACCGTGGCGTCGATGTCCGGCACATTGAAGTACGTCATCCAGAACGGGGACATCCCCTCTATGGGTACTTTGAGCGCGCCGGCGATTCTTTTTCCACCCACCAACAGGCTCGTGTACTCCCGCAGGTCACCAGCCGGGCCCGTCTCGCTGCTGCAGCCAGTCACAGACTCGTAAAAGGCCACGGCCTTCCGGACATCATTGGTCTGCAGCTCATTCCAAATCATGGTTCCCGGCTCGTTGACCAAGCCCGCGCCCGGATGGTTACCGGACTCCCAAAAAGCTATCTGGGCGCCGGTGGGATCTGTGGCGAAGAACATACGCCCGCTACCGTTTGGGACGGAGTCTGGAGGGGAAAGAAGGGTTCCGCCAGCGGCTTCCACACGCCGGGCTGCCTCGTCCGCGGAATCCACGGCAAGGTAATTCGCCCAGTATGAAGGCATCCCCGGAGGGGCATCGGGTAGCTGCTGCATCATTCCCGCAACGTAACGGCCCTTCAGAGTGGCCATGTAGTAGCTCATACCGTTGCCGGCATCCCTGGCTTCCAACTCCCATCCGAAGAGCTCGCTGTAAAACCTCTTGGAAACCTCAATGTCCGTGGAGGACAGGTCCACCCAACACGGTGTTCCCTGCTGATAACTCTGGACCTCCGGCATGGATCAACCTTTCGAATGCGCTCGAACTCCAGACTACGCAAAAAAGGACCCTCAGGGTACGCCAGAGAACGGCGCGGCCTGAAGGCCCTTTTCAAAAGATTTACGGCATTCGGAAATGCGCGATGACCTGATGTACGACGGCGGTCCGCAACTCAGTGCCAGAGGCACCTGATGGTTGCGGCACAGCTATCCGATCCGACGGGTGTCTACCTCGTCGTCGTCATCTTCCGCGTACTTATCCTCGTAGGCCGAATAGTCCGGCTCCGGGGGTTCATCCGGGAAGTGGCTCTTTACACGACTGGACGGACCCGTGAGCTCCCGCTCAAGTGCCGAATAGTCAGTGTTCGGGGAGTAGTACTTGATGTCCCGAGCCTGCTTGGTAGCTTTTGCCTTTTGACGGCCGCGCCCCATGGCGTGACCCCCTTTTGTACTTGGACCGGAGGTGGTCACCTTGGCTATCGGTGAGGCCCCGGAATGTTTGGTCAATTTGTCGTATGTCTAGATTACATGCTTTCGGGGGTGCCTGCGCGCCACTACGGCCCCGCGTCCGGGCCGACTACAGTCGAAAGCACGCCGTTACACCTCCAAGAGAGGCGAAAATTGGGTAGAGTCGGGCTCAATGCGGCTCCACAGCAGGAAGGCATACCCCGGAATATGAGCCAGGACAACACTTCACCCCGTGATGGTTCACCACACGAACAAGGCGAGGATGGAGCTTCTTCTGCGCCCCAAACGCCGCCGGCTCCGGGGCAACAACCGCACGCTGCTCCGTGGGCACCACCGTCAGGACTGCAACCGGATCCGGCTCCCGATCTTGACGCTGACTTCGTCCCTAACCCGGCAGAGCAACCGGACCCCGCGTTGCCGCGCAACCCCAGCCAGCAACCGTACGCGGGGCCACAGGCTTACATGGAGCAGCAGCCGTTCGGCGGACAGCAACCTTATGCAGGGCAGCAACCTTATGCAGGCCAGCAGCCGTTCCCCGGGCAGCAACCTTATGCAGGGCAGCAACCTTTCACCGGCCAAGAATGGCGGCCGGGGCCCAATGGGCAGCAAGAACCCCATGGGGACCCCGTCAAGCGCCAGCGTTTGGTGATCGGCGGAATCGTTGTTGGCGTTCTGATCCTCATCGGCGTTGTTATCTGGGTCCTGCTCAACCTTCTGGGCGCCAGGCCTGAAGCAGCCGGCCCTTCACCCATCGCATCCCCGACGGCAGGCCCGCTCCCCCGAGACGCATCAGCGCAGGATTTCCAGGTGGGAGACTGCTTCTCAGACTTCAACGCCAACTCCTCAAAGGCGCGCTTAGTAGCCTGCGATACTGCGCACTCCGCACAGCTGGGGGCCGTTTTCAGCTACGCGTCTGACGAGTCCTTCCCGGGAACCAATGCCCTGAAGGAAAAGGGACGCGAGGTGTGCAAGAGCGTGAAGCTCAACGCGGCGGCTGACGATTACGTACTCCTCCAGCAGAACGTCTATCCCAGCACCACAAGTTGGGATCAGGGCGACCGCCGCGTTGATTGCTTCATCGTGGTTGATTCAGGCAACACCATCGAGCAGGATCTGCTCAAGAAGTAGCCTGAAAGGCTATTTCCGGCGAACCGTCAGTCCCGTACCTGCGGGAGTGCCGCCGTCGGCTCCTGTCAACGCTTCAAAGCCTTCAACGGTGAGCTCATCAAGGTCAGCGGCGGTGTCCACCAGCACGGTGTCACCGTCGGAGATCTCGCCGGCCAGGATTTCCTTTGCCAGCCGGTCCCCGATTTCGCGCTGGACAAGCCGGCGAAGGGGCCGGGCGCCGTAGGCGGGGTCGAATCCGGACATAGCCAACCATGCCCGTGCGCCGTCGGTGACTTCCAGGCTGAGCCGGCGGTCGCGAAGGCGATTGCCCAGCTCGGCAACATGGAGCTCCACGATCCGGGCCAGTTCCTCCACGGACAGCGGATCAAACAGGACGATCTCGTCCAAGCGGTTCAGGAACTCGGGCTTGAACGATGCCTGCACCACGGCCATCACAGCTTCACGCTTGGCCTTTGTATCCAAGGTTGGGTCCACCAGGAACTGGCTTCCGGAGTTGGACGTAAGCACCAGGATGGTGTTGCGGAAGTCCACCGTGCGTCCCTGACCGTCTGTGAGGCGGCCATCGTCCAGCACTTGCAGGAGGATATCGAAGACCTCCGGGTGGGCCTTCTCCACCTCGTCCAAGAGCACCACAGAGTACGGCCTGCGGCGAACAGCCTCAGTCAGCTGGCCGCCTTCCTCGTAGCCAACATATCCCGGAGGGGCACCCACCAAGCGGGCAACTGCGTGCTTCTCGCTGTACTCGGACATGTCGATCCGGATCATGGCGCGTTCGTCGTCAAAGAGGAAATCGGCCAAGGCCTTGGCGAGCTCAGTTTTGCCCACGCCCGTGGGACCCAGGAACAAGAAGGAACCCGTGGGCCGGTTGGGATCGCTGATGCCGGCCCGGGCACGGCGCACGGCGTCGGACACAGCTTGGACGGCCTTGGACTGACCGATCAGCCGCTTTCCCAGTTCCTCTTCCATGTGCAGTAGTTTCTGCGACTCGCCTTGGAGCATGCGGCCGGCTGGAATCCCGGTCCACGCTGAGATGACCTCGGCAATGTCATCGGCGGTAACGTCCTCGGCAACCATGAGTTCCGGCGTGGAGTCGCTGCGTGCCGATTCTTCCTCGGCGGCCGCAGTCAGTTCCCGTTCGAGTGCTGGCAGCTCGCCGTACAGGATCCTCGACGCCGATTCCAGGTCACCTTCGCGTTGGGACTTGTCCGCGGCGGAACGCAATTCGTCGATTTTGGCTTTCAGGTCGCCCACACGGTTGAGGCCGGCCTTTTCCGCTTCCCAGCGCGCGTTCAAAGCGCTCAGTTCCTCATTCTTGTCAGCTTTGTCCGCGCGCAGTGCCGCCAGCCGTTCCACCGAGGCGGGATCGGTCTCGCCTTGGAGCGCCAGTTCTTCCATGGTCAAACGGTCCACGGCGCGGCGGAGCTGGTCGATCTCCTCCGGGGCGGAATCAATCTCCATGCGGAGCCGGGACGCGGCCTCGTCCACCAGGTCAATGGCCTTGTCCGGCAGCTGCCGCCCCGAGATGTAGCGGTTGGACAGCGTCGCAGCAGCCACCAGGGCGGAGTCGGCAATGGCTACCTTGTGGTGTGCCTCGTAACGCTCCTTCAATCCGCGCAGAATACCTATGGTGTCCTCCACGCTGGGCTCGCCCACGTAGACCTGCTGGAAACGGCGTTCCAAGGCAGGGTCCTTCTCGATGTTTTCCCGGTACTCGTCCAAGGTGGTTGCGCCAATGAGGCGCAGCTCTCCACGGGCCAGCATGGGCTTGAGCATATTTCCGGCATCCATGGCGCTCTCGCCCGTGGCTCCGGCACCCACCACCGTGTGGATCTCGTCAATGAACGTGACAATCTGGCCGTTGGAGTTCTTGATCTCTTCGAGGACAGCCTTCAGGCGTTCCTCGAACTCGCCACGGTATTTGGCACCAGCCACCATGGACGCGAGGTCCAGTGCGATGAGTGTTTTGCCGCGCAGGCTCTCCGGGACGTCCCCGGCCACCATGCGCTGGGCGAGTCCTTCCACCACGGCGGTTTTTCCCACACCGGGCTCCCCGATCAGGACAGGGTTGTTCTTGGTGCGGCGGCTCAGGACCTGGACCACGCGACGAATCTCGCTGTCACGGCCGATCACAGGATCCAGCTTCCCGGAACGGGCCACGGCAGTGAGGTCAGTGCCGAACTTCTCCAGGGCTTGGAAGGTGTTTTCCGGATCCGGCGAGTTGACGTTCCTGTCCCCCCGGACACCCGGCAGGGCGGCGAGCAGCGCCTCATGGGAGGCGCCGGCGTCGCGCATTAACTTCCCGACGGCGTCACTTCCGGCCGAGAGGCCCAGCAGCAGGTGCTCGGTGGAAACAAAGGAGTCGCCAAGTTTATCCGCCTCGTTCTGGGCAGCCTGGATGGCCTGCATGGATTGCCGCGACAACTGAGCCTGCTGGACCGAACTGCCCGAGGTTGAGGGCAGCGACTTGATGGCCGAACTGGCCTGGACGCTCACGGCATCCGGATCTGCTCCAGTGGCGCGCAGCAGGGCAACGGCAACACCCTCCCGCTGGTCCATGAGGGCCTTGAGCAGGTGAGCGGGCTCAAGCTGCGGGTTTCCGGCAGTGGAGGCGTTCATGGCGGCCGCAGAAAGGGCCTCCTGGCTTTTGGTGGTGAATTTGACGTCCAAAGAGATATCCCTTTCTGGAGTTGAACCGATGCTTTCAAAGTTGAGTCTACTACGCTCAACTTTGATTTTTGGCCCATTGTGTTCCATGTTTGCCCACGGCGAAACAGGTGTCTAGAGTCCACCCGAAACACGGGTCAGTAGGCTGGGTCCATGGACACCATTTCCACCGCTGAAGAACTCGAAGAACTGATCGGGCTGCCGCTGGAGCGCGTGCGCCGGAAAGTACGGACCTCGCTCAGCGACTTCGACCGCCAATGGCTCGCGGCCAGCCCCTTCTGCGTCATCTCAACCACCGATGCGCAGGGCCGGGTGGACGCCTCACCCAAGGGCGATCCTGCCGGGTTCATCCACGTTCTGGACGAGAAAACCATTGCTATCCCGGAGCGCCCCGGCAATAAGCTCGCGTTCGGCTTCCACAACATCCTGGAAAACCCCAACGTCGGCATCCTGTCAGTGGTACCCGGCCGCACGGACACCCTGCGCATCAACGGAACGGCAACCATTGTCCGGGATGCCGACTTCTTCGAGCACATGGTGGTCAAGGGACACCGGCCCCGCGCCGCAGTGGTGGTTTCCGTGGACGAAGTGTTCACGCACTGCGGGAAGGCCTTCATGCGCAGCGGGCTATGGGACCCCGAAACCTGGAACACGGAGGGGCTGCCCGGCATCGCGGTCCTCGCACAGGCCTACACCCAACCCGAAACACCCTTGGAGGAACTGGAGTCCTACTACGGGCCCTCCTATGCCGAACGAATGTACCGCGAGTAGGGCCCTCAGGCCGGGTAGACCGAAACCAGCGCAGCCTTGACCACAAACCTGACGTCCATGCCCGGAACCAGGCCCAGATCAGCCGAGGCCGCGGGAGTGATATCCGCTGACAACGCCTCAGCTGATGACCCACTGCTGGCGCGGACCCTGATCTGATCCCCATGCGGCTCAAGATCAGTGATAGTTACCGGGAAAGAGTTACGCGGGCTTCCGTGGACGTCGCCCAGGAAAACGGAAACGCTCGACGGCGGGAAGGCGGCCACGCCAGTCTGCCCGGGCAAGGGTGACCAGCCCGGATCATGCTGGCCAGCGAAAACCCGGCCATCCGGCGTCGTAATTCCCTCCGGCGAAATGGATCCGGCCACGAGGTTCAGTCCCGCAAGTCCGGCTGCGAAGTGGCTCCTGGGCCTTTCGAGGACCTGGCGGGTGGGGCCCTCTTCAGCGATCCGCCCGCTCTCCACAACGATCACCCGGTCCGCCAGCATGTAGGCATCAAGGATGTCGTGCGTGACGATGATGGCTTTACGGCCCTCAAGCACCCGTTTGAGCACGCGCCGGAGCAGGGGCGCTGCGTGAATATCCAAGGCAGCCATGGGCTCATCGAGAAGGAGCAATTCAGGCTCGGCGGCCAAGGCGCGTGCCACCGCAACGCGCTGAGCTTGCCCACCTGAAAGTTGCGCGGGTTTTCGGTTGGCCAGTGGCAAGGCGTCCACTTCGGCAAGCCAGTGCTGCGCGGATTCCCGCGCCGCCGCAGTGGAAGAGCCGGCACTCCTCGGACCGAACGCCACATTGTCCAAAGCGTTCAGGTGCGGAAACAGGAGCGCATCCTGGGCAAGAAGTGCAGTCCCCCTCACGTGGGGCGGGCTCCAAAAGTGGGATCCGGCGTCGAGCGTGAACAGCTCCCTGCCACCAATCCGCGCCGAACCTGAATCCGGCCGCAGCAAGCCCGCGATCACACCCAACAGGGTGGACTTCCCCGCGCCGTTAGGACCGAGGACGGCCACCGTCTCGCCATCTGCGAGGTTGAGGGACATCTCGAAATTCCTGGCACGCAGACTCGCCTGCAACTCAAGGCTCACGCCTGCACCGCCGAGGGCGTGGTGCTGCGGCGGCGACCATAACTGAGCCCCACCACGGCCACTGCCACAGCCACCAGGACCAACGACAATGCGACGGCGGCATCGGCGTCGGTCTCCCGTTGCAAATAGATTTCAAGGGGCAGCGTGCGCGTCACACCTTCAAGGCTTCCCGCGAACGTCAGCGTGGCGCCGAATTCCCCCAGGCTGCGCGCGAACGACAACACAGCCCCAGACGCCAGCCCCGGCAAGACCAAGGGAAGCGTGACGCGCCTGAGGACAGTGGTGGGCCGTGCACCGAGGGTCGCGGCAACGGCTTCATACCTGCTGCCGGCAGATCGCAGGGCGCCTTCCAAACTCACCACCAGGAACGGCAAAGCCACGAACGTTTGGGCCAGGACCACGGCTGTGGTGGAAAACGCGATCTGGATGCCGGCCACTTCTAGGGACTTACCCAGAAGGCCCTGCCGCCCGAAGGTGTAAAGGAGCGCAATGCCCCCGACCACCGGCGGCAGCACCAGCGGCAACAGGACAAACGAGCGGAGTAGCCGCTGCCCGGGGAACTCACCCCGGGCCAGCACCAACGCCAGCGGAACGCCCAGCACAATGCACAGGACCGTACTGGCCGCCGAGGTTCGCAAGCTCAACCCCAGCGCGGCCATTGACGAGTCGGACGTAATCAGCGGAACGAACTGCGCCCAGTTCACCTTGGCAAGCATCGCCACCAGCGGGAGGACCACCAGGAGTCCGCCCAACGCAGCGATGACATAGAGCCATCGGGGAATGCCGTGGTAGCCGGCGGCGCTCTTCATGTTCTCCTTCGGGTGGTCCGGGGCGCTACGGCGCGCCGAATCCGGCGTCGCCCAGGACCTTCTTGCCTGCTTCACTGGTGACCGCAGCGATGAAGGCCGCTGCCAGTTCCTTGTTCTGGCTGGAGCTTACCGTGCCGATCGGATAGGTATTGACTGCCTTGTCCGATTCCGGGAAGGGAATGCCCTTGACCTTATCCCCGGCCCCCTTCACATCCGTGACGTACACCAGGCCGGCATCTGCCTCGCCCGAGGTAACTTTGCCCAGGACATCGGTCACCGAGGATTCCTCACTGACGGGCGTCAGAGTGACGCCACTGGCCTTCTCCACGGTGTCCGTTGCCGCGCCGCAGGGAACCTGGCTGGCGCACATAACTACTTTGACGCCGGACTTGGCGAGGTCCGCGAAGGAAGTGATCGACGCCGGGTTGCTGGGCGGGACTGCGATCTCCAGGACGTTGGTGGCGAAGTTGGTAGCCGTCCCGTCCAGCAGTTTGGCGTCAGCCAGCTTTGTCATGTTCTTGGTGTCCGCCGAAGCGAAAACGTCCGCGGGTGCGCCTTGGCTGATCTGGGTCACCAAATCCGAGGAACCGGCGAAGCTCAGGGTCACTTTGGTGCCGGGGTTCTTGGCTTCAAAATCCTTGGCCAGCTGGATGAACGTGGACTTGAGGGAGGCGGCCGCGAACACGGTTACCGTTCCGCTCAATTGAGACGTGCTGCTGGAGCCCGACGGCGTGGCGGCGGGCGTCGCCCCTCCACATGCCGTGAGGGCGGCAGCCAATCCTGCCGCGACCGACACAGCGATGATGCTCTTCTTCAGACTCATATGATGCTCTTTCCCTGCGGAGTTTCGATGATGACTGTGGTTGCCTTGACGACCGCGGTGGCCACCGACCCAAGCTCGAGCCCGAGCTCCCGGACGGCTTCGCTGCTCATCAGCGACACCACCCGGAACGGGCCACACTGAAGCTCAACCTGGGCCATGACCTTGTCTGCAGTAATTCCAGTGACCAAACCGACGAAGCGGTTGCGGGCCGAGCTGGCTGTCCGTGAGGGGTCATCCGGGAGATGGGACTGCTCGCGGGCGAGGGTAGCCAACTCAAGCCCGTCAACTGCCAAGCGACCCCCTGCGTCCTTCCCGGCGGTCAATGTTCCGTTTTCCGTCCACCGCCGTACGGTGTCGTCACTGACGCCCAGGAAGCGCGCGGCATCTGAAATTCGTATTTGCGGCATGGATTGATCCTAGTGCCGTATTTGCGGTTTGTTGTCCAAAGATGGTCCGCAAACGAAATATGACACTCTTGAGCTCCGCGGGGCTCTCTGGCGCGCCGCCCGTCGTCGAGCCCTGACCGTAACGGAGCCCTTCGAGTTCAGGCCCTAGCCGCCGGCGACCCGCAGCCGTACCCTGTTCTAGGGGGGAGTTTCTGATGCGAAGGAACGTCCCATGGAGTGGATTCGCCCGGACAACCCGGACTATGACCAAGCCCGAAAAGTCTTTAATGCCATGATCGACCGCAGGCCGGCCGTCATTGCCAAGTGCTCTGATCCTGGCGACGTAGCCGAGGCCCTGAGCTACGCGCACAACCACAACCTTGACGTAGCGGTACGCTCCGGCGGGCATTCGGTGGCCGGAATGTCCACCAACGACGGTGGCCTGGTGGTTGATGTTCGTCCCATGAAAACGATCACCGTGGACCGGGAAGCCAAGACCGCCACTGCCGGCGCCGGCCTGACGTGGGGCGAGTTCGATCACGCAACACAGCAGTACGGGTTGGGCGTCACGGGCGGGCGCGCGTCCACCACGGGCGTTTCCGGCTTTACCTTGGGCGGTGGCTCGGGATGGCTGGAGCGCTCGTTCGGATTCGCGTGCGATAACTTGCTCTCCGTGGACCTGGTGACAGCGTCCGGCGACAGGGTGACAGCCAGTCCCGGCGAAAACCCCGAGCTGTTCTGGGCGCTCCACGGCGGGGGAGGGAACTTCGGCGTGGCGACGTCCCTGAACTTCAAGCTTCACGACCTCGGGCCAACCGTCATGGCCGGCCTTTTGCTGTTTCCCGGAAACGACGCCACGGAGCTGTCGCACGCCTTCCGGCGGATTGCTGGGGAAGCGCCCGACGCCGTGGGGACAGCTCTGGTGTACCTCACCGCCCCGCCGGAAGAGTTCGTTCCGGAAGAGATGGTGGGCAAGCTCGCCGTAGGGATGGCCTACCTCTACGCGGGTGACGTTGAGGCCGGCGAGGAACACGCGAAGCCTTTCAAGGAACTTGGCCCTGCCGTAGACCTCGTCTCGCCCATGCAATACGCGGACTTCCAGTGCATGATCGATGACCCGCCGGACCACTACAACTACTGGAGTGCGGACTACCATAACCAACTCAGTGACGAGGCTTTGGATGTTCTGGTGGATTCGGCACAACACCTTCCCGGGCCGCAGTCGCAGCAATTGGTAGCGCGTTGGGGTGGAGCAGTTTCCGGTCCGGCCGCCGCGAACACTCCCTTGCAAAACCGTGAAGCCTCCTGGGTCAGCCACCCGTTCGGCCTATCCGCAACGCCAGAGGGCGGGCAGGAGGCGAAAGCCTGGGTCAAGCAGTTCCGGCAGGACATCGCCCCACACACAACCGGTGGCGTATGGCTGAACTTCATCGGCGACGAAGGCCAGGACCGAATCATGGCAGCATACGGCGAGCAGAACTATCGGCGGCTCTCCTTGGTCAAGCGTGAATTCGATCCCGACAATGTTTTCCGCGGGAACCAGAACATCCTGCCGGCCCAGCACTGAGATTTCCTGAACTCCTTCCCAGTTGCCGTGATCAGCGCGGGCAGTGAAGCCTGTACTTCCGGGACGGCAGCACGGCGGTAGACGTCCCGATGGCCGGCAACTGGGAAGGATCGCTTGGGTACACTTTGGCCATGGCCATCTACCTCGATCCGCCCCTGTGGCCTGCGCATGGAACAGTTTTCTCACACCTGATCTCGGACACCTCACTAGATGAACTCCACGCCTTCGCAGCCTCCGCCGAAATTCCGGAGCGAGCCTTTGACGGAGACCATTACGACGTTCCCCAACGGCGCTACGAGGATTTGGTCGCGGCAGGTGCCATCCCTGTGGAGGCACGCATCCTGGTCCGCAAGCTCATAGCCAGCGGCCTCCGTATCCCGGCCCGCGAACGGAGCAAGGCGTTGACAGTACCTCTGATGGAGCGGTGGAACAGCACTTACCCCGGCCACGAAGAGCTGGGACGCGAGCTGCTGGAACGTTGGGGTGAGGGCCACAGGAAGTATCACAGCCGGACACACCTCTTGGCAGTCCTCGAGGCACTGGACGCGCTGGTGGAACCGGAACAGCCTCCGCTGGCAGTCACCCTTGCGGCATGGTTTCACGATGCCGTGTACGAGGGCGTCGCCGGGGAAGACGAAGAAGCGTCCGCACGCTTGGCCGAGGACAGGCTCACAGCCACTGGACTGGCCCCGCGCGAGGTGGCCGAAGTGGCACGCCTTGTCCGGCTCACTTCAACGCACAGTCCGACGACGGGCGACTCCGCCGGCGCACTCCTCTGCGATGCCGATCTATCCGTGCTTGGCGGTGAGCCGGAATCCTATGCCCGCTACCTTGCTGCCGTCCGCGAAGACTACGCCCACGTCAGCGACGAGGATTTCGCTCAAGGCCGCGCCGCCGTCGTGCGTCAGCTCCTGAGGCTCGAACCGCTGTTCCATAGCGAACGCGCCAAAACACTGTGGCTCGCCGCGGCCAGAAAGAACCTGTCCAGCGAGCTTGCCTGAGCATTTCGATGCGGGTACGCAGTCCGGTGCAGGAACGCGGATCGTGCGCTAACGCGGATCGTCAGCCGTGCGCGGATCGTCAGCCGTGCGCGAGGAGTTCAAGGCCCACCACCGCGAGGCCCAGCAGGAACTCCGCGCCCAGTGCGATCAGCTTCTTCCACCACGCCATCTCCACCCTGCGAACTGCCAGATAACCGATCAGCACCAAGGACGTGATCAGGGCGATGGTTGATGCGCGGAGCGAAGTTTCGACGCTCCAGCGTCCGATTGCCGATACTCCGATAAAGATGAGCGGCAGGATGATCGCACCAAACGCGCCGAAGCTGGTGCGCGCCATGTGCGATAACTCGTTTCTGGTGGGAGTTTTGGCGTGCACGGCCAGGTGCGACAAGAGGTCGGCAACGAAGACCGCCAGCAAGGTTCCCACCACGGTGATGGCCAGGGTCGATGCCGCTTCGCCTGCGGTGAGGGCTTCCGCGTGGGATTGCAAGGCCAGAACCACTGCCAACCCGGTGAAGGTCACATAGACGCGCTCCTTGAGTGCTTCGGCTCGGTGTTGGGCGCTGGGCTGTGCATTGTTGGTCACTCGCCAAGATTAGCCACTCGGCCCGGTGAGGGGACGGCCTTCGCCGGGCTAGCATGGAGGTGTGACCTCCTACCTCCTGAACCCTGAACTCCCGCTGGCCGTGCCCGACGTCGAGCACGTCCTGGCCGTCCGCGGCGTGGGCGGCTACCGCCAATACCGCATCCCGGCGCTAGCCGTCAGCGTCCGGGGCACCCTGTTGGCCGCCTACGACGGCCGGCCGAACCTGGATGATTTGCCCAACCCCATCGACCTCCTCCTACGCCGCAGCTACGACAATGGCCTCACATGGGAACCCCAGCAAGTGGTCCGGACAGGCTCGGGGCTTCACGGCTTCGGGGACCCCAGCTTGTTGGTGGATACCCAGACGGGCCGGATCTTCACGTTCCACTCGGCTGGGACGCACGCGGGCTTCTTCGAGGCAGTCGCTGGCCTGGAACCGGATAACGACGTGCAGCACGCGGACATCAGTTTCTCCGACGACGACGGCGGCACCTGGCAGCACCGCCGGCTCACCGCCCAACTCAAGACGGGCAGCGTCACCGGACTATTTGCTGCGGCAGGACAAGGGATTCAGATGCATGCCGGCCCCTACGAGGGCCGGCTGGTGCAGCAGTTCGTGCTCTTGGTGGATGGCACCATCATGGCCGCATCCGCTTTCAGCGACGACCACGGAGACACGTGGGCACTGGGTGAGCTGATCGGGGCTGGTTCTGCCGGAATCGGGCCTAACGAAAACAAGGTGGTGTGCCTGGATGACGGCCGGCTGCTCCTTCATTCGCGGGCCACGCCGTGCCGGCTCTCTGCTGTCTCCGAAGACGGCGGGCGCTCTTGGAGCCCCCTGCAGGACGTTCCTGACCTACCCGATCCCAGCGACAACGGTTCCTTGGCTCGCTTTGACGGGCTGCCCGGCATTACCTCGTTGGCGTCCCCTAGCCACTCCACCTGGCTGATCGCGAGCAACAACCAGGACCCGCACCTGCGCCGGAACACCGTGCTGAGCCTCTCCCCCGACAATGGCGTCACGTGGCCCGCCAAGCTGACGTTGTGTCCTGGAAGTTCGGCTTACTCCACCGTGACGCGACTGCCGGACGGGAACATCGGGGTCCTTTACGAACGCCAGGGATACCGGGAGATCGTGTTCGCCTCAATCCCGGCCGAGCAGCTCACAAAACAGCTCGCCGCTCCGCCGCGGGGCGTTCCTTTCGAAGCTTCCGGCTTGGTGTTCCATATGGAACTGCGGTCCATCACACCCGGCCGGCCGGCCGTGTGGCAGAACGCCGGCGAGTTCCACGTGATCCCCTCAAACAGCGACGGCGCATGGGACGTGCAAACTTGGAAGGAAATCGGCCAAGGCTACTCCGGAGACCAGGTCCTCGGAACCCGCGAAGCCCAGGACCTCAACTACGGACCCGTCATCCCGGGCTACAAAGCCGGGGACATCCTCGCCTTCACCGGACGCGTCCGCAACGCAGGCACCCAGCCGGCCACCGGCGTCGTACTTCTGGGACCGCATGGCACTTCAGGTGAGTTTCCACCCACCGACCTTCTGCCCGGTGAGCACGCGCTCTACTTCACGCCCACCTACACGGTCACCGAGGCGGACCTGGCCCACAGCACGCTGGAACTCGCGTTCGCCATAGCGTCCGACGGCGGGCCGACGGGTTTGGTACGGAAGTTCAGTTTCGATCTCCGCACCGGCGCCGTGGCTGTTTACTGACCGCTCTGGCTGTTTACTGACTGCCTTGGCTTTTTTCCTGCTCGCAACTCAGCGGTAGGTGCTGACGAACGGCTGGCTGGTGGGCACGATCTGCTTGCCGAGGGGCATCAGCGACACCGGGATCAGCTTCAGGTTGGCGATGGCCAGCGGGATGCCAATGATGGTGATGGCCATGGCAAAAGCCGTGACAACGTGACCAATGGCAATCCAGATGCCCGCAACCAGCAGCCAAATCACGTTGCCGAGGAGTGCGAAGACGCCTGAACCGCCCGGCTTCTCAACCACCATCTGACCGAAGGGCCACAGGCAGTAAGCACCGATCCGGAACGACGCGATGCCCCACGGGATGGTCACAATGAGCACGCAGCAAATGATGCCTGCCGCGAAGTAACCCAAGGCCAGCCAGAAACCACCGAAGACAAGCCAAATGACGTTAAGGATCGTTTTCATAGTTTTCATTCTCCCCTGCGGGTCCGACAAAATGCCTAGGGGTCTGCCCTGAATCTTCCCTGACTTTCAGATGCTCAACCGGCCAGAACGGATCGCTAGGGGGCTGCAGTTTTGGCGGCCTCTACGAAAGCGCGGATCTTGGCCAGGTCCTTCACCCCGCGGGATGCTTCCACGCCCGAGGAAACGTCCACTCCCCAAGCGCCGGCCGCGGTTGCAGCGAAAGCCACATTGGCGGAGTCGAGTCCCCCAGCCAGAAGCCACTCCCGGCCATCGAGACCCTTTTCCCGCACGGACGCATAGTCCCAGGATTCCCCTGACCCCGGCACGGCGGCATCGATCAGGAAAACTTCCTCGCCCAGATCAGCGAACTCATCCTCCGGCGCATCCATGGTGACGGCCCGGATCAGCCGCATCCCGGCGTCGTGCACTGTTGTGACGTCCTCGGCAGTGCGGTGACCGTGCAACTGAACCCATTCAAGCCCGGCGGCGCGGGCAGTTGCCACGGCATCGGCGGCGGACTCTCGGCGGAAAACACCCACAGCGCGAACCCCCTCCGGCACCAGCGGAAGCAAAATGCGCACCTGGTCCGGGCTGACTTCGCGGGGGCTGGCGGTGAGGACGAAACCGACGGCGTCAGCCCCGGCGTCGACGGCTTCCCGCACCGATTCCGGCGTGCTCAAGCCGCACACTTTGACGAACATTCCCGTGCCTCCAGCCAAACTCGCAACGTTTTCCACATATGACGTTAGCAAGCCGCAATGCCAACGCAGAAGCTGGGTCCACCACTAGGCTGGTCGAATGGAGATTATCCGCTTTGCAGACATCCGTCCCGAGCCGTGGCGCAACGGGGGCGGGGTGACGCGCGAGCTTGCCAGCCATCCCAAAGCCGCCTCCGCACAGGATGGCGCCTGGGATTGGCGTGTCAGCATCGCGGACGTTTCCAAAGCGGGGAATTTTTCGGAGTTCCCGGGCATGGAGCGGGTGATCACCATCATCGACGGCGAGCTGTTGCTCCTCACCGTGGACGGCGCGGAACACCCCTTGGAGAAGTACCGTCCGTTCCGGTTCTCTGGTGAATCCGCTTCATCGGCCACCCTCCCCACGGGCGACATCCGGGACCTGAATGTCATTGCACGCACCGGCGCTTTCAAGGGCTACACCTCCATTGTGGAAATCTCCAAGAAGCGTGCGCACCCCGTCTTTGAGGGACAACTGGCAGTGCTGCTTGAAGGTAAGGCCACCGTTGCCCCCGGGGCAGCTGTGGAGGAAGAGTCCGACGGCGGCGGCGCAGCACCCAGCCCCAGCGAGCCACTCGAGTTGTCACGGTACGACGCCGTGGTGGGCTCCGATACCCGCAGCCCGGAGATCTCAGGCCGTGGCTTCGTAGCAGTGATCTCGATCGATCATGCGGAGCCCTCGCACGCCTGAACTGGTGACGTTAACCACCAGAAGTAGCCACCCCTCACGGGAGTTGCTAGCCTGAAATGAAGGTTCCCATCTGGAACCTCCGGACGACGGTTCAGTACCCGGCACGCGACAAGACTGGCCAAAGGAAATGTCATGTCGTGGTTAATTCTTATCTTCTCCGGAGCGCTCGAAGCCGTCTGGGCTGCAGCACTTCACCGTTCCAAGGGCTTCCGTAAACCAATCCCTACCGTTGTGTTCCTGGTGTCAGTCATCGCCAGCATGGCCGGGCTGGCCATCGCGATGCAAACCATTCCTACCGGCACAGCTTATGCAGTGTGGGTTGGCGTCGGCGTGGTTCTTACAGCCACCTACGCCATGGTCACCAAGGTTGAACGCGCGACGACGGCCCGGCTCCTTTTGCTTGCGGGCATCGGCGCATGCGTAGTTGGCCTGAAGGTGGTGGCGTAGCCATGACTGAGAACACGAACATTCAGAGCACGAACACCCAGAGCACAAACACTCAGAACACCCGAAACGGGATCTTCTGGATCATCCTCTTGGCTTCGGCGCTGCTCGAAGCCGTGTGGGCCACCGCCTTGGGCCTGTCCAACGGCTTCACCCAACTCGTGCCCACCGTGATCTTCGCCGTCACAGCGGTGATGAGCATGATCGGGCTTGGCATCGCAGTGAAGCGGATCCCCCTCGGCACTGCGTATGCGGTGTGGGTGGGCATCGGGGCTGCGCTGACCGTGGGCTGGGCCATGATCACGGGAGTCGAATCAGCTAGTCCGCTGAAGCTGCTGTTCATCGCGGGAATCGTGGGCTGTGCTGCCGGATTGAAGCTCCTCCCGGCCGAGAAAACCGCAGCTCAGGCCGAGTAGCCAGCGCTCCCCTCGAGCCCACCAACACTCCACCGCGCGCCCACCAAGACTCCTTCGCCAGCCCTCCGTTTCGTGGGTTCCCTGCTCACCATGCCCTGCGCACGGCACACGTGGCAGGGAACCCACGAAATCGGCCGGACCCGGTGGCCGCCCGCACACGTTGACGGCCGGCCCGGTCCAGAAGAAGCTCCACCGCGGCCCTGCACACAACTGGCTGCAGCAGGAATACCCGCGCACACCTCCCGGTTCACCCTTCAAGAGCACCCAAACGCGCATTGGAGAAGTCCATGACCACAGTTCAGCTCGGTGACGGCCTCAAGGTAAGCCCCCTCGGCTTCGGCGGAATGGCCCTCACCCCGGTTTACGGCGGAATCGATCCCGAGGAAGGCCTGCAAACTCTCAGGCATGCGGTGGACGCGGGAATCACGTTCATTGACACCGCGGATGTGTACGGTGCGGGCAGTAACGAGGAACTCGTCGGCAGGCTCTTGAAGGATCGCCGCGATGAGATCCAGGTAGCCACGAAGTTTGGAATTGAGGGCAACCCCGCGGACGGATACACGGGAGTCCGCGGGGATGCGCTCTACATCAGGCAGGCGGCCGAAGCGAGCCTCCGCCGCCTGGACACTGATGTGATTGACCTCTACTACATGCACCGCCGGGACCTCCGCGTTCCGATAGTGGAAACCGTGGAGGCCATGGCGGAGCTGGTCCGTGAGGGCAAGGTCCGGCACCTCGGTTTGTCTGAAGTGACAGCCGAGGAGCTCAGGCAGGCCAACGTTGTCCATCCCATTGCCGCGATCCAGAGTGAATGGTCAATCTGGAGCAGGGATGTTGAACTCAACGTTGTTCCTGCAGCCAAGGAACTTGGCATTGGGTTTGTGCCCTATTCGCCGCTTGGCCGCGGGTTCCTGACGGGAACCATCAGCGCGAGCGATCTGGGCGAAAACGACTTCCGCCACAAGATCCCCCGTTTCGGCGACGAGGCACTTGATGCAAACCAGGGCGTCGTAGCCGCGGTTCGCGAGGTAGCCAGCGGGCTGGATGCAACTCCGGCCCAAGTAGCCCTGGCTTGGCTGTTCACCCAAGGTCAGCGCCTTGGGATTTCTGTGGTTCCCATCCCCGGCACACGCAAAACGCACCGGATCGACGAGAACCTGGGGGCACTGTCCCTGCAACTGGGGACAGCACAACTTGAGGAACTGGACAAAGCTGCGGCCGCCGTCGTGGGTTCACGCTCCGCTGACCCCAACTGGGTCTCGGAAGGCCGCGAAGCCGGCAACGTAGGCTGAATGAATGGACTCGCTTATTCATTCACTCAGTGACATCACCATCCGCAGCATTTCGGTCAGCGAGATGAACAACAACGTGTACCTGTTGACCTCAAAGTCCACGGGTGCGCAGGTGTTGATCGATGCCGCCGATGACCTTCCGGCCATTCAGCAGCTCCTGAAGGACGGTGCCGCTGACTCGCCCGTCGGGACGAAGCTGGTCAGGATTGCCACCACCCACCAGCATTGGGATCACGTCCGAGCGCTGGCTGAACTGGTGGAGGTCACTGGCGCAAGCACCTCAGCGGGAGCGGACGACGCCGATGCGTTGCCGGTTCCGGTGGATGTTCGGCTTGGCCACGGCGACGTTGAGGCGTTTGACGGCTTCGAACTCACGGCGGTCCACTTGCGTGGACACACCCCGGGCTCGATCGCTTTCGTGTACCAGGATCCGGACGGGCCGGCCCACATTTTCAGTGGCGACTCGTTGTTTCCAGGAGGCGTCGGCAACACACAGAACGACTCCGCACGCTTCACTTCACTGTTGAACGACGTGCAAGAGCGGCTGTTCGACGCTTATCCGGACGAAACCTTGGTGCACCCGGGCCATGGATTGCCCACCACCCTCGGAGCGGAGCGGCCTCACGTGGATGAGTGGCGCGTCCGAGGCTGGTAACCCGTAGCTAGTTCACCCGTTGTTGGGCCCGGTCTGCAGGTAATTCACTAGGAATACCGAGCAGAGCGGGCCTCACAACGAAGGGATTTAGCGTCCGCGTCGCTCGTTCGAGGCGGGAGCCGATGCACGACGCGGGCCGCTGCGTGCCGGACGGCCTGCACCGGAGCCACCACGGCCGGAGTTGCCGGAGGCACCCGAACCATAGGATCCACCCGACGTGGCGCCCGTCGCGGAAGACCATACAGCCTTGTTTCCGCCCGTACGGGTGCTCGTAGTGGATGCCGTGCGCGGAGCCGAAGCTGAGCGCTGGCCGGTAGCCGGACGGCCGCTGCGGCCGTTCTGACCCTGCGAGCCGGGAACGTCATTGCGGTGCGTGGCACCAGACTTACCGCGACCGCGCGGGCTGCGGGCGACGTCGTCGTTCATCGCTGCGCGGCGTTCCGCGCGGTTGACGTCCGTACGAACCGGCTCAGCAGCAACCTTGCCACGTCCGTTGCGACCACCACGGCCACCCGCAGTGGGTGCGCCCTGAGTGGAACGGCGGGCGCGCTTGCGCTGTGCGTTGGCGCCGGTGGACGTGCCGCCACCCTGCGGTGCCTTCGCTGCAAGGAGCGCTGCACGGGTGCGGGGATCAACTTTGTCCGCGATGTCGCCCACCAGGTCAGCAACCAACGGGGAGTTGGCCGTGACGCGCTCGAAGCTAACGTCAACGCCGGCAGCCTTCATGAGCTTCTTCACGTCGGCCTGCTGCTCCGGAAGGGTCAGCGTCACAACGGTGCCATCGGAACCGGCGCGGGCCGTACGGCCGGAGCGGTGCAGGTATGCCTTGTGCTCTGTGGGCGGGTCCACGTGGATGACGAGTTCGACGTCGTCAACGTGCACGCCGCGGGCTGCGACGTCGGTAGCCACCAGGACGCGAACGTCACCGTTGGAGAACTCGGCAAGGTTGCGGTCGCGGGCGTTCTGCGACAGGTTGCCGTGGAGGTCCACGGCGGGGATGCCGGCGTCCGTGAGGGTCTTGGCAAGCTTGCGGGCGTGGTGCTTGGTCCGCATGAAGAGGACGCGGCGGCCAGCGCCGGAGGCCAGTTCAACGATGAGCTGCTTCTTGACGGTCTGATCATTGACCACCAGGACGTGGTGTTCCATGGTGGTGACGGCAGCCTGGGGATCGTCCACGGAGTGCGTCAGCGGGTTGGAGAGGTAACGGTTGACCAGCTTGTCAACACCGTTATCCAACGTCGCGGAGAAGAGCAGGCGCTGACCCTGCGTGGGGGTCATGTCCATGAGCTTCTTGACCACCGGGAGGAAGCCGAGGTCTGCCATGTGATCGGCCTCGTCCAGCACGGTGACCTCAACAGCTTCGAGGGTCAGGATGCGCTGGCGGATCAGGTCTTCGAGGCGGCCCGGGCAGGCGATGACGATGTCGACGCCGGCGCGCAGCGCCTTTTCCTGACGGGCCTGGGAGATGCCGCCGTAGATGACCGTAGTGTTCAGGCCCATGGCCTTGGCCAGCGGCTCGATGGTGGCGTTGATCTGGGTTGCCAGTTCACGCGTCGGTGCAAGGACAAGGCCCATGGGGCGGCCCGGCTTGCGGAAGTGCTTGGCTTCGCGCTCGGCCAAGCGGGCCACGAGCGGGATGGCGAAAGCGATGGTCTTACCGGAACCGGTGCGGCCACGGCCCAGGACGTCGCGGCCTGCGAGCGTATCCGGGAGGGTCTTGACCTGGATGGGGAATGCCTCTTCGATGCCATCTGCGGCGAGGGATTCAGCAATGGGCTTGGGCGTGCCAAGGGCAGCAAAAGTAGTCATAAACTTCATGTCTTTCGGGCGGTGTCCACGTGCGGACATCGGCCCCCGACGCCGGTTGGGCCAGGGGTTCGCCGAGGAAAAGTCAGGTGGTCTACCGATTCGCTTTATCAGCGGTGGCCGGGACCAAATGGAACGCGTTCATCGACGCAGGATGTGCCTCTCACATGAAAAATGCCCCGTCGCGTAGCCTTTCAGGCCACCTGCTTCAGGGCGTCACCGCACATCAAGTGTTCCTAGCTTAGCAGTGTTTCTGTTGTGAGCCTGCATCGGGGGTGCATCGGGGCTGGTCAGCGGCTGCTGGAACCCGCGTTGCGAGGCCCGATCTGCACGGTTCCACGCAGGCATACCCTGCAGAGCAGGCCCCACAACACGCCCACCCCACGTTGCGAGGCCCAATCTGCAGGGTTCAGGACACTCATACCCTGCAGAGCAGGCCCCACAACGAGTTAGGACTTGCGGGTCAGTTCGGGTTGCCCTCCCGCGGCACTCGATCCATTCCCAGCACCGGCATCCGCACCCGCTCCCGCGACAGCTCCCGCTCCGACATCAGCTCCCGGGTTACCCACGGAAGCCGCGAGCGCTGCGACCCTGGGCGCCATGATCACCCCCACCACGGCAATGATCCCGGTGAGCGCGAAAACGGCCGCGAAGGGGTTTGCGGTGAAGGCTGCGAAGACCAAGCCTGTAGCGGCCAGCGAGAGCGCGCCACCGAGGGAGTCGGAGATGGACATGGCGGCGCTGTTGAAACCCTGGTTATCGGGCGTGGAGAGTGCCAAGGTCATGACGGAGAGCCGCGGGTACATGAGTCCCATGCCACCCCCGGCGAGGATCCAGCCTGCGATCGCTACGGCGGCGGGCAGGGCAAAGGCAGCCGTCACCAGGGTCGAAATCACGGCGATCAGTACCAAGAGAGCGCCGATTCTCACGGCGAGATCGTCAGCCAGCCTGGCCCCGAGCCGCCCCTGAATGGCGGACGCCCCGGCCCAAGCCAGCGCGGCACCGGTCAGGGTGAGCCCTGCGAACGTGGGGGTGAAAGCGTACCTTTCGGTCAGCAGGTATGGCAGGTACACCTCGGCTCCGAAGAACGCGGCGGACGCCAGGCCTCGCACCAGGATCACGCTGGGCAGGCCGCGTTTCGCGGTGAGGGTACCGCGTGGAACCAGCGGGCGGACAGCCACCAACGCGATGACAAGCGCGACGACGGCAATCACCCCGCCCACACCGGGAACCTCTGCGGAAAGGTTCAGCCCAAGGACAGCCGCAGCTGCGAGCGCAGCCCACCCCATCCGACCGAATGCCCACGGAACAGTTTCAGAGGCTGATTCGGTACCGGAATCCACACCGGGCTCAGCGGCTGATTCGACACCGGAACCCACACCGGGCCCGGAGGCTGATTCGGCGCCCGAGCTCATTCCGCGCACTGCCGGCACCACCATCAGCAAGGCCGGCACTACCAGTCCTACTACGCCGAGGAACACCCAATGCCAGCTGCTGAGTTGGGCCACTACTCCTGCGGCGAATGGACCTATCAGGGAAGGGACCACCCAGGAGGCTGCGAAGGCAGCGAAGATCTTGGGGTGCAGGGCTGGCGGGTAGACCCGGGCCACCAGGACGTACAGCGCCACGGTCATGGCGCCGCCGCCGAGTCCTTGCACCAGCCGGCCCAGGACAAGGATTTCCATGGTTCCCGCGGTTCCGGCGATCAACAACCCGGCTACGAACAGCGCAACGGAGGAGTAGAGGGGTGCTGCGGGACCACGCCTGTCTGACCAGTTTCCAGCGCCCACCATGCCCATCACCCCCGTGGCCAGCGGGCCAGCGAAGGCCAGCGCGTAGAGGCTGGCTCCGTCCAGGTCGCGGCTGACCAGGGGCATGATGGTTGTTACCGCCAGGGATTCGAATGCGCTCAGGAAAACGAGTGCGCACGCTCCCACGGTGGCAAGCAGGTATGGACGGCGGAGTATCCCGGCCGTTGAGGTGTCAGAGGTCATGGACGTCAGCCTAGAACCTCAACTAATGTTGAGGTCAATTCACCACACCCCCACACAACAGCACCCAAAGAAACAGCAACCGAAAGCCACTCCATGCCGCCACTTGAAACTCACCGGCCCCTCACCATCGGTGAGCTGTCCGAACGGAGTGGAGTGTCGGCGTCGGCCCTTCATTTCTACGAACGTAACGGGCTGATCGAGGCAGAGCGGACGGCGGGCAACCAGCGGCGGTACCGGCGTGAGACGCTGCGGCGGGTGGCATTCATCAAGACTTCCCAGCGCGTTGGCCTGCCGTTAAAGGACATCCGCGAGGCTTTGGACTCCCTTCCGGACGGCCGGACGCCCACCAAGCGCGACTGGAGCAAACTCTCGCTGCGGTGGCGCAAGGAGTTGGACGAGCGCATCGCCGCGCTTGAGCACCTGCGTGATGACCTTGACGGTTGCATTGGCTGCGGCTGCCTGAGCCTGAAGTCCTGCACGCTGCAGAACCCGGCGGACCAGTTGGGCGCTTCCGGGGCGGGAGCACAGCGCTGGACCCTGCCCTCGTAGCCTGATCAAAGGATTGCGGGTCAGAGGATGGCGGTCATGACATTCCACCCGGCCCCCACCTGCAGGCCGTTACGCAACCCGCCAGACGCCGTCCCTCTGTAGAGCATGAGATTTCCGTTGGCATCGCGGGCCAAAACGTCAGGAAGACCGTCACTGTCAACGTCGCCCGGCGTGGCAAGGGCCGTCATCTCATTCCAGCCAATACCCGCCACCTTGCGCGGCAGCCAGCCTCCCTTGCCATCTCCTTCGTATAGCCAAAGGGTCCCGGATGCGTCTTTGGCCATGACGTCTCCGCCCGGAGCCCCGAACTCCCCCGGTCCCAAGAGGGTGGACATCTGGTTCCAGCCGGTCCCGATTTTGGTGCGCGGGAGCCATCCACCGGAACCGTTGCCTGGATACAGCCAGAGATCCCCGGCGGAATCGCGTGCCAGGACGTCTGCTTTACCGTCGCCGTCGAAATCTCCAGGGGTGACGACGGCGGTCATGGCGTTCCAGCCAACGCCCACTTTGGTCCGCGGGAGCCATCCCGATTGTCCGCTTCCGGGATAGAGCCAGAGATCCCCGGCGGAATCACGCGCCAGGACGTCCGGGTGGGCGTCGCCGTTGAAGTCGCCGGCCGACAGGATGAGGCTCATCCCGTTCCAACCCGAGCCCACCGCAGACCGCGGGAGCCAGCCCTTCTTCCCGTCACCGGGATAGAGCCACAGGGTTCCGGCGGTATCCCGCGCCAACAGATCGGTGGCAGCGTCCGAGTTGTAGTCCTTCCACACATTTTTGGGCGGGCCGGAGGTGTCCACCATCCAGATGGCATTGGCATCGACTGAAGCGGCGTACAGCTTGGATCCGTCCGGGGCCATCTTTTGCACCGATGCGTAGGCACCCAGCGGGATGCTTTGGACCAACGGTATGGCGAACCCATCGGACCTGGCGCCCCACACCTGGAGCTGTGTGGACTGGGTCCTGTACAGCCGGGTTCCGTCAGGGTGGACCACCATGGTGCTCCATTCCTGCCTGTCCGGAGTGGCTTGCCCAACTGTCAAAGTTTCGAGATTCAGCTGCGACACCATTGGATTGCTGATGACGCGGCGGCCGGGAGCCGGATAGTAGGGCTGGCCGTGATCTTCAAAGAATGCCCGTTTGCTGTCCGGAGTAAACACAGGTGCAGAGGGCTCCAGGAACGTGGAGAACCCAGCCATGACCTGATCGCTGGCGGTGTTGATCACCGACAGGCCCCACCCGTGCACTGTGACCAACCGCGTCCCGTCCGGCGAGATGGTGCCGTCAGTGCCGGTCATCGGTCCGCCGCTCACTACAGTCCGGCTCTTCGTGTCGATCACCGAGACCGCACCGCCCCGCAGGGCGTAAAGTTTGGCCCCGTCCGGTGTTGCGAGCAATTTGGTGATGGAGGCTCCGGCCGCCACTTGGGCCGTCACTTTGCCTTGGGCAACATCGACGATCTTGAGACCGGCGTTCTTGAGTCCCACATACAACTCGGTACCGGCCGGACCCACCACCAAGCTAGCTACGTCGTCATCCATCGGGACCACCGTTTTGATGGTCATGGTGGTTGTATCCACCGTGGTGACACTCGCACCAGTGGCTAGAAACGCCAGGGATCCACCGGGGCTCAGAATCATTGAGGTGGTGGGGCCAGCCTGGACAGTTCCGTCCACTACTCCTTGGGCGGTATCAATTGCGGTCAGCAGCCCCTCGGGACTGGCAGCAAAAAGCGTGGATCCATCCGGGGAGAGCTCCACGAAGCGCGGGCGAGTGACGTCAATCTTCCGTGGACTCGCCGGGGCGGCCGATGCTGGCCCCGCTGGAGCAGCAGAGTGACCGGCCTCAGCAGAGTGGCTGCCGTCGGAAGTTTGCGGGACGGCCTGCGATGGTGGCACCGATGCCATCATCATCACCGCTGCCAAGGCTGTGGGCAGGCAAGCTGTCAGCCCGAATTTTTGCATCCGAAAGTTCATGAAATCCCCCATATTCCATCCGGCACGAGGCCCGGAGGGGCGCCGTACGGCTCAGAATAGCCCCGGCGGGAATCGAAATCCAGACCTTCCCGGTTTGCTGGTTTGCCAAACCAGCAACAGGCGTTGCCTTTGCATGCAGCCGCACGGCACGCTTGGGTCATGACTGAACAAACGCACGACGGCGGAACCCACCAGCACGGGCACCAGCACCACGGCGCACAACAGACCGGACTCAACCTCCATGAGGATGCCGACAATGCCGTGGACATGTGGGACGGCATGTACCGCGAACGAGCAAAGATCTGGAGTGGAAACCCTAATCCCCAATTGGTGGCCGAGGTTGCCGGGCTGAAGCCTGGCAAGGCGTTGGATCTGGGAAGCGGTGAAGGCGGGGACGCAATCTGGCTGGCCGGGCAGGGGTGGAGCGTTACCGCAATGGACGTGTCCGCCGTCGCGCTTGAACGGGCAGCAGCGCATGCAGCGGAAACCCAGCACGCGGACCGGGTCACCTGGCAGCAGCAGGATCTCAGCGAGTGGGAGCCGGAGCCGGTGTTTGATCTTGTGTCCGCCCAGTTCCTTCATTCGCCGTTGTTGCCTTGGCAGGATTCCACCTCGAAGGCGGCCGCCGCCGTTGCACCGGGCGGCACGTTGTTGATCGTGGGGCACCATCCCAGTGGCCTTCCATCGTGGAGCCGCCACCACGATTCCCCTATGTTGTTCACCACCGAGCAGTTGGCAGCCTCGCTTGACCTGGGCGAGGGATGGCAGATCGACGTCCTGACTGATCGGGAACGCACGGTGACGGGTCCTGATGGCGAGACCGGCACCACCCTTGACAGCGTGCTGAGGGCAACCAGGCGCGCCTAAACGCTGCAGGCGGCTCTAAACAGCTCTAAACGACCTCCGGCAGCAGTTCTCCGTAAGGCGGAACCACCGTTCCCGTGGCGGTGGAATCCGGGTTCAGCATCCAGCCGACGCGCTTGGCCGTATTCAACATGACCACGCTCTCCACCAGCCGAATCCCAGGAACCCGCTGCTGGATGGTGAGCTCCATATCCATGACCTCGGCCAGCGTTCGGAGCCACAAGATCATGGTGAAGTTGGTCCGGCCCGTGGTGGACGCGCAGAAGCGGGTGTTGCGGAGCGCCCGCATCTCCGTGGCAGCGGCCTCATGCTCACCTGCAGGAACGTTGGCGAACCACTGCACAGTGACCGGGTAGCCGGAGAACTGCTGGGCGACCTCGCACCTGAAGGACAACATCCGGCTGCTGAGGACCCTCCCTAGTTGCCGCTGAACAGTGGCTGGATTCCGGCCGAGCGCCCGCGCAATCTCAGCAGCGGTGGCACGGCCGTCGCGCGCCAGGAACGGGATGAGCGCCAGATGGCTTTCGGGCAGGGGAACAACAATAGTGTCCGGGGCTGACGGGTTCGCGGACTCCGGGCCGGCCAGAGCCCGGAGGGCCTGCTGCTCGGCGCGCGTGAGGACGTTGAGGCGCCACGCGTAACCGCTGGTGTGAATCCGGGTGCAGAGGGCTGTTTGGTATTTGGTGAGACCCCGGATTTCCTTGAGCCGTGGCAGCAGGTTTGCGCTGAATTGATCCAGGTCCTGCGTGATGACTGTGAGTGTCAGGTCGCGGTTGCTGGCGGCTTCTTCCACCGTGATGACTTCGGGGAGTTCGGCGAGTGCTTTGGTGACCTTAGGCCTCAGGTGCATCTCACAGTCGATGTCCACCATGGCCAGGCACATGTCCTTGGGGTCGCCCATGAGGTGGGCGGTAGTCCAGGCGGATCCCGTGGCGCGCAGCCGGTCCCAGCGGGCGGCCAAGGTGGTGGCGTGGACGCCCAGCACATTACCGGCGTCGGACCAGCTGATCCGCGGCGAAATCTGCAGTGCATTGATCAAGCGGAGATCGTCCTCGCTGAGTTCCATGAGTCAATTCTTGCACTGGCGTGCATGATTCCTGAGAAAGATTATGCCCAAACGCATATTTACAGATGTTTTGCACTCTGTGAGTCACATCACCCCAGAATGGCAGGAGGAAACAATTCACCAGCAACAGGAGAACTTATGAGCATCGCCGCAGACGCCAAGGAGCTGCAGGAGGACATCATCCGCCTCCGCCACGATCTTCACCGCGAACCGGAGATCGGCCTGCACCTTCCCCGCACCCAGGAAAAGGTCCTCAAGGCGCTGGACGGCCTGCCTTACGAGATCACCCTGGGTCAGGAAACGACGTCGGTCACTGCGGTTCTGCGCGGCAGTGCGGCCCACGCATCGGCAGAGAAGCCCGTGGTGCTGTTGCGTGCGGACATGGATGGACTTCCGGTGCAGGAACGTACCGGTCTGGACTACTCCTCACGTGTGGACGGTGCGATGCACGCCTGCGGCCACGATCTCCACACCTCCATGCTGGCCGGAGCCGCCACCCTCCTCGCCGAGCGGAAGGACCAGTTGGCGGGCGACGTCGTCCTCATGTTCCAGCCCGGCGAAGAAGGCTTTGACGGCGCCAGTTACATGATCAAGGAGGGTGTGCTGGATGCCGCTGGCCGCCGGGTGGATACTGCGTATGGAATGCACGTATTCTCCTCCCTGGAACCGCACGGGCAATTCGTCACCAAGCCCGGCGTCATGCTCAGCTCCTCGGACGGCCTGGTGGTCACAATCCTGGGCGCCGGAGGACACGGCTCCGCCCCGCATTCGGCCAAGGACCCCGTCACTGCGGCTGCCGAGATGGTCACTGCCCTGCAGGTTATGGTCACGCGCCAGTTCAACATGTTCGATCCCGTTGTCCTAACCGTTGGCGTCCTGCATGCGGGGACCAAGCGCAACGTCATTCCCGAGACCGCCCGCATCGAGGCAACCATCCGGACCTTCTCCGAAGAGTCCCGGCAGAAGATGATGGAGGCAGTACCCCGGCTGCTCCAGGGGATCGCCGCGGCCCACGGCTTGGAGGTGGATGTGCACTACCAGGAGGAATACCCCCTGACCATCAACAACGACGACGAAACTGCCACCGCGGAGAACGTCATTGCTGGCCTGTTCGGCGAGTCCCGGCACACCCGGATGGCCACCCCCCTCAGCGGCTCCGAGGACTTCTCCCGGGTCCTCGCCGAAGTTCCCGGAACGTTCGTGGGACTCAGCGCCGTTGCCCCCGGCACCGACCATACGACGTCGCCGTTCAACCACTCCCCTTACGCAATGTTCGACGACGGCGTCCTCACCGACGGTGCCGCGCTGTATGCCGAACTTGCCGTGTCCCGCATCGCTGCCCTCGCCGGCAACTGACTCCCCGCCCCTCCCCCTCCTGGAGAATGACATGACCGCAACCGCAGGAACCACCCCCGACGTCAAGGTCCGTAAATCCCACGCACGAACACTTGTTGGAACCGGCATTGGCAACGCCGTTGAATGGTACGACTGGGCCATTTACGCAACGTTCTCGCCCTTCATCGCCAGCGCCCTTTTCAGCCAGGCCGACCCCACCTCCGCCGTACTGTCCACCTTGGCGATCTTCGCCGTCGGATTTGTTGCCCGGCCGTTCGGTGGATTTGTGTTTGGTTGGATCGGTGATCGGATCGGCCGCAAGACGTCCATGACGGTGGCTGTGGCGCTGGGCGCTGTGGGCAGTCTCCTGATCGGGATCGCGCCGACGTTCGCCGCAGTCGGCGCTTTCGCGTCGGTGATTCTGCTGGTGGCACGCCTCATCCAGGGCCTCGCCCACGGTGGTGAGTTGCCGTCGTCGCAAACGTATTTGTCCGAGATGGCACCCAAGGAACACCGCGGGTTCTGGGCAACGCTCATCTACACCTCCGGCACCGCCGGGATCCTCGCAGGTACGTTGCTGGGTGCCATCCTGACCAACGTGCTCAGCAAGGATGACATGAGCGCCTGGGGTTGGCGGATCCCGTTCCTGATCGGTGGCGCACTGGGCATCTATGCCCTGATCATGCGGGCCAAGATGAAGGAAACCGAGGCTTTCGAGGCCGAGGCTCCCAAGGAAAAGCGCCTGCCGATGTGGCCGCAGATCATCAAGTACCGCAAGCAGGCATTGCAGGTTATCGGCCTCACCGTTGGCCTGACGGTGGTGTACTACATCTGGGGTGTTGTTGCTCCGAGCTACGCGGCATCATCCCTGAAGATGGATCGGGGCGCAGCTCTTTGGGCCGGCGTGATCGGCAACATCGTGTTCATCGCGGCCCTGCCCATCTGGGGCAAACTCTCTGACCGCATCGGCAGGAAACCAGTGCTCATCATCTCCTCTGCCGGTGCTGCACTGTTGCACTTCCCCATGACGTGGCTGCTCAAGGATTCGCCGTGGCAACTGGCGGTGTCCATGTCCGTGATGCTGTTCTTCATCGCCGGCAGCGCTGCGATCGTCCCGGCCGTGTACGCGGAACTGTTCCCCACGCACATCCGCACCATTGGCGTGGGCGTCCCGTACTCCATCTGCGTGGCCGTCTTCGGCGGCACGGCCCCGTACCTGCAGACGTGGCTGGGAACTCTTGGGCAGGGCTACCTGTTCAACGTCTATGCGGTGATCCTGCTGCTGGTGGGCATTGCCTTCGCTTTCTCCATCCCGGAGACCAAAGGCAAAGACCTCACCGTCTGAGTTCCCTCCCAACTAGGGGACAGATATGGTCGCTATGAGCGTTCGTAGCGACCATATCTGTCCCCTAGTTGGGTTAAACGAAGCGGTCTCGTCCTGCCCGGTACCCGAAGAACGCCGCGAGCGAGCCGATCACCAGGAACAGCACACCGGCCGCTGCGAACCCACCCGTTGCCTGATGGAGTTGGCCCACCATCAACGTGCCGGCCGAACCCACCCCGTACCCCACACCCTGCATCATCCCGGACAGGTTAGCGGCGGTGTGAGAGTCGCGGGTGCGGACCATGATCATGGTGAGGGCAACGGCGGTGAGCGATCCCTGCCCAAGCCCGTTCAACCCCGTCCACACCCAGATCAGTTCGGTGGGACCGAAGATGGTCAGGGCAAACCCGCCGCCGGTCATGAGCGCCACCACCATGTTGATGACTCGTTGGTCTTTGAATCGGGTGGCGAGTGCGGGAGCAAACAGCGAGCCCAGCATCTGCAACACAATGGACACCGACACAATCAGCCCGGCCGTGGCGCCATCGATCCCCCGTTCCCGCAGGATGGGAGCCATCCAGGCAAACACACTGAAAGACATCATGGCCTGGAACACCATAAACAGGGTCACCTGCCACGCCACCGCTGACCGCCACACGTTCACGCCACCGTGAACCGCCCTGTGCCTGACAGGGTGCTGGCGGATTGCCAGCGGCAGGAAAAGCAGGAGCACGACGGCGGCAGGCACCGCCCAGAACCACAGCGCCGATGTCCAGTGGCCGGTTGCCGTAAACACCGGATACGTGAAGCCCGCGCCGAGGGCTGCCGAGGCACAGATGGCGGTGGTGTAGAGCCCGCCCATCAAGCCAAGCCGGTGCGGGAAGTCCCGCTTCACGACTCCGGGCAGCAGCACATTGCAGAGCGCGATGGCTGCTCCACACGCTGCGGTCCCGGCGAGGAGTGCAGGCAGGTGGCCAGCCCCTGGTAGGTCCACAGGCCTCAACAGCAAGCCGGCGGTAAGAACCGCCATGGCGCCGAGAAGAACCCGTTCAGCGCCGAATCGCCTGGCAAGTACAGGCGCAAGCGGCGCGAAAACCCCCAACAAGGTGACCGGCACGGTGGTGAGGACCACCAGCGACCAGCCCGGCAGGCCGACGTCGGACGTTATTTCCGGAAGTACAGCCGAGAAGCTCGAGAAGACCGTCCGCAGGTTCACGCCAATCAAAACAAGGCAGATGCCCAAATAGACCAAGCCCCTGGCGCTGCGGAGCTGGGTGGGGTCCGCAGGGGGTTCTTCATTGGCCTCGGCGTCGGAGGCGAGCTCGGGCAGGACCGACTTCTCGGGGTAGTTGGGCGTCTGGGAGGAGGTCACACGTCCTATTCTGTCAGCCGGCGCTTACCGGCTACATCCCGGCAGCCAGTGCCCGGGATGTGACCGGGTATTAGGGGATGATTTCCTGTCCGCGCCAGCTGCTGCCGTCACGAATGAACTGCCAGCGGATATGAGGATCGCCTGAGACGTCCAGCCACTCCAGATCCGTCATGTCGATTCTTAGCCAGGCAAAACGCTCCATGGCCGTCGCATCATCATCCAGGGTATCCAGTGGCTGATCCGGGCGCGGAGTACCCGGAACAAGCCGTGAGGCGTAAAGGTGCCGGCTGCTCGGGCTGAACCGCTCCCAGGCCCGGCGTCGCTCGCTCTCATCGCTAACCACCTCAGCGTTACCCAGGATGCGCAGCTGAACCCCGCGGTCGTCGTCGTACAGGGTCAGTGCTACCAGCGGCTGGTGGTGTACTTCCGCCACCTTTCGGGACAGGGCGTTGGTGGCAACCATGACGTGTCCGGCGGTTGGGTCAACATCCCGGATGATGACCGCGCGGACCCGTGGTCCTCCGTCCGGCCCGGTAGTACCCAGGAAACCGAGCGTGAAAGGTGTGCGCCCCTCCGTGGCCGCCACCAGGGAACCGAGGGCCAGTTCCAGCGTCTCCGCGCCGGTCTTCATTTCCCGAGACAATCTGGAGACACAACCCGCGTGGTGCTGGCTGGATTGTTGACCAAAGCGGCCGCGGGGCGGATGGGGCGCAACTGGAGGTTCCCGCCGCAGTTCGGGCAAGACCTGTTGGGGAAACGGTCAACGCAGTCCGGACACCAGGTGCATTCAAACGTGCAGATGTAAGCCTCGCCGGAGGGCAGGATGTCACGGTCGCAGCATTCGCAGTTCGGACGGATCTCAAGCATCAGGCAACTCTACCCACAGGGCCTGGTGGCACGTTTGGCCCACTGCGCTTTTTCCGTCCACCCCAGCGTCAACCAGCCCTAAATAAGGGATTCGAAGATATCCCAGCCGGTTCCGATGGTCTGGGGTGTGGGAACAAAGCCTGAATACTTGAGCAGGTCCCCGTTGGCATCGATCGCTACTGTGTCATTCCGGGTTACCGTGTGCCCCCAATGGATGGCCTCACCCAGATTGTGGGTATAACTGCCGGCACCGAGGATGTCCACCATGGACCCCCAGCCGGGTCCCCAGGTGTTGGCGCCTTCCCAGCCCCCACTACTGTTGGTGCGGTAGTGGTGCATGTAGCCGTCGTAGTCGCGTCCAAGGACATCCACATTGCCATCGCCGCTGAGGTCGCCGGCGGCGATGATCTTGTCAAAAATTTGCCACCCGGTACCAACAACGCTGGATGCCTCCCAGCCGCCATCCCCATCCCCGGGATACAGGTGCAGATCACCTTCAGCGTCCCGGGCCAGAACATCGTTGATACCGTCCTTGTCGAAGTCGCCAGGGCCGAGGATAGTGTCAAAAATGTTCCAACCAGTGCCAACCACGGAACGCTCCTTCCACCCACCGGAACCATCCCCCGGGTAAAGGTACAGATCGCCCTCGCCGTCCCTGCCGAGGACGTCATTGTTTCCGTCCCCGTCAAAGTCGCCCGGCGAGAACACAATGTCGAAAATGTTCCACCCCGTGCCCACCAGCCTGGGCTTGTCCCACTGTGCCGTCTCATAGCTGGGGCACAATCCGGCGTCGCATGGTCCCAGGCCATAGGTGTAGGTCCGCGGATAAAGGACCAGGTGGCCGTTGTCCGTGAGTCCCATCAACTCGAAGTTTCCACGCCCGGTCCGGCCCATGGCCCGGTTGGAAGCTGAAATGGGTGCGGTTTCCTTGCTGTGCAGCAGGGTGTTCTCATCCCCACGCAAGGAGTCTCCACACTGTGCCTTCTCCGGGGTGGTGGCGTAGACGTTGAAAGAGAGGCGGTTCCCGCGGTCTTCCGGCAAGATCTTGAGCGATTCGTTCTGGCGTTCTGGCGGCAGTGGGGTGCCGTTGCTGAGCCACTCGATGCTGTAGCCGTCCGGTGCCTCCTGGGTCTTGTCGCAGCCGGAAAATTCCGCCGGGGCACCCATCCGCAGTTCGGACCCCACGTAGGGCATTCCCACCATGGATACGATCCCGTCCATATCAATGTGGTGCAGGGGCGCGAACCCTGCCGCATCAGCAGGAGCAGCTCCCGCCCCGGCAGATCCGGCCACGTGCAGGCCAGCCAAGGCACCTGCCGTCGCCACCGTCCGCAAGACTTGGGCGGGAGTTTTCCTGGGTGTTATGGAGGAGATCATGCGGGCTCATTCCTGTTGAAGTCCGGAACTGACGTTGGCAGCAGCGTACCTGTCATCCGAACCAAAGTATTCTGGAAAGGATGAGTGAAACCCCAGATTCCCCGCGACCAGTCACGCCCGGCAGCCAGGCCTCCTTCGGAACGTATGGTGGCCGTCCGGTCAGCTTTGTGCGCCGCGGCACCCGTTTGCAGGGACGCAGGCAGGCTGCTTGGGAAGAGCACGCCGAGCGTTGGGCCATCCAGGTCCCACGGCATGTCGCCAACACCTCCGTGCACCCCGATTACACGTTCGACGCCGAAGCTGTCTTTGGGCGGAAGGCTCCCCTGATCGTGGAGATCGGTTCGGGTTTGGGTGACGCAGTGGTCCACGCAGCGGAGCAGAACCCGGATAGGGACTTCCTGGCCGTGGAGGTCTACACACCGGGCCTGGCCAACACCATCATCAAGATCAACAGCCGCGGGCTGACCAACGTGCGGGTGGTGGAAGCAAACGCACCTGAGGTTCTGGAGTCCATGCTCCCGGAAGGCTCAGTCAGCGAATTGTGGGTGTTCTTCCCGGATCCGTGGCACAAAGCCCGTCATCACAAGCGCCGCCTGATCCAGCCGGCATTCGCTTCGGTAGCGGCAAAAGCCCTGGAAAAGGGCGGCTACTGGCGCATCGCCACTGACTGGTCAAACTACGCTGTGCACGTCCGCGAAGTACTGGCCGAATCAACTGAGTTTGAAAACATGCATGAAGGCGAGCGCAGCGGTGAGGAGAGCCCTCTGACGCAGGTGTGGCAGTCCGGCGTCGAATCCGTTGTGGGCGGTGCGCCCGTCCGGGAAGGCCGCGCGCCAGTCAGTACCGAGCACACCGGGCCCAACGAAGGTGTGGACGAAGAAGGCGGCTGGGCTCCGCGATTCGATGGCAGGATCCGGACAAGCTTTGAGAACAAAGCCCATGAGGCCGGCCGCATGATCTTTGACCTCACATACCGCAAGCTCTAGCCAACGCAATCCTGGGGGAAACTATGAGCTATCAGCCACCGATCGAGTACTACCAGCCCCGCCCGCAGCGCACCAGGGGGCTCGGTGCAGGCATCACCAGCATAGTGACTGCGGTGCTCTCACCCGTTGCTGCGGTGGCCAGCATTCCCTTGGGCATTGCTGCGGTGGCCTCGGCCATGAGCCGTTACAACGAGGGCAATGATGCGTGGTGGCTTGGGGCTCTTGTCCTGGCCGGGTTGGCTGTTGCGCTTGCTCTGGTCGCTGTGATCAGCGGGCTGATAGCAGTGTTGAGGGCTGGGCGCATGAATGCCGGCCGGATCACGGGAATCATTGGGTTGGCCATCATGGCGGTCAACATTTTTGGCATTGTCTTCATGGTGTTTTTGGTGCTCGGATCAGGTCAGGGGTTTTAGATGCCACAGGTACGCGCCGAGCGGTTCATCCGACTGGATCCCGAAACAGCGTTTGCCCTCTCCCAGACCTCTGGAGAGTTCCGGCTGAAATGGGATCCGTTTATCTCAGCCCAGTCATTCATGGACGGGGCCACCTCGGCCGGCAAGGGTGTTCGCACGCAGACTGTATCCCGCATGGGCCTGAAAATGGTCAGTGAATATGTCTCCTACATGCCTCCCCGGAATGTGGGCATGACCATGGTTTCGGGCCCTTGGTTCTTTGAGAACTTCGGAGGCGGCTGGCGGTTCACCCCCGACGCCGAGGGAACACGGGCAGTCTGGAAGTACACCTTCTCCTGCCGGCCCGCGTTGCTAAAGCCGGTGGCGGAGAAAGTGGGAAGCTGGGTCCTGGGCCGGGAAATTGAGCGCCGGATTGAGGCGTTTGCCCGTGCTTGCGAGGATCAGGCGCTGGTGGCGGAGCTGCGAGCGCAGGGCTCAGGAATTCCGGAGCACTAAGTTCAGGGGACTGAAATCAGGCTTTAGGGTACCGAAATCGAGGCAACAGTCTTCTGTGCTTCATCGCGGAGCTCCACACCGGCAATGCCGGCCAGTTGAACAGGCGTGGCACCGGTGATCTTGATCCGGCCGCTGGGAGTCGCAGTCCAGCCGCACGTCCGCTCTTCGGCCCCGTCGCGCCCCTTGACCCATAGATAGAGCGTGCCTTCCAACGGCATGCTTCGGCCTTCGACGTCCAGCTCGGTTCCCCAGGTTTTCTTCACCATGCCCACAGTCAGCTGGATTCCGTTGTCCGACTGCACTGAGTAGCTCGCATCAGGTTTGGGTGGTTGGTTCAGCAGGGGACCGGCGAGGAATCCCACCGCGAGGCAGGCAGCGGCAACCGCGCCCACCAAAGCCGCCCACCGGCGTCGTGATTTCCGTTTGCGTGCCGCCAAATCAATCAGGACCTTCTTCGGCAACACCTCGGCAGGTGCCTCCAGTGGCGAGAGCGCTTCGGCACCTCCAGCGATGGTGAGGGCCACCGCGTCAGCTGCGGGTACGGCGTCCAGGAGCGCAGGGAGGCGTTCGAGTTCCTCCAGTTCACGGCGGCATTCGCTGCAGCCAGCGAGGTGGTCCTCAAAGGCGCGTTCCTCACCAGGTTCCAACCCGCCCAGCAAGTAGGCGCCCAATAATTGGTGGCCAGCGTTGCCGTTCATCGATCCACCCCCATTTCATCAAGGATTGTTCGGAGGGCTTTCACCGCGTAAAAAGCCCTGGATTTCACCGTTCCCGCCGGAATGTTCAGCTGAAGTGCTGCCTCCGTAACAGTGAATCTTTGGTAGTGGAGGGCCACCAGCACCTGCCGGTGTTCCAGGCTGAGCCGCAATAGGGCCTCTTCCATGAGGACCCGATTGAGGAGTTCATCAACGCGTTCCGTGGCGGGATGGTCCGGCAGGTCCTGTTCGCCAGCTTCAGAAGGGCGGCGTTGGGCCTTCCTGTAGTTGTCAATGATGACGTTGCGTGCCGTCCTGAAAAGGTAGCTTCGGAGGCTTCCGGTGATCTGCGGTGCGTGCTGCCACACCTTCAGGATGGTCTCCTGAACCACGTCGTCGGCCTGATGGGCATCAGAGGTGCAGCTCAGGACGAAGCGCCTCAGGGCTGTGCCGTGGTCGCGGTAAATCGCTGCCACAACGTCCTCGTCCAACGGCATGGCTCACCTCCCTTTTACGCTGCCTTTCGCTTATACGACGACGCGCATACGGAAAAGGTTCAGCCCCATGAACCATTCTTCCCCCACCGGCGTCGTAGGGGTTAGCGCCGGCCCAATCCGGCCGGCTCGTCAAAGGAGCAAGTTATGAAGAAGCCACTCAGATTTGGATCCGGTGCGTTGATCCTGAGCGCCGCGTTGGCAGGTTGTGGTGGAAGCCCGGGAACCACCGCCTCTACCCCGCCACCGGCTGCTTCGTCTTCCGCCGCAGCTACGTCTGCTTCTCCGAGCGCGTCTGCCTCCATGACCACCGCCGCCGCTGCCTCCGGGACCGAACTGAAAGTCTCCTCCTCCAGCGCCGGACAGATCGTCACGGACAGCAAGGGCATGAGCCTGTACTTCTTCACCAAGGACGTCAAGGACTCGGGAACCAGCGCCTGCACCGCCGCCTGCCTGGCCGCGTGGCCAATATTAACCACGACGTCGGACGCCCCCTCGGTGGAAGGCGTCACCGGGACTGTGGGAACCATTGCTTCGCCTGACGGGAAGAAGCAGGTCACCCTCAACGGCATGCCGCTCTACTACTACGCCAAGGACAAAGCTCCCGGGGATGTCACCGGCCAGGGCGTGGGAGGCGTCTGGTACTTGGTGAGCCCCACCGGCGAGATGGTCAAGGACGGGGCCACATCGGGCTACTGACCTCCCCTGTGCCCCTGTGCTTGCCCGTGCCCCTGTGCCCTGCGCCGAGTTAGCGGGAAACCTGCCGCAACGCCGGAAAGTTGCAGCTGATTTCGCAGCCTTCCCGCGAACTCGCGATTCAGGTGATCACCGAAGCGCCCTCAGGATGCGCTCTTTGAAGGCACGTTCCTGGAACAAGTCCTTCCATTCGATCCGGATGAACCGCCACCCCTCCTCCACAAGTGCCTTCTCCCGCCGGCGCTCTTGGAAAATGACCTCGTCCGTTGGGTTGAAGTCGAAGTATTTGGTTCTACCGTCGAACTCCAGAGCTAGCTTCTCCTCCTCCCAGGCGAAGTCCATGCGATGCCTTCCCACACGGGAACGGACCTCAACCTGCGGCTGCGGAGGCCGGATCCGTAGCCGCTGAAGCAACTCCCGGGTAAGGGTTTCCCCGGCAGATTCGGCCCGGGGATCCGCATTTTCCAACGCCTTGCGCAAGGTGCGAATGCCTCGCTTTCCGTCCGAATGCGAGGCCATTCGAACCAGGTTGGCCATGTCTGCACCGTTTCGCAGACCGTGATCCACAATCACTAATGCTTTGGGATAGCTGAGCATCCTGGCACAGTCATAGATGGTTCGTTCAAGATTGGTGGTCCGCAGCCCATGGACCAACACCACCTCGTCCTCCGAAAAGCCGTCCGTATGCCCGCGGACGTCCTTGCCCCACCGGTCAGCCGAGGGCCTCACGGGATGGAGGATATGAACCTTGTCATCTACACCCCACAGGAACAGGCCATGGAGCCGCGCGGCGGACAAGTGGCTGTAGACAAAGCCACCCGTTGATGTGGTGAGTGTCCCGTGAGCGTGTGCCACGATCCGTTCCTTGGCCTGCCTTTTCGGACCGAAGGTTTTCCATCTACTGGCCCGGACGTAGCACCCGTATCTGAGCCGAAATATTTCCCCGGACTCCAAGAGGGCCTTGATGCCTCGGCTGCTGAACCCTAAACGGTGCAGCTGCTCGGTTCTCCACATGTAGCCACTCGCTGGTAGCTGTTTGGCTCTGTTGAGGCCGGCGTGGGGAGGTAGTGAACTCATTGGTTTAGCTTGGCTGCCTCACAGGGGTCCCAGAAGGGGCGCTTACTGCTATGTGGAAAGCGCGACGTGGAACGGCCGACGCCGAGACGTGGGAAACCCTGCCAAATAGCCGGAAGGGTGCGCACGAAATCGCAGGCTTCCCGCGAACTCGGCGGGCACGGCAACCGGGAAGCCCAAAAATGGCATCCGCTAGACTGGCAAACCACTCATTGGGGAGGGAACATGCCAGAAACCAGCACTAAGAAGACCGCACCAACGCCAACGTTCCTTGTTCTACAGGAAATCGCCTGGGCATTGGGGCTAACGGCAATGCTTATCAACGCAGCAGACCGCGGCTTGGACTGGATCTGGGTCGGCTTATTGGCATGCTGGCAAGCGTCCATCATCTGGGGCTTTCTCAAGTTCCGGCGCACCAAAACCACCTGATATCAAACAAACGAAGCCCGCGGCATGCCTCGGCGGCACGTCCGTCCCACAGACGGCCAGACGGCCGGCATCCGGAAGCGTGCGTCGAAGACGGCCAGACGGCAGGCATCCGGAAGCGTGCGCCAAAGGCGACGAAGGAGCCAGCACGCGGAGGATGCCAGCCGTCCGGCCGAGCACGAACCAGCACGCGGAGGATGCCAGCCGTCCGGCCGAACAGGAACTACTTAGGCGTCGGCGAATTCCTCGGACTCTTCGAACTCCACGGCGGCAATGATTTCCTTGGTCTCCGGGTGGATCATGAAGGCCTCGTCCTCGTCTTCCACCATGATGTAGTCGCCATGGTCGGTGGAGAAGTGCCAGGCGAGGGTCTTCACGCCGTCGTGCTGGTAGTTGGGATCACCCATGGTGATCTTTTCCAGGGCGTAGCCGGCAACATCGCACAGTTCACGGATGATGACCTCAAACTCGGGTGCGTTGGCGAGGGCTTCTTCATCGGCGTCGGCCTGGCGCTCGGCGAGGTCCGGAATCTGGGCGACGCGCTCGGCGATGTGCGCTTCGATTTCCTCATCGGTCAGGACCAGCAGCTCCGATTGGTCGCGGAGGTACGCGGCGTTGAGCTCAATGATGTCCTCTTCTTCCAGCAGAGCCTCGAACTCGCCGTCGAGCTCGTCCAGGGCAACCACGGAAGCCGGCGGAGTTTCCGACTCGTCCAGTTCGCCGTCGAGGTAGGCCTCAGCTTCGTCCTCGGTCAGTGCGTCGTAAGCGGCCGCGGTGCGGTTGAAGAGGTCCAGGTGACGCTCGGCGCCCATCCCGGAGAGCCCGGCCCGAACAAACGCGTCCACTTCTTCGCGCTCGGGGGCGGTGAAGACGTACTGGGCGAAGCCGCCTGACAGTGCCTGGGTGAGGTAAAAGTCCACAAAGTAGCTGTTGAGTGCGGGGCCGGCGATTTCGTCGCTGTTGAGGAGCTCTTGGTACATGTGGTTCACCACGTTGACGTTCGAATCCACCACATCCGCGTTGCCGGCTTCAAAGCTGCTCTTGTTCAGGACAACGGGGTACTCGTTGGTAGTCATGGGAAATCCTCACTGCTGAAAGCTGATGGTGCTCCGGACACTTTCAACGTACGCGGGGCAGCGGCGCCGCAGTCGAGGAAGAGGTTAACGGAGGGCGAAGTTTGGGAGCTGTTTTCTGCTGACTAAGATTGAACAGATATCCTCCTGCCGAAAGTAGCTCGACGCATGCCGTCCCACACAGACGAAAACTGGGAACTGGCCATTCAGACTCCTGCCATCACGGACCGCTCGCTCGCGGCCGGACTGGCCTATGCCATGGGCAGCCGGGTCAACGGGATTACTTTCGACTCCGCCACGGGCCTGCTGATGGGCAAGGTGCGCGGCAACGGTCCGCAGCCGTATTCGACGTCGGCAAAACTGGTCCGCAAGCCCAGCGGCTGGAGCTGCACCGTGGGTATCTGCAGCTGCCCCGTCCGCAAAGACTGCAAGCACGTTGCCGCCTTGTTGTTCACTGCTGAAGACCACCCCACCATCCGCGCCCAGCTCCTCTCGCAGGCGCCCGGCATCCAGACATCACACGCAGGATCCGGCCAACAGGGCACTGCTGCGCGCCCCGCCTGGGAACAAGCCCTCAACAGGCTGATCACCAAACCCGGCACGGCGCCCAGCGCAGCAGGCATTCCCTTAGCGCTTCAGTTCGAGGTGGAAGAGCCCGCAGCTCACTTCTCCTACACAGGCCGCCGCGACCCCATGCGCAGCGTCCGCCAGCTCAAAGCCCGCCCGGTGATGATGGGGGCAAAAGGAAAATGGATCCGCGGCGACGTCTCTTGGAACAACCTCAGTTACGTGAGCTTCCGGCGCGAATTCAACGAGATCCAGGTGGAATGGCTTCAGACTTTCCTGGCAGCGCACGGCTCCAGCAACGGACGCCAGCAACCCTCGGGGGCCATGTGGCTGAGCCTGAACGATTTCGCTGCCAAGAACCTGTGGACCCTTCTTGCCGACGCCACAAAAGCCGGCATCCACCTCATTCACTCCGCTGGTAGCGAGCCTGTCCGCGTCGAGACGCAACCCGCCGTCGTCGGACTCAGCTTGGCGCGCCTGGACGCCGTTGCGGGCGCCCAAACCGAAGCGCCCGACGGCGGGCTGCAGCTTGCGCCGTCCGTCACCGTCGGTGGGGAGCCCGTGGATCCCGGTTCCGTAGGTTTTCTGGGCAAACCGGCCAACGGGATTTTCTTCACGCATTCAGGCGAAACCCTGCCGGGCGTCCCCCAGCAAAAGAACCTGATCACCCTTGCCCCGATCGAGGGCGGCATCACGGATGAGCTGCTGGAGTTCGTCACGGATGGTCAAACGCTTCAGATCCCGGCCGAGGACGAAAGCCGCTTCCTGACCTCGTTCTACCCGAAGCTGAGGCAGTCAACGCCGGTTCAAGCTGCGGATAAGTCCGTGGAACTGCCCACCCTGGCCGTCCCCACATTGTCCCTGCTGGCCAATTACGGCACCGACCACAAAGTCCGGCTGCACTGGGAATGGCACTACAAGTCCGGCACGCTGGTCACAGCGCAGCCGTTGTGGCGTCACCCCGATGACCGCGGCTACCGGGACGACCCTGAGGAATCCCGGATCCTGGAGTCCCTCGGACGGCCGTGGGACGTGGTTCCCGCGCTCGCCGAATCGGCAACCGGGGGCTGGGGCGCCCCGCGCATCGCCGCTACCGCTGAGCTCAGTGGCCTAGACACGTTGGCGTTCACCGAAGAGGTGCTGCCCGCGCTCAAGGACCTGCCCGACGTCGTGGTGGAAACCTCGGGCGACATCGCCGATTACCGTGAGGCCGCCGAAGCACCCGTGGTGTCCATTTCCACCAAGGAGACGGCGAGCGGCGACTGGTTCGACCTCGGCATTGTGATCACGCTCGAGGGCGAACCCGTGTCCTTCGCAGCCGTGTTCTCCGCGCTCGCCGCCGGTATGAGCCGCATGCTGCTGCCCAGCGGCGCATACTTCTCGCTGGACCTCCCCGAGCTGCACCAGTTGCGCGCGCTGATCGACGAAGCCCGCTCCCTGCAGGACAACCCGGACAACAAGGACGGCACCCTTCAGATCAGCCGCTTCCAGGCAGGCCTCTGGGATGAGCTGGCGCAGCTGGGAATCGTGGACGAACAGGCCGCCGCGTGGCGGGAAGCCGTTGGTGGACTGCTCGACGACGGCGTGACCGGGCTTCCGCTCCCAGCAGGACTTAACGCTGAGCTGCGTCCGTATCAGCTCGAAGGTTTCAACTGGCTCAGCTTCCTGTACAAGCACAGCCTCGGTGGAGTGCTGGCTGATGACATGGGCCTGGGTAAGACCGTCCAGGCGATTGCGCTGATGTGCGCGGCGAAGGACCTGGCAGCGGAGACTACCGCTGCCGCCCAGGGTGACGCTCCTGAGGTGACCCCGCGGGCTCCGTTCCTGGTGGTGGCACCCACCAGTGTGGTGAGCAACTGGGAACTGGAGGCACAACGGTTTGCGCCCGGCCTGGTAGTGCGGACCGTCGGTGAAACTTTCGCCAAGAGCGGGCTGTCACCGGTGGACGCACTGGCGGGTGCCGACGTCGTTATTACCTCCTATGCCCTGTTCCGCATCGATTACGAGGCCTATGCGTCCTTCCAATGGGCCGGGCTGATGCTGGACGAGGCGCAGTTCGTGAAGAACCACCAGTCCAAGGCCTACCAGTGCGCGCGGAAGCTGCCCGCCCGATTCAAGCTGGCCATCACCGGTACGCCGCTGGAAAACAACCTCATGGAGTTCTGGGCGCTGACCTCCATTGTTGCGCCGGGCCTGTTCCCCAGCCCCAAACGGTTTGCGGAGAACTACCAAAAGCCGGTGGAAAAGAACGGTGACTCGGCGCAGCTGGGCAAGCTCCGGCGTCGTGTGCGTCCGCTCATGATGCGCCGCACCAAAGAGCAGGTCATTAAGGATCTGCCACCCAAGCAGGAACAGATCCTTGAGGTGGTACTGAACCCGCGGCACCAGAAGGTCTACCAGACACACCTGCAGCGCGAACGGCAGAAGATCCTGGGGCTGATCGATGACGTGAACAAGAACCGGTTCACGATCTTCCAGTCCTTGACGTTGCTGCGGCAGCTCAGCTTGGACGCATCACTGGTGGATTCCTCGCTATCCGGCGTGCGGTCATCCAAGCTTGATGTGTTGTTCGAACAACTGGAGGACCTCATTTCCGAGGGTCACCGGGCCCTGATCTTCAGCCAGTTCACGGGGTTCCTGGGCAAGGTCCGGGAGCGTTTGGACGCCGAGGGCGTGGAGTACTGCTATCTGGATGGCAGCACCAGAAACCGCGGAGACGTGGTGAGCGAGTTCAAGAACGGCGCCGCCCCCGTCTTCCTGATCTCATTGAAAGCCGGCGGGTTCGGGCTCAACCTGACCGAGGCCGATTACGTGTTCCTGCTGGATCCCTGGTGGAACCCGGCGTCCGAGGCACAGGCCGTGGACCGCACGCACCGCATTGGGCAGGCAAGGAACGTGATGGTCTACCGGCTGGTTGCGAAGGACACCATCGAAGAGAAGGTCATGGCGTTGAAGGCCAAGAAGTCGCAGCTGTTCGCAGACGTCATGGAAGGTGACGCGCTGGCCGGTGGCTCGTTGACCGCTGATGATCTGGCGGCGCTGTTCGCGGAGTAGGTATCGGCCCGCCTAAACGGAGGCGAACGTTGAAGCAATGACGTCCGCGAGGTCCCCCGGACGGCTCCACATGGGCCAGTGTCCTGTGGGAAGGTCAACAACTTCGAGGTGCTCGATGTTTGCGACCTCAGCAAACATCGGGTGCCCGGCGTGGGCCAGTTCCAGCACCTGCGCGCCGGGGATGGAGCAGCACACCAAGGTTGTAGGAACTGTACGGCCGGCATGGTCAGTCAGTTCCAGGGGCTGCCGAAGCACGGGACCAGGCTCGGGGACGGCCTTGGCGCGGAACCGGTCCAGGACCTCTGCGCTCAGGCCCTCGAGGCTGGCTTGCTGCGCGAGGACGTCGAAGGGCGGCAGCGGGAGCTCCTCCACATCCTCCGGGAGGTCAGGCGCAAAGATGCTGCCGGTGGGAAGTGGGCCGGAGTCCACCCACACCACACGGTGAACCAATCCGGGGCATGAGTCGAGGAGCAAGCTGACTGGGGCGTTTGCGCCACTGTGGGCCACTACTGTTGCCGGGTGTTCCGCCGAGATTCCCAGCAGATCAAAGAGATCCCGGATTGCGGCCACTTGATCGTCCAGGGTCTTTTTGGCCCGGTCAGGATCGTCCCCGTCCAGCCCCGGAAGCGTCATGGCCACAGCGCGCGGGCCACTGGCTTTCATATGCTCAAGGACCTCATCCCAGGCCCAGGCGCCGAGCCAGTGGCCGGCGATGAGGATGGTGTCCGGAGTGCTTGCAGTTGTTGTCATACCACTACCCTCGCAGGCCCGGCGGACAATAGTGTGTCACTATTTATGTCATGAATTCTTGCGGGGTCCGTCCGTGAAACGGGCGGAACGGCTCCATGCCCTCTCCGAGATGCTTCGACGCAGCGGAGCACGGGGAATCTCTGCCGAGCGGCTGGCCACCGAATTCGAAGTGTCGGTCAGGACAGTCAAGAGAGACCTGGATGCGCTTGAAAGCAGCGGCGCCCCGATATGGTCCCGACCCGGCCCCGGCGGAGGCTACGGGCTGGCTGCCGGAGGGTCCCTGCCTCCGGTCGCCCTGTCCCCGCAGCAAGCCGTAGCGCTCATGGCCGCCGTAGCCGCCGCGCCGGAAGCGCCTTATTCCGATCTGGCAGCAGCAGGAGTCCGGAAAATCGTGGAGGTCCTCGATCCAAGAACCCGGGCAAGAGCCGACGAACTGGCAGGGCGTGTCTGGGTCAATGCGGCTCACCCATCCTCACGCGCCATCAGGTCGGCTTTGGAGGAGGCGATGACCGGGCAAAGAGTGGCCCGAATCAGCTACACGTCCGGGGATGGGAGCGCCACCACCCGCGAGGTTGAACCGGTGCTCTTCGCCTCAACAAACGGCCAGTGGTATCTGGTTGGATGGTGCCGGCTGCGCGATGCCATGCGGTGGTTCATGGTGTCACGCATCCAGCGGGCCAGTGTCACCAAAACGGCCTGCAGCGGCCACTCTGTCTCAGAGGTCGGGGAACCACCGGCGAACGCGCGGCCAGTGCACGGCCGGGATGCATAACTGGTTCCACCGGCCCCTCAGGTGACAGGCAGCTAGTCGTCCAGCCGCTAATCGTCCAGCCGCACACCCCGCAGCAATAACATGGTCCCGCCCACGGCAACCGCGGACGCCAGGAACACTCCGGCCGCACCCAGCCCCACAGCCACCACTCCGATGGCGCTGGGCAGGACCACCTGGCCCACGCGGTTACCAGCCAGCCTCAAGGCCAACGCCCGCCCGCGTTGCCCTTCCGGGGCCTGGGCCGAGAGCCAGGACATGGTCAGCGGCTGGCCGATCCCGAGACCTAAGCCAAGGAATGCCATGACGATGAACAGCGACCATTCAGGCATGGGAATGGCTGCCACGGCCAGGGCCACTGTGGAGATGGCCAGGCTCAGGATCAGGAGTTTCATGCGCCCCAGCCTGCGGGACACACTGCCGAGTCCGAGCCTGGACATCATGGAGAACACCGCCCGGACAGTCAGCATCAGGCCTACGGTTGCGGCGGTGAGCCCACGTTCGGCACCCAGTGCTGGGAGGTAAACCACGGTGAGGTCGACGACGGCGAGGACAGTTGCGCTGGTGGCCAAAGCACGCGCAACTCCCGGAGTTTTCAGCAAAGACATGGCGCCGCCGTGAGGCCGATCAGCGCCCTTTACCTTGGGCGTCCTGCCGCTGACGCTCCGCGAAATGAGGAACGTGGTCAGTAACATCACCAGGCTCATGGCCACCGCGAGGATAAAGATGGCCTGCGTATTGGGCTGAACCGTGGCACCGCCCACGATGGAAATAGCCAACGGTCCCAATGCCTGGCCCAGCGACGCAGCAAACGTCAGATACCCGAAAGCTGAGTCCAGTCTCGATGCCGCAGCATTATTCGCCACCACGGCTTGCTGCCCCACCACGCATGTCAGCTGCCCTGCGCCGAGCAACGCCGTCCCGGCAACCAGCGCCGGGACGGAGGTCCCCCAGAACAGCAGGAACGCGGAACAGCCTAGTACGACGGCGGACCCGATGGCCATGAGCCTGCGCTCACCCAGGCGGTCCACCAGTCCGCCGATGGGCAGGGCAAGCAGCAAGGGGAACACGGCATAGCTGGCGGCAAGGAGACCCAGGGCGAAAGCCGGAACATCCAGCTCAAGGGCCCGGTAGGTGGCCGCCGGCCGAACCAGGAAAGTGACGGCCTGGATGAGTGCCGAGTGGATGAGGAGTGCCGTTGACGAGCGCCGTCCGAGTTCGCCAATCATTGAATGACGAGGCCGGAACCCGAGATCGCGCGGAGGGTCTCTTCGCGGGCGGCGATCACATGATCAAAGGCGGTCTTGGCGGCTTTCTCCGGCTTCTTGGAGGCAATGGCTTCAACCAGGGCACGGTGATCTGCCAGTGCTTCCTCTCTCCGGTCTGCGGAGTTGTTGGTGAAATGGCGGTAGCGCCGGACGTGGCCGCCCACCTGTTCGTGGAAGCGCTGCGCCCAGGAGTTTCCGGCGATGCGCGCGATGGTGGCGTGAAGTTCCACCCCGTACCGCATGGCTTCGTCAGCGAAGCCCACCATGGCCGCGTTCCGTTCAAGGATGCCGTTGAGTTTCTCAATGTCACCGGGAGTCGCGTTTGCGCAGGCCTCCCTGGCCATGAGGGATTCCAATGCTGCGCGGACGTCATAGAGTTCGCGGATCGCTTTCTGGTCCAACGCGGGAACCAGCACCCCTCCAGTGGGTTGCTGCTCCAGGAGGTCCTCGGAAATGAGGCGGCGGATCGCTTCCCTCAACGGCGTGCGGCTCACTTGGAGTTCGGTGGCCATGGCAGGCTCATAGATCCGCTCCCCTGGTGTGAGTTCCAGGTTGAGGATGCGCCGTTTGAGCTCGGAGTAAACCAGGTGAGCTCCGGTGTTGCGTGCTTGTGCTGCCATGACCGCCCTACGAATTGCGTGTACTTGTATACATTTATACCCTCGGGCTTCCGTGAACCAGAAACCGGCGAGCAACGCGGGGTCACTTATGGCCCATGTTGTGGGGTTTTATGGGCCATAAGTGACCCCGCGTTGCAGTCGGATCGGACCGATTGCGACCAACCCCGTTCGAGCCTGTTCGAGTGCCTTGTGAGGGCTCGGAGCGCCTCATAGTCTCGGCTTGCCAGGCCTTCCAGGGATGCCAGGGATGCCAGGCAACAAAGCACCGAGCTCGCGAGCTCCCGACCACCCCGACACCCACCCACACCCGACACTCGACACCCACACCCACACCCCGACGATGAGGTCCCTCCATGGCGTTTACCGCTCGAAGAATCCGACGGCCAGTGGCAGCACTGGCAGCGGCAGTCACTGCTGCTGCAGGCCTGGCGCTCCTGCCCCCAAGTACACCCCAAGCCCACGCGGCCGACTCAACACCTGTGACCATCACCCCCAACCCGGCCAGCCGGGGCGAAGCCTTCGAAGGGTGGGGCACCAGCCTGGTGTGGTTCGCGAATGCGACGGCGGGATACTCCCCCGAGCTGCGTGAGGAGTTGTACCAAAAGGTCTTTGGCGAGGACGGGCTGAACCTCAACATCGCCCGGTACAACGTGGGCGGCGGCAATGCCTCGGACGTCAAGGACTACCTCAACGACGGCAGCGCTGTGGAGGGATGGTGGAAACCGGTCACGGAGGCGGCACCCGGCCAACCGGCGTCGAACCTTTACAACCCTGATGGAAGCGTGGACAAGACCCAGGCCAACAAGCTCGCCTTCCTCAAAGCCTGGAACCCGGACGACCCCGCCTCCTACAACCCGGACGCGGACCAGAACCAGCGCTGGTGGGTGGAACGCCTGGCCGAGGACCAGCAGATCACGCACTGGGAGGCCTTCAGTAACTCCCCGCCCTGGTTCATGACCAAGAGCGGGTACGTGTCCGGCCAGGTCAACACCGCCAAGGGTGAAAACTTGTTGCCGGAGGCGGAAGCCAAGTTCGCAGGCTACATGCGGCACGCCGTGGAGCTCTTGGAGAAGGGCAGTGGAATCAAGGTAGACACTATTGATCCCTTCAATGAGCCCAACTCCGGTTATTGGGGCACGGACATCAACGCAGCCACAGGCAAGCCGCCCACCACGTACACGCAGAAGCAGGAGGGCGCGCTGATTTACCCGGCCGCCCAGGACCGGGTGACCAAGCTGCTTGCCGCAGAGTTGGCCAAGGGCAGCACCGACGCCGTGATCTCCGCGATGGACGAGACCGATCCCTCCAAGTTCATGACCAACTGGAACGGCTACAGCCAGGAAGCGAAGGACGCCGTTTCCCAACTGAACGTGCACACCTACGGCACCAATGACCGGCGTCGCGTCCGGGATCTGGCCAGTTCCACGGACAAGCCGCTGTGGATGAGCGAGGTGGGTGGCTTCTGGACAGGCAACCCGGCGCTCGGGGATTCCACCAGCGGCTGGGATCGATCCAACATCACCAACGGCCTGGGCATCGCCAGCCGCATGGTCAACGATCTCCGCGAGCTCGATCCCAACGCCTGGGTGTTCTGGCAGCCAGTGGAGGACACGTACAAGCAGGAGAAAGCCGACAAAGGCTGGGGCTCCATCTACGTGGACTTTGACTGCAATTACGCTGGCCGGGAAGGCTACTCCAACCGCCGGATCAACGACGGCGCCAACCTGGACACCGCCAAGTGCAAGGTCCTAACCAACCAGAAATACAACACCACCCGGAACTTCACGCACTACATCCGCCCGGGCGACTTCCTCATCCAGAACAACGACCCCAAGACCGCCAGCGCACTCCGCTCCGACGGCAACGGCGCCACACTGGTCCACTTCAATGACACCCCGACGCCGGAAAAGGTCACCATTGACCTCAGCCGCTTCGGCAGCATCGCACCCGACGCCAAAATCACGCCCGTGGTCACCACCAAGTCGCCCCTGGATGATATCGAGAAGAATGCCCTGGTGAAGGGAACGCCTGTTGCTGTGGACACCGCAGCCAAGTCCGCGACGCTGGAGGTTCCAGCCGCGTCAGTGGTGACGTTCGTCGTCGACGGCGTCAGTGGAGTTTCGGAGGACGCCGCACCGGTGCAGGACGGCCACAGCTATCACCTCAGCGGCGAAGCGAGCGGCAAGTACCTGACCGCTGGTTCCGGCACTGGGGCAACGATCGAAGAATTGGGCACCAATGCTGCTGCTGTGGCATCTCAGATGTGGACCTTCAACGCCGTGAAATCTGACGATGAGTTCGCGAATGACCGCCGTTGGGTTCTGACCAACAAAGATGGTCGAGTGCTCACCGGCAATGGTGGGGTGCTCAATGGCAGCCAGTCAGGCGCGGCCGCCGTAACGGCGATGACGCTGGAACAGGCCAAATCGACTCCTTCTGCGCAGTGGATAGTCACCACTGAGAATGGCAAGCAGTGGACCTTGGTGAACGCCGGAGCCGCCATAGCCCTCCAAGTCTCGGGCAGCCAAACCTCACCGGGAACGGCCGTCTCCTTGGCATCCTCTACCGGAACCACGGCAACGGCTTTGGCCAGCCCGCATCAGGCGTGGGCTTTCACGGACATTGCTGACTTGAAGCTGCTGGGGGTTTCGCCGCTTGAGCTGAGCACGCCCGTGGGCACCGCTCCCACCCTGCCTGCGACGGTAACGCCCATGTACCAAGCTGGCCCGGGCAAGCCCCTGCCGGTGACATGGACTTCCGTTGATCCCGCGGCATGGCAGAAGGCCGGGAAAGTGACCCTCTACGGGTCAGGCGCGGATCCTTACGGGCAGCCGTTTGAAGCCGTTCTCACAGTGACCGTGGGCGACTACATCGCCACCGATCCCGTATCAGTGACTGTTGGGGCCGGTTCCACGGTGGCTTCAGTTCAAGCTGCAGCCCCGGCAACCGTTCCCGGCCAGATCGCGGATGGCCCCGCACGGAACCCACTCGCTGCGACGTGGGACTGGGCTTCGCTCACTGACGCGGCGCTGCAGTCCTCCGGAAGGGTGACCGTGCCGGGCACCGCCAACGGCCTCCCGGCAACACTCACGGTGATCGTCGTGGACAGGGTTCCGGTAGGCAATATCTGCAAGGACGATCCCGCCACCACCGCCACCGCGTCCTATACGGAGGGCTCCTACACCGCCAAGAACACGTGTGACGGCAATGCTTCCACCCGCTGGTCCAACTGGGTCAGCGGGGGCCGGAACGGCGACTCGCTGACGTACGGCTTCGGCCGGGACTACACCGTCTCCTCGCTGACCGTTACCTCTGCGGAGAAGGCCGCGCAGAGCCTCAAGGTCCAGTACCAGGATTCCTCCGGAGCATGGAAGGACACTTCAGCCGGAACCGTCACCGGGCTCTCCATCACCTCGCCCACCACTGTTTCCTTCGAAGCAGTGACCACCCGAGGTGTTCGGGTTACTTTCGCAACGCCGGGCTCGTACACCAAGGTCGCAGAGGTAGCGATCTCCGGGACACGGCTGGCCGACGCCGGGCTGGCAGACCTCGGCCGGCTCCTCGTCAACCAAGCCTCTGTCGTCGGCTTCACCCCTGGGACCACCGACTACCGGGCGTTGACCGCTACGGCGACTCCCGCCGTCGTCGGCTACCCGCTGGACACCAACGCCACGGTGACCGTCCAACAGCCAACCGCTGAAGACCCGACGGCGGTAGTCACCGTGACGGCGCCCGACGGCACGGTGAAGGCGTACAGGGTGGTGCTTTCCACCGGCAAGGACGCGTGCAAGAGCGATGGCTGGAAGACGAGCCCGCAGCCCGTGTTCAAGAACCAGGGACAGTGCGTGAGCAGCTTCGCCGCTGGTAAGTAGGACGTAGGTTGCGTCAGAGAGGCCCCCTCGGGCGTGTTCCGAGGGGGCCTTGCCGCGCATCTTAACGGTGAGCAAGCCGCCCGTTATTCGCTTTTAGAGTATAAAATGCGAATAACGGGTAGCTTATTCACATTTCGGAGGTTCCATGGCGTCTTGGCCAGCCCACAGCGCGCAAGTAATGCCTTGGAAATCCTCAGGGCGCCCCCCGCGTGAGGATCGGGTGATCACAGAAGTCGAAGTATCGCTCCCGCCGAAGATTGCCGAACTCTGGTATGAGCCAGGTCGTGAGACAGTTGTGGCTATCGAAGAGGCAGCGGTTGCGGTGGCATCCTTGGACGTCTCTGCGGGATCGCGTATGGCGGCCATCAGCGACTTCCTCCTGCGAAGCGAGGCTGTTTCCTCCTCGAAGATCGAACACGTCGATGCGAACCGCAACGACTACGCGCGGGCAATTGTGGGTCTAAAAGCTTCTGATCCGGCTAGGTCGATGGTCGCTGCGGCTGAGGCAGTACAGAGCATGATCAATGATGCCGGGGAAACTGGCGACGTCCGACTGGAAGCGATTCTCAAAGCACACAAGACCTTGATGAAAGATGACCCGTTTGATGGGCACACTGCCGGAATGTTCCGGGACGTTCAGAACTGGATCGGGGGAAGTGATTATTCCCCGCGGGGGGCCGTACATGTGCCCCCTCCACCTGCGCTGGTACCCGGGCTCATCAGTGACCTCCTGGCGTTCTGCGCCCGCACGGACATCCCGATCTTGGCGCAGGCAGCGATCGCCCACGCACATTTTGAGTCCATCCACCCATTTACAGACGGTAACGGTCGCATAGGACGAGCATTAGTCGGAGCGATCTCGCGCCGAAGGGGACTGACCAAGAACACTGTCACACCGATTGCCTCGGCGATGGTGGCGGACGTTGACACGTACTTTGCCCTCCTGAACGGTTACCGTGCCGGGGACGTCGATCCGTTTGTACTCTATATGGCGCGATCCTCCCGTCGGGCTGCGGAAGCAGCCCGTAAATCCGTTGCCGCCCTGGACGCTTTGCCTGAAGCCTGGATTGAGGTTGTACGTCCTCGTAAGGGGTCGGCCGATGAGAAGATCCTGCCGTGGCTCTTGGAACGCCCTGTTTTTGGAGCCCACAGCGCCGCTTATGTTGCGGGAATTGACGAACGCTCAATCTACAGAGTTCTGGAAAGACTGACAGAGGCCGGAGTCCTCTCCCTCATCACCCAGTCGCAACGGAACCGGGCTTGGGCAGCAACTGAGGTTTTGGACGAGGTTGACCGGCTGAACCGTCGGCTGGCCGGTCAGGACATCTGAGCCTAGTCACGCACCCAGCGGTACGGTGTGGTGGTTGAGACCTTGAGCAGCCCGGAGCGTTCAAGGATTGGCCTCGAAAATTCAGTGGAGTCGCTGTTGATGAGCGTCTTGCCTTTGTCCAACGCCGCCTGAGCTCTCCGCGCCGTGAGCGCCCGGTAGATGCCCTTCCCACGCCATTCTTCCCTGGTGGCACCACCCCAGATACCGGCAAAGTCCGTGCCCGGCACCGGTTCTAAGCGACCTGCGCTGACTATCTGCCCGTGGGCCTCGGCCACCCACAACTCCATGCCGTCATCCAGGGTGAGGCGGTGCAGCAAGGCATCAGCCATCTCCTCCGACACGGGCTCACCGAACACTTCGTCCTGCACGGCACTCATGGCACGGACATCGGCTTCCTCCGTCACCCGACGCAGGGCCACTCCGTCTGGAAGTTTCACAGGCGAGGTCAAAGCCATGGCCTCGCCAATCATGATCGACTCAGGCTCGTCCTGCGTGAAGCCGTGGCCAAGGAGTGCCTCATGGAGCCCCGGAGCATGGTCATGCCCACGGGACTTCCACTCCACCCTGCTAATTCCGTGCTGTTCGCGGAAGTAGGCGAGCGCGTCAGCCACGAGGGCGCGAATGCCGGGCTCGTCAGCGCCACCGAGGTCCTGGTATGTGATGAAGCCGCGCCCACCCAGGAAGGTCACCAACCGGAGCGGGCCGTGTTCTGTGACCGCCACAGCGCTTGGAGTCTCGGCATCGGTCCGGAGTTGCTCGTCGTAGGCAGCGAGAAGCCTGGCCTTGGTATCGGAATCCGTCATCCCGCGAGCCTACTGCAAGGGATCTGCCACTGTGCCCTGCTCGAGGGCTGCAGATATAGCCTCTGGCGACGGTAGTAAGTTTCGTTCCTCATCGGGCAGCGTCTCGTACGTATAAGACGAGACTGCGATGGGCTGAGCCGATCCATCCAGTGCGTAGCGAACAGTTGGCTCGTGCTTTGAGCCGCAGACCAAGATACCAACTGTGGGAGCCATGCCAGGGAACTTTACGAGGCCGTTAACAGCCGCAATATAGAAGTTGAGCTGCCCCAGATGATCCGGCCTGAACCGACCAGCTTTTAATTCAACTACAACAAATCTATTGGTGGGCACGTGAACGAGGAGAAGATCGAGATAATAATCCTCGCCCTCAACGTCGAGATGGAACTGCCGGCCGTAAAAGGCGAATCCCGGACCAAATTCGGCCAAGGTTTGGGACATTCGAAGTGTCATCGCACGCTCTATCGCTACCTCCTCCGCTTCTTCTGTCAGCCCCAGGAAATCCAGGACCAATGGGTCCTTCGCAACCGCTTGAGCCAAAGCACCGCCGTCATTCGGAAGCCTCAATTCCATGTTGTTCGGGGCCGTTCCAACACGAGCATGGAGCTTGGTGACAATTTGATGTTCCAAGGTGGCTACAGACCATCCCAGTTGAACAGCCCTGGAGGCGTACCAACGGCGAACCAAAGGATCGTCAACCTTGTTCAGCAAAACGACGTTGTGGCTCCACGTCAATTGTCCAGACGGTGTCTGGACAATTGGTTCCGGACTGTCCCAGGCCGCCGCAAATGCCCTCATCATGTACAAATTGGTACGGGAACCGGGCCGATTCGATGGTTCGCTGCACAGGATGCCGTGCGCAGCGTCGAATGTGCAGCTAGGCATCGAAACGGCTTAGGAGGCCGGCGGGAAGACGGGAGCCGTCCGGGAATTCGAAGTGGCCGCCGCCGTCCCCCGCGATGTACGTGACGCCCGCAGCACCCGAAGCACCTCCCTCACCGGCGAGAACCACGACGGCGGCGTAGTCGCCGTCGTGCGCGGTGCCCGACGTGCCCACCCACGGAATGGTGAGTTCCGAGCCCATCGGGTGCGGGCCGGGGCGGACGAACGTCCCGGACGTGTCCAGGGGAACCCCAAACCCCGGCACGGGAAGCACTGTACTGACCACCGGGGACGCAGCATCCACAGGCCACCCGCCAATCCGCAGAGAAACATCCGAAGCATCCGGGGCTTCCCCGGCACCTGAAACACGCACCAGCCGCAGCTCCACGGCACCCCTCGTCACCGAAACAACAGTGACCGAGGGCCCAGGCGTCGCAACCCCGGCCACCCCGCTGCCGTGATCCGGGCCAGCGTCGGGATCGGGTTCAATCCAGTGAGAGGTAAACCGGGACGCACCCAGTTGGAAGCCGTCCTCAGAGAAGGATCCAAGGTACTCAAATCCGGTGCGGTGCGTTAGCCGGCCGGACGAATCAGCGAACACCACAGCGTTGTCCAGAGACTCTGGAGTGAGGTCCGGGAACGTGTGCGTCGAGTAGCCCATCCGGGCGTACAGGGGCGAGTCAGCCACCACGGCGCCAACAACAGCATGGTCCGTGGCGTGGTTCCTGATCCGGACCACCCCATCAGCAACAGTCCCGTCCACCTGCCAGCCGGGGGCTGCGATCAGCCGCTGAGTGTCTGCGACCTCAACGGGCAATGGAGCCTCAACCGAAGTCCACGCCGGGTGATCCGCGGGCAACGCCAGCCCAAGCATGCCTTTTGCGGCCCAGTACGGAGATCCTGCACCGGAATAGGCCTGCTTCATGCCGGCAAATTCGCCGTGCCAGCCGATGGAGAGGAGCCCCTCAGAATTAACAGAACCGTTGCGCACGAAGTAGTCGAGCATCCCGGACGCTGCCCGGCGGGCCATACCGGGTGCCAGCCGGGTGTGTCCGGATAACTCCCCTACCCAGAACGGGGCCGCGGCCGCGAACCGGTAGATCAGGCTGCGGCCCTGAATGAGCGGGGCACCGTTGGCGCCAACAAGGTAGGCGGCGTCGTCCAGGAAATCGGCCAGGCGATCGCCGTCGAGCGTTTTCCGCGCAGCAACACGGGGATCGTTGGAGGCCATCCTGGCCCAGAGCTGCGGGTACACCTGGAAGGCCCACCCAACGTAGTGGTCGTAGGCGCGTTCGGGGCCGTCCGCGAACCAGCCGCCGCCCCGGTAGAGGGAATCGTGGATGGCCAGTCCGGCGTCGATGTCCTCGTCCGAGTACCGGCCGCCCACGGATGCCAGGAACGTCTCCACCACAATCTGGAACCACACCCAGTTGATGGGCGGGTACTCCTCACCAATGACTGTCTCGAACCAGTCGATGAGCTGTTCCTGCACCCGCTCGGGCAGCTTGTCCCACAGAACGTCGCGGGTCAGCGCCAAACCAACAGCCAGCGACGCCGCTTCTACCTTCGCCTGCCCCAGCTCACCTGGCGTCGGCCACCGTTCAGGGTTGGCGGGGTTGGTGCCGGCATCGAGTCCGGTGGCGTACCAATCAGCGATCCACCCGGTGGACTCGGGATCCCCGGTGATGCGGAACGACGCCAGCAGGAACGTCCGGGCGAACGCTTCCAGAGAGTCACTTCGCGGGCCGTACCTGCTGTTGGCTCCGGGAAGGTGGATGTTGGCGTGGTCTTCAGTCCCGAACTGGTGGGCGGACCGCAGAAGGTGATCCGCGTAGGCGCACCAGTGTTCGCGGGTCAGGCCGGTGGAGGGCGAGAGGGAAAAATCCCGGGGCGGCAAGAGCATCAGAGCGAGCCCTCCAGTTGTACTCCGGCGAGCCCGCGGGGCGCACCCAGGGACGAGTCGCGCACAATAAGTTCAGGGTTCAGGTCAATCCGATGCACGGGGCGCATCCTTCCTTCGGCCAGGCGGGCGGCCATGAGTTGCACCGCCACCTTGCCCACATAGCTTTTGGGGGGCCGGACGGCGGAGATCGCGGGCTCAGCGAGGTAGGCAACTTCGTCGTCGTATCCAACAATCGCCATGCTGCCGGGAACGTCCACGCCGCGGTCCACGCAATGCTGCACGAACGCCACCGCCTGGGTATCTGAATGGACCAACATGGCGGTGGTTCCTGCGGAGCGACACAGTTCCAGGACGTGATCAAAATGCTTGGTCCTGTCGCCGTTGTCCAGCTTTGCGGAGTCCTCATGGATGGACTTTTCCAGCGGAATCTTCAGGGCTGCGAGGGCCTGCTTCCACCCACGGACCACGTGGGGGCTGGTGGGGCTGGTTGAATCGGTGAGGCACCCAATCATGCGGTGTCCCTCTTGCCATAAGTGCCGCACAGCCATCCCGGCGCCGAACGAGTGATCGGTTGCCACCCATTCGAGGCGGTGGGACGGGATTTCCGACGGCGCCCGGCGTTCAGCCATGATCACTGGAATGGGCAAAGCATTGAGCCAGCGAAGAAGTTCCTTGCCGTGCTCACCTCCCATGTCCGGAGCTACGATCAGGCCGTCAATGTTCTGCGTATCCAGGAGCGCCTGGACCTGGCGGCGGTTGTCGGCAGCGTCATACGCGGAGCCGCGCACCAGGATGCGGAGGTTCTGTGACTCGGCCTCGCCGCGCGCGCCGGAAATCACCTGGGGCCAGTAGTAATCCAAGGAAGGAACCACCATGCCGATCGAGTAGCTGTGCGCGGAGGGCCTCCCCACAGCAGCCGATCGGTCCAAGGGACTGGGCAACGTAGCGCCGCCGTGCACACGTGAGACCAGTCCTTCGTCCGCGAGGGTATTCACGTCGCGCCGGATGGTTAGCTCGCTGACGCCCAGCTTCGCGGCGATGTCGCGGACGGTGATGGCGCCGTGCGCACGTAGCTCCTCCATGAGCCGCTCGCGCCGCTGCAGGGAAAACAGCGACTTTCCGCCCGCTTCGGGAGTTTGTTCGGAACTCAAGATGTTGCCTCCACGGTGAGAGTGAATGCGCCGGAAGCGCGGTTTTCGGCGGGCATGCGGAACCTGATCCTCGTGAGTTTTGCGCCCCAGATGTCGCTGAGCAGAGGATCGTCCAGGAGCCACTCGTCCACCAGCACGACGGCGGTAGCTGGCTTCCAGCGCAAGTGCAGTCCGTTGGTGGTTTCCGCAGCCGGAATCCCCTCGGGCGTGATGGTGGCCGTCGCGTCTGTACCGACGCGGACGGTGCCGGCGACGAGGTAGGTGATGTCGACGTCGTGCGTTGTTTCCTTGAGGCCGGAAGGGGGCGACGGGAGGTTCCAGCGATCATCAATCACCACGGACCCCAGCTCGCGGTTCAGCAGGGACGTCCGGATCCATTGCTCCGGGTGGTCCAAGCCGTAAGCCGCTCCGAGGCCCAGAGCGAGGGTAGGTTCCTCAGGCGTGGGCTCCTGCAGGACGGCGGCCGCAAACGCAGAACCGGTCCCCTGCTCCAGCCCGAACGGCGCCGGCACACTGTGCCACGCGCTCTGCATGGCACGGATCTGATACCGATCCGGGCCGAAAGTCTGCGCGGTATAAGTGGGCTGGCCAGCATCGACCAGCAGGGGCACGCCGTCCACGGCAACCACCACGGAGCCCACGTCCCGGTGGTTGTGGTGCTCGCCGTTGTGCCCGCCCTTGGCCGCTAGGGTGAGTCCGTCTATGGAGCCCGGAGTTTGCCGCGCCACCATGATCTGGACCGACGGCAGGTACGTCCCCCAACTAGGGGACAGCAACTGTCCCAATGGGACTTCATTGGGACGTTTGCTGTCCCCTAGTTGGGCGAGTTGGGTGAGGACGCGGCCCAGTCCGGCAGTTGCGTTGGGGTCGGGCTCGACGGCGGCAAAGGTTGCGGCGTGCTGGGCGGCGGCGTCATCACCGAGCTGGACTGCCCAACGGTGCAGCATTCCCCATGGCAACCCCTCATGGGCGCGGGCCGGACCATCGGCTACGTTCAGGAACCAGCGGTGCCCCAGGTGCATGCGATGCGGAAACGCCACAAGACCTCGGATTACGGGCACGTCCGGATTCAGCACCCCGCCGCTGGCCTCTTCAAGCAACGCCAGCCCTTCCAGCGCCCGGCCGGCACCGTTCCACCAGTAAGCAAAGCCTTCGTCGATGGCCCCGTCGGAAGGAATCGAAGCGAGGAACCGGTCCAGCCCCTCGATGCAGCGGGCAATCGTGGCAGCCTGAACCTCGGGCTCATCCACCAGCAACAACGCAGCCGCGATGATGTTCGAGTGGATCCACGGATTCCAGTTGTGGACGTCCCCGTCCAGCCCCAGCCAATGCCAATCGAGCCGGTCCAGGAAGGGCCGGATCACGCGTTCATGCGTTTCGAGCCTGATGCGCTTTCGCAGGCCCGGGGCTCGTTCATCCAGTTGCGGACCTAGCACGTGGTCCAGCCACGCGAGCTGCGCCACCACTTCGCCAGCGCCGAGGTCCAGGTACGGCCTGGAAGGGTACGGGACGACGTCGCCGCTGCGCGTGAACACGTCATCGTGGGCCGCCCAACTCCAGGAACTCTGCTCGCAGAGAAGGTATGCGCCGTCTATCACTTCATCGAGCCAGGCCTCCTTGCGGCGGCTTTCGGACAATGCCATGACGACGGCGCGGGTCAGCCGCTGCTGCCGGCTCGCCACCAGTCCCTCATAGGCGGTGCGGTTGCCGTCGCGGAAGTAGCGGGCGTAGTGCGATACCAACGGCTGGGGCCATGCCGTCCCCGTCTCGGCCTCCGCTTGGGCTCGCAGTGAAGTAAGGCGGCTGGCAGCAGCGCGCTGCCATTCGGCGTCGGACGCTGGATGAATGGTGAGGCGGCTGCGGGCGCCGCGGAGCGACTCTTTCAGGGCGGGGGCGCTTGCGGCCGCACCCCACGCGCTCAGCAGGGGCTGGAGGGGCGGCGCATCAACGGCGGCGGTGCCGGTAGCCATGGGGTTTCTTCTCTCATTTGTTCGAGCTTGAATGTTTACGATCAAGCTCGATTGAGTTGAATGAACTGTCTTGTTTATGAGTATGTACTGATTATTAGATGTGATGCAACACATAAATCATGGTCGAACAGACCGCCGATTAGATTCGAAGGGAGGATCCCCTCAATGTCGCTCAAGCCCCAGGCACTGCTGGTCATGAATAGCGGAACCTTTGCTGACCAGTTCGACTCCACACGACTGGAGCGGCTGGCAGGAATGGTGGATCTTGGCGATCAGCCGTGGACCGATTCCTTGGATGCCCGGGAACTGGCGGGCCGCCTGGACGAGGTGGAAATTCTCCTCACCAGCTGGGGAGTTCCGCAGCTCAACGCTGAGCGCCTGGAGCGCATGCCCAAGCTCCGGGCTGTTTTCCACTGTGCAGGAACAGTGCGCAGCTTCGTCAGCGAGGAACTCTGGGAGCGCGGCATCACCGTTACCAACGGAGCCGATGCCAATGCCATCCCCGTAGCCGAGTTCACGTTCGCCTCGATTGTCCTGGCGGGCAAAAAGGCGCATGTCCTGGCCAACGACGCCCGTACGCACCGGGATGACTGGAGCTACATCGCTGACCGCGGAGAACTGGGCAACATCGGACGGGTGATCGGCGTGGTGGGGTTCTCCCGCATCGGCCGCCGCGTGGTCCAGCTGGTCCAGCAGCTCCAGGACGTCACGTGCCTGGTCAGTGACCCTTACGCCAGCCCCCTGGAAGTAGCTGCCGCGGGCGGCACCTTAGTGTCGTTGGAGCAACTGCTCCGGGAGTCCGACGTCGTAAGTATCCACGCGCCGGCACTGCCCGAAACCCGCAACATGATCAGCACCGCCCAGCTCCAATCCATGAAAAACCACGCGACGCTGATCAACACCGCCCGCGGTTCACTCATTGACACTGCCGCCCTCGAAAAGGAGTGCGCAACCGGACGAATCACCGCCCTGTTGGACGTCACCGAACCCGAGCCGCTACCCGCAACATCCCCCCTGTACCACCTGCCGAACGTGATCCTCACCCCGCACATCGCAGGTTCACTCGGGACTGAAACCCGGCGAATGTCAGACGCCGCACTGGACGATCTTGAGCGGTACCTCGCAGGCAAGGACCTCCAAGCCCAAGTAGTCCACGCTGACCTCAGCCTCAGCGCCTAAAGCACCACAACCGAAGCGCCGCGCGTGCGGCAAACTTAAAACCCAGTACTAAAGGAGAACGCAATGAAGCGCACAACCCTCGCCGCAATCGCCCTCGCGGTGACTGCAGGGCTCGGCCTCACCGGCTGTGCCGGCGCTGCCGGTCCCGCCGAACCGCAGGCGGCCGAAGGCAAGACCCGGCTGACCGTCTCGGTGTGGAACTACGAGGGCACCCCTGAATTCAAGGCGCTCTTTGACAGCTACGAGGCTGCCAACCCCAACATCGACATCGAGCCCGTGGACATCCTTGCCGATGACTACCCCCAGAAAGTCACCACCATGCTGGCTGGCGGCGACACCACCGACGTCCTCACCATGAAAAACGTGATCGACTACTCCCGCTACGCCAACAACGGTCAGTTGCAGGAAATCAACAGCGTGGTGGACAAAGTGGGCAAGGACAACTTGGCCGGCATTGACGCCTTCAACATGGACGGCAAGTACTTCGCAGCCCCGTACCGCCAGGACTTCTGGCTGCTTTACTACAACAAGGACCTGTTCAAGGCTGCCGGAATTGACGATCCCAAGGACCTGACCTGGGAGAAGTACACCGAAATAGCCAAGAAGCTTTCCACCGAGGCAGATGGAAAGAAGACCTACGGCACCTACCACCACATCTGGCGTTCAGTGGTTCAAGCCATTGCAGCAGCCCAGAACGGTGCTGACCAGAACAGCGGCGATTACGGCTTCATGGAGGACCAGTACAACACTGCCCTGGACCTGCAGAAGTCCGGCGCCACCCTGGACTTTGGCACCGCCAAGAGCCAGAAGACCAGCTACCGCACCATGTTCGAATCCGGTCAGGCGGCCATGATGCCCATGGGTACCTGGTACATCGCCGGCATCCTGCAGGCCAAGAAGGACGGCAAGACCAACGTCAACTGGGGCTTGGCTCCCATGCCGCAGAAGAACGATGACGGCAAGGTCACCACGTTCGGTTCGCCCACGGCTTTCGCCGTGAACAAGAACGCCTCCCACTCCGATGAGGCCAAGAAGTTCATCGAATGGGCTGCCGGTGAAGAAGGCGCCAAGGCGATCTCCAAGATCGGCGTAGTCCCCGCCCTGCAGAACGACGCCATCACCTCGGAGTACTTCAAGCTCGATGGCATGCCCACCGATGAGCTGTCCAAGAAGGCCTTCACGCCGGACACCACTGAACTGGAAATGCCTGTCAGCGACAAATCAGCTGCAACGGACAAGATCCTCAACCAGGAGCACGACCTCATCATGGTGGGTGAGCGCTCCGTCAGCGATGGCATTGCTGAGATGGGTAAGCGCGTCACAAGCGAAGTGCTGGGCAAGTAACTGCCAGGCAAGTAGCTCTCCCCCGGTTCCGGTGCGGCGTCCCTGAGGCGCAGCACCGGAACCGGACCTGAACTCTCCGGATCCTGAAATGGAGGAACGCCCCGTCACGGGTGCGGTCATCATGACTACAGAAACAATCCCCCAGGCACCTGCACCCGTGCAGAGCCGCGGCAACAGGAAGCAGGCCAGGCGTAATACGCTGATCGGCTGGACGTTCATCCTTCCGAACTTCCTGGGCTTCCTGGCCTTCACCCTTATCCCTGTGGTGGCCGCTTTTGCGCTTTCCTTCATGGAATGGACCTCGTTCAGCGCCCCCAAATGGATCGGCCTGGCCAACTTCGAGCGCATGTTCGCCTCCGACTCGTTCTGGATCGCCCTGCGCAACACCGTGGTTTACGCCCTTGGCCACGTACCGCTCACCATGGCCCTGGCACTGATCCTGGCCATGCTCCTGAACCGCAAACTCAAGGGGATCGGCTTCTTCCGGGTTGCGATCTTCTTCCCGTACATCACCTCGCTAGTGGCTGTGGCGGTGGTGTGGAACATGCTGTTCAGCCCGGATAGCGGCCCCATCAACCAGTTCCTCGGAGCTATTGGCATCGCCAACCCGCCCGGCTGGACCTCCAGCTCGGATTGGGCCATGCCCGCAGTGATCATCACCAGCGTGTGGCGGGACATGGGCTACTACATGGTCCTGTACTTGGCCGGCCTCCAGGCAATCCCCACCGAGCTCTACGAAGCAGCCGAAGTGGACGGTGCCAGCGCCTGGCAACGGTTCTGGAACGTGACCATCCCGTCGCTGCGCCCCACCACCTTCTTCGTGGTGGTCATGCTCACGGTCTCCAGTTTCAAGGTCTTTGACCTCATTGTGGTCATGACCAACGGCGGCCCCGGCCGCGCCACCACGGTCCTGTCGCAGCTGATCTACCAGGAAGGCATCGGCGAAGGTAAGTTCGGCTACTCCTCGGCCATCTCGCTGGTCCTGTTCATCATCGTGCTCACGGTCACCGTCCTGCAGTTCAAGATCCAACAGCGGAGGGAACGCTGATGACCAACATGGCCGAAGACCTCAAAGCAGAGGCACCCTTCCTGACGCCCGGCGCCCCAACTGCCGAAGACCGCCGTCGTACTGAACGGAAACGCTCCCCCCGCGAAGCGAAAAAGCGCACCGCAAACATGGTCATCTACGGCGTGCTGGTGGTCCTGGTGGTGGCGCTCATGGTGCCGTTCATCTGGATGCTCTCCTCCTCGCTGAAGGAAAACAACCAGGTCCTCACCGTTCCCATCCAGTGGATTCCGCAGGAGTTTGTGTGGAGTAACTACACGGACATCTGGACCCGCATCCCCATGATGGGCTACCTGCAGAACTCCCTTTACCTCGCAGTGATCATCACCTGCCTCCAAGTCCTCACCGGTTCCCTGGCAGCGTACGGTTTCTCCAAGGTCCGCTTCCCGGGCCGCGACGTGCTGTTCCTGGCCTACATCGGCACCATCGCCGTTCCGTGGCAGGCCTACATGGTGCCGCAGTACATCATGATGCAGAACCTGGGACTGACCAACAGCTTCAACGCCCTGATCCTGCTCCAAGCCTTTGGTGCGTTCGGCGTGTTCCTGATGCGCCAGTACTACATGACTATCCCGGACGAGCTCTGCGAGGCCGCCCGCATTGATGGCCTCAGCGAGTACGGCATCTGGGCCCGCGTGATCCTGCCACTGTCCAAGCCGGCCCTCGCCAGCCTGGCACTGCTCACCTTCGTGAACACGTGGAACGACTACATGGGTCCGTTCATCTACCTCACCTCCAACCGGCTGTGGACCGTCCAGCTGGGCCTGCGGTCCTTCGTGGGCCAGTTCGATGCCGAATACGCCATGATCATGACCGGCTCCGTGATCTCGGTGATCCCCATCCTCATCATCTTCCTGATCGGCCAGCGCTACTTCATCCAGGGCATCGCCACCAGCGGGATGAAAGGATGAGTACCGTGGCAGGGACAAAACGGCGCGGCTTGGCAGGACGAATCCCCAGCCCGGGGTTCGAGGCCTTTGGCAGCATTTTCGGCTTCATCTACACCTTCCTCGCCGGAAACGCGCTCTTGGCACTGGCCAACGCCCCGCTTGTCCTCAGCCTCTCCCTGGTAGCCGACCCCGCCTCCGCGTGGCCGTTCTTCCTGGCCCTCTCCCTCACCATCGCGCCGTCCCTGGCCGGCATCTTCGCTGCTTTCAAAGCCCTGAACGACGACGGCGGCGCGGTCAAGCCCGTTGCTGCTTTCCTTCGCGGCTACAAACGCAGTTTCGGCAAGGCCGCGCTGCTGGGTTTGGGGGCGGTGGCCTTCCTGATGTTCCTCGGCGTGGACCTGGCCGTCCTCCAAAGCAATGTTCAGACCATTCCGGGGGCGGCCCTGCTCGTGCCGCTGATCGTCGTAGCAGCCGCCGTGACGGTGACCTTGTCCGTCACGGCGATTGCCGGCGTCGTGCTCCTGCCCGAAGCGAAGCTGAAAAGCATCCTCAAGGCCTCTCTATACCTGGCTGTTCAGCGCTGGTACCTCAGCCTGGCCATGCTCGTCCTGCTGGGGATCATCGTCTCCGCGGCCGTCATGCAGCCGGTCCTGGGCATCGCGCTGGCGCCGGCCCCACTGTTGTTTGTGATCTGGAGCAACGCCTCATACGCTTTCCATGCCGCACTCCGCCCGGCCTAGTTTTTAGGATATTTGTTTGGACACGTTCGAAATCGGTGATCAGGACTTTCTCCTGAACAACCAGCCTTTCCGCATCCTCTCCGGGGCCATCCACTATTTCCGGGTGCACCCGGACCTGTGGGCGGACCGGATTGAGAAGGCCCGGCTCATGGGGCTGAACACCATCGAGACCTACGTGGCATGGAATGAGCACTCACCGGTTCCAGGTGCCTTTGTTACTGACGGCGGGCTGGACCTGGGCCGGTTCCTTGATCTGGTTGCGGACGCCGGCCTGCAGGCGATCGTCCGTCCGGGCCCGTACATCTGCGCTGAATGGGACAACGGCGGGCTACCCGCCTGGCTTTTCACCGATCCCACCGTGGGCGTGCGCAGCAGCGAGCCGGCATATCTGGCCGCCGTCTCCTCCTACATGGAATCCGTCCTGAACGTTGTGGTGCCCCGGCAGATTTCACGCGGCGGCCCGGTCATCATGTTCCAGATCGAGAACGAGTACGGCGCATACGGAAGCGACAAAGCCTATCTGCAGCACCTGGTGGATCTGTCCAAGCGCCTGGGCGTGGATGTCCCGCTGTTCACCTGCGACCAGCCCTTCGGCACCATGATCGAGGACGGCTCCCTGCCCGAGCTCCACAAAACCGGTACGTTCGGCTCACGCGCTGATGAGCGGCTGGCTTTCCTCCGCGAACGCCAACCCACCGGGCCCTTGATGTGCGCGGAGTTCTGGAACGGCTGGTTCGACAGTTGGGGAACGCACCATCACACCACCGACGCCGCTGCTTCCGCCGCCGAGCTGGATGCGTTGCTGACCGCCGGGGCTTCGGTGAACATCTACATGTTCCACGGCGGAACCAACTTTGGCTTCACCAATGGGGCGAACGACAAGGGTATTTACGAGCCCACCATCACCTCCTACGACTACGACGCTCCGTTGTCAGAAGACGGGCAGCCCACAGCTAAGTACTTCGCGTTCCGTGACGTCATTGCCAAGCACTTCCCGGTTCCCGCCCAGGTACCGCCTGCCCGGGTTCCCTCGCAGGCTTCTATTGTCCCGGTTACTTCGAGTGCGCCGTTACTGTCCGGGGTTCTGTCTACAACGTCGCCCTCCACACCGGACCGAGACTCCCTGGCGGGCTCCGTCCCACCCGTGGAAGTGACCGGGTCCTACCGGGGCTTTTACCTTTACCAGGCCACCTTGCCGGAGGGCGGGGTCCTGTCCTTTGCCGAGGTGAGGGACCGTGCGCAGTTCTTCCTGGACGGCGTTCCCGTGGGTGTGCTGAGCCGGGAACTGAACGAGCGCACTGTTGTCATCCCCTCCGGCGGCCGCTTGCAAGTGCTGCTGGAGGACCAAGGCCGGGTGAACTACGGGCAGAGGATCGGCGAGGCCAAGGGCTTGATCGGTCCTGCCATGCTGAACGGCAGTGAGGTGCTTGGGTGGGCCGTCTCGGCCGTGGAGCTCCACTCGCTGGAGGACTTCCGTGCCGCCGCGGTGATGCTGCCTGCCGGTGGCGCTTCGGCCGGCTCTTCGACTGGTGTGGCCGGCCCGTCCATCTCATTCGCAACCTTCGAGGCCGACGGACCCGGAGACCATTTCCTCCGCCTCGATGGCTGGACCAAGGGCAACGCGTTCATCAACGGCTTCAACCTTGGCCGCTACTGGAGTCGCGGTCCTCAGCGCACCCTGTACGTACCGGGTCCGCTGATCAGGAAAGGTACCAACGAGCTCGCCATCCTGGAACTGCACGGTAGCGCCGCGCGAGAGGTGAGCTTCGCCGTCGAACCTGATCTGGGCCCCGACGAAAAGTAACCCTCTCCCACATCCCTACACCTTCCCCCCAACCATCTCTCACATCCCTACACCTTCCCCCCAACCATCTCTCACATCCCTACACCTTCCCCCCAACCATCTCTCACATCCCTACACCTTCCCCCCCAACCATCTCTCATCTGTTTCGGCAAGTGATCGGGCGTTGCGCGGAAAGGCTCGGGACCTGATAGAGCATCGCGCCGAAAGGCTAGGGAAGTGAGAGAGCGTCGCCCCGAAAGGCTCGGGAAGTGAGAGAGCATCCTAAGGGTGAAGGGATCAGCCCGACGCTCTATCACCTCCCGGTACCTAAAACAGAACGCTCCATCACCGTGGTGATGGAGCGTTCCGGATTTAAGGCTATTTGATGATAGAGCGTCTGCTGGCGGGCGTCTTTAGCCGCGGCAGAGCTGTCCGTACTTGGTACCGGCTTCCTGGAAGGCCGAGGTAACTTCGCCCAACCGTGCCTCGTCCGGGTTCGCCTTGGCCTGCTCATCCAAGTACTCGAGGATGGCGGTGACCACGGGCTTCATTTCGTCGGAGGCTACCGACTCGATGGGCCGAACAGCGTTGGCCGCACGGTTCGCTGCCGTCTGGCTGGGGGTCTGAGGGAAGCTGGCCGAGGCGACGCCAATGCGGTCGCAGGTTTCCTTGGTGGTCAGCTGCTGCTGGGCGGAACAGGCGGATGCCGAGGCAATGAGCCCGGCAGCGATCAGGACAGTGGTGAGTTTCTTCATGATTCCCTCAGTGGTCGACGTCCCTTTGATTGTAAACAAAGCAAAGCCCCCACCACGCATTGGGTCAGCCTTGCCCTCCCACTGATCCTCTACAGCGCGGGCGTCCGAGGTGGTGAAGTCCGCCGTGAACCTGTGGCTTCGAACGCTGTAGCGAGCCTCAGCAGGGCATTGTCCTGGTACGCGCGCCCAGCGAAGGTCAGGCCCACGGGCATGCCAATATCCGCCATGGTTCCCATGGGCACAGTGACGGTGGGGATGCCAAGGTGCCGCGGGACCAGGTTGCCGTTGGCCACCCACACCCCGTTCCGCCAGCCAAGGTCCGCTGATGACGGGTTGACGTCCATGTCTGCAGGGCCAACATCCGCCACCGCCGGGAACAGGACAGCGTCCAGCGCCAGCCCGTCCATCCACTCCTCAAGGTCCACGCGACGCGTTTCCTCGAGGCCACGCACTCCGTGTTCCAGCTCCGGGATCTCGCTAAACCGGGAAACTCCGTGCTCGCGGACGTGCCCAGGGTACTCGGCAATATCGTCGTCGAATCCGGTGTAGCGGTCCGGCAGGGCTCCCTCCGGATGCGGGAAGATCGCTGCCCCATCCACATCTGCGAGCCTGTTCAGCACGGGATCGCCGTTGGCGCGGAGGAAGTCGTCCCACGCCCAGGCGGACAGGTCCACGATTTCACGTTTGAGGTACTCAGGGCTGACAAGGCCGCGGGTGGCAACCGTAGGAGCGCCCGGACGGTCCCCTTCGTAGTTTGAGACCACGGGGAAGTCCACTAGCACCACTTCCGCCCCGGCGTCTTCCAGGTCCCGTTTGGCAGCCTCCCACAGTGCAATGACGGAAGCCCGCGTCTCGATGCGCTGGCCGGTTGGCCCGCCGATCCCCGGGCTGGCGCTGGTTCCAGCATCCGGGTCTGCGTTGATGTACATGCGTGGCACCCCGAATCGCTTACCCCGCAGAGCCAGCCGTGCGTCGTCGAGCCTTTCCGGTGACAGCGCCACGTAAGAATCCGGCCGGATCTCCGAGGACTTCGGCAAGGGAACCCAGGGCTGGGAGCGCCAGAAGTCGCCGCGGGTCTCGGAGTCGTCAGCCACAATCACGTCCAGGAGTTCCAGCATGTCCGCCATGGTGCGCGTGTGCGGGACTACGACGTCCATGGTGGGGACCAACGGCCAGTTTCCGCGTACCGAGATCACGCCACGGGAGGGCGTGTAAGCGCACAAAGCATTGTTCGACGCCGGTGCGCGGCCACTTGACCAGGTCTCCTCACCCAGGCCGAAGGCCGCGAAGCTGGCCGCTGTAGCGGTACCGGAACCGTTGGAGGAACCGGAACCGAACGCTGCTGTCAGGAAGTCGGCGTTGTAGGGGCTTTCGGCGCGGCCGTAAACGCCGCGTTGCATTCCTCCGTTGGCCATGGGTGGCATGTTGGTGAGGCCTATCAGGACGGCGCCGGCATCACGGAGGCGCTCGATGGTGAAGGCATCCCGCTGGGCCACAAGGTTTGCAAAAGCCGGCGAGCCGGCCGCTGCGGTGAGCCCTTTGGCCAAGTAGCTGTCCTTGGCCGTGTAGGGAATGCCGTCCAAAGGACCCCGGACTGACCCTTGGGACCTGCGCTCGTCCGAGGCCCGGGCATCCTCCATCGCTTGGGGGTTCATGACCACCATTGCGTTGAGATTGATGCCGTTCTGGTCGTAGGCCTCGATCCGGTCAAGGTAAGCGCGGGTGAGCTGTTCGCTGGTGATTTCTCCGGATTCCAGTGCCCTGCGAATCTCGGAAATGGACGCCTCGACTACGTTGAAGGGAGCCATCACGCTGCTCCGCGACCGAGCTTGGGCTGCTGCTGGGTAATGCAGTGGATGCCGCCGCCGCGGGCAAGGATGGGGCGGGCGTCCACTGTGACTACGCGGCGGCCAGGGTAGGCCTCGGCCAGGATTTCCGCCGCGAGTGAGTCTGCGCGTTCCTCGCCGTAGCCGCAGGCGATCACGCCTCCGTTGACCACGAGGTGGTTGACGTAGCTCCAATCCACAAAGCCGTCCTCGTCGCGGAGTGTTTCCGGCGCGGGCAGGGGAACAATCTCAAATGGTTTGCCTGCCGCATCCGTCTGCGTTTCCAGGAACGTTTGCAGAGTGCGGCTGACGCTGTAATCGGGGTGCTCAGGGTTGGTCTGGGAGTGCAACAGAATCCGCCCGGCTGTGGGCAGTGTGGCCACCATGTCGATGTGGCCGCGTGTACCCAGGTCCTCGTAATCCCTGGTCAGGCCGCGCGGGACCCAGATGACTTTGGTGGCGCCGATGGTGCGGGCCAGTTCAGCTTCTACGGCGGCTTTGTCCGCGTAGGGGTTTCGATTCGGATCCAGCTGCACCGTTTCGGTGATCAGCACGGTTCCGTCGCCGTCAACATGGATGGCGCCGCCCTCGTTGACCAGGAGGGAGCTGACCAGTTCTGCGCCGGAGTTCTCCGCGACAAACCTGCCTAATCGGGCGCTCTTCTGCCACTCGGACCAAGCGGGTGCGCCCCAGCCGTTGAAGATCCAGTCCACCGCGCCAAGCACACCGGGACGTTCGTTATCCAGCACAAAGGTGGGTCCGACGTCGCGCATCCAGAACTCATCCAGCGGAGCTTCGATCTGCTCGATGCCACCGCCCAGCATGCGGGCGGCGCGGTCACGCTCGCTGGGGTCCACCACCATGGTGACCGGCTCGAACTCGGCTACCGCGTGGGCGACGGCGGTCCATGCGGCGTAGGCCTCTTCAGCAGAGGCAGCATCCTCGCCAAGGGTCACGCCGGTACGGGGAAACGCCATCCAAGTGCGCTCATGCGGTGCGGTTTCGGCTGGCATTCTCCAAGCCATGGGTGACTCCTTCGTCTTTCTCAGCTGCTATGGGGCTTGTTGATCACTAGATCAACAATAGTGAAAAAGTAATCTAGACTGGTCCTTGATGTCAAGCACTCCACAGAAACGCGCAGTCCGTAAGTCACCGGCAGAACGCGCCGCAGAAATCACCGATGCCGCCCGCGAAATTGCGCTGGAGGCCGGCCTCACAGCGCTCACGCTCCGCAACGTGGCAGCGAGAATAGGCGTCGCTTCGGGACTTGTGGCCCACTACCAGCCCAGCATGGACGCTCTCGTTTCAAGCACGTTCGCCAGCATCGTGGCAGCGGAAACCCAAGAAGTTGCGGGCATGCTCAGCCAACTCCCCGGACCAAACCAGCGCCTCGGGTGGCTGGTGGAAACGCTGCTGGACAACAGCAGGCTCGAGGTCACGGCAATCTGGGTGGAAGCCTGGACGCTGGGACGCCGCAACGAGGCACTGGCCGCCGCGGTTCGCGAGCAAATGGATGCGTGGCAAAAAGTCTTCCAAGGGGTTGTGGAGGACGGAAGCGCCACCGGAGCCTTCACAGTCACCGAACCCGCCGCCGTCGCTTGGCAAATCCTCGGCATGGTGGACGGCCTGAACGCCCAGGCATTGGTCCGCTGGGACGGAGTCAATGATCGCGGCACCCACTTGGCCCACGCCGTCGAGGGCATGGTGGGAGCCGAACGGGGTTCCTTGGTGGCCACACCGGGTGGCAGCCCCGGCGTTTAGGCCCACCAGCAAGCCACCCGCGTACGTCTTCTGGCCGCGGGGACCCAGCACACTGCCCTAGGCTGGGGAGCATGGCGATCATTTACAAGGCAACCCTGTCCCCGTCCAAGCTCGAACTCATCGCTGACTACCTCCCCAAGCAGCCCTGGTTCATCCAGGATGGTTCACCGGAGCTGCTTGGCGCCTACCGCTTTGACGATCCCGCCGGTGAAGTGGGCCTGGAGACGCACGTTGTCACCGCCGGAGAACGCGTCTACCAAATTCCCCTCAGCTACCGTGGCTACGAGCTGGCCGGCGCAGAAGAGTGGCTGATCGGCACCATGGATCACTCTGTCCTGGGTAAGCGCTGGGTGTACGACGCCTGCGCCGATCCCATCTACATCAAGGCCCTTGCCACCGCCATCCTCACCGGCCAGGAGGAAGCCCCGCAGTTCGTTGACGGCGAGACCGAACCCCGCCCCAGCACGGTTACGGTGAAAGGCAGCGGAAAGCTCGACGACGGCGTCCCCGCGTTGAGCGCCTCGGCGCCCGTATCCGGCAGCGGTGTGACCATCATTGATGCAGGTGAACTGCGGTTGAAGGTGACCCGCGTGCTGGATGTGGCAGCGGATGCTTCGGCAAACACGGCTGCAGCACGGGAACTTCACGGAGACCTGACCCTCAAGGGACAGTGGGCCGGGCTGGAGAACCCCGTGGAGCTGGCCTCGGTGATCCGGAACTGACCACCGCCAACGCCGGAGTGCTCTTTTGGTCAGCATGGCTCCGGCGTAGGCTGACAACGACGCCGACTAAATACGTGAGGGGTTTCATCATGTACAAAGCGCAAAACATCATTCCCGCAGCCCAGGACCTTGCAAAGGAGTGGGTAAGCCATGCAACCGCGGGCACAACCGCCCAAACAGATGCGGTGGTGAGGTGGGCTTTGGGGCGAATCAACCACGCCGATGTCCCGTCAGTGGTCCACGGGGTGATGCTCACCCTGACCGGCAACAAGAAGGCCGCCAAGGAAGCAAAACGCACCGCTACCAAAGCGGTCAAGAAGGCGACTCAAACACTGAGCCGGCAGACCACGCAGCGGAGCTCCCGGCGCGCCGTGTGGTTCACTGCCCTGGCTGCCGCGGTGGTGGGAGCGGGCGCCGTGTTTGCGTGGCGCAGCATGCTGCCTCCGGGCGAACCGGAACCGGTCAAGCAAGCTGAAACCCCACATCAACCGCCCGTGCCGCCGGTGCCCTAAGACTAGGGGCGCCCTAAGACTAGCGGCGCCCTAAGACTGACGGCGCCCTAAGACTAGCGGCGCCCTGGAACAGAACGATTGCCCCGCACCCGCCTACAGTGCGGGGTGGTCGTCGTCATGCCGGTGCAATCGGCTACGGAGCGACGTGCCGGCCAACAGCCAATAGGCTCCTCCACTGGCCAGCAGAAACCCCACCACACCCAGGAGAACCAACTGGGTGATGATCCCCGCGATCACCATGACGAAGCCTGCCACGACGGCCAGGCTCCCAAGAACGGTTCGCGCCACAGCGCCACGTGGGCGGCCCGACGTCAACTCATAGGCGAGGTGTGGATCTGTTGAAGCGAGATCCCGCTCCAGCTCTTCCAAGCTCCTGCGCTCTTCTTCCGACAATGACATCGGAGTTCCTCACCACATGAGCAGCACCACCCCGCGTGAGTGGATGCTCTAAACATCAGCACGAGCTCTGCTTGCCGTGCTATGCCTTCATTATCTTCCCGCTGGCCCGTTCTTACCAAAGGTTCTCAGCATGCTTACGATGGTAGGGCACCACCCTGACGCACCATGAGCACGGACCCATCGCCGACTGGAAAGTTGAACTCCCCATGGCACGACGAAGTACCAAGAAGGCAACGAGTTTCACCCCAACCGCCCCAGTGCGCCGCGGACCTCGGAAGGCCATCTGGCTTATTGCCGCAGGTCTGGTGGCCGGCATAGCTGGTGGAGTCTTCGGCTTCCGGATGCTGGTACCGCCGGGAGAGTCTGAGCCGGAGAGGGCCCGACGCCGCGAAACTCACGGGGCATCGAAGTTTGGAGTACCCCAGGCCTCACAACCCCCTGTTGAACAGCCAGCGGAGATCCTGGTTCCGGAGGAGCCGGTGGAAATCTCCACCAGGATGCGCCCGGGCGAGTGGACCGAAGAATCTTTGCTGGAGCACGTGGAGAACTACAAGCAGCAGATCCGGGACATGGGAGCGGCAGAGACGCAGATAGTCACCGATGTGGAGCGAACCGAGGGTAGCGCCGCAGTAGTGGTGGTCAGGTGGGATCGGCAGGCGCCGCCAGGCGCATAATGAGGGTATGGCTGAGACCGATGAATTCCTTGACTGGGTCAGGTCAACTCTTTACCAGGCTGAGCTGGCCCTCCACAACGGTGATGCGTCACCCCGGAGGGCCATCTGGTCCGGAAACGAGCCCGTAAGCGTCCTGGGCGCCTTCCGAAACGCGTATGGCCAACGAGAGTTGGACGAACTCTTTACAGCCCTCGGCCGGAGCTTTTCGGACTGCAGTTCCTACGAGTTTGAGTTGCAGGCGTATGACGTTGTGGGCGACATGGCGTTCACCGCTGGGTTGGAGCGTACCTCAGCCTCCATTGACGGACATCCACGGCAGTACGTCCTCCGCGCCACCCAGGTGTACCGACGCGAGGAGGGCCAATGGAAAGTGGCTCACCGTCACGCCGATACCGTGGCTGACTAGAGACTTTCACCTTGGCGCGGTCTCCACACCACAACGGCTTGCGACCTTGCGCGGGGACGCTGCCCACGAGCCAGGCTAACGACGTCGCCAGCGGCGCCGGCCGCGAAAATGCGTGTATCCACGGGTGAGCGGCGGCGCGAGAGCTCGTCCGTCAGCTCGGCTAACCGGTACTGCAGCGCCGCAACCTGGTTCTCAAGGTCCAGAATCCGTTTAATGCCCTCCAGGGATACGCCGGACTGCGAGAGGCGCTGGACCTCCCGCAGCTTGTTGACATCATTTTGCGAATAACGGCGGGACTTGCCGGGAGCACGGCTGGGCGACACGATGCCCAAACGGTCGTACTGGCGCAACGTCTGCGGATGCATGTCGGCAAGCTCCGCAGCAACGGAGATGACGAAGATCGGCTGGTTGACGTCAATTGCCATGACCGTCTCCTTACAACCGGGCCTTTGCGGCCAGGTCATGACGCGGGTTGGCATCTGCGGTGGCAGCGGCGAAAGCCTTCACAGCTTCCTCAGCTTCCTTGTTCAGGTTCTGCGGAACTGCGACGTCGATCGTCACCAGGAGGTCGCCTGTAGCCTTGGACGTTTTCACGCCGCGGCCCTTGACCCGAAGGGTGCGGCCTGAGGGGGTTCCGGCCGGTACGCGCACCTTGACGGTGTCGCCGTCGAGCGTTGGCACTTCGATGGTGGCGCCGAGCGCAGCTTCGGCGAACGTCACAGGGACGTGGATGCGGATGTTGTCGCCATCGCGTTGGAAAAATTCGTGGGGCTTCACGCTCACCGTGATGATGAGATCGCCATTGCCGGCCGGGCCAACGTTGCCTTTGCCGCGCTGACGGACTTTCTGCCCGTCCTTGATACCGGCCGGAATCTTGACGTCGATCACGTTGCCGTTGCTCTCACGCAAGCTCACCGTGGTGCCCTTGATGGAGCCGGCAAAAGAGATGGATGTGGTGGCTGTCCTGTCCGCGCCCTTCTGCGGTGCACGCTGGAACCCTGTGGGACCGGCTCCGCCGAATCCACCACCAAACAAGTCAGCGAACTCCGGAGGAATGCCGCCGCCCTGGGGCTGGCGTGCACCCGGGCCGCCGCCAAACAGGCCACCGAACAGGTCCTCAAACCCGCCGTTGGCTCCGGCGCCACCGCGCCCGGCACCCGGAGCAAAGCGCGCGCCGCCACCCATGGCACGGATGGCGTCATACTGCTGCCGGTCCTCAGGACTCGACAACACCGAGTAAGCCTCGGAAATGTCCTTGAACTTCTTTTCCGCAGCAGCATCCCCGGCGTTGGTATCCGGATGGTACTGCCGGGCTAGCTTGCGGTAAGCCTTCTTGATATCCGCGTCGGACGCGTCCTTGGCAATACCAAGGATCGCGTAAAAATCCTTTTCAACCCAGTCCTGGCTGGCCAAGAGCGTTTCCTTTCTACAACAAACAAAAGCGGCGAGCTAACTGCTGACGCGAAGCCGGATATGGGGCGGCGGTGTGGAGGGCCCCGTGAGGGGCCCACTGCCACGAGGGTCCCGACGCGAGCTTGCGAGCGTTGGGAGTGGCAGGGGACGGGCACCGCCCCATATCCGGTGAAGCGACAAGGTGAGACTACGCCGGGACAGCCACAATTACTTGGGCTGCACGCAGGACACGCTCGCCGGAGCGGTATCCGGAGCGCAGCACCTGGCTGACCGTGTCAACCTCGATGTCTTCGCCGGGCTGCTGGATGAGTGCTTCGTGGATGGTGGGGTCGAATTCGACTCCGGTGTCCGCGATGCGTTCCAGTCCGTACGTCTTCAGCGCATTCTCCAGCTTGGTGGCGATGGCGGCGAAGGGGCCGTCTTCGAGGTCACCGTGCTGGCGTGCGGCGTCAACATCGTCCAGCACCGGGAGCAGGGAGTTCAGGACGCCGATGACGGCCATTTCCCCTGCTACGGCGCGGTCGCGTTCAACGCGCTTGCGGTAGTTGACGTACTCAGCCTGAAGGCGGAGGAGGTCGTTGCGCAGTTCCGCTGCCTGAGCTTCGGCCGCGGCGCCGGAGGCAACCGATTCCTCGGCCGGCACCTCTACCCCGTTGAGGATTTCCTCAGCCTGGGAGAGGGCGTCGCCGTCCGTGGGAGCGGCGTTGCCTTCGGCGGGAGCCGCAGTTTCCTGGGGCTCGTTGCCGCGCTCTTCTTCAGAGTGTTCTGCTTCGTTGCCGTGGTGAGGCATGGCTACTTCTTCGCTTCGTCTTCGTCGATGATCTCGGCGTCGACGATGTCCTCGTCAGCCTTGCCCGGCTCGCCGGCAGGGGCACCTTCAGCACCGGCACCCGGAGCGTCAGCTGCCGAAGCCTGCGAGTAGATGGCTTCGCCGAGCTTGGTCTGGGATGCCTGGAGCTTCTCGAACGCAGTCTTCACAGCGGCGTCGTCGGTTCCTTCCAGCGCGGACTTGAGGGCGTCGACGTCGGCCTTGACCTCGGTCTTGACTTCCTCAGGCAGCTTGTCGTCGTTATCGGCGATCAGCTTGTCCACGGAGTAGGCGAGCTGCTCTGCGGAGTTACGGGTGTCCGTGGCTTCGCGGCGGGCCTTGTCCTCTGCAGCGTGCTCTTCGGCTTCACGGACCATGCGGTCAATGTCGTCCTTGGAAAGTGCCGTCCCACCGGTGATGGTCATGGACTGTTCCTTGCCGGTGCCCTTGTCCTTGGCGGACACGTGGACAATACCGTTGGCGTCGATGTCGAAGGTGACCTCAACCTGCGGAACGCCACGCGGCGCCGGAGCGATGCCGGTCAGTTCGAACGTGCCCAGCGGCTTGTTGTCGCGGGTGAATTCACGCTCGCCCTGGAAGACCTGGATGGCCACGGACGGCTGGTTGTCGTCAGCGGTGGTGAAGGTCTCTGAACGCTTGGTGGGGATAGCGGTGTTGCGCTCGATCAGGTGCGTCATGACGCCACCCTTGGTTTCGATGCCCAGGGACAGCGGGGTGACGTCGATCAGGAGGACGTCCTTGCGCTCACCCTTGAGGACACCGGCCTGGAGTGCAGCACCGACGGCCACAACTTCGTCCGGGTTGACGCCCTTGTTGGGCTCCTTGCCGCCGGCGAGTTCCTTGACGAGCTCGGAGACAGCAGGCATACGGGTGGAGCCACCGACGAGCACGATGTGGTCGATGTCGGAAACCTTGATGCCGGCTTCTGCGATGACGTCATTGAACGGCTTCTTGGTGCGGTCCAGCAGGTCCTTGGTGAGGTCCTGGAACTTGGCACGGGTCAGCTGCTCGTCCAGGTGAACCGGGCCGTCGGGGGTGACGGAGAGGTACTGGAGGGAGATGTTGGTGCTGGTGGAGGAGGACAGTTCCTTCTTGGCCTGCTCAGCAGCTTCGCGGAGACGCTGGAGGGCGATCTTGTCCTTGGAGAGGTCGATGCCCTTGACCTTGAGCTGGCTCAGGAGCCACTCGACGACGCGGTTGTCCCAGTCGTCGCCACCGAGGCGGTTGTCACCGGCGGTTGCGCGGACCTGGATGGTGGAGAAGTTGTCTTCGTCCTTGCCAACTTCCAGGAGGGAGACGTCGAAGGTTCCGCCACCGAGGTCGAAGACCAGGATGAGTTCGTCTTCCTTGCCCTTGTCCAGGCCGTAGGCCAATGCAGCCGCGGTGGGCTCGTTGACAATGCGGAGGACGTTGAGGCCTGCGATTTCGCCGGCTTCCTTGGTGGACTGGCGCTCGGCGTCGTTGAAGTATGCCGGAACGGTGATCACGGCGTCGGTGACCTTTTCACCCAAGTAGCTCTCGGCGTCGTTCTTGAGCTTCATGAGGATACGCGCGGAGATTTCCTGCGGCGTGTACTTCTTGTCATCGACGGCGACGTTCCAGTCGGTGCCCATGTGGCGCTTGACCGAAGCGATGGTGCGATCGATGTTGTTGACGGCCTGGCGCTTGGCGATTTCGCCAACCAGGACTTCGCCGGACTTGGAGAACGCAACAACGGACGGAGTGGTGCGGCCGCCTTCTGCGTTGGCGATAACGGTGGGCTCGCCACCTTCGAGAACAGAGACCACGGAGTTGGTGGTTCCGAGGTCGATACCTACTGCACGTGACATATCTTGTTTCCTTTCAATGGCCGATGTTGGAGATTGCACCTGACAGCGGTCCGCTGGGCGGTCTACGTGCCGGAAGCCTGCTCAACAATCGGCTAGTTGAGCGTTCTGCACTCAACTGTACTCAGCCTCAGAAAGATGTCAATCCAAAGTTGAGTGAAGTACGCTCAACTTTGCTTCTGAGGGCTGATAAACCCCCGGAATCACGGGCCTGCAGGGCTGGTTTCGCCCACGGTGAACTGCCACACTGGCGCCATGGAGCTAAGTGGATACCTGCCGCCGGACCAGTTCTGGGCCATGCACGATGAGGTGGATCAGGAGGTCAGAAATGGCATTGACCATCTCCCGCTGTTCCACTTCGAGGACTGGGAAGGGCCAGCCATCCTGGGCAGCTGGCAGTTTGATGGAAGCGAAGGCAGCGTGGTCCAAGGAAACGCCTTTTCGCAGACGGGCCCGCTGGTCGAAATAATCACCACAACCCTAGGACCGCGGGAGATGGCCAGAAACCGCTGGCGCGCCACGGTAGGAATCCCACAGAATCTGGACGAACTCCAGCGCCAGGATGCTGCCTTCAATGCCCTTCCCACGGAACGGCTCATCATCACTGTTGACGGTTCGCCCAGTAACCTGACGCTGTGGCGCGGAACCGACTCCTGGATCGCCGCAGCCAAGGCGGGAGAACTCGGGATCGTCATCGATGCTCAACGCAACCCGCCGCCGCCGGAAGCGGTGAGCCTGCGGCGAGTAGCCGACGTCGAGCCCTTACTTCAGGCGCGGCGGGCCGCCCTCAGAGCGATACGCGGCGAGGCCTAGGCGCGTCGGCACTGGCGCGGAGCGGTTCCGGTCTGTACACCCACGCCACCAGGACCACCGAGATGATCATCAGCAGGAACCACGCCAAAAGTTTGTCGATGGACACCGCCTGCCAACCGCCAAGCTGGTTGGGATACAGCCACGCGCGGGACCACGTGCCAATGTTCTCGGCAAACCAGATGAACAGCGCCACCAGCAGGAATGAGACCACGATGGGCATGCGGAAGCGGTGCCGGAACACCCGGTAGTGCATCACGCACCGCCCGTAAATAAGCACGACGGCGGCCAGCAGCACCCAGCGCAGGTCCACGATGTAGTGGTGCGAGAAGAAGTTGACGTAGATCGCACCGGCCAGGAGCGCTGTGATCCATCTGCGCGGGTACCGGTCAAAGCGGAGATCGAACAGCCGGAAAACCCGCACCATGTAGGAACCGACAGCTGCATACATGAACCCGCTAAACAGCGGCACCGCCCCGATCCGCAGGAACCCCTCAGCCTCATAAGCCCAGGAACCTACGTCAGTTTTGAACAGCTCCATCGCCGTCCCCACCACGTGGAAAAGCAGGATGACCCGCAGTTCCCGGAGGGTCTCCAGTTTGAAGCTGATCATCAGGATTTGGATGACGACGGCGGCGAGGGTCAGGAAGTCGTTCCGGGCGAGGCCCGCGTTCTCCGGGTACCAGAGCCGTGCACCAATAATCACGGCCAGCAGTGCCGCTCCGAACACGCAGGCCCAGGCTTGTTTCAGCCCGAAGACCACGAACTCGGTGAGCCGTTCACGCAGACGGCTGCCGGAGGCGCGGTCCAGATAGCGGTGCGCGGCGTGGTCGATGGACTGCTCAACGGAGGTGAAGTTCCGCATCCTATGAGCCGTCGGTCTTGAGCTGGGCCAGGTAATAACTCTTGGGCCAGTGCCGGATGCGCTGCGGCAGCCGAGGGTAGAGGAGTCCCACCACGCGCATGGTCTGATTAAACCGCCGCGACTGGCGAGGACCCCACGTGAATCCGAAGCCTTCACGAACATGCTCGGGCAACAAGCCCGCCGTGAGGAAACGCGCCAATGGCATGACCAACCGCATGGACGCCGGTGCCGCTGATGGATACAGCAAGTCACGGGCAATTTTCCGCGCTTTATCATCCGGCTGCAGAGTGGCAATGTGCGCATCCCAATACGCAGCAAATGCAGCGCGATCAGCGGGCCATTTGTCCGGCGGGAGCTGCAAAGCCGTCCCGATCCGTGCGTAGTCGCGGTACATACGCTCGGCGGTTTCGTCCTCGAGCGGTCCGTGCACTTGTTGATAGACAGTGACCGCGGTGTCGTAAAGGGTGGCGACCACCCACAGTTGCGAATCGGCGTCGAAGGCGTTGTAGCCCTTGGACTCGCCGTGCGGTTGGCGGCGCACCGGCGCGTGGGCGCGATTGACCGCCCGGCGCACGGCCATGACTTGGGCGTCGGTGCCGTAGACCACGGCGTAGACATAGGACAGCGTGGCCCGGAGCCTGTCCTGCGGCCTGTGCGCAAAGTTGCTGTGATCGGCAACTCCGTGGCCCACTCGGGGGTCGGCAACCTGAAGGAGTATGGCCCGGCCCGCACCGGCCAGAAGAACACCTTCCGCGCCAATGTCCGCAAGTCCTCGAGCCATCTGAATACTGTAGCGCCCTAGCCTTGGAGGCCCACCACGCCCTGCAGCACACTCAAATGATGATCGAACAGCTCATCCCTGGCCTTGAAAGTCTCCGGCCCATACTGCCCGAACACCTCAAAGCTGATCGCGCCAAACACGGACGTCCACGCCAGGACACCGCGTGCCATGGACGCGTCCGGGACCGTGAGGTTCAGCTCGGTCCGAATGCTTGCCAGATCTTTTTCCAAGGCTGGAGGAATCACGACGGCGGGAGTCACCTCGGCGTTGAGCTCACCGGCGCGGTAGGCGGCGTCGAAGATACTGACAAGGCGCACGATCACCCGGGTGCCGGGAACAGTGGTGCGCTCCCCCGGGGCTTGGTAGCCAGGAACGGGACTACCAAACAGCAGGGCGTAACGGGCAGGTTCGCGGATGGCCCAGGCCCTGACGGCTTGCGCGAGCGCACCGAACTGCTCGGCGAAGTCCTCCACCGGTATGGCATTCACTGCGGCGTCCACTTCGTCGCCGAGCTCGTTGTAGCCATCAATGAGAAGAAGCGTGAGGAGTTCGTCGCGGTTTTCGACGTACCGGTAGACCGCCGATGAAACAACGCCCAAGTCCCGCGCAACGGCGCGGAGGGAGAGCGCCGCTGCACCGTGGAGCGCCAGATGCTCGCGGCCCAGGCGGATGATGTCAGCAATTGTCTGTGAGCGTGCCCGCTCCCGCGGGGTGGGTGGCTTCGCTGTGGCGTTGGATGCGATGGATTCCCCTGGCGTCATGCTCCTAGCATGCCATATGCGAGAGCGCTGCAAACAAACGAGAGCGCCGCTCTTGACTTTCTTGCAATTGGCCATCATTCTGGTTTGAGAGAGCAGTGCTCTTGCTTTGATTTTCTCCCCGAACCCCGAAAGAAGGCCCACCATGTACGTCGTCACAGGAGCAGGTCCCGTTGGTTACACCGTTGCAGAACAGTTGGCCGGGCAGGGTCACCAAGTACGCATACTGACGCGCTCCGGCAGCGGTCCCGACCATCCCCTGATTGAGCGGCTGCGCATTGATGTCTCCGATCCCGCTCGGCTTACCGAAGCACTGGAAGGTGCTGAAGCAGTCTTCCATTGCATCCATGGCTCGGCGTACCGGGCAGCAGCGTGGCAAGCCGAACTCCCCCGAGCCGAACAAATGGTGATGGACGCAGCCGCAGCCGCGGGCGCCGTCGTCGTCTTCCCCGAAAGCCTGTACTCCTATAGCCAGCCGGAGAACGTCATGACTGAGGGGAGCCCGCGGGAAGCAACCGGGGGCAAACGTGGCATCCGGACGGCACTGTTAAAGGCGCGGCACGCACATCCGGTTAACACCGTGAGCGTGGTGGCCGGCGACTTCTTTGGACCGCGGGTGAGGATGGCCCATGCCGGCGAGCGCATGGTTCCACAGGTTCTGGCCGGCACATCAATCCAGGCGATTGGAAGCACGGAACAGCCGCACTCCTTCACTTATGTTCCGGATCTCGCTGCGGCCATGATCGCGGCAGCGCAGAGGCCGCAGCTGTGGAACACGGTGCTGCACGCGCCAACCGGGCTGCCAAAAACTCTGCGCGACATGGCCGTCGCTTACGCCAACGCAGCCGGGGTGTCGGTCCCCAAGGTGAGCGCGGTACCAGGATGGATAGTGCGGGCGGCCGGCATTTTCTCCACCGACATGCGCGAGCTGGCCGAGATGCTCTACCAGTTCGAGCGACCCTTCGTGATGGATTCCTCCCGAAGCCAGGAGCTACTGGAACTCGAGCCCACGCCACTGCCGGAAGCTGCAGCAGCAACAGTGGCATGGTGGCGCGGTGCCGTTACGCAGGCCAAGTAGCGGCCCGCCGCCGAACGCTTCTGTTCCACCGGTCCTGCCAGCCGGAGGGCGGCGGTGCATCGAGGAATGTTGCACCACATCCTGCACAAGGTTGGTCCTCGCCAGGCCGAAGAAGTGTGTGGTGCCTGGGAAGACAGCAAGCTGTGAGGAGGCATCGCACTGCGTGCTCCAGCTGTATGGAGCGCTCTTCGTTGCGCGTCATCCTAGTCCTGTGCCGGCAGTGGCGGGAGGGCCTCTTGATGACTTGATTGTGGCTGATTGACGGCGTCCCTAGCTGGCGTCCGGCTGTTCCTGGCCGGGTTCTGCCCACTCAAGGGCTGCAACGAGGTTCCCTTCGTTGGGCAGTGCCTGTCGCTCTGCCGCTGGGAGTTTGTCATACGTATAAGCGGCGACTGCCATGGGCGAGGTTGCCGCCCGAGGCTGTACCTTACGCTGCGGTCATTCTTGGTGCCGCAGATCAAGATGCCAATCGTTTCGTTGTGATGCTCACGGCGAAGCATGTCATCGACGAGGGCAACGTAGAAGTTCAATTTGCCAGCGTACTCGGGCTGGAATTTACCCGTCTTCAGCTCGATAACCACATATCGGTTCTGGTCCATGTGGAAGAACAGCATGTCCACGTAGTAGTCGTCGCCATCAACATCGAAGTGGACCTGCCGACCAACGAACGAGAAACCCGGCCCGAGTTCCCTGAGCGTCTCAGTGATTCGGCTGGTCAGTGCCAGTTCCAGGTCCCGTTCGGCAACTTCCCCTGACAAGCCGAGAAATTCGAAATTGTAGGGATCCTTGGCGACCTGCTGGGCCAGCTCAGAATCTTGTCCAACAAGCTGTTGGACAAAGTTCGACGGCGCCGCGCCGGTCCTTTCCCGTGTCCGGTTCATGATCATGTTCAGCAGGACGTTGCGGGACCATCCGTACTCAACTGCGGCATTGGCGTACCAATCCCGATGCTGTCGAGTGTTTGCCTTGTCCAAAAGAACGGTGACATGACCCCACGGCAATTGTGCAACAGCTTGTTGCACAATTGGGTCCGGCCATGCGGTGGCAAAGGCCCGCATGTAAAAGAGGTTCCGTCGAGACAGGCCCTTCATCTCCGGGAACTCTGCACGGAGGTCCTCGGCTAGGCGTCCCATGACCCCGCTCCCCCACTGTTCCACCTGCTGGCGCTCCAGCACTGTCTTGCCGATCGACCAATACAACTCGATCAACTGTGTGTTGACTGTACGAAGGGCAGTCCGACGCGCATCACGGACACGTGCTTTGAGCGCGTCTAAAAGATCTGTGTAATCCGCGGGCAACGTCAGGGCGCTCGAAGCAGTCATGCACGCAAACCTAGTGGCCACCACCGACATTCAGCCCCAGTCCGCCCCCGGCCACTCCTCCGCCGGCTCCACGCGGTGGACCTCGCCATCGCGGCCCCGCGGCTGGCATACTCATTCCCATCGCTCCACCCATCCTCGGACCGACTCAGCTCCTTGGACCAGTTAAACAACGGGGGCATGTGTGCCAGAGGAAAATCATCCGATAGACGCCGCTGTCCGAGTAGCCCACTCCGAACTATCGGCACAGGGATTGAGCACGGCTGACGTTGCTGAGCGGGTGGCCGCGGGACAAACAAATGCCTTCGTCCAGGACACCAGCCGCAGCGTCTGGAGCATTGTCCGAGCCAACGTGCTCACCTTGTTCAACGGCATCATCCTGGCTTGTTTCATCGTGCTCTTCGCGATCGGCCGCTGGCAGGATGCCCTCTTTGGTTTCAGCGCCATAGCCAACGCGGTGATCGGCAGCGTCCAAGAGTACCGGGCCAAGCGCGCGCTGGATCGATTGGCTTTGCTGAACGCACCGCATGCGAGGGTGATGCGTGACGGTTCAGAGGCCGAAATGGCTGTGGACGATGTGGTGCTGGATGACGTCCTGATCCTCAGGGCCGGGGACCAAGTACCCGCCGATGGATTGGTGGCCGGGTCCAAGGGACTTCAGGTGGATGAGTCCATGCTGACCGGCGAATCGGATGCGGTGGAGAAGGAAGCGAATGACCGTGTGTTGTCCGGCTCGGTAGTAGTGGCCGGGGAAGGCACTGCGGTTGTTGACCGGGTTGGCGGCGATTCCTTTGCCAACTCGCTCGCTGCCGAAGCCAAGAAATTCTCGCTGGTGGCCTCCGAGCTCCGTTCCTCCATAGATCGCGTCCTCAAGTGGGTCACCTGGTTTGTGGGTCCGGTGTCGTTGTTGGTTTTGAACGCCCAGATGATCGTCCAAGGCGGGTGGGCTCAGGCCGCCGCAAGTGGCGCGTGGCGTGACGCTGCCACCGCGACTATTGCGTCCGTGGTCGCCGTGGTTCCCTTGGGGCTGGTGCTGATGACCAGCATTACGTTCGCGGTGGGCGCGGTGAAGCTGGCCCGTCAGCAGGTGCTGGTGCAAGAGCTTCCCGCGGTGGAGGGCCTGGCCCGCGTGGACATTATCTGCCTGGACAAAACCGGAACGCTGACGCAGGGTGACATTGTTTTTGACGCCGCCCATCCCTTGACCGAACTCCACGGCTGGGAGTCCGTGCTGGCTTGGTACGGGGTCCAGAACGACGCTAACGCCACCGCCCGCAGCCTGAAGGAGCACTTCACTGAGCCGCCAGCGGGCCAACCCCTGGACCGGGTTCCGTTCTCTTCCGCACGCAAATGGAGTGCCGTGATTTTCGACGACGGCATGTGGGTTTTGGGCGGCCCGGAAATGGTTTTCCCCGCCCGCAACGCCGCTGATCCAGCGCAGCAGCAGCTCGCCGCCCAAGCCACGGACCTCGCAGCCACCGGCAGCCGTACCTTGGTCTTGGCCCACGGCACACCCACCGATGATGAAAGCGTCCCGGCAGATGCGGTGCCCGTTGCTCTCCTGACCTTCCGGGAGAACATTCGTCCGGACGCAGCCGAGACGCTCCGCTACTTCGCGGCACAAGATGTGGATGTCCGGATCATTTCTGGTGACAACCCCCAGACCGTGGCCGCGATTGCCCGGGAGGTGGGCCTGAACGCGCCCCGTGGTTTCGATGCCCGCGAGCTTCCCGAGGATGATGCGCAGTTCCTGGACGCCATCAACAACAACGTAGTGTTTGGCCGGGTGACCCCTGATCAGAAGAAGCGGATTGTGGTGGCGTTGAAGGCTGCCGGCCGCACAGTGGCCATGACCGGCGACGGCGTGAATGACGCCTTGGCCATCAAGGAAGCCGATATTGGTGTGGCCATGAATTCCGGTGCGGCCGCCACCAAAGCCGTGGCCCGCTTGGTGCTCCTGGACGGGAAGTTCTCCCACCTGCCCAGCGTGGTTGCTGAAGGGCGGCAGATCATTGCCAACATCGAACGCGTTTCCATGCTGTTCCTGACCAAGACCGCCTACGCCACCTTCCTGGCCATCGCTTTTGGCATCCTGTTGTTACCGTTCCCCTTCCTGCCCAGGCAACTTTCAGTGACAGACGGCCTGACAATCGGCATTCCAGCGTTCTTCCTTGCTTTGCTACCCAACGCCCAGCGTTACATCCCGGGTTTCCTCCGGAGGTCCCTCACATTCGCCGTGCCGGCCGGGGTGTCGGTGACGCTGGGCTTGGCCTCATACTCGCGGCTTGCTGCGAACCTGCAAACACCCGAGGCGGAAATCCGGACGGGCTCCACCCTGATCCTGGCGATCATTGGCATCTGGATCCTGGTGGTGCTTTCGCGCCCGGTCACCCGCTTCAAAGGGCTGGTGATTGGCGCCATGATGGTGGGCCTGGTGTTGGTCTACTCAGTACCTATGGCCCGGGACTTCCTGCAATTTACGGACCCTACGCTGCCCACGGCATTGCTGATCCTGGGAACGTCCGTGGCCTGCATTGCGCTCATTGAGGTGGTCCGCTTCGTCCACCGCCGTGTGGCGTACCGGGACGCCCAGGAGGCCCTGCATCACCGGGACGCGAAGTAGCGGCTGCCGCGTCCGGTCCATAGCGGGATGACCACGGCCACAGTAGCGATTGACTGGGAGATCACGGCCGACCAATCTCCGTCGGCGGCAATAATGAGGTCCAGAACAGCAAAGGCCAAGCCGAGCAGCATCACCGCAGTTGCGCCACGCCGTGCTGCTTCACTTCCCCGGGCCACCCCGGACGCCAGTCCGATCACCAACAGTCCGAAGAGGACCATCCCCGCACCCAGCATCGTGATGGGAAAAGTGATGCCACTGGACTGGGCCTCCGGGGCGTAGCGGAGAAAGATGGTCAGGACGCCCAAAACTATTTGCGCGATCCCGCCGATGTACATCAGCACCACCGAGAACGTCACCACACCAGGCCGTTTAGGGCTCTCCCCCGTCGTCATGAACTGAGCATAGACGAGCCCTCAACGGCACCGTCAGCGGTTCACGCGGAGATAACAGTTCTTGTCACACATTTAACCGCCAATTCACGCCACCCTTGAAGCCTGTCAACTAAGCCTTCCTAGTGTCGGATGAATGGAAAACATCTCCCGTAGAACCCTCATCTCAGCCGGTCTCGGCGCCGGACTCGTGGCAGCTTTGCCGAGCACCGCCGTCGCGGTTTCAACAGCGGACGACGCCGGTCTCCGCACCTACCCGTTCACCCTCGGCATCGCGTCGGGCGAGCCGTGGCCGGACGGCTTCGTCATCTGGACGCGCCTCGCCCTGAACCCCGTGGCCGAGGACGGACTGGGCAGCATGCCTTCCCGCAATGTCGCCGTCGCCTGGGAGGTGGCAGAAGAGCCCTCGATGCGCCGGGTAGTAGCCCGCGGCGTCGAACATGCCAGGATCGAAACCGCACATTCGGTGCACGTGGAACTCAAGGGCCTCAAGCCGGGCCGGGAGTACTTCTACCGTTTCCGCACCGGGCGGCACGTCAGCGAGGTGGGCCGCACGCTGACCAGCCCTGCCCCCGGTGAAACTCCCGCTGCCTTGGCCATGGCCTTCGCCAGCTGCGCGCAATACGAGCACGGCTACTTCACCGCGTACAAGCGCCTGGCCGAGGACCACCCTGACCTGGTCCTGCACCTCGGGGACTACCTCTATGAGTACAAGAAGGACAGCTACGTGATCGGCGGCGGAAACCCGCGGGACCATGAGGGTCCGGAGACCGTCAGCCTGGCCGGCTACCGCCAGCGGCACGCCCAGTACAAGGCCGACGCCGATCTCCAGGCCGCGCACGCAATCGCACCGTGGTTGGTGGTCTGGGATGACCACGAGGTAGACAACAACTGGGCGGATGATGTTCCCGAGAACAGCGACGCCGCTCAGCTCAATGACACCACGGAGCATTTCCGGCAGCGACGCGCGGCAGCATTCCAGGCGTACTACGAGAACATGCCGCTGCGTGCGTCCTCCGTCCCGTCGGGTTTCGACATGAAGATTTACCGCACCATCCAGTGGGGCCAACTGGCCAACTTCCACATGATGGACACCCGCCAGTACCGGGACGACCAACTCGCCGGGGATGGCTGGCGGAAGAACGTAGCCGAGCGGCTGGACGAGAACCGCACCATCACCGGCGCCGAACAGGAGAAGTGGCTGCTGGACGGGTTCCGGAACTCCACGCAACGCTGGGACATCCTTGGCCAGCAGGTCTTCTTCGCCGAGCGGGACCGCGACAAAGCGCCGGACATTGACGATGTCTCCATGGATGGTTGGGACGGGTACGCCGCCTCCCGCCGCCGCATCACCCAAGGCTGGGTGGACGCCAAGGTGCGCAACGCCGTCGTCCTCACCGGTGACGTTCACCGGCACTGGGCCACAGACCTCAAGGTGGACTATAAGGACCCGGCCTCCCCCGTGGTGGGTTCTGAGCTGGTGTGCTCATCCATCACCTCCACCGGTGATGGCAACGGCTCCACCACAGACCCCACCATGGCGTGGAACCCGCACTTGAAGTTCTACAACGACAACCGCGGCTACGTGAACACCCGCATCACCAAGGACGCCATGACCGCGGACTTCCGGGTGCTGGACCACGTGACCACCCCGGGCGCTCCTGTCAGCACCAGGAAATCGTTCACCATCAACGATCGCATTCCGGGACTCTCCTGACCCCCCCGGAGTTTTTGTACAGATAGTGCCGTTATCAGGGGGCATTATCTGTACAAAAACTCCATCCGGGGCCGTTGCGGGAGTAATCTTGTTCCAGTTGATGTAGTGGATTTCTGTCCGGCTGGGGTTCTGCCGTGGGCCATGTGCGTTCGTCGCTGTCCGACCTCCTGGGGGTACTTTCCGGTGCCGTCGCCCCGCAACATGTTAGGTTCGACGACGGGTCCCCCACCGCCGTCGTTCCCCCACCTGACGCTCCCGTTACGGTTCGCGCCGTCACGCTCAGCCGGGTAGGCCGGTCACGGAACGAGGGGCCGGTCCTGGACCTTGAGCTCAAGGTTGCCGTGGAGTGCCACGGTCCGGATCAGCTGGACAACATGGAGCACTTGCTCTTGGCCGTTGAACTGCACAGCCAATACTCAGTGGTCTCCAACGGTGAGTTCCGGCTTGAAGAGTACTCCGCCGCTATCCAGCAAGGGCTCGGATTCCTGGTGCGCGTTCCAGTGTCCCTCCCTTTTGAGGAACCCGTGGAGGCAGCGGACCAGCCCGCCAAGGGGAACAACGGTGCTGGACGCAGGATCCGTGGAAGATTGGTGGACGCCCACAATAAGGGCATCCCGGATGCCTACATCCACGCCCACTCCTCCGCAACAGCCGCCGTCAGCGATGCGACAGGGCACTTCGAGGTCCTGGCCTCGGGAAACGAACTCCAACATTTCGCTGTTGCAGTGGACGGCACCGAGCGGGAACTTTCGGCCAGCACCAAGAGCCTTCCCGTGGTGATTCGCTGGGTCTGATTCCGGAACAGTTTGCTCGCCCGGGGCCGCGCTGTGAAAAGATCAACCATGCGTCCGATGCAGCACTCCAGCAAACTCCAGAATGTCCGCTACGAACTCCGTGGACCCATCCTCCAAGCGGCCAAGGCCATGGAGGCCGAAGGGCACAGGATTTTGAAGATGAACCTTGGGGATACGGCGCCGTTTGGGCTGGAGGCGCCGGAGTCCGTGGTGGTGGACATGATCCACCACCTCCGCGGGGCGCAGGGTTACAGCGACTCGAAGGGCATCTTCTCCGCCCGCACCGCCATCTCGCAGTATTACCAAACGCGCGGACTGATGAGCATCGGCGTCGAGGACGTATTTATTGGCAACGGCGTCAGCGAACTGATCTCCATGACTCTGCAGGCCTTCATGGAGAACGGGGATGAAATCCTCATCCCCGCACCGGACTACCCGCTCTGGACCGCGGCTGTGACACTGACCGGCGGCAAACCCGTGCATTACCTGTGCGACGAGGAGGAGAACTGGTGGCCGGACATGTCAGACGTCGAAGCCAAAATCACCCCTCGCACCCGTGGAATCGTCATTATCAACCCGAACAATCCCACGGGAGCGGTCTACCCGCGGCACATCCTTGAACAGTTCGCAGCGCTGGCAAGGAAGCATGACCTGGTGCTGTTCTCGGATGAGATTTACGAGAAGATCCGCTACGTTGATGCACCCCACATCCACACCGCAGCCGTGGCCGAGGACGTCTGCGTGCTGACGTTCAGCGGGCTGTCCAAGGCGTACCGGATGCCTGGGTACCGGGCAGGATGGGTGGCCGTCACCGGGCCCCGGACCGTCACCGCCGCCTACCGGGAATCCCTGGAGCTGCTGGCATCCCTCCGCCTCTGCGCCAACGTTCCCGCCCAGCACGCCATTCAAACGTGCTTGGGCGGGTACCAAAGCATCGATGACCTGATCCGGCCAGGAGGCCGCCTCCGCGAACAACGGGATCTGGCCTGGAAGCTGTTGACCGCCATCCCTGGAGTGTCCTGCGTACCTGCGGCAGGTGCCATGTACCTCTTCCCGCGCCTGGACCCGGAGATCTATCCCATCGCTTCAGACGAAAAGTTTGTCCTGCAGCTACTGCAGGAACAGAAAATCCTGGTCTCCCACGGCACGGCTTTCAATTGGCCCACGCCGGACCATTTCCGGTTCGTGATCCTGCCTGCCGTGGAGGACATCGAGGAAGCCGTCCGCCGGATCTCCCATTTTCTGGCCGCCTACAGGAACCGCCCGGCCGAGTCACCCAACTAGGGGACAGCAAACGTCGCTATGAGCCCTCATTGCGACGTTTAGTGTCCCCTAGTTGGGGTTGGGGCTGGTTACAGGGCCGGGTCAATCATGGTCATGCCGGCCGGGTTGGCTTTGTCGAAACCGGGCAGCAGCGCCGCAGCCTCCTCTAGCCCGATGGTGCGTTCGATCAACAACTGAGGCTGAAGTGCGCCCTGTTCAATGAGCGCCATCATGCCCGGATAGTCCACCGCAGCCATCCCGTGGCTGCCCAGGACGTCCAGCTCCCAGCCGATTACGCGCGCCATGGGAACTTGCGGGTTGCCGTCAATGGAAGGCAACAACCCGATTTGGACGTGCCTGCCTCGCCTGCGGAGGCTGAGGATCGCATCCGCGCAGGTCTGTTCACTTCCGACGGCGTCCACCGCCACATGGCTGCCACCGCCGGAGAGGACGTTGATTGCGGCGGGAATGTCCGTACCGTCAGCGAGCACGGTGTGGTCCGCGCCGAGCCGTTCGGCCACAGCCAGGGCCTCGGGGTTCCGGTCCACTGCAATGACCTTCGCTCCCATGGCCTTGGCGATCATCACGGCGCTCAGACCCACTCCGCCTGCGCCAACAACAGTGACCCACTCGCCAGCCTTGACATGGGCTCGTGCTGCCAGCGCACGGTATGCCGTGGCGAAGCGGCAGCCGAGGCTTGCCGCCGTCGTAAATTCCACGCTGTCAGGGATGGCAACCAGGTTGCTGTCGGCTGCGTGCAGGGCCACGAACTCGGCGAATGAGCCCCAATGGGTGAATCCGGGCTGCTGCTGGTCCGGGCAGACCTGAGCGTCTCCGGCCAGGCACCACTCGCAGGTGCCGCAACCGCAGACGAAGGGGACGGTGACGCGGTCGCCCACCTTCCAGTTGTTGACGCCTTCGCCCACTGAGTCGATCACCCCGGCCAGCTCATGGCCAGGCACGTGGGGCATGGCAATGTCATCATGGCCGGCCCAAGCATGCCAGTCGCTGCGGCACATGCCCGTTGCCAGCACTTTGACCACCACGCCTCCAACGGGAGCCTGTGGTTTGGCCACCTCCCTGACATCGGGCTGGGTCAGGACCTCATCAAAAACTATTGCTCGCACGCCACTGACTCTAACAATGTGCCCAGAACTGTCACACTTCCGGACTCCCCTCCGACACACCTGATGTAAGCCACCATCTCTGAAAGGAACCCAGCATGACCCGCATCAACATTGGCCGCAGTAACAAGCTTGGCTATGCCGCCGTGATTGGCCTGGAAGGCTACGCCCGCAAGTCCGTGGATCCGGACCTGTATGAGCTCATCAAGCTCCGCGCCTCCATCCTCAACGGCTGCGGATTCTGCGTGGACATGCATGCCACCGATGGCCGCAAACGCGGAATCCCGGAAAGGAAACTGCATGCGGTGGCCGCGTGGCAGCACTCAAAAGTGTTCTTCGATGCCCGCGAACAAGCCGTCCTCGCCCTGACCGATGCCGTGACCCAGCTGGGCCCGGAAACCGTCACTGACGAGATTTGGAACGCCGCCGCCACCCACTTCGACGACGCCCAGATGGGCGGACTCATCATGGCCATCTCCGTCATCAACGTGTGGAACCGGATAGCCATCAGCACGCAGATGGAACCGCCCGTGGATGAGAAGAACCCCATCATCTGAAAGGTAGCGTTGGCAGCATGACTCTTGCGGTGTCAGCCACGGCGGCGTGGCAGGGCGAAAGGAACCGTCTCCTGGGGATCGCCTACAGAATGTTGGGCGACTTTGGGCATGCCGAGGACGTGGTTTCCGAGGTAGCGATCGACGCTGTGCGGCAGGAACGTAACACCTCCGCGGGCCGGGTGGAGTCCTGGCCCGCGTGGCTGACCACAGTGTGCGTCCGGCGCTCCATCGACCGCGTGCGCCAGCTCGCTGCCGTTCGGGAGGAGTACACCGGTCCGTGGCTGCCTGAACCGGTTGACACGTCCAGGCTTCCGGAGGACGCCGTGGCCAACCGTGAGCTGTTGTCCCTGACCTTGCTCCATTTGGCCGAACAACTGGCACCGGAGGCCCGGGCTGCTTTGGTCCTGCACCGTGCTTTCGGCTTGTCCGCTCCGGAAATAGCGGAGATTCTGGAGAAGACACCCGCTGCCGTGCGCCAGATGATTTCCCGTGCTGAACGCCGCCTGGACATCGATCCCGAGGCTCCCGCTCCCCGGGCCAAGGACCGTGCGGTTTTGGAGAAGCTCGTGCACGCGATCGAGCAAGGAGAGATTGACACGGTGGTGGCCATGCTCCACCGGGACGCCGTGCTCTGGGCTGATGGCGGCGGGAAGGTCAAGAGCGCCATGAACCCGTTGTTCGGGGCGGAGCGAATTGCCCGGTTCTTTGCGGGCATACTGGGCAAGGCAATCGTCTTCGATCCCTTGGAACCGGTCCGCGCCTGGGTTGTTGCCGTCAATGGCGGAACAGCTTTGGTGCTCAGGCATCATGGCCGCTCGGACGTCATTGAGGTGGACGCCGCTCCGGATGGGCGCATTCGCGGGCTCCGGCAACTCTCCAATCCGGACAAGCTGACCCGCGTTTCCTTGGCGGCCGGCCCCGAGTGAGCGGGAAAGCTGCCAGTTCGCGGGAAGCTTCCCTACGACGTGGCAGGTTTCCCGCGATCTCGCCCAGATACCTCCCGCCTCAGCCGCGCGACCAGCGTTGCGGCGAGTAGCGCCGTCGTGAGTTCCAGGGCGATGACCAGCAGCAGCTGCCCCGCTCCAGCGGTGTCAACAACGTTCGACGTCGGCCTGCCGCCATGGGCGTGTCCGGCGCCTCCCGCTCCGAGCAGCAGGACAGCGTGCAGGGCAACCATGGCTAGGGCAGCGCCGGTGACTTGATGGAGCGCCCCTACTTTGCTGTGGCGCCAGATGTGGACCGTGCAGGGGATGCAGATGGCGGCGAGCGCGAGCATGAGGATGCCCAGCCACGCGCCGTGATGGCCGGACAATGCCAGCCACACGTGCAGCACGCAGGACAGTGCAGTCAGTACCGCACAGAGCCGTGGATGAAGGACGGGCCCGGCGCTGCGGGCCCGTCCTGCCGTGATGGTCATGGTGAATTTCCGGGATGGGGTTAGTGGCAGTGCCCGGGTGTTTCGGCGGCTCCGCCGTGTTCCCCGCCCGTGGCGGCCGCGTCGGTAGTGTCCGCGCCCGTGGCGTGGCAGCTTGAGCCGGTGGCGTTGGCGGGTACATCCAGCACGGGGCTGCGGTCGAAGAATCCCTCGGGGCGGAGCTTGAAGCCCACGGTGTCCACGGGCATGATCGGCCAGTCCTCGACCCTCGGGAAGTGGGTGAGGCCGAAGGTGTGCCACAGGACGATGTCCTGGCCGTCGATCTCGCGGTCCTGGGCGACGTAGGCCGGGAGGCCTGCTCCGCCTGAGTGTTGGTTGACGAAGTCGCCGGTCGGGTAGCGTTCCTCGTCGGCGTAGCGGGTGACCCAGAGATCCTTGGTGGCGAACGCGGCGCGCTTGGCGATGGAAGAAGCGGGGTCGGCCAGCAGGGTGGGCTGGTTTTCGGAGTGGAGCTTGTACCCGACGGGCTCGCCGAGCCGGTTTTTGGATTCGGGGTTGGAGATGATCCAGGTCCGGCCTGCTCGGGCGTCGGCTTCCCGGACGGCCTCGGATTCGCGGGTCAGGACGGTGCGTTTGCGGGAGAAGGCGTTGCCGCGTTCGTTGCCCGGGCCCATGGCTTGGCGGACTACGTCTTCTTCTTCCACGCGGTTGGTGAAGCCGTCGATCGCCATGTCCAGGCGGGCGCTGAAGAGGTGCTGGTGGTAGGGGGCGCCCAGGCCGGGCGCGAGTTGGGAGATGTTGGCTGAGCCGCCTTCGGGGAATGCGGACGTGAAGACGACGCCGGTGGCTTTGGCTTCGAATTCGATGGTGCCGTCCAGGTAGAGGTACCAGTAGAAGCCGTAGTCGTAGTTACCGATGGTGGTGAAGAAGGAGATCACCAGGCGGCGGTTGCGGCGGGTGTAGTTGATGCCGGACCAGAGGTCGGAGTGTTTGGAGAGGATGCCCCAGTCTTCCTCGTGCATGCAGATGCCGTTGCGGATTTCGCGGGGGTTGCCGAACGCGTCGCTGATGACCGGGCTGAGGTAGGTGATGTCGCCCAGGCAGTCGCAGCCCAGTTCCAGGGAGTTCGCGTACTGGCCCACCAGGTACTCGCCGGTGTCGAAGTAGTTCTGCCAGGAGCGGATGGGGGACGGGTCGCCGTAGGGAACCACCATTTCGGCGATTGAGGCGCGGTTGATGATGGGGCGCTTCTTCTCGCCGTCCTGGAAGGCCAGGTTGTGGAGGACAACTCCCTCGCGGGCATCGAAGCCGACATCGACGCTCCACTTTTCCCATTCCACGTGGTTGCCGCCCGTGACGGTGAAGCTGGGGCCTTCGGGCTGGGTGATGCTGATGGGCTTCTGGGTTTCGCGGAGTGGTCCGGTCAGCTCGGGATCGGTGTAGTTTCCGTGCTCTGCCGGAACTGGCATCACGCCAAGATCAATGACTTGGGTGACTTCCTTGTTCATCACGTCCACGTAAGCCACCAACCCATCCACCGGGTGGGCCCAAGCGCTGTCCTCCGGGAAGTCCTGCACAAACGCCAGCCCGCGGAGGATGCGGCGTCCGCGTTCTTCCTCGTATTCAAAAACCCCTGCTGACAGCGGTGCTACGCGCACCTTAGCCACATCAAGGTCCCGGGCGGCGAGAGCTGCGAGCCAACGCTCATCGGTGGCCAGCAGCGTCTCCACTACCTCGAACTCTTCTTCAAGAACGGGCAGCTCACCGGAAACCTTGGTATCCAACTCAGTGACCGTGAGGACCTCGCCACGGGTTACTGATACCAGAACGTCTGCAGGGGCGCCCCCGGAAACATCGAGGATAAACACGTGGAACCGGCGATCATGCCCGGACTGGCTGCGGGAGGGATCTATCAACCCCGAGTACGCGATCCGCTTCTCCGCGCCAAGGAGGCCAGCGTCGTGGAGAATCCCCTGCAGTTGGGAGATTTCGGCGCTCGTGGCCAGGCCGTACTGTGTTTGCTCTGTGGCTACTGTCTCAGTTGCTGTGGGCGTCATGGCTGCCTCTTGTCCGGGACCTATGATGGGTCAGGATTTATTTTCTATAGATGTAGAGAATAACCAAAACGTAAGATGGGTCACAAGACCTGTCCATCATTTATTTTTTCGGGAGCTCATCCAGTGCCAAAGATTGTGGACCACGATCAACGACGCCTCGAACTGGTGGACGCCACGTGGCGCATCATCGCAAAACTGGGCATGGAAGGCGCAACCATGCGGGAGATCGCCGAGGAAGCGGGCTTTGCCAATGGTGCGCTGAAGCCGTACTTCCCCACCAAGGACCTGCTGCTGACCTCGGCGTTTGGGCACGTCTTCAATCGCACCAACCAACGCATCGGCAGCGTAACCGAAGGACTCTCAGGGGTGGCCGCCCTCCGCGCATTCTGCGCCGAAGTCCTTCCACTGGATGAAGAGCGCGTCAATGAAGCCCGCATTGTGATTCCGTTTTGGCAGAAGGCCCTCAACGATCCCCACATGGCCGCCGTGCACAGCGAGTCCATGAGCCAGTGGCACGCCACCATCACCGATCACTGCGCAGCAGCCCGGGCGGCAGGCGAGATCACCACCCCCATTCAGGACGCCGCCGTCGCCGATCATTTGCTCAATATGATGCTGGGCGCGCAGATCGTTGTGGCACTGTCCCCTGCCGAACATTTCTCGCAGGACCTGGCGGGGCAATTGGATAACTACCTGGCGCTGCTGGCGCGCTAACGGGTGGCGCGCTAGCTGGTGGCGCCGGACGCCACCACGCCCACACCCAACCCTGCAATCACACCGCTGCTGACCCGCTCGACGGCGGTACTCACCTTGGGGCGCCTAAGCCAGCGCATGGCTTTGAACGCCACCACGGCAATCATGGAGAGATAGGCGAAAGCGATCACCGCCACCACAACTCCGAGGATGAGCGAGGTGCCCATGGTGTCGCCGCCGTGTGGGATGAACTGCGGGACCACAGCCAGGTAGAACAACCCAACTTTGGGGTTGAGGAGCGTGGACAGGGCGCCAGCACCCATCGCAGAGAGCCGGCTGTACGGGAGGGGCGCATTCTCCGCCACACCGCTTGAGCTTGCAGCCTTCGCCGCTTTCGCTGCCTTGCGGGATTTGATGAACGAGGAAACGCCAAGGTAAAGCAAGTACAGGCCTCCGGCGATCTTGACCCATCGGAACAGCTCGGCGGACTGTTCCAAAATGGCGGCCAGCCCCACGCCTACCAACGCCGCCCAGGCAATCGCGCCAAGGGCAGAGCCAGCCGCCGCCGCAATTCCTGCGCTGGGCCTATTCAACGCGATGCGCAGAACCAGAAAAGTGTCCGGCCCGGGCGTTACGGACAGGACCAGGCACAGGCCAGCGAAGGCCGCGAGGGAAGCAATAGTCACAAGCTCGATTATCAGGCACAGAACCCCCGGCTGGAAAGCGGCGCGGGAGTTCGCGGGCGGTAAACGTTCGCTTCACGTCAAGGGCTGTTCGCCCACAGACAAGGCTTGTACACGTGATGCCAACCACACTGGAAACAACTCAGCGTGCCTCACCGGCCGCCACGACTTACAACCCGAGCGGAGTACCAATGGAGACTTACGACGCCCTGCTGGCCTCGATCACCCCGGCTACCGGCCAGAGCAGCCGCACCATCTTCGATCCCGCCACGGGAGAGGCAGTTGGTGAGGCCCCCATCCACACCGTAGAGGATCTCCAACGCGCTGTTGACGCAGCGGTCGCAGCGCAACCCGCTTGGGCTGCGTTTGGCCACGACGCCAGGTCCGCCGCGCTCATGAAGGCCGCCGACGCCGTCGAACGCTCTGCAGAAGAACTCGCCCAACTCCTCTCCCGCGAGCAGGGCAAACCGCTGAACGGCCCGAACGCGCGCTTTGAAGTTGGCGCCTGCGCTGCGTGGCTCCGCGCCACTGCTGCAACTCCGTTGGATCCCGAAACCGTGGTGGACGACGGCGAAACGCATGCCGAACTGCACTACCGGCCCATCGGCGTGGTAGGGGCCATTGGCCCGTGGAACTGGCCCATGATGATCACCGTGTGGCAAATCGCTCCGGCGCTGCGCATGGGAAACGCCGTGGTGGTCAAGCCCTCCGAATACACGCCGTTGTCTGTGCTGGCGTTGGCCTCCATCATCAACCAGGAACTGCCCGACGGCCTGCTATCAGTGGTCTCGGGCGGCCGTGACGTGGGCGAGGCTTTGGCTTCCCACGATGCGATCGGGAAGGTCATGTTCACCGGTTCCACCGCCACGGGCAAAGCGATCATCCGCTCCTCCGCGGACACCGTCAAGCGACTCACCCTTGAACTCGGCGGCAACGACGCCGGCATCGTCCTGCCCGATTCCGATCCCAAAGCAATCGCCGAAGGCCTGTTCTGGGGCGCGTTCATCAACACCGGCCAAACCTGCGCCGCCCTC
>Ga0153924_1000024_pt1 | contig 138228 bp, 126 predicted proteins | sample TSNJ008MetaG_FD_104709 | JGI IMG/M metagenome (GOLD analysis project Ga0153924, IMG submission 104709) | Attine ant fungus gardens microbial communities from New Jersey, USA - TSNJ008 MetaG | ecosystem: Host-associated > Fungi > Mycelium > Unclassified | place: USA: New Jersey, Wharton State... | reverse complement strand
GGGGTGTGGTGTGGTCAGGGTCTGGACGATGCGTCGCAGTCCTTCGGTGAGGTCATCGATGTGGCAGGCGTAGGAGATCCGGATGGAGTGGGTACCACCAACGGGGTCGAACGCGGTCCCCGGAACGACGGCGACGCGTTGTTCATCGAGGAGTCGTAATGCCAGTTGTTCGGCAGGTTCGGCGGTCTCGGGTGTGTAGGTGAGGTAGAAGTAGAAGGCGCCGTCGGGTTGGCTTACCTTGACGCCGGGAACGCCGGTGAGGATCTTGAGGCCGGCTTGGCGTCGTTCCTGGAATTGGATGCGCATAACTTCCGCCTCGGGGCCCGCATGGCGGAGGGCTGCGGCCGCGCCGGGTTGGAGGAAGGTGGGGGCGCACACGGTCGTGTACTGGCGGACTCTTAGTGCCGGTGTGATGAGTTCTTTGGGGCCGGCGAGCCAACCGAGGCGCCAGCCGTCCATGGCGAAGGCTTTCGCAAAGCCGCCGATGACCAAGGTCCGTTCGCGAAGGTTCCCTACGGCGGCCGGGGACTGGTGGCGGATCTCGTCGTAGACGAGGTCGGCGTAGATTTCATCGGACATCAGCAGCGCGTCGGTCGGTTCCAGGACGCTGGCGAGTCTTTCGATTTCCCCTGCCGTTGCGACACCGCCGGTGGGGTTGTTCGGGGTGCAGAGGATGACCATGCGTGTCGCGGGGGTGATTGCGGCGGCGATCGCGTCGATATCGAGACGGTAATCATTGTCCGCGTCGAGCCGGACAGGGACAGGGGTGGCACCGGCCAGACGGATGCAGGACTCGTAGTGCGCCCAGGCCGGGACGGGGAAGATCACTTCATCGCCGGGACCGCAGAAAGCCATCAATGCCAGGAACACCGCTTCGTTCGCGCCGATCGTGACGAGTACTTCGGTGCCTGGGTCATAGCTGGTCCCGCGGCGCTCTTGCAAATACCCGCTGATTGCCTGGCGAAGATCCATCGTTCCTGCGTTGGGGCCGTAGTGGACTTCCCCGCGGTCCAACGATGCAGCCGCAGCGTCCTTGGCTACCTGCGGGGTATCAAAATCCGGGCGTCCGATCTCGAAGTGATACACCTTCTCACCTGCAGCTTCCAACGCCGCAGCCTTATCAAAGATCGCCCGAATGGGCGACGGACCAATATCCCGCAACCGATCAGCAAACCGTCCAAACCGTGTAGTGGTAGCGGTACTCATAGGGATACTCCAATTTCAGGGGATACAGGTGGTGGAACTGAGCCTGCATCGAAAGCAGACGGTCTTCTTGGATGCAGCATCCCGCGATCCGGACAAGGTCCGAATGGAGTGCTGGGATAGTGTGGTAGACGTGACCAGCAAGCCTCCAACTGCAAGAATGTTAACATTATGAAATCTGACACCACAGCAAATGTCAAGAACGGAACCCTTCGCGCACCCCTTAAACGTCGCGGAATGGCCCAGGATGTCGCGGACCGGATCCGTGACGCAATTCTGGCCGGGGAAATACCTCCGGGGGAGCGGATCAATGAAGTGGAGATGGCTGCGTCCCTATCCGTCAGTCGCGGGCCAGTGCGGGATGCCATCGTTTTGCTGCGGCAGGAGGGCCTGCTTCAAGGCGACTGGCACCGGGGATCGCGGGTTACCGTCTTTACGCACAAAGACCTTGAAGAGATCTACTCCCTCCGGTACTCGATAGAGTTGCTCGCCGTTCAGCGGCTGATAGCACACCGCACCGAGAAGGATTTGGACCTGCTTCAAGTGCGTGCCGAGGACATTGAGCGGGCGGCCGCCCTGGGGGATAGGGGTGACATGCTCCAATCGGACATTGCGTTTCATGATGCGATCTACGCCTGTGCCGGTCACGAGAGGTTGGAGCAGGTTTGGTTGGGTCTGCGTTCGCAGATCGCTTTGCTTCTCCTCAATCGTCAGCAAGGCCACGATGATTACAGGGCCCGCATTGGCCCAGAGCATTGGGAAATGTTCCGCGTCATCCGCGACCAGGATGGCGCTAAGGCTGAAGAGCTGGTGCGTGAGCACATCGAGACTGCGTTCGAAAGAATCAAAGCCGACCTCGACAGCAAGGAACGCCTCCAGGGTGCGGGCTAGTCACACGTCCTTCTGAAAGTTTGCCGGCGGACGAAGCCCGGTGCCGGCTTCGTCCGCGTCCGGAGCTCCCGCGGCGACTTGCCCTGTCCTGTTCTTTGCCGTACAAATGTTAACATTCTTACTTTCGTAACTTAGGTCACATAGGAGCTCAGGACGGGAAATCCTGCACCTCCCAACACGACCGTCGAGACGAAATATCCCCGAACGAATGGCGAACATGGAACTGCAAAAGTTTGTTGACAGCACTTCTGAGGCTGCTGGCGACGAGAAGAAGGCGATGATCTCCATCAGGGGGGTCAACAAGCATTTCGGACCTCTGCACGTGCTCCGTGATGTCAATCTCGAGGTTGCCCAGGGCCAGGTTGTGGTTGTCTTGGGTCCCTCTGGCTCGGGAAAGTCGACTCTCTGCCGAACCATCAACAGGTTGGAGACCGTCGAATCCGGTACGGTCGCCGTCGACGGCAAGCCTCTCCCCAAGGAAGGCAAGGCGCTGACGCGCTACAGGGCCGACGTCGGAATGGTCTTTCAGTCATTCAACCTCTTTGCCCACAAAACCATTCTCGAAAACGTCATGCTTGCGCCACTCAAGGTGCGACGAATCGGAAAGGCCGAGGCTCAAACGCGGGCAATGGCCCTGCTCGAGAGGGTAGGTATAGCAAATCAGGCGCATAAGCTCCCCGCCCAGCTTTCGGGTGGACAGCAGCAGCGTGTAGCCATTGCCCGGGCGTTGGCCATGGAGCCGAAGGTGATGCTCTTCGACGAACCCACCTCGGCTCTTGACCCGGAAATGGTCACCGAAGTACTGGATGTCATGACGTCGCTGGCACAAGGAGGCATGACGATGCTGGTAGTCACGCACGAGATGGGATTCGCTCGACGCGCGGCCGACCGGGTGGTGTTCATGGCCGATGGTCAGATCCTCGAGGACACAACCCCGGACCGGTTCTTTGACAACCCAACCACCGAGCGGGCCAAAGAGTTCCTCGGCAAGATCCTCAGCCACTGACAAGCCACCCCAATCTAGAAAGCAGCACATCGTGAAGCTCAAGTTCCTGGCCATTCCGGCCGCAGCGCTGTTCCTTGCCAGCTCGATCGCCGGTTGCTCCGGTGCATCCGACAAAGCCAAAACAGTCGAAGCCAGCGCTCAATCGGGCCATCTCACCATCGGTATTTCCTTTGATCGCCCTGGGCTTGGAATCAAGACTCCGGATGGATCATTCAAGGGTTTCGATGTTGACGTTGCCAAGTACGTCGCCAAGAAGCTTGGCGTCGAGGAGTCTTCCATCACCTGGAAGGAAGCGACTCCGGCACAGCGAGAGAGTCTGATCCAGAACGGGCAGGTGGACTACGTGGTGAACACCTACAGCATCAACGACGCCCGAAAGGAGAAAGTTGCCTTCGCGGGGCCGTACTTCCTTGCTGGCCAGTCGCTCCTGGTTCGTTCTGACTCCACGGACATCACCGGCCCGGAGTCCCTGAACGGGGGCAAAAAGTTGTGCTCGGTGACCGGTTCCACACCAGCGCAGAACATCAAGAAGAACTACAGCAAGGACGCGCAGCTGCAGGAGTACGACACCCCCTCCGCATGCGTTGAAGCACTGAAGAGCGGAGCCGTTGACGCAATGACCACCGATGACATTCAACTTGCCGGCTACGCGGCTGCCAATCAGGGAAAGCTGAAGCTCGTTGGCAGCACCTTCAGCAAGGAGAACTACGGCATTGGTCTGAAGAAAGATGACACCGCCGGCCGGGCCAAGATCAACGACGCCATTCAGTCCATGATCGACGACGGATCGTGGGCCAAAGCGTTTGAGGGCAACGTTGGACCGTCCGGTTATGCACTGCCGGCCACGCCAGTGGTCGACCGCTACTAGCCGGGCAGCCAGACAAGAGACTGGATTCTTAACATGAACATCCTCAACGAATACGGGGATCAGATCCTGGCGGCCTTCCTGATCACCCTGCAGCTCACGGCGCTGTCTGCACTGGGCTCGTTGGTATTGGGCACTGTCCTAACTGCCATGCGGGTATCACCGATTTGGGCGATGCGGACGCTTGCCACCGGGTACGTGAACATTGTCCGGAATACGCCTTTGACCCTTGTGGTGCTTTTCGCATCGTTCGGATTGGCACAGCAACTCGGCATCACCTTGGCAGATCCAAAGTCCCCCACATCCATCACGGACAGCTCGTTCCGGCTGGCCGTCCTGGCCTTTAGCCTGTACACGTCGACGTTCGTATCCGAAGCGCTAAGGGCAGGTATTAATACGGTCCCTCCTGGCCAGTCGGAAGCGGCCCGGTCGTTGGGCCTGAACTTCATGCAGGGCTTGGGCCACATCGTCTTGCCGCAGGCCTTCCGGGCGGTCATTGCGCCTTTGGGCAGCATCCTCATTGCGTTGACCAAAAACACAACGGTTGCCTCAGTCATAGGCGTGGCTGAAGCCGCCCTCCTGATGAAGGAAATGATCGAGAACACCTCCGCCCTCATCGTCGTTGGGCTGATCTTCGGGGCCGGCTTCATGTGCCTGACTCTTCCGACGGGTGCGGCTTTCGGATACCTAAGCAGAAAGTTTGAGGTCAAGCGATGAGCAACACTCATGCGCCCATCAACAACCTGTATGACGTCCCCGGGCCCAAGGGGCAAATTCTGAACGTCGTCATCAGCGCTCTGTGCGTCGTTGGGCTGGCAGCGGCCGGTTGGTTCGTGATGTCAGCCCTGGCAGACAAGGGGCAACTGGCGCCGGAGAAGTGGCAGCCATTTCTCACGCCGGAAATGTGGCAGACCTACCTTCTGCCCGGGATTGTGGGAACCCTGCAAGCAGCCGTATTTGCCATCATCCTGGCCATAATTCTGGGAATCCTGCTGGGCATCGGGCGTCTCTCCGACAACCGGTTGGTGCGCTACGCGTGCGCCGCTGTGGTGGAGTTCTTCCGGGCAATTCCCCTGCTGATTCTGATGATTTTCTGCTTTCAGCTCTTCGCCGACTACGACCTGTTCCCGTCAACCGATCTTGCCGTTGCGGCGGTAGTTACCGGCCTTGCCCTGAGCAACGGGGCCGTGATTGCAGAGATTGTGCGCGCAGGAATCAAAGCCATTCCGAGAGGCCAGGGGGAAGCTGCTGTGGCTCTTGGCCTGGGCACTGGACAAACACTCCGTATGATTCTCCTGCCCCAGGCGATCACGGCAATGCTCCCGGCAATCGTCGCTCAATTGGTTGTAGCGCTGAAGGACACTGCGCTTGGTTACCAAATCACCTACGTGGAAGCAGTGCGGCAAGGCATCCAGGCCGGCTCGGCCTATTCAAATTACATACCGGCGCTCGTAGTGATCGCGCTCGTGATGATTGTCATCAATCTGGGCCTGTCGCGGCTTGCAACCTATATTGAGCTTCGACTCCGAAGCGGCCGCAAGGCTCCTGCCGAATCAAAGGTTGGCGACGTCCTGGTTCCTCAGACCTAGAAGCGGCGGTGATGAGTCAGGATGCTCGTTGCCTCAGCCTGGAACTGAGTTCAGCCGCAATCACGACTCGGAGCAGACCTGGAAACAGCGATTCCATAACGCCGGTTCGAAGCGTGTTAAGAATCGCAGTTCCCTGGTAGTGCTGCTCTATGATTCCCGCCTCGCGTAGCACGCGGAAGTGATGGGTCGACGTGGACTTGCTCACGGGCAACTCAAACGCGATGCATGCCTGGTCGTCATGGCCATCGGCCAGTTGGGTCACGATCCGACGCCGGATCGGATCGGCCAGCGCCGAGAGTACGCCATCGATGTGAATCTCGTCGGGCGTAGGGTGGTCCAGAGTTCGCATGCTTCGATTATCCAAGAAGTTCCAAGACCTGGCGATTTCTAATTCCTACAAGAGTCGTACTACGATGAATATCGAACTACAAGCGAAGGGAGAAGCACATGAAGGTATTCCAAGTAGGCGCAGCCGGGGGAGTTGGCCGGCGGCTGGCTCAACTACTGAGTGGCCGCGGTGGCGCCGTCACGGGAATGTTCAGGAATCCCGCTCAAGCTGAGACTGTTGCCTCCAGTGGTGCGACGCCCGTGGAGGGAGACCTGATCAAGGACTCCGTTGAGGTGTTGGCCGAAAAGTTCAAGGGACACGATGCCGTGGTCTTCTCTGCGGGCGCCCATGGCACCGGAATGGACCAAACCACCCTCATCGACGGCAGGGGGCTCGAGAAGGCTGCCGATGCAGCCGCCCTCGCCGGAGTGTCCCGTTTTGTCCTGGTGTCCGCATTCCCGGAGTCGGGGCGTGGTGAGTCGGTGAACGAACGCTTTGAGCACTATATGCGCACGAAGAAGACAGCAGACGTATATCTCACGCGTACTGATTTGGACTGGTTGATAGTTCGCCCGGGGCTTTTGACCGACGCCGCCGGAGATGGGCGGGTTACCGCGGGTCCTGCGATTGAGTACGGAGAAATCCGACGCGATAACGTCGCGGCGTTCATTGATGCTGCGCTTCAAAACTCCAAGTTGAATCGGATTATCGTTGAGCTGACTGATGGCGATACACCAGTGGCCGAGGCCGTGTCTACCCTCGTTGGCTGACAGGCAGGGACCGCCTTTTCCAAAGGCAGGAAGGGATGCACGCGAATCGCGTGCATCCCTTCCTTGTATTCATTCATGCTTTCATGGGTGTCCAGGCTTAGGCGTCGACTCCATGGCACTAAGTGCGGCTTCCGCGGCGTTTGATGCATGTACCTCACAAGCTCGCCGGGCTGCCTCGGGATCTCTAGTGATGGCCGCTGACGTGGTGATGTCCGTCAGTTCGGCCAGCATGAGCGGACTTCTCCCCGGGGAACTTGTAGAGAGGGCCCTTAGTACTTGAGTGCGGGCATTGATTTGCCGAAGCAGGCCCGAGATTTCTTTGTTGCCAGCACCAGCCAGAAGCACTTCGTAGTAACTGTCTTTCGCTGCCAGCAACTGCTGCGCCCCACCGACTGACTCTGCTCTTCGGATGTCAAAAAGTCTCGCCACGAGTTGCCCGCGCTGAGCTTCTGTGGCTCGCTCAGCGAACAGGTTTCCGGCGAGCGATTCCAAAGCGCCGCGAACTTCATAGAGACTTCGGGCTTCGGTGGGTGTGAGGGTTGCAACTTCGGGGCCCCTGTTCGGCACCGTCACCACCAGCTGCTCGGACTCCAGCTGCCGCAGCGCTTCACGAATCACTGTCCGGCTGACGGAAAACTTATCGCAAAGCGCAGTCTCGACCAACCTCTCCCCAGGACTGTACTCGCAGGTAACGATCGCCCGGCGAAGGGCGGCTACCACCTCTTGGCGCAATGGCGCGGCCGTTCGCTGGATTGCTTCCGAAATCATTCTCGACCCTCGCGTGTTGAATACCAGTAAGAACGAAAAAACCGGGGGAGGCGTAAGCCTCCCCCGGTTCTGTTGGACTAGGCCTCGTACTGGTGGTAGACCTTGGCGATGATCTTCCATTCGCCGTCCTGCTTCAGCAGGGTGTGGAAGTCGGTGTAGTCAGCCCCAATGGCGTCGTTTTCCATGTCAACCTTCACGACGGCAGTAGTCTGGGTGATGCCGACAATGTCCACGCGGGTTTTGACGTCCGGAGCGGCGCCGTTTTCCGCGACGAAGTCGTACAGGTTCTTGATGGGGCCGCCCAGAAGCTGGCCGTTGGTGAAGCCATACATGGTGGCTTCAGCGTGGAAGGCTTCTGCGACGCCTTCGGGGCTGCCAACACGCAGGCCTTCGACATACTTCTGAACGGTGCTGACGATCTGGTCGTATTCGTCAGTAGGAACGACTTTGAGGTTCTTGGGCATGGTTTCTCCTTGTGAATGAGCGGGTCCGTTTGCGGCACCCTGGGATGGTTTGGTTGAAGAAGAGCTGCTAACGCTTTCGAATCACGACGGTTTTGTTGTTGGTATGCGAGGCCAGTCCCTCATCACCGTGTTCGACGCTCAGGCCGGACTGCTTGTGGCCGCCGAACGGGGCATGATCGGGGTGGCTCTGGCCTTGATTGACCCAGACGTTGCCGGAGTCGATGCGGTCCGCCACGGCCAGTGCCCGTTCTTCGTCTCGTCCCCACACGGTGGCGCCAAGGCCGAAGATTGTGGCGTTGGCGCGCTCTATGACGTCCTCGACGTCGTCGTACACAAGGACGGGCACGATCGGTCCAAAAGGTTCCTCCTGGACGATGCGGCTGTTCTCGGGAGGGTTATTGACGATGGTGACTGGAACGAAATTGCCATCCAGGGACTCGTCGATGGTGCCCCCGAGCGGAACGTCGTAGCCATTGCGGCGAGTGTCTTCGAAGAGGTCACGGAGCTTGTCGTACTGCATGCGGTTGTTGATGGGACCCAGATCGCTGGTGGGATCCATGCCGTCGCCGACCTTTTGCGTCTTCGCATAGTCCACGAGCGCGTTGACGAAGTCTGCATGGAAGGAACGGTGTACGTAGATGCGCTTGGCCGCGATGCACCACTGACCGGAGTTTCCAAAGGCGGCGTTGAACACCTGCGGCACGGCGTCCTGCCAGTCAGCGTCCGGGAGCAGGATCGCGGGGTCATTTCCACCCAGTTCAAGGGTGACCCGCTTGATGGTGCCGGCGGCTGAAGCCATGATCTTGGTCCCTGTTTCCGTGGATCCCGTGAAAGTGATCATCCCGACGTCGGGGCTCTCAGTGAGGATCTGTCCAAGTTCGTTGCCGCCTGTGACGATGTTGAAGACGCCGGGAGGGAAGACCTGGGCTGCCAGTTCCCCGATCCGCAATGCGCAGAGCGGGGTATAGGGAGAAGGCTTGAGAACTACGGTGTTGCCGGTGATCAGCGCGGGGACGGTCTTCCACAGAACGTGGAGGTAGGGATAGTTCCAGGGGATGATGGCCCCCACGACACCGAGCGGTGAGCGACGGAGTTCTACGCGCTTCTCATCGTCCTCCACCAGTACCTTGTCCTCCAGCCTCGACTTGGCTGTGTTGGGGATCCAGGGGTTGGCAAGGTTAACTTCGAACGTCGCCTGGTTGTGTCGTGGCTTGCCCTGCTCCAGAGAGAGCAAGGTAATGAACTCTTCTTTGTGGGCCTCGAGGGCCTCGAAGAATTCGACGATGATCGCTTCGCGCTCGTCTGCGGTCAGCGTCGCCCACGCAGGGAAAGCCCGTTTGGCGGCACCGATGGCGCGTTCCATGTGTTCCCGTGTGCCCTGGGGTGCGGATGCGAGGACCGAGTTTGTGGCCGGGTTGTAGACGTCAAAATGGTCCTCGGTCTGGATGATGTTGCCATCAATGAGCAGTCCGTAGGGTCCGTTAAAGTTCGGGGGCGTGATGGTACGCGTGCCCTCTGTGATGGAAACTCCCATGTGATCTCTCCTATCGTGCGGCGGCTTGCCGTGGAGCGGTAAACAAATCGAATGCTGAAACAGATTCATGTTTCAGTTTAGGGGTAGTGGCTTGGGCTTGCAAGACCTTTTGCCAAATTCTGAAATACGATATTGTTTCAGTTTAGGATGTGATGATCGACACGATAGCAGTGCGACCTCCCCTGAAGTCCCCTTACCAATGAAGCTCAAGGAGCAGACATGAAACTCGACGGACAGTGCCTTTGTGGTGAAGTCACCTACACGATTGACAGCGAGCCCAAGTTCACGGCCCTGTGTCATTGCACCGACTGCCAACGTCAGACAGGTGGCGCGTACTCGCTGGTCATCGGTGTTGACGACGAAAAGCTCACCATCACAGGCGACGCGGTAAAGACGTTCATTACCGTCGGCTCTGAGCACGAGACCAACACCAACCGGTCGTTCTGCGGGGAATGCGGTTCCCCAATTGTTGGCCGCATTGACGCGATGCCTGGACTGGCTTTTGTTAAGGCGGGGACGCTCAACGACACGTCATGGCTCAAGCCGACCGTGGAAGTCTGGTGCCGGTCCGCGCAGCCATGGGTCGAGGCTCTCCCGGGTGCCGAGCGGTACGACGGCGACATCCCGGCCTGATTCGGGCCTACGCGCGGGAGACTGCGCAACGTTGGGGTTGGGTGGATCGCTTCTTTGCGGTGGTCCACCCAGACCCCTTTCTTTATTTCTCGAAAGGAACAAAGCATGATGACGTCCACCGGGATCCTCCGCGGCGAAAACAGCATCGCTGATCAGCAGGAAGGCCCCCTGACAGTCGCGGCTGCCGAGGAGTGGATTCAGCGCACATGCTTCTCGACCGGTCCTGCCGGGCGCATCGGACTCGAACTTGAGTTGCTCATGGGTCGAATCGGAGACCCGACCCTGCAGCGTCCATTTGCCGACGACAACTACCGGCGTTTGTTCTCGGAACTGCGACATCTGGACGTTCACGGAAGTCTTACGCTCGAACCTGGTGGTCAGCTTGAGCTCAGCTCGCACCCCGAAGCCTCTTTGCAAGACCTCATTTTCTCAGTGCATGGCAGCCTGAAATTGTTGCGGGAGCAGGCTGCCGATTTGGATGCAATCCTGGTGGGTGCCGGAGTGTCGCCTCACCTCGAACCCAGGCGGATTACGCAAGCCCCACGCTACGCTGCCATGGAACAGTATTTCGAACCGTGGGCGCCGGCGGGCACCACCATGATGTGTTCCACTGCGTCAGTGCAGGTCAACGTCGAGGCGGGCACTGACGACGTCGAAATCCGTCATCGGTGGCAGCTGCTGTATTCAATGGGGCCAGTGCTGGCAGCGACGTTCGCGAATTCCGGCTGGATCGGTGGCCGGCGAAGCGGTTGGAAGAGCACACGGCTTGCAGCGTGGCTCGCTCTGGACCCGGCCAGGACTGGCGTACCGCATTTCAGCGCGGCCCAGGATCCCGGGGTGTCCTACGCCCGGTGGGCCCTGGACGCCCCCCTGATGATGATTCGACGTGTAGCGGGGGAGTGGCATGCCCCCGCCGGTCTGACGTTCCGTGATTGGCTCCGTCTAGGGACAGCAGTGGTACCAGACCGGCCGCCGGCAAACCTTGAGGATTTACAGCAGCACTTGAGCACACTTTTCCCGCACGTCCGGCCCAAAGGGTATTTCGAAATCAGATACATCGATGCCCAGCCCGGCTGCTGGTGGGCTGTCCCCGCCGCCGTCGTTTCCGCGCTCATCTCCAATCCCGCTGTCTCAGACCAAGCCAGAGGCATCTGCGCCGGTTCCCCGGACTGGGAAGCCGCTGCCAGGGTAGGACTCGCGGATCCGGGAATCGCATCCCGGGCCGAGCAGTTGATGGCGCTGGCTGCGGAGCAGCTTCGGCTCGACACTTCCACGAGGGCCATTGCCAGCCAGGTTGAGGAATTCGCTGAAAAGTGGACGCTCCGAGGTCTATCGCCCGCGGATGACGATCCGTCCGCTTGGCCGGACCGGGATCAGGGCTGCGCTCTGGATAGTGGCATTTGCTAGATCAGCCCAAGGTCCGTGGCAACGATGACGGCCCGTGTTCTGGTTGTCGAAGAGAGCTTGCCCCTTGCGTTCTCCATGTGCGTAGAAACCGTGCGTGGTGAGAGAAAGAGTTCGCTGGCTATTTGGGTGTCCGTCAGGCCCCGTTTTACCATTCGAAGGATCTCCAACTCACGCGGAGTAAGCCCCAGGCTCCGGCTTTGCCGGGCGCGTTCGACCATATCCGCTAGAACCGGTCGCAGAGCCGTCAACATGGGTGCCGTAAGCGCCGGCCAGGCCGCGCGATCCGTACTCAGGTTGCAAGTCCCCACGATCTGTCCCTTAACTGTCAGCGGCATCGTGACTCCGTTGTTGAAACCTTCGGGTCCGAAATGCAGAAGCGCGGGCGCTGAGGCCCGGTAGCCTGGCAGGTTATCCCAGTCATAAATGGTGGACTCATCCCGCAGTGCTTGTCTGGCCGCTTTGTCGTGGAGAAGCAGATCTCGTGTGATGTAGTCCACAACGCTGTCCCTGTAGCCTGAGCTGCCGACCGCGATGTGAGTGTGCGCCAGAGGATCCACATACGTCAGAAGGATCGCCCCTGCACCGCTTTCGAAGCGAACGAGGTCGAAGTATGCGTTGCGCCGGCGAATAATGTCTTCGCTTTGTAGGTCCTGCAAGATGAGAACCCGGGAAGCGGAGTCCATGTGGCCTCCATGGTTCGTAGGGAAAAGCTCACATTGGTTGTCAGATAAAACCAACGGCGACAATGACCCGGACAGCAAGTCTGTGGGGGTTCGCATGAAGGGCTCGCACTTTGTAAAAGCGATCCGCATCACAAATATACGTGAAATCACCGATGGTAGCCAGAGCGCGGCCTTCCTAGGCTGGATCTACTCCCCAGGAATCACAACCCTGCGGCCCCACAATCCATCCCCAGGAGGCTCACCACCATGCATCTCAAACCAGCCCTCGTTGCCGGCGTCGCGGCCTTGGCCCTGGCGTCTACGGCCTCGCTTTCGGCCTGCAGCGCACCAACATCCAGTTCGTCCAACGGCGAGTGTTCCAAGACGTACACCGTCGGCTTCAGTCACCCGATCGGGGAAGCCGAGGTGATCAAAGCTTTGAAGTCATTGGCGAAGGAGTACTCCACCAAGGTTGGTTGCGTCGACCTGCTTCTGGACAACACCACGGGAATGAAATTGGAAAGCCAGCGCGCCACGGTCGAAAGCTGGGTGACGCAGCAAGTAGACGCCATCGTCCTTTGGCCGGTCGACTCGACGGCTTTCGCCGGTCTCCAGAAGCAGGCGCAGAGCCAGGGCACCAAGTGGCTCACTTATCTGACCAGCATGGACGGTCAAGATGGCAGCGTGGGATTTGACAACAAGCTCCAAGGAGAGCAAATCGCGGCGGATGTCACAGAGTGGATCGAGAAGAACTACCCCGACGGCGGGGCAACAGCCGCGGTCACTACGTTGACCACACTGCCGCCTTCTCGCCCCAGATACGAACTTCCCATCAAGGCCATTGAAGCGGCCGGACTCAAGGTCGTTTCTGAACAGAACTGCACGGATCAAGCATGTGGTCTGCAAATTGCCGAAGACGCCCTTCGCGAGCACCCCGATTTGCGCATCTTCATTGGGCTCAGCGACGAGTCCGCGATAGGCGCAATGAAGGCCTTCAAAAACGCTGGAATCGACCCAAATACCGTCTATATAGCTGGCCAGGACGGCTCACCGGAGGGTCTGGCCGCGGTCAAGGAGGGCGGCATGTACCGGGCAAGCTCCGCGATTCCCATGGATGCCCTTGCAGCGTCCATCGTTGACGCTGCCATGGCCGCCGCAACGGGTAAGGGCGAGACCAACCTTGTCACGCCAACGGTTCTGGCCAAGGCTGACAACCCGCAACTGGTGGCCGACCTCATCGGGAATTTTGAGCGTAAGGGCCAATGAGATGCCACGGGACGTTCTGGACCAGGAAAAATCTGTGACTTTCGGCCTGATGCTATCGGGTATCCGCAAATCGTATGGGGCAAATCACGTGCTGCGGGGCATTGACATGAATATTCCTGCGGGCACAGTTCACGCACTTCTGGGCGCCAATGGTGCGGGGAAGTCCACACTGTTGGGTTGCCTCAGCGGAGCTACCAGTCCCGATGATGGTGAAATCGTCATCGGGGGACGCCCCTACCGTGGGCTCACGCCGACACAAGCTTTTGAAGCTGGATGCGCCATCATTTACCAGCATTTTCAGCTCATCGCGTCGCTCTCCGTCGCGGACAATATATTTCTCGGCCAAGAGCGTCGTACCGTCCTTGGGGCCATCGATACCCGCCGGCAGGAGCGTGAAGCACAAAGCATCCTCGAATCCCTGGACGTGGAAATAAGCCCCAAATCCTTGGTCGGTTCACTATCAGTGGGGGAGCAGCAGATCGTTGAAATCGCCCGGGCGTTGCGACGGAAACCGGACCTGCTCATTTTGGATGAACCGACGGCAGCCCTCGGCCCTCATGAAGTGACGGCCCTGATCCGGCTCGTGCGCCGGCTGGCCACGACGCAGGGACTCACTGTTATCTACGTGACGCACCTGCTGAACGAGGTGTTGCAGGTCGCCGACGCTGTGACTGTCCTCCGCGACGGCCGGGTGCACTGGACCCGGGATCGCCTGGACCTTGAAATGAAGGACCTGGTTGATAGCATCTCACCAGGCAGCTCACTGACCGGCCGGGCATCAGACTGCGAACCAGGCGCGCCGATGCTGCAGCTGGAGGCACTACAGTGCTCCTTCACGGGGCCTTTGACGACGACTGTCCATGCCAATGAAATCGTCGGACTGTTCGGGCTGTTGGGCTCGGGACGGACGAACCTTCTGGAGTCTCTGGCAGGAGTAAGGAGATCTGTGGGAGGGGGCGTGAGCCTGTCGCGGACGTCCCCTGCCTCCACTCGGTCCAAGTCACTGAGGGCAGGCATTTCCCTGGTGGCTTCCGATCGAAAAGAACAGTCGCTTTTCGGCAGCATGACGGCTGAAGAAAACGTACTTCTTCCGCACTACCACCAGCTCTCACGAGGATTTCGTAGCCGTGGCCGCGAACGGGCGGCCTTTCTTGAGACGGCCGGGAGGATCCGGCTGAGTCCGATGTCCCCAGGGAATCCAGCGGATTCGTTCTTGGGGGGAAATGCCCAAAAGCTGGTTGTGGGGCGTTGGGCCGGTGAGCTTGGCGACACATCGGTTCTGCTCCTGGATGAACCAACTCAAGGGGTTGACATCGGATCCCGACACGAGATCTACGACTTACTCCGCGAGTTTGTCTCCGGTCCTGAGCGATGCGTGATCTTCGCGAGCAGCGAACCCGAGGAAATCCTCGCGCTTGCCACCCGTGTCTTCGTTCTGGTGGACGGAGTGCCCAGGGAAATCGCCCCCGAAGACATCACAGAAAATTACCTACTGTCAGCTGCCCAAGGCAGTTCTGGCGAAGCGGAAGGAACATCAAAGTGACTACGTTGGAGTCCACCACCATGAGTCCCCCAAGCAACAGCCCAAGGACCAGACAGCCTGGCGTTGCCGGCAAAAAGCTGGTTCTTCAGGGCATCAACTGGTTTATGCCGGCCGCCACCCTTGGTCTCATGGTGTATTTTTCTCTGGCGACCAAGTCTTTCCTTACCGGCGGCAACCTCCTGGCGGTACTTACCCAGAATGGGCCGACCTTCATAGTGGCCGTGGTGGCTGCTGTGTTGCTGATGGCCGGATTCGTAGATCTGTCCGTCGGTTCGACGTTGGCCTTGGCCGGAGTGTGCTCCGGGCTCACTTTCTTGAGTTCCGGTCTCATCCCCGGGCTCTTAGTAGGAATCGCAGTAGGTACAGCAATCGGCGCCATCAATGGATTGCTGATTGGATGGCTGGAACTGTCTCCCTTGGTAGTAACGCTGGGAATGCTCGCCGCTACGCGGGGTGTTGCTCAGTATCTCGCCCCTGATTCGCTTTACGGCTTTCCGTCTGATGTCAATATCCTGGGCAATGGCTCCATTTTCGGTGTGTCCTATCTGGGCCTCGCAGCCCTGTTGGTCATCGGCGCAGCCCTGCTCACCATGAATCGTCTCCCTGTTGGCCGCAAAATTATCGCAATCGGGGTGAATGCGAGGGCTTCCTACCTCGTAGGCATCCCGGTCAAACGCTTGTCAGTGCTTCTCTACGTTGTAGTAGGACTGGCGGCCGGTATTGCAGGTGTCCTGCAGGTGGCGAGACTGGACAGTGCCCCTTCTGGCACCCTTGGGGTCGGATTCGAAGTGACCGTATTGACCGCCGTGCTCCTTGGCGGTGTGCCGTTCAACGGTGGACGTGGCAGCGTCCTTCGCGTGGTTCTTGGAGTATGGCTCATCGCCATCCTTAAGAACGGGCTAACGCTACTCAATTTGGGGCCGGAAATCGCCGGAATCGTGACGGGCAGTGTTCTGGTCCTGGCCGCCGGCCTCGAGGCAATTCGCTTCTGGGTGCAGCGGTCCAAGTGACGCACTCAGTGACCAGCCACGACTAAACCACAAACCTCAAACTCAAGGAGAGAATCATGGACCACGTCACCACTGAAGACATCCCCTGGATGAGCGCGACACGTATAAGCGAAAAGGTACGCCGCCAGGAACTTTCCCCTATCGATATCGCCGCATCGATGACGGACCGCATCAAGGCTGTGAATCCGCAATTGAACGCGTACGTTACCTTCGACGAGGAGCAGGTCACCGCGGACGCCGAACGCCTGCAGACACAGGTGGACTCGGGTGCAGAGCTTGGGCCGCTTCACGGGGTCCCTTTCGCAGTCAAGGAACTCACCGCCATGAGTGGACTGCCGGCAACGTACGGCTACTTGCCGCTGAAAGGAACCGTAGCTCAGCACGATGCTGCCGTCGTTAAGCGTCTCAAAGCGGCTGGGGGGTTGTTTCTGGGAAAAACGAATATGCCCGAGGGTGGCTACTACGGGGGGACGGACAACCATTTGTACGGGCCCACTCACAATCCCTGGAAAAGCGGCTACTCGGCAGGCGGGTCCAGCGGGGGATCGGCTGCTGCTGTGGCTGCAGGCCTTGCACCCATTGCAGAGGGGAGCGATGGAGCGGGGTCGGTTCGGATCCCGGCTTCAATGTGTGGTGTTGTCGGGATGAAACCAACCCATGGGCTCATCCCACAGACAATTCTGGGGGGTCGCTTTTATACCTGGATCTATCATGGGCCGATTGCCCGGACAGTGGCTGACGCTGCGCTCATGCTCAATGTCATGGCTGGACCGGACGACGAAGACCCAACCAGTCTTCCGGACATGGATATTGACTTCACCGAGGAGATCAAGAAGCCGATCGACGGCCTACGGATCGCCTGGTCCTCAGATCTGGGCCTTGGCTACGTGGACCCGGAAGTCTCGGCGATCTGCAGGTCGGCCATGGACGCTTTCGAGGAACTTGGTGCGGTTGTCGAAGAGGCCACTCCGTCATGGGGCGGAGCCCAGGAAGCGATGTGGAACGGCGTCTGGCTTCCTGGATTTGCCAGCCAGGTTGACCTGCTGGACTGGCAGGGCATGACGGGACAGGTGGATGACAACCTCCTGGAGATCATGAGTCAATGCAAGACGCTGAATGGAGAAGATAAGGGTCGGGCCGACCTCTACCGCGGTCAGATGTGGCAGACCTTCAGAGAGTTCATGTCAGGTTTCGACCTCTTGATTTCTCCAACCCTGACCTCAGCGGCTTTTCCTCTGGAACAGTTCGCGCCCAGCTGGCTTGAGGGTAAGCCGCTCCGGGAGCAGATCCTCGGATGGTTGCTCACGTATCCATTCAACATGATGACGACGCCATCCATCACGGTGCCCGCCGGATTTACCTCGGGAGGGTTGCCCGTTGGACTGCAAATTGCGGGCGGTTTTCACTCGGACGCGAAGGTTCTGAGGGCCGCCGCAGCATTCGAAGCCGCCAGGCCTTGGTCGCACCTCCGCCCTTCTCATCTGGGGGACCGGGAGCTGACGTCTCCACGTCCCACCTAGGGATTCCTCGAGTACTGACGAATTCCTGGGGCGGCTTTCGCGCCCCGGGACCCAACTGAAATGAATGCGGCTTTCTGGATCGGCCCGGGCGTTCGCGTCCGGGCCGACGTGTTGACAGCTGTCTCGGCCGGCCGCGGGCGCGGGATCCTACGGCAGATATGTGGACAGATATTCGATGCTGGAGCGTTTCATTTCCTGCAGCAGCGCCTCGTTGCCTCGATCCGGTGACTCCCGGTAAGCAAGGTCGAAACCCTTGTCGAGCATACCGACGAAAATTTGCGTCACGACATCGAAGGGAACTTGTGGCGCATCCGGCCTGGTATCGGTGATCGTCCTGGCCAAATAGGCCGCCAGTTCGTTGTCGTGCATTCGATTAGCGCGGATCATTCGACCTGTGAACTCGGTGGAGAACCAAATGGCGCGGAACGCGGGGGTCTCATTGAAGAATTCGATGTGGGCCTCAACGCCTGCTTCGGCCTTCTCTTTCCAGTCAGGCCCTCCCAGATCGAAGTTCACCTTGTCCAGCCGATTATCAAGGTCCTGAAGGCAGGACACGAGAATTTCCTCCAGCAAGGCCTCCCGGCCATCGAAGAAGTTGTAAAGCCACCCGACTGAAACGCCGGCCCGAGCCGCCACGGTAGTCGTGGTCACTGCTTCAGGTCCGCCTTCGACCAGAAGGTCGATAGCGGCTTTCAGTACCGTCTCCATCTTCGAGCGGCTGCGCTTTTGTACTGCCGTCCTGTGGGCACCGACTGTGGCGGACGCTTCTGTTAGAAGCTCCGAGAGAGAATGTGCTGGCCCCACGGGTGCAGGAGGATGGTCTCCATCAAAAGGCGCCATGGGACCATCTACCTCGCGTTGCGCTGCCTGGCTCATCGTGGCGCCCCCTCCAGCCTGTCTCCTGTAAGCGTGAAAACTTTTCACTTTCTTTGGTCCAGTCTAGGTGTTCGCCGCGGCTCCTGTGTCCTCCCCAGCAACTGACTCTTGCACGAAGTGTGACTTGTGCCTCATACTTCCAATATGAAAGATGAACTTGTTTCATTCTTTCGAATTCGCTGGACGCAGCGATGCCAGCTCTACTTCATCGGCTCTGTCACCCCTGCATGCGGCGAAACCTCCACTCGCAGATGGCACGAACGATGCGGGCCTACCCCGTCCCCAATTCTCGACGGTATCCGCACCCTCCCAATGTTCTTTGGCGTGCTCCCCAACGGTGCGTCAAAATTTGAAGAAGGACCCCCCATGGCAACTTCCAGTGCCCTTTCCGCGTCATCTGAACAGACAGAAGTCCATCGTCTCAAGTCCGGTTCCCTTGGACTGGTAGGCATTCTTCTGCTGGCTTTCTCCAGCGCAGCCCCCTTGGTGGGCTGCTTGGGCAACATCCCGCTTGCGGTCGCCTTCGGCAACGGTGTCGGAGCTCCAGCCGGATTCATCGTCGCAATGGGCGTACTTCTCTGCTTCGCCGTCGGCTATGTAGCAATGACGCGACGACTCAGCGCAACCGGCGGCTTCTACAGCTTTATCAGCAACGGTCTGAGTAAACCGCTCGGGCTGGCATCAGGGCTTTCCCTAATGCTGGGGTACCTCTGCGTCCAGGTGGCGGTGTTGGGGGCGATCGGTTACTTCGGCTCTGCCGCGCTGAAGCAATCCTTCGGGATGGACGTGCCGTGGCTTGTCATCGCAGGTATCGCGCTGGTCCTCGCCGCTGTGGCATCGTACTTCGGCGTCGAACTCTCAGCAAAGGTTCTTGGTGTCCTGTTCGTCGGCGAAATTATCATCCTTGCCATCGTCAATGGCGCCATTTTCATCAACGGTGGACCGGAGGGCGTAAGCCTCGAACCGATCAACCCCATCAACGCCTTCGGCGGAATAGCCCCGGGCATCGGCATCTTCTTCGCCTTCTGGTCCTGGCTCGGATTCGAAGTCGTACCCAACTACGCCGAAGAATCCAAGAACCCCAGGAAGCTCGTGCCGCTGGCAACCTACCTCGCAGTTATTGGCATCGGCCTCATTCTGTTCGTCACGGCCTGGGCAACCATCACGGGTTTCGGAACCGGCAAAGTGGTGGATGAGACTACTGGCCTGTTGGGTCAGTCCTACATCTCGCTCGCCCAGACGTACGTTGGAGCGTGGGCGGCCGATTGCATCAACTGGCTCGTGATTACCGGATGCTTTGCCTCGATCCTGGCGTTCCACCAAACCGTTTCACGCTACATCTACGCAATCGCGCGGGAGGGCGTTCTGTTTCCCAGCAAACTGGGCCACACGCATCCCCGCTACGGAAGCCCCCACCACGCAGCAGTTGCAACGTTCTTCGGAGCGGGCCTTATCCTTGCGCTGTTCACAGCCTTCTACTTCGCTGCCCCTTCGGCGCAGGAATTTGCAGGCAATGACTTCAATACCGCGGCGTACTCCGAAGTATTCGGCTGGTTCGCCATTGCCTGCACTTTCTGGGTCATGCTCAACCAAATTCTGTGCTCCATCGCCACCATCCGCTACCACCGGCTTCCCGCCCACCGAGTTCATGCGCACTGGTGGCGGACCGGCGTGGCTCCTGCAATCGGCGCCCTTGGACTGGCCGGCGCCCTCTACCTGCTGTGGTCAAACCTCAGCCACCTCGGTGGTGACATCATCTGGGTCAGCCTCATTCCATGGTTCTGCATCGCGTGGTTCGTCTTCAGTCTCCTTATTGCTTTCTGGCTTAGGTCCAAGAGGCCGGCAGCTTACGAAGGACTCGGCCGCGTGCTCTCAACGACGGCAGATGATGCCTAGCCGGGCGTAAATCTCCTCAACGCCAAGAATGCCGCCCCAAGCAATTGGGGCGGCATTCTTGGCGTGCTCTGGATCAAGCCAGACGGGGATGTAGTCAGCTCCTTAGTGTGAGGATCAGCTTTCCGCCGACAGCGCGGTTCCCCAACCGGTCAAGAGCGATAGCCATGTCATCCCAAGGCAGGACTTGGGCAACGTGCGGGGTGAGCTTCCCTTTCACCATCAGGTCCAGGAGCGTTGCCAGGTCTCGTCCGAAAGGAAGAGGATCAAAGAACAGCTCGAAACCCAGGATCTTGACCAGAGCCCCGTTGTAAACATCACGGACATTGAAGCTACTTGGCTCGTCTGACGAATTGCCAAAGGCAACCAACCGGCCCCGCGAATCCAGCATGGACAGTGCGCGGCCAAGGACTTGGCCGCCCACTGACTCGATGATCACGTCAAAACGATCGCGGGCTTGCTCGATGTCGGTTATCACGTCTTTGGCGCCGATGGCCTTGAGCGCATCGGCGTTCGTGCCCGTGGAGACCAGCGCCGTAACCATGGCTCCTGCGTGTGCCGAGAGTTGAACAGCGAACTGGCCAACACCGCCGGAGGCGCCGGTGACCAGGACGTGATCACCGAGGCCCACAGCCCCGAGCCGCAATGTGCGCAAAGCCGTGAGTGCGGCGGTGGGCAACGCTGCGGCCTCAGCGAACGTTATCTCTTCAGGAATGGCGGCAATTGAGTCCCGGTGCACGGCGACCATCTCTGCCCAGGCGCCATGTTCCACTATTCCGAGAACTCTGGAGCCGGCCGTCAGCTCGTCACTGATGTCCTCCAGGAGGACTCCGGCGAAATCCCAGCCGGGGATGACGCCTGCGGGTGCACTGCGAAGTGCACGCATCTCGCCTCGGTTGAGGGAAATGGCATGAACCTCAACCAGCACTTCGTCAGGACGTGCTGAAGGAGCAGGAACGTCCTGAATATCGATTCGCCCGGGCGCCTCAGGGCTGACGGCCAGTGCACGCATCGTCGACTTTGAGGATTGGGAGTACTTCATAGTTCCTCCAGAACTGACTTTGTTGGGCGAAGGTTTACTAAGCCGGCGTGACGACGACACCTTCCCGGTGGTCGAAAGCCTTGCGCTGGTGGGTGGTGTCGGAGACTACCCAGATGACAGTGCAGTCCTCGGTGATCGCGTCGACTGTCGCCGGGTATTGCTCGCCAATGGATTCCCGAACCAGGACGGTCTGGGCAGGCCGAAGCCCGGACCAGTTCTGACTGATCCGGGCTTCGGTGGTGGAGGCTGTTTCCATCCTCGTGCCTTCCTAAGGAGCTTCTGCGGGGCTGTTGGCAGTGACATAGGTGGAAACGGTCCGCGCTTCGAGCTCCGGGATGATGTGGACAGCCCCGATGGTGAGGAAATGTTGCGTCTGTCGATGCAGGTCAAAGTCCTCGGCTGTGTGGTAGCTCTCCAGGATGACAATCTTCCTGTCATCCTCCACTCCGCGGAAGAATTCGTAGGAGATGTTGCCGGGTTCTTCACGGGTTTGGGCTGCCATTTTCTGCAGGTGTCCCAGAACCTCTTCCGTGGTTCCTGGCTTGGTTCTGTATCTGGCAACGACATTGAAGGTGCTGGTCATGATTACTCCTTTGGGTCTTGGTGGGTTGCGCCGATGGTCACGCCGGCCCCGGCAGGGAGTTCCTGGCAGGGGCGGAATCGTGCCAGAACGTCCGGATCATGGCCCGCGATGACGGTGAGCCCGCGTTGACGCGCTTCTTCACGGATGAACGAGAATGCCTCATACATGGCCGGCAGATCGCTGATTGCAGTAAAGGGCATGTCGCGTTCCAACTCCTCGTAGAAGTGGACAGCGTCAGAGGCCAAAAGAACGTCGCCCTCCGAAGTGGGGACGTAGACAATTGCCTGTCCGGGCGTGTGCCCGCCGACTTCGACCAGTCTGATTCCCGGAGCCGGTGACGTTTCGCCCGAAAACATTTTGAGGCGCCCCTGGGTTTCGGCCAAGCGAAGCTGGTCTATTTCACCGTCTTCAGCGTAGAAGGAGAACTGGACGTGTCCAGCTGTGGGCGAGGTCCAGAACCGGTATTCAGCTTCGGCAATGTGGATCCGGGCGTTCGGGAACAGGTCAAGGTTTCCGATGTGGTCGTAATGGCCATGGGTCACTATGACGTCACCGACATCGTTCGGGTCAATGCCTAGGTGGGCAAGGGCATCGGCGGGGTGCAGCAGCAGGGTCCGGCCGCGCCGGCGGCCTGCTTCTTCGCCGAAGCCTGTGTCCACAACAAGGGTGCCTTCTGGCCCTTGAAGGATCCAGAAGTAGTAGTCAACGGTGGCCGGTCCGTCGTCTTCCCCGTACAAACGGTAGTTAAGGTAGACGTCGCTGCGTTCAGTGGCCCGGGTGCCGACGCGAACGACGACAACCCGGTAGCCGCCGTCGTTCTTAGCCGGCGCCATTGCCGCCCTCGTGAACTTCCACGGACGGTTCGAGTCCGTCGGCTCCCACAACTTCCCGCCATGCTTCGAATCCGGCCTGAAACGCAACGACGCCGGCCTCCGGAAGCGAAATCTCGATTGCTTCCAGGATTTCGGTGGGCGTCAGGCCGAGGTCAAGCGCCACGCGGATGTGGGACTGAATGTGTCCCTTGGATGCGCGCATGACTGTGAGGCTGACAATGAAGATGAGTTCCTTGGTCCTGCGGTCAAGAGTGCGCTCATCCAAATAGGCGGCGGAGACCACATGGTTGGCCGCCTGAAGTACTGGAAAATCGTGCTTGGCCATTACCTTGTGGTAATCGAGGACGTATCCGCGTTTGCGCGCCATGTCGTCGATGTAGGTCTGGGCCTCGGCGGTCTGGTCGTTCAGATCAATGGTCATACTGGTGTCCTTCCGGATGGTGCGGCGATCAGCTGGTGCGCAGCGGTGTGCCGTTGAGTTTTTCGTAGTATCGGGCAAATTCGGTGTGGTCCGGATTTTCACTGTCCAAGAGCTCCCGCGCTTTCTCGGCGGTTTCCTGTGCGGTGAGGACGATCGGCGCCTCAGCGGACTGCTGGGAAATGAGGTTTTTGGCAATTTTCAGGTCTTTGAGCATCAAGTCCATGGCAAAGCCGGAATCAAAACTTCCAGTCAGGATGTGGCGGGGATACTTGAACTCTGACGCCTGGCTGCGGCCCGTCGAGCCATTGATGACCTCCAGCATCTTCTCCGGTGCAATTCCAGCCGTTGCGGCCACCGTCAGAATTTCCGCGGCGGCGGCGAGGTTGGTGGCTGACAGCAAGTTGTTCAGCGCTTTGGCTGCGTGTCCCGTCCCTGGGGGCCCGACATGGGTGATGGACTCGCCGAGGTTACGAAGATGCCGTTTGGCGCGTTCGACGGCGGTGCTGTCGCCACCGACCATGATGGCCAGCTTCCCGGTCAGGGCCTTGGCGACACCACCGGACACCGGTGCATCGACGTAATCAATGCCGAGGGCAGCTGCTTCAGCGGCAAGGGCTGCGGTGCTTTCGGGTTCGGAGGAGCTCATGTCGATGATCAGGGTTCCAGCCGCAAGGCGCTTCAGGAGTCCCAGACTGGTGCGCAGGACGGACTCGATGATCCGGCTGTTGGGAAGCATGAGAATCACGGTCCCTACGTGGGCCGGGATGTTTTCCAAGTCCGGCAGTGCCGTGCCGTTCGTCGCCGCAGCCACCTCTGCGGCGACCACCGGATTCGTGTCGTAAACGAACAGTTCGCGTCCGGGGGAGTAGTTGATGGCCATCGGCCGGCCCATGTTACCGAGCCCTACGAACAAGGACGCGTGAGTATCGGGGATTACCATGTTGACGTTCCTCCGTCGATGGTGAGTACGGAACCTGTAGCGAAACTGGACTCTTTGGCTGCCAGCCAGACGATGGCTTCGGCAACTTCTTCCGGACGCCCCATACGATGCATGGGCGAACGGCCATTGAGGGAGTCAACGAGCTCTTGCGGTTCTGCTGACTCGGCAATCATCTTGTCGAAGTAGGGCGAGTTGATAGTTCCCGGAGCCACGGCATTGACGCGAATGCCTTGATCCACGTGGTCCAGCGCCATGGCGCGGGTGAGCGCGGATACGCCGCCTTTGGAGGCCACATATGCAGCTCGGTCGCGGATGCCAACGTTGGCTGTATAGGAGGAAGTGTTGACGATCCTGCCGTCACCGGTCTTCGCTAGTTCCGGAATGGCGTATTTTGAACAGAGGTACACGCCTTTGAGATTGACGGACATGAGGCGGTCCCAGTTTTCTTCGTCGATTTCCAGCACGTTCCCGGGGAATCCAAACCCCGCGTTATTACAGAGCACATCAATGCCCCCAAAGTTGTCGACAACAGCCTTGATCATCGAGCGGACACTGGCCGAGTCGCTGACGTCGACGGTGACTGCAAGTGCCTTGGCGCCGGCCTCGTCGGCAACTTCCCGGGCCGCCGCTTCGTTCTTGTCGGCGATGACCACGTTGGCGCCGAGGTCAGCGAATCGCAGGGCGGCTGCCCTGCCGATACCGCTGCCGGCGCCAGTGACTATGACGGTTTGGTCAGTGAAATTCACGAGGCGTTTCCTTTGAGGTCAATGATCTGACGGATGACTTTGCCTTCGCGGAGTTCATCCATGGCGTGATTGATGTCGTCCAGGGCGATAGTGCCGGAGATGAGCTTTTCCACTGGCAGGACGCCATCCAAGTACATTTGGGCATAGCGGGCGATGTCCTCGGAGGGAATGCCGGAGCCCATGTAGGAGCCGATGATCTGGCGGGCTTCAACAACCAGGCTCAACGGCGAGATTTCGAGTCGTGCTTCGGGCCGGGGAAGCCCGACTGTTACCGTGCGGCCGCCTGGTTTGGTCATATCGATGGCACCGGAGAGCGCGGCGGGATTTCCCACACATTCGATCACGGCGTCGAACTTCAGACCTGCGGCTGCTGCGTCGGCAGGTGTGTAGGCGGCAGTCGCACCAATCTCCAGGGACGTTTCCAGCTTGGATGGAAGCATGTCGATGGCAACCACTTCTCCTGCGCCCGCAGCTATGGCCACTAGCGCCGCGGCCAGGCCAACGCCGCCCATGCCAACAATTGCAACAGACTCGCCAGGCCGGACTTTAGCCGCATTGATGACTGCGCCGCCGCCCGTGAGGACGGCGCAACCGAGGAGAGCGCCGACGTCCGCCGGTACGCCTTCGGGCAGCGGAACGACAGAATGCTTGTCCACGACGGCGTACTCGGCAAACGCCGAAACTCCACCGTGGTGGTCCAGGGGCTGGCCGTTGATTCGCAGACGTCGCTCTCCGTGGAGCAGCGTTCCTTCCGCGTTGGCCTTGGTGCCTTCGAGGCATAGCGCCCACCCGCTGGAAGTACAGGCAGTACATTCACCGCAGCGGGGCATAAAGGTCATCGTGACGCGCTGTCCGATCTTGAGATCGTCACAGTCTTCGCCGAGTTCCTCGATGATCCCTGAGCCTTCGTGGCCAAGGACCATGGGTACTGCGCACACGCGCACACCGCTGACGCGCGAGAGGTCCGAGTGGCAGACTCCTGCCGCTTCCATGCGGATAAGGACTTCGCCTCGGCCCGGTGCGTCGAGGGTCAACTCAGCCACATTGATGGGAGTGGTTTCCCCCCAGGGCGTTGATGCCCCGATGGTTTCCAGAACTGCTCCTCTGAACTTCATCGTTCTCCTCAAGTCGCCGCCGTCACCGGCGGAATCATTCTCCGTGAGCTGCATTTGCGCTAATCCAGTATTACAGTAATACCTACAAGCGTGTCCAGTCCCACAATCAGTGTCATCGCGTATGATGGTGAAACCCTTTAGAAGGAATGCCATGACTATTGACGCCATCCGCAGAACAGCTGCGCCGCTTCGCACGGAAGTGGTCAACGCGCTGCGTCGAGCCATCGTTGCCCAGGAATTCGCGCCGGGGGACCGCCTCGTCGAGACGGTGATGTGCGAGAAGTACTCCGTGAGCCGGACGGTGATCCGTGAAGCCCTCAGGCAGCTAGAGTCCGAGGGGCTCGTAACGATGGTCCCGAATCGAGGCCCTGAAGTTGCCACGCTCAGCATTCACGACGCGGAAAGCCTGTATGAAGTACGCCGTGCCCTCGAGTCGCTGGCCGGCAGCCTTTTCGCGGAAAGGGCGAGTGACGCGCAGTGTACTGAGCTGGTTTCCAGGCTTGGCGAAGTTAAGGTGGCAGTGGCCTCAGGGGACCCTGAAAAACGCTTGGCTGCTAAGGATCGCTACTACGACGTGCTGCTTGATGGCACCGGAAACGCGGAGATTGCCCGGATGTTGCGAAGCGTGAATGCCCGGACTCAGATGCTCCGGACGCTCTCCCTGGCGGCTCCTGGCCGTGATGCCCGAACCATCGCAGAGATCACCCGGATCACAGCTGCGGCAGCCGTCAACCGGGATCCCGACGAGGCCCGCTTGGCCTGCGAAGAACATGTTCGCAATGCTGCGGAAGCGGCCCTGGGGGAGATGCGCAAGCTTCACGCCAGCTGAGTCCGACCCCTCCAAGCTCCGGTTCGCCCATGGTGAACCGGAGCTTTTGTTTTGCCTCATAGCGAGTTGACGTGGATCACATGCGCGTTCTAAGCTCGTAACACCGTAATACGGTCTTATGACATTCCAGTATGAACTGGATCCCCCCAACTCTCTGTTTCGAAAGGTTGAGCGTAATGGGCGCATCATCCGCGACACTGGCGTCGCCGCCTTCACCGGCGAAGGTCGCCATGGCCAGTTTCATTGGCACCACGATCGAGTGGTACGACTACTACATCTTTGGCGCTGCCACTGTTTTGGTGCTTAACAGCCAGTTCTTCCCTACTTTGGACCCGTTTGCCGGCACTCTGGCTTCGTTCGCCACTTTCGCGGTGGCTTTTATCGCCCGTCCCTTCGGTGGTGCGTTCTTTGGGCACTTCGGTGACAAGATCGGCCGGAAGAAGATGCTCGTTTGGTCTGTACTGGCCATGGGATTGGGCACGCTCGTGGTGGGGTTGCTCCCCAACTACGCCACCATCGGTATCTGGGCTCCGATTCTGCTCGTGGTCTGCCGGTTCCTGCAGGGCTTCGCAGTCGGCGGGGAATGGGGCGGCGCTGTGCTCATGTCCCTGGAACATGCACCAGCCAACAAGCGGGCCTTCTTTGCCAGCTTCCCTCAGGCCGGCGTACCTGCCGGCACCGTCCTCTCCAGCGGCACCTTTGCGCTGATTGCACTCATGCCGCAGGACCAGCTTCTGTCGTGGGGCTGGCGAATCCCGTTCATTGCTTCCATCCTGCTGGTCATCGTTGGCCTGTGGATCCGACTCAAAGTCACCGAATCGCCTGAGTTCCTGGAAATCCAGGAGAAGAACGAAGTCCCCAAGGTGCCGGCGTTTGAAGTCTTCAAGCACCACAAGCGCTCACTCATGCACGGCATTCTCTGCGGTTTCGCGCCAAACTTCACGTTCTACATCGCAACCGTGTTCCTGGTCAGCTACGGCCCCAAGCAGCTTGGCATACCTTCAAGCACGATCTTCGTCGCACTGATGATTGCCGCCTCCCTTCAGGTGTTTACCTTGCCGTTCTTCGCCACCTTCGCGGATAAATACAGCCAGAAGAAGGTGCTTCTGACGGGCTGCGTTCTGGTCGCCGTGGGCGCCTTCCCGGTCTTCGCCCTCTTTAGCACTGGAACCTTCTGGGGTATTCTGCTGGCGCTCGTCATCGCGCTGCCGCTTCTTCACGGCGTCTCTTACGGGGTAATTTCCGGTTTCACGGCAGAACTCTTCCCCACGGAAGTTCGCTACACCGGCACCTCCCTTGCATACCAACTCGGCGGCATCGTCACATCAGCACCAGTGCCGATCATCGCAACCCTGCTGATTCAGCAGTACCAATCAAGCGACGCAGTCGCTTGGTACATGGTCATCTCCGCAGTCCTCGGCTTCATCGCCATCGTCACCGCGAAGACCATCAAGCACAAGAAGGCCAATGACACCGTTCGCGTGGACGAACTGAGCATCTGATCCTTCGTGGTGCAGGGCCGGAGACGTCTCCGGCCTTGCACCACAGCACTCTGAGTCCGTTACCGAGCGCAGAAAGAAGCTCATGACTTCAACCAACGACACACTCCCTGTCATATCGGACGTGTGGTTCACTCATCTCGCCAACGCGGTGCACGCCGACCGTGAGCTCCAGGTCATTGGCAAATACAGCGACTTCTGGCTTGACGCCGTCTCACCAGGTAACTGGCGCGTTGTCCTGAATTTCCAAAATTCCAGCCTCATTCCTACGCCTTGGAAAGACCTGCCGGCGGACCACATCGCCATATCCGCTTCCCCAACCGGCTGGGGACAGATCTTCGACCCCAACCCCAAACCTTTACTGCATGACCTGCTCGCGCTCGGAAAGAACAGCCCGGATGTAGCGCTCGGTGGGTCCGACGTCGAACTCGTCCGCAATTTGAGGGTCCTTGCACGTCTCGTGGATCTCGGAAAGGCACTCCATGTCCAGCACTGACACACCTGTAGCCAGCTTCGAAGATGTGGTTGGCCGCTACGTGAACCTGCGTTCGTCAGGCCGCGATCAGCGCATCTACTTCGAAGAAGCCGGCAGCGGACCGGTCCTCCTTTGCCTGCATACTGCCGGCGCTGATTCGCGCCAATTCCGGCACCTGCTTAATGACCCGGAGATCACCAGTCGGTTCCGAGTGGTGGCATTCGACCTTCCCTGGCACGGGCGATCCCTCCCACCGGAGGGCTGGTGGGAAGAAGAATACCTGCTCACCGCTGACGCCTATGTCGCAATTGTCCGAGACTTTGCGGCGGCCCTGAATATAGAGCAACCAACAGTTATCGGTTGCTCCATGGCCGGGTCCCTTGTGTTGGAACTGGCCCGCAGGCACGCCGATGAAATCGGGGCAGTCATAGGGTTGTCGGGAGCGCTCAAGGTCAACGGGCGCTTCCAGGACTGGTCCCTTCGGCCGGACGTCAACGCCCAACAGTCTGTCCCCACCTGGACATCGAGCCTGATGGCACCGCAAAGCCCAGAGGTATCCCGCCGCGAAGTCTGGTGGATCTACAGCCAGGGCGGCCCCGGTATTTACCGTGGTGACACCTACTTCTACTCCCAGGACTTGGACCTCCGAGGCAGAGGACATGAGATCGACACCAGGGCGTGCCCGGTGTACCTCCTCACGGGTGAATACGATCACGCCTGCACTCCTGCAGACACGGCAGATGCCATCGCCGAGATCCCGGGCGCGAAGGGCGGTGCCATGAAAGACATCGGGCACTTCCCAATGGCGGAGAACTACCCGCTGTTCAAAACATACCTCCTGCCGATCCTCGAAGAACTCCACCCGGACGTGGCCAGTAAAGACCTTGATTCCCTTGCCTTGGAAGGAACCCCCCATGCCTGAAACGGCTACTGTCACCCCTGAACTTGAGCGCCTTCTGCTCTCGACTATCCCCACCGGCCTGCTGATCAATGGCGAGTGGCGCGATGCCAGCGGCGGCGGGACGTTCGCCGTCGAGGACCCCGCAACGGGAAAGAAGCTCCTGGAGATCGCGGACGCCACCAGCGCCGACGCCATGGCGGCACTGGATGCTGCTGACGCGGTGCAAGCGTCCTGGGCGCGGACTGCCCCTCGCGTCCGGGCAGAGATCCTCCGACGCGGCTTTGAACTTGTTACCGAACGGGCCGAAGACTTCGCTCTGCTGATGACCCTGGAGATGGGTAAGCCCCTCGCCGAGGCACGTGGCGAAGTGACCTACGGAGCGGAGTTCCTGCGGTGGTTCTCCGAGGAAACGGTCCGCGATTACGGCCGCTACCTGACGTCCCCTGAGGGGAAGAACAAGATCCTGGTCCAGCGCAAGCCCGTGGGGCCATGCCTGCTGATCACACCGTGGAACTTCCCGCTGGCGATGGCCACCCGAAAGGTGGCCCCTGCCATTGCCGCCGGCTGCACTATGGTCCTCAAGCCAGCCAAGTTCACGCCGCTGACGTCGCTGTTGTTTGCCCAAGTGATGCAGGAAGCAGGTCTTCCCGCCGGCGTACTGAACGTCGTCGCTTCATCATCCGCGTCAGCAATCTCGGGTCCCCTGATGAAGGACTCGCGCCTTCGGAAGGTGTCCTTTACGGGCTCGACGCCGGTCGGCCGACGGCTGCTCGCGGATGCGTCCCACAATGTGCTGCGGACTTCGATGGAGTTGGGCGGCAACGCGCCGTTCATCGTGTTCGAGGACGCTGACGTGGACAAAGCAGTCCAGGGCGCGATGGCAGCGAAGATGCGCAACATGGGCGAAGCATGCACCGCAGCCAACCGTTTCCTGGTGCACGAATCGGTCGCAGAAGACTTCACCTCGAAGTTTGCCGCGGCCATGGGTTCACTGACGCTGGGCCGAGGCACTGACCCGGGTACCGCCGTCGGGCCCATCATTGATGGTGGTGCCCGCAAGGACATCCACGCTCTGGTCACCGAAGCAGTAGAGCAAGGATCCACAGTGGCAACAGGCGGCGCACCACACGACGGCGCGGGCTACTTCTATCCGCCGACTGTTCTGGCCAACGTCCCGCACGATGCAACGATTCTGGCCAGCGAAATTTTTGGTCCCGTTGCTCCGGTCACCACCTTCCGCACTGAGGAAGAAGCCATCCGCCTGGCGAATGCCTCTGAGTACGGCCTGGCTTCCTACCTCTTCAGCCGCGACCACGCGCGGATGCTCCGCGTAGCAGAACAGATCGAGTTCGGCATGGTCGGCTTCAACAGCGGCATGATCTCCAATGCGGCCGCTCCGTTCGGTGGCGTGAAGCAGTCCGGACTCGGCAGGGAAGGCGGAGCCGAAGGCCTCGCTGAATACACCACCGCCCAGTACATCGCCATCCCCGACCCGTACGCGGACTAACACGGTGCCCCGCGTTCTTAAACGCGGAGAATCGCCCACACACTGGCCCCCGCCCTTTGCTCGCAACAGGGGCGGGGGCCATTCCATGCCCAAAACGGACGTCAACAGAGAGGTTGTCTTCATGCAAGGCACAAGCACAACAACACTTACCGGCACCACAGAACCATCCGCAGCCACCCGTCGCAAAACTGCCCTCGCGGTAGGCATAGGCAACTTCATGGAATGGTTCGACTTCGCCGTTTATGGTTTTTTCGCCAGCATCATCGGGAAACTGTTCTTCCCCGAAAGCACCCCGATTCTTTCCCTGCTGAGTGCGTTCGCAGTCTTTGCCGTGGGCTTCATCATGCGCCCCCTGGGAGCGTTTATCCTTGGCCCCATAGGCGACAAACATGGTCGCAAGGCGGCGCTTGTATGGTCAGTTCTGCTCATGGGCGGGGCGACGACTGTCATGGGCCTTCTTCCCACGTACGCAGTGGCGGGCCTCCTGGCCCCCATTCTGCTGGTCCTGCTTCGTTGCGTGCAGGGTATCGCCGCTGGTGGTGAGTGGAGTGGCTCCGCCGCCTACCTGGTGGAAAGCGCCCCGAACAATAAGCGTGGGCTTTATGCGAGCCTCATCTCCGGTACCGCTGCCTTGGCGTTCATCGTCGGAAGCTTCGTTGCGCTCGGGCTTAGCTCTGCACTTTCCCCGGAAGACCTATCGGGCTGGGGATGGCGTCTTCCGTTCCTCCTTGCAGCACCCATGTCCCTGGCCGGACTGTATATCCGCATGAAGCTGGGGGATACCCCCGTCTTTGAGAGCATGAAGTCGGAGGACCGTTTGGCTGGTTCCCCTTTGGCAAAGGCAGGCACGAAGGGCCTTAAACCGATCCTGATCACGTTCGCGTTCTCCAGCGTCTCCGGGCTCGGCATCTATTACTTGGCGACGTACATGAACAACCACCTGACCACCTCGCTTGGTTTGGACCGTGCCTCAGCGCTAACGCTCAGCGGTGCAGGCTTGTTCGTTTATCTGTTGATGTGCCCTTTGTCGGGCATCCTGTCTGACCGCTTTGGCCGTCGCAGCTTGAACATTCTTGGAACCGTAGGTTTCGTTGTGCTGTCCATCCCGTCCTTCCTGCTCATGGGAACCGGGAACGGCGTGGCAATCGTTGCGGGGCTTATCCTCTTCGGGGCCTGTCAGGCACTGTGCAGTGTGACCAACGTGGTACTGCTCGTGGAGCTCTTCCCTGCCTCTACCCGGTCCAGCGGCAGCGCACTCGGCTACAACCTGGGACTCGCCATCGTCGCCGGCCCTGGACCGCTGATCGCAGCAGCGCTGGCAAGCTCGACCGGAACGTCGACGTCGGCGGCTTGGTACATGGCAGTGGTGGCACTCGTCGCCGTGCCGATCCTGCTCAAGTGGCTTCCGGAGACTTTCAAGAAGGACATCCATGCTGGTTAGACAGTGTCAGGGTCAACGACCGTTTGCTCCCCTTGTCAATTGCAGTGGCCAGTGGGAGCCAGCCGATGTTCTGTGAGCGACTGCGGATGTTATTGAGGGGCCTGATGGCGGCGTGTTGTGACGGGCTCTACAAATCGATGCCTGTCCCACTCCAGGATGAGGTCTCAGATAACCCGTAAGGATGAGACCGCCTGAACATCCGGATCAGGCGCAGAACTTGGAGAAAACGGGGCTGCAGTTGTGTGGGTTCGGTTGGGTCGTCAGCTATACATGCTTAGGCATGGAGGCCGTCGACCCAACCTTCCGGCAATTAACGAGGGCTTGCGCCCCCTGGAATGCGGGTCCCCGTGGCTCACTAACGCTCATAATGGAACACTCCGCTGGCGGGCAGAATTACTCATCAGCAGATCTTCTGCAGCGCCTTCGTAGCTTCGGTTTTCAGAGCGGTGAACAACGGCTGTCGCAACTCTGGCGCAGGCAGGTGCGCTTCAGGATGCCACTGGATGCCGACTACCCAGTTGTCGTCCACCGACTCGATGGCCTCAAGCAGACCATCGTCGGCCACAGCGGTGATACGCAGACCTTCGGCGAGGAAATCGACGGCCTGATGGTGGAAAGACGCTACCGGAATCCGGGATACACCGTTGAATGCGACGGCAACGCGGCTGTCCCGCTCGAGTTCCACCTCATGGACGGAGAAGTCCCTGGCGCCTTCTTCGCTTTTGCTTACATGTGAGACGCTGCTTGGTCCCAAGTCGACGTGCAGGGAACCGCCATAAGCAACATTGAGAAGTTGCATTCCACGGCAGATGCCCAACACAGGGATTCCATGGTCTATGCCGTACCTGATGACAGCGAGGTCAAGGCTGTCTTGCGCCACATCAACGCCAAAAAGGGAAGGATCCTCGGCCGATGCACCGAAAAGGACCGGATTGACGTCGCCACCGCCCGGGAGTACGAAGCCTTGGCAGGAAGCGAAGGTTGTCTCGAGCTCCGCATCGCTGGCTGGACCGATAATGACGGGTTCAGCGCCGGATTCCTGGATCAGAGCGACCACTGCGTCGAAGGCCCTTTCGGCCTCCTGCATGACCGGGTCCGAAGCTCCGCACCTGAGGCCAGAGAGGCGGATTGGAATGCCAATCCTGGGGGAGTTCGTTGCAGATGTGGCCAAAATATGCTCCTGAGTGGTGTCGACCAGCTATAAGGGGTTGTGAAGACTTTGGTATTAGGTACGAGCCAAATACCTTAACAGGATGACGTCAACTGGCGGAGCCTGTCAACTGGAGCGAACATACCCAATCACGGCTATATCTCGTCCACTCTTGACACCTGAAAGTGTGTCATGTTTCATAGTTGGAAGGTCAATGGACCGTACCTAAGACCTTTACAGCGGAGATGGGCTCGCTGATCACTGCGGTCTCAGTCGCACTCGTGGGCCGCCGCCCTCTCTCACTACTCCTTGGGAGCATTTAGATGAAGAAGCAATCCTTTGCCGCCGTCACCCTGACGATCGGGGTTCTCGCCCTTACTGCATGCGGTGGTAACGCAAGTTCGAGTTCGTCCAGTAACGCCGCCGGTTTTGGCGACTGCAAAGTTACTGGCCAGCCGGACAGCATCAAACTCAAAACACAAAAGCCCGATGTCCTAACTGTTGCCGTCGCACTGCCAAACCCTGGGTGGTCCAATGGCTCCGGCCCGGATTCGGTTAAGAGTGGATTCGAGTACTGCATGGCAGCGGACATAGCCCACCGTGCAGGCCTCAAGTCAGTCCAGCTGAAAAACCTGGCCTGGGACCAGTTCATCTCCGGGACGGCATCCGGCTACGACATTGGACTGGCCACGGTGACCATCACTGATAAGCGGAAGGAGGTCTTTGATTTCTCACGGCGTTATTTCTCATCAAACCTTGGCATAGCCACCAAAAAGGATTCAAAGGTCACTGCCGACACTCTCCGTGACTCCAAGGTCGCCGTCCTCCAAGGCAATGTAGGCGCGCAATGGGTGGCGGATGTGCTCAAGCCGACCAAGCCCGCAGCCGTGTTCCAGTCCGCCTCGGAAATCTTCACCGCGCTCAGCGCCGGTCAGGTTGACGCAGTTGTTACTGACACCACAATTGCCCTCATCAGTGTGAAAGAAACCGGAGGCGCTCTTACCGTAAAGGGGCAGATAGCCCTCGATCAGGGCTATGGGGTTGTACTACCTCACAACTCCGAGAACACCTCGGCCGTCGATAAGGCCGTCGGTGACCTGGACTCTGACGGGACACTTAAGTCGCTTGCCGCTGACTACCTTCAGCCAACCTTTGGGGTTGACCCCAACTCCATTCCGTTCTGGACAGTGAAGTGACCTCGGTAGCTGCCTCGGCTCTAGCTGGCGCCCCGCGTCTCAGCCCTCCGCCGAAGAGTCGAGCACTATCGTCGGCAGCCACAGTCTTCGCCGCGATCCTTGTATTGGCAGTCGCGGCCCTCGGTGCAGCAGCCATGAACGGATCCGAGGAAGGCACCACTCCCCATGTTGTTGGCTGGCTTTTGAGTACCGTGGGGGTGCTGACCGCCGGCGGGGTATTGTGGATCGCTGTTCGGTCATTGCGCCGGTCCCTTCGTGCGTCCCGTCAAGTGAATGAAGGGCGCATTCTCGACGCCCGAGCGAGCGGTGCAGCATCACTGAATGATGCAACCTTCACCTTCGGGCTTGGCATTGCAGTCCTCATTGTCATCACCGCCGCCGTGATGCTCACGCTCAACGATTCTGTTATCCAGAAGACATTCCTTCGTTGGGACCTCATGGCTGCGAGTGCGGGTGACGTCTTTGCGGCCTTTGGCCTGAACATTTGGATCGCCGTGATCACCGAAATCTTCGTCCTCGCCTTCGGTCTACTGCTGGCAGTAGCCCGCCTTGCCCCCGGAAACGCCTGGCGGCCGGTACGGGCCATTGCCATCGCCTATGTCGACTGCCTGCGCGCCGTGCCGGCTATCATCGTCATCTATCTGGTGGGATTTGGCCTGCCTCTATTACAGCTACCCGTACTGTCAGATCTGCCGCCGGAATGGTTCGCGATTATTGCGCTGACTCTGACGTTCAGCGCCTATACCGCCGAGACATACAGGGCTGGCATAGAAGCCATCCACCCGTCACAGTGGTCCGCTTCCCGTTCGCTCGGATTCTCCTTCGGAAAGACGCTCCGGTTCGTTATCTTGCCTCAAGCCGTGCGGGGGGTCATCCCGCCCCTGCTCAGCTTGTTCATCTCGCTGCAGAAGGACACTTCGCTGGTAAACATTATTGGCACGATGGACGCGTTCAACCAGGCCAAGTTCTATTCATCGGCGAACTTCAACCTTTCGTCAGTCACAGTAGTGGCCGTTCTCTTTATCTTGATCACTATCCCGCAGACCCGCTTCGTTGATTGGATGCTGGCGCGAGGCGTTTCCCGCCGTGGACGAAAGGGAAGCAAATAATGTCTTTCATTGAATTGGTCGGTCTACACAAGAGCTACGGTGCCCATACCGTGCTGCAAGGTATCGACCTACAGGTCGAGCAGCATCAAGTCGTCACTCTGATTGGTGCCTCCGGATCCGGAAAATCTACCCTGCTGCGATGCATCAATGCCCTGGAGCCCATAGATACAGGCGAGATACGCATTGACGGAGACGTGGTCAGTGGACCCGGCGTGAATGTCAACAGTCTTCGCCGGACGGTGGGGATGGTATTTCAGTCCTTCAACCTTTTCCCCCATATGAGTGTTTTGGATAACGTTGCCATCGGTCCAATCAAACTCCTGGGACTTCGCCCAGAGGTCGCACGTGAACGCGCCTACGCTCTTCTTGAGCGGGTCAACCTTGGAAATCGCTCAAGCTATTTCCCGGAGCAGCTGTCCGGCGGTCAGCAGCAACGCGTAGCGATCATGCGGACACTCGCGATGGAGCCCAAAGCTGTGCTCCTGGACGAAATCACTTCTGCGCTTGACCCGGAGCTGGTTGCCGAGGTCCTTAACATCGTTCGTGAGCTCGCGGCGGATGGGATGACCATGATGCTTGCAACCCACGAAATGCACTTCGCTCGCGAAGTATCCGACCTTGTCGTCTTCTTAGAGCAGGGACGGCTCCTGGAGCAAGGGCCTCCGGAGCAGGTGTTTGGTGATCCAGTGCAACCACGCACGCGTGAGTTCCTTCGCCAAATTGTGGAGGCTGGCCGGCTCTAACCCTGGATTTATCCACGAAGTACATTCAACCGTTGGATCGGTTGTCCCGCGCCCGGCAGCGCTTCCTGAGGGGAGGTCTGCCGGGCGTTCTTTGTGGGCTTTCGCTTATGAACGATTCCGGGAAGTCGGTGCCGTGAGTGAGCTGGCAAATGTTCCTGGTTCTCACCAAAGGAACGTCCCTACGAGACCTGCTCAGTTTCAGATTTGAGTATCCTCAGGATCTCGTGGCGCGTGTGCTCGATGTGATCCAGCATGGCTTCATGTGCGAGCAGGGGAGCCCTGTCCTTGATGGCTTCGAATACACGTCTGTGCTGGCGCTGATCATCCTCGACGGGATCGGGATGTTCCAGCATGTCCGCCGGACTGAAGAACTCGCTGCGCGCATTTCGAATGGCAGCCTCCAGCCGCTTACTCCCTGCCGCCCTTGCTACTGCATCATGGAAGGCAGAATCTGCAAGCCTGTATTCGGCCCGGTTGGAAGCGGCGGCCTGTTGGTTGATGGCGGCCATCATGGCGTCGAGGTCGTGTTCAGTTCGCCGCGTGGCGGCCAGAGTCGCAGCATGGGACTCCATTGCAACCCTCACGGTGGTCAGGTCGTCCAGCTCTTCCTCTTGCTCCAGAATGCTGCGACGCCACTCTGCTAGTGGCTGGCTCAAGGCCGTGACGAAATTGCCTCCGGTCTTGCCCCGCCGGACCACGATGTAGCCCTCCTCTTGCAGTTGCCTGAAGGCTTCCCGGAGACTCACCCTTGCTACACCCAGGGATTCAGCAAGCTGCCGCTCCGGGGGAAGCCTGTCTCCGGGTCCAAGTTCGCCTCGTCGGATCAGTCCCTTGACGTACTCTGCGACGCCTTGCGGAACTGACACTGAATTCACTTCATTGGCCATGGTTCCATCTTAAGGCCAAAAAGCGACAACGAGTTGCTATCTTGGGCCGCGGTGATGTGGTGGGCAACTCGGTGCCAACGATCGGCTTCCTCTAATCCGGTCTTTAGCTTGGCGTGAAGACGCCGGGGATAACCCGGCGTCTTCACGCTTGGTTCGTAGAACCCAAAGACGTCCTTCGGCAGGTCGGAAAAGAAGAACCCTTTTCCTACGCCGCGACTGTCTCGTGGAGCGGGGCGGCGGGCAGCGGGGGCTGGCTGCGCTGCCATACGGAGCCGTAGCGTGTGTATTGCGCCGGTGGTTGGATCGAGAGTCGAAGGTCGTCGGCTGCGGTGCGTGCCCAGAAGGGATCCTTGAGCATCTCGCGGCCGATGAAGACAAGGTCGGCGCGGCCGTTGCGGAGGATGTCCTCTGCCTGCTGGCCGGTCTCGATGCGCCCCACGGCGCCAGTGAGGATACCAACTTCCCGACGGATGAGCTCCGCTGCGGGGACCTGGAAACCCGGGAACGAGGACACTTTGACGGGTGCGCTGCCGCCGGAGGATGCGTCGATGAGGTCCACGCCCTGCTCTTTCATCCACCGGCCGAAGACGATGAAGTCCTCCGGGGTGTTCCCGCCCTCGACATAGTCGGTGGAAGAGATCCGCACGAATAAAGGCCCGTTCCATTCGGTGCGGACTGCGTCCAGGACTTCGCGGACGATGCGGTAGCGGCTGGCGTGGTCTCCGCCGTATTCGTCGGTGCGCTTGTTGGACACGGGAGAGAGGAATTCGTTGAGGAGGAAGCCGTGGCCGGCATGTACCTCGAGGACATCGAACCCTGCCGCCGAGGCGCGAGCGGCAGCGGTACGGAAGGCTTCGACGATTTCGGCGATGCCGTCTTGGGTGAGTTCCTCAGGGACGCGGGAGCCCGGTCCCCACGCGATCGCGGAGGGAGCGACGGCAGTCAGTTCGGGGAGGCCGAGTTGTCGTCCGGCGTGGCCGATCTGCACGCCGATCCGGCCGTCGACCAGGTGGACGGCGTCTACGATGCGGCGGAGGTTCGGGATGTGCGCGTCGTCCCAGATGCCGAGGTCGCCAGGACCGATCGGGCCGTTGGGGGTAACCGCTGCGGTCTCGGTCATGACCAGGCCGGCGCCGCCGAGGGCGCGGGATCCGTAGTGCATGACGTGGAAGTCTGTGGCGACTCCATCGGCCGTCGCGGAATGCATGCACATCGGGGACATCACGATGCGGTTCCGGAAAGAGACGCCACGGATTGTGTAGGGCTCGAAAAGTGTTGTGGACAAGAAGACTCCTTGAAATGGTGCAGTGAAGGCCGGTTGAGCTGGGGGCGTGCCGGGCGCGGTAAAGCCGATGGGTGCTCTGCCCCTTGGAATGGGGGCATCGGGGCGGCGCGCAGGGCTCGCCCCGATGCCGGGCGTGTGTTAGCTCGAAGGGGTGGAGTGTGTGTGGAAAGTCTTCGCAACGATCTGCCACTCACCGTCCGCCTTCAGCAGGTGGAAGAAGTCGCTGAAGCGGAAACCATCGAGGTTATCGGTGTCGACCCGCGCGCTGGCGACACTGCCCACGATGTCGACGGTTACGACGGCAGAGCTTGGGTTCGAAGGCTTGAAGTCCCTTTCGATCCCGTCGAAAAGCTCTTGAATCGGCACTCGTGATACTGCCGATTCGGCCGCGGTAAACATCACCGCATCCCCGTGGAATGCCGGCCGCATGATGGAGCCGTCAGCCTTGGCGCACCCTTCGATGTACTTCGACAGCGCCTCCAACACGGCGTTGTATTCCTGGACGTAGGTTTTCTCGGACACTGGCACTCCTTGGGGTTCAAAACATTCTGTAGCGCTCGCTACAGATGCTACTGTAGTGAGCGCTACAGTTATTCGTCAACTCGTGAGGTGCTTATGTCCACGTCCAACGCGAAGCCCCGAGATGCCGCGCGGGGGCGACGTCGGGGCTTCGATGAGAAGCAGGCGCTTGAGGCCGCGATGGACATGTTCTGGGAGCATGGCTACGAGGCGACCTCAGTCAGCCAGTTGTGCACTGGCATCGGAATCAACCCACCGAGCCTGTATGCGGCGTTCGGCAGCAAAGCGCAGTTGTTCATCAACGTCGTTGACCACTACGAACGCACGTTCTGGGATCCCGTGTGGGATACCTTCGATCAAGAACCTCGGGTGGTAGAAGCCTTCAAACGATTCTTCGAAGATTTTGTGGACGTGATAACGGCGCCAGGCCCCCACCTCGGGTGCTTGGTAGTCCATTCTGCGGTGAGTTTGGAAGACCGCGATAGTGACGTCGCACGCGCACTCGCAGCTATCGGAGACGACGGAGTGCGCCGTTTTCAAGGCAAGCTCGAGTTCGGTATCCAAGACGGCCAAATCCCAGAAGACACCGACACTCTGGCGCTGGCGCACGCTATTAATATGATCTCCGAGGGGCTCGCACTCCGAGCGCATGACGGCGTCCCGTCAGAGATGTTGCGAAGGCAAATGGCGGCAGGGCTGTGCATGATCCCGACAGTCGAATAGGCAATCAACCGTTCGGGGCCTGGCAGGCCACCAACAGGGCCCGTACCGTGTCCGCGGTAACATTGCCCATTCATCCCGCGCGATTCAGAGCCCCCCTGCGCGACTGCTGTATTCGGGCAGTCATCCCGCAACAATCCAACTAGTTCGGCTACCGGAAGAATTGCGGTTCCGCAGGCGGCAGGCCCGGACTCTGACAAAGAGGGCGACGATGGCCGCGACGTCATCGAACGGAACTTCACCACCTTCAAACAGGGCCGGGCCCGGACCGCCCGCTCCGACGAACTCGCCCTCACCTACTGCGGCTGAGCCGTAGTTCAAGCCATCAGCATCTGGCTGACAGCTCTAAGGAGATACGACCTAGTCGCTAGACAATATGAGGGGCAGCCCAGGGGCCAGTCGGGGCCGGCCACGAGGAAGCGCTGCGGGGTCTTCGTTCCGGGATGGCCAAGGACCTCTCCCACGCCCGCCAGCACCTGAACGCCATCCCGCTGCGCCACCGTGTCCGCTACGCCGAAAAACCAGATAGATGAGGGAACACAGCCGGTGGCTGCACCGCCAGCATTTTGTTGAACCGGCGCTGCAGTTCACCTACGACTCCGATGTCGAGTGTTAGGGCTGCTCGCCGGGCACCTGGCGCGCATCGACAAGCAGTCGCTGTCACGGCCACGGCATGCCGCTACGGTCCGGTGATTGATCCGTTGATGTGCCTGCGGGCATCCAGCTCACGACAGGGTTCGGGCTGGCCGTGGAGATCGGGGACCGGACTCGCTTCACCGGTTCCTCCATCGGGTCTTATCTTGGAATGGTTCCCATCGAAGACTCCTCCGGCCAGTCCAGGCGCCAGGGACCAATCACCAAGGCCGGGAACACCTATGCCCGCAAGCTCCTCATCGAAGCCGCCTGGCAGCACCGCCGCCCCTACGCCCGGCCCAGCGGACGGCTGCTGAGCCATTTCGATCCCGCCGCCCCGGCAACCCGCATCCGCGCCACAATTCCCGACCACACAGGGACCGTGGAATAGTTGCGGGATTCCGGATTTCTACAGCAAGTTGTCAGATTGTACGTAGGTGGTGACTTGAAAAGGTTTCGAAGGGAAATCCTGCGGTTGACTCTCGCACGACGAGTTCTGTTCCGATAAGTGTGTGGCGGGGGGATTCGCCGGCTATCCCTGCGAGGAGCAGCCGGACCATTTCGCGGGTGATGTCGTCAAAGCGCTGGCGCATGGTGGTCAGGGAAGGGCTTACGGCTGGGGCTATCGAGCTGTCGTCGAATCCGATAATGGCAATCTCTTGGGGGACCTTGATGCCGCGGTTGTTGAGTTCGTCGAGGGCGCCTGCGGCCATGAGGTCGTTGGCGACGAAGACAGCATCGATGGTGTTGCCCGAATCCAGAAGCCTAGCCATGGCGAGGGATCCGCTGGAACGCGTGTAATCGCCTTCGGCGGTGATTGGTGTGCTTTTGCCGATGGCTAGTTGGTAGCCAAAGAGGCGCAACTTGGCGCCGGCGATGTCGGCGGGGCCTGTGATGGTTGCTAGGGCTGACCGGCCGAGAGAGAGAAGATGTTCGGTTGCTCGGCGTGCGCCGTCGACTTCGTCTGAGGAGACGTAGCTGACGGTGTCGGGCACGCCGGCAGGTATGCCGCAGACAACCAATGGAACGTTGGCTGTCGAAAGTTGTTCGAGTATTCCGTATTCGTCGTGGGCGGAGACCAGAAACGCGCCATCGACTTTGTTCGAGTGGATCATCTCGATGGCGTTGGCCCGTTCTGTCGCTGTGCCTGCAATGAGCAGGCACAGCGACATCCCGGTTTTCTCGAGTACCGCTGCGATGCCCTCGATGATGACGGCAAAGTTGGGATCGGCGAAGAGGCGGCCTGCAGATTCGCAGAGCACCAGGGCGACCATGTTGCTGTGCTGCCGGCGGAGGTTTCGGGCGTGTCCGTTCACTCGGTAGTCGGTAGCTTTCACGGCGGCCTCAACCGCGCGGCGGGCTTCATCACTGACCCATGGCTTACCATTCATGACCCGTGAGACGGTGCCTCGCGAGACGCCTGCCGCTGCTGCGACGTCGTCAATCGTGGATCGCACGCGGGGTACGGGGTGGTTGATGGTCATGGGTCTATTTCCTACTTAGCGGCTGTTGGTTGGTCTTTGTATGCTGCGTCCATCTTTTTGAGCACGCTTTCAGGGGTGTCTTGGCCGCTGAACATGCCTTGGATGCCGGCGAACATGGCGGGCTGGACGGTAGTGCTCGGCCAAAGCTGGTCCGGCCACGTGGAGTACTTCTCGGTGCTGGCGTACTCGTTGACCAAGGCGGCTACCGGGCTGTCCTGCTTAAGGTCCCCTGGCATGGCTGCGGTGTCACCATAGGCGTTGGCGTATGCGATCTGTGTTTCGGGGGAGGCCAGCCATGCCATGAACTGCTTGGCTAGATCGGCGTTTTTCGACTTGGAATTGACGGCAAAGGACGGGCCTGTCGTTGCCGAGAGAAAGTTCTCGTCCTTGATGTCCGTGGCGGGGAAGGCGGCGTAAGACACTTGCAGGTCCTTGGGTCCTGTTTCCTTGATCGTGTTCGATTCAGCCGCGACGGTCACGGTAGCCAGGGTGTCACCCTTGCGGATGGCGTCCTGTACGGCGGAGTAGGGGGTGCCTGCCGGGGAGTCGTTGAAGCACTTGTTCTTCTCCATTTCGAGGTACTTATCCAAGGCAGTGCGCCATCCGGAATCGGAGAAGGACACAGAGCCTTCGGTCTGTTTCTTCACGAAGTCAGGGTCCTGCCCGTAGACCAGGGAAGCGGTTAGTGCGTACGGGATCAGCTGTGTGGTCCATGCGTCGGAGAGTCCAAGGCCGAAAGGTACCTTTCCTGCTGCGCGGGCGTCTGAGCAGAACTGGATAACTTCACTCCAGGTGCTGGGCTGCTTTAGGCCGAGCTTGTCCAGCTGGCCTTGGTTGTAGACGACGCCGATGGAAGAGAACGTCATGGGGACGGCTACCAGCTTGCCGTCGGAGGTCGACAATAGGGGCTTGGTGGACTCGGGTACCTCGGATGCCCAGGATTCTGCCGAGAGGTCAGCGAAGTAGCCGCGGCCGCCGGCGATGATGGGGCTGACGTTGTTGCCGTTGCCCGGGAAGACCTGAAGGATGTCGGGGGCGGTGCCGCCGGTGAGCTGGGTTCCCGTCACCTGCAGGTAGTTCTCGGGGGAGTCTCGGATTTCTACGGTGACGTCGGGGTGTTCCTTCTCGAAGGCTGCGACGATGGCCTTCATGGGGGCGCCGCCGTTGGTGCCGACTGTCAGTACGTTCTTTGACCCGGAACTGGTGCTGGTTGAACAGCCAACGAGCCCGGCTCCAAGGACGGCGGCACAAGCGCCCGCTGTCAGTACTTTACGGAATGTCGTGGATGACATGGTGCCTACTTTCAATGGTGGGTGATGCGAGTTGGGAGAGCAGAGGTTTACTTAAGCCCGGACGCGAAGCCCTTCATGATGAAGCGCTGCATCAGGAAGTACGCGATCAGGATGGGGATGACGGAAATGATCAAGGTGGAGAAGACCAGGGGCCAGTTGGCGCCGTACTGGCTGACGAAGGTGTAGACCGAGAGAGGGGCTGTTTGGGTTCCGCTGCCGCTGAGGTATAGAAGCGGGGTGAAGAAGTCGTTCCAGATCGCCAGCGCGGTGAGGATGCTAACGGTGCCTGTCACCGGGCGCAGGAGCGGGAACACCACGGCCTTGAACATCCACAACGGGCGGGCACCATCTATAACGGCTGCCTCTTCGTAATCCTTGGGAAGGTCCCTGAGGAACACCGAATAAAGAAAGACCGCGAAGGGAACGAACCCGGCCACGTTGATCAGGATGACGGCAATCGGTGAGCCGACAAGACCCAGCGAAGCGAAGGCCAGGTACAGGGGAACCAGAGCCAGCTGTCCGGGGAAGATGAAGCCGACCAACAGAAGGTAAAAAACGCCTTTCGACCACCGCTGGGTGCTCCGGGTTAGGGTGTACGCGGCAGTGGATGACACTGCGATGATGAGCACCACGGACACCGAGGTGATCATGAGGCTGTTCAGGATGCTGGGCCCCATCGCCGCCTGGGTCCAGGCGGTCCCGAAGTTTCCAAAGTTCAGCGGCCAGGTGAAGCCAAGGAACCCTGCTTCTCCGTTGGTGTCCCTGAGTGCCACTGAAGCCAGGATGACGAACGGTATGAAGAACACCACCGCGGCCAGGATGAGGCTGATCTCGAGAATCAGGCTACGCCAGGTGTAGCGGTTCATGCGAGGGCTCCCTTACGCTGGGTCAGCCGGAACTGGACGAAAGCAATGACGCCGACCAAGACGGTCAGGATCACGCCCTGGGCGAGGGCATTGGGATAGCGCAGGTAGGTAAACGCTGTCTTGTAAACGATGGTTGCCATCGTTTCGCTGGCCGACCCCGGTCCGCCTTCGGTCATGGAGAACACGGTGTCGAATTGTTTAAGGTTGCCGATGACGCTCAAGAGCATGTTCACCACGATGGATCCATTGATCAGCGGAATGACGATGCTGATTGTGCGGCGAATGGCACCGGCACCGTCGATCGCGGCGGCCTCAAGCGCTTCAGCCGGGACGGCCTGAAGGCCAGCCAGATAAATGACCATGGAATAGCCTGCGCCCTGCCAGATGATGGCGACGCAGATGGCGTAGATGACCAGATCCGGGTCGCCCAGCCAATCCTGCCGCAGGAATCCCAGGCCCATTCCTTCAAGGGCGGAGTTGAGTGAACCGCCGGGAGTGAGCAGGTACTTCCACAGGTAGCCGGCCACGATCGGGGTCAGCACGACAGGGAGGAAGAAGACCAGGCGGAGGATGTATTTGCTTTTGATTCGGGCGTTGAGCCCCAACGCCAGCAAAAGCCCGACGATGTTCTGGCCCAGGGTCACTACCAAGGTGAGAAGGAAGGTGTTGCCAATGGCGCGCATCGAGTTCGGATCAGCGAAGACGCTGCCGAAGTTAGCAACGCCGACCCAGTTCCAGGTTGTTCCGAATCCGTCCCAGTCGGTGAATGAGTACAACAGGCCTTGGATGTTGGGCAGGAACACCACTGCGACATACAGCAGCACTGCGGGCAAGACAAACCAGACCGGGGGCCGCAGTCCCATGGCCCTACGACGGCGGCGTGCTGCCTGAGCTGGCGCCCGGGTGGACGTTCCTGCGGTCTGGGGGGCGGTGACGGTCATGTGTTGACGTCTCCTCGGACGGCGGGCGAGGTAGTCACGGCGTCATCTCCTTCGATGCGGTATTGAACTAAAAACGTTCACAGCTTCTGGAACGATTCAAACTGTAGCCTTTGTCACTTATGCTGGTCAAGGCCCCATTTTCAGGCACCTTCCGACTGATAACGTTTTTAGGTAGGCTCTGACTTGAGTTCCCAATCCTCCAGATCCCCCACCACTGTGAAGGCCCCCGTGACTGATCTTTCTTCTCCCCTCGTCCTGCGGCATCGCCCGTGGGAAACGCCGCTGACCCGCCCGGCAATGTCCAATTCCGAGGACCGTCACCAGCGTGTGGCGATCACGTCCCGATACGTCGAAAGAGACGGACGGCCCTACATTCCGGTCTCTGGAGAGTTCCATTTCAGCCGTGTGCCGCGCCGTGAATGGGAGCGCCGGCTCCGGTTGTTGGTCTCCGGAGGCGTGAACACGGTGGCCGCGTACGTGATCTGGATCCACCACCAGCCGACTCCGGAAGATCCCCGGTTCGACGACAACCGTGACGTTGCCGCTTTCATCGAACTGTGCGGCTCACTGGGCCTTGATGTCGTGCTTCGGATTGGGCCGTGGTGTCATGGGGAGGTCCGTAACGGAGGCTTCCCTGATTGGGTGCAGGAAGCGCCGGTGGCCCACCGTACCGACGACCCCGGATACCTTGCGTTGGTTCGGCCCTGGTTGGCCGCTCTCGGAGCGCAGCTGTCATCGCGGTGTGGTCCCGACAGTCCGATCACCGGCATCCAGATCGAAAACGAGCTGTACGACCAGGCGGGCCATATCGCCACGCTCAAACATCTGGCCCGGAACGCGGGGCTCACCGCCCCGCTTTGGATGGCCACCGCCTGGGGCGGCGCTGAGCTGCCCGGCGATGAAGTCCTGCCTATGTTCGGCGGCTACGCGGACGGCTTCTGGGTTGCCCCGGATGCCCCGTGGGACTACACGTTCAGGGAGCATTTCTTCTTCTCGCACGTTTGGGACGACCCGGGAATCGGCGCGGACGTCCGCAAAACCGTCGGAGTTGCTTTCGAACCGGATCCCCGTTCCCCGTCAGAGGCGTTTCCCCCGGTTACCTGCGAACTCGGCGGCGGGATGGCTACCGCCTATCACCGAAGGCCTCTGCTGACTGGGGACCAGATCGCTGCCGTGGCGAACAACAAACTGGGAAACGGATCAGCCTGGCAGGGCTACTACATGTACGCAGGAGGCCTTAACCCGGCCCCGGACATGCAGGAAAGCCACGCCACGGGCTACCCCAATGACATGCCCCAGTTCGATTACGACTTCCATGCACCGGTCGGGGCCAGCGGCCAGACCGGTCCGGCGCACGCGCCGCTGCGACTGCAGCACGCATTCTTGTCCGCAGTCGGGGATCGCCTTGCCCAGATGCCTTCCACGCTCCCGGAAGTCCTGCCTTCGGGGGTTGACGACGCCCGCACGCTGCGTTGGGCCGTGCGGAGCAACGGGACAGCCGGCTTCGTGTTTGTCACCATGTGCCAGCCCCACGAGCCCCTCGACGACATCGCCAACGCCCAGTTCCAGATCGAACTGAAAGACCAGAACCTCGTGTTCCCCCAGGAACCTGTCACCATCCCGGCAGGAACACTTGCCCGTTGGCCATTCGGATTCGCCACGGCCGGACCTGAACTCCGGTGGGCGACCGCATCACTGGTTACCGTGCTGGAAGAACCAGGACAGGTCCAAACCGTCGTCCTCGCCGCTGAGAACAACGTCCCGGTCGAGCTGGCATTTGCCCCCGACACGGACATCTCTTCCACGGACGAACTCCGTTTCCTCGAGCCGGGCATTGTTCGGCTGCATAACGGGCGGACAATCCTGACCGCGGGAGGAGTCCGGTTCCTGGTACTTTCTTCCGACGATGCCGCCAAGACCTGGGTCCTCGACGTCGACGGTGCCCGACAGCTGCTGGTCAGCTCAGAGGAACTGACCATCGATGGATCGGATTTGATCGTTACGTCATACGGGGCCCGCAGCAGTGTCGAAGCCTTCGACCGCGCCGCTGGCCGGTTCGCCCCGCTGTCTGTCCCGCAGGGCTTGCAGCCCGAACGAGCCGAAACACAGCTCATCCGCCCCGCAATGGCTCCACTTTCGGAGTACGGCGAACAAGACGGACGCCCCTCGGCACCCGGGTTCGCCGAAATCGATGAGCGGGCAGCACGGTTCTCCCTTCAGATTCCTGACTGGGCCTCAGATCCGAGCGCGGACGCCGTGCTCGAAATCGAGTGGACAGGAGACGTGGCCGTGCTGAGCGTAGACGGGGTGAAGACTGCAGACCGCTTTGGTGATGGGTCCCTTTGGACAGTGAACCTGCGCGATGTAGCCCCCACCGGTGGATCTTTGGAAATCCAGATCCTGCCGCTGGCCGGGGACACCCGCGTCTGGCTCCCGGCCGGTGCCCGCACCGAACTACCTGGCGCAGAGCCGGCCGTAAGCGTCAGCGCGCGCCGCCGGACAGAACACCGCTTGCCCCTGCCCACCGCGGCGCTGGCGGGCGCACGATGATCTCCGCGTACGGGCTCAGGGCAGACGGCCGCCATAACCCCTTGGGTGTCAGCACGGCAACGCCTTTCCTTGCATGGCGGCTCCGCGGTACGGCCAGCACAGTTGAAGCCATAACTGTGCGGATTGACGCTACAGATGAGATTGTTCCGGAAGCGGGAACCCGGATCCTGAACCTTGTGCCTGGGACGACATCGGTGGAATGGCCTTTCGCGGCATTGTCTTCCCGGCAATCTGTGGTGTGGTCCGTGGGCGTGACCTTCGGTGGGCAAACCCGGTGGAGCGCGCCCGGGTGGATCGAAGCGCCATTGTGGAGCGATGACGAATGGGAAGCCGCGGCCATCACTCATCCGGCGTGGACCCCCACGGCGGACCCCAAACTGCGCACGGGTTTTCCGGAGCTCGCCACCGACATCGAGGTTCGTCAGGGACTCCGGAAAGCACGACTGTACATCACCGCCACTGGCGTTGTGGAACCGACCATCGACGGCATTCCGGCACTGCCGGCCGTCCTCGAACCCGGATATGCCCGACAGGATGGATCCACACCTGCCGTCGTCTGGGACCTCACAGAAGACTTGGCTCCCGGCTACCACCGCCTGGTCCTGAGCCTGGGTGGGGGAGCGGCATACGTGCCCCGGATCGATGGCCGCTACACCAAGTACTCCGACGACGGTACGTCCCTGCCCTCAGCCCGGGCGCGGCTGGAGCTGAGGTACGCCGATGGGAGCACAGACGTCGTTGCCACTGGCGAATCATGGCACTCACGTCTGGGACCAACCACCGTCGCCCACTGGTACGGCGGGGAGGACCACGACGGCACTACAGCGGGAGCCTGGTACCCCGGCTCGGCCAGGGTCGCGGCAATGCCGGTCTTCTGGCGCAGCGCACCGCCCGTGGTGCCCGGTGACCTGATTACACCGGTTGCAATAGATCGCACCGTCGACGGCCAGCGGTTGCTGGACCTGGGTGTCAACGTCGTCGGACGTCCGGTCATCCGGACCAGCACAACAAACCCCGGAACCACGGTGAGGGTAGCGCCGTCGGAACTCCTGGACGACCAGGGCCGGATCGATCAGTCCACCACGGGCACGCCGATCTGGGATTCGGTCGTCATCCACGCCGACACAACTGAGTGGAGACCTTCTTTCGTCTACCACGGAGGCCGCTACCTGGAAGTCACCGGACTGGACAGCGCCGAACCCGCAGATGCCGTTCAATTCGAAACGATGCGAGCCAACAACGAAGCCGTGCAAGCCTTCACGATCGAAGATTCTTTCCTGCAACGGTTGCACGACATCATCGACAGCGCAGTCCGCGGCAACATGTTCAACGTCTTCACAGACTGCCCCCACCGGGAAAAGCTGGGGTGGTTGGAGCAACTGCACTTCTGTTTCGACAACCTCGCTCGCGGCTACGACGTCCAGGCGCACCTGAAGGACACCGTCGGCCACATGGTCGCCGCGCAGACACCGGCAGGATTGATCCCCAACATCGCCCCTGAACAAGTCGTTTTTGACTTCTTTCCCTCCCGCGGCGACTACACGGCATTCCGAGACGACCCCAACTGGGGCCGCACCATCATCGAACTCCCCTGGAAGCTCTACAGCCACTACGGAGACCTCACTGCGGCACGCATCGCAGAACCGGCCATCGAACGCTACCTCGCCTACCTGCAGGACCGATCCACGGATGGACTGCTGGAGTACGGCCTCGGCGACTGGATCGAGATCGACGAATCCACCCCCGTAGCGCTCGTCGCCACATGGGGCTGGGCGCGAGCACTGGACACAGCGGCAAGACTTGCCGCAGCTCTCGGCGATGTTCCCGCCGCCCAGACGCGGCAGCGACGGGCTGATGAGGTCTGGGCAAGATGGCGGGAAGGGTTCTTCAACGAAGAATCCCGCCAGTGGGGAACAGGAAGCCAGGCTTGCCACGCTCTTGCCCTAGATTCACGCGCCTTACAACCAGGCGAAGAAACCCACGTGTTCAGCCAGCTGGTCGCCAGCATTGAGTCCGCCGGGCAATCCATCACCGTTGGCGAAATCGCCCTCCCGTCGCTGATCACCGCGCTTGCCGACCGGGGCCACGATGCCCTGATCTACAACCTGATCCGGCGGGAAGACGTAGCCGGCTACGGACACCAGATCGCCTCCGGTGCCACCTCGCTCACGGAATCATGGCAAGCCAACACCGCCACCGAGGGCGTCGCTTCCCAAAACCACTTCATGCTCAGCGCCATCGACGAATGGATCGTCGGCCGGGCCGGAGGACTGCGCAGGGACAGGGGCGATATCGGCTGGAGAAAAGTCGTCATCGACCCGGCACCTCTGTCGATACCGTCGGCATCTCTGCGCTTCGATTCACCGGCCGGACTTTTCGATATCCAATGGCACCGCAACGGGGGCGCCGTCGAGCTGACCTACGACGCTCCACCTCACGTCGAAATAACCTTCGGCCGGGACGTCAATGCCGCCCGGCGGTCGAGCGATGCCAGGAATCCGATCGGGCAGCCGGCATAGCAACCCGACCCATAGAAGCAAAGGAGTCCCCGTCCCGACAGAATCGGAACTGGGATTCCTTTGCGTGCTCGGTTGCTCTAGCCGGCGTTGGCCGCCGAAGAGGGCGTTCCGCTGTCATCCATGACCACAGCCACTGCCGAGAAAGCAGGAACGGCAACATCATGCACTGTCACGTTCCCAGCCTTCACCGCAGCACGGTTGGCATGCGTCGGCAGGTCACCGGTGTTCAACCCCGTATCGGCCGTGTAGACCCTTACGGTGACGTTCTTCGCGGTGTAACCGGTGGCCTCCAGTGTTGCATCAACTTCCTTGGGGGACGCCGTGTCATTGACCAGGATCACGCCCTTCTGGCCATGCACATTGGTGAAGGCAACGGCGTTGGTCAACCCACCGGCGGTGGTTGCCACGGTGGAAAATTCACCGTCACCGAGACCGGCGTCAACAGACATCAACCGGTAGGCGCGGGCTTGAGGCCAAAGGGCTGCTGAGTCGCCGTTCCAATCGTAGATCGCCTGATTGATGATGCAGCCAGGGCAATTCTCGACCGGATCCAGCTCGACGTTGCCCGGAACGGAGGACATGAAGCCCGCACCAGTGATGATCGGCTGGTTGGCGAGATTGATCAGAGTACTAGCAACAAAGGTTGTTGCTTGCCGTCCAACAACCTGCGGTGCCGTGGTGTCACCGAAGTAGTTATGGTTCCACTCGTTGAGATAAATGGGAATGCCGGCGTGACCGGTTGCCTCCAGAAGTGCCTTCAGCTCGGGGAGTTTGGCGTTGGCGACAACATCAGGGGAGTACACGTGGAAGGAGACGAACTGGATGTCGGTTGGCGACAGCCGGGGATCGCGCAGAATGGTCCCCATCGCTCCGAAGTCGCCGCCCTGCTTGTCGTCACCGTCGCCGCCGACGATGACACTCTGGTTCACCGAGCGGATCGCTTTGACCGTGTATAGGTATAGATCCGCGGCAGCGGACTGCTGGGAACGGTAGGGGCTTCCCGCGCGGGTAACCATCGGGGAAGTCATGGGCTCATTCAAGATGTCAATCTGGTCGATTGTGGCCGCATTGCGTTCAACTACCTTGCGGACTATGTCCTGCCAAATACTCCAATCTTTCGGGATCCCGCTGTTCGTTCCGCTAAACGTCAGCCAGGCGGGAGCCTGAAGGATGTTCATTTGGGTAGTGATTCCACGGGCCTTGGCCTGGTCCAGCCAGGAAAGGATGCTCCAGTCCCAATTGTCAGGGTTCTGCACTTCCCCAACGTTGCTCAGGTAGTCCTGAATGGTCATATTGGGGAATTTGTCGGTGAACAAACGGTCCATGTGAATGGTGCCTCGTTGAAGCTTCACACCCACCCGCTGGAACAGCGGGTACACCGCATCCTGATGCGCCCGGCTCGGCTCATTCGCCAATCCAAACAGTGACGGCTTCGCCGTCGGGTTAATGACCTGCGTGTAGTCGGCGTTTACCACGACGCTTTCGATGGCGGTAGCGCCGCTGTCTTCGGCAGGCGCTGGGACGGTGGACATCGCAGCTCCTGCCGCAGTGAGGACCGCGGCAACTGCGGCAGTCAGGGTTCCGGTTGATTTCACAGGAATTTTACTCCGATGTCGACGTTGAAAAAGAGACACATGTCTACTAAAAACGCTTGAGTTGAAGCTTCTCTGGATGTCAGCCACTTCACAGGGCATTGACAACGTTGGGCTGCAAGATGTCGGGTATAGGCTGAAAGCGGTTGCAGAATCGGGCCCGGTCTAGTGGTTGGTGTAGTGGGCTGATCGAAGGATGATGGATAAACGAAGGAGTTCCATGGAAGAGCGGGCGCTCACCAAGCCAAGGCCAAGAAGGCCTGGCCGGGCCGTGACGATCCAAGATGTCGCGCGGGTTGCCGGGGTCTCCAACGGCACTGTTTCGCGGGTAATCAACGGACATGACTGGGTAAGTGCCAAGACCCGCGCGGCCGTCCTGGAAGCTGTTGAATCCACTGGTTTCGTAGCAAGCGCCAGTGCAAGATCGCTCGTCAACAGCCGGACAGGACTCATTGCCTTCGTCCTGGGCGCCCCGCCGGTGCGCTTGTTCGAGGATCCGAACTACGCGGTCCTACTCCAAGTTGTTGGCGAGGAGCTGGCCAAACATGACTATGCTCCGATGCTCCTCACGGCCGCATCACCATCCGAGCGCGCCCGGGTGGCACGTTTCGTCAACGCAGGACACGTCGACGGCGTCATCCTCGTCTCTGTAGGAGAAGGGGAAAATGATGAGCTGACCGCGCTGCTGACGAATCACCGCATGCCGGCAATTGCCTGTGGGCATCCATTCTCCGGCGAGGACCCTCTGCCGTTCGTCGCCGCGGACGATGCTCCGGGAGCGCGGCAACTAGCACGCCACTTTGTCGCCCGGGGTTATCGCCAGACCGCCGTAATCGCCAGCCATCTCGAAACCAGCGGCACACAGTCGCGCGTCGCTGCCTTTACAGATGCGGCGCCCGGCCTCGTTCAGAAGGACCGGATCATTGATGCTGGCGAGTACTCACGCGCTGCCGGAAGAGCGGCAATGCAAAGGCTACTCACTAAACACCCCGGCATCGACTCAGTATTTGCAGCCTCTGACCTCCTCGCAGCGGGCGCTCTGGACGTCCTGCACGAGTCACGCATCCCCGTTCCAGGTCAGATCGCACTGGCCGGATTCGATGACTCAACCATTGCAGAGCAAACCAGCCCGCAACTGACAACTGTTCGACAATCACTCGCCGATGTCGCACGTCAGATGGTCGTTCAGTTGAAGATAGGCCTCGATGGAGGCGCCATGGCCTCCGTCACGGTGCCTACCTCCCTAGTAATCCGAGAATCTGCCTGAAAACTTGGACAAAACAAGCCTGCCCACGCAGTACGCATCGCCGCACTCTCGACGTTTGGGATCTTTGCTTCCCGGTAGGCTTGGTTTGTATGTCACACGGCACGGAATACTCCTCGTCAGAGTGTTTTTGCTCCAATGTTCGCGCATTGGCCGCTGCAGCCCAACGGATCGTAATTTAGGCATCATGTCTCAACTTCGCCGGCTGCTCGCGCGGCTCTTGTACCGGACCAGAAGCTAGCCCGACGAAGTCTCTGGGGATCGAGGGTGGCTATAGCGACTACCCAGCGGTGGACGGTCTATTTGCCACCGTCGGAGTACCAAGCGTCATGGTGTCCAGCACTACCCGGGCAGCTAGTTGACCGCCCCCAATGAACCCTCCATCCGATCGCTGCGTTGACAGTTTGACCGACAGGCCGCGACTTATGATCGGCAGTGAGTGTTCATAAATCGCCGCCCGCACTCCAGAGAGTACCTCGTCACCCAGGTACGCCATATCGCCGCCCAGGATGACGGTTCTCGGATTGTAGAAGTTGGCAGCGGAGGCAATGAGTTCGCCTGCCAGTGACGCATACTCGCGAACCCGGTCCAAGGTGGCCGGGTCACCCTGCCGAAGCCTGAGTCTCAGTGCCGCCATTCCGGATTCCTGATCCTTCTCATCCAGGAGGCCTAAATCCGCAAGCACTGAGCGTCGGGTAACTTTTTCCCCGAGGCATCCTCTGCGGCCGCAGGCACACAGTTTCACGGACCTGTTTCCAATTCTCTGATGCCCGATATCTCCCGCAACGCCGTCTGCACCCCGGTAGAGCTCACCATCGGCGCCTATGATTCCGGCTCCTATCCCTGTGGAGAGGTGAACGTAAATCATGGGACCAGCCCCCGGAGCAATCGTCGATTCGCAGATGGCACGTAGGTTGGCATCATTCTCCATGGTCACGGGAACATCAGCGTGGAGCACAATCTCATCCCGCAACTTCACGCCATCCCACCAGTAACCGGACCGCGACACGGACTCGGCAACATCGCGGAGCGCATCTACCGGAGAAGGAACACCAAGGACCAGCCAACGAAGGCCGTCATTTTGTCCAACGCTACTGAGCACTTCCTTTATGGAGGAAACAACGTGGCCAGTGGCATCCTGCACGGAGGCCATCGGCCGTGTGGGTACGGACTTTCGCGCCAGTATGGTTGAGCCCAAGTCCAATACGGCAATGTGCGCAGAGGTTGGGTCAAGCTCAACGACGGCCACCACGCCGGCCTTTTCGCCCAGTTTCAGACGCCGTGAGGGACGCCCACTGCCCCTGTTCAATTCGGCACTCTCAACGAGCCAACCTTGGGTGATCATCCGGTCTACGTATATGCCCACCGTCGATCTCGCCAAGCCCGTGATGCGAGCAATACCTGCGCGGCTGGTTGCTTGTCCTGTCACTACCGGTAAAAGAATCAAACCATTACTTCCTTCATGCCCAAGAATCTGCAAGTTTCGTCCTTTGTTCGATATCAAATTTATTCCGGCATCTGGTGAACAATCTTAGTTTCTTTCAATATTGAAAAGAAGCCAGTAAAAATCCCGCAGAGATACGAGCGGGCCGGATGGAACAAGGAAAATGATGAACATCGATAGGAACCGCATTGCCCTCAACCCTCTCCAGTACATGGCCACGGACGATGGCTGGATCGACCCCAGCATCGCCCCACCGTTGGAGCAGCAATTGGACTACATCGCCTCTCAAGGCTTCGAGTTCGTCCACTGCGCCGTGCCGGCGGGAATGTCCCCTGACACGTATCGCAAGAAACTTGAGAGCGCTGGGCTTGCTGCGGGACCGGGATACGTTGGACTCAGGTGGTCCAACGACCCCGAACTTCGCACGGAACACTTGCGGCGTAGTAAGGCCACAGCGGAGGCAAACGCTGCCGCAGGTAGCGAGCTGTCATTTCTCGCGCTGGGTATGGCCTTGGGCAGCGCACGCGTAGATCAGCATTCGGCTGTTGGGCATCAGTATTCCGATGACAGGATGAACATTATTGTCGACTACGTGGGAACCGCAGCTGAGGTTGTGACCGCAGCCGGGGTGGTTCCAGCCCTCCATCCCCACGTGGGGACCTGGATAGAAACAGAATCAGAGACGCGCTCCGTGCTCGATGCCATACCGTCCAGCCTGTTGAAGTTTGGTCCGGACACTGGCCATTTGGCGTGGGCAGGGGCTGATGTCACGTCAATCTTGGCTGATTATGCTGATCGGGTGGAAGGTGTCCATATTAAGGACCTCTTTATGGACGCGGCCAGGGACGCCAGGTCTGAAAAGCTTGATTACAAGAGCGCAGTCCAGAGAGTCCTATGGACGGAACCGGGCACCGGCGACACGGACTTCAACGAGATTTTCGGCGCCCTGCTTCCTGGATATTCGGGCTGGACTGTGATCGAGGTGGACAAGGGTAACCGTCCCACGGCTGAAGAAAGCATCAAAGTTTGCGGTGACTGGTTCAAATCACTGTCATGAGCCTTCCAGGACAACGCCGTGACCATTACGCGTGAGGGAGACCGAAGTGAACAATGAGCAATTAATTGCGTTGAGGCGAGAACTTCACAGGCACGCCGAACCAGCGTTCGCGGAAGTGGGCACTGCTGCCAGGGTAGAGGCGTCTCTTGCTGGGCTGCCCGTAAACATCACCTCAGGCGCCGCCGCCAGCAACCTCAGCCAGGTAGTTAACTTCCCTACGGCGGACACGATGGCCGCGTGGACGGACCTCGCCGTCGAATCGGGAATTGCGCCCGATAGGGCCGTCTACTTTCGCGATAACGGCACCGCCCTGGTCGTTGATCTTGCAGGTGATAGGGCCGGTCCACGCTGGGGCTTGAGGGTTGATATGGACGCTCTGCCCATGTTCGAGTCGGTTGCTGAGGGGCACTTTCCTGCTGACCAGGGTTTCGCTTCAAAAGTCGGTGCCATGCATGCTTGCGGTCACGACGTGCATACGAGTATTGGGGTTGGGCTGTTGCATCGGCTTTCCGACCAAGGTTTCCCGGGATCGCTCCGTGTACTTTTTCAACCCGCCGAAGAGGGCGTCCGCGGCGCTCAAACGATGATTGACGCAGGGGTTGTGGACGGAATTGACCACATGCTCGCGATTCACGTCGCAGGCGGAATGCCCTTCGGAGATGTTGTTGGAAGCTTCACGGGCGGGATGGCAACACGGAAGCTTCTGGTTAATTTCTCTGGCCGCGCCTCTCATGCAGCTGGAATGCCGGAAGCGGGAAGGAATGCACTGACTGCCGCCTCCACAGCAGCAATCGGGATAATGGGTATTCCCCGGTTCAGCACGGCGGATACCAGAGTCAATGTTGGCACCCTGAATGCAGGCGAGGGTGTAAACATTGTACCGGCTTCGGCAACCATGACCTGTGAGGCACGGGCAACCGACGACGACGTCGTTGAGGAGGTTACTTCAAGGATTCGGGAGATTGTCGCGGGAGCAAGCCTTGCCCAGGGGGTGGAGCACGAGGTTTCCGTCATGGGACAATCGGCCACAATCCGCCCGGATGAGCAGATGATCGACCTCGTCGTCGACGCTTTCGCCAAGCATCCCCAGGTCCAAACAATCCACAGGATGCAAACACTGGCTGGCAGCGATGACGCTAATCTCATGATCCGACGAGTTCAACAGCAAAACGGCATCGGGGCGTACCTCATGGTGGGCGCGGCCAGCCCTGGTCCTCATCACAGCGCCACTTTTGACGCGGATGAGAGAACCATTCCTTTGGCCGTGGACGTTCTGGAGGCACTCCTGCGAGCGTGACCCTCAGCGCGTGACACTGTCGCACAAAACTAGGGGTTCAACACAAAGTGCACGGGCCGGAAGCTGGTAGCGTCCGGCCCGTCTTTCTTACAGCTGCTTGCCCAGTGCTTAGTGGCCCTGGAACGCCTCCGCGAGCCACCACGAGCCGCCGTCGGATGCGATCTTTGCGTCGATCACGAGGGGCCGGTCCTGTGTCCCGGCTTCGTAGGCTGCGATCCAGGGTCGGATGGCTTCCAGGTCTGCCACGGTCCGGACGGTCACACCCTCAGCCCCGAATCCGCGGGCGATCGCGGCGATGTCCGTCTCCGGGAACACCACGGAGGCGAGATCCTGCTCGGAGTGTTCGGACGCGAAGTGGTGGACCTCGGCTCCGTAGGCGGCGTCGTTGTAGACGATGCACACCAAGGGCAGTTTCAGCCTGGCAGCCGTCTCCAGTTCGCTGATGCCCATCAGGAATCCGCCGTCTCCGGCACCCAGGACGGGCAGCCGGTGAGGCTGGGCGAGAGCGGCGCCGATAACTGTGTAGAGTCCGAGCCCGATTGCTTGGAAGGCTTGTGTGAAACAGAAACCGAACTCGTCCGGTACGGCGAGGTACTGGCTGGGGTAGCCCATGAAGTTCCCCGAATCGACGGCCACGATCCTCTCCGCCGGCAGCAACGAATCCAGTTCGCGGGTGAGGACGCGTGGATCAATGGAGGTCGACGTGGACAGGTCTTCGGTCTCCACGTCCCGCCACCGCGAGCCCTGCTTGATGGCCAAGGCGTTGGCTTCGGTGCGGTACTTCTCCGCAGGCTCCGGCTGTGCAAGGGCCAGCGCGGTCAGGGCATCTGGTGCGGTCAGCGCCGAATCACCCAGTACACCCAGCGTGATGGGCCGGTTGGCTCCCAGCGCTGAGTCTTCGACGTCGATCTGCACCACTGCGGTGCCGGCGGAGATCAGTCGTCCGTGCCGCATGGTCCACATGTTCAGCGCGCAACCCCAGCCCACTATCAGGTCCGCGCCGCTGATCAGCTCGGCTGTCAACGGTGAGGAGAAACCCCCGGAAATTCCCAGATTGTGGGAGTCGCCGTTGAACAGACCGCTGGCCACTGCCGAGGTCGCCACGAGCGCACCGGCGTGCCGTGCCAACTCCAGGATCTGGTCACGGGCCCCTCGCCCGCCGCGTCCGGCAACGAAGACGGGCCGCTCAGCGGCGGAAATCAGGGCCACCAGCTGCTCAACGGCGGCAGCGTCCGGGCGGAACTTCAACGGCTCAGGCACGACGACGGCACTCACCTCGTCCGCGGCGGCTCCACTTTGCACGTCCAACGGCAGGCTCAGGACCACGGTCCGTCGCTCGTTCACCGCAGTCCGGAACGCCCGTACGGTGTCGGCAATGGCTGTGGAGGGGGAGTGAATCCGCTCGGCCACAGCGCCCACGCTGCGGGCCAAACCGTCTTGATCGATCTTGAAGTTGGACCTGATCGCTGCAGCCTGGGTGTCGGCGGTCAGCACGATCATGGGGGTGCGGCTTTTCGCTGCTTCACCGATACCGGTGATGGCGTTGCTCAGCCCGCAGCCCTGATGAGTGGTGACCACTCCCACCTTCCCGGACATCCGCGAATACGCGTCAGCCATGGTCGCCGCGCCGCCCTCATGCCGGGCCGCGGTGAACGGGATGCCCTCGGCCATGAGCGTGCCGGTGACATCAAAGTTGCCGCTGCCCACCACCCCGAAAACATGCCCGACGCCGAGCTTCGCCAGCGTCCTGCCCACCAGCGCGGAAACCCGAACATGCTCGCTCATGCTGTTTCCACCGCGAGCTTGTCCACCGCATCCTTTTCCACCAGTGCGTACACGCGGCTGGGGCTGCCCGTGCCGCCGACAATGGGCAGCGGTGCCACCACCAACGTGGCGCCCGTGACGGGGAGCCGGTCCACGTTGCGCAGTGAGGTCACACCGTACTTGTCTGCGCCGAGCAGGAACGAATGGACGGGAAACATCGGATCCAGGGCGCCGGCCTGACCGGCATCGATGCCCACCGTTTCCACACCGAAACCGGAGATCGAGGCGTTTCCGGCGAGCCACTTGGCACCTGCCGCAGAGACCCCGGGAGTGTGGGGTCCGGCGTCGTCCGCGTTGACGAAGGCCGCAGCGTCAGCGCCGCGGGCCGCCCACCCGGTCCGGAAGATCACCCAGCAGTTGTCCGGGAACAACCCATGCTCAGACTGCCACTGCTCAAAATGCTCCGGCTCCAACAGGAAATCCGGATCCGCGGCAGCTTCAGCGGTTTTGTCGATCACCACCAGCGGCCCCACCAGCCGGTGCGGTTCAATCTGGTCCACGGACTTTCCGTCCTTGCCCGTGATCCAGTGAACCGGAGCATCCAGGTGCGTTCCGGCGTGTTCGCCCACCGTGACGTCGTTCCACGCCCAGGCCGGTCCGGCGTCGTCGAAATTACTCACGGGCGAAACGGACAACCCCACCGTGTTCGCGAACGGCTGCGGCAGATTCAGGATGGGGGTCTCGGAGCTGAGGGGCGTGGTGAGATCGATGATTTCCACTGAACCACTCGAAAGGGCTGCAGTGAGCCCGGCCAGAACAGACATTGTTCTCCTATCGCTTGCTTGGTTTAAGTGCTGCTTGAAGACGCGAAAGTGTTGACTTCAGGCGGTGGTGTCAAACACGGCGTCGAATACGCGGCCGTCATCGGTATTTTCAGGATCCGGGAGCTGGGCCGCCGCATACCACTCCCGAGAAGGCCATGCGCTGTCTGTCGCTACGTTGACCCAGTTCAGTCGTTCACTCGATTCGTGCTCCGGGCAGATGCCTTCGAATCGGGGACAGCCCGCTGTCACAGCGGTGACACCGCGGCCCAAGAGGCCGGCAATGACAAAGTGGCCGAGCATCGAGCACCCATCGGTTACGAGAAGTCGCATGCTTCTTGGGTCTCCAAGGAAGTCGTCCTCATGTGGCTTGGAGTCCGGCTCGGTGAAGATCGAGCGTTCGGTTGCGGGGCGAGCGACGACCACGCCGCGTCCGGCTGCATCGAGGCGCAGTTCCATGACCACCGCCTCACCCGCCACGCAGCCTGGCAAAAGATGAGCCACGATGGAGGGGCCCTCCACTGAGGCCACACTCCCAACAGTCCATGGCAGTCTTTTCTGAAAGTATGGTTCGTTGCTCGCGTGAATTGTGGTTTTCGCGGATAGAAGGCCTCGACGATCGGCGTCTTCCCAGACTAGTTCAGTGCCAAGGCAACTATGACAGGCGTCCCGGGGAGGGTACTGGAGGTTGCTGCAGTCCTTGCATCGCTGAAGGATGAACCGCCCAGTCGCGGCCCCTCGGACCAGGCCTGCAGCTGCCGTGCTGCGGGCACGTGGTGGGCGCGACCTGCTGAATGTCGTCATGAGTTGCTCCCCGACAGGATGGCGGCCGCAGAACAGAGGCCGCGGTCGTAATTGATCATGCCGAAACCTGAAACCAAGCCGATGCCTTTCCGAACGTGGACTGGGCTTGGTGCGCAGTCAGTAAGCTGGCGGATTGCTTCCACCAGTCCCAAATGCCCTCCGGCCGCGCCGGCCTGCCCTGTCGAGAGTTGTCCGCCCGAGGTGTTGTGGGGGAAGGTGCCGTTGACGCCAAATTCATGGTCCCGCACAAAGTCCGGTCCTTCCCCTTTGGCGCAGAAACCGAGGTCCTCAAATTGGAGCATCGAGATGACGGGGTAGTCATCGTAGGTCTGAACGAAATCTGTATCCGCTGGTGTAACACCGGCGCTGGACCACAGCTCAGCGGCGTCCACTGACCAGCCACCCCTGTGTTGGACCGCGTCTTCGGAGAATGCGTTGTGGCGTTCAATAGTGCCCATGATGCGCGCGAAGGGGATATCCAAGTCCTGGACCATGTCATCCCGCATCACGAGGAATGCCTCAGCGCCCGCACACGGCATGACACAGTCGAAAAGCCGGAGAGGATCCGATATGGGCCGGGCATCGAGGTAGTTTCGCATCGTCAGTGGCTTCTGAAGCAGAGCCCACGGCGTAGCGGAAGCATTCGCCCTCTGCGAGACAGCCAGTTTTCCAAAGTCCTCGGCCGTCGCACCATAGGTTCGCATGTAGTAGTCCGTGAGCAGGGCGAAATTCGCATTGGGGCCAGCGCCCCCGTAGGGATAGGAAGCGTCCTGGGCGAACCTGCTGAAGCTGGTCACCAGGCTCCGGAAAGACCCCGGACGATTCGTATCGGCGGCGATGCAAGCAACCACGCTGGCATCGCCTGTTTGGACAGCCCTGGCGGCCCTTCGCAGTGCCACCACACCCGAAGCTCCCCCCAAAGCGATCCCGTCCAGCCAGCGCGGGGAAAGGCCCAGATGCTGCGTGATGCTGACGGGATTATCGGGGGCAAGGGTGAAGCTTGACAGGGCAAGCCCGTCAATCTGCTGCTTCGCTAGTCCGGAGCCGTCCAACAGCATCTTGAGTGCTCTAGCGATCCACCAGTGTGCGGAGTTATCCGAAAATCTCTCGTACGGCACCGTGACCGGCACTGCGACGGCGACGCCATCGTACTTCATTCGCGGGGAAGACATTGCTGCAACTTTCTTAGATGGGGAATTGGTTCCCGACTTTTGGTCGTCAACGTTTGACGATGTACCCGTTCTGTTCCCTGTCCCAGGTGGTCGGGGTAATCCCGGATTCGCGCAGCTGGAATTTCTTGATCTTGCCGTTCTCGGTAACAGGCAGTGACTCGACAAAGTCGACATAGCGCGGAACGGAGAAGTAGGAGATCAACTGCTGGCAGTGATCCAACAATTCCTCGGCAGACAGGCGCGCGTTGTCACGAAGAACCACCGCGCACATGACGTCGTCTTCTGCGAGCTCCGACTGGACGGGGAAAACTGCGGCCGTCTTCACTGCAGGGTGAAGGGCTATGGCCTGCTCAACTTCGTAGGAGGAGATATTCTCACCTCGGCGGCGGATGGCGTCCTTGATCCTATCGACGAATCGGAAGTATCCGTCCTCATCGCAGATGACCCGGTCGCCGGTATGCAGCCAGAGGTTTCGCCACGCTTCGACCGTTTTGTCCGGCATCGCGAAGTATCCGGTGGCGAACGCAAAGGGATCCTCGGCCCGGAGAATCAATTCACCGGGCACGCCTGGTTGAAGCTCGTTGTCGAGTTCGTCGACGACTTTTGCGTAGAAGCCGGGCCGGACTTTTCCCATGGTTCCTAACCGCTTTTGGCTGGACGGCGATCCAATGACGAAGTTGGTCTCCGTGGATGCGAAACCATCTATGAGCTCCACCCCGAATCTGCTGGCAAATGCGGTGGCTGCCGCAGCCGGCACGCCTGGTGCGAGGACTGTGCGCAGATGGTGTTTTCTGTCCCGGTCCGTGGAGGGGGTCGATAGCAAAATCGGAACCATTGCGCCCAGGAGGTACGTCACCGTTGCTTTGCTGTTTCGCAGGGATTCGAGGAATCCGGATGCTGAGAACCGTTTCTTGACGACGAGTGTGGAACCGGTGATCAGCGCCTGGAAGAAGGCGCTCAATGCATTTACATGAAAGAGCGGGAGGGTCGTCAGTAGCACGTCCCCTTCCTCCAGTTCCAGGACCTTGGCACTATTCGCGGCCCACCAAAAGTACTGGGCATGGGGGCAGAGAACGCCCTTGGACAGGCCAGTTGTCCCGGAGGTGTACAGGATGGCCAACGGTTCATCAGGCCGTATATCGGACAGCCCGGAAACAGGTTGCTCCGGGATCGTCCACCGTGCTGTCTCAAGCGACGTGTCCGGCGCTTGGTGATCCCCGTCGCTGGGAATGGTGAGGATGCGCTCAAGCTTCGTGGCGGTGATGGAAACCGCCGTCAGCCGGTCGAGAAACTCTGATTCGCTGATAAGAAGGCGGGCTTCGGAATTTCCTAGAATATGTTGAAGTTGTGCCCCCTTGGACGCTGTGTTCAAGGGGACTGCGATGGCGCCCAGCCAGGCTGCTCCCAGAAAAGCTTCGAGGAATTCGGGACGATTTCCGCAGAAAAGTGCGATGCGATCACCCTTCTTAACGCCTGCGAATTCAAGGGCTGCGGCCCCACGTTGGGCCAGTGAGACTGCTTGGTTGAAGGAAACGTCTGCAGCGTCGAAGGAGCACAATGCTCGTTCGCCATAGAGGGCTGCTTGGGCCATGAGCATGGCGGGTACTGTGCGGTCTCCGGGTGGAAACGCGTCGGCCAAGCCGATCCACGGTTCACCGCCAGCCCTTTTCAGCTCTGATGTCATCGTCTGGCCTGTTTCGTGGTCCTGTGTTTGTGGTTCCAGAGGTTTCATTGCTCATACCTTTTAGTCGTTGCTGCGCCTGCGATATCGATGTATCGGGCTGGTTCTAGGGGCTTTTGGGCAGGAAGGAGCTCGCGGCAGGGTGCCAACTTAGGGAGGTTACTGGTCCGGGCCGCTATTGGTGGCGGGAACCTAAGGGATCAGTGCTTTGTGTTTCACGAGGCGTTCCCGTCAGCGAAGGATATCTTCATTTCATGGACCAGGTCCGGGGAACTAAACAGTTGTACTGCTGTCATGGCCAGGACCAAAGCACCGTCCAGAACGGCCCGATCTCCCTGGGAGCTGCCCGCAAGAGCTGAAGCTTCCCGGCTGTGGAGCCCAATCCCAGTCTCCAGTTCGATGACGGGGTGTATTGACGGTATGAGTTGGCTGACGTTTCCCATGTCTGTAGACCCCGGCAAAACTTCAGTGAGTGGTGGCTGGGGTGTCCGGCCCACTCGAACAAAGTTTGATTCGACCAAACGTGCAAGGACGGTATTCGGCTTCATAGCGGCATACGGGGGCGCCGACGACGTGATGTCGACTGTTGCTCCCGTGGCCAAAGCCGCTCCCTTGGCGCAGTTGGTCACCCGGGGAATGAGGTTTTCCATGAGGAGTTTGGTGTCCGGAGCTCGGACGAATACGCGGATGGAAGCAGTTTCGGGAATGATGTTGGGCACATCACCACCATGGGTGACGATCGCGTGCACCCGGACGTCCGAGGGCAATTGTTGACGCAGCAAACCTATGGCTGTGAGAGTCAGCACGGATGCGTCAAGAGCGTTAATACCTTTTTCCGGGCTTACCGCTGCGTGTGCGGCCTTGCCTCGGAAGTTGAAGTCCAGCATGGAACGGGCCAGCGTGGTCATGGCAGACAACGTGTAGCCCTCCGGATGGATCAACATCGCAGCATCGATACCGTCCAAGCACTGACTGTCCAGGAGCAGGGCTTTCCCACCTCCGCCCTCCTCGCCGGGGCTACCGATGACGACTATCCGGCCTGTCCATTCCGGGTTTTGCGTCAACCAGTTCTTCGTGAGCAACGCTGCGCCAATTCCGGCTGCGGCGACTATGTTGTGTCCGCAACCGTGCCCGATCTCTTCCAAGGCGTCGTACTCGCAGAAGAACGCAAGCGTGGGGCCCCCTTCACCGGTTGTGTACTCTGCACGGAAGGCCGTCGGCAGGTCAGCCAGGTTCTGCGTGACCAGGAAGCCCTCCGAGTTGAGCTTATCCACCAAGAGTTTCGAGGCAAAGTACTCCTCAAACCTCGTCTCAGGATGGGCATGAATAGCATGACTTATGTCCAGCAGTACATCCCCGATTTCCTCGAGTTCAGCACGCAGAAGGCTTTCGTCGCTGTGGCCGAAGCGTGGTGCGACCCCGTAGACGTTGAATGCGTTGATCATGCGATTGCTCGATTCTCGTGCGACGTTGGCTCCGTGATTCCAGGATCGATGGAAAATCCGGGGGTACCAGGAACTGCCCTGAGCAACGACTGAGTGTAAGGATGCTGAGGGCTACTGAATAGCTCCGACGTGCGGCTATGTTCCACCACCCGGCCTTGGTACATGACGGCCACCTCATCGCTGACCTGCCGAACCACCGCGAGATTGTGGGAAATAAAGATCATTGTCAGGTTCAGATCCCGCCGCAGGTTTGCGATCAGGCCGAGTATCTCGGCTTGGACTGATACGTCGAGGGCCGATGTGATTTCATCCGCGATCACTACGGTGGGCTCGGGAATCAGGCCACGTGCAATGGCGACGCGTTGCCGTTGCCCCCCGGAAAATTCATGCGGGTACCGGTTCATCGCTTCGGCGGGCATTTTGACTCGCTCCAGCCATTCGGCGATGACACCGCGGTGCTTTTTCACGTTTGCATGGCGGGGGTCCAAGGCTTCGGCCAGGGCTTCACCGATAGTGTGCCGTGGGTTGAGGGAGGAGAAGGGATCTTGTGGAATCATCTGCAGGACCTTCCTCCTGAGTTTCAGGCGTTCAGCGCCGCGCACGGACGAGACATTGACTCCGTCGATCATCACAGTCCCGCGGGATGGCGTGAGAGTCCCAACCAAGGTCTTGGCAAGCGTCGATTTGCCTGATCCTGACTCACCTACGACACCCACCGTGCACCCAGCGGAAACGTTTAGGGAGACCCCGTGAAGAACTTGGACCGAGTTCCGTCCCCAGCCATATTTCACATCGAGGTCCTTGATTTGGATGACATCCTGGGCTTCAGACATGGAGTACTCCCTCGGTAGAGTCTGTAGAGACTGAGGCGGCGCGCTGGCGTAGAGGCAATGGATCGCTCATGTCCGGCGTTGCAGCCAACAGGGCTTTGGTGTATTCATGCTGAACCTGTTCCTCAGTGAGGTTGGAGGCATCGATTGTTTCTACGATCTTGCCGCGATACATGACGAGAACCCGGTCGCAGAGGGCTCGAACGACACCTATGTCGTGGGAAATGAACATCATGGAGGTCTTGTAGTCCCTGTTGATGCGCTTGAGCTCCCGGAGAATGTCAGCCTGCACAGTGACGTCCAGGGCCGTGGTGGGTTCGTCAGCGATGATCAAGCGGGGTTCATTTGACAGAGCGGCGGCGATCATCGCCCGCTGCCGCATGCCACCTGACAGCTCATGGGGGTGCTGCTTCATCCGCAGCTCAGGCTGTGTCATTCTGACCATGCGGAGTGATTCAAGAATCCGCTGGCGGGCCTTCGCCTTAGTCCAATTCTTGTGCGTTGTCAGTACCTCGGTGAGTTGCGTCCCCATGCGCAGGGAGGGGTTGAATGTTGATCCTGGGTCTTGGTAGACCAGTGCAACAGTCTCAGCCATGCGACGTGCGGGCACTGCTCCAAGGAGGTCCAGGCCATCAACAGTTAACTTCGACGCCTGCGAGGAGAGACCGTCCGGGAGCAGTCTTGCCAGTGCCATGGCAGTCAAGGTTTTGCCTGAGCCGCTTTCACCCACGATCCCGAGAATCTCACCCTCTTTGATCCCCAAAGAAACACCCTTGACCAAGGGCACCCCGCCTGCGGAGATCTGCAGGTCTTTAATCGTGGCCACGAAACCACCGTCGGCGTCCTGCGGCGGGACGCTTCCGCTGGGCACGGTCAGTGCAGGCGCACGCTTGGTAGAGGAGCGCGGATTAGCCATGGCGGCAAGACCGTCGCCTATGAGGATCGCTGCGATGCCCGTGATGATGATCAGGGAGGCCGGCCCCACCATTTGATAAGGGCGGCCCGCCAGAAGCGATGGAAGTGCTTCGTTGAGGAGCTTGCCCCAGTCGTACGCTGGTGACTGCACGCCCAGGCCTACGAACGAAAGTGCAGAGATTGCCGTGAGCGACTGTGCAAAGGTCGATGCGGCAAGAACCAGCAGGGGCTCGGCCATATTCGGCAGCATGTGCTTCAACACGATGCGCGTGTTCTTGACTCCGAGCAGGCGTGCGGTGGTGATGTAGTCCTGCTGGGACACCTTAGCCGCCAGGTTGCCGGTGAGACGTGCGAAGTAGGGGATGCCGGCAATGCCGATTGCCACGACGGCGGAGGAGCCTCCTGCCCCCAGGACCGCGGCCACGACGAGTGCCAAAAGCAGGGCGGGAAAGGCCACCATGCCGTCGATCACTCTCAGGCAGACCTCCCGGGTTCGGCCTCTCATGAGCCAGACGCCGGTACCCAGCAGTACGCCTGCCACGACAGCGATCGCTGTGGCACCGATGGTCATGAGCAGAGTCAACCGGGTCGCGACAAGACTGCGGAGCAGCATGTCATGCCCGGCGGTGTCAGTCCCCAGCCAATGTTCCGCCGAGGGTATCTGTCGTGTTCCGGATTCTTCCGCGGCACTTCCGAAGGCGATAGGCGCAACGACGGCGATCACGACTATTGCCAGGAAGAGCAGCAGGCCGGAAACCAGCCCTGCGTTCCATGTACTGCGTGTGCTATGCGTTTGCATGGCTACCTCCAAGATTTCGGGAGTCAATGAGGCCAAGCACGACGTCCACCAGCAAATTGATCGCTGCTGCAATCATGCCGATGACTATGACCATGCCTTGGACGACCGGATAGTCGCGGTCAAGAATTGCTTTAATGATTCCCGTGCCAAGGCCCGGGAGTGCGAATACGGATTCGATAACAATGGCTCCGCCTATCATTCCGCTGAAGATCAGCCCGCTCAGCGTGAGAGTCGTGGTGAGCAAATTGGGAAGCGCCCACTTCACGTACTGCTTGGACGCCGGAAGTCGCCATCCTCGCGCTGTCCGCATGTAGTCGTTTTCCAGGACGACTGCAGTTTCGCGTCTCACCACTCGGGAGACGGTGCAAATCGGGCCTATGACGAGTGCGGCCACCGGGAGCACGAAGGATTCAGCCACCATTCTGGTGGAGTAAGCGGGTGGAAGCACCGGGAAAATTCCAATGCCCAAAGCGAAGAGAATCACAAGGAGGGTAGCTACGATGTATCCCGGGATGGAATCCAGGAAACCCGTGATTACACCGAACCCGGTATCCAACCAGCTTCGCCTGCCGGACCGGGTGAGCAGGCCCACCGTCATGCCCAGCGGGACGGCGATCAATAGGACTGTCACTATGCCTGCGACTGCAATGGTTGCTGTGAAGGGCAAACGGCTCAAAATGACGGTGGACACAGGCTGGCGGTATATGAATGATGTTCCCAGATCACCGGACAGCACTTGGCCGATGTAAGTCATGAACTGCTGACCGAGGGGAAGGTCGAGGCCAAGTTCCTGGCGAACGCGCTCAACGTCGGCAAGGTCGGCGTTGGCCCCGGCGATGGCGAATGCGGGGTCGCCAGGAATGAGTTGGACGATCAGGAAGGACACCACCACCAAAGCGAGGAACGTGACGATAAGGCTCGCTCCGCGCCGGATGGCGAAGGACAGCCAAGGATGCATTGCCCTGGTAGGTCTCTGCACAGCGTTGGGCGGTGGAAATGCTTCGAGGGCAACGCCCTCTGAAGTTTGTACCCCCCGGTTTGTGAATTCAGTCATCTCAAAGCCGCTTTCAAACTGGGACGGAACTGCTAATTACTGATCCGGATCGTGGCGGGGTCCATGTACTCGCCAAATTGGCGAATGCTGAATCCTTTGGCTGCGACGGTGGCGAACGGCAGCGTGGCCAGGGGTACAGCGTCGACACGCTCCAGGAACGAGGCCTGCGCCCTCTTGAACGCGGCGCACTGTTCGTCTGCATCAACGGCATTCATGCCTGCAGTGAGGGCGGCATAGCCTTCGTCGTTGACGGCACCGGTTTTGTTGCGACCGCCCGACTCAGCAGGGGGGCCCATCACCCGGAGCAAAGAAGAAGGCAGTGTGCCCATCAGGTTGTTGTCGCCTTGGACGTTGATATCCCAATCCGTGCCGCCCTTGCCGGTCAGCGCGGACCATGCACCATTGTCCAAAGACTTAACATCCACGTCGGCCCCTGCCTTGCGGAGGGCTTCGGCTACGTACTCGTTTCCTTCTGTCAGGAAGGTAGTGCCGACGATGCGGATCTTGACTCCGGCCAGTACCTTGGCAGCGGCCCCAGGGTCAAGAGGCGTGATCAGGGACGTGTCCGTGTTGACGCACTTGATGTTTTCCGATCCGACAGACAGGATCGGCTTTCCCCTCGAGTCGCTGATGATATCGCTGAAGGCCTTTGGGTCGATCGCTTGGGCAACTGCCTTCCGAAGGTCCGGCCTGTTGGCAAACGCGGTGCCCGGGCGTTCGTTGAAAAGTATGTACGTGGTGTTGTTCGCGGCGCTTTGCTGGGTAAATCCATCGTTGTCTTTAAATCGGGCAACGTTTTCGTCGGCTACACCTCCGATGTCCAAGCTTCCAGCGAGCAACTGGGTGGCGATTGTGGAGTACTCGCTAATAGGCGTGAAGACCAGGTTCTTAGCCGGATTGCCCTCCAGGGGTTTGCTGAACGTGGGCCATGCGCTGTAGTCGTCCCGGAGTGCGAATTCGTATTTAACGGCCGGCTGGGCAGACTGCAGGGTGTAAGGCCCAGAGAAGGCGCCCTGCACCGTACCAGCGGACAAGCCCTTGAGGTCAGCGAGACCGGCCGGGCAAACGATGGCTGATTGCGGCAGAGCCAGTCCTGTGAGGAAGTCAGACCATCCGGCAGACAACGTCACCTTGACCGTGCCGGCGGCGTCGTCGGCGGCGAAGGTAGCTTTGGCGGCTCCAAATGCGAGGGACCGGCCGGACGAGCCGGTCTCCGGCGATGCGAATCGGCCGAGGGAAGCCGCGACTGCAGTCGGCGTGATGGATGTACCGTCGGCACACTTCGCATCTCCCCGGATCTGGAGCGTGTAGTTGGACGCATCGACGGCCTCCCACTTGCTGGCCAGCCCCGCGACCAACGCTCCACCCTCGTCCTTGCGAAGGAGAGTGTCGAAAAGCAGCGGAGCGACTGTGTAGTCGTCGGCACCTCGTGCAAGGGTGGGGTCGAAAGATGAGGGATCAGTGGTGAGAGACATGTTCACGGTGTCTGTCACGGCGGAGGCGCCGCTATTGGTGCCGCCACTGCAGCCGGAAACCACGAAGACGGCCGCGGTAATGGCGGCGACTGAAAGATACGCGCGGTGGTGCATTCGATCTCCTAGATGGGGTACTTAGGCCGAAGCCCAAGGAATGTGCTTTCAAGCCTAGGTGAGCCGCCACGTAGGGGGTGTTTTATGTCACAGACGTGCAAGATATTGCTATTAATAGCAGTCTTAGCGCATGATTCTGTTTATGGCAGACGCTCTGGATTTTCAAATTATTCACGCACTGCAGATCCACCCTCGAGTTTCGTGGGCTCAGCTCAGCAAGGTGCTGGCGGTGGATGCTTCCACGATCTCCCGGCGGTGGAGCGCTTTGATTTCCGAACGACGGGCGTGGATGACGTGCTATGAAAGTGGTGCGCCAAAGACGCGGAATGGGGGTGTCTCCGCGCTCGTTGAGGTTCGCTGCGTGTCGGGCCGTCGCAGTGAGGTTATCGAGGAACTGGCTGACAAGCCCCCGATCTTCAGTGTCAATTGCACGTCTGGATCGCGGGATTTGTTCGTGCTGATCTCGACTCCCAGTCTTGTCGAGACAGATCTCTACGTTGATGAGCACATAGCGTCAATCCCAGGGATAATTGCCACCCAGACCCACTACCTGCGCAAGGTGTTCTTCGAAGGTTCCAGCTGGCGCCTTCAGGCGCTTAGCCCTGCCCAGGTGAAGGCCCTCGAGAATTTGAGGCCCCCGGCGAAGGACGTGGAACGCAAAGCGTCCTACCAGGAGATCATTAGGGCGCTGCGTACCGATGCCCGACGAACAGCGGCCGAGGTCCAAGCCGAGACGGGCAGGTCAATTGCTGTGGTAGCGAGGGACATTGACGCGGTGCTTTCCGCCGACTGGGTTCGTTGGCAGGTGGATTTCGCGCAGCAGTTGATGGGTTGGTCTGCGGCGGCCGTGTTGTGGCTGAACGTCAACAGGACAGACCAAGACCGGGTGGTGGATTCCCTGACTAGATTGAATCAGGCCAGGTTCTGCGCCTTGGTGACAGGGCAGGCAAACCTGGCCGTCCTTCTGTGGCTTCATGACCTGGAAGAGTTGGACAACATCGAGCACCGGATTACGTCTGCGTATCCTCACATCGAAATCCATGACCGGTGGATCGTTCCCAGGATCGCGAAGAGACTGGGTCATATTCTCGACGTCGACAGCAGTCACCGGCGGTTTGTGCCATTGGATGGAAACGAGAACGTTCTGGAGGTTTGATCTGCCAGTACGCGCCGTGTGAAGCAAACAATAAGTGGCGCCAAACTACCGTTCTCACGGCAATTCGCCGAGCAAGTTAGGAGCCGCGGCCCCCCAAATCGCGGCCATTGGCTCTTCCCTTTTTGGGCCTACAACTACTCATGCGTGTGGTGGCCATAGCGACATGACGCGGATTCTGAAGTGCTCTGCATGTGCAGGGCCATTCGGAGGTGAGAGTTCGGTGGCCACGATCGGCCGAGTGCCATCAAATGGGTCCTGGCCGTGTCATCGAAGCGCACTGCGAAATCAAGCGGGACGCGCGCCCGACGCAGATGACCGCTCCCAGTGGTGACTCCAGAAGATTGCAGCTCACGCGGACATCAGCCGAGCACGTCGACCCGGACCAGCCCACCGATAAGCGCCCATACGTGGTGCCGCAGCGGGGCAAAGGTGGCTTGGTTACAGCGACTTCAGAAGTCGAGGCTCCTGGATGACCCAGTACGAAATACATAAGACTCGCTCTCAGTCAGCTAGTTGATCACTTTGTCGGTGACGAGTCCCGCGACAAGAATTCCTGATCGAATGGTGCTCTTCAATGGAGTCAGTTCGGGTTCACGCCTCAGTCTTTGCTGCTGAAGGCGGCGTCGAAGCTGGTTTGTGAGGCGGGGAAGTCGAATTTCTTGAGGGCCGCGAGGGCTTCGGGGGCGCCGTGGAGGCGGTCCATGCCGGCGTCTTCCCATTCCACGGAGATGGGCCCGTTGTAGCCGATCGCGGTCAGGGCGCGGAAGGAGGATTCCCAGGGCACGTCGCCGCGTCCGGCGGAGACGAAGTCCCAGCCGCGGCGGGGGTCGCCCCAGGGCAGGTGGGAGCCCATGACGGTGTTCCGGCCTGTGGGGCGGAGCTTGGTGTCTTTGCAGTCCACGTGGTAAATCCGGTCCTTGAAGTCCCAGATGAAGGACACGGGGTCGATGCCCTGCCACATGAAGTGGGAGGGGTCCCAGTTCAGGCCGAACGCGGTCCGGTGACCGATCGCTTCGAGGGTCCGGACGGTGGTCCAGTAGTCGTAGGCGATCTCGGAGGGGTGGACTTCGTGGGCGAAACGGACCCCGCATTCATCGAAGACGTCCAGGATGGGGTTCCAGCGGTCGGCGAAGTCCTGGTAACCGGCGTCGATGACCTTCTCCGGGACGGGCGGGAACATGGCGACGTACTGCCAGATGGAGGAGCCGGTGAAGCCGACGACGGTGTCCACCCCGAGTGCCTTGGCGAGGCGGGCGGTGTGTTTCATTTCCTCGGCGGCGCGCTGGCGGACGCCTTCGGGTTCGCCGTCGCCCCAGACGCGTGAGCCGACGATGGCTTCGTGGCGGAAGTCGATGGGGTCATCGCAGACGGCTTGGCCCTTGAGGTGGTTGGAGATGGCCCAGACTTTGAGGTTGTACTTTTCCAGGATGGCGAGTTTGGATTCGACGTAGCCGGGTTCGTCCCAGCGCCAGGCGTCCAGGTGGTCTCCGGAGACGGCGATTTCCAGGCCGTCGTAGCCCCAGCCCGAGGCTAGGCGCGCGACTTCCTCGAAGGGGAGGTCGGCCCACTGGCCGGTGAACAAGGTGTACGGGCGGGACATGGTTAGGCGCCTTCCGAGACGAGGGTCTTGTTTTCGACGGCGGTGATGGTGCTCTTGTTCTTGGCTGAGGCCTCCACAGCATCGAGGACGCGTTGGACCTGAAGCCCGTCTTCGAACGACGGCGACGGCGCCTCACCGGCCGCGACGGCGGTGAGGAAGTCCCGGATCTGGTGGGTGAAGGTGTGTTCCCAGCCGATGATGTGACCCTGCGGCCACCACGCTTCCAAATATGGGTGTTCGGGTTCGTTGACCAGGATTCGTCGGAAGCCCTGCTCACGGACTGGCACGGTGGCGTCCAGGAAGTTCAGTTCGTTCAGGTCCTCCAGATCGAACGTCAGAGAACCTGCGGTGCCGTAGACCTCGATCTGCAGACTGTTTTTCCGGCCAGTCGCGACCCGGGATGCTTCGACGGATGCACCCATGTCGCCGGTGAGCCAAAACGTAGCCCATACCGCATCGTCGACCGTGACGTCTTCTAAACCGCCCGGACCGGGCCGCTGAGTCACGAACGTTTTCAGCATCCCCGATGCCTCGAGGATGCTCTGTCCGGTCAGGTACTGGATTTGGTCGATGGCGTGGGAGGCGATATCGCCCAGCGCGCCCGAACCTGCGGTTTCCTTCCGGAGCCGCCAACTCATCGGGGACTCGACGTCGGAGAGCCAGTCCTGCAGATAGGCAGCGCGGACGTGCCGGATAGTCCCGAGCCGTCCTTCCGCAACCAACTCCCGCGCCAGTGCCAGGGCAGGGACGCGGCGGTAGTTGAAGCCGATCATGGACTGGACGCCGTTGGCCCGCGCGGAGGCGGCCGTGGCGGTCATCAATTCGGCCTCGCCCAAGGTGTTGGCCAGCGGCTTCTCCACCAGCACGTGCTTGCCGGCCTCGAGAGCGGCGATGGCGATTTCGGCGTGCATCCATCCCGGCGCGCAGATATCGACAATGTCGACGTCGTCCCGTTCAATCACGGAACGCCAGTCGGTGGCGGACTCGGCCCAACCGTACTTCGCTGCGGCCTCTGCCACCTGGCTGGCGTCCCGGCCCACCAGCACTTTCTGCTCGAAGGCCGGGACGTCAAAGAAGCTGGCCACGTTCCGCCACGCATTCGAATGGGCCTTCCCCATGAAGGCGTAGCCGATGGCAGCAACCCCCAGCGGGCTTTCGTGTTGATTTCTTGATGGTTCTGTCTTCATGAATTTCCTTCCTTTGCAGCTTTCGGCTGGCAACGTCGATCCGTCCAGTGCGACCAGCAGCGCAGATGGCACCCGTGTTCGGCTGCCGACTAACTGTGGCTGGATTCAGACGGCAGGGAGGCCCGGACAAATCGACTTGAGAAGGGACCTGCCGGGATGGTTCCAAGGCATTCTGGGGGTTTCTTTACTGCGAACTGGTTGTTGTCAGCTTGTGGTTGTGAGGATGCGGACCCTCACGGCTGTGATGTGCTTGTCAGAAAGGATCTCAAGTCGTTCGTCCCCGTTGAGGAATCGTCCTTCCCGTAACCCGGCATCAGTCACCACCAGCTCCCTTACTGAATCCAGCTCAACTTCACATCCGGGCTTGTGGAAGTCCACTTGCGCTCCTTGGCCCACCACGAGGAACTCATTGGGATTGATGGCCAGGACCATTCCAAAGGGGCGGGCATCGCCTGGGGTGGGACCATGGGTAGCGGCAACCGTTTCTTCCAGGAGTTCGGGCGCGGGGGGAACACGAACGCCTGCATCCAGAAGCATTCCTTCGAGGAGCTTCCTGGAATTTCGAACCGTAATTGCTGTACCCGCCAGTTCCGTGCTGATGGATTCCTCCTCCGGGCCAAGGGCGAAACCGAAAATACGGCCGTCGCGCTGGGCATCCACAATCTCCGGAGTCAGGGAAGTAATGATGGAGCAGGCTGTGCTGAACTGGTTGCCTTCCCTGCCTTCTTCCACGCCGAAGACGTTGTACCCCAGGCCTCCGAAGCCGCCAATGGCTAGGAATGCATCTCCGGCGCGGAAACGAGCTTCCGGGATGAACAATGGATTGGAATCGGAGGCGTATTGACGCATGACCTCCTCTGCGTTGGGCACGTAGATATCCGGTGCCAGGAAGTCGATGGCCGGCGCCGCGGCACGCCACACCGGGACCATGCCGGCCGTCGGTCCCCCACTGGGGTACTGGCCGGGGAGGTCCTGGCCACGTTGCGGGCCGATCCAGGCGTTTGCGTAGGCGGGGAGGGGCAGCACTTCCTTTCCAGCGGCCGCCAAACCTCCTACGAAGGAAGCGAATCCCCACGCCATGAAGGTTTCCTCAGCAACTGGGTTGTCGTCGCCGAACCAGTCCGCCCAGCTCCTGCCGCCGTCCGGATTTGCGCCGAGGGACTGCTCCAACTCAGGGTCAAAGGAACCCGGAGCCTGGGAAACAGCGGTGATCAGCTGCTCCGGGAGCGGTGCATTCCAGGCGGCCTCGGCCAGCGGACTGTGATCCCTTCCCGCACCCAGCAGGCCAACTTCGTTCTCAACCTGGACCATGATGACTGTATGGTCCGGATCGATCGTGGCCACATGCTTCAGCAGGGCAACGTAGGCCGCCCGGTCCGCTTCGAAAAGGTCCCGGGAGAAGACGGACAAGCTGGGCCGCGGCATGGAACCGGGATAGGAAAACGGGGTCGTGAACGGTTTGGCGCCCCTGTCCGCGCGCGGGAAGCGTTCACGGTCAGCGCGAACCCAGCCGGGGGCATAGGTGGAGAATGCGTTCTTGAAAGCCCCGAACCAGATCATGACCAGACGGATGCCCGTGGACCGGGCATCTTCCACCAACCCGTCTACAATCGAGAAGTCGAACTCTCCCTCCACCGGCTCTACTTGTTCCCAGGACACAGGAGCGATCACCGTGTTGACCCCGGACTTTGCCAGCTTGTCCCAAATAGGCGACATGTAATCCCGGTTGGATGCGCTGGAATTGTGCAGTTCGCCTCCGATGCAGAGGAACGGCTTCCCGTCCACGATGAGGCGTGTGTGGCTGCCTGTGCGCTCGAGGCGCGGGAGGTTCTGGCGTGGCATGGTGATCAGTCCTTAATGCTTGAGGGCCGGGTAACGGTGTCTGTCAGGGAAGGCGAAGTGACCATGAGGCTGAACTGCTGGGTGGCAACGCCGTCGCCAATTCCTATCCGGAAGGAACCTGGCTCCACGATGTATCCGGTCCCGGGATCGTTGGTCCAGAACCCCACGTCGTCGAAGCCCACGGACAGTGACACCTGCCGTTCTTCTCCAACCGGTACAAATACCCGTTTGAAGCCGCGCAAACGCCTGACCGGCTGGGTCACACTTGCCAGGAGGTCGGAGACATACAGCTGGACCACTTCTTCGCCGTCCCTTGTTCCGGTGTTGCGAAGGATGGTTGTGAAGGAGAGCCGTTCTCCGGCTTTGAGCTCGTCCAGGGTCAGTGATAGTTCCTGGTCCGGGGATGACTCCAGCTCAAAAGTGGTGTAGCCAAGCCCGTATCCGAAGCCGAATTGCGGGCCCAACTCCAGGTCCAGGTATTTGGACTTGAAATAGTCATCGGTGTTGTTGGGACCGGTCAGCCCCACGTCCGGCCGTTGGTGGGCGAGGGAGCCTCCCGTGCGGGCGGGCCTGCCGGTTGATTCGTGGTTGTAATAGACGGGCACTTGACCCACTGATCGCGGGAAGGACATGGGAAGTTTGCCGCCGGGATTGACCGTGCCGGTAAGGACATCCGAAATCGCTTTTCCGGCCTCTGTGCCCAGGTGCCATGCCAGAAGAAGGGCAGGACATTGGTCAATCCATCCGCTGACCACCAACGGACGGCCCGTCATCAGGACTACGGCAAAGGGGGTGCCCGAGCCGGCAATGGCATGGATCAATTTTTCCTGGTCTCCGGGCAGGTCCAATGAACTCCGCGAGCTTGCCTCCCCGGAAAGGTCACTTGGTTCCCCGACGGCGACGATCACCAGGTCCGCCTCAGCGGCGGCAGCAGCTGCCTCAGCCTGAAGTCCGGGATCGGAATCAAAGAAGGTGGCACCCGGCAAGGTGGTCACCACGGACTCCGGCAGGGCCGCGGCGAGCGATTCGGCAATTGAGGTGGTGGTGGGCGAGGCGAAGTACTGCACCCACGCGCCGAGGTGGTCCTTGCTTTCAGCGTAAGGACCCACCACCAGGACGCGTTGTCCCCGGGGCTTCAACGGCAGGACGTCGGAGTCGTTCTTCAGCAGGACGGTGCAACGCGCGGCAGTGGCCCTCGCGGCCGTCAGAGAGGCTTCATCAGGACCGGTTGCGGCTGCGGATTCGTCCACATAAGGGTTCTCGAACAGGCCCAGTGCTTCCTTGAGCCGCAGCACACGGAGTACGGCGTCGTCCAGGCGCGCGGGATCCACCACGCCCTCCTCGATCAGGGGCTCACCCCCGCTCAGCAACGAGCCGCCCATCTCCACATCGAGCCCGGCGGAAAGTGCCAGCCGCCCGGCGTCGGACGCGTTGGCGGCGACGCCATGCTCAACCAGTTCGCCGACGCCACCGGCGTCAGCAACGACGATCCCGGCGTGTCCCCACTCGTCCTTCAAGACAGTGGTGAGCATCTCCCGGTTGGCGTGCATCGGCACCCCTGAAACTGCATTGAAGCTCGCCATGACACTGGCAACCCCCGCCTTGACCGCGATCCTGAATGGCTCAAGATACACGTTGCGGAGCCGTTGAACAGAGATGTCCGTGGTGTTGTAGTCGCGGCCTCCTTCTGCCGCGCTGTAGCCAACAAAGTGCTTGGCACAGGCGGCTATGGAGGTATTCGACGAAAGGTTGTCACCTTGGTACCCCCGGATCTTGGCCTCCCCGAAGACGGCATTGAGGAAGGGGTCTTCGCCAAACCCTTCCACCACGCGTCCCCACCGCGGGTCCCGGGACACATCGATCATGGGTGAAAAAGTCCAGTTGACCCCGCTGGACCGGGCTTCCTTGGCAGAGAGCCTGGCATCTGTTGCGGCAACTTCGGGATCGAAGCTGGCCGCCTGCGCCAGAGGGGTGGGGAAGATGGTGAACTGTCCGTGGACAACGTCCAGGCCGATCAGGAGCGGGATGCCGTGCCGGCTCTCCTCAACGGCGATCCGCTGGAGGTCATTGGTGGCCTTCGCCGACGGGGGCCAAAAAAGCGCACCGGCACCGCTTCGTGCAAGGTCCCCCGCTTCTGCGGAGTCAGGCCTCCAGACGATCTGGAGCTGCGCGAGCTTCTCGGCGTAGGTCATTGATGCCAGGATCTGTTCCGGCTGTACTCTAACTTTCACGGTGAGGATCCTCCTGGGACGGTTGGTGGATCTGGTGCCTGATGAGGTCCAGTGTGCGCATGATGGCCAGGGAGTCGCTCAGGGGCATCACGGAGCTCTCGGGTTTGCCGACTTCGATAAGCCCATGGAACTCGAGAATTTCGTACCTGAGTCCGCCGCCAACAATGGGCGCGTGAATGGTGTGGGACTGCTGGAGTCCCGGCCCTGAAGGGTTGTAGCGTGAAACGGTCAGCTCGTTGGGACAATGGTGCGGGGCCGGCAGTTCAATGATGCCTTCGGTCCCCAGTATTCGTGCGTTATTGGGCAGCACTGTGGACATTGATGAGCTGATGTATCCGGTTGCACCGTCGCTGAAGGACAAAAGCGCGGTCGCGTCCAGGTCCACCCCGCTGGTGCTGCTACGGCCGAATGCGGCGACGGCCGGTTCATCGCCCAGGAGCCAGTGCGAGAGCTGAACAGGATAAACGCCCATCTCCAGCAGGCTTCCGCCGCCAAGGGCGGGATCGTATAGCTGTGGCCGCGCCCGCGGCCCAGCCTCCGGGATCGGGAAACCGAAAGACGCTTCAACCTTTCGGACCTTTCCGATCGCACCGCTGTCCACCAGCCGCTTCAGTTCAACGAACGCAGGCAGGAACCGGGACCACATGGCCTCCATCAGCACTGTGCCGGTTCGCTTGGCGGTTTGGGACAGATCGAGGGCTTCGGCGTGGGTGGACGTAAAGGGTTTTTCCACCAGGACGTGTTTGCCCGCCTCCAGGAATTGCCTGGCATGCTCGTGATGCAATCCTGCAGGGGTGGAAACGTACACCGCGTCAATGGTGGGGTCATGGGCAAGATCCTGAAAGGACAGGTGCTGTGTTGGGATACCGAATTCGGAACAGAACTTCCCTGAGGCCGCCTCGGTCCGGGACGCTGCAGCAGCGAGGAAGGCAGAGGGGACTTCAGCAAGGGCCTGCGCAAATTCACGGGCAATGGTTCCCGTGCCGGCGAGCCCCCATCTCACGGTTGGTGCAGTCATTTCGTCCCCAAAGCCGGAGACGGCGCCTTGAGTATCCCGGCCAGGAACTCTATTGCCGTGCCAACGTGCACTTCAGGATCGCCCGCGTAGAAGACATGGTGAAGTCCAGGAACAGTAATCAGGTGCACGTCTGCGTTTACTTGTTTTAGGGCCTGGGCCAGCTGCTGACTTTGGCTCACCGGTACCAGCCGGTCCGCCTCCCCGTGGATGAGGAGCATCGGGGGTGCGTCGGAGCGGACGTAGGACAGGGGGGACATCCGCCTGAGCCCTTCCTCATACGGCCAGGGTGATCCTTCGAGCATGATTTCGGTCGGAGTAGGGGGCTGGGTGGCATTGACTGGCAGATCAGACGTGGGCGGCAATGTTGCTGCGTTGGTTATGGGGTAGAAACACACTGCGGCTCTGACGTCGCTCGACACGCCGGTCGCCCCGATGTCACCTTCAAGGTCAGGGTCGTTGACGAGAGCCACGAGCGCCGCGAGGTGCCCCCCGGCCGATTCGCCCCATACTGCGATGTGGTCAGCATCGATGCCGAGCTGGGGTGCGAACGTCCGCAGGTAACGGACGGCGGCTTTCGAGTCGTGCAGTTGCGCTGGGAAGGGTGCTTCGCGCGAATGCCGGTAGTCGATGGTTGCTACGGCTAACCCTGCGTCGATTGCTGATTGGAAGACGAGGTTGGGGTCCCAGTCGCCGGGAGGTTGGCTGCGTGCGCCAAAAATCCATGCGCCGCCGTGGATCCAGACGACCAGTGGCACCGGCGAGGAGGCGTCCGCCGGTACGTAGAGGTCGAGTTCGAGGGCCCGGTAGCCGTCGATTGAGGCATAGATCAGTCCTCTGTGGGCTACCGCGTTGCTAGGTGGATCAGCCAGTGCCGCCGGTGGAAGGAATGCCGGCAGGAACGCCCCGGTAATGTCGTTGGTCATGTTAGTCCTTTGCTTGCAGTGCCAGATCGGCGGAGTGGGTTACAGCCGCTGTTGGTTCATCCGAAAGGCGTCCATCGGGCAGCAGCAACGCTGCAACGAAACCCAGGATGTAGACGCCGGCCAGGGCAAGGAAAACGGGAGAAAAGACGTCGTGGTAAATCGCTGCGATCTCTGCCTGCACGGCGGGATCCGCGGCGTGGACCAAAGCAGGCGTCAGGGTTTGGGAATCGAGCCCCGTTGGCAAGAGCGATGCGACGCCGAACCCCACCACTCCGCCCACTACGGCTGATCCCACTGTGGATCCGATCTGCCCGCTAAGTCCGGCGGTTGCGGTTGCGGCGCCGAGTTCACTGTGCGGTGCAGCACTTTGCACGATTGCAATGGCCAGGCTCATGAACGCTCCCGTGCCGAGGCCAACGAACGCCATGATCAACGCCGGTACCCACAGCGGCGCGCCCCCCGGGAGCAAGGACATGGCCCCCAGTCCGAGTGCTCCCATCACCGTTCCGACTATGGGAAAAACGCGGTAACGGCCCGTCCGCGAAGCAAGCCAGCCCGTCAGGAGATTGCCCACCAACATTCCCAGCACTGTGGCGATGGGTACCAGCCCCGAGATGGTGGCGCTCACGCCATAGGCCATCTGGAAATACGTTGGCAGGTACGCCGTGGCTGAGATAAGCCCGGCACCCATGACGGCTGACAGTCCCACGCCTGCACTGAAGGTGCGGCTGCGGAACAAGGCAACCGGAATGATGGGGTTGCGCTGACCACGCTCGACGGCGACCAGCCCGCCTAGCGCTGCTACGCCTGCTCCAAGGGCGATCCATGCTGCGGAGTTTGCTGAACTGAACCACGCTACTGCCAGTACCACCGACACAAGGACAGCGGTGAGCAGCACTGCTCCAACGACGTCGAACCGTTTTTTGCCTGCCGGTTCGATGTGCGGAACGGCAATAACTGCCAGGAGAAGTGCGGCAAGCCCCACCGGAACGTTGATCCAAAACACCCAGGGCCACCCCCAGTGGTCCGTGATCAGGCCCCCGAGGAGCGGCCCGATCAGAATTGCCACCGGGAAGGCTGCGCCGATCAGTGAGAGGTACGCAGGACGCTGCCTTGGCGTGGTGACCTCGGCAACGATCGTCTGCGACATCAGCTGAAGACCCGCGGCGCTCATGCCCTGCAGGACCCGGGCGACGACGAGCTGGGTCATGTCATGCGCGAGGCCGCATATGAAGGAAGCTGCAACGAAGCCGATGAGCGCAAGGAGGAAGACCATACGCGGTCCCACCCGATCGCCAAGCCCTCCGAGTACCGGGAGCAGGACGGTACTGGCGAGCGTGTAGCCCACCACCACCCAGCTCATGTGCTGGAGGGCTCCGAGTTCGCCGGCGACAGTGGCCAAGGACGTCGAAACGATGGTGTGATCAAGGGCTCCAAGGAATGACACCGCCAGGAGCGCTGCCATGAGGAGCCGGAGACGAGTCGGAGAGATCTGGACTGTGCTGCCGTCGCTGCTGCGCACTTCGGTCACGGCGTCCCGGCGATCTCGGCCTCCAGGCTGTGCAGAAGAGCATGCTGCCGGCGAACTTGTTCGATGGATCGGTAAGGCAGCCGATCGCCTTCATATTCGCTGGAAAGGTAACCCGACCACTCGTTCTCCTTCAGGGTCTGAAGGATCTCGCGCCAAGGAATCTGGCCGTCTACCAGGTCATCATTGATGTCGAAGAACTTGGCCTGAATGAACGACACGTACGGGAGAACATCCACCAGGTCCGACATGGGAACGGCAAGGGGTTTACGCCAGCCTTCTTCCTGGGCTTCTTCGCTGAGGCCGTCATGCTTGGCGGTGGTGATTGCCCTTTGGAAGATGCCGGTGTCGATGAGCAGGCGGAAGTTCTTCGATCCGGTTCGCTCGATGAACGCGATGTACTCGTCCACCACCGGGTGCTTGATGGGAGTGGGGGCATGGATTTCCGGGCAAATGATGAGGTTCAGCTCGGCCGCGAGATCGAGGTTGCGCTCAATCACTTCCTCCCAGATCGGGTGGGGGCGCAGATCCATGGACACTACACCGATCTTGGGGCGGATTGAGGTGAATCCAAGGCGGTGGGCCAGCCGAAGATCGCGAGCCAGCATTACAGCACCCTCATCAGCGGTGAGGTCGCGGTCACGCCACATGCTCGAGTCGATCCAGGACCCGTAATTGGTGGGCTCCAGCTGGTATTTTTCGAGCAGTCCGTACCATTGGTCGATCCATGCTGTGGACGGTTCCGGATAGTTGGGCACATGACCTTCGCCCAGGATCTCAATCCCGGTGGCGCCGGTGTCAGCTATTTGTGCCATGGCGTCTTCGAGGGTGAGGACGGTGTTCATATCACCGGTGTAGCTGTAGAGGGAGACGCCGTACTTGAGGTTGCTCATGCCAGGACCGTGACCTTTCGCTGGGATGTGAAAATGGACGGTTGGAATTCAGCCGGAATGTAGGGTGCGTGCAGCGCAATATCAACGCGAACATCATGGACACCTACGGCCAGGCCGCCTGCGAGCGGCACCATGACGGTGGCCACTTCATCGAGCTGCCAGCGGACATCGGTGGACTGGCGCAGTTCCTGGATGCTGAAAGTGCGTCCTTGAAGTGTCCAGCGCGGTACTTCCCGGCTCCATTCCTGACCGTCCACGGTGACAGCCACCCCATCGATGAGGCTTCCCCAGACGCCCCGGTAGTTGGGCATGCGCAGGGCTAGTTCGAAGCCGACAGTATCGGTTCCTTCCTGGACGTTGCGAAAGCCCCGGCTTTGGATCAGTTCTCGTTCGAGGACCATGTTTTCCTCACTTCTCTGTGGACGTGGAGTTGATTGATTCGGCGATGTGGCGTGCACCGGCGACGGCCAAGGCCACTCCGGTCAACGTGGGGTTGCAGGCTGTGGGGGTGGGGATGACACCATTGCCGGCGACGAACAATCCCCTGACGTCCCACACCTGTCCGGTGGGATCGCAAACAGCGGTTCCGTCGTTGGTTGTCCCCATTCGCAGGGTGCCTTGGTAGTGCAGAGAGGCACCGGCAGGGAAAGTAAGCGGTTCGTCGCCCAGCGGGTCGCCCAAGGACCGGGCAGCTGCAACTACCGATCGGCGTGCTGCGGAGAGTGTTTGCTCGTCACGTTCGGTGAAGGTGTAGTGGATACTCATTGCCGGCAACCCGTAGGAGTCCGTGGTGTCTTCGGAGAAGACCACCCGGTCCGACGCTTGAAGGTCCTTGGCGCAGAACCACCCCAGGCCCACGATCGAACCAGGGATGACATCTCCGGAGATGGGCACCGGCGACGCGTCGAGTTGCATGACCTGCCCATGAAAGGGCTGCTCATCGGTGAAGGGCACCCAGCTGACACCGCTTTGGGCGGTGATGGTGGTGTCTTGTGACGAAGCAGGGGGAACATCATCCACGACGCCGGTCAACCGGACGGCGTGGACAATCTGAGGCTGGTCGTTCAGGTACCGGCCGAGTGCTTCGGGACGGATACCGGACGCGAACAGCAGCTGCGGACCGCGGAGGGCATCGGCGGCAACTACGACGTACCGGGCAGCAATTTCATGCTCGTCACCCGTCTTGTCGTCGCGAACCCGCACACCGCTGACCTGATCTCCGACGGTCAGCACCCGCACAACCACGCTTTCGTCGAACAGCCGGGCCCGGGGGTTGTTCCGCGTCTCGTCGCCGAACACCACGTCAGCTCCAGACCAAATGAAGCGGCCATCGTCAGTGCGGCGGACCGCCAGCGGCATGGGCTGAACACGACGGTCAGGTGCGCGGCCGCCGTCGAGCGCCGCTGCCAGACGTGAGCGGACCAGATCGGCAAGGGGAGCAACGGCCAAGGCCGCCGAGCTGACCGAGAGGAGGCGTTCGGCCTCGCTCAGAAGCTCGTCCATGTTCGGAAGGAACGCAATGCGCTCGCTTCCACCTGGACGCGGGCACGCGCCGGTCCAGTGCGCCGCCATTCCGCCAACATTGCTGGAGAATGCAAGACCCGGCAGTCCAGCCTCGCCGGGCTGCTGCCAACCGTCGTCGAGGAGGAAGGTCCCCGGCCGCACCGGGCGTGCGACGTCGCGTGCGTACTCTGCGAGGTTCCCGCCGCTTGGCACGGCGCTCACTTTACCCTCCGAACGGCGCTGGGCAACTTCGCGGTCCTGCACACTTGCGATGTTCTTCACGTGGGATCCGGGCGGATCACTGATGGTGGGTCCGGCCTCGAAGATGGCAATGCTGGCCTGGGGGCTGAGCTCGGAAATTATCCGGGCATACGTGGCGCCGGCAGGACCGCTGCCGATGATTGCGACGTCAACGACAGCTGGATAAGGGCGCGCTGAAGGTACTGCTGTGGTGGTCATGCTGTTCTCCAGGAGTCTGTAGAAGGGAGGGCTTCACGCCCTGGGGGGTTTGCTCAGCGGGCAGCTGTGGACAGTGCGGGTTGAGCGTCAAGAAATAGTCGTCGTTCCCGGCGCCGCTCGGCTTGCCGGGCCGGGTTGGCGATAGGTGAGGCCAGAAGGAGGGCCTTCGTGTAGGCGTGCTGCGGCCCGGCAATAACCCGCTCCGTAATGCCGGTTTCCACGATTTCTCCCCGCCGCATCACTGCCACGCGCTCGCTGATGTGCCTCACCACGTCCAGATCGTGAGTGACAAACAGGAGCGAAACCCCGGTCTGCTCTTGAATGTCGGAGAAAAGTTGAAGAACCCGTGCCTGGGTGGACAAATCCAAGGCACTGACCGGCTCATCACACACAATGAGCTTGGGATTCCTGCACAGGGACCGGGCAATGGCAATGCGTTGCCTTTGCCCGCCGGAGAACTCGCGAGGGTAGCGGGCGCTGGCGTTGGAGGGCAGATTCACCACGTCCAGGAGTTCCCGGACCCGTCGTTGAGCATCAACCTTGGATGTCCCGGAAACCTGCATCGGCTCGGACAAAATGTCGCTGATGGTCATTGAAGGATTCAGGGAGGTGTAAGGATCTTGGAAAACCACCTGAATGTCGCTGCTCAATGCCCGGCGTTCCTTCTTGCTGAGCTTGGTGATTGACCTGCCGTCGAAACGGATGTCGCCGCCGGTCACAGGCGCGAGCCCGAGCACGGCACGGCCGATGGTTGACTTACCGGAACCGGACTCGCCTACGAGTCCCAGGGTTTCCCCGGCGTTGATGTCCAGGCTCACGCCTTGCAATGCCCGGAATGTCCGTTTTCTGCCGAATCCGCCGATCCTGTAATCAACGGTCAGGTCAGTGATCCGCAGGAGGGGTTCTGCTTCCGGCATGGAGGTCTGGTTGACGGAAGTCATCGTGCACCTTCTGTCTCGGTGGTCATGTCGGTGGTCGTGTCGGTCTCGACAGGGTGGTGGGCCTGCGTTTTCGAGGTGGAATCGAGCGCAGAGTCCAGGAGGAGCTGCGTGTACTCTTCCCGGGGGTTCGTGAACAGGTCAGTCACTGCAGCCACCTCCACGATCTGTCCGTCGCGCATCACGGCCACTTGGTCGCAAAGATCCGCTACCACTCCGAAGTTGTGGGTAACCAGGACGACGCCCATGCCCCGTTCGGCCTGCAGGCTGCGAATGAGGTCCAGCACGTCGGCCTGCACCGTGACGTCCAGTGCGGTGGTGGGTTCGTCGGCAATGAGCAGCTCCGGATTGCAGGAAACGGCTCCGGCGATGAGCACGCGCTGCGCCATTCCGCCCGAGACTTGATGCGGGTAGGACTTGAAGACCCTCTCAGGATCAGGAATGCCTACGCGGGCGAGGAGTCTGAGGGCTTCATTTTTTGCTGCCTTCGCCGAGATTCCCAGATGGTGTCGCATGGGCTCGGTGAGCTGGGATCCTATGCGGAAGGCGGGATCCAGGTTGCTCATGGGCTCTTGGGGGATGTAACCGATCCGCGCGCCGCGCAGGCGATTGCGTTCCTTCGGAGTCATTCCGAGCAAATCCACTCCGGCGAAACTCAGGGTTCCCGCAGTCATGTGGGCTTGCCCGGGCAAGAGACCCAGGACCGAGAAGGCGGTCTGCGATTTGCCCGAACCGGATTCTCCTACCAAGCCGAGGATCTGGCCGCGCTCCACCCTGAGGGAAACACCTTTGACGACGTCGGATTTCTCACCGTTGGGGCGGGGATAGGAAACCCGGAGGTCGTTGATGGCCAGGAGCGTGTCTCCCGGATCCACAGGCGCCTTTTCCAGCGGCAGGGCGGGTTCAGGAGTTGAGTCGGTGTGCTTGGCAGTTTTTACTGCCTTGACGCTGCCGGCTGAGGATCCGAAGTTGGCCAAGGCGTCGCGGAAGCCGTTACCTACCAAGCTGCAGGCCATGACAGTCAGCACCAGTGCAACACTTGGCCAGAGAAGCAGCCACGGCGCGTTGAAGATGTTCTGCGAAGCATCGTTGAGCATCAGGCCCCAACTGGCTTTGTCGGACGAGCCAAGGCCGAGGAAGGCGATACCGGCTTCGATTCCAATACCGGCGCCTGCCAGCAGTGCCGCCTGGATGATGGTGGGCGTGATGACCACCGGAAGGATATGGCGAACCATGATGCGGATATCGCTCAAACCGGAGACCCGGGCTGCGTCCACGTACAGTTCTTCCCGCACCGCCCGGACCGAGCCGCGGATGAGCAGAAACACCGAGGGGGCGATCAGTATGCCGAACACCACGAGCGCCAATGAGGTACTGCGTCCTACGCGGGCCAGCACTACAAGGAGCACAACGATCGCCGGCAGCGACAGGAGGGCACCACTGATCCACATGCTGACACCGTCGATCCACCCCAGGCGGTAACCTGCCAGGAGTCCGGTTGGCACGCCAATCAGCAAGCTCACGGCGATCACGATCGCAGCACTGGAAAGGCTGGTCTGGGCGCCGTAGACGAGGTTGGCCAGCACATCGCGCCCCACGCCGTCAGCGCCCAAGGGATGCTCGGGGGTGAAAGGCGGTGCCAGGACATCGGCGAGGCGGGTGGCGGTGGGATCGTAGGAAGAGATCAACGGCGCTAGGATGGCCACGACCACCAGCAAAGCGAGGAACACCAGCGAAATCACTGCTGAGGGTTCCCGAAGAAACTTCTTGATCAGTTTGTCGCCTTGGGGTGCGGAGCTAACCACTTCAAGCGACTTGCGGGTGCCGGTGACAAGGTTATCGGTCATGAGACACGAACTTTCGGATTGATCCAGCCTTGCGCCAGATCGACGAGGAGGTTGACGACGACCACCAGTACCACGGTGACCAGGACGATCCCGAGCACAACGGGAAGGTCGCCGCGGCCGGCAGAGTTGCTGGCCTGGGTGCCGATTCCGGGGATATTGAAAACTTTCTCAACGATCACCGAACTGGAGATGGCCACGATGAACATCAGGGAAACGGTTGTCAGGCTCGGACCTGCGGCGCTGCGCAAGGCATGCTTGACCACGACGCTGCGCTCGGGGAGGCCACGGCTGCGCAGTGTCCGGACAAAGTCCTGCTGCATGACATCGATCATCGATCCGCGGACCTGCAAGGCAAGGGATGCCACAGAACCCAACGCCAGGGCAATCACCGGGAGCGTGATAGAGGCCAGCCACTTGCCGGGAGAATCGCTGAAAGCGGTGAACCCGGTAGCCGGGAGCATGCGAAGTTGGACAGCGAAAACCAAAGCCAGGACCAGGGCCACCAGGAAGCCCGGAATCGCCTGAACCAAGGTGGACGCCACTTGGAGACCATGGTCTAGTCGTCCCCGGCGCAAGGCCGCTGTCACACCGATCAAGGTTCCGAAACAGGCAGCGAGGATCAGTGACCCGATCACCATGGAAAGGGTGGGCGGGAGGGTTTGGGAGAGCAGTTCTCCCACGGACTGGTTGGTAAACCAGGACCGACCCAAATCTCCTCGGACGGCTGATCCGAGCCACTGGAAGTATTGGGTGATCAACGGTTCATCAAGGCCCAGCTGCTGGCGCTTGGCCTCCACCTGTTCGGCCGAAGCCACTGGCCCCAGAACCTGACGGACAGGGTCTTGCCCTGTCAGGTTCAGGAGGAAGAACGTCGCAGTGGAAATAACGAACATGAGCACCAGTCCTGAGGCCAGGCGGCGAAGGATAAACATCAGCACGGCAGCTCCTTGGGCTTCGGGAAGATGAGGGATGGGTAGGGGCGGCCGGCCTGGATGGGCCGGCCGCCCACTTGCTACTTCTTCGAGGCGGTGAAGCCCCAAAGCGGTGGCATAGTGGAATAGCGCTGCGGTGTGACAGTGATTTCAGCGTTGCTTGCGAAGACGTTGTCAGACTGGATGTAGGGCGCAAACCAGGCCTGCTCCACCACATAGGTGTTCAGTTGACGGAACGATTCGGTTTGGGCCTCACCGGTTTCGCCTTGAGCCTTGTTGATCAGGTCAACCACGGTGGGATCGGAGACGTGGAACGGGTTCCAGAGTGATTCGGGAGTGAGTGCAATCTGGGCGAAATCCCACGGGCGCGGGCTGTTGAGTCCGAAAATCGCTGCGGGGTACTTTCCTGCCAACAGATCCGAGATGAACGTCTGCCCGTTCACAGGCTGGTACTGCGGGGTAATGCCGATGGCGGTCAGTGCTTCAGTTACGGCTGCCTGTTGGTCGGGGTAGATGGGTGACACATCCGGCATCGGCAGGGTGAAGCCGTTTGCGTAACCAGCCTCGGCCAGGAGCTTCTTCGCGGCGTCCACATCAAAGGGGTACTTCTTATCCAGCTCAGGAATGAAGGCGTCGCTGGTGGAACTGAAGACCTGGCTGGTGGCCTTTCCCTTGCCAGCAAAGACTTTCGCGTGGATGGCGTCGCGATCCAAAGCCATGTTGATCGCCTGGCGGACCTTGGGCTCGGCGAGAGCAGGAACCAGGGAACCCTTGCGGTCGAACAAGTAGAGGCCGCTGGTGGTGTATGCGGGGCTGGTCTGGATATTCAGGCCGGCTGACTTGAGGCTGTTCGAATCCTTGTCGGTCACTACTGCGAAGTCTGTTTCACCGGCCCGCAGCGCGTTGAGGATTGCATTGTTGTCGTTGAAGACGGTGACTTCCACAGTGTCGAACGGGAAGTCTTTGGCGTTCCAGTAGTCAGCGTTTCGGGTGTAGACGTACTTGCTGCCGGTCTGGGACTTTGCGGCGTCCAGGATATAAGGGCCAGAACCTACGGGAGTGGTGTCCAGCGCCGGGGTTCCCAAAGCCTTCGGGCTGGCAAGGACGCCGGCGGTTCCGCCCAGGTTCGGCACGAGCGAGGGATCCGGAGCGGAGAGCGTGACCATGAGGTTGGTGGCGTCCGTGACGGTGACATCCTGGATGAAGCGCAGTTGCCCACCTGCTTCACCGGTACCCTTGCGGGCGGAATCAAGATTAGCCTTCACCGCTGCGGCATCCAGGGCCGTCCCATCGGTGAATTTGACGCCCTCCCTGATAGTGAGGGAGAGCTTGGTCCGGGCGTCATCGTAGGACCATTTGGTCACGATATTCTCGGCCGGTTCTCCCTCATTGGTGTTCCGGAAGAGGGAGTCGTACACGGGCTGCAGAAATAACGTTGTGGGGCCGGTGCCGAAGTTACCCGGCGAGAAAGACTCAGGTGTTCCGATAGCTGCGATGTCCAGCTCAGTGGGGGCGGCGGAACCGCCAGGGGAGGATCCGGTGCAGGCGGTAAGCGCCAGGACGGCTGTGACGGCGGCGATGCCGACTAATTTGCGCATGTTTCTCCTAGACAAGGTGTCGAAAGCTCAGCTTCGAGTGATCCGACTGTTCTCCGGCGACAACGCTACGGAGATGGATAAGTACTGCGATGAATGGTGGCTGACATGCCTTTGAAAGGCGCCTGGCTTCACAGGAAATCCTTCGGATTCCTTGAATGCTGTACTGGCGCAGGGCCGCGGGATGCAGGTGGTGTGCTCCATCTCGGTCTCCCTCGCCGTTGAGGTTAATGTTGCTGGTTGAGCGCTTTGTGGCGCCTGTTACAACGATAATCCGGCGACCGGAAGAAGTCAACAACTTCTTCCGGTCTTCGGAATATTATGCGGAAAGCCCTTCATCGCTTAGACCCGCGGGTTGCGTCAACCGCTCCAGGAGCCTGGGCAGGTTGTCCTTGGAGAAGAGCTCGCCAAGAACAAGCTGAGCGGCACCTACGACGCCGCCTACCTGCTCGTCAAGGACAGATAACTCCACGAGCAGGTCCGGTGCACCCGTGGAGGGCAGCCGTTCAAGGACGGCTTGCTGTATGGGCTTGAGCACGATGTCTTTGGCCCGGGCAATGCCACCGCCAACCACCAACATGTGAGGAGCGAAGAAGCTAACCAGAGTTGCCAGGCTGCTTCCAAGGAGTGCCGCTGTTCGGTTGAGCAGCTCCTTCGCGGCGGCATCTTCGTGCTCAGCGGCCAGCGTCACGTCATAGGCGCGAACACGTCCGGTCTCCTTGAGGACTTGCGCGAGGTAGGGGCTGCGTCCCGTTTCCGCTAGCATCAAGCCGTCCCGCTCTATCGCCCATCCGCTGGTGACGGCCTCGAGGCAGCCTGTGCGCCCGCACCTGCAGGCAACCACGCCAGCCTCCGGAACAGCCACATGGCCAATGGAACCCGCCAAGCCATGGGAGCCCCGGTAAAGCCTGCCATCGGTGATGAGGGCAGCTCCAACCCCGGCGCCGGCCCCGAAATACAGCAGGTGCTTTGCCTTGGCAGCCCGCGGATTGCTCTCTATTTCAGCCAATGCCAGAAGATTAACGCGATTGTCCACCCAAACAGGAACCGGCCAGAGCGCCGCGAATTCCTCCCGCACGGGGTAGTCCTCCCAACCTGGCATGACCGGTACGCCAACGGGAGTGCCGGTGTCGAAATTGACCGGACCGGAGAGGCCCACGCCGATCCCCAGCAAGTTGTTGCCGCCTTGCTCCCTGACTACTTCTTCGATAATCGAGTTGGCCTGGGCCAGGATCCGCTCGGGCCCTTCGCTGATCTCGCATAGCTCCCGATGGCGGGTGCCCAGCAGGGCGCCGGCCAGATCGGAAGCACTGACGACCATTTCATTGGACGCAATGTCCACGCCTATGACGTAGCCGGCCTGAGCGTTGAGCGACAACAGCTTGGCGGTCCGCCCGCCCGTAGAGGGAGCGCGGCCAGGGGAATGGATAAGCCCGATCTGTTCGAGTTCTGCAACCCGCTCCGCAACAACACTGCGCCCCAGCCCCACCTGATCAGTGAGGCTGGCCTGCGTAATGTCGTCCTGCCAACGGATTGTCTCCAGTACGGACGCGAGTCCGGTATATCTCTCAATTGCCATTGAATCTCTTCCTGGGTGCTCGCGCCCACTGCGTCAGCGCTGTGGTGATGGATCCTGTCCGTTTTGTGGAACCATCCGGGCACTCACAGGTGCCATCATGCTCCAACTCCACGTCACCAAACAAGAAAAGTCTAGCAACTTTTGCCGGTCATCGGATAAACTCTTTCAAATTCCCATCTAGCAAGGAGATTTTATGCGACGGCCCACGAGCACGAATGACGACGGTGTCCAGTACCGCGACCTGAACGGCAACGGAGTGATGGACCCCTACGAAGATTCGCGCCTTGACTCAGCGAGCCGCGCGAAGGATCTGCTCGAACGCTTGTCGATAGAAGAAAAAGTTGGGCTGCTGTTCAACACGGTGATGGTTGTGGGTGAGCCGGGTGACCACGACACCGCGAGTCCCTTCGGGCCGGAGACTCCTCGCGATTTTGTAGTAGGCCAGTCCATTAACCACTTCAATATTGGCCGCTTCCCTTCGGCAGAGCACATGGCGCGTTGGCAGAACGCCATGCAGGAACTCGCCGAGCTTGCTCCACACGGGATTCCCATCACCTTTGCCACCGATCCCCGCCATGGTTTCGCGCAGAACGATGGCATGGTCTTCGCAACCGGCTCGTTCTCACAGTGGCCCGAGCCCATGGGCCTCGCAGCCATCGGCGATCCTGCGTTAGTCAGTGAATTCGCCGAGACCGCAAGGAGCGAGTATGTCGCCGTCGGACTTCGTGCAGCTATTCACCCGCAGATCGACTTGGCCTCTGATCCGCGCTGGGCGCGTCAATTGCAGAGCTTCAGTTCAAACTCAGCGGTGACGTCAGAGTACGGGTCGCTGTTGATCGCGGGTCTACAGGGCCAGAAGCTGTCATCCACGAGCGTCGCCTGCACGGCAAAGCATTTCCCGGGAGGCGGGGCGCAAGAAGACGGGGAGGATCCTCACTTTCCACAAGGCAAAGCTCAGGTCTATCCAGGGGGCAACTTCGAAGAGCACCTGGCACCGTTCCGAGCAGCCATCGCCGCCGGTACCAGCGCGATTATGCCTTACTACTCACTGGCGAAAGACCTGGTCATTGACGGCGTAGCCGTGGAGGAAGTGGGCTTCGCCTATAACAAATACCTGATCTCGACACTCCTACGCGAAGATCTTGGGTTCACTGGGGTTGTACTTACTGACTGGCAGCTCGTCACAGACCTTGAAGTCTTTGGCTTGCCGTTCCCTGCCAAGGCGTGGGGTGTGGAGCACCTCAGCCGCATTGAGCGTGTTGAGAAGCTCTTTGACGCCGGCGCAGATCAACTCGGGGGCGAGTCCTGCACGGATTTGGTCCTTGAGTTGCTGGCCAGCGGACGGCTTTCCGAAGAGCGCCTGGACGCCTCGGCATTGAGAGTGTTGCAGGTCAAATTCGAACTTGGCCTGTTCGATAATCCGTACGTCGACGAGAACGAAGTTGCGGTCATTGTGGGTTCTGAGTCTTTCCGGACGGCTGGACACCGCGCCCAGGCGGAATCCGTTACGGTCCTTAAGAACAACGGAGTGCTGCCTCTGCGAGCGGATACCCGGTTATACGTCGAAGGCGTCAACCCGGAAGTCGTCGGTGATCGGGTCATCCTTGTGGATGATAAGAAGGACGCCGACGTAGCTCTCGTGCGCCTCACTGTCCCATACGAGCCGCGCAACGAGTATTTCCTGGACGCTATGACGCATCAGGGTAGCCTCGACTTCCCGGATGAGGAGATCGCACGGGTGCGCGCAATTGCAGCAGAACTCCCCGTGATCCTCGACGTCTATCTCGAACGAGCAGGGATCCTGACCCCGTTCGATGAGCTCGCAGAGGCCGTCACCGTGAACTTCGGCGCTTCTGACGCTGCCTTGCTCGACGCGTTAACAGGCGCTATTCCTCCCCGAGGTCGGCTGCCGATCGAGCTGCCTCGCTCCATGGCCGCCGTCGAAGCATCACATCCTGACGTCCCCAATGACACCGAGGATCCGCTCTACCGTTACGGTGCCGGCCTCAGCCTGCCGTCAACTTCCCGGAGGGAATCCGGGATGCTGACGTGACCGGGATGGACGGGAAGTCGAGTGAAGTTCTCTGGAGTGAGTTCGTTGATCCCCCGGATTCGGCGCGGCCGCGTGCTTGGTGGCACTGGATGGACGGCAACGTAGACCTCGAAGGCATTCGCGCTGACCTTCGCTGGCTCCATTCGGTGGGCGTCCGAGGGGTACAGGCCTTCGACGGGGCGCTTGGCAATCCCTTGGTGGTGGAAAAGGCCGTGATTCCCGGCAGCGAGCAGTGGCGCGAAGCCGTTGCAGTTGCGGTGAGGACGGCCCACGACCTCGGCTTGGACTTCACTGTTGCCACGTCTGCTGGGTGGAGCGCCTCCGGGGCTCCCTGGGTTGATAAGGCTGACGCTATGCGCAAGCTGGTGTGGTCCCAGACTGTTGTCCAAGGCGGCGAGCTGAGCCAGCTCAACAACCTCCCGGACATCGCAGGGCCGTATCAGGACACTCCAAGGTGGGGAGTTGAGCCGCATGAAGGCTCGGGAGATGCCAAAGACCTCTTCGCCTTGGCCATTCCGTTCCACAGCTCCCACGATGCTTTGGAACCCGCGTTCGTACGCACGTCCAACTCACCTACTGAAGCGGGCACCGCAAACCCTGCTGCCGCCGTCGACGGTTTCCGCTTGGCCCGTGACCCGGACAACCCCTCCGCGGCCTGGATTGAACAGTCCTTTGCCACTCCCGTAACGGTGCGCTCCTGCGTCATCGAGCTCCCCGGCCCCCACGGCTTCGGCGCGGCTCCGCCCGCAACGGCCACCCTGCAGGTCCGAGGGGACGACGGCGAATACGTCACCATCTGCACCCTGCCGGCGACACAATGCCCTTCGCGGAGCATGTCTTTCCCACCGGTCAGTGGGACGCACTTCCGGTTGCGGCTCGAAGCTGACGGGATATCGACCGTTCTGGCGGCATTCGAGAAAGGAGTGGTGCCCCCGCCGGTATTCCGGCCGCTCAGCGAGTACGCCGTCAAAGGATTCGCACTCTACGAATCCGGCATGCCCGCCCACCGGGAGGCGAAGAGTGGTTTCGCCACCGCACTGGACTACGACCACCTTGATACCGACCCGCGTGCAGCATTCGCTGCAGTGCCGCTGGCAAGCATCGTTGACGTCAGCAGTCAGATTTCACAGGGCAGGCTGACCAGCCCGCTTCCCGAGGGCAAGTGGAGAGTCGTTCGCTTCGGTTCCTCCCTCACGGGCCAGACCAACGGTCCGGCGCTCCCGGAAGCCACAGGACTCGAAGTGGACAAACTCGATCGTGAGAGAGTTCGGCGTTACATCTCAACCCACTTGGCCCAGTTCGAGGACATACCGATTGACGGGCTGCTCAGCGACAGCATTGAGGCCGGACTTCAGAACATCACAGATCACCTCAATGCCGGCTTCCTCCGGCTTCGCGGTTACGACATGATCCCTTGGATGCTCACCACAGCCGGATTCCTGGTTGAGGACGCCTACTCAAGCGACCTCTTCCTGGCGGATTTTCGTCGCACACTCGCTGAAGTCTTTGCAGAGTCCTATTACGGCACGTTGTCCGAAGAAGCACATCAGCGTGGCGCGATCTACTACGCCGAGGCGCTGGAAGACCGCAGGCCGCAGCTCGGCGATGATCTGGCCATGCGCTCGCATGCAGATATCCCCATGGGGGCCATGTGGACCTTCAACCCTGAAGCGGATCCCGCGCCGACTTACGTCGCAGATCTCAAAGGGGCGTCATCGGTGGCACATGTCTACGGACGAAGCCACGCCGGCTCCGAAGCCTTTACCTCAGGGAGAAACCCCTGGAGTGATTCACCGAAGTCCCTGAAGCACGTCGCTGACCTCCAGCTGGCGCTCGGTGTGACGCGTTTCAGCATCCATACTTCCCCGCACCAACCCAACCAGGTACCCCCACCCGGAATCGCCCTGGCACCCTCACTCGGCCAATCCTTTACCCGCAACGAAACCTGGGCGTCCTCTGCCAAGCCATGGGTGGACTATCTGGCCCGATGCTCGCACCTTCTTTCTCTTGGTCGACCAGCAGTGGATATCGCCTATTTCATCGGCGAGGAAGCCCCCGTCACAGGGCTTTTCGGCAGCGCATTCAATGACGACGTTCCTACTGACTACGACTACGACTACATCGGACCGGATGCACTCAGGACGGTATTGCACGTGCAGGCGGGGGAACTGCAGGCGGGCATCTCCCGCTACAGAGTTCTTTACCTCGGCGGTGCCAGCAACAGGATGAGCACGGGCGTCCTCCAAGCGATCTTGCGATTGGTGGAACAGGGGGCAACCGTGGTGGGCGAACGCCCAACGGCCAAGCGGTCACTGGCTGACCAGGACACCGAGTACGAGCGTTTGTGCAACCTCATTTGGGACAGTCCGAACAACGGCAGCACGAACAGCAGCAAGGTTTTTGCCACAGCAGATCTGGCTTCCGTGCTTCGGGAGCATTTCCCACCACGCGTGATCGTAGGAGACCCTCGGATACGGCGGATCGCTCGATGGATGGACGGCGATCAGACACTGCTTTTCATCGCCAACCCAGTCAACGAAGAGTTGCGCACCACCGTGGGGCTGCGGAACATGGGTGGCGGATTAGTGGCCTGGGACCCGGTGACACTCAGCCAACGTGCCCTCACGCGATCCGAGGGTGGAGACGGCTTCGATGTACGTCTGCCCCCTTATGGTTCGCTCTTCATTCTCAGAGGCGAAGCGGATCCACGTCCCGAAAAAGAACGGGTTACCGAGGCCGCCGGAGAATGGACCCTCACCATCCCCGGCTCCGATCCGGTACAGCTTGCCCACGCCACCTTTTGGACCGATCCCCGAATCGGGGCGAATCACTTCTCCGGGACAGCCAAGTACGTGGTGGAATTCCGTCTCGACGGCCCCGAACTCCCTCGCGCTGTCCAGGTCACCGATGTTGCTGATATAGCGCGTGTCGAAATCAACGGGGAAGAGTCAGGAATTCTCTGGACTGCTCCCTACCGTGTGTCCACCGGTGCGCTGAGGCCAGGGAGGAACCGGATCCAGATCAGTGTCACCAATCCGTGGCGCAACCGGCTGATTGGTGAAGCCCATAGCAACACCGGCACGCTCTACCCACCTATGACGGGCGTCTTCAACCATGAAGCCGAAATCCAGCCGGCAGGTTTACTGGGGCCACTGAACTTGGTCTATAACCACCACCCATAGTCTCCACTAGTGAAAAGACTGAATGTATGACACACCAAACAACGCCTCCCGCTGTGAGCCTAGAGGGTCAGCGCCGGTCCGATCTCGGCGATGGAACGTACCTGAACCCGGTGTTCGCGGGGGACCATCCGGACCCGGCCGTCCTGCGCGACGGCGATGACTACTACGTGACCTTCTCCTCGTTTGAGTCCACACCCGGACTGATCATCTGGCACTCACGGGATCTGCTGAACTGGCAACCGCTGGGACCGGCCCTTTCCACGCCCATAGGCTGCGTGTTTGCGGTGGACATGTGCAAGGTGGACGGCCGTTACTTCATCTATATACCGATCATTCCCACGGCCATCTCGCCGGACCCAACGGCGCCTGTGCTGACTTATGTCATCCATGCGGAGAACATGGCGGGACCTTGGAGCGAGCCGATCAACCTGGGCATCGAAGGGCACATCGATCCGGGGCACGTGGTGGGGGAGGATGGCAACCGCTACCTGTTCCTCAGTGGCGTGAGCCGTGTCCGGCTTACCGACGACGGACTGGCTACCAACGGACCTGTGGAGCACGTCTACGACGGCTGGCGCTACCCCGACGACTGGGTGGTTGAAGCCTACGCACTGGAGGGGCCCAAGCTGACCCGCCGGGGCGAATGGTTCTACCTCACGACAGCGGTTGGCGGCACGTCCGGTCCACCCACCGGGCATATGGTCACCGTCGCCCGCTCCCGTTCCATTGACGGCCCGTGGGAGGACTGCCCCCGAAATCCCATCATCAGGACATGGGACGCGGAAGAGCCATGGTGGAGCAAGGGCCATGCCACCTTGTTCGAGGGCCCCAACGGCCAATGGTGGAGCATCTATCACGGCTACGAAAACGGGTTGGCCACCCTTGGCCGGCAAACACTCTTGGAACCCATCGAATGGGACGAGGACGGATGGCCCAGAGCAGGTGGGGGCGATCTCTCGGCGCCACTGCCGGCACCCCTGCCCTCCGTTTCCATGGCAGCGGATCAGACCCACGGAATGCCGTTATCCGATGATTTTTCCAGCCAGCGCTTTGGAACCCAGTGGTCGTTTCACGCCCCCTCCAAGGACGAGTATCTTCGGGCGTCCTTTAACGACGGACTGGTGCTGCAAGCCCGCGGATCAGGACCCTCTGACAGCTCGGCCTTAACGTGCATCGTCGGCGATCGGCGCTATGAGATCACGGTGGAGATGGACGTCAACGACGGCGCCGAAGGTGGGTTGCTGCTGTACTACAGCGACCGTCTGTTCTGCGGCATGGGTCACGACGGCGGTCACATGACCAGCTACCGCGCCGGCAGGGCCATTCCGTACTGGCGTGAACCTGCGCCTGCGTCCCGGAGTATTCACCTGCGAATAGTCAACGACAACCACATTGTCACCCAGTACTACAGCTTGAACGGGACCGACTGGACCCGGCATGGACTGCGTTTCAACGTGGAGGGCTACAACACCAATACCGCCGACGAACTCCTCAGCCTGCGCCCGGCACTGTATGCAGCCCGGACGGGGGAAGCACGGTTCAGGAACTTCAAGTACCGTGCGTTCAACGACTGAGCGACGCTCTACTTGGCCCGGTTAGCTCTCAACTTGTGTTCGGTTTGGGTCGAATGAGCAAAGAGCGTGGACATTGTCCACACACTTGGCTGCGGACCGGCTGGTACAACCACAGGACTGGCCCGGTTTCCGCATGTTTCCGCCCCTTCCCAGTGTTTCCAAGGCCAAGAATCCCATTCGGTCCCACCTCGGGCACGGCATACCCCCTCGTCAGAGGGGGTCTTTGCTTTAACGTGTGTACAAAGCTTGACATGTGCCTCTGCTTCAGCGTCCCGGATGTTGCCTGGCCGCCGGGTGCGGCCTGTTCAGTTTGGGTAGGGGAGCGGGGTCAGCGTCCTGGCGTGTGGGCGCTCCGCTTGCTGGGTTGCGGGGTCATTTGGTGTCCTTTCCTGTGGTGTTCCGGCGGCCCCTGTTGGCCGATCACTACTTCATGGGCAGTGGTTGTGGTGACGACATGACTATTCGGGAACCACGCTGAAGTTTCGTCTCGAATCAGATCTCGCTGGGCGGCAAGGCGTCGTGGTAGCGAGCCGGTTTGTCCTGCCAAAGAGAGTGTGGACAATGTCCACACTTAAAGCAGATAACATTTGGGCCCCCGGGCTGGTTTCAGGAGTATTCACGTCTTCAATGGTTCTCTCAGTTCTTGGCAACATGACCTCCGGCCCAACGCGCGCATTGCCATATGTGGGTCCGGGCCCTGCAAGACCACGTTTCTACTTTGACCGGGGATTGAGGGCGCGGCTGTGGCGCGGCCGGGTCTTGGATGCGACGTGCAGGTTAGAGCCGCTGAAGAACGGCTGCTTGCCGTCGTCGTGGCAACCGTTGAGCGGGTGCGGCAGCTGACGGCGCGTTGCCTACTAATCGAGGGAACTGCCTTTGCTCAGATTGCTGTGGGGTTCCCTCACCAACTGGCGTCGACAACTCGGCTTCGTGCTGAAATAGCCGAGAAGCACCTTTCGTCAACCTGAGGGAGCCGCAGCTAGCCGGGTATTTTGTGGGGAAGGGGCCATACCCTACGAGGGCGGCACTTTCCCTCAGATCGACCGCGACCCCTGTCGGCTTGTTACGCGAGCACGCACCGGAACCTCGGCCCGCTCTGTTGCAAACTGGTGCTGGTCCGGACAAGGCGATGGCCGTCAGTGAGCGTCAAGCTCGGGATGAGCAATCGAAAGAATCGGTTGGCCTGATGACTCCTGCTCTTCAGCGAACCAGAAGTCAAGGGAGGGAGCCAGCACAAACGTCAGGAGGTTGCAGGCGCGGGAGAGCGGCTCGGTTCCCCGCGTGCCAGCGGCGTCGCTCCACCAGCATCTCGTCCATCGGCATTGAGGCCAGGCCTTGATCCAGTGGACGGGTGGTGAGCCGGAAGGAGGCAGAGCGTCCTCTGGGGGGCCGATCCGGTGCATTGCCGCGAGCATGCACCATTCCAGATCCTTGGCGAAGGCAGGCTCCCAAGCCGTGCACTCGGGCTGCTGGACGCTCCGATGTTAACGAGGACGACGGCGGGAGTTAGGCTCCCGCCGTCGTGAGCCATTCGGCTTGCCGCCCCGCGCTATTGGCGCAGCACCCAGCCCCATCGGAGCCCAGCATCAAAGCTTGGAATGCTCGCCCAAACGGTGCCATGACCGATTGTGATAAACCAGAGCGTCGCCGGGTTCTCCCGCTGGGACGTCACGCATTACCCGTGACTCCAGGGCGTGAACGGCGATGATGGTGGAGGTCCCCACTTCCATGCGATTGATGACGGCGCATCGCACCCAGGCGCGGACATCCTCATACACTGCTTCGCCTGTTTCAAGTGCTGACCAGCGGTGGGTCTGGTCAAAGCGGTCGGCGCCGGGGGTCGCTCCGAACTTCGCCAAATCGACGTCGTGCGCGTCCAGCAGGTGCACCACGACCGTTTCGGCGCGCGAGAGAACCTCGGACGATGAGGACAGTGCCGAGACCGAGAAGATCAGCAATGGAGGTTCCGCACTCACTGACACCACCGACGATACTGTCAGCGCCACAGGCCCTTCGCCGGCATCGGCCGTGATGACGGCGACGCCTCCGGGGTGGCCACGGAACAGTGCCTTGAAGTCGTCGGCCGATAGGGACTGCGGGAAGGTTTTCTTCGGAGCCCCCAGCCAAGTGTCTGTGGGATAGGCGTGAAACATCGTCAGGACACCTTGGAGCCGGAGCGCTCAAGTTCCTCGCGGACAATTCTCGTCCCTTCACTGAGAGCACTCAGCTTGGCCAGGGCAACGTCCCGGGGGAACGGTGCCATGCCGCAGTTGGAGCTGGCGATGAGCTTGTCCGCATCGACGAACTGCAGGGCCTTGCGGAGGGTGTCGGCTACCTCTTCCGGGGTCTCGATTGTCTCGCTTGCGACGTCGATTGCCCCGAGCATGACCTTCTTGCCCCGGAGGAGCTCGATGAGGTTCATGGGGACGTGGGAGTTCTGGGATTCCAGCGAGATGATGTCGATGCTGGAGCTCTGGAGCAGCGGGAACGTTTCCTCGTACTGCCGCCACTGTGAGCCGAGCGTTGCCTTCCAGTCGTTGTTCGCCTTGATTCCGTAGCCGTAGCAGATGTGGACGGCGGTCTCCGCGCGCAGCCCTTCCGCCGCCCTCTCAAGTGCAGCCACGCCCCAGTCCTTGACCTCGTCGAGGAAGACGTTGAACGCGGGCTCGTCGAACTGGATGATGTCTACGCCGGCGGCCTCCAGTTCCTTTGCCTCTTGGTTCAGGATCGCAGCGAACTCCCACGCCAGCTTCTCTCGGCTCTTGTAGTGGTCATCGAAGAGCGTGTCCACCATGGTCATGGGACCGGGAAGAGTCCATTTGATCGGCTGGTCGGTGGTGGCGCGGAGGAACTTTGCGTCCTCGACGAATACGGGCCGCTCACGGCGCACAGCTCCGACGACCGTGGGCACGCTCGCGTCGTAGCGATCGCGGATGCGCACGGTCTTGCGCTGTTCAAAGTCCACTCCGCTGAGATGCTCGATGAAGGTGGTGACGAAGTGCTGGCGGGTTTGCTCGCCGTCGCTGACGATGTCAATGCCGCGTCGGCTCTGTTCGTGGATGGCAATGCGCAGCGCATCCTGCTTGCCTTCGAGCAGCGCCTCTCCCTCCAGCTTCCACGGGGACCACAGAGTCTCCGGCTGTGCGAGCCACGATGGTTTCGGCAGGCTTCCGACGACGGTGGTGGGCAAAAGTGTGTTCATGATTGACGATTCTCCGTGGGTCAGTTGACGAGTGCGGGGTATTTGGCGGTCCACTGGTCCAATAGATCCTTGTGGGGCGTAATGAAGTGTTCTTCGGTGTACTTCGCCTGGGTGATGGCGAGCTGACTGCGCTCGACGCGGTCGTAAGCGATCTGCGTCCGCGAGTAGTCCTGCTCGCCAAGGCTCGGCTGGTAAACGACGGCGGCGGCGGAGTTCGCGTTGTAGACCTCCGGGCGGTAGATCTTCTGGAACGTCTCCATGGTGCTGATAGTGCCGATGAGCTGGAGGTTGGTGTAGTCGTTGAGCAGGTCGCCGCGGAAGTAGAAGGCGAGCGGCGCAACGCTGCCGCGTGGCATGAAGTAGCGAACCTGCAGCCCCATCTTTGCGAAGTAGGCGTCCGTCAGCGAGAACTCGTCCTGCTGGTATTCGACGCCCAGGACCGGGTGATGGTTCTCCGTCCGCCGGTAGGTCTTGCTCGTGGAAACGCTGATGCACACCACTGGCGGCTGCGGGAAGCGCTCCTGGCATGCCGGGGAATCGAGGAATTGCTGAAACAGCTTGCCGTGAAGATCTCCGAAGTCCCCGGGAACGGTGGGCTTGCCTGACTCCGCTGCTGCCGCGGGCAGTACCACGCTGAAGTCGAAGTCACGGACGTAGGAGGAGAAGTTGTTCCCCACGATCCCTTGGTGGCGGACGCCGTTCAGTTGGTCGACGATCTGGATGTCGAGGACCTCGAACAGGGGGAACTCCTGATCCGCACCCTCGGCAGTGAACTCTATCTGCACGGAAACGATCTCAAGCTCCAGCGTGTAGCGGTCCCGGTCCGGGTTGTCCCAGCTTGCGAGATCGTTGAAGCGGCGACGAATCATGGTCAAGGCGTTGCGGAGGTTCTCCTGGCGGTGCTCGCCTCGCGCCAGGTTGGCAAAATTCGTGGTGATCCGCGAGCCTTCTGACGGGGAGTAGTCCTCGTCGAAGGGGGTGGTGGTAATGCTGAAGGTGAAGTCGGCTGCCATGTGATGCCAATCCGTTGATGGGCCGGAGACGGCCTTTCCGAAGGTGTTGTATCCATGGTGCGGCTTTGTGAGGGGTATCAAGTAACTCGTGGATACTATGCATTCATATAGAATTTCCCTATGGCCCAGATTTCGAGCGGATTGACACTGCAGCAGCTCCGCTACTTCATAGAAGTTGCAGCTGAGGGATCGATATCCGCAGCCGCCGATCTTCTCTATGTAGCACAGCCCACGATGTCCGCCTCGATGAAGGACCTTGAGGCCCGGGTTGGCCGTGCGCTCCTGGTTCGCTCCGCCCGCGGAGTCACCCTCACCGCCGACGGCGTAGAGTTCCTCGGCTACGCGAGGCAGGTGGTGGAGCAGTTCGCTCTCCTCGAGCAGCGCTACCTTGGCAGGCCACCGCGGCGACGCTTGCTGGGGGTCTCCACGCAGCACTACTCGTTCGCCGTGGACGCCTTCGTTCGGATGGTCAAAGCCAGTGATGTGGCCGAGTACGAGTTCTCACTGCGTGAGTCCCGCACCTGGGACATCATCGAGGATGTACGGACGCTCCGCAGCGAAATAGGCATCCTCTACCGGAACGATTTTAACCGGAAGGTCATCGACAAGCTGCTCCGGGAATCCGGGCTCGCGTTTACTCCGCTTTTCCTTGCCGATCCGCACATCTTCATTTCACGGAAAAACCCGCTCGCCTTAAAAGAGCGTGCGACTCTCGATGATCTCGCCGGCTTGCCGCGGCTGACCTTCGACCAAGGTGCGAACAACTCTTTCTACTTCGCCGAGGAAATTCTCTCCACCTTGTCCAGTAAGCAGGAGATCCGGGTCTCCGACCGTGCAACGATCTTCAACCTCATGATCGGGCTCCACGGCTACACGATCTCCACTGGCATCATCAGCGGGCAGCTGGACCCGGAGATCGTCGCCATACCTCTGGACGTTGACGAACGCATCGAGATCGGCTGGATCGGCCACGCCGCGATTCCGCTCACCGACCAAGCGCAGCGCTACCTCAAGGAATTGAGGGCCGTCGTCGCTGAGTTCGGCGTAGCGCTACTCGACTGACTGCAAGTGGGACGGGGTGTCAGCGTGCAGTGGGTTTTACGGGATTCCGCGAGCGTTACGGGATGGCAAGGGAATTTCTTAGCGATTGCTGGAGTTCCTTGCTAGATTACTGACTCAAACTGCTGCCTGACCGAACTGACGTGGATCGGCCGACAAGTAGTTGTGAAGTTTGCGCTGAAGAAGCCCGGCGCTCGTTGCCTTGTACCTGGAGGTCTTATGAGCCCGCATCCCTATAACGAGTCGCCTTTGGGTGGCCAGATGGAAACTGAACACAACGAAGACCTTCAGCGTCTTTACGAGCTCATTTCCGGTGCTGATGACGTCAAGGCCTTCCTCGACGGTATGACCCGATATGCGGCAGCGACTCTGAGCCGCGCGACGGGGGCACGGGTGGAATGTGCCGTGACTTTGTGGCGGCGCAAGCGGGCTGTGACGATTGCCGGCAGTAGTGATGACGCAATCCTGCTGGACGGTATTGAGCAGGCTATCGGTGACGGCCCGGCGCAGGCCGCACTCGAAGCGTTATCTCCGGTGCTCCTGTCAGATGCCGGCGCTGACCAACGGTGGCCGAGGTACTGCTAGGACCTTTCGCTGGCAGGGGTCAGAAGCGTGTTGGGCGTTCCGTTGTCTCTGGGGGCGGACTCTGCTGCGGCCTTGAACTTCTTCGCAACCGAAGCTGGCCTTTTCTCGGACGAAGCCATTAAAGAAGCTGTAGTGTTCGCCAACATCGCAGCCGATGCCTTAAGGATTGCATTGCGCATCGCCGCAGCTGACACCCTCGCCGAGGACCTGAAAGCTGCCATGGCCCGCAGGACAGCCATCGACCTGGCCTGCGGCATGATCATGGCCCAAAGCCACTGCACCCAGGATGAAGCTTTCGCCTTCTTGCAGAAAGCCTCCCAGAACCGTAACGAGAAACTTCACGCCGTCGCCGAGGGCATCATCACCGGCACCAATCGCGGGTCAGCTACCACCACCTTCTTCCAAGACTGAAACCACTTCCGCGGAACTTATGGTCCGTTGCCGGGTAGTTCTTCAATGGCCCAGGAGATGAGGTCGAGTTCGAATGGCTGCGGCCTCAAGGCTTCGTGGACGTAGGCGTCCAGTTCCAGGGGGCTGGCGTTTCCGCCTTCCCCCCAGTATCTAATCCATAAGTCCTCAAGGGAGATGGTGTCTCGATTCAGTAGGTGTCGTGCGCTCTGTCGTGGATCGTGCATGTCAGATATCCCATTGCCCGTCGGGTGCCTCCTGCGCGCCGGCCCGAATGATCAGCCTGCTTAGCGATCAACCCTATACAGATGACCCCGCCGAGGAATAGCCCATTACCCGGAGCCGGGTCTTCTAGGTGGTGACCCAAATGCTTCCAATGCTTCCACGGTGAGAAGCAGAATAAACGGACCGGGCGTGCTACCCGGAAACGTTGCCCCGCCCTGCGCCTGGCAGGGGCACTTTGCGGATGGGTGCATCCGACGACGGCGCGTCTGTTGCGGACCCGTGGCCGCATGTGTGGGGATACGAAAACCTGGTGGTTGGCGGAAATGCGCTCATCTGCACGGCGACAGCCATGAACCCGACGCTGATGAGTCTGGCCATTGCGGTTGGCGGCGCGCGGAGGGCAGTGGAGGAACTCTCCTCTTCGGGAGCGGCAGTAGCCGACGAGTTGGGTCGGACAATGTCTGAGGGGCTTCCCTGTGGTGCCCAAGGGATCGCGTGAACCGCGGGCGTGAGTCTCCACACGTTATTTTGAGTAGCTCGCAATAAGGCGTACTTTGAATATAGGCCAGAGTAGCCCTCGAGTACCGCACCAGTGAACATTCCCGGGCCGGCAGGGCAAGCAACTCAACCAGCAAAGCCCTTCCGTTTGAGCGGTACAGAACCTGAACCTGCCTGTACCCCAAGGAGAACCCATGACTTTGCTCGCCGAGCGCCCCGCAACGAGCGAACCCACCACTGAGGCTGCAAACCGTAGCTCTGTAGCCGGCACCGCACAGCGCGGCGGCAGCTACGTAACCCTTTCCGCAGGCAGCGCCCAGGCCCGTGGTGAAGGCACCTACGTCACCGTCACCCGTAGCCGAAAAATCCCTGCTGTCACCCATGGCAGCTATGTCAGCGTAGCCAGCGCCTCGGCTGTTGCCGACGGCATCGTCGAAGGCAGCTATGTAACGCTTTCGAAGGCAGCCTAAAGCCCCGGGCGTCCGTGGAGGACGGCACCATGCGGCGCAGAAGAGGAGGCCGACGGCGACACTGTGTGTCGTCGTCGGCCTCCTCTTGGGAGCCCTCGGTTCCTTTCGTGTCCTCCGGCAGTCGAGTAGATTGAAGAAACACGGCGCGTGTCGCCATGGTCCGGACAAAAATCATTGGACGCGGTGCGGCCAATAACGGGAACGGGCTCTTTCTGATGGGAGTTGCGTTGCGCGAGATATCTTTTCCTTCCGGTGAGACTGTCCCGGTGCTCGGGATCGGAACGTGGGGTATGGGCGAGCAGCCCGACAACGCCCCCCAAGAGACCGCGGCGATCCGTACGGCCCTGGACTTGGGAATGTCCGTGGTGGATACCGCCGAGATGTATGGCAACGGCGCGGCCGAGGAACTCGTCGGAAGGGCGCTGGCAGCCCGGCGGAACGAAGCGTTCCTGATTACCAAAGTCTTGCCGCATCACGCCACATTGCGCGGAACCATCGATGCTTGCGAAGGTAGTCTGCGTCGTCTTGGAACGGACTGCATCGACCTTTACTTGCTGCATTGGCGGGGCGCTGTTCCCTTGGCCGAAACGCTCGAAGCCTTCGAACGCCTGCAGGAGGCCGGGAAGATCCGGCACTGGGGCGTCAGCAACCTTGATGTGGCGGACATGGAAGAACTTATGCGCTTGCCGAGCGGACGGAAAGTTGCGACCAACCAAGTGCTCTACAACCTGACCCGCCGGGGCATCGAATTCGATCTGTTGCCCCGCTGCGTCGACAGGGGCATCCCGGTGATGGCGTACTCGCCGCTGGAGCAAGGGCGGATGCTGAAGGATCCTGTGCTGGTGCGCATCGCAACCGAACACGGCGTCAGTCCCGCGCAGATCGCCCTCGCCTGGGTGCTCAGGCAGCCGCTCGTCCTGGCCATTCCCAAGGCTTCAAGCCCGCACCATGTCAACGAATGCCAGCGGGCCCTCGACGTTCGACTTGCGCCCCGGGACCTGGCTGACCTGGATCGCGTCTATCCTCCTCCCACCCACAAAAGCGTGCTTGAGATGCTCTAGCGGCCTCCTCGCGGAGCTCATCCCTCAGCCGGGGCCAAGGCTGCGATGCCAGTCCACCGGTAAGCGGAGCCATCTCTCTTGTGGCGACCAGCGATCACTGCGAGACTGGCAGTGCATCGCGCCGCTCCCTCGACAGGTTGAGGAGGTGCCACGAGGCCAGTTCGGTCCGCACCATCCGCGTTGTAGTACCGCTCCAAGGAGGCTCGCCATGAAAATTGTCGTGCAGTATGGAATCAGTCGGATCGGGCCGGGTGATGGAGCATGATCGAGGTTGCATTGTCGGTGATCCTGAAGGCCAAACCCGGCAAAGAGAAGGATGTCGCTGATTTCCTGCGCTCCGCACTTTCGGTCGTTGAACAGGAGCAGGGTACGCGCGCTTGGTTCGCCCTCCAGTTCGACGAATCGACTTTTGGAGTATTCGACGTTTTCCCTGATGACGACGCCCGTCAGACCCACCTTTCCGGGGGTGTCGGGCAAGCACTGGCCGCTCAGGGAGCTGAGCTGTTCAGCGTGGAACCGAACATTCAGAACATTGACGTGCTCGCGTACAAGCTGCCCGGTGAAAGCGGATAGAGGGCTACCGCTCAGCCGTCACCACACTGAGATCCCGCCTGATGCCCAGGTTTAGGTGCGGACGGTGACACGCTCGGACACCAGTCGCGCCGAGGCTTTCAGCGATGCCGTCATCGCGATCGTCATCACGCTACTGGTACTTGAGCTCACTCCGCCGGAAACCGAACCCGGGGAGCTGCTGGCCGGATTGCTCGGTCAATGGCCCACATACCTGGCGTACGCGGCGTCCTACATCTATTTGGCCGTGATCTGGCTCAACCACAAATCTGCCTTCTCCCGTATCCGGCAGATGGACATCGGCCTGCAGTGGGCCAATCTGGGAATCCTCGCCACGCTCGCCCTTTTGCCCTGGCCTACAGCCGTGATCATCGACACAGCCAAGACAGGCAATTTGGCCGACGAGCGGGTCGCCGTCGCGCTGTACGCGGTCGTCGGGGCACTGCTGTGCCTGTCATGGCTGGTGTTCTTCTCGCACTTGGCACGGCATCCTGAGCTCACCGAGGAGCAGGTGGAGGATTCCTACTTCGCACGCGAGCGGCCACGTGCCCTGGCCGGGGTGGTGCTGTACCTCGCGGCGGGAACGGTAGGTGTCCTCGTCCATCCGTTGGTCGCATCGGTGATTTTCGTGATCCTGCCTGTTTTCTACGGTCTCACCAGCCACGGGGTCGAGCACAGGCCGGGCTTCCTGCGAGGTTTCTAGCACGCTGTCCACCAGCCTTGGTCGCATTATTTTGCCGCACTGACTTTGCAAGCGGGTTTCCCGGCCCCTAGGGTACTAAGGAAGCTTACCTTTTTGGTTGAGTGCAGTAGTCGATTTGCCGATCAACATCGAGGAGAACGCGCAGTGCCAGTTGAGGACAACATCAAGATTCCAGGGGCCCCGTCGATTGAGAGGCCCGCGGTTGAAGAGCCCACAGATGCGCGGGAGCCGTTACCGCCGAAGCCTGATCAGCAGGGGCCGGAGGCCGTGTCACCCACGGGGAGCCCCACCGGCGCACCCGCAAACTCACGTGCCCAGTCCGGCCAGTACCTGACAACGGCCCAAGGTCTGAGGCTCGGAGATACAGACCATTCCTTGAAGGCCGGGCCGCGGGGCCCGATTTTGCTGCAGGACCATCACTTGCGTGAGAAGATCACGCACTTTGACCACGAGAGAATTCCCGAGCGCGTGGTCCACGCCAGAGGAGCCGGGGCGCATGGAACGTTCCGCTCCTACGGCACGGCGTCAAAAATTACCAAAGCAGGGTTCCTTGCGCCGGATGTGGAAACCCCGGTATTCGTGAGGTTTTCCACTGTTCTGGGATCCAGGGGGTCCGCTGATACAGTCCGTGACACCCGTGGCTTCTCCACCAAGTTCTACACGGATGAGGGCACCTACGACCTGGTGGGGAATAACATTCCTGTTTTCTTCATTCAGGACGGCATCAAGTTCCCGGACCTCATCCACGCGGGGAAACCGCACCCTGACAGGGAAATCCCGCAGGCTCAGAGTGCGCACGACACATTTTGGGATTTTGTTTCGTTGCATACCGAAGCGCAGGCCCACACGATGTGGAATATGTCGGACCGCGGAATTCCCCGTTCCTACCGGACCATGGAGGGGTTCGGCGTCCACACATTCCGGTTGGTGGATGCTGCAGGTAAGACCACTCTGGTGAAATTCCACTGGAAGCCGAAGCTGGGTGTTCACTCATTGGTGTGGGAGGAGGCCCAGATTATTAACGGCATGGATCCCGATTTCCACCGTCGTGATCTGGCCGATGCGATCGAATCAGGTGCGTACCCGGAGTGGGAGCTTGGCATCCAGACGTTCCCGGACACCGAAGATCAAATGTTCGAAGGTATCGACCTTCTGGATCCCACCAAGTTTGTCCCTGAGGAACTGGCGCCGGTTCAGCCAATCGGATTGATGACGCTGAACGCCAACCCGACCAACTACTTTGCCGAGACCGAGCAGGTGGCCTTCCATCCTGGACACCTCGTCCCGGGCATCGATGTCACTAATGATCCTCTGCTGCAGGTCCGCCTGTTCTCATACCTGGACACGCAGATTTCGCGGCTCGGTGGACCGAACTTCGCCCAAATTCCCATCAATCGTCCCCACGCCCCGGTCAACGACATGCTGCGGGACGGGATGCACCAGACTGCCGTGCATGGGGGAGTTGCCCCTTACCATCCGAACTCCCTTGATGGTGGTTGCCCCTTCATGGCCGGGCAGGACGTGGGAGCATTCGTGGACGTCCCTGAGGAAATCGCGGCAGGAATCAAGGAACGGAGAAACCCGGCGTCCTTCGATGACCACTTCAGCCAAGCCCGGCTGTTCTTCCGCAGTTTGACGTCGGTAGAGCAGGACCACGTGATTCAGGCCTACACCTTTGAGCTTGGCAAGTGCTATGAAGCGGCGATCCGGGAACGGCAACTCATGGCGCTGGCGAATATCGACGCCGGACTTTGCGCTGCCGTCGCCAAGGGCCTCGGGATGCCCGCTCCTACGGCCACCGTTGACACACCGGAAGTTGAGCTGAGCCCGGCAGTGTCCCAGATTGGTGGGAAGTGGCCAGTTGCTGGTCGCGTCGTGGGCATCATCACGGACAGTGAAAGTGACCTTTCGCTGGTGGCCGCAGCACGCGAGGCAGTTGACGCGGCAGGCATGGTCCCGCTGGTCATTGCACCGTCCGGGGGTGTGATTGAGCCGGAGCATGGTCCCGCAGTGACTGTCCAAAGGAGCTACCTCACAGCACGCTCGATCGAGTTCGACGCAATTATTGCAGCGGGCGGAGGCATTCCAGCAGCCGACGCCATCCCGGGCCGCGATGCCAAGGCCGGCGAACCGGGTGCGACCCTTGATCCGCGCGTGGTTCTTATGGTCTCTGAAGCTTTCCGTCATGGCAAAGCCATAGGTGCCTGGGGTCCAGGTGCTGCAGTTCTGGATGCGGCCGGGGTCCCTCAAGGTGCCCCCGGAATCATCAGTGGAGAAGGTCCGGATACGGTGATTTCGGCGGTTGGGGAGTTGCTCTCTGCACACCGGGCGTGGGAGCGGTTCCCGGCGGCAGGATCAGCTTCGTAGCACTTCCAATAGGAGGCTGTTAAGTTCGACGGCGGTGGGTTGCCCTTGCGGGCCAGCCCGCCGCCGTCGTAATTTCATGGGTGCCGTGAGCCGACACTCATCTGCTTAGGCCGGACGGTGCTTACGCAACGTTCTAAGGGCGGCTACTGCCCCCAGTCCCGCCAGTACCCATGGGGCGCCGACGAGGATGGGGTCGATCCACTGATGGTTCAGGTCGGCGCGCCTTTTCCCGAAGCGGGAGCTGGCACCATGGCGGGAGAACTCGCTAAGCACGCCGGTTTCGGTCACTGGGTTGTCTGGTCGCAGGGTTGCGAACGAACGCAGGTGGCTCTCCCACGCGTCCACTCTGTCGGCGGCGATCAGGACCAGCCAGTGGGCTGCGCGGCCCTCGCTGTATGTCCGGTACGCGTACTTCCGCAGCGCACCGGAGATGCCCTTGGGAGGGGTTGAGGTGCCAAAGACGGGGGTCACGAAAGCGTGTTCAATGGACCGCTCCCTGGGCCACTTCTCCGGCTGGCGTTCGGGAAAGTCCCAGCGCGCACCGGTCTCGATGCCGGGCTGCTCGCGGGGGTAGGAGGGTCTGTCCGCCGGGTCGAGGTCAACGCCCCATCCCGGAATCCGTGCCCGCAGGTCCTCCGCAGTCTCCTTCGGCGCGGGGGTGCCGGAGGTGTAAGGCGTTGGTATTTCAGCCATCATGGTCCCTTTCAGGCCGAGGTTGCGACGATGAGGGGCTTGATGCAGTCATCAAGCTTCGCAGAGAAGATGTGGTAGCCCTCCGCGATGTGCTCCAGAGGGATGCGATGGGTGACGATGTCGCTGGGTTTGAGGTGCCCGTTCCGGATGTGTTCGAACAACCGGGGCCACTGCCTTTTGACCGGGCATTGGTTCATCCGAAGCGTCAGCCCTTTGTTCATCGCGTCGCCGAACTTCACGGCGCTGAAGAGCGGTCCATAGGCGCCCACGACTGACACAGTGCCGCCCTTGCGGACGGAGTCGATGGCCCAGTTAAGGGCGATAGGGGATCCGCCCTGCAGTTTCAGCTTGCTGCTGGTCACGTGCTGGAGGAAGTTGCCGTCCGCTTCGGCTCCCACCGCGTCGATGACGACGTCGGCGCCCAGATAGTCCGTGGCCTTCTTCAGGTGCACCACAATGTCGTCGTACTCCACAAAGTTGCAGGTCTCGGCGTGGGCGAATGAGCGGGCCTTTTCCAGCCGGTATTCCAGGTGGTCGATGACGATCACCCGCGCCGCTCCCATGAGCCAGGCTGACTTCGCCGCGAACAGGCCCACCGGGCCGGCACCAAACACCACAACGGTGTCACCTTCGGCAATGTCGCCCAACTGGGCGCCGAAGTAGCCAGTGGGCAGGGCATCGGTGAGCAGGACCGCGTCCTCCTCGTCCATCCAGTCCGGAATCTTGGCCGGCCCCACATCAGCGAATGGCACGCGCACAAACTCAGCCTGGCCGCCGTCGTAACCTCCGCAGGTGTGGGAGTAGCCGTAAATGCCGCCCACGGCAGTGGCGTTCGGATTGACATTGTGGCAGTTGGAGTACAAGCCGCGGGAGCAGAAGTAGCAGGACCCGCAGTAGATATTGAACGGAACCATGACCCGGTCCCCGACCGCTAGGTTTTGGACTGAGGAACCCACTTCGTGGACCACGCCCACAAACTCATGTCCGAAGGTCATCCCGACCCGTGTGTCCGGCATCATGCCGTGATAAAGGTGCAGGTCTGAGCCGCAGATGGCCCCCAATCTCACTTGCACGATCGCATCATTGGGATGTTCGATCTGCGGGATGTCTTTCTCTTCCACGCGCACCTTGTAAGGCCCGCGATACACCATGGATCGCATCAGTTCCCCTTCCGGGAAGTAGTTCGTTCCGGCATCGGATGAGCGTGTCGGGCTTTAGGAGCCGGCCGGGTGGAGGACCACTTTGGTCCAACCGTCGACGCGGTCATCGAAGTTCCTGTAGGCCTCCGGGGCCTTGTCCAGTGGCAGTTCGTGGCTGACGAGGAAGGAGGGACTGGCCTTCCCGCCGGCAATGAGGTCGCGAAGGGCCCGGTTGTATTTCTTGACCGGGCACTGACCGGAGCCCATGGTTTGTCCTTTGAACCAGTAGTTTCCATAGTCGAAGGCCACCTGCCCCTGCTTGGCTAGTTCGTCCGGCGCACCAGGATCCTGCGGGAGGAACACGCCTACGACGCCCAGACCGCCGACGAACCGGACTGAGTCCACCAAGCGGTTCAACGTCAGGTTGGGCTGTTCGTTTCCGCTCGGGTCGTGGGCCTGATACCCGACGCACTCGCATCCCCGGTCAGCCCCGAACCCCATGGTTTGGTCTTTGACGAACTCGACAGGGTCCACTTTGGAATCGTCCACAGGGATGGCGCCGATCTGTTCCGCAAGCTTCAAGCGGTCACTGTGCCGGTCCACCACCATGACTTTTCCGGCGCCCTTGATGATGGCCGAGTAAGCTGCCATGAGTCCTACCGGTCCTGCACCGTAGATGACTACAGAGTCCCCAGGGTAGACGCCGGCCATCTCGGTTGCGTGCCACCCGGTGGGGAAAATGTCCGCGACCATGACATAGTCGAGTTCTTTCTCCTCGGCGTCCTCGCCGAGGCGCAGGCAGTTGAAGTCTCCGTACGGTACGCGCAGGTACTCGGCCTGTCCGCCTTGGTACGGGCCCATATCCGCGAACCCGTACGCCGCACCTGCGAGCTTGGGTTCGGGCTGCATGGTCAGGCAGTAGTTGGTGAAGCCCCGTTCGCAGTTCTTACAGAATCCGCACGCGATGTTGAACGGCAGTACCACTCGTTCGCCCACCTTGACCTTGCTTACTGCTGAGCCGACCTCGATCACTTCACCGAGGTTCTCGTGCCCGAAGGTGCGTCCGGTTTCGAAGCTGGTGCGGCCCTCGTACATGTGCAGATCGGAACCGCAAATATTCGACGACGTTATTCGCACCAACACGTCGGCGGGGTGCTCAATCTTGGCGTCAGGCACGTCCTCGACGCTGACATCGTTCGGTCCTTTGTAGACTACTGCCTTCATTTTTCCGCTCTTTTCTTGTTGCCCAAGCCGATCCGACCAAGTCGATATAGCTCTCCGGGGGCGCAGGCGCAGAAATGCTGCGGGGCCCTCACGGAATGATGGCGCAGCCGTTACCCAGAAACGGTCGATGATTCAGCGAGGAAATGGGTATGTAAGTTATGGCCTGGGGCCGCTCAGAGGGGCGGAAGGCCCGAGGCATCCGGGCGTCAGGCTGTCCAACTATGTACCTGCCGTCCGTCCGAAAACGAGACAATGAATGAGCCTTAATACTAAGCACGCTTAGCAAGAGTGTCGAGGATTTGCCCAAAATAGATGCAGAGGCAACCCTGTCCATCTATCCGGCGGCTTTGTCAGCCCCGGAGAATGCCTCAACGAGAATCCATGTTTCGGGCGGCCCTTGGCAGAAACGTTCGAGGGCGGCGACTGGCCCTCAATGTCCTGTACGGACAGGATCCTGCACGAACTGATCGGTCGGAGATCAAAGAATGCACACATTGGAGCGCTTGTCGCCCACGGCGGGCGGGCATCAACCGTAGGATTTGAAATCGGTCGGCGGGTTTCAAAGCCCGCAAGTGCGGGGGCGGCGTTTGTCCGTTCCCGGCACCATGGCCCGGCGCCCCCCTCGCGAAGTTCTCAATGCTGCGCTGATGGCTTCCTTTCGGGGCAGGAGGCCGTGAAAGGGGCTGGATGCAACGGCTACAGGAACAGGAGGGCCCATGGTGACCGCCAACACCCTACCGACGTTTCTTTGCGTGGGCTCTCGGACCCAGGTGATTGCTCTGAGTCCTCATTTCCGCCGAGAGGCTGGCTTGCCATCTATCGCCCCTCATTCAGTGGACACGCGATGCGCTCCATCACCACGCTGCCACGATTGATGCAGCGGCTTAGAGCGTTCTTTGGAGCGAGTGTGGGGAGTCGATGGTTGCTACCCCTGCAGTTCGGTGGGGTTCTATCGACGTTGTCTGTACTAGTGCCCCATTCTTTTGGACTTGAGCCGTGGGCCGGCCTGGAGGCGCAGACCAGGGTGTGCGCCCTCATCTCGATCCTGCTTTTTCCGGCCGCTGTTCATGGCACGTGGCGACTCATACGGACACGACATGGTGGGCTCATCGAAGTGTCACACGCCTCCGGCCTCACGGAGCCCAAGACCGCGGAGGCCCCTCGTGCGCCGAAGCACGGCGACCAGGATGTCGCTGCACGCGTCGAATCTCTGTTTGCGACCCGGCCAATGATCACCGTGTTCCAGCCGATCTGTCATTTGGGAACGGGCAAAATCGTCGGAGCCGAAGCGCTCACGCGGTTCGTAGACCCTCCCTTCAGGCCTCCAGATCAATGGTTCGCAGACGCAGAGTCAATCGGTCGCGGCCTCGAACTTGAGTTCCTGGCCTTGGAAACGGCACTGGCCGCCTCAGCGCGTCTTCCTGCCCACGTCTACGTCGCCTTCAATCTGTCCCCATCGGCTTGCCTTGATCCGAGGCTAAACGGGATCGTAAGAAAATCAGGTCTCATGCCCGAGCGAATCGTCGTTGAGCTGACCGAGCGCTCACCCGTCGCTGACTACGCCCGTCTCACGGCAGCACTCGCCCCACTGAGAAGCGCCGGGGTACGTTTAGCTATTGATGACGTCGGAGCCGGGTTCTCATCCATGCGTCACATCCTGAGGCTCAGCCCGGAGCTCATCAAACTTGACCGGTCAATTGTTGCTGGAATCGATGACAACCCCGGCCAGAAAGCTCTGTTCGCGGCGATGCTCAGCTTCGCTTCACACATCGGGGCTGGGCTGGTCGCCGAGGGGATCGAAACGAGCTCGGAGTTGGCCACTCTGGCTGAGCTGGGAGTGGACACCGGGCAAGGGTATCTGTTGGGACGACCATCCGTGCTTACCGCGGACTGGTCGCGGGGGCAGGACCGGTCGTTAATAAAGGGGGATAACGATCTTCACCATATCCGGGGCTGGTCCTAGGGAGTAAGGGGCTGCGACCGTCGGTGAAGTGATTTCATGCCAGGTGAGCTATTTGCCTTACGGTTCACAACCCGGTCTGTTTTCTTAGTTCGTCGGCTTGAACGCGCAGGAGGTCTGGTCTCTCCTGCGCATCCCTGAGCGAGAGGCCAGTGAGTTCCTTGACGGCGCGCCGCATGGCGGGAAGGCTTGTGAACCCGCTGGCGCCCGCTATGTCGGTCAGAGAACGTCTCCAGGCGGTTGCCTCGGCGAGGAGCTCAAGGGCTTCCAAGGTTCGAAGGGCGCGGATGTGTCCGCTGACTTGAAGGCTTTCGTCGTCGAAAAGATAGTAGAGCGCACGGCGCGAAAGAAAAGAATAGGCCACCACCTCGTCAACAGTGAGCGCAGGATTTCTGAAGTTCTTGCGCACGAATTTCTTGATCGATGCGATGCGAGCCAGCCTGAGATCGTCGGGATCGACCCGGGTTTCCAGCAAGGAGCTGACCAGAGCCAGCATCATCGATCGGACAACCGGTTGGAGATGCTGGATCTCCTGCGCGATGACCGAGCCCTGCCAGCCAGACAAGGCAGGAAGAATCAGCCCTCGCAAGATGGGATTCTCTCTGATGTCAGCCAGCCCTTTCAGCCGCTTCATGGCTTTCTCATCCAAACCCAGCAGGTCAGGATCGAAGTGGACCCGTACGGCGCTGAATCCGGCTGGTGCATGGAAGCTGCCTGGTAAAGAAAGATCAAAAAACCTGACTGTTCCGGGAGAGACTCGCTCCGAGCGTCCCGAGAAGCTGAACTCGTTACATGCAGTCCTGAAATATATAAGCCAGTCGCTGGGTATGGTCTGCCCGTTCCAGAAGCAATTGGCGGGTTCATTCATGACGTCAACCAGGCTGAACCCGGGACCGTCGAGGCTCACGGCGGTGGGATTGAAACTCGGTCGCACTAGTTTGCCGGTTTTTTCCAACCGAACGGGAGCGTCGATTGCACTGCCGTACCAGCTCCGCCAATGTTCGAACTTTTCCTCGGGAGTGAGCCCAACCGGAACGGCGTAGCGTTTTACTTGGTCATGCGGTGACAGATCCGGACCGCCGGCCGAATGCTCGCGAAGGGTGTTTTTCATGGGCTCGGGACTTTCTGGCTGGAACTAGATACAAATGTGCCGCGTCCCTGCGACCGTGAGTAGTCATGTTGTGAGGTTGGCTGACCGACAGTAAATACTACCTGCGGCCGATAGGTGGTTTATTCGCCCTCGGCGACTGACTGGCGACGGTGGCGTTCCCGCTGACCGTACGCAGCTCGAAGAATATCGTCCTTCGACTCGAACCCCGAGCCCAGTGCTCCGCCGATAAGCGCCGCAGAGGTGGTCATCCACGCGACTTCGGCAAAGTCCCACACGGTTACTGGATGTTGCAGGGTCAACGCCAACAGGGCGTTGTCGATGGTGAACGCTGCGGCCAGGAGCACCGCGACGAACAAGAGGGAATAGCTGATCACGACGCCGATTGCCAGTGACCACACCGTCGAGATGTTGTACAAGGAAGCCTTGTATCGTTCGAGGGAATCGTTGCGTTTGGTCCCTTCCCACAAATCGTGCTGGGCGATGATCCAGAACACCATCGAACTGATGGAAAGCGCCATCAGTAACGTCAGCCTTGGTGCCCCGAGGAGGTCAGCGAGCTGCCAGATGGTGTCCGTGACAAGCGCAAAGGCGCCAGTAGCGATCGCAGCGGCCATCGCGCTTCTCAGCCCGAAGACGAGTCGCCAAGGGCGGTTCGCCCGCAGCATGCCAGCCAGCAACCGTCCCCGGCCGAGGCGGGTTGCGGAGACGTAGCGGAACCCAATCGGTCCTTGGTCGGGAACGGTGGTCTGAATGTGCTTTGATTCGTGGAAGGAAGGTGGGCCGAATTCCACGGCGTTATCCTCGGGATCGAAAGGGCGGTGCATAGCCCAGCTAAGATCGAAGACGGCAGTGCGGACCCGGCGGTCGATATTGACGGCGCCGAGGGCAGGCAAGGAAACCAAAGAAATCTGTTCTTCAAGCGCTACTTCCGCCACGACAGTCCGGCCATCCAGCCGAATCGGAAGATCCGTCAGGCAGACCATGACATCCCAGGCGCGGAGATCGCGGTGCTTAGCCAAGGAGTTCAGCATGGGCGCCAACCCATTGCCGGCAGTGAAGTCCTGGTACTCGACGACCACGGACCAGATGTGGCGTTCATCGGCAAGGTTGAGCAGATCGCGGACTTCGCGCCCGTTGCGCTCGGCGAATTCGGCGGTGACCTCGGGTTCGGCAAGGACGCCCAGCGTACGTGCGATTTTGGGATTGGCATCACCCGAATGGTCCGGCACGTTTTTGCCTCCCTTGGTCAGTGTCGGTACCAGCCAACAGAGTTTCACCGTCACCGTGGATACCGCTTATCCTTGCTTGACTTTGTGTGCGAGCTGACGGTCACTCTGCACGATCACAACGTGGTTAGGGGATGTGAAACGGGGCGCCATGCGGACGCAGGCGCCATGCTCGCGTCGCGACGTGCAGGTTCAGGCGGGTGTCGGGATCGGCAAGGTCGAAGCCGGTGACCTGCCGAATGGAATTCAAGCGGTAGCGAAGGGTGCTCCGATGGATGGCCAGACTTTCGGCCGTACTGTCATAGTTGCCGCCGTGGTCAAGGTATTGGGCCAAGGTCTGAACCAGGTCGGACCCTCGGCTGTCGTCGGAACGCTGGAGGGTGCCCAGCCACTCGTCGACGTAGCCCCCCAGGTCCGGTTCGCTCCCCGCTGTGTCCAGGATCTGGTAGATCCCCAGTTGATCAAAGCGGGTAACACCGTAGCAATCGATTGAAGCGGATCGGATATGCAAAGCGTGCAAGGCTTCCGAAAAGGAACGCGGTATGTGGCCAACATCCGGGCTGGGACCACCGATGCCCACGGAGCCGGTGGGGCTCCGCAGGGTCCTGGCAAGAACGGCATAGACCTCCGCGCCCAAAGGGTCCCCACGTACCACGGCAATAGCCAAATCCGAGCGCCGCGACACAAGCGCGGTTGAATGGAGTTCCAACAGTGTCCGGCGCAATGCGACCGCGACCGTATCATCAGTTCGTGGCGGCTTCCACGCCGCCACGATGACGTGATGCGGACCACCGATATCGTAACCCAATGCCGCGGTGCGAACGCCCGCGTTTATGGATTCCATCCCGGATAACAGTTCGTCCACGAGATCTCTCCCCAGCCTTGATTCCAGCAAGGCGAGTGCGCAGAATCCTTAAGCAGCACGCTCCTTCCGAAAGTGTGTGCAGCCTCATCGACTAAAGAAATTTTTGATGCCGGTATCAAGATGAAGTACACGTATACATTCGAGGGAAGCGCCAAGAGTCTGGACGTCACCGTGACCAAGGCGGCGTGCGCAACTGTATGAGTGAGCGCGGCTGTGTGCCTGGTATCCAGGAAGCCTCTTGTTCCGCATGTGAGGGGTGAAGTGGGGGCGCTGTATTAGCGGACATTGGTGGACCTTTCGGAGGGTTCGTGCGCCTGCGAGGCGAAAATGTTCAAGCCCAGAACACGGGAGAGATACGCAGTTGCCTGTTGCCCACGGACGCTGTTGCCCGCAGGATCGAGCCTTGGTGAGAATGCTCCGATTCCGGCTTTGCCCGGAGAAACTGTGAGCAGGCCACCAGATACGCCGGACTTGCCTGGCAGGCCGATTTCGAACAGCCACTCGCCAGACCGTTCGTAGAGCCCGTTGGCGGCGAGGATAGCCAAGGTGTCACGGCAGACGTCTGCTGAGACCACGCGCTCCCCGGTTACCGGGTTGACACCGCCATCGGCCAGGGTGGAGCTCATAATGGCGAGATCGCGGGCGCTGACCCGCAGCGAGCATTGCTTGGTGTAGGTGTCCACAACTTCCAGAGGGTCCCGGAGGATCCTGCCGTAGCTTTCCAGGAGCCGGGCAATGGCGCGGTTGCGTGTGTTGGTGGCGGACTCGGACTGGTAGACCTCGTCGTCCACCACTAAGTTTCGGCCAGCGAACGCTGACAGCCCAGCCTGGACGGCCTTCCATTGCTCGCCCGCAGACTTGCCCGGCATCAGGGCTGTGGTGGCCAAGGCGCCGGCGTTCACCATTGGATTCATAGGATGGCCGTTGTTGAGTTCGATCGCGATGATCGAGTTGAATGCCAGCCCGGTATTATTCACTCCCACCGAATCAGCGACCGCAGCGTGGCCGAACTCCTCGCGGACCAAGGCGTAGACGAAGGCTTTGGAAATGGACTGCATGGAAAATTCCACGTCAGCTTCGCCAGCCACGTGCACTCCACCATTGACCTCTGCCACGCAGACCCCGAAGAGCTCCGGGTCTGCCTCGGCGAGGACTGGTATGTAGTCCGCCACCGCCCCGTCCTGACAATCACGGTTCCGTTCGTACGAGGCGACTAGCAGCGAGTCCACCCGTTCCCAGCCCGGCAACGTGCCCGTGGAAACCCACTGCTCCACACCTTCAACGTTTGAATTCAACAATCTTGCCCCCGTTGAGAAATGTTGATGTTCTGGGAGAGAAGTTCACTTAGCGGCGTTGAGCGTTCCGATCTGGGTGCCGTCCTGACCGAATACCGCCAGCTGGCCGTCCTCCTGGATCTTGGCCGTGGCAGCAGTTGAAAGCCATGTGTCCACACCCGGGCATGCCATGCGGGAAGACGCAAAGCCCCCAAAAGAGATTGTTTTGGCGTCTTCTTTCCAGGAGCCAATGAGACGGTTGCAGCCGTCTGTTCCTGAAGCAGCACCATCAGCATGCAGATCCAGCGATGGCTTCTCGAGATTGCCCGGATCTCCCCAAACGCCAACGAAGGGACTGGCCCCGCTTCCCCCGCAACCCGACAAAAGGGCGACTGCAACAATGGCCAAGGAAAGTGAACGGAAAACTCGAGTCTGAGTCTGCACCATGGGGCCAGTTTAGGCTCATGAGCGGCCAGCATCCGATCATGTGAAATGTTTTTTTGTTCATGTACTTGAGGCACCCGGGGCGCCGGGGGAAAGGCTTTGATCCTGCCGGTACTCTTCAGGCCGGCCGTTCAATCAGGGCGAGCTGGGTACCATCGGGGTCAACGAGGTATCCGGCGCGAAGACCCCATGACTGCATCCGGACAGGGTGCAAACGCGGCATGCCTGCCGTCGTCACCGGCACACCGGTCCGCAGGATGGCATCGAAGAGTCCATGCACATCAGCCACGCGCAAGCAACACATAAAGTTGCTCGACAACGGATCAATATCCGGCGCCGGAAAAAACTCGAGCTGCAGACCGGCCCGAGTCAGGATCAGCCAGCCTTGATCGCGAAACAGGCGTTCAAAACCGAATCCACCATAGAACGCTTCGGTCGCATCGAAGTTCCTGGAGGGGAGATTGGGTACGGCGACGTCGTGCACCGGATGCGGGGCCATGAACCAATGGTGCCATAACGCCGGCGTCGCCAATGGGACGGTCACCTGCGCAGGTGACCGTCCCATTGGCATAGTGTGCGGCTACCGAACTATTGGGTCTCGGCCGATGCTGCTTTTTCCTGAAGTGCATGATCCTGCTGAGCTTCGCCCGGCCCATCTTCAGCGCCGTGTCCTATTCCCTTGTAAATTTCGGGCGCACTCTTCTTGAGGTACTGACCGTACGCGATTCCGGCTAGTCCGGGGACGATCGCAATGGCTGTGAGGATCCACGGCAGAGCCGGGAGGTTTGTCGTCCCAATGAGGACCTCGAAGTTAGTAAAGACCAAAACGAAGATCGTTGCCAAGCCCAACGAGCTCAAGGCCGGGGCGAGGGCCCATGTCCACGCGCTGTGGCCTTGGTGGTCTGTTCGGAAATACCCAATAACGGCTAGCGAAACGAGGACCATGAGTAGAACGAGACCCAGGGCGGCGACATTTGAGAACCACGTGAAAAGAGTGAGCACCGGGTAGAGCACACCGAGATCCGAGCCGGCGCCGGCAAAAGCGAACCCGGCCACTACAAGAGCTGCGATCACGGATTGGGCAATGGAACCAGCCACGGGGGCGTGGGTCCGCGGATTGACGTAGGCGAGCTTCGCCGGCAGCACGTTCTCCCGTGCGAGTGAGAAAAAGTACCGGGCAACGGCGTTGTGGAAAGCAAGCAATGCAGCGAACAAGCTCGTGATAAACAGCAGTTGAGCGATGTCGGCCATCAGACCGCCAAGGTTCCCCGCCAAGAAGGAGAAAAGAACGCCCGGACCGAGCTCGCGGGATTTGCCGACAATCTGGCTGGGGCCGATGCCCACCATCATGGCCCACGCAGAAAACGCGTAGAACACGGCGATGAGAATGACGGATATATGCGTGGCACGCGCAATGGAACGCTTTGGATCCTTGGCCTCCTCGCTGTAAATGGCGGCGGACTCAAAGCCCATGAAGCTTGCAACGCTGAAAGCCAGGACCACGCCCACGCCGTCTGTGAACAAGTCTCCCGGGGCCAATCCAACGGTTGAAACCCCTTCGGGGTGCACCACAAACGAGGCGATATCGAAGATCAGGACTACTAGGAATTCCAGCCCCACCATCACTGCTACTACGCGCACAGAGAAGTCCACCTTGTTGATGCCCAGCCACGCCACAACAACAAAGGCAGCCCCGGCTGTTGCCCACCAAGGAACTGCGCCACCCAACTTCTCATTGATGAACGACGATGACGCGAAACCGAATAGGCCATAGACGGCGACTTGGACTGCGTTGTAGGCAGTCAAGGCCAGGAAGGAAGCACCCACACCAGCTGTTCGTTCCAGACCTTGTGCAATATAGGCGTAGAAGGCGCCCGCATTCCGGATTCGTGTGCTCATGGCCGAGTAGCCCACTGTGAACAGAAGTAGGCAAACCCCCAGGACAACGAAAGAGAGCGGCACGCCCATGACGCCCGTAACGGCAAAGTTGCTTGGATATCCGCCGGCGACGACGGTAAGCGGGGCTGAGGCGGCAATTGTCATGAAAACAAGAGCGGGTACTCCAAGGGTGCGGCGGCTAAGGCCAGCCGCCGTTGGGGGAAGGGGTTGTTTAGGCATGGAGAATCCTCTTTGTGTAAAAGTGTTCGAGGCTGGTGGGGGTCATCCACCCATTACGGACCAGCCAGGGCGGGGATGGTGGCCTGGTATCGATGACCAGAGCTAAAAATGCTTTACTGCCACGAAGCAGGGGAGGGGTCGGAAGCGTTGCGTGCTGCAGTGACGTAACACACAGAGTAAGCCCCTCCGGGACAGCGTGTCACTCTTTTTTCCACGATCGTTGAAGAAAGAATTCTTTAGGAGAGTCAGGGTTGTGAAGCATCCCGAAGGGCCGTATCCTCTACGCACGTAGAATCAAGGTGCGCCCGTTTCGGACCTTTGGAAGCTCCGGCGGCAGGCCGCCGTCGAATGCTGTTGTGGGCGCTGGAGCCGGGTAGCAAGAGCAGTCTTGAGATACGGCTACGGCTGGGGCTAGTGGTGAAATGCCTCTTCAATGTCCGTCAGGGGGAGTTCGAAGGTGAAGGAAGCGCCCCTGGACTCGTTTTCTTCTGCATAAATGTGGCCGTGTTGCCGCGTAATGATTCGGTGACTGAGGGCCAGGCCTATGCCGCTACCTGCTGCTTTGGACGTAAAGGCCCCATCAAAAATTCTTCCGTCCGGAATGTGTGAGAGCCCCTTCCCGCGGTCCGCCACCCGAAACACTCCGGCCTCTGGTGTTGCGTACGTTGTGATGGTGATGTGTCTTTCACGCTGCGGCCAACCGGACATCTCGTCAACGGCGTTGTGACACAGATTCAAGACAACTTGGCCCGTGAGGACCTTCTCGCAACGGATCCAAATGGGATTTTCGCTCATGACAAGTTGAACTTCAGTCTCGGTCTGGTCAGCTCGTAACTGTACGAAGTACATGCAGTCCCGCACTATTTCATTCAAGTCAACAATTTGCTCGGAATGCTCAAGCTGAACAACAAAGTCCCTCAGGCTCTTAACAATGTGATTAGCGCGTTCGATCTGCAACCCTGCATTTTTTAAGCCGTAGAGAAGATCGTTTGGGTTGGGACTGGGGCTCTTTACGCGCCGTGAAACGCCGTCAACAAAGTTGGTTGCCGCAGCCAAGGGTTGCCCAAGTTCATGAGCGATAGCCATGGCCATGTCACCCATAGCGTTATAGCGCCCCAAATAGTTCAGGTGCTCCAAGTCGCGTCGATGCTGTTCCTCCGCAGCCACTTGGTCGGTGATGTCCTGCAACATGAGCATGGTCCCGGTAAGGTCCTTCTCCAGTGAAATGTACTGGCAACTGACACCAAACCATCGGCTGGTTCCGTCAGGCTGGACGACTTCAAGCCTGGCAGTGGCCGCGCCTTCTTCAGTGCGATAGGTGCTGAGGACTTTGGCCAGAGCCGGCCTCGACCCCGCCGTGCATAGATCCAGGAAGTTCTCGCCGACGAGGTCCTCGGCATCACGGTTGAGCTGAGTAGTGGCAGCACCGCTGGCGAAAGTGATGACCCCATCGGCGTCCAGTACCAGGATGCCTTCGGCCATGCGCAGGAGGAACGTCTGCAGCCTTCCCTCAAGGCGTTGAAGGTCAGATTTCAGTGATTCTTCTTTTTCGATATCCCTGAATTGCACCATGACGGCTTGACCATGGCTGAGGTCTACCCGGGTTGCAATGGCTTCCGTCATGATATTCCGGCCCGTTTTGGAACGGTACATCCACTCCGTTCGGCTGATGCCACTCTCAACGGCATCTTGGAGCCACTGGACGCCAACAGAGCGGCGATACCGGTAATCCGGGCTGCTCATATCGGGTGCTTTGAGAGGCTTCAGCTCCTCAACGGTGAATCCCAGCATCTGACAAGCTGCCTCGTTTGCCCACAAAATGTTCTTCGTCCCGGCGTCATGGATGAGGATGCAGTAGCTGAGGCCTTGGACGAGCCGCTCGTAGTCGGCGCTGCCCAGCATGTTTTGAGCGGGCTCGAGGGATTCTGAAGGCGTTGCTGGAAAACCATTCGTCGAAGTAGCCACACGTGATGGTAGCCCCCTGGGTCATTTTCCCCTATAGGTAGTTTCCTTATGACACCCGGGAATTCCCTTGGGTGGTGCCTACGAATCACCGATTGAACGCAACTCAGCGCAGAAATAGTTTAGAGGGCAGATAAAGACATTCAGTTGATGATTGAGATTGGAATCCTAATGACCGAGGTCCTGGCAAAATCCCCGCAGAACACATTGAATCATGTGCTGACAGTGATTGCTGAGCGCCGGCAGGAATTCGGTGAACAGAAATTCGTACCTCGGGACATCATTGCCGAGTTCAAAGGGGCGGGTATTTATAGGGCCGCGACGCCCAGGGTCTTTGGGGGAGATGCCCTTCCGCCCAGCCAATTCCTTCACACCATCGAACAGATCGCCGCTGTTGATGCCTCGGCCGCATGGGTGGCCAGTTTTGGTTCCTCGAATGTGTACCTGGCAGCCTTGCCCGTCGAGTCCCAGGCCGCGCTGTACGCTGCCGGACCCGACGTCGCGTTCGCGGGCGGACTCTTTCCCGTGCAGAAAGCCGAGCGGGTTGCCGGCGGATGGAACGTCAAGGGCGAATGGAAGTTCTCCAGCGGGTGCAAAGGAGCCGACATTCTGGGTGTAGGCCTGGTGGGCACCGACCAGAGTGCGGGTAAACCACTCACAGCCCTGTTACGGCCGGATGATGTGGAAATTCTCGAGAATTGGGACGTCATCGGCCTCAGCGGAACCGGCAGTCACGACCTCCGAGTACACGGCAAGACCGTCAAGGATGAATGGACGTTCGTGCGTGGTGGTGAACCGACGGTTGACGAGCCCCTGTACCGATACCCAGCGGTGGCCTACGCTGCCCAGGTCTTGGCGGTTGTGAATCTGGGGGCTGGACGGGCTGCCTTGGACTATGCCATCGAGACGGGTAGTGGTCGCAGTGGAATTACGGGCGCACCCAAGCTGGCGGACCGCGCCTACTATCGCATGGACATCGCCAAAGCTGAGGCTGAACTTCGCTCAGCTCGAGCCTTCTTCTATGACATCACTGATGAGGTCTACGAAACAGTCGAAAGCGGGGCGCCGGCCTCGGATAAGCAAAAGGCCCTCCTGCGGCTCGCTTCAACCCACGTCGCAAAGGTCGGTGCCAAAGCCGTCCACACTGCCTATACGCTCTCAGGCACGGCGGCGATCTACACCACGAATCCCATGCAGCGCTACCTGCGCGATGCCTCGGTGGTAACGCAGCACGCCTTTCTCGGGGACGCAATCTACGACGGCGCCGGGGCCGTGCTGATGGACCAGCCGCCGGCAATACCCGCTTTTTTGTAAGGAATGGACATGACTAACTCTGAAACAAAGCCACTGCGGGTACTTTTCTGCATCGGCATCAACCAGAACTTTTTCGATCTTCCAAAGAGTGGCATTGGTGCCGTCTGGACCGCATTCTCCGGGATGATGGCCGACATCGCGCGAATGCCCGGGATCAACGTCATCGGGAATATGGATGACGATTCACACATGGTGGGTCCCTCAGATGGGTGGCCGTGGACCTGCTACATCCTCGCCGATGTGGATACCCAGGAAACAGTGAAGTCAGCCTGCAACCTGTTCCGCACCACCATGGTGGGTGAGCATGCGCTCTGGCGGTACGCAAAGGTCGAAGCACGGATTGGCCGTGCGCTGGTGATCCGCGACGACGTTGAAGCAGTGGGCTGATCGTGATCCGCGAAACCGTTGCGAGCCTGTCCGTACGCCTTGCCCACCTTGAAAGCCGGGACGCAGCGCAGGCCACCATGAATCGCTATATGGACCTCTGCGATGTCCCCAGGGAAGCATTCACATGGGAGGACCTCGCGGAACTTTTTGCAGTGGACGCTGTCTGGGAGGGCGTCGGTCCTGAGTACACCGGAAAGTTCGGGCGGCTCGAAGGCAGGGATTCGATCCTAGCCATGCTGACTCAATATCTCCCTCCTTCTCCGCATTTCAAACGAAACCTGCATCTTTTGGGAAGCGGCCAGATTACCACCGGTCAAATAGCACCCACCGGTCGATGGATGATGCAGCAGCTTTCCGAATATGAATCAGGACGGACAGAGCTCATCGGCGCCCGCCTGACCGTTGACTTCGAAATTTCCAAAGGGGCAGCCGTAATCACCCATTTCCGCACGGAGAAGGTCTTTGCGACGGACCTTTCCACAGCCGCCAGCAACGCCTCATAAATCTACGAAGGAGCACCACATGTCGTCACAAACATCAGAAGGGTCCGGCAGTTTCGCGGGCTTGGCCGCCGACGACCGGGTCGCGGCGCAGCTTTACACTGACCCGGAGATCTTTGACTGGGAAATGGAAAAGATCTTCTACAGCACGTGGGTTTGGGTGGCCCACGAAAGCGAAATTCCTGAAGCCGGCAGCTTCAAGATGTCGCACATCGGACTGCAACCGGTCATCGTGAACAGGGACCGCAAGGGCAATTTCAACGTCCTCCTCAACCGTTGCCGCCACCGCGGTGCCAGTGTGTGCGAAGTCCCCAAAGGCAAAGCCAACGGCTTCACTTGCCCCTACCACTCATGGTCATATTCGCTGGAGGGAAACCTTCGCGGAATCCCTTACCCTGACGGCTACGAAGGGGTAGCTGAAAAGAAGGACCTCCCGTTGCAGCGATTGCGTGTTGAGAGCTACAACGGCCTGATCTTTGCCACGTTCAAAACGGATATCGAACCACTGAGCGACTTCCTGGGTGACGCGAAAATCTGGATCGATCGCTTCATGAAACAGGGTGCAGGCTACCCCGTCAAAGTCCAGGGAGAACACAAGTTCCGTTTTGACGGTAACTGGAAGATCCAGTTGGAAAACACCACTGACGGCTATCACTTCCCCATAGTCCACCGTTCCTGGATGGCCTCGGTAGATGCCGAAACGGCTGACATGTTGTCCTTCATGACCGATGAAATGGCTGTAACGCACGCACTCGGTAACGGACACAGCGTGGCCGTCATGGTTCCAGATCACGTTGACCTCGAAGATGACGACGGCACCGAGGAGCTTCAGGAACGTTTCCGCCACATCATTGACGAACTCTCTGAAACCATGCCACAGGACCAGGTCCGTCGAATCATCCGCTCAATGCACGGTGCCGGCTACAACCTCAACCTGTTCCCCAACCTTTCACTGTCGATGTCCTTCTTCCGGGTTCTTCGTCCTATATCGGTCAATGAAACCGAGATCCAGCACATGGCGCTCGGCTTGGACGGCGGGCCTGAAAGCGTAAACCGCGAACGCCTAAGGATCCACGAGCACTTCCAAGGACCGTTCGGGTTCGGCACCTCGGATGATTCCGAGGCCTGGGACCGTGTGCAGCGCGGAGCCGTGGCAAACCCTGAGATGCCGATCCTCGTCAACCGGGGTTTGGGCCGGGAAGAAACAGTGGACGAGGGCTGGAAAACCTCGCATGTGACGGACGAAACCGGCATGCGCGAATCGTATGCAATGTGGAAAAGGATGATGGGTAATGACAACTGAAACAGCCCCCGAAGTAGCCAGCATAGACAACCGGCCGACCCCCGACACTTATGAACCGGGTCTTGGCCAGCTCGCCCAGCCCTTGGTGGGTAGGGCTATTGAACTTATTTGGCGCGAAGGCCAGCTCCTGGATGACAAGAAGTACGAGGAATGGCAGACGCTCTACACTGCCGATGGAAAGTACATCATCCCGGTTGACCCGGACACGGACGACTTCGACTCCTCACTGAACATGGTTTACGACGACGCGCGGATGCGGCACATGCGCGTCACCCGCCTTGTTCAGGGCTACTCGATGTCAGCCGTTGCGGCCGCCCGGACGTCCCGGACCATCGCGCGGTTTACGGTCGAAGATCTAGCAGAGGACACAGTGACCCTTCGTTCGGCTCAAGTCCTGGTCGGTTTCAAACGTGACAAGTTTCAGGTTCTCGGCGCCGATCTCACACACCGGATCAGATTCGAAGGTGATGATGCCCGCATTGAGTTGAAGGTCATTCGCCTCGTCAATTCCGATGCGGCTGTCAATGCCTCCGGATTCCTCCTTTAGGACAGTCATGAACAATGTTGCACTCGTTACAGGGGCCGCAAGAGGGCTCGGTGAAGCTATTACCCGGAAGCTCCACAAGGAGGGCTTCAAGGTTGCTATCACTGGGACTACTGCTGCTTCGGCACAAGTAGTCGCCGACAACCTTGATGCGTCCGGTGAAACCGTCTGGGCAGGCGCCTTGGACATTCGCGATAAGTCCCACTGGGAGTCGGTACGGGATGCTCTGATCGAGAAATGGGGAGGGGTGGACGTTCTTGTTAACAACGCAGGACGTTCAACCGTGGCTCCTCTGCTTGAGATCACACCGGAGCAGTTCTCCGCCAACGTGGAAATCAACCTCAACGGCACGTTTCTGGGGTGTCAGGTATTCGGACCCCATTTCAGGGATCGCGGATACGGGCGCATAGTGAACATCCATTCACTGGCGGGGCACACCGGTGGCACGTCAACGGGTGCCCACTATGCGGCGTCCAAAGGTGGAGTATCAACTCTGACCAAAATTTTTGCCCGTGAGTTCGCTGGCGGTGGAGTTACGGTCAACGCCGTTTCCCCAGGCCCGTTGGATTTACCGGTTGTGTACGAAACCGTGGATCCGGCCAAGCTCCACAGCGTTCTGGCGAGCATTCCTGTTGGTCGGCTGGGAAATGCCGACTTCGTAGCCGACACGGTTGCGTTGCTTGCCTCGCCGGGGGCTTCGTCGGTGACTGGCGCGTGCTGGGACATTAATGGCGGACTCTATATGCGCTGAGGGGGCTGCCCATAACCAGCGCACAACCCACTGCCACCACAAGAAAGGAGCGTTCCCATGGGTATGTTCAAAGTACGCGTTGCCGAAGTGCTGGAGGAAACCAGCAACATCAAAACCTTTCGCCTCAAGCGCGCAGACGGGGCGCCCTTTGACCCCTATCCGGCCGGGGCGCACATTGACGTGGTTGGGCCAACCGCCGTCGTCAGGCAGTACTCCCTCTGCAGTGATCCTTATGAACTGGACGAGTACTGGGTGGCGGTGAAACTCGAGGCTGAATCGCGGGGAGGTTCCCAGGCATTGCACAAAGTGCAAGTTGGCCAGGAACTGGAAATCAGTGCCCCCAGAAACCTCATGGGCATTGCGGAGAAAGCCGACCGGCACATGTTGGTGGCAGCCGGAATCGGCGTCACTCCCATGATCAGCATGGCTTACCACCTGCAAAGGGCGGGGCAGGATTTTGACCTGCACTATTTCGCCCGGTCCCGCGAGGAGGCGGCTTTCGTTGATCTCCTGGAAAGCCGAAGTGGGTTCAGCGAACGGGTGACGTTTCATTTTGGACTGTCCCGCGACGAGCAAGCCGCAGTTCTGGAAACCTCGATTTCTCCACTGACTGCTCATTCCCATGTGTACACCTGCGGTCCCGAAGGTTTTATGGAACGGGTCAAGGACATTGCACGTGAGAAGGTCCCCGAAGGCAACGTCCACATCGAACACTTTCAAGCCAGTGAGCCGACCGACACCAGCGCTGATATGCCGTTCGAGATTGAGGTCTATGACGAGGTCTATGAGGTACCGGTGGGAAGGTCCATCGTTCAGGTCCTGGAGGAGAACGGGGTCGAGGTGGACACAACGTGCCAGGAAGGCATCTGCGGCACGTGCATCATGGGTGTCCTCAAAGGCGAGCCTGACCACAGGGATCAGTGCATGTCCAGCAGCGAGAAGAAGGCGAATGATCAGATCGCTGCATGTGTCTCACGCGCAAAATCGCCCCGGTTGGTCTTGGAACTTTTCTAGCCGGATTCCCTCCGGAATTTCACAAAAGAGCGGTTGTGCTTCCCCAGCACAACCGCTCTTTCTTCTTTGCCCCTGGATGCCGGACCAAGTGCTCACATGGCCTCGGTACTCGAAGCTGCGGATACAAATACTCTATTTGACCTGCACATTATGCTGCAGGATGTCCCGCACTAATGTTGCAATGCTGTCAGCGCCGGTTTTGGCTTTGATTCGCGTCCGATGTACATCAACAGTCTTGACACTTGTGCCAAGTTTCCGGGCAATGTTCTGGCTGGGGAGGCCGTCGATGACCAGGGCCAGGATTTCCCGTTCCCGGGGGGTGAGGGCCGCGACTCGGAGTTCAACTTCCCTCCGACCCTGGTTGGACTCGAAGCGTTCCCGGGCAAGCTCCAGCGTCTCTTGAACCACATCCAGCATGTGCTGCGGATCGTAGGGTTTCTCAAGGAAATTTACGGCGCCCTGTCGCAGTGCCTTAACGGACATCCTGATGTCCCCATGCGCTGATACGAAAATGATGGGGATGGGGGAAGAAATCTGGTTCAGGGTTTCCTGCAGCTGGAAGCCGCCGGCCCTGGGCATTCTGACGTCCAGGACGAGGCACGAAGGGACGCTTGGATCGTAACCCTCCAAGAAAGTGGCTACGTCGTAGAAGCTTCGCGACTTGATGCTGACGGACTCCAGGAGCCATGACAGCGACTTACACAGTTCTTCGTCGTCGTCGACGATGTAGACGAGTGCTTCGGGTGAATGCATGATGGTGTGCTGCCTAAGTCCTAGAAGGGGTACTCGACGTTATCCAAACTCAGGGATGGAAGTCAATCAATTTCAAACTAAGGGTATTGCTTACATGTCTGAAGAGAATTCTGAACAAACGTGGAACTACTCACAATACTTGTTAAGCCGAATACTCCATACATTCTCATCATAAGCATTCAGGAGATGGCCGGCACTATCGGTCTAGACAATGGGAGAAATCGAAATGACTGAGCTAACCCAAATACAAAAGGATTTTCGCTCCGCCATGGCGCATCTGCCGGCTGCAGTAAATGTGGTAACCACGGCAGGACCTCACGGCCGAGTCGGTATCACCGTCAGTGCCGTCTGCTCAGTAACGGACGCGCCGCCTACTGTGTTAGTTTGCGTCAATCAAAACAGTGCCACGCACGACATCTTCAACAACAACGGCCAGATTTGCATCAACGTGCTCAGCGGCGAGGATGAAGAGCTCGCCCGGCATTTTTCAGGCGCTACCCGGGTCCCCATGGAAGAACGCTTTGGCTGGGACATCTGGGAAAAAGGCGAGGACGAAGTACCTGTGCTCAGGGACGCTTTGGTAAAGATTGTTGGACGGATCAGCGGTCGGTCCACACAGGGGTCACACTCTGTGATCTTCGTCCAGGTGGAGCGCGTTGAGGTCCAGGAGGACCGGGATAGCTTGGTGTACTTCAAGAGGCAGTTTCATCGTCTTTCCGTAACGCCAGAGCTCGTGGCCTGATGACGCTGAAGGACCTCTCAGCGAGGCTGCATGATGGTTCGATCACGCCAGGTGCCGCCGTCGAAACCGCCTTAGCGGCGGTAGCAGACATTGAAGGTGAGCTTAAGGCGTGGGTGGTTGTCGATGCATCGGGCGCCAGGGCTTCGGCGAGATTGCTCGAGGATTCGACTGCTTCCCGTGGCCCTCTTTGGGGCGTACCCGTCGGGATCAAAGACCTCATAGACGTAGGCGGTTTACCCACTCGGTGCGGAACCAACCTTAGGGGTAATGCGCCCGCCGAGGCTGATGCTGAATGCGTTCAGTTGTTGCGCAAAGCCGGTGCCGTGATTGTGGGGAAAACAGTCACCACCGAATTCGGCTACTTCAAACCCGGCCCCACACGAAACCCAGCCAATACTGCCCATTCACCGGGAGGCTCCTCCAGCGGGTCTGCCGCAGCTGTAGGGGCGCGTACCATCCCTCTTGCTTTAGGTACACAGACCGCAGGCTCGCTGACACGCCCGGCTTCATACTGTGGTGCTGCAGGATTCGTCACTGCAAGGGGGAGTTTCTCACTCGTCGGCGTCGCCGGGCTCAGCCATTCGCTCGACTCGCTGGGTTTCCTCTGTCAATCCGTTTCAGATTTACGGTACGTCTGGGACGCGCTGCGTGATTTATCCCAGCCGACTCTTACGCCGGCCCATGACGAACCTTTCAGACCCTTGTTGTGGGATGGCGCCGAATTGGGCGAGGTCAGTGAAGACATGTCCGCGGCCCTGGAGCAGGCAGCAGCGAGCGTGCCAGATGGAGTGGTCCAGTGGAGTGACGGCGAACTCGTAGTTGGGTTGGCTGAAGCCCATGCGACAGTCATGGCGTATGAAGCTGCGCGTGAACGCGCAGCTGAACTCCCGTATCTGAAGCAGTTGAGCGCCCCGTTTGCGGATCTGCTGACTGCCGGTTTGAACATCCCGGAGGACGAGTACACCGTTGCGCTGGAAACTATATCCGCGGGCAGGTACAAGGTTTTGACGTTATTGGAGTCCTTCGGCGCAATATTGGGTCCCGCGGCGCTCGGAGCGGCCCCCAAGTTTGTCGATGGCACAGGCACGCCTGTCCTTAGCCGGCCGTGGCAAGCCCTGGGACTCCCCGTTATCACCATCCCCGGCTTGCATGATCGCTCCGGCATGCCCCTTGGGCTTCAGCTCATAGGGCGCCCTGGTGATGAGGACAGGCTCTTTTCAATGGCTATTGACCTCGAGGCTGCCCTCGCACCGTCCCCCATCCCCGCTTTCCCTAACCCCTAGGTACAAAGATGTCCTTCACTCACATTTCACCCAAGCCAGGGTCCCTGGCCGAAGCAGTAACACAGCGCAGGATGAACAAACGCGCGTGGATTATCACCATCATGCTGATCTTGTTTCAGATCATCGCCTTTGCCGACAAGGCAGTTCTTGGCCTTGTCGCACAACAAGCCATACCTGACCTGGGAATCAGTTCAGTCGAATTCGGCTTCATCGGCAGTGCCTTTTTCTTCCTGTACGCCATCGCCTCGGTACTTCTGGGACTTTGGGCAGGGAAAGTACCCATCAAATGGGTGCTAATTGCCATGGGCCTTAGTTGGGCAGTCCTTCAGTTCCCCATGTTTCTCGGTGGAGGTGCGGCCGTCCTGTTGGTTACCCGGATCTTTCTGGGAGCAGCTGAAGGACCAGCCACCGCGATGTCACTCTCATCCGCTCACTCGTGGTTCCGTCCCGCCGAACGGGCGCTGCCAAGTAACCTGATTGCCATTGGTTCTACGCTGGGACCGGTCATTGCCGCGCCAGCATTGGCCATTGTTATTGCGTCCTTTGGCTGGAGATCGGCATTTGGTGCCCTCGGCGCTATTGGATTGGTTTGGGTCCTCGTTTGGTTGTTCATTGGTGCAGATGGTCCTTACAGCTCCAAATTCGCCGGCAAGGCGGGGGAGCGGGTGCCTCCGGCAGACGCCGTCGTCAATCAGGAACCGGACGAGGCCGGCGGCGATGACCGCCTGTCAGCATTTGACCTGCAGCACAGAGTGCCGTGGAAAGCGCTCTTGCTGAGTGGATCGTTCATCGTTGCGGTATTTGCAGGATTCACCAATTTTTGGACTCAGGGCTTCCTCACTACGTGGTCACCCAAATACCTGGCAGGAGCTGCGCACCTCTCACCCGAAGCAGTTGCACTCGTCTTCACATTCCCATGGCTATTCGGCGCAGCGGTGCTCTTGGGTCTCGGCATCCTGGGTAGGTCCATGATGCGCAGGGGCCACAGCGTTCATAGGGCAATCGGTGTGCCGTTCGGAATATCGCTTGCGCTGGCCGGCGTCTGTTTTCTTTTGCTGCCGGCAACGTCGGGTCCCGTGTCCGTAGTCCTCCTGACCATCGCCGCCGGTTGTAGTGTCATCTACCCTATGGCCCCCACTGCGATGGCTTACGCGGTTGGACCCAAACAGCGCCCCGTGCTCATGGCAGTTCTGGGTGGATTAGCATCCGTGGGGGCAATTATTTCGCCCACCGCCGTAGGACTGTTCATGGACGGCGCGGGTTATAGGACGCCTGGTCCAGGCGCAAAGGACACCGCAGAAATGATCGGCAATATGATGGCAGGGGTGAACCAATCTTTTGGCGTAGCGGGAGCCCTGCTGCTGATCGCCGGCGTTTTGTCAGTCATGTTCTTGAACCCTGACAAGACGGCTGCCCGATTGCAATCCACATATCCAGCTGCCCGCACCTGAGCCATCTCCAGCGGTCAGCCTAAGGCCTCAGCACAACAAATGGCAGCCCCACCGATACTTCCGGTGGGGCTGCCGTTGTTATCTATGGACTGCAGGGAGACTGCAGTAGTTCCCTTTTAGCCGTGGTTGCAATCCGTGTCAGGTCCAAGCAGCGTCTGCTGTCCAGAACTCCAAACCGTTTTCGCTTCGACCCTGCTTCCACTCGGACGTTCGGCGGAGCTGTGGCTCAACCCTGGCAGTGATGGCATCTGCAGCGGCCGGACCGTCCTGGTCCACTTGCCAGTGGACCCAATTGACCTCCAGATCATTTTCATCGTGAACAAACAGGTCCACGTGATGCCAGCCGTAGCCGAAGGTGTCCGTGTAGCAGGTAAGGAACATCCGATCGTGGTTCTTGGGATAAGGCATGGAGGGTTCTCCTTTTACGTTGTTGGACAGAACGCTATTGGGTAATTCCTTACATCAAAAGGGGATAAATCTTTACCGAGCAGCGTGTTTTTTCGCCTTTTGATTGCTCCAGAGTCCATTCAGGATTGTAGGTAAGCAAAGGCATCCGGTCCTTGCACGCTGGCCGCAGCTGTACCAAGCGTCCATACACACTCCTAAGGCGGCTCCGTGAAAATTGAGCAGGTCGAAGCGATCCCGTATTCGATCCCGTACATAAAGCCCCTGAAATTTGCCAGTGGCGAGGTGGCAGAGGCCGAACACGTCCTCATTCGCGTGCACACCGACGACGGGGTAATAGGCATAGCTGACGCTCCGCCGCGTCCCTTCACCTACGGCGAAACTCAAGAATCCATCATCGCCGTGGTGACCAAAATTTTCGCGCCGGCAATCACGGGCCTTGATCCGATGGACCGGGGCAAGATCCACCATGTTCTCAACCGGACGGTGAACAACCACGTGGCCAAAGGCAGCCTGGATATCGCCCTGTGGGACATAGTGGGTAAGGCCACGAATACGCCTGCGCACCAACTTCTTGGCGGGTTCACGGATTCCATGCGGGTGAGCCACATGCTGGGTTTTAAGCCTGCACAGGAACTCCTTGAAGAGGCGTTGAACTTCCGCGAGGTGTACGGCATCAATACCTTCAAGCTCAAGGTGGGTCGCCGCCCCCTGTCATTGGATATCGAGGCCTGTCGGGTCCTCCGAACTGGATTGGGACCGGAAACTGAGTTGTACCTTGATGCCAACCGGGGTTGGACAGCAAACGAGGCATTGGAAGTACTCCGCCAAACATCCGATCTTGGACTTTCGCTGCTGGAAGAACCGTGCGACGCGAAAGAAGGTTTGAGTCGCCGGAGGCTGGTGGATAAATCACCAATTCCCGTGGTGGGTGATGAAAGCGTTCCGACCGCCGGTGATGCGTCCCGCGAACTCCTCTCAGGCGGGTGCGATGCCATCAGCATCAAGACGGCTCGCAGCGGCTTCACGGAAGCGCAACAAATTCTCGGTCTTTGTACGGGACTAGGCGTGGACGTCGTCATGGGCAATCAGATTGACACCCAGATTGGAACCTTGGCCACCGTCACGTTCGGAGCCGCCCACGAGGCCACAACCCGCCGGGCCGGAGAATTGTCAAACTTCCTGGACATGGCAGATGACCTCCTGGCCGAGCCCATCCTCATCCGCGATGGCCGCATCGCGGTGCGTAGCGATCCCGGGGTGGGTGTTTCCATCGATCCCCAGAAGCTCCAGCACTACCGGCAAGACATCTAAACATCCCTGCTGAAAAAGAAGTTTCCATTGAGGAGAGACTGTGCTCTACCTGGTCCGAATGGACGTCAACATTCCCACCGATCTACCCGCAGCCGACGCCGCCGCCATCAAAGAGAGGGAAAAGAACTATTCCCAGGGCCTCCAAAGGGACGGCCGATGGCCTCATCTTTGGCGAGTGGTAGGCGAATATGCGAACTACTCAATTTTTGATGTCACCAGCAACGACGAACTTCACAACGTTCTGCAAGGGTTGCCACTCTTCCCATACATGCAAATTGACGTAACACCGCTAGCCAAGCACCCTTCTGCGATCCGCTGAATAGAAGTACTTAAAGCCAATACACGGCCGTCTCACTGATGAGACGGAAATGAAAGGAACGCCACCAATGTCAGTCGAAACAACAGCAACAGCCGCCGCGTCAGGGGCAAATGCCACCCAAAAGTTCAGGGCCAATAAGACAGCCGCATCAGCTGTCAGCGCCGAGCGCGTCAACCTTCTCGCGTCACGGGCGATCAAAGCCCTCATCGACACCGTCACGGAAGAAAAGGTGACCTACGACGAATACAACGCCCTGAAGGCTTGGCTTATCCGCGTAGGTGAAGACGGCGAGTGGCCGCTCTTCCTGGATGTCTGGATCGAACACTCAGAGAAGTAGCGAATGAGCACCGCGAAGGAAGCAAAGGCACCATCGAGGGCCCCTACTACGTGCCTGGTGCGCCTGTGCTGCAGTCGCCAGCTACCCTCCCACAGCGTGCCGACGAAGCAGGAACGCCCTTGCTCTTCCAGGGGCGCGTCTCAAGCGTCACCGGTGCGGCTTTGCCGGGTGCAACCATCGAAATCTGGCATGCTGACGATGCCGGCTACTACTCGCAATTCGCTCCGGGAATCCCCGAATGGAACTTGCGTGGAGCCGTTATTGCCGATGACGAGGGCAACTACCTAATCAATACGCTTTTGCCTGCGCCCTATCAAATTCCCACAGACGGTGCCTGTGGCCAGCTCATCGGTGCCGCCGGGTGGCACGCATGGCGGCCAGCTCATCTGCACCTCAAGGTGAGCGCTCCTGACTACGAATTGATCACCACGCAGCTCTATTTCACTTCTGACAAACACCTCACGGATGACATCGCTTCCGCTGTGAAGCCGGAGCTCATCCTTGACCCGAAGCCCGTAGATGACGGCAACGGTCAAGAGGTCTCCTACGACTTCGTCCTCGATCCCATGTCCAGGAAGTAGCAACCCAGGGTCAAGAGCATCTGCGCAGCTTGCGCTGGTGCCAAGTTTAAGAATTTTTATTCGATGCCTGTAGAAAAATAGATTGAATCCGCCTAATCTTGTGACACAAGCCACACAAAATTGGTCCCGGCCACCCCGCAGCACTCCACATCGCCAGTGCCAGATGAACCCTTCCAAGGAGCCTCATGAGCGTCGATACGACTCTTTCCACCGAGAACGAAGGTTTGAACAACGTTCGTTCGACCCGAACAATCTTTGATCCAGCCACCGACCAGCCGATCGGGGAGGCTGCCATTCATACAGTGGAAGACCTCGACCTGGCTGTGGATGCAGCGAAGTCCAGCCAGCCCGCATGGGAAGAGCTGGGCCATGATGGGCGGGCAGAGCTACTGAATCGAGCTGCCGACGCCATTGAAAAATCAGCTGAGGAACTTGCTGTGCTGCTCTCCCGCGAGCAGGGTAAGCCACTCAACGGGCCCAATGCGCGGTTTGAAGTGGGAGCTTGTTCGGCATGGCTGCGCGTTGCGGCCGGCACCACGTTGGAACCTGAAGTAGTTGTCGATGACGGCGAAACGCGGGCCGAACTGCACTACCGGCCCATCGGCGTCGTGGGCGCCATTGGTCCGTGGAACTGGCCGATGCTGATTACGGTGTGGCAGATCGCGGCGTCCTTGCGGATGGGTAACACCGTTGTGGTGAAGCCCTCGGAGTACACGCCCCTGAGCGTCCAGGCACTGATCGACGTAATCAACACCGCCCTCCCCAAGGACGTCTTGCACTGTGTTTCGGGCGGACGGGACGTGGGCGCACGTCTTGCCGAGCACTCCGCGATCGGTAAGGTCATGTTCACCGGTTCCACCGCCACGGGCAAAGCGATCATCCGCTCCTCCGCGGACACCGTCAAACGGCTCACCCTTGAACTCGGCGGCAACGACGCCGGCATCGTCCTGCCCGATTCCGATCCCAAAGCAATCGCCGAAGGCCTGTTCTGGGGCGCGTTCATCAACACCGGCCAAACCTGCGCCGCCCTC
>Ga0153924_1000023_pt1 | contig 138637 bp, 117 predicted proteins | sample TSNJ008MetaG_FD_104709 | JGI IMG/M metagenome (GOLD analysis project Ga0153924, IMG submission 104709) | Attine ant fungus gardens microbial communities from New Jersey, USA - TSNJ008 MetaG | ecosystem: Host-associated > Fungi > Mycelium > Unclassified | place: USA: New Jersey, Wharton State... | reverse complement strand
GGGGTGTGGTGTGGTCAGGGTCTGGACGATGCGTCGCAGTCCTTCGGTGAGGTCATCGATGTGGCAGGCGTAGGAGATCCGGATGGAGTGGGTACCACCAACGGGGTCGAACGCGGTCCCCGGGACAACGGCGACGATCTTTCAGGCCGGCTTTGCGGCGTCCCTGGAATTGGTGCGCGTCTTTAGCGCGTCGTCGCCCGATTAGCGGAGCGCTGCATCGGCGATGAAATGCTGGTCATTTCTTTGCTTCGAGAATTTCAAGCCCTTTATAAGTCGCTGGCATGTTGGCCCACGCGCTGTGCAGGCCTTCCTGTCCGCCGTCAATATGGGCGACGATTTGGCGAGCCAGATGGTCGACATCACCCTCGCGGAGGGCATCGACAATTTCGTGGTGTTCGCACTGAACCCGCCCCAGTGCGTGGGTTGAGTGCACGTAAAACCGGGAATAGGGCTCGAGTTGGTGGTAAAGCCGGGAAATTACCTCATATCGGAGGGGCAAATTTGCCAGCCGGTAAGTGTCCAGATGGAAGGCGAAGTTGATCCGCGACCACGCATCGCTGCCGATCGAGTCAATGTCGTCCATGCTTTCGACCATCACGGCGAGACGAGAGATGTCTGCCCGTGAACAGTTCTCGACCACGTGTGCCGCGAAACTTGGCTCGACGAGTCGGCGAAGATCGTAGATCTCATCCACTCTGGCCAGATCCAAAGCCGTCACGAACGTGCCATTGTAGGAGTCGTTGGTAAGTAGGCCCTCTGCGATCAGTGTCCTCATCGCTTCTCTGAGTGGGATCCTGCTGACGCCGAACCTATCCGCGAGTTCATCCTGGAGGAGGCGCTGCCCCGGTCGATAGACCCCCTCGGCAACAGCGACGCGGATGGAGTCAGCGATGCTGTCGGGAGTCGGTCGCAGGGATTTCGACTTCGGCGTTGAACTGTTCATATACAACGTATACACTGCATAAACGGGATGTGGCAAGTGTCACAATGACGGAAATATCCTGGAAATCTTCCAGAAACATCTCTCGTCCTTGGCGTGGACCAGACGCCAGAAAACCCGGTGCTTGAAAAGCCTCAGAGGACGATGGGCCTCCCACAACGGCCACGGTCGAGAGGGCATCGCCTACTACGTCGTGGTCTACACCGTGAAGCAGCACAACCGAAAGCAGCACACATCATGAACACCACCCAACAAATCGATAGAGACGCAGCCATAGCCGCTCCTCACCGAATCGACGCGTTGATTGCCGCGCTTTTTGACGACGATTCGTTCCTGCCCCTCGGCGGCGTACCCGCCGAACCCGGAGGAAAAACTGAGGCACCATTGGCCGGTGTAGGTCAGGTGCACGGTAAATCTGTGGCATTTGCTGCCGCGCCGGCGAATACGGGCACTCAACGTCGCGCTTTCGCCGGCATCCTCGACCAGGCTCAGAGAACAGGATGCCCTCTTGTCCTCGTAAGCAACTTTCCAAACGGGAACAAATCATCCGCGGTGATGCCCGCACCGATGACGGGCATAGCCCGACTTGTCCAGCTCTCCGGTCTCGTCCCCATCGTCGCAATTGAAATCGGCGAAGGCTCAACATCCGGGGAGCTGGTCAGCGCACTGGCTGACTTCAGAGTTCGAATAGCGCCAAAGGATGGACGGAACAGTTCTTACACCGCTGACCACATAGAGGACGGCGCGGCATGGGTTCGGGATTTACTGGACGTACTCCCCCGGAACAACTGCGAATTCGCCGCCCCAACCGAACAAGATGGGCCAGATCCGTCGTCGACGTTGTCCGGCATAGTGCCGGACAACCCTGCAGAGCCTTATGACGTCATGCAGCTAGTCAGTGCGCTCTCAAGCAACGCTCCCGTTGTCATCAACGGCGAGGGTCCCGCCCTGGTCACCGCGTTCGTTACCATCGGTGGACTGACCGTGAGCGTTGTGGCGAATCAGCCAGCGCACCGGGGCGGGTTGCTCGGCCCCGACGAAGCGCGGAAGGCTTCACGATTCATAAGGTTCTGTGACGCTTTCAACCTCCCCCTCCTGTTTCTCATTGACACACCCGGCCCAGCAGAGCCAAGAACATTGGACTACGCCCCGTACGCACAGCTTGCACACGCAACTGCCGCGGCATCCGTTCCCATCGCATCGGTGCTTCTGCGTCGGTTGCATGGCCTGCCAACCAACGTTTTCGGCGCCAAGGCCCTGGGCGCGGATGTAGTCCTTGCCTGGCCATCGGCTACCCTCGCCCCCGCAGGTTTACACCGGCTCGTAAGCGCTGATCAGCCAGAAGAAATCGACGACACCAGCCGCGCCGACGCCTTGGAACAATTCCGCCGTACTGCGGCTGACATGGACAGGGCGTTGACCGATGGGCTCATCGACCAGGTAGTAACCCTCGATGAAACACCCTGGTTGTTGGCGCGCTGGTTCCAAACCCTGGAAAGCAAGCGAAAGCAGGGCCCGGCGAAAAAGCACGGGAACTTTCCGCTATGACAAGCTTCAGCCCCAATCAAATTCAGATATCAGGCAATCCCGACGAACACGAACTCGCTGCCCTGATTGCCCTTCTGCCTTACCTCCGACACGATTCCCTCGGACCCAGCACTGACACACGCCCAAACCTACGTCCCGGTTCCTGGACTGGGCCTGGCTGGAGTCGAGCAAGCCGAGGCCTTTCCGGTTGGAAGATCACTACTCTGACACAGAAATACTCGAGAAGGACCTAACCACGATGACCACGATTGCAGAACCAAACCCGCACAAAAATGCGCTGCCCGGTAAAGTACTCATCGCCAATCGAGGCGAGATCGCGGTGCGCATTGCGCGAACCTGCGATGACCTAGGCATACGAACCGTCGGAATCTACTCCACGGAGGACCGCGACGCCCTGCACGTCCGAAGCGTCGACGAGGCGTTCACCTTGGAAGGTACGGCTCCCTCAGAGACCTACCTCGACATCGACCAGATCATCGGAATCGCCCTGCGATCCGGCGCGGACAGCGTGCACCCTGGATATGGATTTCTGGCAGAGTCGGCCGAGTTGGCAGAGGCCGTCATCAATAACGGGCTTGTCTGGATTGGGCCTCCCCCCAGTGCTATCCGAATGCTGGGCGACAAGGTTCAAGCCAGGCATCTGGCCATGAAAGTCGGTGCCCCCCTGGCGCCTGGAACGCCCAACCCTGTTGAAGGTGTGGCCGAAGTAGAAGACTTCGTTCGGGAACACGGACTTCCGATCGCCATCAAAGCAGCCTTCGGCGGCGGCGGGCGTGGCCTAAAAGTCGTCCGCGAAGCGTCGGAAATCCAAACGGGATTCGATTCCGCTGTTCGAGAAGCGACAGTCGCTTTCGGCCGGGGCGAATGCTTCGTTGAGAAGTTCCTGGACCGGCCCCGCCACATCGAAACCCAATGCCTGGCCGACATGCACGGAAACGTCGTTGTCGTTTCCACTCGTGACTGCAGTCTTCAACGCCGCCACCAAAAGCTGGTTGAGGAGGCGCCAGCACCCGACCTGACATCAAAACAAATTGACCAAATTACTCAAGCAAGTACAGACATCCTTCGGGAAGCCGGCTATGTGGGAGCCGGGACCTGCGAGTTCCTCATCGCCGACAACGTCATCTCGTTCCTCGAGGTCAACACACGCATTCAAGTGGAGCATCCTGTGACTGAGGAAGTGACGGGGTTGGACCTCATCCACCAGATGCTACTCATCGCCATGGGCGCATCACTGCCCGACACTGCGCCCCAGCCACGAGGATGTTCGCTGGAATTCAGAATCAACGCCGAGAACGTCGGGGCTGGCTTCACCCCCTCCCCGGGCCGGATAACGAAGATGGTTTGGCCGGCAGGTCCCGGAATCCGGGTCGATGCAGGTTTCGACGGCGAGTCAGACATTCCGCAGATCTATGATTCCCTCATTGCAAAACTCATTGTGACGGCACCCACGCGCGAGATGGCCGTTCGAAGGGCCCGGCGCGCCCTTGAAAGCACTGTCATCGAAGGCATACCCACAACCCTGGATTTCCATCGACAAGTCATCAATGAAGGGATCTTCACCTCTGCCGTACCCTACGCGATGTTTACGGGCTGGATAGACACCGAGTTTCAGTACACTGGGCCGGTCAGGACAGCAGTGAGCACGTCCCCGGATGCGGCTGACCTGGAAACCCTCACGGTCGAAGTCGATGGCCGCCGACTCTCTGTTCGATTCCCGAAACCTACCGCCCAATCTGGGGAGCCACGCGAGACGAACCGCAACGCGTCAATTCGCGGCAAGAGGAAAAGCACCAATCAGCCTGCCGACGTCCCGGGCGGGGTTAAGGTTCCGATGACTGGGACTGTCGTGAAGGTCCTCTGCGATGAAGGTCAGGAAGTGATGGCAGGCGAGCCGGTCATGGTCCTCGAAGCGATGAAAATGGAACAGTCACTCAATGCACCCGTCCACGGCATAGTTCGCAACCTGACCCATGCCGCCGGCGACAAGGTCGCTGCCGGAGACCTGGCCTACGTGCTGGAACCAAGTTGAAACCTCTAGAACACCACGTGTTTGTGGCGGATGCGAAGCCTGACCGCAAACCCCGCAGGAAGGACCGCCATGTATCAACCCCCTCCCCCAGCTGAGGCACCCGTTTCCTTGTTGCTGTCCGGCTTCGGTCCCGTGGGCAGATGCTTTGTCGAGCTGTCCCGAGCTAAGCAGCACCAAGGGCTGCTGAACGTCGCAGCAATCCGCGGCCACACTTCGGAAATATACCTTCCCCCTTCCTCTGATGTACCGGACCGCCGTTTGTGGGGTCCGCTATTGCCTCCAGAGGAGTCTCTCCGAAAAAGTCGGGCAACCATCCTCGTCCAAGCAATCCCTTCGTCTCCCGAAGCGCACCAACGTGCGGTTGACGAGGCTGGGACAGCACTCAACAACGGCATCGACGTTGTTACCGCGACCAAGAGCCATCTCATTACGCACTGGGCTGAACTTCAGGCGGCGGCAACGTCCGGAGGCAGTCGGATACGCATCTCGGGCGCTACCGGCGCCGCGTTGCCGACCACCGACTTAGCCAGGGTGGCCCTGACCGGCTTGGACTGCGAGGCGATCAGGGCCTGTCCGAACGGAACATCAACGTTCGTACTGGATCAGATTTCGCAGGGAAACACCTTGGAAGAGGCAATCATTGAAGCGCAAAGGCGCGGAATAGCCGAATCCGAAACCAAATCAGATCTCTCAGGATCCGATTCGGCGACGAAGGTTCGGCTCATCGCCGGTCTTCTGTGGGGATGGGACGTGACGCGCATCAACGTTGAGACGGAGGCCATCGACCGGCGAACAGCTGCCAAAATCGAGGCTGCCGCCCGACAGGGTGGCCGACTCCGAGCAGTTGCGACGGCCTCAACGGACCAACCAATGCTCGTGACGGTCAAGCTGGAACAGGTGGAACCTGTTGACCCGCTGTTTCACATCACTGGACCCGAAAAGGCCATGGTCTTCCGCTGCCCCAGCGCCGGTGACATTACTGTCCAGGGTGGGCGCTCCAGCCCATCTGGCGCCGCGCTAGCCATGCTCAAGGATGTTCTCAACCTCATCAATAGCAATCCGACGGGATTTTGTTAGGCGCAGTGAACGGCTGTGTGGACACGGAACAGCTTGGATGCCGTGTCTTCAGGAAGGCACACGAAGTTCAGCAAGACCGGGACATCACGATCCGTCGACTCCGTCTGAACAACTTGCGCCTGCCCTCGACTTCTCGGTCAGAATTCCTGATTTTCGCGACTCTGTCCAAAGGGCACGTCATCACTCAAGGCCACGGTAAACGAACGGTAGGAATGTCGCGTAACCAGGATTCCTTGGCGCCCGTTTTGTACTGCCACGGCCCGGGCGGCGGCGACCGCCTCGTCAAGCCGATCTTCCAGACTTGAACGGTTGGCCAAGGTAACAGTGATTGGTAGAGCAGCGGGGTTCGGCATATTACCTCGTCTCTTTCATATCGGCGTTCTCAGGGCTACCCCGAGCCGCGTGCGTACCGCTGTCTGTCGGCCCCCCCGAAGCATCCTGCTCGTATGCGGGCGGATTTCCGAGGGCAGTGCCGTGACGAAATTGAAGACTCAGCTTCAGCTGACATGGATCAAGTCGTAGACGAGCATCTCCCCGGCAAACAAATGCTGGAGTTCGGCGTCGACATCGGTGACAACCCGGGTGAAGTTGGAGGCACCCGTCAGTCAGTCCCCCTTGGTACTGCAGGGAAATGCGTCCCTTCTCGGTACGAATACAGAACCACCTGGATTAGGGTGGACCAGTTCTGCCTGAGGACGAATTCTCTCGGTACGTCCTGCGGTCCGTCAGCTGGGTGGATTGTTCGGTGGCGGCGGTCTGAGACGGGTTCGCCCGCAGGCCTTCAGCGGCGAGCAACTCTAGATGCTAGTGTGAGTATTCTGCGTACGCGGCTGCTGCCTCTTTGAAAAGAGCTGCAATGGTAAGTCCGAAACTCGTCATTCCCAGGGCTCTTCTCAGTTCCGGGCGTCACGAAGCACTGCTGCGCCCGCTGTGCGATCGGCTTTACCGATGGTGTCGAGATCGAGATCTTTGGACTCCCTGGCTGCGGAGACTGCTCCAGCTGCAATCAAGGTGGTGACTACGATGATTGCGACGAGTGGCCATGTTCCGCCGGACCAGAGGACGAGGGCGCTGGCGATGACGGGCGTGAAGCCGGCGAGGAGAATGGCCGCTGTCTGGTAGCCCACCGAAATGCCCGTGTACCGGACCTCCGTGGGGAAGAGTTCACAGTAGAAGGCCGGCAATACTGAGTAGACGGCTGCGTGACCAAGGGCCAGGAAGATCGCGACGCCAAGGATGATGGCCCATTGCTGGCCGGTCTGGATCAGGGCAAAGATGGGCCAGGCACTGACGACGATGACACCGGCCCCGAAGAAGAAGGTGTTCTTTCGCCCAATGCGGTCCGATATGGCTCCGAATGTCGGGATCATCGCGATATTCAGGGCCGAGCCGATCATGACGGCCACAACACCGTAGGAGGCCGGGAGCTTGAGGGTCGTGGCCACATAGGAGAGCAGGAAGACGGTGAAGAGGTAGTAATTTCCTGCCTCGGCGAAACGCGAGAAGAGCGCAATGACGAGCGACTTCCGGTGTTCCTTGAACACCACTGGAATCGGCGCTTTTTGCTTTTCCTGCTTGCGTTCCGCTTCAGCTTTGGCAGCGAGGAAGGCCGGGCTTTCGCTGGCGTTGAGGCGGATGTAGAGGCCGACGGCGGCCAGCAGCACGCTGACGAGGAACGGCAGGCGCCATCCCCAGTTAATGAACTGATCGCCCGAAATTGTCTGGGAAACGGCCACGGCCGCGGTGCCCAGCAGAAGTCCGCAGGAGACCCCGATCTGCGGCCAGGATCCGAAGAAGCCGCGGCGTCCCTTCGGCGCATTCTCGACCGCTATGATCGCTGCACCGCCCCATTCGCCGCCGACCGCGAATCCTTGGGTGAGGCGGAGAATGCACAGCAGCACAGGTGCCCAGAATCCGACACTCTGGTAGGTGGGGAGCAGTCCAATGGCCGCGGTGGAGCCGCTCATGATGAGGAAAGTCAGAATCAAGGTGGACTTGCGCCCGATCCTGTCACCCAAGTGGCCGGAGACGAATGCCCCGACAGGCCGGGCCAGGAATCCCACACCAAAGCTGGCTAAGGCCGCGATCTGTGAAACGCCTGGTTCAGAGGAAGGGAAGAACAGAGTGCCGAAGACAAGTGCGGCGGCAGTTCCGTAGACGGTGTATTCGTACCATTCGATGATGGCGCCGACCGTGCCGGAAATCAGGCTTTTACGGCGGACCTGGTCCGGCGTAAGCGTCTTTGCTGTGGTGGTCATGTGTGTTCCGTTCAAGGGCCGGGACGGCAGTGTCCCGGCGATAGTGTGGGGCGGGTCAAGCTGGGGGGAGGTCAGACCTGCAGGGTTTCCATGGTGATGGCTGCCCGGGTTACTTCCCTTGCGAGCGATTTTTCGAGGGCGGTTTCGACTTGGTCCAGGGTGAAGACGGAATCGACGAGGTGTTCAAAGGGATACTTGTCCCGGTGCCGGGCAAGGAAGTCGAGGGCCTTGTGCAGGTATCGTCCTTCGTAGCGGTCTACGTGTTTGATGGTCAGGGCTTTACGGGTGACGTAGCCCGGGTCGAACGGGACAGTCTGACCAGGTGAGAGGTTACCCATGACCAGGTACCGGCCGCCGCGCCGGATTTGTTGAAGGCCTTCGGAGAAGGCTGCCGGGACGCCGGTGACTTCCAGTGCTACGTCGGGTCCGCGCCCACCGGTCATGGACTGGATGTCGGCAAGGCGCTCCTCGATCGTGGTCATTTCGGTTAGGTTGATGGTGTGGTCGGCTCCGAAGGCTGCCGCCTGCTCGAGACGGTTTTGTACGGCGTCGATCACGATGACCTGTGCACCGCGTTCTTTGGCTACGGCCACCGCGTTCAGTCCTAGTCCTCCGGCTCCCTGAACAAGGAGGGTCTCGCCGTACTGCAGGCCGATCTGGTCGATGCCGAACATCACTTGCGAGAGCGCGCAGTTGGCGCTGGCGGCCACGGCGTTCGTCAACGTGTCGGGAACCTTGTAGATGTGTTGGCGAGGGTGGATGTAGTAGTGCGTGCCGAAAGCTGCGTGGAAGTGAGGGGCTTCTTCAGGTTGCTTACTGAAGAATTCGTAGGCGTTGTCACAGAGATTAGGTTGCCCACCCAGGCACTGGGCACACCTGTCGCAGGTTTGGAAGTATGTGGCGACGATGCGGTCTCCGACTGCAAGGGCTTGACCGGCGTTGTCGACATCCCGGCCATGGCCGAGGGCTTCGACGGTGCCGACCATTTCGTGGCCCAACCCGCCGCGCTTCTTTACGGGATGCTTGCCGTTCCAGATGTGTAGTTCGGAACCGCACACGTTGGCGCGGGAGACTCTCATGACTACGTCTCCCGGCCCCGGTTGCGGAACGGGGTATTCAGCGAAGGACAATTCGCGGGGATTAGTCATCACGGCCACTTTGCCGTGCATTGTTTCACGCATGGATTCCTCTTTCGGACTAGGGTGCTTCAGGGCGCACGTTAAACTGCAGTCTGCGGGGACCATTAGATTGTGGTCGCCATGTATCAAGCGCTTATTCGAGTTTCTTTTGCCGAAGAACTGGGAGAGTTCTCTTTTTCGAGGAGTTCGTACATCTTCGTGTGGTCTTCAGCGGCGAAGCCTGCTTTGACGGCGGCCTCCCAAAGTTGCTGGCAATCGCCGCTGAACGGGGAGTCGACTCCGAGAGAGGCTCCGAGCGCGGTGGCTATGCGAATGTCTTTTGTCATGAGACCGATGGGAAAGCCTGAACTGTAGGTGCTGCTGAGCATAAACTGCCGCACCTTATTCTCTGAAGTATTGCTGCGTCCGGAGGAGGCGTTCAAGACGTCAGTCAGGGCGTCAGGGCTGATGCCGAATGCCGTGCCGATACGGAGTGCCTCCACTGTAGCGACAATGCTGGCCGCGGACACCAGGTTGTTAAGTGCTTTTGCTGCGTGGCCGGCTCCTGCGTCACCGACGTGGATGAGGGACTTTCCCAAGGCCTCGAAAAGCTCCGTCGCCTGATCAAGGTCCTGCCAGCGGCCGCCGACCATGATGGCGAGTTCGCCTGTCTGCGCACCCCTCACTCCGCCGGAAACAGGGGCGTCAAGGTATCGGAAGCCTTTGCTCTCCAGCGTGGAGGCAAGGGCTCGTGAGCGCAGCGGCTCCGAGGAAGACATGTCGATGAACAAGGTGTTTAGAGGAACCCGCTCCAGAATGTCGTCGCCGAGCAGGACCTGTTCGACGGCGGCGGAGTTGGGCAACATCGTAATTACAATGTCCGCATGCTGCCAACTGCGGCCGTATCCCGTCACCGGTTCCGCAGTCTCGTGAGCCGTAGCGAAACGTTGGACGAGGTCCCTGTCGCGATCCGTGACGAGAAGCCGATGGCCAGCGTCGGCGAGCCTGCCGGCCATGGGAAAGCCCATATTGCCCAGTCCGATGAATCCGATCGTGCTCATGCTTCGTCGTCCATGTCACGGAATACTTCGCGGGCGAGGCGGAAGCTCTCCAAGGCTGCAGGCGCGCCGCAGTAGATACTCACCTGGAGGAAGACTTCCTGAATTTGATCCTTGGTGACGCCGTTGCGGAGGGCCCCCCGGACATGGACTTTAAGTTCGTGAGGGCGGTTCAGGGCACTGATCATGGCGAGGTTGATGAGGCTGCGCTGGGTCCTTTCCAAGCCGGGCCGGTTCCATACATCGCCCCAGCAAAACTGAGTGACAAGTTCCTGCATAGGCATCGAAAAGTCATCGGCGCTGTCGAGGCTCTTTTGAACGTATTTATCTCCGAGGACCTCCCGGCGGGTGGCGAGGCCTTTTTCGAACAGTTCCTGGTTCATTCGACGATTCCGTTCACGCTGGTGGTTGATGCAGCGGGGGTTTTGTCCCATACGGCCTGCACGTTGGTGAACTCGTGGACGCCGAAGTAGGACAGCTCGCGACCGAAGCCGCTCTTCTTTACACCGCCGATGGGAATGCGGGGATCCGAGACGGACAGGGCGTTAATGAAAACTCCCCCTGCGTCAAGGCGGCGGGCCATGGCCCGTGCTGTGGTGCTGTTGGCAGTCCAGATGGCTGCACTAAGTCCAAATTCGGAGTTGTTGGCTTTGGCAAGGGCGTCGTCGGCATCATTTGCGGTGATGACGGTGGCCACCGGCCCGAAGATTTCTTCGCGGAACGCCGTCATGGTCTCAGTAACATCGGCGAGGACGGTGGGGGCATAGAAGTTGCCTGCGCCCGCGAGACGGTGGCCGCCGGCAAGGAGCCGTGCACCCTCGCTGATACTGCGGCGAACCTGGTCATCGACCTCATGCATGGCCTCCTCCTTCGCCATTGGCCCGATCTCGGTCGAGGGGTCTCTCGGGTCGCCCACTTTGAGCGCCTGGATCTTCGAGGTGAGCAAGGTTGTGAATTCCTCGGCCACGCTGCGTTCGACGATGATGCGCTTGGCAGAGATGCAAACCTGCCCTGCGTTGACCATCCGGCCCGAGGCAGCCGCGCCGGCGGCTTTGTCGAGGTCGGCATCAGCCAGGACGATGAACGGGTCAGATCCGCCCAGTTCAAGAATCACCTTTTTGATAGCCCTGCCAGCCTCTGCCGCGACGCTCTGCCCGGCCGCGGTTCCGCCTGTAACGGCCACTCCTGTGATGCGGGGGTCGTGGATGATGCCGGGGATGCGCTCCCTCCCGGCGTTTACCACCTGGAATGTCCCGACGGGCAGGCCTGCTTCTTCCCAGAGTGACTGGATAGCGTAAGCGCAGCCGACCACGTTCGACGCGGGCTTCAGCAGGTAGCCGTTACCTCCGAGGATAATCGGAACCGCTCCCCTGAACACCTGCCACACGGGAAAGTTCCATGGCATAACGGCCAAAATGGTACCTGTAGGCAAGTAGGAGATATAGGCCTCGGGTCCGATGCTGGTCCCCTGGTCTTCGAGCATGGCCGGCCCGTTGTCGGCATACCAGTCCAACATGGTTGCGCATTTGAGGACCTCGGCCTGTGCCTGCGTAACCGGTTTGCCCATTTCCTGCGTGATGATAGAGGCCACATGCTCGGTATCGCGCCGGAGCAACGCAGCGAGCCGCCGGAAAACGTCGGCTCGTTCGGAAGGCAGGCTTTCGCGCCACATGGCAAAGCCCTTGGCGGCCTGCTCCACTGCTGAGGTGACCCCGTCCGAGTCCAGGAACGGATAGCTTGCGACGGTTTCTCCCGAGGCAGGATTTACGGATCGTGCGAGGGCAACTTCGATGGTTCCCACAAAAATTCCTTCTGTCGTGTGATGGGACTTACAACAGACTAGGAACTTAAAAGAGTTCAATAAAGAAGAAGATCGCGAAGCGTCAGTTCTCCCAAAGAGAACGCTCATCATCAATCACCGAGCTAGGCGGAAGTCGCGGACTTCAGTTGCTCATGTCTCTGACGGCATGTCATGCTTCCCCTTGGGACAAACGTGGTGCAGAACATCTCTCAGGGAGAACGATGGAGATCTCACAGCTGGAAATTTTTATCGCGGTAGCGGAGACGGGCAGTATCACGAAGGCCGCAGCGAAGTTGCTGCGTGTACCTTCCAACGTCTCGACCCGTGTGCAGCAGCTCGAAAGAGAGCTCGGCGTCCAACTCCTGATTCGCGACAAGCGTCAGAGTTCTCTGTCTGCCGACGGGGAACTCTTCCTTGAGTACGCACGCAACATCATCGACATGACCAACGAAGCCAAAAACTTCTCCACCCGCGGCGAACCGCGCGGACGCTTCCGTCTTGGAGCCCTGGAAAGTACAGCCGCAGTCCGAATTCCGCCGATACTTGCGGCCTTTCACCTGAGCTACCCTGCAATTGAGTTGGAACTGGACGCGAATTCCTCAGGTCCCCTTTTCGACAGTCTGCTGAACGGGCAGTTGGCAGCTGCCTTCACCGACGGGCGCCCGGCTGTTCCGGCCCTGACCGGGATCAAGGCCTTTGATGAAGAACTTCGGATCATCACACCCCAAACAGTCCACCACATTGACGAGGACTATAAGGCAACGCACCCCACCGTTTTCGTTTTCGGCCGGATCTGTTCCTATCGGCAACGCTTCGAAGATTGGCTGGAAGCGGAGAACATTGTCCCGGGAAAGTTTGTGGAGATCTCCTCTTACTACAGCATGCTCGCGTGTGTAGCGGCAGGTGCTGGGATCAGCATGATCCCAGCCTCACTTCTCGCCACCCTTCCTGGGGCCGAGGGAGTTAGGGAGCATGCCATTGCCGGTCCACTGGGGGCAGCCGAAACGTGGCTGACCTGGCGAAAGGACTGCAGGTCAGCGAACCTTAGAGCCTTCATTGAGGAACTGAAGACACACCAGGGCGAGGCTCCGCTAAAGGTTTCCCCCGCGGCCTGAATTGCTTCTCAGACGGGCATAGAGCAAGGGCTTCGGAGCCGTCCTTGACAAGTACAGCAATCCTTTTCAGGGGCTGGCGTTCCTTTGTTTTATGCAGCTAATCAGGTGCGTTGGCAGATTCTTGCCACAGACATGATGAACTGCTAATGACCCCGCCCATGGGTCGGGGCCACCAGCAGAAACGGAGTAGCACATTCTAGTAGAGGGGGGTCCTGCTGCTTCTGTCGATGGATGCTGCGACCGCCAAGACGATGATCAGGCCGAAGACGACGTACTGAATCCGCGGATCAATGCCGATCGCTGCAGCGCCGATGGGAACCAGGGTCACGATACAGGCCCCGAAGGCCACATTCACAGGGCGTGAAATTCCTCCGGCCACTGCACATCCCCCGATGATCGCGGCGGCTATGGACGGCAGTAGGAGACCGACACCCGCTCCAGTAGCGGTCGCTGTGCCTTGTTGGGCTGTCAGGATCAAACCGGCGAGACCTGCCAAGAACCCGGAGGCGCAGTGGACCAGGGTTCTTGTTTTCAAATTCGAGATTCCCGACAGGATCGCGGTGCGCTCGTTTAGTCCGACGGCTTTTAGTTCCTGACCTAACGAGGTCCGGTTTGTCATGAACCAGATGCCGGCAACAACCAGGGCTCCCAGCCAGACTCCGGCCTCCAAGCCCAGGAACCGCACGTCCAGGACCCACCCAATGATTTCGAGGTTCTGATTTATAGACACTGTGGTTTGATCCGAGATCAGGAGGGCTGCGGCCTGCCAGACACCCATCGCTCCGAGAGTGACGGCAAACGTTGGCACTTGAAAGTACCCACTAAGCCAGCCGCTGAGAGAGCCGATGGCTGCGACCACAAGCAGCGTCAGCACCGGGGCCAACCAGCCCAGAGGACCAAGCCACGAAGCGACAAGGACTGCCGCGAGAACACCCATGGCGGCGTTGGAAAGGTCAATTCCGCCGAGCAGCATGACCAGCATCTGTCCGCACGCCAGGAACAGCAGTGGAAGACACTGCACCAACATGATGCGTATGCCGCCACCACCGATGAACTGTGGCTCGACGACCGTGATTGCGGCAACCAAAATCACCAGGACGATGGCGGGCATCAGACGACTGAGTGAGATGGCGGCGGGTTTGGTTCGGATCCGGAGCGCCTGTGGTGTGCGCGCGATTGTGGGTGTTTGCACCATGGTTCAGACCATCTTTCCGAGGATATCTACAACCGAGGGCCGTTCGGCCAGGACGTTGATTGAGGCTGTGACCGCACCGTCCTTGAGAACGGTGATGTCGTCCGCGAGTTCCAGAGCTTCTTCGAGGGTGTCGGCGATCGTCAAGACTGCAACTCCGCCGTGGCAGGCCTGCCGCACGGCCTCTTTTACGCTCTCTATCGCTCCCGGGTCCAGCCCCCGGAACGGTCGGTCCAACAGGAGCAATTTCAGGTTGGGGTCACAGAGCCACTTTGCCAGAGCTACCTTTTGCTGGTTCCCGCCCGAGAGCTCAGCGATGGCAGCTTGGCCATCCCTTGGCCGGATATCCAGGCGGTCCATCCACATGTTGCTGAGCTGTACTTCCAGATTCCGCCGGCGCAGCCCCCGTCCGTGGGTTGCATCCAGATGGGCCAGAGCCATGTTCTCGGTGACTGACATGCCGGAGACGATGCCTTCAGATTTTCGTTCGCTGGGGAGGTAAGCCATTCCCCGCCGGATCCGCTCCCGTACAGTGAGCTTGTCAACCGGGTGGCCGGCGATCTTGATCGACCCGCTGGTTATTCGTTCGACACCGAAGATTGCACGAACCACTTCCTCGCATCCCGACGAGGTGGCCCCGACCAAGCTGTGCAGTTGCCCAGCCTTCAGTGTCAGCGTGATCTCGTCCAGGCCGCCTGCGGTGGACAGGTTCTTGACTTCCAGGACCGTGTCGGCTTCAGCGAAATCCTGAAGGTCCTCACGGACCCGGACAGATTGCCGCCCCGTCATCAGTGCGAAGAGCTCTTCCTCGTTGACACTCTTGGTCTCCCTCTCGGCGACGACCTTGCCGTGTCGCAGAACATATATACGGTCGGTGAACTCCAGGACTTCTTCTAATCTGTGAGATACGAAGATAACCGAGCCAATTTCGCGCAGGCGCTGGATTTCACCTGCAAGGCGTTTGATTTCTGAGGGCTCCAGCACGGACGTCGGCTCGTCGAGGATGACGATGGGGAGAGCGTGTGCATGCTCGCCTACTTCAACTGCCTTGGCAATCTCGACCATCTGACGTTGAGCGAAGGTAAGGTCAGCGATCATCGCCCGCGGGTCCATGTCCAGACCAATGCGCCGCAGGGATTTGGTGGCCTGGGCGTTAATGGTTTTCCAATTAAGAAAGCCAAGGGATGAACCGGCGTCCTTGTTCCTGTTCTTCGCCCCGCCCAGGTGGATATTTTCAGCCACTGACAGGTTCGTCAGAAGTGACTGCTCCTGGTGTACGACGCCGATGCCCAATTCCGCCGCGTGCGATGCGTTCCGCAGCTGGCGGTCAATGCCGTGGATTCTTAGGCCACCCGAGTCCTGTTGGTGCAGTCCGGCGAGTAGTTTCAGCAGGGTGGACTTCCCGGCACCGTTCTCGCCGATCAGTCCAACGACCTCGTTCTGTCCAATCCGCATTGAAACGTCCTTCAGGACGGTCTTGGAGCCGAAAGACTTGTTGATGCCACTTAGTTCAAGTGCCGGTGTCACAGACATGGCTACTTCACCACCCTCAATACATCCCGTTTACGGAGAGCCGTCAGAACAACGGCTATGACAATGACGCAACCGAACAGGGCCTGCTGGATGCTCGGGTCCACACCGGAAAGGACCAACCCGTTGTTGAGGACAGTAAGGAGCAGTATGGCAAACATGGATCTGGCCACGCCGCCGCTGCCGCCGCTCAGCAGGGTACCGCCAACTACCACGGCCGTGAGCGTGAAAAACAGCTGTCCGCTGCCCACCTCCACCACACCGGCGCCGAGTTTCACGGAGCCGATCACGCCTGCTAAGGCGGCGCATGCGCCCGAGAAAACGAACACAAGGGTCTTGTAGCGGAAGACTTTGATGCCAGCAACCTTCGCAATTTCCTGGCTGTCACCGATGGCGTAGGCGTATCGCCCGAATTTGGTCCACTTGGACAGAACCAAGGCCAGGCAGAACACGCCTACGGCGATCCAGAAACTGTTGGAGAGGCCAAAGACGGTGCTGCCAAACCAATTCACCAGTGGGCTGGGTTCGAGCGTTGTGGCCCCGTCACCGTAGAGAATGGTGGCCGTACCCAGGCCTATGTACCACATGCCGAGCGTGAGGATGAAGCTGGGAACTTTGAGGTAGTTGTGAATAAGACCTGTTACAAGTCCGAAGAGGACGCCGATTATCAGCGCAATGATGAGGGCGGCCAACTGGAAATCGTTGCCATTGACGCTATTTCGGGACAGCAACACAAAACTGATGCCGGCCGCAGCCATGGTCCCTTCAAGTGAGAGGTCGACGCTTCCCAAAAGAACCACGAATGTCATACCCGTCACCAGAATCAGGGGCACTGTCGCCTGATTGAGGATGGTGATGACGTTTCCGGCGGTCATGAATGAGCCGGGGTTGATCACAGAGAATGCGGCGAAAAGGATCACAAGTGCAACTGCCGTGCCGTACTGCCCGGCTGGCTTGGTGACGGTACGAGTTATGCCCTTGTGGGGACCCATGGTGGTGGGCCGGGGGTTTTCTTTAAGTAAGCTCATTGGGGCTCCAAAGCTCGATGATTCAAGAATTGACCGAGGGCAAGGGGCCCCCAACCAGTCGATTAAAAAGTCCCTTGTCGAGTTCTGCCATCAGGGAGGTGTAGTCGGGTTCCTTCAGATACTTGTCCACCGAGTCTCTGCTGACACCGAATTGTGAGTATGTACCGTCTCGTTGCGCGGGCTGCAGGGTGGAAACGTCGAGCTTGCCTGTGGCAGCGGCGTGGCCGATGGCTAAACCGATCATGCCGCTGTAGAAGCCGTCCGAGTACCATGTGGCGACGATGGGCCCGCCCGTTTTCACAGACTTCAGAGCCTCCTGTATTCCATCAATGCCAACTGCTTTCACTTGAACGCCGGCACTTTCCGCTGCCGCCACAGCCCCCAACGTCATAGAATCGCTGCCCGCCCAGATCCCGTTAACCTTCCCGGCAAAGCGTGAGAGCAATGTCTGGGTCTTCGTGTAGGCGGTCTGCCGGTCCCAGTTCGCGCTGTCGCTCCCCAACAAGGAAATCCCGGGGTAGGCCGCCAGCGCCTTTTCAAGACCCGCATATCGCTGCTTGGAAGCGTTGGAATCAAGGACACCCTTCAGCGCGATGATGCCGCCCTCGCCACCCATCGCTTCGAATAACTGGGTCGCGGTGTACTCCCCGGCCGCTACACCGTCGAACCCCATGTGACTTACCCAGGAAGGACCGATGTCCTCAGGCTTTATGCCATCAGGCTTATCCCAGCTGCTCACGACATAGCCGCCGTTGCGGGCGACAGATCGGGCGATGCCTGGAACATCAGCACTGGCAAGAGGCTCCAAGTTGACCACCACCCTCTTGCCGGTGGCCATGGCACTTTGGATCTGGGAATACTGCTGCTGCGAATCAAGGTTGGAGTTGACGATTCGGAGTGGGAGTCCCGCGTATTTCGCGAAGGCACGGGAACCGGTCAACCAGTTCTGCATGTAATCATTGGTTGCCGTGTGGATAGTCGACACCAACAGAAGCTCGCTATCCGGGTAAGTTTTCTGTTCGCTTTCAGCGACGTTCCGGGCGGCGCCGCACCCCGCGAGCGAAAGCCCCACTGTCCCGGCCGCGATGCCGAGCAGGGCTGTCCTCCGGCTCATAGGGGATGTGGAGAAGGGAGAATAACTGTTCATGGCGTGGGTGTTCCATCCGTTCTTCGTTGATGGACGGTGGGCCTTAAGGCCTCATTGGCAATTTTTGGGCAGGCCCGATCGCCCGCCCTTTTCTCGGGCGGGATCGCCTTAAGATGCGTCCAATCGGTGGGAGTGTTCGGCATCCCGAGGGATGCCGATGAAGGATTGCCGGGGAGTCCGACTGTTGAACGGCGGACTCCCCTTAATCGGCGCCTAGTAGGGCAGAACTCCGCGCAAGACAATGCTCTTTATCTGGGTGAACTCCTCGAGCGTGTAGCCGGTTCCCTCGCGGCCGATACCGCTTTTCTTGTAGCCGCCAAAGGCAGCTACATCGGGACGATAGGCGTTGCCGCCATTTACCGAAACTGTGCCAGCCTGGATGCGCACCGCTGCGTCGATAGCGACTGGAAGATTGGTCGTAAAAATCCCGGCATTGAGGCCAAACTTGGAAGCGTTTGTGATCTCAATTGCTTCGTCGACGTTGTCAAATTTCAGGATGGAGAATACCGGCCCGAAAATTTCCTCGTCGGTTGCGATGGCGCTTTCCTTGGAGATTTCCAGAACCGTGGGCTCGAAGTAGGCGTCCCGGCGAGCACCTCCGACACGCACTACTGCTCCTTCGCCGATGGCTGCAGTGACTTGTTGCTCCACCCGCCGGGCGGCTTCCAGGCTGACCAGTGGCCCAACATCAGTGCCTTCGGCCATCTGGTCGCCGACGGAAAGTTTCGAGACTTTGGCGCTCAGTTTGTCCACGAATTCGTTGTACCGGCTTTGGTCCACCATGATCCGTTTGGTGGCGGCGCACACTTGGCCGTTGGTGTAAATACGACCCGCGATCGCTTGATCGACTGCGAAATCAACATCGGCATCTTCACAAACAATGAAGGCATCATTGCCGCTGAGCTCGAGAAAAACACGAACGATGTTGGAACCTGCGTTGGCGGCAATAATGGCTCCGACACGACTGCTGCCGGTAAAGCTGACAGCGGCAATGTCCGGGCTTCTCGACAGGTAGTCCCCGACAACCTCGCCGTACCCTGTAACTATCTGCAGAACGTCACCAGGCACACCTGCCTCATGCAGGATCTGGGTCAGCTGGACAGAGACCAGGGGGTCGTCCTCCGGCGGCTTTACGACGATCGCATTCCCTGCAGCAAGTGCAGCACCGACCTTGTGCGCGTACAGTTCCGCAGGAAAGTTGAACGGCACGATACCGACTATGACGCCCAGGGGTTCCCGGACGGTCAACATAAGGTCCTTTTCAAAACCCTGCTGAATGTCCAAGGGGATGGTCTGGCCGAAGGTTCGCAGCGATTCTTGAGCGAAGCCCTCGAAAATGCGGGCGGTCGTGTCAATCTCGACAACCGCGTCTGCGACAGTTTTGCCGTTTTCTGCGCTAAGCAGCTGCACAAGCTCATCTTTACGCTGCCGGATCAGTGTTACCGCAGCCATCAGAATTTCCACCCGGCGATAGGCTGGGGTCGCTGCCCATTTTTTGGCGCCCCTCTGCGCAGCGTCCAGGGCACGCTGGGCGTCTTCAGGTGTACCGGCGGGCACCTTTCCCAACAGTGAACCATCCGACATGTTGCGGACTTCAATGGTTTCTCCACTGCTGCTCTGCCTCCATTCACCGTCAATGTGCAGGCCGTGCGGCGTTATGGTTTCGATTGAAACTGTCATAGTTCCTCCTCGGTGTTGTCGTGCGATTGTTTGGTTTTCTACCAGCGGTTCAGAACGGTAATCCCTACCGAACTGAAGCCGCCCATGGAGATGATCGATTCGCTTGCGTCGTCGACGCCGATCCTTCGCGTCACCAGCTTCCCGGGCTGCAGGATGCCGCGCTCCATCATGCGAAGGAGCGAGGGAAATCGGGATGCCTGCATGCCCAGCGATCCAATGATGGACAGCTCCTTTTGCACAATGACATCGATGGGCAGGGCAATCTGGCCGGCCTCCTCGGCCCCGGTGAGCCCAATTTGCAGGTGGCGTCCGCGCTTGCGAAGACTGTTGACGGAGTTCTGACAGGTGGCTGGAATACCCAGCGCATCCACGGAGACGTGAGCGCCGCCTTTCGTGAACTCCTTGATCTCCTGCGCGGCGTCGGTAAAGCGAGCATTGATCGTGGCGACAGCGCCCAAGTCTTTGGCAAGTGTCAGAGCATCGTCGTTGACGTCTACGGCCAGCACGTTAGCTCCCATGGCCGAAGCGATCTGTATCGCGGAGAGCCCGATGCCACCGCACCCGTGTACCGCGACCCACTCGCCAGGCTGAACGTGTGCCTGATCAACGACTCCGTGAAAGGCCGTAACGTAGCGGCAGCCCAGACCGGCCACAGATTCAAAGTCCACGTTGTCAGGCACATGCACTACGTTGAAGTCCGCCCGTGGGATTGCGGCATATCGCCCGTAACCACCCCAGAAGTCGACGCCGGACTGAAGCAGGTTGTCGCAGACGTTGGAGTGACCCGCCACGCACTGCTCACACGTTCCGTCTCCCAAACCAAAAGGAACAACTACGCGATCACCAACGTGAAATTTCCTTACATCGCGGCCTACGGCTTCGACAACGCCCGCATACTCGTGGCCCATAACGTGCGGGAGCTCAAGGTCGAGGCCAACCCAGCTCCAATCACCGTTCCACAAATGCCAGTCGCTTCTGCAGATCCCATTGGCTTCAACCCGCAGAATGATCCCGTCATTGGGAACCGTGGGATCGGGCATTTCCAAGACCTGCATGGGCTTCTGGAACTCCGTTACTACAAGGGCTTTCACCAGTACTCCTTAGTGGGGTGTTGCCGACTCAAGCGCGAGGGTAGATCAACTGATCTCCAGCGGTGTCGTGCGTCACATTGAACTTCGACTTAGTCTAGGAAGATGCGTAAGTTTCTTACAGACGAAGTTTAGGAACTCAAACTTCTGTAGAACTGAACGATCTTGGGAGACCACGCCACCGCCGCAGAAAACCTCTGCGATCCGTGCTTAGCGGTCTGAACACCCACCCAGGCAGGTGGATTTCATGGGCCGAGGCCAATGCAATCCCCCGGCTCAAGTAGCCTGCGGGAACAATCCGCCACCCAACGCCGACACGTCGGATGGCTGCTCTCTCCCGCCTCCACCACCTCACGGGGGTGGGAAATTCGTCGACGTCGGAACACTGCAGGGGTGGCTGTGCTGCCAAACACCTGGCCAGCAGTCGGCAAGATAGCGATCCCAGGCACACGCCATGGTGTGGTTCGTGCTCAGCACCGGGATCCGAGTATTCAAGACGCTAGGCCCACCGATTCACGTTGACTTGCGGGCCTCTGTCGGAGACCTGCCCGACTGCGAGATATTCCGTTGACAAGTCGTCTGGCTGCCATCACACAGGACGTCGCTCAGCATGGGAAGACCCCACTTCCCCGGTAGCCCCCGGCAGCCCCGTCAGCCCCGGCGGCCCCGGCCAAGCGTGCCATCGTGGTAAATATTGGCATCCGGCTGCTGTCGATGAGGCTAGCCAAACAGGCGCAAACAATGCCCCGGACCTCAAACCACGATCATTCAACAGAAGGAGGTCCGCCCCCTCACCGCCTTCACACATCTGGCCCACAAAGAGCGAGCCCGCAATGACCTCGACAACACGGCGCACCGCGTCGACTGATCGCTCATCTCCAAATTACAGATGGTCAGGGTCTCGTCCAATACCTCGTTAACGCATGGAAATCGGTGCCATTTGAACTGGCGACATGTTGCTATGGTCGCTCACCTTCAATGAACAATTGCAGGCCGAGGAGGCGCAGGGATGGCTGTGATCAGTCGCAATAAAGGAGATTTAAGTGTAGACACTGTCCACACCCTCTTTGGCCTGACAAAGCATCGGCCAGCCCCGACTTGTCACGCCAAGAACAAACCAAAGCAAGACCGCATCTATTTCTGGAAGTCATGTCGTCTTAAGCGCACCTACCCATGAAGAGGTGTAGGCCAACCACGACCTACTGGACGCACCAAGAAGGGAACATATAACCCCAGTTCACAGCAAGCGGAGGGCCGACCAGCCAGGACACCGAACCCGCTCCCCCACAACCAAACAGGCGACCCGCGGCGCCAGGCACACCCCGCGGCCAGTGTCAGAGGGAACTGACCAACCAGAATGTCAACACGTTAAAGCAAAAACCCCCTCTGACGAGGGGGTATGCCGTGCCCGAGGTGGGACTCGAACCCACACACCTTTCGATACTGCATTTTGAGTGCAGCGCGTCTGCCAATTCCGCCACTCGGGCGCGGATTACCGGGAAGTTAATTCTCGCTGACTGCTCTCATTTCTGTGACCAACGCGATCCGTTCCCAGCACGCGAAACTACTCTACATGCAGATAGGCTAATTCAAAGAACCGGGCGCGCCTGATGCAACAAAACCTGCCATCCAAGAGTCCACACTAAGATGGACATGAACCCGCCGAACCTTTTCAAGGAGATCCCGTGACCGAACAGACGGAGTCCACGTCTACTAGCCAGCCGGCCCGACGCGTTGTCGTTGCCGAGGATGAGACCCTCATCCGCTTGGACATTATCGAGATCCTGAAGGGTGAAGGGTACGACGTCGTAGGCGAGGCTGATAACGGCGAGAAAGCTGTGCAACTGGCTGAGGAACTCAAGCCTGATTTGGTCCTCATGGACGTGAAGATGCCCGTGATGGACGGCATCTCGGCTGCTGAGAAGATCGTCAAGGCCCGCATCGCCCCTGTGGTGTTGCTGACCGCTTTCAGCCAGAAGGAACTGGTGGAGCGTGCCCGCGATGCGGGTGCCATGGCTTACGTCGTCAAGCCGTTCTCCCCCGCTGACCTGATCCCGGCCATCGAAATTGCGCTGAGCCGCCATGAGGAGATCAAGGCCCTCGAAAACGAGGTCTCTGACCTTCAGGAGCAGTTCGCCACGCGCAAGCTTGTAGAGCGTGCCAAGAGCCTTTTGACCACCAAGATGGGCCTCACGGAACCGGAAGCTTTCCGCTGGATTCAGAAGACCTCCATGGACCGTCGCCTCAGCATGCGTGAGGTTGCGGAGACCATCATCAACCAGGTCAACTAACAAGACGAGTACGACGGCGGCCGCTCACCTCGCGCGAGGTGGGCGGCCGCCGTCGTACTCGCCAAAGACAAAAAATGAGGGCCCCGCCACAAGGCGGGGCCCTCAGTCAAAACCGTAAAAACTACGCCTTTGCCTTGGACTTCTTTTCGGGCCACGGGCCAACGGGTTCCTTGCGTGAACCGTCGTCGGTCTTGGAGGTGTCGGCGAGGTCGCCTACCTTGTGGACCTTCAGCGAATTGGTGGAACCGGCCTGTCCTGGAGGGGAACCGGCAGCGATGACAACCAGGTCGCCTTCGTCTACGAGATCCATTTCCAAGAGGCTCTTGTCTACCTGGGCGGTCATTTCGTCGGTGTGGCCCACGGAGGGGACCAGGACCGGCTGGATGCCCCAGGTCAGTGCCAGCTGGTTCCAGACGTGCTCAACGGGCGTGAACGCGAAGACCGGCTTGACGGGGCGAAGGCGCGAGAGGCGCCGTGCAGAGTCACCGGACTGGGTGAAAGTACAGATGTACTTGGCGTCCAGCTGGTCCGCAATTTCCACCGCCGCGCGGGTGATGGCGCCACCGCGGGTGCGGGGCTTGGTGCCCAGCGGCGGTACGCGCTCCAGGCCGTGGACCTCGGTGGATTCGATGATCCGGGCCATGACCTTGACGGTTTCGATGGGGTACTGCCCAACGGAAGTTTCACCGGAGAGCATTACTGCGTCGGCGCCGTCGAGCACTGCGTTGGCGCAGTCGGAGGCCTCGGCGCGTGTGGGGCGGGGGTTGTCGATCATGGATTCCAGGACCTGGGTAGCCACGATGACCGGCTTGGCCCAACGGCGTGCCAGCTCAATGGCGCGCTTCTGGACGATCGGAACCTCTTCGAGCGGAAGTTCAACACCGAGGTCGCCACGGGCCACCATGATGGCGTCGAAGGCGTCGATGATTTCGTGGAGCTGGTCCACTGCCTGCGGCTTTTCGATCTTGGCGATCACCGGTACGCGGCGGCCTTCTTCGTCCATGATCTCGTGGACGCGCTTGATGTCTGAGGCATCACGCACGAACGAGAGGGCGATGAGGTCAGCACCACGTTTCAGGGCCCAACGGAGATCGTCCTCGTCCTTTTCGCTCAGTGCGGGGACGTTGACGGCAACACCGGGCAGGTTGATGCCCTTGTTGTTGGAGACCTTGCCGCCAACGGTGACGGTGGCAACAACCTTGACGTCGTCCACCTCGATGGCACGCAGTGCCACCTTGCCGTCGTCGATGAGCAGGGCGTCGCCCACGTTGACGTCTTCGGTGAGGCTCTTGAGCGTGGTGGAGCAGATGTCCTTGGTGCCGGGGACGCCTTCGGTGGTGATGGTGAAGGTGTCGCCGACAGCCAGCTCGTGGGGGCCGTCAACAAAACGGCCAAGACGGATCTTGGGTCCTTGGAGGTCGGCCATGATGGCCACAGGCTTCCCGAGCTGGGCGGCTGCCTTGCGGACGTTCTCGTAGGTGATGTCATGCACGGAGTAGTCGCCGTGGCTCATGTTCATGCGAGCAACGTCGACGCCGGCCTCCAGCACCGCGAGGGTGTTTTCGAAGCTGGAGATAGCCGGGCCGAAAGTTGCCACAATTTTCGCGCGTCTCATATACCTACCCTAAGTAGTTCATGCTGATTGAGTAAAAAATGTTCCTGCCGGCGCTATAAGACCGCTATTGCCCGGTCGGTGGGGGCGACCGGTGCCGGGAGAATGGTGCTTCCCATCAGGAACTTGTCCACTGCGGCCGCGCACGCACGGCCTTCTGCAATGGCCCACACAATCAGTGACTGACCACGTCCGGCATCGCCGGCAACAAACACGCCTTCGGTGTTCGTCATGTAGTAGCCGTCGCGGGCAACGTTGCCCCGACCGTCGAATTCTGCACTGACCTGCTCCGTGATACCTGCCGGTTCAGCACCGGTAAAGCCCAGGCTCAAGAACACAAGGTCAGCTGGAATGACTCGTTCTGTACCGGTCTTGGGCAGGCGTTTGCCGTCCACGAACTCGGTCTCAGCAACTTTGACGCCGGTGAGCTTGCCGTTTTCTCCAACGAACTCAACGGTTGATGCAAGGTAGGTACGCTCGCCACCTTCTTCGTGGGCGCTGGCGACCTCGAACAGGGTGGGGAAAGTAGGCCACGGCTGGTGGGTGGCACGCTCGGCCGGCGGCTGCTTGCCGATCGCGAGTGTTGTCACCGATGCCGCCTGGTGGCGGTGGGCGGTACCGATGCAGTCAGCACCGGTATCGCCACCACCAAGGATGACAACGTGCTTGCCGCGGGCGTCAATGTGGTTTTCGGGGTTCTCCCCTGCCACCATGCGGTTCGAAGGAACCAAGTAGTCCATGGCGAAGTGGACGCCCTCGAGTTCGCGGCCCGGGATGGGCAAGTCACGCGGCACGGTAGCGCCGGTGGCCACAACCACGGCGTCGTACCGGCGACGCAGCTGTTCCCAGGTCACATCCGTTCCAACAGCCACACCGGTCCGGAAGCGAGTACCTTCGGCCTTCATCTGCTCCAGGCGGCGGTCCACCTGGTCCTTCTCCATTTTGAAGTCGGGGATGCCGTAGCGGAGCAGGCCGCCGATCTTGTCGTCGCGCTCGTAAACTGCAACGGTGTGGCCCACGCGGGTCAGCTGCTGGGCAACGGCCAGGCCTGCAGGACCGGATCCCACCACAGCAACCGTCTTGCCGGTGAGGCGCGTCGGAGGCAACGGCTGGACCCACTCATTGTCGAACGCCTGATCGATGATGGAGACCTCAACCTGCTTGATGGTCACCGCGGGCTGGTTGATGCCCAGCACACAGGACGCCTCACAGGGTGCAGGGCACAAGCGGCCAGTGAACTCAGGGAAGTTGTTCGTGGCGTGCAGGCGCTCAATCGCTTCTTCACCTTTGTCCCGCCACACGAGGTCGTTCCATTCAGGAATGAGGTTACCCAAGGGGCAGCCCTGGTGGCAGAACGGGACGCCACAGTCCATGCAGCGGCCGGCCTGGCTTTTCAGGACGCCCTTTTCCTGGGCTTCGTAGACTTCTTTCCAGTCCATGATGCGGACGGGAACGGGACGGCGTGGCTGCGTTTCGCGCTGCCGGACTTTCAGAAATCCGCGTGGATCAGCCACCGGTTACCTCCAGGATTCGGGACCATACTTCTTCGCCATCGGGGTCAAGGCCCTCTTCGATGGCCGTGAGGCGGGTTTGCAGGACTGCGGCGTAATCGCGCGGCAGTACTTTGGTAATGCGGGCGGCGGTGTCGTCGAAGTTCTCGAGCAGACGGCCGGCCAGGACGGATTCGGTTTCTTCAAGGTGCTTGGTCAGCAGGCCGTGAACAATGTCGCGGTCCTCGGCGTCGAGCCCCAGGAGCTGGAGTTCGCCGGTATCGAGGGCCATCTTGTTGACGCGCTCAGGCTGAAGGTCCAGCACAAAGGCGGTACCACCGGACATACCGGCACCGAAGTTACGGCCGGTCCGCCCAATGATCAGCGTCTGGCCACCAGTCATGTACTCACAACCGTGATCGCCAATACCTTCGACGACGGCGGTGGCACCGGAGTTACGGACAAGGAAGCGTTCGCCCACCTGTCCCCGCAGGAACATTTCACCGCTGGTGGCGCCATAACCGATGACGTTGCCGGCAATGACATTGCGCTCCGCTTGGAACACGTTGGTGCGGTCCGGACGGACGATGATGCGTCCACCGGAGAGACCCTTGCCCACGTAGTCGTTGGAGTCACCGAACATCCGGAGCGTAATACCGGCAGGCAGGAACGCTCCGAGGGACTGGCCGGCAGTGCCGTGGAGCGTGACGTCGATGGTGTCTGTTGCCAGGACATCGATGCCGAACGTCTTGGTCACAACGTGTCCAAGCATGGTGCCCACGGAACGGTCCGTGTTGATGACGTCCATGGTGATCTTGACCGGCATGCGGTCACTGAGCGCTTCCTGGGCCATGGTGATTAGCCGCTGGTCAAAGTGCTTGTCCAGCTCGTGGTTTTGGCCCACCATGTTGCGCAGCGGCACGTCGTCATCGAACTCCAGGCCGTGCAGGATCGGATCGAGATCCAGTCCTTCGGCCTTCCAGTGGTTGATCGCTTCGCGGGTATCCAGGACCTCGGCGTGACCGATTGCCTCTTCCAGGCTGCGGAAGCCAAGCTCGGCAAGGATTTCACGGACTTCTTCTGCGAGGAACTCGAAGAAGTTGACCACGAACTCGGGCTTGCCGTTGAACCGGGAGCGGAGCTCCGGGTTCTGCGTGGCAACACCAACAGGGCAGGTATCGAGGTGGCAGACGCGCATCATGATGCAGCCTGAAACAACCAGCGGAGCGGTGGCGAAGCCGTATTCCTCACCACCCAGGAGGGCAGCAATCACAACGTCGCGGCCGGTCTTGAGCTGACCGTCCACCTGAACAACCACGCGGTCGCGCAGGCCATTGAGCATCAGGGTTTGCTGGGTCTCGGCAAGGCCAAGTTCCCACGGCACACCCGCGTGCTTAAGCGAGTTTAACGGCGAGGCGCCGGTACCGCCGTCGTGACCTGAAACAAGCACGACGTCGGCCTTCGCCTTGGTGACGCCGGAGGCCACCGTGCCGATCCCGACTTCCGAAACCAGCTTCACATGTACACGGGCCGAAGGGTTGGCGCGCTTTGCATCGTAGATGAGCTGCGCGAGGTCTTCGATCGAGTAGATGTCGTGGTGCGGGGGCGGGGAGATGAGTCCGACGCCCGGGGTGGAGTGCCGGGTCCGGGCTACCCAGGGGTAGACCTTCTGCGCCATCAGCTGGCCACCTTCGCCGGGCTTGGCGCCCTGGGCCATCTTGATCTGGATGTCCTCGGCGTTGGTCAGGTACAAGCTGGTCACACCGAAACGGCCGGAAGCGATCTGCTTGATGGCGGAGCGGCGCTCCGGGTCCAGCAAGCGGTCCACGTCCTCGCCACCTTCCCCGGTGTTGGACTTGCCGCCCAGCCGGTTCATGGCAATGGCCAGGGTCTCGTGCGCTTCCTTGGAGATGGAGCCGTAGCTCATTGCACCGGTGGAGAAGCGCTTGACGATGCTGGAGACGGGCTCCACTTCCTCAAGGGGAACAGCAGGACGCACGCCGTCCTTGAACTTCAAGAGCCCGCGGAGGGTCATGAGGTTCTCGGACTGATCGTCAATGCCCTTGGTGTAGGACTTGAAGATGTCGTAGCGGCGTTCGCGGGTTGCGTGCTGCAGGCGGAACACCGTCTCCGGGTTGAAGAGGTGCGGCTCACCGTCGCGGCGCCACTGGTACTCGCCCCCGCCGAGCAACGGCTGGTGCGGATGTTCGATGCCGCCTTCGGGGTACGCCATCTGGTGACGCGCCGACACTTCGGCAGCAATGACGTCCAGGCCAACGCCGCCCAACTGGGAATGCGTGCCGGAGAAGAATTCGTCCACGAGTTCCTGGGACAGGCCCAGGGCCTCGAACGTCTGGGCGCCGGTGTAGGAAGCCACTGTAGAGATGCCCATCTTGGACATGATCTTCAGGACGCCCTTACCCAGGCCCTTGATGAGGTTGTAAACGCCGTCCTCGGCCGTGACGCCAGTGACGTCGCCGTTGGAGATCAGCTGTTCCACCGATTCCATGGCCAGGTACGGGTTGACCGCAGATGCACCGTAGCCGATGAGAACGGCCACGTGGTGTGTTTCGCGGACGTCGCCGGCTTCAACCACCAGGGCCGTCTTGGTGCGGTTGGCGCTGCGGAGCAGGTGATGGTGCACGGCGCTGACCAAAAGGAGCGAAGGAATCGGAGCCCACTGCGCGTTGGAGTCTCGGTCCGAGAGCACCACGTACTGCACACCACGGTTGATGGCGCCGGAAACCTGTTCGCAGATCTCGGTCAGGCGGGCACGAAGTGCCGCCTCTCCACCCTCGGGGCGGTAAAGGCCACGGACCTTCATGGCGATGCGATCGCCGTCGGGAGTTTCGATGTTCGCGATCTTGGCGAGCTGATCGTTATTGATCACCGGGAACGGCAGGGAGATCTGCGGCTGGCGGACCTGCTTGCCATCCAGGAGGTTGCCGTTGGGACCAATGGCGCACTTCAGCGAGGTCACCAACTCTTCGCGGATAGCATCCAACGGCGGGTTGGTCACCTGGGCGAAGGACTGGACGAAGTAGTCGAACAGCAGGCGCGGGCGCTTGGACAGCACTGCAACCGGAGTGTCCGAACCCATGGCACCCAGGGGCTCGGCGCCCGTGCGGGACATCGGCCCCAGCAGGATCTTCAGCTCTTCGGTGGTATAACCGAAGGTCCGCTGGCGGATGTTCACCGACGCGGCAGTGTGAACAACGTGCTCGCGCTCGGGGAGCTCGTTGATGTCAATGAGGTTGTCCTTGAGCCACTCGGCCCACGGGTTTGCGCCAGCAACCTCGGCCTTGACCTCGGTGTCGTCGATGATTCGGCCGGCTTCTGTGTCCACCAGGAACATCTTTCCGGGGGCGACGCGGCCCTTCTTGACCACGTTTGACGGCTCAACTTCGATCACGCCAACCTCGGAGGCGAAAATGATCAGTCCGTCTTCAGTGATCCAGTAGCGTCCCGGGCGGAGGCCATTGCGGTCAAGCGTGGCGCCAACAAGGTTGCCGTCAGTGAAGGAAACCGCAGCAGGACCATCCCACGGCTCCATGAGCAGGGAGTGGTATTCGTAGAACGCACGGCGCGCAGGATCCATGGTGGCGTGGTTCTCCCACGCTTCAGGGATCATCATCATGATGGAGTGCGTGATGGGACGTCCGGACAACCAGAGGAGCTCAGCTACCTCGTCAAAGGAAGCTGAGTCCGAGGCGCCGGGGGTGCAGATCGGGTACAGCTCTTCGGGCACTGAGCCCAGCAAGGGGCTGGCCAACTGTGACTGACGGGCGCGCATCCAGTTGCGGTTGCCCTTGACCGTGTTGATTTCACCGTTGTGGGCGATGGTTCGGAAAGGCTGCGCCAATGGCCAGGACGGGAACGTGTTGGTGGAGAACCGTGAGTGGACAATAGCAAGCTTGGTCTTGAAGCGCTTGTCCGAGAGGTCCGGGTAGAACGGCTCCAGCTGGGCCGTGGTCAACATGCCCTTGTACACAATGGTGCGCGAGGACAGCGACGGGAAGTACACGCCGAACTTGTTCTGGGCGCGCTTGCGGATACGCCAGGCGCGCGAGTCCAGCTCGTTCGGTTCAAGCTGCTCACCGGTGGCGGAGGCAAAGAATGGCTGTGAGAAGTACGGCATGCAGGCCCGTGCCATGGCGCCCACCAAATCGGCAACCACGGGAACCTCTCGCCAGCCAAGAACCGTCAGGCCCTCGTCAGCTGCGAGTGCTTCAATGCCCGCTTTTGCGGTCTCTGCCTCGCGTGACTCAGCAGGAAGGAAGGCGGTGCCCACCACATACTGGCCCGGGGCGGGCAGTTCGAATTCAGTGACGGCCCGGAAGAACTCGTCCGGAACCTGCATGAGCAGGCCCGCACCGTCGCCGGTACCTTCGTCGGCGCCCACAGCGCCGCGGTGTTCGAGATTGCGGAGAGCAGTCAGGGCCGCTTCCACGATGTCGTATCCCGGTTCCCCGCGGAGCGTGGCAATGATGGCCAGGCCGCAGGCGTCCTTCTCCTTGTCAGGGTTGTAAAGACCCTGAGCCTCCGGGAGCGCAGCAAAGCGCTTGAACGGAGACATGGCACCCTGAGGTTCGATATTTTCGGACCAACCGGGGTTATGAAGATGGGTCATGGGAGACGTCCTTCCTCGAGATCGTGCGTATGGAAGGGACAACGTTGGCCCCACCTTGCCTGCCCTGTGACGGGCACAACAAAGCGCTAGTAATTGGAATTGTAGGCCAGCCGATCCAGCGCAACGAACAGTTACGCAGACCTCTGGCCCCGGCTTGACCAGTGAACATCGGTATGCTGCGATCCGGTTTCCGGGGTGCCACGACGCTGTGGACTGGGCCCTACGAGCGGTGACTCTGTTGCCCCTTGACCGAACGCGACTACTTGGTGTCGTCTGCCTTCGGCGTGGATCCGGGGGCCTTCCTTGCGGCAGTTGCCTGCGGCTCGTCAACGTGGCCCGGATCGCTTTGGTTATCTGGGAGATTACCACGCGAACCAGCATCTGAGACAGATGCGTCCACATCATGACTGGTGACGCTCGTCACCGCACGATCCCCTTCCTTAACCTTTTCTTCCGGTTCACGGCCCGGCAAATAGGGAGTATCCGGCACGGGACGGCCCTTGGCTCCGAGGATGAAGAAGATGGCAAGCGCCGCTATGAAGACGAAGATGCTGGTCCACACGTTGAGCCTGGTGGTGATCCCAAGGAGGCTGATCTGCTCGGCATCGTCAATGCGCAGCGCTTCGATCCATACCCGGCCCAGGGTGTAGTAGACGGCGTACAACCAGAAGAGGCGGCCCCAACGGAAGCTGAACTTCTTATCCAGCAGCAGCAAGATAGCCACACCCGCAAGGTTCCAGATCATTTCATAGAGGAACGTTGGGTGGAAAAGCGTGCCCGCCGCCATGTCCGGCGGGAAGTTGGCATTGGCCGGATCAATCTCAAGCCCCCAGGGCAAGGTGGTGGGCGCACCGAACAGCTCCTGGTTGAACCAGTTTCCCAAGCGACCAATGGCCTGGGCCAGCAGAAGTCCGGGAGCAGCGGCGTCGAGGAATGCCGTCAACTTCACGCCTGCCCGACGGCAACCGATCCACGCACCTACCGCACCGAGGATCACAGCACCCCAGATGCCCAAGCCTCCGCGCTGGATCTGCGGAATCAGGGAAAGGTCCCCTGTGCCATCAAAACCGGGCCCAAAGTAGGCATCCGGCGATGAGAACACGTGGTACAGGCGCCCTCCGATGATGCCGAAGGGAATCGCCCAGATAGCGATGTCCCACAGGCTTCCTTCGGGCGCCCCACGGCGCTTCCAACGGGCCGAGGTCAGCCAGAGGCCAATGATGATGCCCGCCAAGATGCAGAGAGCGTACGCGTGGATACGCAACGTCCCCCACGGCAGCGGAATGTCGAAACCGGACCACGACGGGCTCGGGATACTCAAGGGGACCATTGCCGCAGCGTGGAGGACGGTCTGCATTCGCTTCGCTGTTTCCTTTTCTAGGCTTCTGCAGCTGCGCGGCCCAAGCCGGCGCTGAGGTTCTTGGTAAGTTGACCGACGGCGTCCACGCCTCCATCGCGAAGGGCGGCAACCAAGGCAGTGCCAACGATCACCCCGTCCGCGTAGGCAGCAATTTCGCGAACGTGGTCCGGGTTGGAGACACCCAGGCCCACACAGACGCGCTCTGCGCCTGCAGCGTGGGCGCGAGCCACAACCTCTTCGGCGCTGCTGCTGACGGACGTTCGCGTTCCGGTGACGCCCATGATGGAGACAGCGTAGACGAATCCACGGCTGGCCTTAACCGTCATATCGAGCCGCTCCGGCGTAGAGGAGGGCGCCACCAGGAACACCCGGTCCAAACCGTACTTATCTGATGCGTCGAACCACTCATGCGCTTCATCAGGCACCAAGTCAGGGGTAATGAGCCCCGCTCCCCCGGCTTCGGCCAGGCGGCGGGAGAAGTCATCCACGCCCATGCGCATCACGGGGTTCCAGTAGGTCATCACCAGCACTGCGGCATCGGTAGCGGCAGTAATGCCAGCCACAACGTCAAAGACGTTCGCTACGCGGAATCCGTTGGAAATCGCTTCGGTGGTGGCCGCCTGAATGACGGGTCCGTCCATGACGGGATCAGAATAAGGGATGCCAATTTCGATCAGGTCAGCACCATTGCGGGCAAGCGCGATGCCGGCCTCGATGCTCTCCTGGACCGTGGGGTAGCCCGCGGGCAGGTAGCCCACCAGGGCGGCGCGGCCTTCAGATTTGGCGCGGTCAATGGCGACGGCGGATTTGCTGGCGAATTCTTCAGTCATCAGTTCTGGTCCTCGTTGACGTCCACGGCAATGTCCTCCGTGCGCTCGGCTGGCCCCTTGGGCTTTCGCGTGGACAGAGTGGTGCCCTTGACATGCCCTTCCTCGTCCAACATGTTGAACCAGGCAGCAGCAGTTTCCACGTCCTTGTCTCCACGTCCGGAGAGGTTGACGATCACCGTGACGTCGGAAGCATTTTCTTTGCCTTCGGTGAGGCGCTTGCCGATCTTGATGGCTCCCGCCAAGGCGTGCGAGGACTCGATGGCGGGGATGATGCCTTCGGTCCGGCATAGGAGGCTGAAAGCGTCCATGGCCTCGGTATCGGTGACGGCCTCATAGGTGACGCGTCCGATGTCAGCCAAGTACGAGTGCTCGGGGCCAACGCTCGGGTAGTCCAGGCCGGCCGAAATGGAGTGCGACTCCACGGTCTGGCCGTCTTCATCCTGCATCAGGTAGGAGCGTGCGCCGTGGAGCACACCGGGGCGGCCCAGCGAAATGGCGGCTGCGTGCCGGCCGGTCTCTACGCCGTCGCCTCCGGCTTCAAAGCCGTAGATCTTCACTGAGGCGTCGTCGAGGAAAGCGTGGAAGAGGCCGATCGCATTGGAGCCACCACCAATGCAGGCGGCAATGGCATCCGGCAACTTGCCCGTTTGCTCCAGGATCTGGCTGCGGGCCTCTTCACCAATGACTTCGTGGAAGTAGCGGACCATAGCTGGGAACGGGTGCGCTCCGGCTGCCGTGCCTAGCAGATAGTGGGTGTGCTCTACGTTGGAGACCCAATCCCGGAGGGCGTCGTTGATGGCGTCCTTGAGGGTCTGGGAACCGTTGGTTACCGGAACTACCGTCGCGCCGAGAAGTTGCATGCGGGCCACGTTCAAGGCCTGCCGGCGGCAATCCTCGGCGCCCATGTACACCACACACTCGAGGCCGAGCAGCGCCGCTGCCGTTGCACTGGCTACACCGTGTTGACCGGCACCGGTCTCAGCGATCACGCGGGTCTTGCCCATACGCTTGGCCAGGAGTGCCTGGCCAATGACGTTATTGATCTTGTGGGAACCAGTGTGGTTGAGGTCCTCACGCTTGAGGAAAATCCGTGCTCCGCCGGCATGCTCCGAGAAGCGCTTGGCCTCGGTCAGCAGGGAGGGCCTGCCGGAGTAGTTCTTGTTGAGGTCCTTGATCTGGGCGATGAAATCCGGGTCAGCTTTGGCTTTCTCAAAGGTGTCCTGGACTTCGTCAAGGGCTGCGATGAGCGACTCGGGCATCCAGCGTCCGCCATAGCTGCCAAAGTAGGGCCCCGATGCATTCCGCAGCGAAGGGCCACCTTGGAGGAATGCGTCTGCCGCATTCTCTTCTGAGCCGGCTGTTGGCGCGTCGACCATCAGTCTCACCGTCCTGTTCCAGTTAGTTCATTGGGTAGTTCCACGTGCCACAAGGCAGCCGCAGGCTAATGCCAGGGCTGCCTTGCAACTATTCGCCGTGATTCAGTTACTGCCTCAGTTCCTGACGGCGATGGCGGCAGCTCCCGCTGCCTTGAATTCAGTGATGCGTTCGCGGGGAGTGGAGTCGCTGACCAGCGCCTCCCCCACCAGAATGGCGTTGGCGCCACCGGAAGCATAGTGCGAGACGTCCTCAGGACCTCTGACGCCGGACTCAGCCACGATCACGGACTCAGCCGGAATCAAACCGGCCAATGATCCGAAAACGGAACGATCGACGTCGAGCGTCTTGAGGTTGCGGACGTTAATGCCAATGATCTTGGCCTGCGCTGCAACGGCCCGCTCGATTTCTTCCTCAGTGTGCGTCTCAACCAGCACGTTCATACCAAGCTCGTGGCTCAAAGCGCTGAACTCAGCGAGCTCGGAGTCGGACAGCGCGGCGACGATCAGCAGGATGAGGTCGGCGCCGTGGGCACGGGCTTCCCAGATCTGGTACTCGTCAACAGTGAAGTCCTTGCGCAGCAACGGGGTCTCGACGGCGGCACGCACGGCATCGAAATCCGCCAGCGAGCCGCCGAAGCGGCGCTGCTCGGTGAGGACGCTGATGACGGATGCTCCGCCGTCCGCGTACTGCACCGCGAGCGAAGCGGGATCGGCAATGGACGCGAGATCGCCCTTGGAGGGGCTGCGACGCTTGATTTCGGCGATGACTTTGAGGTCGCTGCGGATCGATGACGGGCCACCCAAGGCCGCCCAGGCATCACGAGCAGGGGCTGCGCTGGCAGCGCGCTCCTTCAGCTCCGCAAGGGACACAAGACCGCGACGGGCCTCCATGTCCTCCTTGACTCCAACAATGATGTCATCAAGCACGGTCACGATTAGTGACCGTTGTTCTGCAGCTTGCTGCCGCCCACACCGTAGCCTGCCTTGCGCATGACGAAGCCAACGATCAGGCCGATGACCATAACGACCAGGCCACCAACGAAGATCGGCGTGCTGGCGATGACAAACGCGATGGAGGAAATGAGGGCACCGACCAGCATCACGAGTACGCAGGTCCAGGCAGCCGGGCTGTTGCCGTGTCCAATGGCGTCAGCGTGGCTGGCCATCTTGGATTCAGCTTGGTTGTTGGACACCGTGGTTTTGCTCATGTGAAATCTCCTCAGGATGAATACTGCTTACATTCTGCCATTTATTGACGAGGCCCGGGACATCGGCGAACGTCACCGCAGGTAGTGTCGGCTTTGTTGCACCAGACCGCCCAAAAGTCCGATTCTTCCGGCTTATGTCGGGTCTTCGCCGCGTGAGAGGCTGTCCCAACTGTCGATCTCGTCCACGGGCTCGTTACTGCTCTTCTTCCCGCGTGACGCGGCGTCATATTTGGTTCGCGAGGTCCAGTGGCGCCCGGCCAGCGGCAGAACAACAGCACACAGGGCCAAGAGGGCGCCGGCCACAATGGCTACCACCGGGAATGCCGTGGGCACAGCATCCGCCTGGCCGCCGGAAACGCCCGTTGCAGCGGCAATGGCGCCCTGGGCTGCCCCCAGCGGGTCAAGCAGCACAGTCAGGGCGGCAAGGATGATGCCGGCCGCTGACAGGACGATCAGGACCGCGATAATCCAACGCGCAATCTTCCCGGCAATGGAAGCAGCGAGCCCGCCGGCCAAAGCCACTACGGCCAATGCGGTGACCGCGGTGGCGGCCTTGCTTCCTTGGACATGGAGGTCGCTGTTGGAAGCACCCGCGGGATCCAGGCGGACCTCAATCCAGGTCTGGGTGGTGGCTCCGAAAACCGCCAACGCAAGGATGGTGGTGGCGAGGACAATGGTGGACTTTCGCGCCCAGCGCGGGGACTCCCTGACCGAAGGCACTGATGATGAGGTGCTCATGGGGCCGACGTCCCGCCGTCGGAAATGTCAGTGCCCGCCACACCGTGCGCTGAAATGTTTTGCAGCGATCCTGCTGTGTGTACGGCCCGAAGGGGCGCAGCTGCCTTGTTCACAGTCTCCAATGCCTCTGACGGCTTGTGGGAATCCGCCACAATTCCGCCTCCCGCCTGAACGTAGGCCCGGCCCTCCCGGAGCAAGGCAGAACGGATGGCGATAGCCATATCCATGTCGCCCGCGAAGTCCAGGTACCCCACCACACCGCCGTAGATGCCGCGGCGGTGAGGTTCAAGTTCGTCCAGCAGCCGCAGCGCCCGCGGCTTGGGTGCTCCGGACAGAGTGCCGGCGGGGAACGTCGCTTTGAGGACGTCATACGCCTTCGCGTGCGGCGCGAGCTCGCCAACCACTGTGGAGACCAAGTGCATGATGTGGCTGAAGCGCTCCACCTCCATGAACTGCGTGACGTCCACGGTTCCAGCGACGCAAACCTTGGAAAGGTCGTTGCGCGAGAGGTCCACCAGCATCAGGTGCTCCGCGCGCTCCTTTTGATCAGCCAAGAGTTCCGTGGCCAAGGCCTTGTCCGCTTCCACGGTCTTGCCGCGGGGCCGCGAACCGGCGATGGGGTGGGTTATGACTTCCTGCCCCGTGACGGTGACCAATGCCTCGGGTGATGAGCCCACAATGGAGTACTCACGGCCGTCAGCATCCTGAAGGCTGAAGAGATACATATACGGGCTCGGATTGGTGTTGCGCAGCACGCGGTAAACGTCCAACGGATCCGCTGCACATTCCATCTCGAAGCGGCGCGAAATGACCACCTGGAACACTTCGCCGTCAACAATGGCTTCCTTGCCGCGGTCGATTGCCTCCAGGTACCGTGCCTCATCCCAGCGTTCCTGGACACTTGAGGCGAAGTCCAACGCTGCGGTTTCCAGAACGGATACGGGCTGGGCAACCGGGGTGCTGATGTGTTCCAGCAAGCCCTTCACCCTGGCCACGGCGTCATGCCACGCGTCATCCACCCGCTCGGTGCTGTCATCAAAGTTGATGGCATTGGCGATCAGCAAGACCGTACCGTCCACGTTGTCATGCACGGCCATGTCAGTAACAAGGTTCAGTGCCATTTCGGGCAACTGGAGATCGTCCTCGGGTGGGGAGGTCAGGCGCTCCCAATGGCGCACGGCTTCCCAGCCGAGGAAGCCAACCAAGCCTGACGTGAACGGCGGGAGACCGTCGAAGCGGTCGGTCTGCAACGCTGCGATGGTGTCGCGCACGGCTTCTACCGGGTTTCCTGACACCGGGACGCCAACAGGGGGCTGGCCTATCCAGTGCGCTTGGCCGTCCTTGGTGGTCAGCGTTGCACGGGACTTTGAACCGATAAACGAGTAGCGGGACCAGGCGCCCCCTACCGCGGCTGATTCCAAAAGGAAAGTCCCTGGTTGGCCCTTGGCCAGCTTCCGGTAGAGGCCGATCGGGGTCTCGGCGTCGGCCAGGACTTTGAGTCGAACAGGGATGACACGGCTGTGGACGGCGAGTTCGCGGAACTCTTCCAGGCCCGGGCTGATGATTCCAAGGTCCTGCATGGCTATGTTCTCCGCCTTATTGTCTTAGGTGGTGCGTCAGTGGAAAGTAGTGGGTGCCTTATTCGCGGTGACCCGTGACGACGGCGAAGTCGCGGCCATCAAAGCAGGTCCGGGTTCCGGTGTGGCAGGCGGCGCCGATCTGGTCCACACGGATCAAAAGGGCATCGCCGTCGCAGTCCAGGGCGACAGACTTCACGAACTGTACGTGTCTGGAGGTGTCGCCCTTGCGCCAGTACTCCTGACGGGAGCGGGAGTAGAAAGTGACCCGGCCTGTGGTCATGGTGCGATGAAGTGCTTCGTCATCCATCCAGCCGAGCATGAGGACCTCATGGGTGTCGTGCTGCTGCACAATCGCTGCGACGAGGCCGGAAGAATCCCTTTTCAGGGCACTGGCGATTTCCTGCGGCAAAGGGCTCACGGGCTCGCTTGAGGGCTCCGTTGCAGGAGTTGGGCTGGGGGCGGACTGCTCTGACATCAGATCAAGTCTAGTGCCTTTGGCGGGAGGTGGATTCTGCGGCGGTTCCACTGCGCAAGAGTGCGCTGATCGTGCTAGTTTCACAAGTGATGCATTTCGTCGAACCTTCCCGAGAAGTACTGGCCGAAACCCTTTTGGCGGCCGGGCCTGACTCCCCCACGCTCTGCGAGGGGTGGTTGACCCGGGATCTTGCCGCGCACTTGTACCTGCGGGAACGGAAGATTGCCGTTGGTTTGGGGCTGCTGATTCCCAGCCTGGGCAAGGCTTCCGAGAAAGCAACGTCCGCATTGGCGGAGAAACTCAAGAGCTCAGACGCGTACGCGGACCTGGTCAAGACGTTCCGCGGTGGCCCGGGAGCGTTGTCGCCCCTGAAGATCAAGGCACTGGATGAGACGGCAAACCTCATCGAATACTTTGTGCACACCGAGGACATCCGCCGCGCCGGCGACCGCTGGGCACCCCGGGCCTTGGATGAGGCCTATTCAGACGCCCTCTGGGACGAGCTCATCAAACGCGCAGCTCTCCTCTACCGCGGCGTGGACCTTGGCATTGTGCTGGTGAGGCCCACCGGCCCCCGGCATGTAGCCAAACGCGCGCCCGTCTCCGTCGCCATTGTTGGCGAGCCAGGCGAGCTTCTCATGCACGCGCATGGCCGCACCAGCCAAGCCCTCGTCACGTTCGAAGGCCAGCCGGACGCCGTTGCACTTTTGCAGTCCGCGGACATCGGTCTCTAAACACGCTTAACACACAACGCGAGGTCACTTATGGCCCATCCTGAAGAGGATATGGGGCCCTAATTGACCTCGCGTTGTCGCTAAACGACCTCGCGTTGTAGCTAAAGGATCTAGCGGACTTCGAAGCCCGCTTCGCGGATGGCACTCTTGACCTGGGCGATCATGTCGTCCGGACCAAAGTGGAACACCGATGCCGCCAGGACGGCGTCAGCCCCTGCTTCCACCGCGGGCGGGAAGTGCGCTGGCACCCCTGCCCCGCCGGAGGCAATGATGGGAATATTCACGGCAGCGCGAACAAGGCGGATCAGCTCGAGATCGAAACCGTCTTTGGTGCCGTCGGCGTCGATCGAGTTGAGCAGGATTTCTCCCACTCCCCTGTCTGCTGCCTCTTTTGCCCAGGCGATGGCGTCAATTCCCGTTCCCGTTCGGCCACCGTGGGTGGTGACTTCAAAACCGGACGACGTCGGCTGGTCACCTTCGCGGGTACGGCGCGCATCCACGGAGAGCACCAGCACCTGCGAGCCAAAGTGACGGGTGATCTCGTTGATCACCTCGGGCCGGGCAACAGCTGCGGTGTTGATGGACGCCTTGTCCGCGCCGAAACGCAGGAGCTTGTCCACCTCGGCAACACCCCGGACGCCTCCGCCCACGGTGAGGGGAATGAATACTTCCTCTGCGGTGCGGCGGACGACGTCGAAGGTGGTTTCCCGGTTGCCGGAGGATGCTGTGACATCCAGGAACGTCAGTTCGTCAGCCCCGCCGTTGTCATACCGGTGCGCAAGTTCAACGGGGTCTCCGGCATCGCGGAGTCCTTCAAAGTTGACGCCCTTGACCACCCGCCCGGCATCGACATCCAGGCATGGGATGACGCGTACGGCTACAGCCATGTGCTGCTCCTCGGTTCTGTGTGCTCTGCTGTGTGGGGATCCGGTGAATCAGATACGGCAGGCGTGAATGCTGCTGACCAGGATGGCGCGTGCGCCCAGATCGTAGAGTTCGTCCATGATGCGGTTGGTTTCCTTCTTGGGGACCATGGACCGCACGGCAACCCACTCCGAATCGCGCAGTGGAGAGACTGTGGGCGATTCCAGGCCCGGCGTCAGTGCTGCTGCGTCTTCCACCAGGTCTTTGCGGATGTCGTAGTCCATCAGCACGTACTGGCGCGCCACGAGTACGCCCTGCAACCGGCGGATGAGGGTCTCGATTTCCTTGGCTGTTCCGTTGGCCGCGCCGCCCGAGCCTGAACGGCGGATAAGCACGGCCTCAGATTTCAGGATGGGATCGCCGAAGATCTCCATGCCGGCAGCTTTGAGGGTGTTGCCTGTTTCCACGACGTCCGCGATCGCGTCTGCCACGCCAAGCCGTACCGAGGATTCCACGGCACCGTCCAGGCGGACCACTGTGGCGTTGACGCCCCGCTCGGCGAGGTAGCCGCGCAAAAGTTCGTCATAACTGGTAGCGAGGCGCTTGCCTTCGAGCTGCTCGACGCCGGTGAAGTCACCTACGGGGCCGGCGAAGCGGAAAGTGGACGGCGCGAAGCCCAAGGGAAGCAGTTCCTCGGCTTCGACCTTGGCGTCCAGCAGGAGGTCGCGGCCGGTGATTCCTACGTCCAGCGTTCCCTGGCCTACGTATACGGCGATGTCGCGGGGGCGAAGGAAGAAAAATTCAATGTCATTGTCTGGATCGACCATGACCAGCTCGCGGGAGTCGCGGCGCTGGCGGTAACCGGCCTCGGACAACATAGCCGAGGCCGCTTCGGACAAGGATCCTTTATTGGGGACTGCTACACGGAGCATTGGGAGACTTTCTTTTGGAATGGAGGTTTTCAGGCACCTTGGCCACGCAGGGGGCTCCGTCAGGGATGAACGGAGTGGCGTGGCTAGAGATGCTTGTAAACGTCTTCCAGGCTGAGGCCCTTGGCCAGCATGAGGACCTGCAGGTGGTACAGCAACTGGGAGATTTCCTCAGCGGCGGCTTCGTCGGATTCGTACTCCGCGGCCATCCATACCTCGGCGGCCTCTTCCACAACTTTTTTGCCGATGCCGTGGATCCCGGAGTCCAGTTCGGCAACCGTACGCGAACCTGCCGGGCGGGTCGCTGCTTTCTCACTCAGTTCTGCGAACAGCGTCTCGAAATTCTTCACGCCCTCCAGACTACTTGCTCCGGGCCGGACACCGCTTGTTGGGGCGTTGCATGACGAAGGGGATGTGAGTGAAGACACACACATCCCCTTCAGCGGCAAGCCTTCTAGCTGAACTGCTTGAGTGCCACGGCAGTGGCCAAGGCAGCAGTGACTGCTTCGTGGCCCTTGTCCTCCTTGGAGCCGGGAAGACCAGCGCGGTCGATCCCCTGCTGCTCGGTATCGCAGGTGAGCACGCCAAAGCCCACCGGCACTCCGGTGCGGACACTGACGTCGGTGAGTCCCGACGTCGCAGCCTGGCAAACGTAGTCAAAGTGCGGCGTTCCGCCGCGAATCACCACACCGAGCGCAACGACGGCGTCAAAGTGCGGAGCGAGCCTGGCCGCGGCAACCGGGAGTTCGAAGCTGCCCGGGACCCGCAGCAGTATGGGTTCGGCAATGCCGGCTTCCTTGGCCGCACGGAGGGCTCCGTCCACCAGGCCGTCCATGATCTGTGTGTGCCAACTTGCTGCCACGATGGCCAGCTTCAGCTGCGAGGTTTCCTCGGGGTTGAGGGTGGTGAGGTCAATGGTTGGTGCGCCGTGTCCGCTCATATTTTGCTGTAAATCCGTTCAGTCTTGGTTGTTCTCAAAGGGGCGGGATGCCGGATTTTTTCCGTTGCTGACCGGCTCAACTTCGAGCGCCAGCCGGTGGTCCATCCGGTCTTTCTTGGTTTGCAGGTAGCGGAGGTTCTGTTCGCGCGAGGGAACCTCTGTGGGTACCATCTCCACAACGTTGACACCGGCTTGGGCAAGGCGGTTCTGCTTGTCCGGGTTGTTGCTCAACAGCCTGACGTCATGAAGGCCCATCTCCGCCAGGATCTGTCCAGCTGCGGTGTAGGACCGTGCATCAACGGGCAGTCCGAGCTGCTCGTTGGCCTCCACTGTGTCAAAGCCCGCTTCCTGCAGCGCATAGGCCTTGATCTTGTTGGCGAGCCCAATCCCCCGGCCTTCCTGGCCACGCAGGTAAAGCAGCGTCCCGCCCTCTGCATGGATGAGCTCCAAGGCAAAGGCCAGTTGCTCACCGCAGTCACAGCGGTAGGAACCGAAAACGTCTCCGGTCAGGCATTCCGAATGCAACCGTACCAACGGCGCCTTGCCATCCTTGGGCGGATTGGGGGAACTCACAGCGAGGTGTTCATGGCCGGTCTCGAGGTCCGTCCACGCCTGTGCCACAAAGTCACCAAAAGCCGTGGGCAGTTGCACGATCGGTCCACCACTGACGGGGTGGGGCCCCGGTCCTGTGTGGTCCTCGCTGCGTGTGGTCGATGCGGTCATCGCTACTCCTCGTCCTCCTGTGAAACATGTGCCGTCCCGGACTCTACCGCCTCAACATAAGACACCAAATCCTCGATCGAGATGAGGGGGCATCCATGGTCAGCGGCAAAGTCACGCAAGCTGTCCAGCCGCATCATTTCGCCGTCGTCATGTACCAATTCTGCGATCACTCCCACCGGAGCAAGCCCGGCAAGACGACACAAGTCCACGGCAGCTTCCGTGTGACCAGGACGTTCACGCACTCCTCCCTTAACTGCCCGCAGCGGGAAAATATGCCCGGGACGGGTAATTGAAGCCGGAGTGCTGGATGGATCGGCAAGAATCCGCGCCGTCAGCGCACGGTCTGTAGCCGAGATTCCGGTGCTGACACCGATCGCGGCGTCGCAGGAAACGGTGTAGGCGGTGCCTTTGGCGTCCTGGTTGATCTCCACCATGGGCGGCAGGATCAGGGCGTCGGCGCGCTCACCATCCAACGGCACACAGATGACGCCGGATGAATACCGGATGGTCCAGCCCATGAGTGCCGGCGTGGCGTGTTCGGCAGCGAAGATAATGTCGCCTTCGTTCTCCCGGTCTTCGTTGTCCACCACAATCACAGCCTGGCCGGCAGCCAACGCGGTGATGGCAGATTCAACGGGATCCAGGCCTGTTCGGGGCGATCCTGCCGGAGCTGTCGTGGGAGGAATGCTCATTTTGCTGCTCCGTTCCGGGGCGCGAAGGACAGGAGGCGCTCGGTGTACTTGGCCAGCACATCCACTTCGATGTTGACCCGCCCTCCCACTTCTTTGGCACCAAGGCCGGTTTCTTCCAAGGTGGTGGGGATCAGTCCCACCTCAAACCACGGCGTCGTCTCGGCGGCGGGACTGACAGCAGTCACTGTTAGTGAAACACCGTCGACGGCGATCGACCCCTTTTCGGCGATGTACCGTGCCAGCGTGGCCGGCACTCCAAACCGCAGCCGGTCCCAGTTTCCCAATGGCTCACGTTCCAGAAGCTCCCCGACCCCGTCCACGTGACCTTGGACCACGTGGCCGTCCAGCCGGCCGCCGGCCGGAACGCAGCGCTCCAAATTCACAGCGTCTCCAGCGGCCAACTCGCCGATGGTGGTCCGGATGAGGGTTTCGCCCATGACGTCAACGCTGAAGTCCTGGCCCTGGATCTCCGTGGCCGTGAGGCATACGCCATTGACGGCGATGGAGCCGCCCAGTGGCAATCCCTCCGCAGTGGTGGGCGCCTTGAGCCGCAACGTTGCGCTGGCATCGCCATCATGTTCAATGCCCAGCACAGTGCCTTGCTCAGCAACAATTCCTGTAAACATCAGTGTCCTCCTGTGAGATGTTCCGCAGCGTCACCCTGTAAAGTGACGTTCTCTTGCGGAACCGAATTCTTGAATGTGCCGGCCGCGCCGCGCGGGGAACGCAGGTGGAGCCGAAGGTCGTTACCGAGGAGCCGGACAGCGCCGCCGCCGGCTTCGTCCCATGACCAGTGCTGGGCGTCAGCCAGCGTGGAAATACCGAGGTCGTTAAGTGCCGGAGTTCCTGACCCAAGCAGCGTCGGCGCCAGATAGACGATCAGTTCGTCCACCAGGTCCGCTGCAAGGAACGCGCTCAGAATAGAGGAGCCCCCTTCAACCATGAGATGCCGGATTCCCTGATCGAACAGCACCGACAGGGCCTCACCCGGGTCCCGTGTGGGCAGGTGAACGAAACGCCCGTCCGTTCCCCGGACTGCAGCGTCCGCGGGGACGTCCCGCAGGCCCATGACGGCCCGCACGGGCTGGTGGTCTGAAAGTTCACCGTCCGGGGTCCGGGCGGTCAGGCGGGGGTTGTCGATCACCACGGTTCCTGTACCCACCAAAATCGCATCGATCATGCCACGCAGTCCGTGGTTGTCTGCCAAGGACTCAGGGCAGGAAATCCACTGGCTGGTACCGTCCACTGCAGCAATTCTGCTGTCCAGCGTCTGGGCGATGTGCAAGGTGACAAAAGGACGTTTGGCCGCAACGGCGTCGAACCAGTCACGATTCAGATCGAGGGCGGTGCCGCCTTGCAGCCCGGAGCTGACCTCCACACCGGCTATAGCCAAGGTGCGCGCACCGCCGGCGGCGGGATCATGGGGGTCGTCGACGGCGTAAATCACCTTCGCGATTCCGGCGTCAATAATCGCTTGCGCGCAAGGCCCGGTTCTACCCACGTGATTGCAGGGCTCCAAGGTGACCACCATGGTGGTGCCCACCGTGTCCACGCCCTTCTTGCGGGCCTCGGTGATCGCATCGGCCTCGGCATGGGCTGTTCCCGCCCCCCGGTGAAAGCCGGTGGCCAACTGTTCGCCTTGTGGACTCAGGATGACGGCCCCTACCAAAGGGTTGGCGCCGCGGGGACCGGCCAAAGCAGCCTTCAGTGCCGCCTCCATGGCCGCAACTTCTTCCGCCGTATAAGGGTGGCCGGGATCAGCCGCGTAGGTGGCCTTGGCGGAACTCATTTCACGGCTCCTGCACCTACGTGAACCGCCAGTGACGCGGCCTCGCGGCTGCTTCGCTCGCGTTTGTCCGCCCGCCACCAAACGAAGAAGCCGGTGAGGGTGAAGAAACCGTAGAAGAGGTACATTACCGCGCTGGCGTAGTAGCCGGCGCTGAACAGCAGTGGCACTCCCACAATGTCTACAGCCACCCAGATCAACCAGAATTCGGTCCATCCACGAGCCATGCCATAGGTTGCCAGCAGAGATCCCATAAAGGTCCAAGCATCCGCCCAGACGGGCGGATACGAACCAAGTGAGTCAAATACCGGGGTCAAGGCCGCCGTTCCTGCCACCATGGCGCCAAGCAAGGCAATCCGTACTTTATTGCTGGCCCAACCCGGGACGATTGCCCGGCCCTGGCTGCTGGAGTCGCGTCCTTGCTGCCACCGGTACCGGCCATAGACGGCCACTGCGATGAACATGATCTGGCGGGCAGCCTGTCCCCACAAGGTGGCTGGCGCTGCTGCGCCGAAGACGTTGCCGAGGAAGACCGTCAGCAGGAGGATATTACCCACAATGCCGATAGGCCATGCCCAGACTTTCCGGCGCATGCCGCCGAGGGCGCTGAGTAGCCCAAAGATGTTTCCAAGCACTTCGCGTAAGACAAGAGCAGATCCTCCAACGGGGATCTGTGCTTCGAAGAGCCATCGCAGAAAGTCCATGCCGTTCCTTCCCAGTAAGCCGCGATGACTCCGGGGGTGTACGACAGCGCAATGCCGGGCGTCGCAAAAGCAACGCCCAAGGCATGACTGTACGTGCTTCTCCCATCCAGACTTTAACTGTCGGTACCGGAATTTCACCAGTTCAACCGTCCGCCATTGAATACCCAAATACTTGGATAGCCAATGGCTCGCGGGTCGCGGACTATAACCGCCGGTTCGGACTTACACCGACCCCGGAGCACGTATGTGTGTTGTTATTGTGCCACAACTACCAAGATGTCCGGACTATTCCCGGGCCATTTTCGTAACATGTGGTGACGGTCGTCAGGCATGTGCGCGAGCGGCTGCCTGACCCGCTGAACGCAGCCTATCGATTGCAGCTGCGGGGTCTTGATGACCGTAAACTGCCGAGCCTGCAACGAAGACGTTAGCTCCGGCTTCTGCCGCCCGCACTATGGTTTCCTCGGTGATACCACCGTCTACCTGAATGGCCACGCCGATCCCAGAGCCTTCGATTGCTGCGCGCGCGCGTCGGATCTTGGGCAAAGTGATGTCCAGGAACGCCTGGCCCCCGAAGCCTGGCTCCACCGTCATGATCAACAGCATGTCCAGTTCGCTGAGCATGTCCAGGTACGGCTCCACAGGCGTGGCCGGTCGCAAGGCCATACCGGCCTTTGCGCCCCTCGCCCGCAGTTCACGGGCCAATTTGACCGGAGCCATGGCAGCCTCAGCATGAAACGTCACCGAGGCGACGCCGGCGTCCGCGTAGGCAGGCGCCCAGCGGTCGGCGTCGGAAATCATCAAATGCGCGTCCAGCGGAACCGGACTGACGGCCTGAATCCGCTGGACCACGGGCAGGCCAAGCGTCAGGTTAGGCACAAAATGGTTGTCCATGACATCCACATGGACGGCATCTGCGTTGCTGATCCGCTGCAGTTCCGCCTCGAGATTGACGAAATCGGCAGACAGGATGCTGGGGTTGATACAGCACTGAGACAAGGAGGCCCCTCTGGTTCGGTTGGTAAAAGTGCGGGAAATCGGCAGCTAGGGCTTCTTCCGGATGATTGCCATGAACATGGCATCGGTTTGGTGAATGTGCGGCCAGAGCTGGGCAGTGAGCTCGTGGCCGGCGCCGAGATTGCCGGTAAGGCTGACCTTGTCCAAAGCCTGCCCCGCGTCCAGCAACTCCAGGTCCTCACGCTTGGCCAGCACGTCGGTGACAACGGCCGTGGTTTCGGCTGGATGGGGCGAGCACGTCACGTAGGCCACCACGCCACCAGGCCTGACAGCCTCGAGCGCGGACTTCAAGAGGTCACGCTGCAACGGGCCCAGGTCTCCAATGTCTTTCGGAGAGCGGCGCCACCGGGATTCCGGGCGGCGGCGTAAGGCGCCCAGGCCACTGCAAGGGACATCGACCAGAACGCGATCAAATGTCCCGCTCTGCTCTGCACCTACTTCACGGCCGTCGCCGGTCCGTACGGCCCACGCGTCCTGGGGCACGGCTGACAATGCTTGCTGAACCAGCTTCGCCCGGTGGGGTGCCGGCTCATTGGCCAGAAGGGTGGCGCCGTCGCGGTTTGCCAGGGCCGCCAGGAGTGCCGCCTTGCCGCCGGGCCCGGCGCACAAGTCCAACCATCGCTCGCCGTCAGCCGGAGAATTTTCAAGCTCCACTCCCGCCAAGGCTCGGGCCACGAGTTGGGATCCCACGTCCTGGACGCGGGTAGTGCCGCGCCTAACAGATTCAAAACGGCCGAGGTCCCCACCGGCTGAGAGGGCAGAATCTTCCACCAACTCACCCGCCGTGGCCCCATTGTGGAACGCCTCGTCCAAGTCTCCCAGTCCGGGCAATGCCACCAAGTTCACCACCGGGGCGGCGTTGTCAGCTTCCAGGAGGTCGTCAATCTCCGTCTTGGCACGGCCATGGTTGACCAATGATTGACGCAAAGCCCGGACGATCCATTCCGGATGGGCGTGGCGCAGGGCAGCGATGGTGGTTTCATCGGATTCACCCTCTAGCAGGATTTCCAACCATTCGCCCATACTGTGTGCAGTGACCTTGCGCAGGACAGCGTTGATCAGGGCCGAGGGACCGGCGCCGATGACAGCGCGCGCCAAGCCAACGGTCTGATCCAGGGCAGCATGTGCCGGAACGCGCATTGACAGCAACTGATGGGCACCAATCCGCAGGGCGTCAAGGATGGCAGGATCCAGTTGCTCCAGCGGACGGTCAACGCAACGGGCCAAAATGGCGTCGTACGTGCCTTGGCCACGAAGGGCACCATAGCTCAGCTCCGTGGCAAACCCTGCGTCCCGGCGATCCAATCGATGGTCCCGGATACGGGCCGGAAGCACCAGATTGGCGTAAGCATCCTCAGAAGCAACAGCACGGAGCACTTCAAAGGCCACAAGCCGGGCTGGGTCAGCCCGGCGCGTCCGCTGTGACGGAGCGTTATTGGTAAAGCCCCTCTGCGGCCCCCTGTTACGTTCCCGGCCTTGGGCGTTGCGTTTGCTCTCGCCCCGGCCTCCACGGTTGCCCTGCGAGCCACGGTGCTCTCCCCCGCTGCCGTCCCGGTTCCCGCTGTTGTTGGGGCCTCGTCGGCCGGACTCACTCATTCGAATACCACTCTCTCGGGCGTTGCCAAGCCGCGGGCCCAATCGGCCGGCGACATCATCTTCTTACCTGCCGGTTGAATCCTGCCGAGCTCCACCGCGTGGGAGCCGGTTCCAACCAGGACAGATTTTCCATCCACCCTGATGGCGCCCGGAGCCAGGTCCCTCACCTCAGGACGCAGTGCCACTGCTTCGAGTTTGATGCGCTGGCCCTCAAGCGTTGTCCATGCTCCAGGCTCGGGAGTCACCCCACGAACCCGGCGGTTAAGGGCCAGCGCGGGCAACTGCCAGTCAAGCCGACCATCCTCGAGCGTCAGTTTGGGAGCAAGGGAGACTTCGCCGGTCTGCGGCTGGGGGGCAGCCTGCCCGGCGTCGATCGCGGAAAGCGTTTGGCTGAGCAGTACCGCGCCGCTGATGGAAAGGCGCTCAAGTAGGTCACCCGCGGTGTCGTTAGGCCTCACCGCTTCGGTGAGCGTCCCGAACACCGGCCCGGTATCAAGCCCTTCCTCGAGCTGGAATGTCACCGCACCGGTGATTTCATCCCCGGCAATGATTGACCGCTGGACCGGAGCCGCTCCTCGCCATGCCGGGAGGAGTGAAAAGTGCAAATTAACCCAACCATGAGTGGGAACGCCCAGAGCAGTCTTCGGGACAATGCCACCGTAGGCAACTATGGCGGCGACGTCCGGCGTATACCCGGAGATCGTGGCCGTGGTCTCGGCATCTACCTTGGCCGCACGGATGACATCAATGCCTAATTCCATAGCCCGTGCTGCCACGGGTGAAGGGGTAAGGACGCGTTTCCTGCCTAGAGGAGCATCCGGGCGGGTTAGGACTGCGACGACGTCAAATCCCGCCTTCACCAAAGCGTCCAACGAGGGGACGGCAACAGCAGGCGTTCCGGCGAAAAGCACCCTCACGCGGAAGTCCCGAAACTGCCGCCGCCAAAACTCGATCCAACGCTGGAGGCACGCTGAGAGGTGGTCTTCTCCGTTATGGCGTGGTAATTCGCATTCCGAATGGCACGAAGTGCTGCTTTCCGGTCCTCACCCTCCAAGCGATCCGTGTACAGAATGCCGTCCAAGTGGTCTGTCTCGTGCTGGAAACACCGGGCAAGCATGCCCTCAGCCTCCACGGAAACCGGGTTGCCATTGATGTCAACACCTGTGGCCCGTGTAGTCCGGAAGCGGCGGACGGGGAAGCCCAGCCCGGGGATCGAGAGGCAGCCCTCTACTTCATCCGGCTGGAAGTCATCACTGTTCTCCAAGACCGGGTTGATGATGTGGCCTTCCACACCACCGATCCGGTACGTGAAAACGCGCTGGCTTATTCCGATCTGCGGGGCTGCGAGTCCTGCGCCCTCAACATCCTCCATGGTTTCCGTCATGTCAGCTACCAGCTTGGCGAGCTCCGGACCGAAATCGGTGACGGGGTCCGCTACGGTGCGCAACACCGGATCCCCGATGATTCGGATACTCAAAATTGCCATGTGCTGTCAGTCCTCACTATCGTCAAACCCGGCTCCGGGAGTTGGGGAGCCTAAGCCAGTTTAGTTGAGTCCGTCTCCGCTGCCGCTGTTGGCGGCTCCGGCACCCACCGTTGCGAAAACCGGCGGGGCAATGGGCAACAAGGCTTGTCCTGCGGCAGTGACGTCTGCGGACATTTCCCAGACGCGACGTAGGGCACAGAACTTCCACCAGTGGTGCTTGAGGATCTCCGGGTTGGCCCGCATCGGCCTCACTTCAGTTTCTCCGATGGCCACTGCCAGCAGCATGGGGTTATCCCCGTATTTCCACGGTTCCCATTCACCGGCCACCGGATCAACCAGGCTTTCCTCGGCCTTCATTCCCGCTGCGAGTTGCATGACCACTTTGTCATCCAACGCCTTAACAGTTCCGTCCCTGGTAGTTCCCTTGGTCTTGTAGTCAATCAGGCAGATACGCCCGTTGATCCGTGCCACCAGGTCAAGAGTTCCGGCGTAGCCCACTGTCTTGTTCCACACAGTGATTTCCGGTGCCAAGGGCTCCACCCGGTATAACTCCCACCATTCATCAAAACGGGCGGCAAAGGCCTGCTCGCCGTGGGCCGCAAGGTCCTCCCTGCACTCCTGCATACGGTGCGGACGTCCCAGCGCACGCAGCGCCACCTGTTCACAGTACGTATGGACCCGGTCACCGCGGGCAGCCGCGGCGTCCCGGTAGAGCTCCGCAGATTTAGCGGCCTTATTGATGGCCTGCCGGGTCCTGGCGGGACTTCCAAGGATTGCGGGAAGCTCAGGATCGGCGGCAAGACTGCTTGCACCCATGTAACTGAACCAGCCGTCCAGGCTGTGTGCTTGTTGACCGATCACCGTGGTGATGGAGGGTACGGAAAATTGCTCCGTGGTGGAGCGGGCGTACATCCGACCGTAGTCAGTAGCGTGGGCAAGCAGTGGAGCAGTCATATAAAGACTGTGTCATAGAGGACCGACAAAATTCACCATGGGGAAGATCAGGGCAAGCTGCTCCGGCGGGAGGCAGGATAGCTTGCCAGCGAGGATAGGGGCATTCAAGGCCAGTTCCGCATATAACTGGACAGCATCCATGGTGGCCAGGGCCTCTTGAGGGTTCTCGCGTCCGCACATGTTTGATGGGTGTAGCTTCGACGAAGTTCGTGACGCCAATCCCGTAAATGGGACAAGAATCGCCACGCCCTCTGGCACAACCGGACGTACCCGGTGTTCTGCAGTGGCATGTGGGGGCTGGGCCTCCCCCGCGAGAGTGCCATTGAAGTTCTGGTTAATGTGCAATGTTGTGCGATTCGGATTTTCCGCCCACCGTGCGTGGCATGCTTTCCTCACTTTGGTCCCGTACCAGCGGGATAAATCGGATGTATTGCCCTCAAGGAGGACAGATGAATCGTGAGGACTCATTCACCATGCCGACCACCGATCTCAGCAGGCGCGGCGTCCTGCGCATTTCCCTGGCCGCGGCGGGGATTGCGGCCATCGGGTCCGCCATGCAACCGCCGAAAACGGCCTGGGCCGCCGATACCTATGACGCCATGCGGGTTACATGGGTTGGCAACCTCACAGGCAGCGGTTTCAATCCCGCCGTTGCCCCGTTTTCCACTGCTTTGACCAAACTGGGCCAAGACGCTGCGGGGTATCGCGGCACTATGACGCCGGGCGGGGCAGCGCTGTGGCCGGACCTTCCTCTTGGTTCGATCTCCGGCAACGTCACAACAAGCTACCGGCGGCTACGCACCATGGCTCTTGCCTACATTCAGCCCGGCACCGGTCTGACCGGCAACGCCTCATTGGCATCCACCATCACAGTCGCGCTGGACTGGATGTGCGCCAACGCCTACACCCCCACCACAACTACCTATAACAACTGGTGGGATTGGCAGATAGGAGCACCGGCAAACATGCTGGACACCGCCCTTCTGATGTACGGCGAGCTTTCAGGTACCCAAATCGCGAATTACTGTGCGGCGATCGACCACTTCGTCCCTGTCTCCTTGGTCTCGAATTACAGCGGAACCAGTACCGGCGCCAACCGTGCGGACCTCTGCAAAGTCTTGGCGTTGCGCGGAGTGTTGGCCAAGAATGATGTATTCATCACAACGGCGAAGACTGCCCTCTCTCCGATCTTCCCTCATGCGCTCACAGGCGATGGCCTCTACTCGGACGGCAGCTTCATACAACACACCTGGATTCCCTACACCGGAAGCTATGGGGAAGTGCTCTTGAACAACCTCAGCAAAATGTCAGCGCTGCTGGCGGGGACACCGTGGATGATCAGCGACCCCCAGGTGCAGAACTTCTACAACTCAGTCACCACCGCGTACGCTCCGTTCGTGTTCAACGGCCTGATCATGGACGGAGTTTCAGGGCGCGCCAACAGCCGGGGCCTTTTGGCCAGTGGCCTAGGCCATTCCAGCGACCATACGCGGGGGCACAGTGTGGTCTCCGATATCCTCCGGCTTGCAACTACCGCTGCGGTGTCCCCGGAGGAGGCCGCAGCGTGGAAGGCGCTGGTCAAGGGGTGGCTGCAGCGCGAATACTACGAGCCTTTGCTGAGCGACTCCACGCAGGAGGTCCCCGAGCTTGCCCGGGCGCAGGCACTGCTGAATGACGCTACTGTCACGGCTGCGCCTGAGCCCGTGGAACATCGACTGTTCGGCATGGATCGGGCAGTACACCGGCGTCCCAGGTGGGCCGCAGCGATCAGCATGTGTTCCACGCGGACCGGCTTCTACGAGCAAGGCAACGGCGAGAATCTGCGAGGGTGGCACTCTAACAGCGGCATGCTGTACTGGTGGGGCGATATCTATGGCAACGGGCAATACTCCGACGACTTCTGGCCCACTGTGGACCCGTACGCCCTGCCTGGAACAACGGTTTCCGCAAAACCCCTGGCGGACGGGGCGGGCAAAACCTGGGGCATGGACCAGCCCAACGCACCTTGGGCAGGCGGAGCAACTGACGGTACCTACGCGGTGGTGGGTCAAGACGTACGTGGCCTTCAATCGACGCTCGCCGGAAAGAAGTCGTGGTTTTGTTTGGACGATTCGATTTTCTGCCTGGGCGCGGGCATCAGCGCCAGTGACGGGACTGGTGTCCGCACAACAATCGACAACAGAAACATGGGCTCGGGAAATGCATTTACGTTCTCGGTCGACGGTGTAGCGCAGCCCAGCACCCTGGGCTGGAGCAACACCTTCAATAACCCGGGATACATGACGGTCAACGGTGTAGGGGCCTGGATTTTTCCTCAGGGCGGATCCGTGACCACACAGCGCCTCGCCCGCACCGGAAAATGGTCGGACATCAATGGCGGAGGCTCCACAACCGCACTTACCCGTAATTACCTCACCATGTCCTTTGAGCATGGCACCAACCCCTCCGGAGCCAGCTACTGTTATCAGCTCATGCCCGGAGCTACACCCTCGCAGGCGGCAGCCCGGGCAGCAACGCCGAACGTTACAGTCCTCGCGAACACCGCCACCGCGCAGGCGATTCATGTGCCGTCGCTTGGCCTGACGTTAGCGAATTTCTTCGGCGCCGGGACGGCTGGCCCGATCACAGTGGACAAGCCATGTTCCGTTCTGGTGCGGGAACAAAACGGCACGATGTCGGTTCACCTCTCCGACCCAACCCGGGCAAGCGCTACGGTGCAGGCCACAATAGCAAGCACCGCTTACCCAAAGGTGACGGGCACTCCCAACGGCATCACCGCGTTGACGACCACGGGAAAAATCGTCCTCCTGGCCGAGGTCGGCGGAATCCTGGGCAGTAACCGCTCCATCACCCTCTCAGGCGCAGGCACCGTGGTCGCCCCGGCGACGGCTGCACTTGTGGCTCCTACTGCCAGTACGTATGTCCGGGATGGGTCCTACGCGAGCACAAACTACGGTGGCTTGGGCACCATGGTGGTCAAGAACCCCAACTCGATTGCCAGCGGATACGCCCGGCGGTCCTTAACCACATTCGACCTGACCGGCATCACCGGTACCGTCAAACGTGCAGTCCTATGGGTTTACGGCAACGTACAGGACTCCGGAGGCGCGAGAGCTTCCCTTCAGGCGTTCTCCCTTAGCTCTGCACCCTGGCAGGAATCAACAGTGACGTGGAACAATGCACCGGCGCTCGGCAGCCCACTCGGGAGCGGCACATTGGGCACACCACGGGATTGGGTGGCACTGGAGGTCACAGGCGCCGTGGCAGCTGCGTCGGGAACTGTCTCAATCGCCGTGGATGGGCCGGTGGGACTCGTGGGGCTCGCCAGCGTTCTTGATACCAGGGGCGGTCCCCACCCACCGCAACTGCAGGTGATCACCGCCTGACACTCCCCAGCGACTCCTGAATTACAGCGACTCCTGATTCACAATGTCCGCCGTTGGACGGGCAGGGCCCCACGCCGCCGAGCAAGCAGCAGTGGGGCCCTCCCAACGACAGGGACGCTTTCGCTCATATCTGGTACATAATGGACAAACTGAACATAAATGAACTTGATGGGCGGAATGTGCATGCTGACTGAGGATCGCCAACAGCTCATCCTAAGGGAGCTAACCCTCCGCGGATCCCTTAACGCGAGCGAATTTGCGGCCAAGGTAGGGACTTCAGGCATGACTGTGCGGCGGGATCTGGCGGCACTGGCAGAACAGGGACTCCTGGAGCGGGTCCACGGCGGAGCCATAGCCATCGGAGGAAAGCCAGCGGCCCAAGCGGCCGCACCGCGCTCAACCTCGCACTCAACCTCGTGGCGTTCCGGCGGCAGGCGTCCTTTGGCGACGATCGGGATGATCGTACCGTCGGCGTCGTACTACTTTCCAGGCGTGATCCGTGGAGCAGAAGCGGCCGCTCAAGAAGCCGGCGTGCGGTTGGTGCTGGGCGTTTCCAACTACTCCGCCGCCGAAGAGCAGCGGCAGCTGCGCAGGCTCTACGAACACGGCGTGGACGGCATCCTGGTCACCCCGAGCGAACCTTCATTGGCCGGAACGAAAACCCTGGAACTGCTGGCACTGGCGGACGTTCCAGTGGTTGTGGTGGAGCGGTCAATCGATGACGCGCTGGACCACGGCCGGCTCGAATCGGTTCGGAGTGACCATGTGCGCGGCTCGGAAATAGCGGTCAACCACCTCCTGGGGCTCGGTCACCGGAGGATCGCAATCTGCCTTCGCGAGAACAGTCCCACCGCCCCTCAACTCATCGACGGATTTCATGCCGCCATGCAGCGGGCCGGGCACGAACGCGATGATTCCCTGGTGCGCGCAATGTCGCGTGCCCAAAACGATCCTCAAGCGCATCGTGAACTCGTCACTAACATCCTTGATTGGTGTGTGGCATCGGAGGTAACCGCCGCGATTGTCCATACCGACGAGGATGCCATCCAGTTCGTCAGTGCTTGCCTGGATCGACAGATACGCGTGCCGGATGATTTTGCATTCGTCTCCTACGACGACGAAATCGCCGCTCTGGGCGCGGTGCCGCTCACCGCTGTGGCACCGCCAAAATACGACGTCGGACACCAGGCTTTGGTGATGTGCCTGAATCGGATCCGGGCATTGAAGGGGACCGCCACTGCGCTGCAGCGCGTGAACCTCTCACCTGCGCTGGTGGTGCGAGACTCCACGCAGAGCTAACTCCGCTCTTCTTATTGTTTACTTCTGTTCACATTGTTGAATGTGTTCATCTTTGTGGATTTCATAGTGCCTTGTCAGAGTGCCCCGTAGCACCGCGACTTCGCATCGTGAACTTCAAAGGAGAACAAAATGAAGCGTCGCCAGCTTCTACTTGGAGCAGTCAGCCTTATGGCCAGTGCCGCCCTTGTCGCCGGCTGTGGCAGTACCCCGGCCGCCACGCCGACGCCCACGCCGGTCGAAGACCCCACAGGCACCATCACTTTCTGGTCATCCATGGCCGGGATGGACAAAGTAGCCGCGGCCTTCAACGCGAGCCAGAGCAAAATCAAAGTCATTTTCGAAACCATCCCCAACGGCGGCGCAGGCGGCTACGCCAAGCTCTCAACCGCCATCACGGCGGGCAACGGCCCGGACGTCGCCACCATCGAATATCCGCAGCTGCCCCAGTTCGTCTCCAACGGACAACTCCAGCCCTTGGATGCCTTCATCAACAAGGCAGAAACCGTGGACAAGCTCACGGACCAGACCAAAGCACTGGTGCAGTTTGGCGACTCAACCTATGCCCTTCCCTACGATGCCGCCCCGATGATCATGTGGTACCGCAAGGACATGCTGGACAAAGCCGGCGTTGGAGTTCCCAAGACCTGGCAGGACTTCGAGGAAGCCGGCAAGAAGCTCAAGGCCGTTGCCCCGGAGGCCCACCTGGCCAGCTTCAACCCGAACGAAGCTGCGCTGACCGCTGCCCTGGCGTGGCAGGCCGGCGCCAAGTGGTTCGGCACCGAAGGCGACAGCTGGAAGGTTGGCGTCAATGACGAAGCAACCGAAAAGGTGGCCAACTACTGGCAGAAGCTGATCGACCAGAAGATCGTCAAGGTCCAGCAATCCTTCAGTGACGAGTGGTCCGCAGATTTGGCCAGTGGCGCCGTCGTGGGTGTCCTTGGCGCAAACTGGAGCGCAACCGGCATCCAGAAGCGTACGGAAGCCAGCGGCCAAAAGGGCCAGTGGATCGCAGCTGAGGTTCCCAACTGGGGCTCACCCGCGGACGCCTTCTACGGCGGTTCCAGCTTCAACATCACCAAGAGCAGCAAGAACCCGGCTGCTGCGGCCAAGTTCATCGAGTTCCTGGCCACCAGCAAAGACGCTATCTCGGCCCGCGGAAACACCGGCTCCGCTTTCCTCGCCTACCCGGGCCTAACACCGGTTGCACAGAAAACGTTCGATTCCAGCTATTTCGGGAATGACATTTACTCCGTCTTCAACCAGGCCTACGCCACCATCACGCCGGGCTGGCAGTGGGGTCCCAACTGGGACATCACCAACACCGCCCTCAAGGACGCCTACGGAAAGCTGACCAACGGCGGGAAAGTCCTCGAAGCCGTCAACTCGGCGCAGGGCGCCACAGTTGCCGGACTCAAGCAGAATGGCCTCTCCGTCAAGGAGTAGGCCCGCACGTTAGGCCGGCTTCGTGACCGCGGAGCCGGCTTGCCAGCGAGGAGATTAATCATGCTCACCCAAGCACCCAAAAAGCCGTCCGCAGCCAGCCCCAAAGCAGGGCGTCCACGCCACGCAATGTCCGGAACCGGTGGCCGCACGGCTGCACTGTTCCTGACCCCATTCTTCACAATTTTCGCCCTCGCAATGGTGGCGCCGGTCATCTACGCGATGGTGCTGAGCTTCTTCGCGCAACAAAAGTCCGGATTGGGCTTCGGCGAGGCGAAGACCGCATTCGTCGGGCTGGAAAATTACCTCCAGGCCATGCAGTCAGATTCCTTTGTCAGCGGCATCGGACGGCTCGTCTTGTACTGCGTGCTCTACATTCCCTGCATGGTGGGAGGGGCGCTGGCATTCGCGCTCCTGCTGGACGCTGCCGCGGCCCGTGCGCGCAAGCTCTTCCAACTCATGGTGTTCCTCCCCCACGCAGTACCAGGTGTGATCGCGGCGCTGATCTGGGCGTACCTCTACACGCCCGGCGTCAGCCCGATCGTCTCCGTCCTGGAAACCGGCGGAATCTCGCTGAATTTCCTCGATAACCAGATGGTCCTTCCTTCCATTGTGAACATCGCAGTGTGGGAGTGGACGGGCTACAACGTCATTGTGCTCTTCACCGCTTTGCAGGCTGTTCCGAGGGAGATCCTGGAAGCTTCACGCGTGGACGGTGCCGGTGAAATCCGGGCAGCCATCAGTATCAAGCTGCCCCTGATTCTCCCTGCCGTGAGCGTGATCATGCTCTTCACCGTGATCGGAACGCTGCAGCTATTCACCGAACCATCCATCATCTCCAAGGCCACGGCATCAGTGACCAGCACCTGGGTGCCGAACATGTGGGCCTACGATGCCGCCTTCAACCGGCACAACCTCAACCAGGCAGCTGCCGCCTCAATCATCATCGCGCTCATGGCTGCTGTTTTGTCCTGGACCGTTACCCGCTTCAGCTCAAGGAATAAGGCATGAGTACCTCTACGATGTCCCGCACCCGGCCCGATGCTCCCCTGAAGCCGCCGGCAAAGCGGCGGCGCGTACCCGTCGGTGCCTTGGGCAGCAGCCTCGCTGTCAATGGCTTGCTGATCCTGGGATGCGCCTACATGGTCCTCCCCGTGGTGTGGTTGTTCTTCGCCGCCACCAAGAACACCACAGACTTGTACGGAACAGCCGCCTACGCCTTAGGGGAACCGGCATTCCTGGAGAACGTCACGGCGGTCCTGAACCAGGACGGTGGAGTGTTCCTCCGATGGATGGCCAACTCCATGTTCTATGCAGCATTCGGGGCGATCCTTGGCGGCCTCATCTCCGTCATGGCCGGCTACGCTTTCGATAAATTCCAGTTCCGCGGCAAGGACTCGTTCTTTGGCATGGTCCTGGTAGGGGTCCTGATACCGAATACGGCCACGGTCCTTCCCATGTATTTGTTGGCGTCCGTCGTCGGCGTCACCAACACCATCTGGGCCATCCTCATCCCGGTGCTCTGCAACCCGTTCGGCGTCTACCTCGCACGCGTGTACTCAGCGTCATACGTTCCGGCCGAAACCCTGGAGGCTGCCCGCGTTGACGGCGCCGGACCCATACGTTCCTTTTTCTCCCTCGGGCTGCCCATGATGCTGCCCGGCTACATCACCATTGCCCTCTTCCAGTTCGTGGGCGTGTGGAACAACTTCATGCTCCCCCTGGTGATGCTCCAGGACCAACAACTGCAGCCCGTCAGCGTGGGGCTCTCCATGTGGCAGGGCTTCTCTATTCCTCAGCCCGAATTCACGCCCATGGTCATTACGGGCTCCCTGCTTTCAATCATCCCGTTGTTGCTGGCATTCATCATGCTGCAGCGGTTTTGGAAGTCCGGACTCACAGCGGGGAGCGTCAAATGAGCCTGAACATTGCCTTGGCCATGCCCAGCCACACAGCGCAGGCGGTGTTCCCGCCACGGATCCTGGAGCCACTGGAACCTGCTCTGACACTCCTGGGCCGGGAACCTATCCAGAACTTCACATCGCCCGCCGGACGATCCATGCTCGCACAAGTGGACATCCTCCTCACAGGCTGGGGCTGTCCCCCGATTGACGATGAAGTCCTCGACGCCGCACCTAGGCTCCGTTACGTCCTGCATGCCGCCGGCAGCGTAAAACACCACATCGGCACCGCTTGCTGGGAACGAGGGATTCACGTCAGCTCCGCGGCCGACGCCAACGCCATTCCCGTGGCTGAATACACCGTTGCCATGATCATTTTGGCCAACAAACATGTCCTCCACATCTCCAGGGCACTCCACACCAGCCGGACCCAGGTATTTGCCGAGCAACTATTTCCGGCCATGGGCAACTACCGGAAACGCGTTGGCATTATTGGCGCTTCAAAGATCGGCCGGCATGTCATCCGGCTGCTTTCCTCATATGACCTCGACGTCGTGGTGGCAGACCCCTTCCTCTCCGCTGAGGAGGCCGCCGTCTTGGGTGTCGAGCTCGTCAGCCTGGACGAGTTGGTGACTGGCTGTGACGTCGTCAGTCTCCACGCGCCGTCGTTGCCGTCCACCAAGAACCTCATGGATGCCGCACAGATCGAACGGATGCGGCCCGGCAGTACCTTCATCAACACCTCGCGCGGGGAACTAGTAGACCAGGATGCGTTGCTCGAGCGCGTGGAACGTGGCGACCTCTATGCCATTCTGGACGTCACCACGCCCTGGGTGCTGCCTGCCGAATCACGTCTGTACACCCACCCCAACGTCCTGCTCACTCCCCACATTGCCGGTTCCCTGGGTAACGAACTTGAACGCATGGCCTCCAGCGCAGTTGGCGAGGCACTGAGATTGTCCAGGGGTGAAAAGTTGCGGTTCCCGGTGCTGGAGAGGGATCTTGAGTTCACGGCGTGAACGCCAAGTGTGAGCGGCTTGGGCAACTAGGGCGGCCGCTTAACCAGAGAAACCCCCGGGCTTCCGGGGGTTTCTTATGGTGGGCGATACTGGGTTCGAACCAGTGACCTCTTCGGTGTGAACGAAGCGCGCTACCACTGCGCCAATCGCCCGGGTGCATAGAAAACACTAACGGACCATTGCCCGAATGCAAAACCAACCCCGGCGTCAACTCCCACAGCGAACTACAACCATTGAATTACAGGCCTGAAACTCTCTCGGATCCGCACCAACACAAGGATCCAGCCGCGTCAAAGGCCAACAGCAAGCAACCGATTTGGAGTTTGCAGGAACCTCCTATAGAGTTTTTACTCGTCGGAAAGCGACGGAAAGCCTGCAGGGCTGCCCGTCAAAAAGACACTGCGGACGTAGCTCAGCTGGTAGAGCACCACCTTGCCAAGGTGGATGTCGCGAGTTCGAATCTCGTCGTCCGCTCGCAAGGCACTGTCAAAGCAGGAATTCCCTGGAATTCGGCTTACACGGTGGGTTGGCCGAGAGGCGAGGCAGCGGCCTGCAAAGCCGTATACACGGGTTCGAATCCCGTACCCACCTCGGTGAAAACCATGTCTTCCAGCAGTTGGCTGGATGCATGGGCGATTGGCGCAGCGGTAGCGCGCTTCCCTGACACGGAAGAGGTCACTGGTTCGATCCCAGTATCGCCCACCAAAGCAAGGCAACTTGTTTGTTGTTGTGAGCCAGGCATTTGCTTGGCGGGCAGCATGTGCGGACGTAGCTCAGCTGGTAGAGCACCACCTTGCCAAGGTGGATGTCGCGAGTTCGAATCTCGTCGTCCGCTCTCCTAAAGAAGGACCCGGTAACGGGCGATTGGCGCAGCGGTAGCGCGCTTCCCTGACACGGAAGAGGTCACTGGTTCGATCCCAGTATCGCCCACCAAAGCAAGGCAACTTGTTTGTTGTTGCGAGCCAGACATTTGCTTGGCGGGCATCATGTGCGGACGTAGCTCAGCTGGTAGAGCACCACCTTGCCAAGGTGGATGTCGCGAGTTCGAATCTCGTCGTCCGCTCCAGAATAAAAAGGCAGCTCCCCGGAGCTGCTTTTTTTATGCCCGAATTCAGCGATTATCCGATTCATTAACGGATGTAACCGATATCCCTCAGAAGAAGTCGCTTTATCTAATGTGATTAGCCTCGCATAATGTACTGCGAGCTCATCACCGTTCCACGCCAACCGGCAGGAGTACCCAATGAACCAACAGATTGCTTCCCAATCTGTCCTGAGGCGCAAGCCAATCGACGATATCGAGGAAGAAAACAAGCACAGCGGGCTTTTTAAAAGTCTGGGCCTCTGGCAACTGACAGCGATCGGCGTCGGCGGAATCATCGGCGTCGGCATCTTTTCCCTTGCCGGGCTGGTTGCCCACGGCAGCGAAGGCAGCCCGGGCGTAGGTCCCGCCGTCCTGTTCTCATTCCTGATCGCCGGACTGGCTTCGGCGGCGGCCGCATTGTCCTACGCGGAATTCGCGGGCATGATTCCACGCGCCGGCTCCGCCTATACCTACGGATATGTGGCCTTGGGTGAGATCATCGGCTGGTTCATTGGCTGGGACCTGCTGCTGGAGTACATCGCGATCGTGGCAGTGGTGGCAATCGGCATCTCAGGCTACTTCGATGCGTTCCTTTCCGGAATCGGAATTCACATGCCCACCTGGATGACCTCCACTGTTGATGAAGGAAAGGGCGGCATCATCAACCTCCCCGCCATCCTCGTCTGCCTCTTGGTGACCTGGATCCTGAGCAGGGGTACAAAAGCGTTCGGCCGCTTCGAACTGGTGGCCGTGGCCATCAAGGTGGTTCTCATCCTGTTCATCATCGGCTTGGGCATCTTCTACATCAACACGGAGAACTACAACCCGTTCATGCCCAGCGGATTCGGCCCCGTCATGGCCGGAGCAGCAACGGTGTTCTTCGCTGTTTTCGGCTACGACGCCATGAGCACAGCTGCCGAAGAGGCCAAGGACGGCAAGAAGCACATGCCCAAGGCCATTGTCCTCTCGCTTATTGTGGCGATGCTGCTTTATGTTGCCGCCACCTTGGTTCTGACCGGCATGCAGAACTACAAGGACATCGATCCCACCGCAGGCTTTGCTTCTGCCTTTACGGGAGTGGGCTTGCCGGTGATCGCCACCATCATTTCGGTGTTCGCAGTCTTGTCCATCCTCACCGTCATGTTGACCTTCCTCCTGGGCGTCACCCGCGTGTGGTTCTCCATGAGCCGTGACGGCCTGCTCCCCGGCTGGTTTGCCAAGACGGACAAGAACGGAACCCCGCAGCGGGTGACCTGGATCGCGGGCGTGGCCTCAGCTTTCCTTGCAGGAGTCTTCCCCATCAAGGAAGTTGCCGACCTCACCAACATCGGCATCCTGGCAGCCTTCGTGGTGGTCTGCGTCTCGGTGATCGTGTTCCGATACACCAAGCCCGACGCACCCCGCACGTTCCGCCTGCCGCTCATGCCGGTAGTTCCCGCGTTTGGTGTCCTGGCATCGGCTTTCCTGATGTTCCAGCTCCACTGGGAGACCTGGGTTCGGTTCGGCAGCTGGCTGGTCATTGGCCTCATCATCTACTTTGCCTACGGCCGCCGGCACTCGCTCATGAACCCGAACAGCCCCCGGCACAAGATCCGTAGTACGCCATTGGCGTAGTTCCTCCACAGGCCGCCAAAGACCCTTGGCACCCCGCAGAACTGGTGTTAGGGTCGGACGCGGAGGAGCGAACTGGCTCCGCGATGGAAGGGAGGTGCCCGTGGGTTTAATTGACGACCTGAAGGGCAAGGCTCAGGGTCTCATTCAAGGCAACGAGGAAGCCATCAAGAATGGCATCGAAAAGGCCGGGGATTTTGTGGATGAGAAGACGGGCGGCAAGTACGCCGGCCACGTCGACAAAGTCCAGAACGCCGCTTCCGACTTCGTGGCCAAGAACGACGGTCAGCCTGGACAGGCTCCCGTCACGGATGAGCCGAAGCAGCCGTAGCTGCCTGAGCCGCCGTACCAGATACGTCAAGGGGGCACCGGTCCCGCCGAGAGGCGCCACCGGTGCCCTTGGCGTTTAACAGGGCGGGCTTAACGGGGCGTCCCGCCTCTGCCTGGTCGGGTACTTTGGACCTTATGCCTTCAGCTTCCACTCCTGCTGTTCAAAGCCGCGCCCCGAAAGAGACGCTAGGCCCGCCGATCACCGCTGGTATTGTCACCGCCTTGGTGGGTTTTACGTCGTCGTTCGCTGTGGTCATAGCCGGCCTGAAGGCAGTAGGGGCCAATCAGGCGCAGGCATCCAGCGGCCTGTTGGCTCTCACCCTGACCTTTGGCCTGGGCATCCTCTGGTTGTCGTGGCGGTCCAGGATGCCTGTGACCCTTGCATGGTCCACGCCCGGCGCGGCGCTGCTGGCGTCGGCTGGAATGTCCGACGGCGGCTGGCCGGCTGCGGTGGGCGCCTTCCTGATCGTCGGGGTACTGATTCTCCTCACGGGCCTGCTGCCCGTCCTTGGAAGGATCATGGCAATGATCCCTACGGCACTGGCTCAGGCGATGCTGGCCGGAGTGCTGCTCCCCTTGTGCCTGGCCCCCTTCAAGTCCTTGGGATCGGCTCCCCTGTTCATCGCACCGGTGGTGTTGTGTTGGGTTGTCCTGATGAAATTCGCCCCGAGGTGGTCGGTACCGGCATCGCTGGTGGTGGCCTTGGCCGTCATCGGCATCCATATTGCCTCCACCGGTGTCCAGATACCTGGCGGCAGCCTTCTGCCCCGGCTGGAGTGGACCACACCAGCCTTCACCATTGAAGCCGCCGTGGGACTGGCACTACCACTGTTCATCGTTACCATGGCGTCGCAGAACATTCCTGGCGTCGCGGTCCTTAAATCGTTCGGCTACACCACCCCGTGGCGGCCCTCCATGCTGGTGACCGGAGCCGGAACCCTGGCGGGAGCCCCTTTTGGAGGCCATGCGATCAACCTTGCCGCCCTCAGTGCGGCGCTGGCCGCTGGCGAGGAGGCCGGCAAAGACCACTCAAGGCGTTGGATTGCCGCGTTCGTCTCAGGCATTGCCTACCTGGTGTTGGCAGCTCTCTCCGCGGCCTTGGTGACGTTGGTGGCTGCTGCTCCGCCTGGCCTCCTCGAGGCAGTGGCCGGACTCGCACTCCTGGGGACCCTGGCCGCTTCCATTTCCTCGGCACTAGGGGTGGCCGAGGAACGCATTCCTGCCTGCATTACTTTCCTGCTGGCAGCATCCGGCTTGAGCATTGCCGGAATTGGCGCTGCTTTTTGGGCGTTGGCAGGCGGCATTGTGGTTCGGTGGATGCTCAAGAGCCGTGAAGCTGTTTAGGCAGGTTCGTGATTCTGGGCTTCGCGCGCCAGCGCGGTCAGCCTGGAGACAGCCCGGAAGTACTTTTTCATGTAGCCACCGGTCATCATCTCTTCGGTGAAGAGCTGATCGAAGGGTACGCCACTGGCCAGGATCGGCACGTCTTTGTCGTAGAGCCTGTCCGCCAGGACCACAAAGCGGAGCGCTACAGCCTGCTCGGTGATCGTCTCGACGTCGCTCCACACTACGGCCTCTACGCCGGAAAGGAGCTGCCGGTACCGGCTGGGGTGGACGGCGGCAAGGTGGTTGACCAGTGTCCGGAAATCATCAACAGCTACCGTCTTGCCGTCGAACTCAGCACGCATCCGGTGCTTGAGCTCCTCGGTCTTCAGCGGCGCTGGAGCCGCAGGCAAGCCTCGGTGACGGAAGTCCTCGCCGTCGATCCTGACGACGTCGAACTGGTCCGCCAGCACCTGTATTTCGCGTTGGAAGTCCACGGCGGCAAAGCGCCCCTCCCCCAATGAGCCGGGGAGGGTGTTGGAGGTTGCCGCGAGCTTTACGCCGGCGTCGGCCAGTTCACGCATGAGCCTGGACATCAGCACGGTATCGCCCGGATCATCGAGTTCGAACTCGTCAATGCACACCAGCTTGTAGCTGCTCAGGGCTTCCACGGTTTTGCGGAAGGACAGCGCACCTACAAGGTTGGTGTATTCCACGAACGTGCCGAAGGCCTTGGGCCCCGGCGACCTGTGCCAGAGCGAGGCAAGGAGGTGGGTCTTGCCCACACCGAATCCGCCGTCAAGGTAGATTCCTGCCCTTGTGGCCGGCGCCTTCTTGGCGAACAATTTTTTGAAGAGTCCGCCACCGTCCTCGGACCCCACGCCATCAGCAAATGCGGAGAGCAGTTTCACGGCGTTTGCCTGACTCGGCTGTGATGGGTCCGGCCTGTAGCTGTCGAACGATACCTCTCCGAATCGGGGAGAGGGGTAGAAGCCCTTGAGGAGTTCTTCCACGGAGACTGCCGGTGTGCGGGCAGCCAGTTGTTCGATCTTTACCACGGTGGTCCGTTCCTTTGGTTTTAGGTCCCCAGCAAGAATACCGGCATCGGAGTCGCCGGGACCGTTACGTGACCAAGCCCATGTTTCACCGTGTGACCGCTGGGAAGCATTCAGCGCTGCCCGTGGTTAGTGTTGAAGAACGCCCGGCCACTGTTTTGTACTACTTCCCGTGGCCCGGCTCCGACCGTTGTCAGTGAAAGGCCATCACCATGTCCTACCCAGTTGAACAGAACGAAAAGTTTGCCGCGTACGCAAACCCTGAGCGCCTTGTGTCCACTGAGTGGCTCGCGGCAGCGGTTGCCGACGGCGCCGTCGCCGACGGCAAGCTTGTGGTTGTGGAGTCCGATGAAGACGTCCTCCTTTACGAAACGGGCCACATCCCGGGCGCGGTCAAGATTGACTGGCACACCGATTTGAATGACGAGATTACCCGTGACTACGTGGACGGTGCCGCCTTCGCAGCTCTTGCCGCGTCGAAGGGCATCTCCCGCGACAGCACCGTGGTCATTTACGGTGACAAGTCCAACTGGTGGGCTGCTTACGCTCTGTGGGTCTTTACGCTGTTCGGCCACGAGGATGTCCGTCTCCTCGATGGCGGCCGCGACAAGTGGATTGCCGAAGGCCGCGAGGTGACTACGGACCGCACCCAAACGTCCGTGGGCGACTACCCGGAGGTGGAGCGAAACGATGCTCCGATCCGCGCGTTCAAGGAAGATGTCCTGGCACATCTGGGCAATCCCCTCATTGACGTCCGTTCCCCTGAGGAATACACCGGACAGCGCACTCACATGCCGGCCTACCCGGAAGAGGGCGCCCTGCGTGGTGGACACATTCCCACCGCTGCTTCCATCCCCTGGGCACGGGCTGCGGCCGAGGACGGCACGTACCGGAGCCGCGAAGAGCTCGAAGCACTGTACCTTGGCGAGGCTGGCTTGGAGCCAGGAGACAACGTGGTGGCCTACTGCCGCATTGGCGAGCGTTCCAGCCACACGTGGTTCGCCCTGAAGTACCTGCTGGGCTTCGACACCGTCCGCAACTACGACGGCTCCTGGACAGAGTGGGGAAATGCTGTGCGTGTTCCCATCGTCAAGGGTGCCGAGCGCGGTTCCGTTCCGGCTTCCCTCGTCCGTAACTAACGTCCGCTGTCCGCTGTTGTGCGTAAGCTGGAAGTGATGAGTACCAACACTTTGCCCACCGCCTTGGCGGAAATCGTCGATGACTTCCAGGCACTGACGGAGCCTGACCGCCTGCAACTCCTTCTCGAGTTTTCCAAGGGCCTACCGGAGCTTCCGGAACGCTTGAAGGACCACCCTGAGTTGCTGGAACAGGTTGTGGAGTGCCAGTCACCGTTGTTTTTGACTATTGAGTCGGAAAAAAATCCCGACGGCGGCGCGCGCGCCTTCCGGCTGTACTTCAAAGCTCCTCCGGAAGCACCCACCACCAGGGGCTTCGCAGGGGTGTTGCACGAGGGCCTTGATGGATTGACGGCCGAGGAAATCCTCGCCGTGCCTGACGACATGCCCGAGCTGCTGGGCCTGACCCGGGCCATCACTCCCCTGCGCATGCGCGGCATGACTGCCATGCTGGGCCGGATCAAAAGGAAAGTCGCAGCCGCCAGCCGGTTGGAAAGCTAAAGGGCGCCTTTACAGCGATGGCCAAGAAGATGGCTTCACAGGGAACGCCGGCAACTGCAGTACTTGCAGCGGCCGGCGTTCCGTTCGTGCTTCACCCCTACGCCCACGATCCCGGTGCGGCCAGCTACGGGTTGGAAGCCGCCGACGTCCTGGGCATTGATCCCCGGAGGGTATTCAAGACCCTTATGGTGGACGTTGAGGGCCGTCTTGCCGTGGCGATTGTTCCGGTTTCAGGAAACCTGGACCTGAAGTCAGTCGCGGCGGCCCTCGGATCCAAAAAGGCCGCCATGGCCGATCCCAAGGCCGCAGAACGGCGCACCGGGTATGTTCTTGGCGGGATATCTCCGCTGGGACAACGGCAGTCCTCCCCCACGGTGGTTGACGAGTCGGCGCTTGCTTTCGCTACAGTTCTTGTCTCCGGCGGCCGCCGCGGGTTGGACATTGAGCTCGCCCCGGCAGACCTCATCCGGCTCACCAAGGCCACCACCGCCCCCATCGGGACGTCAAACCACCATCAGGGCTGAGCCTCAGAGCCTTGGCTCCCTGACATCCGCCGTGAGCCTTAGGCGGGCTGAGCTGACGGGTTGCCTGGGACACCGCCCTGTCCCGGATTGTTCCGGGGAGCCAATTGCCTCTGGAGCCAGGCCTGGACCAGACGCTCCCACCGCTCCGGATCCACGTTCCATTCTTTGGTGTGCCGCGCGCCGTCGAAGGGTTCAAAGGTCACCATTTCCGGGTTCTTTTCCGCGAGGCTGGCCGATGGTCCGAAAGGCACGTAGTCATCGTCCACGCTATGGATCAGCAAGGTGGGGGTCCGCAGTTCAACGGCCCGCGCTTCCCAGTCCATGGCCTTCAAATCCACCGGAGCCGAAAGTCCGGTCAGCCTGCGCCCCAGCGGGTGGCTCAGCATCATCTGCCCGTAGCGCCCCACGTTGTAGGGAATTCTGTTCATTTCGGCATGGTGGGCCATCACGTTGACCCAGTTGATGACCGGGGCATCCAAGACCATGGCCCGGATGAGGTTGCGGTGCTTGGAGAGGTCCGCGGTTTGCAGGCTGATCGCACCGCCCATGGACCAGCCGAAGAGGACGATCTCCCGGGCTCCCCGGTCCACGGCGTATTCGATTGCCGCTTCAACGTCGCGCCACTCGGTGGACCCCAGGCCGTAACGCCCATCCGGTGCAGAGGGGGCCAGGCCGTCGTTGCGGTAGGAGATCAACAGGCTGTCCATGCCCAGTTCGCGGGCGGTGCGGACTGCTCGTAGTCCTTCCAATCGAGTAGCGCCACGGCCATGAACCATGATGGCGCAGACGGGCGAGGCCGCCGAGGCTTGGGCGGGGATCAACCAGGCAGGTGCCGTCCCGCCGTCGATCTCTATGTCCACGTCCTCAGCCGACAGGCCGATCGCGGCCGGATCCGGGTAGGTGGCACCGCTCCACCAAGCGCGCCGGGCCTCCGAGAGATTGCCGCTGTAGACTTCCTCCACTTCACGGAGCACCGTTTGTTCGGCGGGCGAATAGGACACTATCCGACCGATTCTCGCGTGGCCCTTGCCCCCGGAGAAGAACAGGCTGAACACGCCGTCGATGGTGCTGTCCGGTGTGGCGGCCAGAATGACCTGCGGGCCGTTGTCCCCGCGGATCACGGCTAGGACTTCCTGGTCCTCGTGCCTGGCGGCCGGAGTGATCACTCGCCGGGCGAAATAGACGGCGAGCGCCGAGGACCCTGCTCCCACCAGACCGGCCAGGGTGCCACCTGCCAGGAAGCCGGCGATTGCCCACTTGGTGCGGGGTGAGAGTTTCTTGTCTGCAGCGTCGCTCGCTGGCGGGGTTGTCGATGCCATGGTTCCATTGTTGCTGCTTCGTGGCGCTCCCCGGCGCAGGCTGCTGGCCGCGTGGCTCGCGCGGGGCGAATCGGGACGCAAAGTCTGCGGACTGTGGTTCGCCGGGACTACGCTGTAGCCATGAGTGATCCCATCGTCATCCTGACTGAAGAGCCCCTCGGCCCCGACGACCGCGTTAACATCGCCAAATTGCTCGACGGCGGTGATGCGCCCCTTATTGTCCTGGTGCCGTCCAATACTGAACGACACCTCCTGGTTGATTTCCTGGAGAACCTGTCGCTGCTGGATATTGCCAAGGCTTTCCGTGAGCTCACCGCGCAGCAGCCCGATCCTGAGGTTGAGCGCGCTGAAGCCTCCGAGACGCTGGCTGCCTCGCTGGCAGCCTTGTCCGGCTTGGGTGCGGGCGTTACCGGGGAGGTCGTCGACGGCGGTGCCGTGGCCGGCTTGGTGGCGAAGGTACGTTCGGTTGATGCTGCCCAGGCTGTGGTCATTACCCGGCCCCACGCCATTGCGGATACGTTCCACACTGACTGGGCCAACAAGGCACAGGATCAGCTGGGCCTTCCCGTGCTGCATCTGTATGCGGGCTCGGGATTTATCGGCGACTCCTAAGCGTTGGAGAAGACATGAACACTCCTGAAAACACCAGCAACAGCACGTCTGCGTCCGAGGAGGTTGCCGTTCCCGTTGTCAAGAGCGATGCCCAGTGGCGCGAGGAGTTGACTCCCGACGAATACCGGGTGCTACGGCAAGCGGGTACCGAGCGGCCGTACACGGGCGAATACTGGGACACCCACACTGAAGGCGTCTATCAGTGCCGAGCCTGTGGCAGCCAGCTGTTCACCAGCCGGGAAAAGTTTGATTCCCATTGTGGTTGGCCGTCGTTCTGGGCACCGCTTGCCGAAGGCACTGTGCGGTATCTTCATGACCGCACCATGGGAATGGATCGCGTGGAAGTACGCTGCGCTAACTGTGACTCCCACTTGGGCCACGTTTTTGACGGCGAGGGGTACGGAACACCCACGGACCAGCGGTTCTGCATCAACTCTGTTTCCCTGAAGTTGGTGACCCCGGAAGAGAGTTAGGATTCCCCGGGCGGGACGGTGCTTACCTCCCCGCCCGGGAGTGTCCGGCTTGGCGTGTTCCATTGGCCGGACTGGACCTCAACCCGGCATTGCCCACGCAATGACCAAGAGTTTCTTATGCTCAGACCATTCTTGGATTAGCGATGCTTTTTGCTTGCTACGCTCGGCCCAGAAGCAATTACTACTTCGAAAGGGCCGAGCTCCATGACGACCATCACCACCGATCTCACCGTGCGTGTCACCGCAGATAACGCCGAGTGGATCTCCCTAAAAACCGCAGCAACTGCCCTTCAGGTCCACCAGGAACAGGACGGCTCCATTGCCGATCCCGCGGTTCACGCCCAGGCGGCAAGCCTGGTTTCCACCATCACGGATTCCATCCAAGCCCTGGCGCCGCACTTCCCCCATGACGCACGCTACCTGGAGCTCCTGGTTGAAGACTTCGGCCGTTGGGTTGACGGCGGTTTCGGTGTGCCGGACTTCCTCGATTCACTTCAAGCATTCCAGCCGCAGGAACAACGCGTTGACGGCCTGCAGCACTTGGTGGTCTTCCCCATGTACACGCAGAACGGCAGCACCAACAGGCTGGTCGAAGCAGTTCTGATTGAGGTTATCTGGCCCGAGTTCATCGGCGGACTGGAAGCAGGAGAATACTCCAACAAGCTCTTCGTCCCGATTCGTTTTGTGGACTTCACTCCGGGGTACGACACCAACTCGGCCGTGCTTTTCCCCGAAACCGTGGCAGTCCGGGAAACGCCCACGTTCACCTGGGGTGCCATTTTTGCCGACCGTGAAGCAGCCCGTTTCCGTCGGGTGCTCAAGGCAGCATCAGCCATTACGTCGCTGGAACTTCCCGCCGACGCAGCGCAGCTGATCGAGGACCAGGACCTGACCCAGCGCACGTTCGTGATGTGGGACCTGATCCATGATCGCACCCACATGCGCGGGGACCTTCCCTTCGATCCGTTCATGATTAAACAGCGCATGCCATTCTTCCTGTACTCCTTGGAGGAACTGCGCTGCGACCTCACGGCCTTCCGCGAATCGGTGCTCATTGAGAAAGACGAAAACGCCGATCCTGATGCACGCAAGCACGCAAAGCTGGTTCAGTATGCAGTGATCTTTGACCGGATCTTCCGCTTCGCCATCACCGGCAGCCGTGTGCGCAACTACGACGGCCTGGGCGGGCAGCTCCTGTTCGCGTGGATGCACCAGCACCACGTTCTGCACTGGACCGACAGCAAGCTCTCCATCGACTGGGACGAGGCTGCGGCAGTTGTGGTGGAACTCGGCGCCAAGATCGAGGAACTGTACTGGCGTTCGATCGACCGCCCCAAGGCTGCACACTGGCTTGCGGCCTACGAGCTGATTTCCAGCACGGTGACCCCGAACCCCGCCTCCGTATGGGCAAAAGGTCCCCAGGCGCTACCCTTGGATGGTCCTCCCCGCGGCCTCACGGACCAGGTGCTGGACGACGAGTTCCCGCTGTCCATGTTCTACGAAGCACTGGAGAAGAAAATGCGCCCCGTTATTGAGTCCACCACCGGCATCACCGGCGCTACGGCGGCCTGATGACCACATTGACTATCCTCGTGACCGGCGGAAGCAGCGCTTCCGGCATTGCCGTGACCCGCGCGTTGGGGGCCGCCGGTCACAGGGTGCTCACGGTGGGCTCCGATGAGGCCCGGATCAAGGCCGCCGCAGCAGTCGCCGGCCACGATGCGACTCCTCTGGTCTGCGATTTGGGCAGCCTGGAGTCAGTGCGGGACCTTGCGTCCACTGTTCAGGGCCTCGGAGTAGAGGGCATCGATGGAGTGATCCATCTGGTGGGAGGTTGGCGCGGCGCCAAGGGCATCGAGGACCAAACAGACGAGGACTGGGAGGCCATGGAACGCAGCGCCGTGACGACGCTGCGCAACGTTTCCCGGGTCTTTTACTCCCAGCTCGAAGCCTCCGCGCAGGGCAGGCTGGCCATGGTCTCTTCCACCTCCGCAGCTGCCCCCACGGCCGCGGCCGCCAGCTATGCGGCAGCGAAAGCGGCGGCAGAGGCTTGGACCCTGGCCGTAGCGGACGGTTTCAGCCGGGCACAGTCGGGCCACAAAGATGCCCCCACCGAGCAGCACAGCGCGGCGGTAATCTTTGTGGTCAAAGCCCTCGTCGACGCCACTATGCGCGAAGCTCATCCCGAACGGCGATACCCCGGCTTCACCGACGTCGAAGAAGTGGCCGCGGCCGCCGTCGAACTCTTTGATCAACCGGCTGCCACCCTCAACGGCCAGCGCATCCCCCTGACCTCGTAGAATCCCGCCGGCGTTATAGATCCTGCTGGCCCAAATAGACTTGAAAGCGTGAATGAACAAGTGACGAGCACAACAGAGGCAATCCACAACGCCACGGAGACCCCGGGCAACAGCCAACTGCACAACCCTGCGGTTCGCGGGTTTGCATCGGATAACTACTCCGGCGTGCACCCGGAAATCCTCACAGCACTGGCCGCTGCCAACGGAGGACATCAGGTCTCCTACGGCGAAGACGTGTACACCGCCCGGCTGCAGGAGGTGCTGGAACAGCAGTTCGGTCCGGGCATCGAGACGTTCCCGGTCTTTAATGGCACCGGCGCCAACGTCCTTGCCCTGCAGTCCCTTCTCCCCCGCTGGGGCGCAGTCATTTGCGCCTCCACGGCCCACATCAATATGGACGAGAACGGCGCGCCGGAGCGGGTGGGCGGGATCAAGCTCCTTCAGGTTCCCACCGAGGACGGCAAACTCACCCCCGCGCTGATCGACCGGGAAGCCTGGGGCTGGGGCGATGAGCACCGTGCCCAGCCGCTGGTTGTCTCCATCACCCAGACCACGGAACTTGGCACTTGCTATACCCCCGAGGAAGTCCGCGCCATTGCCGATCACGCCCACTCCAAGGGCATGAAACTGCACATGGACGGTGCCCGACTGGCAAACGCCGCAGCGCACCTTGACGTCCCCCTGCGCGCCTTCACCCGCGACGCCGGCGTGGACATACTGTCCTTCGGTGGAACCAAGAACGGACTTCTCTTTGGCGAAGTCGTGGTTGCCTTGAACCCTAAGGCAGCCGATGGCCTGAAGTTCCTGCGCAAAATGAACATGCAGCTTGCTTCGAAGATGCGCTTCATCTCGGCCCAGTTTATTGCCCTGCTGGAGGACGGCCTCTGGCTGCGTTCGGCGGCCCACGCCAATGCCATGGCCGCACGGCTGCGAAATGCCGTTGAGGGCATCGACGGCGTGGAGCCAACCCAGGCGACGCAGTCCAACGGGGTTTTCGCCATCCTTCCCCAAGGCGTTGCGGACAAGCTCAGGGAGTCCTTCGCTTTCTACGATTGGGACGCTGCCCGCCGTGAAGTGCGGTGGATGTGTTCCTTTGACACCACCGAGGAAGACATCGATGCCTTCGTGGCCGCGATCCGACGCGAGCTCGCCTAAGAAGTAACACGTCAAACCCGGGGCGGCGAGCCTGCACAGATTCGCCGCCCCTGACGCATAATCTGCGATGGTGAACGCCCTCGCACAGGTTCCCTCGGAGTTTCTCTTCGCCTTGGGATCACTACGAAAAGCACAATGCCGCAGTGAACTGCGGCTTGACGAGATCCCCGCTCCTGCCCGGCTTGCTCCCTACGCCGTAGCTTTGGGAGCGGAGGTATTCAGCCCCACGGCCGCTACCCGCCGGGTTCCGGTCCACGGACCTGCGGCCAAGGCCTTCGCTGCGAGCCAAGGCAGCAGCCCCGTCTCCGAAGAGGACGGCGAACTGGCAACCGGCCGTTTCATCCTCCTCTATGACCCCGACGGTTCCGCTGTCTGGGAAGGCGAATTCCGCATAGTCACCTACATCCGCGCGCAAATGGACGCTGAAATGGGAAACGACTCCATGCTCGGCTCTGTTGCCTGGACCTGGCTGGTGGACGCCCTTGAAAACCATTCCGCCCCCCATCGCGCCGCCGGAGGCACAGCTACCCGGATTTTGTCCGAAAGCTTCGGCACACTGGCCGAAAGGCCGGACACCATAGACATTGAGCTCCGTGCATCCTGGACGCCTGCCAGCCAGGACGTCCAAGCCCACCTCGAAGCCTGGTCCGACATGGTGTGCACTTTCGCCGGCCTGCCGCCCCTCCCGCCCGGGGTCACCGGACTACCCAACAGGAGACTCAATTGAGGACAGACCAAGGGTCCTTCTTCGGCCTTTACGGCCCGCCACTGACCCCCTGCGGCTGGAATCGGTAAGCTTAAGCCACCATGACCCCTGAATATCCGGAAAACACCACAGCCGGCGATCCGGTTGCTGATCCCACCACCCACATCAAGGTAGACGGCTTTGACAGCCACGTCCCTGAAATCATCGATCTCGACACTCCCCGCGAGGGAGTGCCACTTGTCATAGATACACAGGCCGGGTTGGAGCGGTGCGCAGCCGCAATAGCCTCCGGGACAGGGCCGGCCGGAGTGGATGCTGAACGCGCCTCCGGGTTCCGTTACGGTCAACGGGCCTTTTTGGTCCAAATCAGGCGCGAGGGTGCCGGCACCTGGTTGATCGACCCCGAGCCTTTCGACAATCTGGAGATCATTAACGACGCCCTCCGCGGCGTCGAGTGGATCCTGCATGCTGCCTCACAAGACCTCCCCTGCCTCTCCGAGCTTGGCATGTGGCCGGACAAACTCTTCGACACCGAGCTTGCTGCCCGGCTCGCGGGGCTCCCCCGGGTAGGCCTCGCAGCTGTCATTGAGCAGCTCCTGGGTTTTGGCCTGGCCAAGGAACACTCCGCTGCCGATTGGTCCACGCGCCCACTTCCGGAGCCCTGGTTGCGGTACGCCGCACTGGACGTCGAGGTCCTCGCAGAACTTCGGGAGGAGCTCATTGAACTCCTGGAAGCTGACGGCAAGCTTGAGTATGCCGAACAGGAGTTTGCGGGCATACTCGCCGCCGGACTGTCCGCGCCACGCGTGGATCCCTGGCGGAAAACCTCCGGTCTCCATCAGATCCGTGATCGCCGCCAGCTCGCCGCGGTCCGCGAACTGTGGCTCGAAAGGGACCAGCTTGCACGCAAACGCGACGTAGCACCCGGCCGGCTCATCCCGGACTCAGCGCTGGTGGCCGCAGCCAAGGCCATGCCAAGCACGGTGCCCCAACTGCTGGCCACCAAGGGATTCCATGGCCGCTCGGCCCAAAGGGAAGCCCCACGCTGGCTTCGCTGCATCACCACCGCCCGGACCCTCACTGATCTCCCGCCCCTTCACTTGCCCACCAACGCCCCGCCACCGCCCCGGGTATGGGTGGACCGGGATCCGGAGGCCGCGGCACGCCTCGCCACCGCCAGGCCCGCCCTGCAGGCAGCAGCGGATCAGTTGAAGCTACCCGTGGAGAACCTCCTGACCCCGGACTATTTGCGACGGGTGACGTGGCGGCCGCCGGCTGATGTCACCCTTGAATCCGTGGCCGCAGAACTCCGCTCGCTCGGCGCCAGGGAGTGGCAAATCTCCTTCGCCGCGCCCATCCTCACCGAGGCCTGCTTGAACCCCGCTCCGCTGCCGGCCAAGGAGTCCAAGGCAAAGGAAGTCAAAGCTGCGCCGCCGGGCACGCAACCGTCCGGCAATGGTGGCTAGATGCCCTTCCGTTACGAGGCCTGTCCCCGCGAATAGATGTTCGTGGAGGCAGGCCTTTCGTGTTCCCGGAACACGAACACCGCACAGGGCGTCGGCCTTGCAAGCTAAGTTACTCGCAAGTAACATTGCATCAATGCCAGCCGGAGAACCCGCGATGCGGGATCCGGCGCCATGTCTCAACGAGGAGTTATTACATGAGTCCATCACGCAGTGCTCAGAGGACCGTCCGCGACGTCGTCTTCGTCGATGGTGTGCGCACCCCGTTCGGCAAAGCCGGCGAGAAAGGCATCTACGCGGGGACACGCGCAGACGACCTCGTGGTCAAGTGCATCCGTGAACTGATGCGCCGGAACCCCTCACTACCTGCGGACCGGATCGACGAAGTTGCCATCGCCGCCACTACCCAAACCGGGGATCAAGGCCTCACCATCGGCCGCACCGCGGCGCTGCTGGCCGGCCTCCCCCGCACAGTACCCGGCTTCGCAATCGACCGCATGTGCGCAGGGGCCATGACGGCAGTAACGACGACGGCGAGCGGCATCGGATTCGGCGCCTACGACGTCGTCATTGCAGGCGGCGTGGAACACATGGGCAACCACCCCATGGGCGCAGGGGCTGATCCCAACCCCCGGTTCATGTCAGAGCGCCTGGTTGACCCTGCCGCGTTGAACATGGGCAACACTGCCGAGAACCTGCATGATCGCTTCCCGGCCATCACCAAGGACCGCACCGACTCCTACGCTGCCGCGTCCCAGGCAAAGCTGGCCCAGGCATACACCAATGATCAAATCCAGCAAGACCTCGTGCCCGTAGCCACCATGAAGCCCGGCCAAGGCTGGACCCTCCACACCACGGACGAGCCGCCCCGCCCCGGAACCACAGTGGAGGATCTGGCCGAGCTGCGCACACCCTTCCGTGCACACGGCCGCGTGACCGCAGGCAATGCTGCCGGACTGAACGACGGCGCCACTGCCGCGGTTCTCGCTTCTGCTGAGGCCGCCGAAGAACTGGGGCTCCCGGTCAAGATGCGCCTGGTCTCCTACGCCTTCGCCGGCGTGGAACCCGAGGTCATGGGGATCGGACCGGTGCCTGCCACCGAGAAGGCACTCAAAAACGCAGGCCTTGGCATTGAGGACATTGGACTCTTCGAAATCAATGAGGCGTTTGCTGTACAAGTCCTCAGCTTCCTGGACCACTTCGGCATTGCCGACGACGATCCCCGAGTGAACCGCTATGGCGGGGCGATCGCCGTCGGACATCCGCTTGCCTCCTCAGGTGTCCGCCTCATGAACCAGTTGGCACGGCAGTTCGAAGAAGACCACTCGGTGCGCTACGGCATCACCACCATGTGCATCGGACTGGGCATGGGGGCCACCGTGATCTGGGAAAACCCCCACCACGCCGATTACCAGGCTTTCACCGCCGACGAGGCAACCACAGCCACCACCGAAGGAGCTGCCGCATGAGCGCCGCCGAATTCCAGAAGCTCGCCTCCCTCTTCCCCGATGAAGTAGTGACCCATTCCTACGTGCAGGACATCCAGCTGCCCGGTGGCTCCGGGACTTTCGCGCTGATCACCTTGGACAACGGCCTTGACCACTCCAAACCCACCACGCTGGGGCCCAATACCCTGGTGGAGCTCGGCGGCGTCCTGGAGCACCTCAAGGACAGGGCCGCGCGGGGCGAAATTGTTGGCGTTGGCGTCACCGGTAAGCCCTACTTCCTGGTGGCCGGCGCCGACCTATCGGCAGTCAAGACCCTTAAAGAGCGCGAGCATGGGCTTTGGATGGCGCAGCTTGGCCACGCCGTTTACAGCACCCTGGCAAATCTGGGGGTTCCGAGTTTTGCCTTCATCAATGGACTAGCTCTGGGCGGCGGCCTGGAGATCGCCCTGCAGTCCACCTACAGGACAGTCTCAACCGGCGCCGGTGCTCTGGCTTTGCCGGAAGCATTCATCGGCCTGGTACCCGGCTGGGGCGGCGTCTATATCCTCCCTCGCCTCATTGGCCCGGAGAATGCCGTCAAGGTCATGATCGAGAATCCCCTCAGCAACAACCGGACACTCACCGGACCGCAAGCGTACGAGCTTGGCGTGGCCGATGCCATGTTCGAACCAGCGGACTTCGTGGAACAGTCCCTCGCGTGGGCGGCACAGGTAATCTCCGGTGACGTCACACCTGAGCGGAGCAATGCCGTAGATGCCGCCGATGAGGCAGTGGCCGGCAGATGGGCCGCCGCTGTAGCTGCGGGCAGGGCCTTCGTAGAGTCCAAAACCTCCAACACCTCCCCCGCTCCTGGCAAGGTCCTCGACGTCATGGAAGCCAACCGGACCATGACCCAGGCAGAATCAGCCGAGCTTGAGTGCGAGACGCTTGCAGGGCTCATGCAGACCGACGAGTTCCGTTCCACCGTGTACGCGTTCCTGGACCTCGTTCAGAAACGCTCCAAGCGTCCAGCGGGTGCGCCGGACCGTAAGCTCGCCCGCCCGGTCACCAAGATCGGCGTAGTGGGGGCAGGGCTCATGGCCAGCCAGCTGGCTCTGCTGTTTGCCCGGCAACTTAAAGTTCCCGTGGTCATGACGGACATCGATCAAGCACGGGTGGACAAGGGTGTCGGCTATGTTCACGCAGAGGTGGACAAGATGTTGGCCAAGAAGCGGATCAAGCCGGATACCGCCAACAGGACCAAAGCGCTCGTTACGGGATCGGTTTCGAAAGAAGCCTTTGCCGACGCCGACTTCGTGATCGAGGCCGTCTTTGAAGAACTGCACATCAAGAAGCAGGTCTTCGCCGAGGTAGAGGCGATCGTTTCTCCCGAATGCATCCTGGCTACCAACACCTCTTCGCTGTCGGTCACAGCCATGGCCGAAGACTTGAAGAACCCCGAACGCCTGGTGGGCTTCCACTTCTTCAACCCTGTGGCTGTCATGCCGCTCCTGGAAATCGTGCGGGCTCCCAAGACGGACGACGCCGTCCTGGCCACCGCATTCGAACTGGCCAAGGGACTGAAGAAGACCGCCGTGCTGGTCAAGGACGCGGCGGCCTTCGTGGTCAACCGCATCCTGCTCCGCCTCATGGGAGAGGTCATTGCAGCATTCGACGAAGGAACCCCGGCCGAGGTTGCAGACAGCGCCCTGCGTCCCATGGGCCTGCCGATGTCACCGTTCACGTTGAGTGCCATGGTTGGTCTGCCGGTGGCCCAGCACGTCCAGGAGTCCCTGCACGCCGCCTTCGGTGAGCGGTTCCCGGTCTCCCAAAACCTGCAAAAACTCATCGACAACGGAGTGAAAAGCCTCTGGGCTCCGGGACCTGACGGGACACCCGCCATCCCCGCGGAAACCTTGGCCCTCATGTCCTTCGGCAACACCCCGTCCACCGGTGAGGAAGTCCTCCGCCGCACCCAGGACGCCTTGGCCGAAGAAATTGGGTTGATGCTCGAAGAAGGCGTTGTTGCCGGTCCGGAAGACATTGACCTATGCGTCATCATGGGCGCGGGATGGCCAATGTTCCTTGGCGGCATCACGCCATACCTGGACAGGGTGGGCGCCTCCGAGCGGGTCAACGGCAAGCGGTTCCTCGCCCCCGGCGTTGCATCCGCCCCCGCCTGACCCGTCCCTCTCTCACATCCCGGCCCCTAAACCGGAACGCTCTCTCACCTTGGTGAGAGAGCGTTCCGGTTTAAGGGCTGTTGTGTGGGAGAGGGCTAGAAGAGCGCGACCTTAGGTGCCCGCGGGAAGATCTCATCCAGTTCCGCGCGATCCTCCTGAGTGGGGACCCAGCGCACCGCGCCGGCATTCTCACGGACCTGCTCCGGGCGAGTGGCGCCCGCTATGACGCTTGCGACTCCGGGCTGCGCTGCCAACCAGGAGAAAGCCAGCTGCACTTCGTTGATATCCCGCTCTTTGGCGAACTGGCTGAAACGGCCAAGCTGTTCCCAATCGGCGTCGTGCACCAAGTTGGTGCGGGTGTGGCTCAAACGGGAACCTTCAGGAGCTTGACCGGCGGAGTACTTTCCGGTGAGCAGTCCGTTGGCCAAGGGGAAGTAAGGGAGTACTCCCAAGGAGAAAGCTCCTGCCGCAGGAAGCACTTCCAGTTCGGCACGCCGATCCAGCAGGTTGTAGTGGTTCTGCGTCGAAATGAAGCGCACGCCGGCCGATCCCGCCTGGCGTGCCACGTACTCGGCTTCCGCAATTTGCCAGCCGGCAAAATTGGAATGGCCAATGTAACGGACCTTGCCGCTGGAAACGAGGTTATCCAAGGCCGCCAGCGTTTCCTCGATGGGAGTCCGCGGGTCCGGGGTGTGGAACTGGTAGAGATCGATCCACTCGGTGTCCAAGCGGCGAAGGGAAGCTTCCACGGCTTTGACGATGTACCTGCGCGAACCACGGGCGTCGAAGTCATTGCCGTTGACACCGTTCATGTCCATGCCGAACTTGGTGCCGATCACGACGTCCTCACGGCGGCCCTTCAGCGCCTTGCCCAGCATGACTTCGCTCAGGCCCGGCTCGCGGCCGTAGACATCGGCGACGTCGAAGAAGGTCACCCCGGCATCAAGCGCAGCATGGACAACTGCGTCCGTGCCTTCCTGGGACTCAGTGGGGGTATTGGCGCGGCCCAGGTTGTTGCATCCCAGCCCTACAGCTGAGACAGTCAGTCCGGAATGGCCAAGGCGTCGGTATTCAGTCATGAATTCAGCCTATATGCGGCCCGGAGGTATTTGTCACCCAAGGCAACAAAACTCCCGGGGCAGCGCAGCTAGCTGGAGCCGTACGAAATCCCGGATTCCTCCATGGCATCCTCTAGCTGCGCCACTGCCACAGGCCCCATCCCGTGGAGCTTGGCAAGCCCCGTCTCACCGAATTCAGCCAACTGCTCCAGTGTCTCTATCCCCTCGTGCGCCAACGCCCGTCTTGCCGGAGCGGCGAGTCCTTTAGGCAGGGGCGTATGTCCGGGCCAGTTACTCTTGGACGCCATGAAGCTACCTCCTGATGCGTTGGGGTACTACTTAGAGAGTAAAGCCCACACCCTGCTTGGGCGAGTGCTTTACACGGAATGCCGTGGGCTCACTGTGGGGCGCAGCCGCAACGGTGAGCTTGGTGAAGTCCAGATCCTCACCGCGGACACAGATCTTGATGGCGTTGACGGCTTTATTCACGTCCGGGCAAAGGCAAAAAATGTTCAGGTGGCCGTTGCCGATCTCCGAGCGGTCCACAACTCCCAGCCCCCGCCACGCCAGTTCGCCCGTCAGCGCGGCCTTGGCCTTTCGTTCCAGGTGCCGGTCACGCTCGGTACCGTCCTTGGACTTCAAGGCGATCTGGGCCACCACCCAAAATTGCTCGGACTCGGGAATCTCGGCATAGCCGTCTTCCTCGCATTGCGCAGCGAATGCGGTCATCAGGCCATCAACGGCTGATTCGTCCTCAACGTCTGCTTCGTCGGTCTTGCTCTGGTGACCCACCACACCGTGATTGATGACGAACTGCTGGTCCTCGTCGTCGTACCAGGCCTCCCGGAAGTGCAGGACTCCTTCGTCGTCGCGCTTATAGGCGCGGATGATGCCGCTCATGATCGTCCTTTCCTGAACCACTCGGCGCTGGTGCTGGTGGCTCCGTTGGCGTCGAAAGGCGCTTTCATGGTGTTCACTGCCTCGAAGAGGGCTGCGCATTCTGCGCGCATTGCGTCCACCGTCTCTTGCGGATAACCCATGGCTATCCGGTGCTGCTCAAATTCGTCTTCGTCATCCACAAACACCCCGTGCTTGGTGGAACGGATGACATCGAGGTCCATATCAATCATGTGGAATTCCGTGACACCCGGTTTAATGGGGTTCCAGGCGTGACCGGTGGCCAGGTCAACGTAGATCCTGAAGTCCCCCGGGTAGCTGTCGTCATAGAAGGTGGCCACATATTCGCCAGTCCGCGGGACCAGCAGAATAGCGTCCGAGACCGTGTAGAAGGCAGCGCCCGGGCGGGCGCAAAACTCCCCCGCTCCTTGGAATATCCACCACCCGTGGATGTCCTCACCGAGGTAGCGGCCGGGCACCACCCAGTGGGCTTTGCCGTCCCATTTCCTGTTCCTCGACACCACGAGGTCGCCGGGCTGCAATGCACCCGGCGTGCGCTCATCCGTCACAGCGTCGGCAGGCTGCCGGTGGTGGGGTGTTCCTGCCCCGGGAGCGGCCGCGCGAACGGGACCTTGGTCCCCAAAACCTGCGCTACGACGTCGTGCGTTATCTTCTGGGCGGTGAGCCCAACGCGCTCCAGGACCTGGCTGCGGGAGCCGTGCACCAGGAACTCAACCGGCAGGCCTACTTCGTTCAACGCTGTGTCCACTCCGGCGGCCCGCATTTCCTGGCGGATGCGGGAGCCAACGCCACCTGCCCTGACGCCGTCTTCTATGCAGATCACCAGGCGGTGACGGGCAGCAAGGGCGATGATCGTCTTGCGGACAGGAAGAACCCACCGCGGATCCACCACCGTGGAGCTGATGCCCTGCGAGCCAAGGCGGGCAGCGACATCGAGGGCGAGCTCGGACATGGCGCCGACGCTGACAATCAAAACATCGTTTTCGGTGGAACCTTCGGGTCGCCGCGCGAGGATGTCCACGCCGTCGTGAAGGCGCTCTATTGCCTCGATCTCGGAACCAACGCTGCCCTTGGAGAAGCGCACCACGGTGGGTGCGTCATTAATCGCCACGGCCTCACGCAATTCTTCGCGGAGCCTGGTGGCATCCCGGGGAGCGGCCAGATGAAGGCCGGGAACGATCTGGACCATTGCCATGTCCCACATGCCGTGGTGGCTGGGCCCATCCGGTCCGGTCACGCCGGCACGGTCCAGGACGATCGTCACGCCAGCTTTGTGCAGCGCGACGTCCATCAGCAACTGGTCAAAAGCTCGGTTCAGGAAGGTTGCATAGACGGCCACTACAGGGTGGAGGCCACCGAACGCCATACCAGCAGCGGAGGTGAGGGCATGCTGCTCTGCGATACCCACGTCGATCACCCGTTCGGGGTGGCGCTCAGCGAACTTATGCAGTCCCACGGGGATCAGCATGGCTCCGGTGATACCTACGATGTCCTGGCGTTCATCGGCGATGTCCGCGATTTCTTCCGCGAAAACCGAGGTCCATGACCTCGCCCCGGGCATCTCCGTGGGCTCGCCCGTTTCGGGGTCAATGATTCCGACGGCATGGAACTGGTCTGCTTTGTTGGCCAGTGCCGGTGCGTAACCATGGCCCTTTTCCGTCATGGCGTGGACAATCACGGGCCCGCCGTAGGCTTTGGCGGTGTTGAGCGCATGCTCCATGGCTTGGAGGTTGTGTCCGTCAACGGGCCCGATGTACTTCATCCCCAGGTCCTCGAACATGCCCTGCGGTGCCCACCAGTCCTTAACGCCCTTCTTCATGGCGTGCAGGCTCTTGTAGGTGAACTGGCCCGCGGGACCGCCGTCCTGGAGTTTCTTCTTCCACCAATCCAACATGCGCTCGTAGGCGGGAGTGGTACGCAAGGAGTCAATAGTGGGGCGCAACGATGCCAGATAATCGGCAAAGCCGCCAACGGTCGGGGCATAGGATCGGCCGTTGTCGTTGACAACGATCACCACACGGCGCCGTTTGTCGGCAGCGATGTTGTTGATGGCTTCCCATGCCATGCCTCCGGTCAGGGCGCCATCGCCAACGACTGCGACGACGAATCGGTCGCCTTCCCCCGTCAGCTGCCTGGCACGTGAAATACCGTCTGCCCAGGACAGGGAAGAGGATGCGTGCGAGCTCTCCACGATGTCATGCTCGGACTCCGCCCGGTCCGGGTAGCCGGAGAGGCCGCCCTGCTGGCGGAGGGTGGTGAAGTCCTGGCGTCCGGTCAGCAGCTTGTGGACATAGGACTGGTGCCCGGTATCGAAAATGACGCTGTCCCGCGGAGACTCGAAGTTCCGGTGGATGGCGAGGGTCAGTTCCACAACGCCCAGGTTGGGACCGAGGTGTCCACCCGTTGCGGCTACGTTGGTAATCAGGAACGCCCTGATTTCGCCTGCCAGTTGTTCCAGCTCCGTGCCGGACAATGTGGCCAGGTCCCGTGGATCCTTGACGGTTTCCAAAAGTCCCAACGGCCCTCCTTAGGGTGAATGACGTGCTTGTTAACTCTAGCGCGTGCCCGGGCCGGCGTTGCGCGGTGGACACGAGCCCCGGCCCGTTCTTTTGCGGCGTGGTCTTTTGAGGCTTGTTCTTTCGGGAGTGATTCCTTTGGGCCTGTTCCGTTGGGCCCCTCTGCTGACCACCCTCCCCCGGACGCCAACAGCCCCGGCTGGTCGGGCGACCAGCCGGGGCTGTCCGGCTACTGCATCAGCTGGAAACCAGCCGTTGAGTTATGCCGAGATCTGGCGCAGAACGTACTGCAGGATGCCGCCGTTACGGTAGTAGTCAGCTTCACCCGGGGTATCGATGCGCAAAACAGCATCGAAGGACTTGCTGGTGCCGTCTTCAGCCGTGGCCGTCACCTTGAGCGTCTTGGGCGTGGTGCCGTTGTTGAGCTCGGTGACACCTTCCACTGCGAACGTCTCCGTACCGGTGAGGCCGATGGTTGCTGCGGACTCTCCTGCCGGGTACTGCAGGGGAAGGACGCCCATGCCAATGAGGTTGGAGCGGTGGATGCGCTCGTAGCTCTCGGCGATAACAGCCTTGACGCCCAGGAGTGCGGTGCCCTTTGCTGCCCAGTCACGGGACGAACCGGAGCCGTACTCCTTGCCTGCCAGGACAACCAGGGGTGTCCCTGCTGCCTGGTAGTTCTGGGCTGCGTCATAGACGTAAGCCTGCGGCGCACCTTCCTGGCTGAAGTCGCGGGTGAAGCCACCCTCAACGTTGTCCAGGAGCTGGTTCTTGATACGGATGTTGGCAAACGTACCGCGGATCATGACTTCGTGGTTGCCACGGCGTGAACCGTAGGAGTTGAAGTCCTTGCGCTCCACACCGTTGGCCAGAAGGTACTGGCCAGCGGGGGTGTCCGACTTGAATGAACCGGCCGGGGAGATGTGGTCCGTGGTGACGGAGTCGCCGAGCTTCAGGAGCACCCGGGCGCCTGCAATGTCCTTGACGGGATCCGGCTGAGCCTTCATGCCCTCGAAATACGGGGGCTTACGCACGTAGGTGGAGTCCTCCGCCCAAGCGAAGGTGTCGCCTGCGGGAGTGTCCAGAGCCTTCCAACGGTCGTCGCCGTCAAAGACGCCCTCGTAGCCCTTGGCAAACATGCCCTCGTCGATGGAGGAGTCAATGACTTCCTGCACCTCGGTGGGGTTCGGCCAGATGTCCTTGAGGAAGACTTCGTTGCCCTCGGAGTCCGTGCCCAAGGCGTCGTTATCGAAGTCGAAGTCCATGGAGCCGGCCAGTGCGTAGGCGATGACCAGTGGCGGCGAAGCCAGGTAGTTCATCTTCACGTCCGGGTTGATGCGGCCTTCGAAGTTACGGTTACCGGAAAGGACCGCCGTGACAGAGAGGTCGTTGGCCTGGATTGCCTCGGAGATTTCCGGCTCCAGCGGGCCGGAGTTGCCGATGCAGGTGGCGCAACCATAGCCCACGATGTAGAAGCCAAGCTTCTCCAGGTAGGGGGTCAGGCCGGACTTCTCGTAGTAGTCCGTGACAACCTTCGAGCCCGGAGCAACGGAGGTCTTGACCCACGGCTTGGACGTGAGGCCCTTGTCCACGGCGTTACGCGCAAGGAGAGCCGCTGCCAGCATGACGGACGGGTTGGAGGTGTTGGTGCAGGAGGTGATCGACGCGATCGACACTGCGCCGTGGTCCAGCTCGAACTCGCGGCCATCAGCGGTGGTGACCTTTACCGGAGACGACGGACGTCCGTGGGCGCCATTGGCGGCCGAGAACACGCGATCCGTTTCCGTGGTGTGCGAGTCAGCGTGCGTGAAGGACGGAGCATCCGAGGCCGGGAAGGATTCATCCAGGGACTCGTCAACGGAACCGTCTTCAATGGCAACGTAGTTGTGGATGTCCTTGCGGAACTGCTCCTTGGCATCGGTGAGCTCAATGCGGTCCTGGGGACGCTTGGGGCCGGAGATGGAAGGAACCACAGTGGACAGGTCCAGCTCGAGGAACTCGGAGAAGCGCAGTTCACGCGAAGGATCGTGCCAAAGGCCCTGTTCCTTGCTGTAAGCCTCAACGAGGGCAACGTTTGCCTCGGAGCGGCCGGTCAGGCGCAGGTAGTCCAAGGTGACGTCATCAATGGGGAACATCGCTGCCGTGGAACCGAATTCCGGGCTCATGTTGCCGATGGTGGCGCGGTTGGCCAGCGGCACAGCCGCGACGCCTTCACCGTAGAACTCCACGAACTTGCCAACAACACCGTGCTTGCGCAGCATTTCGGTGATGGTCAGCACGACGTCGGTAGCGGTGGCGCCGGCAGGGATGCTGCCCTTGAGCTTGAAGCCCACCACGCGGGGAATCAACATGGATACGGGCTGGCCGAGCATTGCAGCTTCGGCTTCGATGCCGCCAACGCCCCAGCCGAGGATGCCAAGGCCGTTGACCATGGTGGTGTGGGAGTCGGTACCGACGCAGGTGTCCGGGTAGGCGCGGAGGACACCGTCTACCTCGCGGGTCATGACCGTGCGTGCCAGGTATTCAATGTTGACCTGGTGGACAATGCCGGTTCCCGGGGGAACAACCTTGAAGTCATCGAATGCAGTCTGGCCCCAGCGAAGGAACTGGTAGCGCTCACCATTGCGCTGGTATTCGATCTCCATGTTGCGCTCCAGTGCGCCGGAGTTACCGAAGGCGTCGATCTGGACGGAGTGGTCAATGACCATTTCTGCAGGCGCCAGGGGGTTGACGCGCTTGGGGTCACCGCCAAGCTCCTTGACAGCCTCACGCATGGTAGCCAGGTCCACGACGCAGGGAACGCCGGTGAAGTCCTGCATGATGACGCGGGCGGGGGTGAACTGGATTTCCGTGTCGGGCTCCGCATTGGGATCCCAACCGGCCAGTGCGCGGACATGGTCAGCCGTAATATTGGCGCCATCCTCAGTCCGCAGGAGGTTTTCAAGCAATACCTTAAGGCTGAACGGAAGGCTGTCTGCGCCCTCTACGGAGTTCAACCGGAAAATTTCATAGTCGGTGCCGGCTACATTCAGTACGCCTTTGGAACCGAAGCTGTCCACAGTGCTCATGGCAGGACTCCTCTCGCAACAGTTTCATCTTTGTCGCGTGGTTGGCCGCTAGCCAGTTAGGCGCACCTTACTTAGCCGGGCGGCATCTCTGTTGGTCACCCCGGTCCGCGGCGGTGATTTCTGCGGGCCAAGACTACTACTGCCATCGTAATGGCATACTTCACCGGTTGCGGCACCTCCCCGACACGGGCACAAAAACATGCAGTTCCGCCTTTTGCGCCATGGAAGTGGTGCCACTTCCATGGCGCAAAGGTCTACGCGGCGGGAACGATCAGTGCCACCGTTTCCAGGTGATGCGTGTTCGGGTAAAGATCGAAGGCCCGCAGCGACTCCAGCCGCCACCCGCCTTGGTGGAAGTAACCCAGATCACGCGCAAAGGACGCCGGATCGCAGGACACATAGGCGATTGCGCGGGGTCCGGTAGCCATCAACTGCTTGATGACGGTCTTCCCGGCTCCGGCTCGGGGCGGGTCCAAGACCAGCGAGTCAAAGCTGCGGGCCCGCTGGTGAAGGACACGTTCCACGCGCCCTTGCACAATCTCCACCTGCGATTGACCATGCAGGTTCTTGCGGGCGTCGCGGCTGGTACCCGGAGCGCCCTCTACGGACAGCACAGAGCCCGTCACTCCCACCGCGTCCGCCAGCGGTGCCGTAAACAGCCCTGCACCGGCGTACAGATCGGCAACCGCGGCGCCCGGCTGCAAGTACCCGCCGTGGGAAAGATAGTCCGTCACGGCGCCTACCAGCGTGCCCGGTGCGTCCTTGTGAATCTGCCAAAAACCTTCGCCCGTGACACGGTAGTCATGGCCCACCGCGCTCTCCTGCACCCAGGTCCTACCCCTCAGCTGCAGGACCTCGCCCTTGCCGGGATCGAAACTGGCCACTGATACGTCCTGCGGCAAACGGGACACTATGCCGTGCAATCGCTTGGGGCTGGTGGCCTCTTCCGGGGTCAACAGGATCAGGGGTCGGGAGCCGTTGGAGGGCACAGCCACCTCTACCCGGGCGATGCCGCTGAGATCAAGATCCCACAGCTTCAGCTCGTTGACGCCGACAACGGCCAACGGCATGTCCTTGATGGGAAGCACCGTATCGGACCGGTGCGCGTGCATGCCCAACCGCCCGTTCTCAGTCACCGCAAAGCTGGCGCGCGTACGCCAGCCGAGTCCGCCGTCGTGGTTCTCCCCCACCGCTTCCACCTCGGTGGTGAGGTCAAGGCCCGAAAGCCGCTTTAGTTGCTCGGCCAGCACTTCGGCTTTGAGGGCACGCTGGCGCGGCAAGGAGATGTGCCCCAGCTCCGCGCCTCCCACCGGTGGTACCCCGCGGCTCCACGAACCCAGCGAATCCGCCTTTTTCCAAAAGTGCGGGACGCGATCGGGCGAACCTTCAAGGACCTCGACGACGTCGGCGCGCCAGAAGCGCTGAGAGTCACCGGAGTCGGTCAAACGGATGCGGACTTTCTCGCCCGGGATTCCGTGGCGGACGAAGATCACGCGCCCTTGGTGCCGGGCAACGAAGTGCCCTCCGTGGGCTATGGGACCTACATCCACCACCAGTTCGGCACCGTGCGTGTCCTGGTCAGTGCTGCTGTGGTCTCTGGTGTGGTGCTGGGAATTGCTGTGGGAGGTCATTTAGGTATCCTGCAGTGCCTTTGCTTCTTCGGACGATTTCAACTGCCACGGGACGCTGGCAACCATGACGCCAGGTTCGAAGTGGAGCCTCGTCTTGATTCGGAGTGCTGTCTGGTTGTGGACCAATTGCTCCCACCACTTGCCCACCACGTATTCGGGGATGTACACCACGATCAGGTCCCGCGGTGAGTCGCGCCGCATGTTCTTGATGTAGTCCATGATGGGCGTCACGGTTTCGCGGTAAGGGCTGGCCAGGACTGTTAGGGGCACCGGAATTTCCAGCTTCTCCCAGTCCCTGACGGTGTGCTCTGTTTCCTCCGAGTTGATGTCCACGGTGATTGCGTCAAGACGCGAGGGCCTGGATGCCCGGGCGTAGGCCAAGGCGCGGAGCACTGGCTTGCGAACATGGGAAACCAGCAGAACGGCGTGCACGCGGGTAGGAAGTGCCCGCGGTGAAGAGTCCTCATCCACCGCCAGTTCCTTGGCCACATTGTCATAGTGCGCCCGGATGCTCCACATGATGAGGAACAGGACGAACATGGCCAGCAGTGCAATCCAGGCACCCTGTTCAAACTTGGTGATCAGGACGATCACCAGAACGAGGGCTGTCATGCCAAAGCCCACCATATTAATGGTGCGGGATTTGATCATTCGCCGGCGGACAGCCTTGTCCCGCGCCAGCTTCAGCTCCCGGCCCCAGTGCCGGACCATGCCCAACTGGCTGGCGGTAAAGGAGATGAAGACACCCACGATGTAGAGCTGAATCAGTTTTGTGACATCCGCGTTGAACGAAAGGATCAGGACAAGGGCACCGGCGGCCAAAGCAAGTACGCCGTTGCTGAACGCGAGCCTGTCGCCGCGGGTCCGGAGCTGCCGGGGCAGGTAACCGTCCTGGGCAAGGATGGAGCCGAGCACAGGAAAGCCGTTGAAGGCCGTATTCGAGGCAAAGACGAGGATCACGCCGGTGGCTGCCACCACGATGTAGAAGGGGATCGAGCCGGCCCCAAAGATGGTGTCGGCAATCTGGCTGATGGCAGGATTCTGGATATATCCCTCAGGAAGCGGTTTGCCGTCCACCAGGAATTCAGTGGCCGGGTCCAGCACGATGTGTACTTTGGTGGCGTTGGCAAGGAAGAGGATGCCGGCCAGCATGGCGGCGGCAATGGCGCCCAGCAACAGCAAGGTGGTGGCCGCGTTCTTGCTCTTGGGCTTCTGGAAGTTGGGCACGCCGTTGCTGATGGCTTCCACCCCTGTCAGGGCGGCCGCGCCGGAGGAAAATGCACGGAGCAGAAGGAAAGCGCCCGCCAAGCCGACCAGTCCTTCATCGAAGCCCGATTGCGGGACGATGGTGAAATTCGCTGACTGCGCCTCGCCCAGCTGCCCGGTGGCGAACTGGAATATCCCCACTGCGGTCATGCCAAGGATGGAGGCCATGAAGATGTAGGTGGGGACTGCGAACACCGAGCCGGCTTCCTTGATCCCCCGCAGGTTCACCAGCGCAAGGATCACCACGCCAACGGTGGCAATAAGTGCCTGTTGGCCGTGCAGGGACGGGATGGCTGTGGTGACGTACGCGGCTGCCGAGGACATGGACACCGCCACGGTGAGGACATAGTCCACCAGCAAGGCCGAGGCCACGGTCAGGCCTGCGTACTTGCCAAGGTTGACGTTGGCGATTTCGTAGTCGCCGCCGCCGGATGGATAGGCGTGGACGTTCTGGCGGTAGGAAGCCACCACTGTGAGCAAGACCACCATGACAGCAAGGCCCACCAAGGGCGAGAAGGCCACGGCGCTGACGCCGGCAAGAGCCAGGGTGAGCAGGATTTCGTCAGGGGCATAAGCCACTGAGGACAGGGCGTCCGAGGCGAAGATCGGCAAAGCAATGCGTTTGGGCAACAGGGTGTGGGACAGGCGGTCATTCCTGACTGGCCGGCCCACCAACACCCGCTTCGCGGCATTCAAAATTGTCAGCACTCCGCAAAGCTACTCTGAATCCCCGGGGATGTCATGACGGTTCTCGCCTTTACAGCCCCGCCGCACCGGTAAAGTCATACCGAGCGGGACGGACTACACACATAAGGAGGCACGGTGGCTCACTTCGTGATCATGGGTTGCGGCCGCGTTGGCGCAACCTTGGCACACACTTTGGAGGATGCCGGCCATTCAGTGGCCATCATCGACCAGGACGAGCGGGCCTTCCGCCGGTTGCGCAACACCTTCACGGGGCGCAAAGTCACTGGCGTCGGATTCGACCGTGACACCCTCAAACAGGCCGGGGTGGAGGATGCCTACGCTTTCGCCGCAGTGTCCAGCGGTGATAACTCAAATATCCTGGCAACGCGGGTAGCCCGTGAGACGTTCCACGTATCCCACGTGGTGGCAAGGATCTACGATCCCGGCCGCGCCGAAATTTACCAGCGGCTCGGTATTCCCACAGTGGCAGCCGTACGCTGGAGCGCTGACCAGGTCCTGCGGCGCATTCTTCCTGAACAGCATCTGGCAGGCGATTACCGCGAGCCCTCGGGCCGCCTGGTCCTGGCCGAAGTGGATCTGCATGAGGCCTGGATCGGGCACAGCCTTGATTCGATCGAGTCCGCCGCCGGAATCCGCATTGCTTTTCTCACCAGGTTCGGTGAGGGCCTGTTGCCCCAAACCGGCACCGCGTACCAGGAGGGTGACACCGTCCACGCGATGGTGAGCCTGGACAGAACATCCGAGATCAGCAGGATTCTCGCCAAAGCACCCGCCAAGGAGTCTTAGTGAAAGTTGTCATTGTTGGCGCCGGCAGCGTCGGATCGTCCATTGCGCGTGAGCTGCTGGCCCACAAGCATGAAATTCTCCTGATCGATCTGAAGCCCGAGGTAATTGGGCGCAGCGGTCTCAGGGGTGCGCGCTGGCTGGTGGGCGACGCCTGCGAACTGAGCACCCTGCAGGACGCGAAACTTGAGGACGCCGACGTCGTGGTTTCCGCCACAGGCGACGACAAAGTGAATCTTGTGGTGTCTTTGCTCGCCAAGACGGAATTCGGCGTGGGGCGCACCGTAGGGCGCGTCAATAATCCCAAAAACGACTGGATGTTCAATGACTCCTGGGGCGTGGACGTAGCAGTTAACACTCCGCAGCTGATGACGGCATTGGTCGAAGAAGCCGTGGAGATCGGCGATATTGTGCGCCTGCTGACCCTCCAGACGGGAGTGGCGTCAATCGTCGAATTCACCGTTCCGTATGACTCCCACGTCATAGGCAGCACGGTGGGCGGGATCCAATGGCCCGAGGATGCCACCTTGGTGGCCATCCTGCGGGATCAAGCGCCCATCACACCCACCCGTGATGATGTCCTGGACGGCGGTGACGAGCTTTTCTTCGTCACCACCATCGCAGCCGAGGACGGCTTGCGGGCACTGTTGTCACCAGCGTACGACGACGGACAGTCACCCCATGAGGGGACCGCCGGATCGGTGGATCAGTCTGCTGAGGACGACGGCTTCGACGGCTGAGGGGCCGGCTTGGTCAGCAGCCAAGCCACCCACAGGCCCAGGATGTACAGTGGAGCGCCCATCAGGAGCCTGGTGGTTGCCAACGCCGTCAGGCCGGATTCGCCCATGAAATACAGGGGAACCTGAACCACCAGGCGCAGGGCCAGCACGGCCACCACGATCCAAGTGCCCAAGGAGTAGGCGCGAAGCCGTTCAGGGTTCTTGCGCCACTCCAGTCCCTCATTGCGCACGAATCCAAAGAGGAGACCCGCCACCGGCCATTTCAGGGCAATGGACAGCACCATGGCTGCGATGTAGGCGATGTTGGTGAAGAAACCAAGAACATAGAAGTCCTCGGCCTTACCTGTGGTGTTTGCCAACCAGGCAGAAATTCCCACCCCCACTACACCCGCCAACGCCTGCGTCAACGGACGCCGCTGGATCAGCCGAACCACCGTAAAGACGGCGGCCGTGGCCAACGCCGCAACGAGTGCAGGCGTGAGGTCCCGTGTGACGGTAAAAGCAACCAGGAACACCAAGCCGGGAAGGATGCTCTCGGCAATACCCTGCACGCCGCCGGCGGATTTCAGCATGTCCACGTGGCCGGCGCTGTTGCGGTGTAACCCGGCCTTCTGGGCATACCCGGCTGCGAGATCCGACACAGATGGCCCTTCCACACCGGATTTTGGAGTTTCGGCGGGAAGTTCATCGTTCTGGTGGGCCGAAACCCGCCCTGAGTCCTTCGGTTCCGAACCGTTGGCCAAGGTCATAGGTGCTCCTGACGGGAAAGAATTTCGTAGCGGGGATTGAACATGGCCGGAAAGCCATCAACCTGGGTCACCATTCCGTCCAGGCGGAGTTCCACCCCGGCTTCTATACCCGGGACACGGGTTCTGCCGAGCCAAATCACGCGGAGGCGGGGGTAAGGCTTCCTCACTCCGCCTGCCCCTGGATCAGAGCTGTCTCCGGGACGTACGGAATCCACCACCACGGCGGAGAAAAATGGCTGCTCGCTGGGGGGTTGATGGGTGACCGACTCGATGAAGCCGGTGCAGACTGCCCGGCCCCTGGCAGGGAGGTCACGCACGCCAAGAGCCAGAGGTCCTTGGCCGCGCACCCCCTTGCTGCCGGCTGCATTAGCCAATCTGGGTGATCTCCGGACCGCGCTCCGGCTGCTGCATGGCGGGACCTGCAGGGGGAACCTCACCTTGGGGAGCGCCGGCCTGGCCCGGCACAGCCGCGTCCTTGGGAAGCCGCAACTGCAGCAACTCCCGTGGGGGCATGGGGTTGTCCCCACGAACCACCACAACTTTGCGGAAGAGCTCTTCGAGTCCCTCGGCGGCATCGCGCTCCAAGGCAGCCTGCCCACCCAAAACACCACGGAGGAACCACCGCGGCCCATCCACGCCCATGAAGCGGGCGGCTCGGAAGCCCCGGCTGCCATCGGCCGCCTCGGCAGGGAGCTTGGCTACCAGTTCGGTGCCGAAGTTCCCGGAAATTTCTTCGGTTTCTCCACCTTGGCTGGCCACTGACTGGGTGATCTGTTCACGGATCTCGTCCCACAGGCCCTCCGAGCGCGGTGCCGCAAAGGCTTGGAGCTGCAGGCTCGAACCGTTAAGGTCCATGGTCACTGCAACCACGCGTTGAGTGGCTTCTTCGACCTCAAGGCGGAGCTGCAGCCCTTCAGCCGGGGCGATCAGCAGTGCACCGAGGTCCACGTAGCCATCGCGGCTCTCAATTTCGTCAATGTCCAAGGGACCACTGCCAAGGCGGAAATCTCCGGGAGTGCCTGACGGGCCTTGTTCAGAACCTGATGATCCGCTTCCGGATTCCTCGACGGTGCCGGTAGTTTCCGGCTGCTCGTCCTTGGACTTTTTACCGCGCCCAAAAAGCATTGGGTTTTCTCCTTAGTAGTGGTCTATCCCCAAGTAAACCGCAACCACGTTGAACCTCGTTAAACCGCCCGCCGGCGTCCAGCGCGGGCGTACGGAGTTGGAGGTTCGGTAGTTTCTCAGGCCTTTGGTGCGTTGAACCCGCCAGTGGACCCGAAGCCCCCGGTTCCCCGAACGGAATCGGACAGTTGGTCAACAGCAACGAACCGCGCATATTCAACGCGCTGAATCACCATTTGTGCAATTCTATCGCCGCGTTTGAGGTCAATGGCAGTGTTTTGGTCGGTGTTCAGGAGTGTCACGGCGATTTCGCCCCGGTAGCCGGCGTCCACAGTCCCCGGAGCGTTGACCACTGTCAATCCATGTTTGGTGGCAAGCCCGGAACGCGGGTGGATCAGGGCCACGAACCCGTCCGGCAAAGCAATGGATACGCCCGTTGGAACGAGCTTCCGTTCGCCGGGAGCCAGGTGCACGTCTTCACGGGCGCGCAGATCGGCACCAGCGTCACCTGGGTGGGCATAAGACGGGGCCTCCAGGCCGGCGTCGAGCATTTTCAACTGCACCTCCAACGTGGGGGCGCCGTAGGCTGGGGTGGTATTGCTGCTGTCCGCAACTGCGGAAGCGGCCTCTGTACTGAATACTGCGGTCTCGTTGCTCACAGTGGTTCATTCTACCGGGACCAGTTTTTGACGGGCTTCCCAGGGAGGAACCGAAGGGGCGGACGGCGAACCAGGTGTCCAACGCCCGATAAGCTGGATCCATGCCTACGCCTGACCAGTCCGCCCCCGTTCCTGCCCGGAACACCCCTTCGGCCTCCGAGGTCCTCTACACCGAGAAGCTATGGCCGTCGGTGTGGATATGGATTGTGGTTGTTGGTTTGTCCGGGGCCGGGGTTCTCATGTTTGGACCTATCAGCATGGGTACCGGCATCATCGCCGCCCTGGTCCTCTTGGCGATCATGACCATCATGTTGGTATTGTCTACTCCCACCATTTCCGTCACTACCGACACGGTCAGAGTTGGCCGGGCCAGCATTGACCGCAAATTCGTGGGCTCTGTTCAAGCGTTCCAAAAATCAGAAGCCACCGCCGAACGCGGCCCGCGCCTTAATGGCCTGGCCTATATGTGCTTCCGCGGGTGGATTGACCCCGTGGTCAAGATTGAGATCACCGACCCCGCTGACCGCACGCCCTATTGGTTGGCGTCGTCCCGCCGCCCGGATGAGCTTGTTTTGGCACTCACCGCTTCAAAGGGCTAAACGCCGGTTCCGCACGTTCCGGCTGTAAGCCGCTGCGTGGAGCTAGTTCTCGCACTCTGTGCAGTACTGGTGGCCGTCCCTTTCCACGGCTATCTGGGACTTGTGTTTGACCAGGAAGCAGTTGAAGCACGTGAATTCATCAGGCTGCGGGGGCATCACCTGAATGAGCAACTCTTCACCGGAGAGATCGGCACCCGGCAATTCGAAGCTATCGGCAAGCTCGGTCTCATCAACATCCACAGCTGAAGATTGCTGCGCCGGCTGGCGTGTCTTGAGCTCTTCCAAGGAGTCATCGCTGACATCTTCCTCGGTTTTTCGAGGGGCATCATAGTCCGTGGCCATGGTCGTTCATCCTCCATAACTGCTCCGGCTGGTAAACCCCGTGCCAGATTTTCCTCTCCCCTGCCGTCAATGTCCATAGCCGGGGTAGCGAGGGAATGGCGCCGGGATGCCCTGCCCTTTTTGATGGCAATGACGGCATTTCGGCGGAATATCGCGGCACGCCCTCGGTCCTAGTAGGAAAAGAACCGTGCGGGTGGCAGAGTTTCGATTGTCAGTTATGCCATGTGGTGGAGGGTGTTATGCAGGATCTGCGACTCGTAGGCGTCCACGACGACGGCGGGCATCTGCTTTTGAGCGGCCCCGGTGGTGCGATGTTCCAGCTTCCCATCGACGAGGCCCTGAGGGCCGCGGCGAGCCGCACCCCTGCCCAAGTGGCCGCCCGTGCCTCCAACACGGCTATTGCGATGTCGCCCCGGGACATTCAGGCCAGGATCCGCAGCGGTGCCACAGCTGCCGAAGTTGCCGAGCTATCCGGCCTCCCCCTTGCCAACGTTCAGCGCTATGAAGGCCCTGTGCTTGCAGAGCGCGAGTACGTAGTCCGCCAAGCACGCACCATCGAAGTTGCCTCCCCCGCCCCCGGTCATGATGTCTACCGTTCCGCTTTCGGAGACAATCCGGCCACCCTCGGCGAGATGGTGGACTACCGGCTCTCAGCCCACGGTATTGATTCCTCCGCGGTGGATTGGGATTCCTGGCGCCGTCCGGATGGTACGTGGACAGTGGTGGCCCGCTTCGAGACCATCCCCGGCGCGCACGGAAGCATCGGCGAAGAGCCTCCTGCCATGTGGACCTTCAGCCCGCAGCGCAAATCGCTGCAGAACGCCAACCGCTGGGCCCAGCAGCTCAGTGAGCTTGAACCCATGGACGGCCCGGTTCCCGCGCGGAGGCTTGCAGCCGTCTCGGACAAGCCCTTTGATTTCGAGTCCGACGCCGAGGCAACAGCACGCGCATCCGCGAAAGATTCAGACAGTCTTTTGGAGATGCTCCGATCACGGCGTGGCCAGCGTCTGGGCGTTGACGAGGATGGGGACGACGCCCTGGCTGTGCTCCTGAGCAACGTTCCTGCAGCCCACCCGCGGCCGGGCGAGGAACTTGACGAGGCGTCCGAGGATACAGGCCAATCAGCTGAAGGGACGGCGAACACTGGTGTTGAAGAGCCCGCGCGCAAGGATGGTCGCCCATCCATGGTGTCCCGGCTGAGCCTGGCGCCAAGCCATTTTGAGTCGCACGAGGACAGCGACGATTCCCTAAGACTTCACAACGGGGTCAGCACTGATACACGTGAGATCACGGTGGTTGCAGGTCCGGTCCGGCCAGTAACGTCCCTGACAGGCCGCAAACCAGCAGGGCTGGACGAACTTCTAGGGGGCAGCAGCCCTCAGCCGCGCTCAGAGGATCAGCCTTCCGGCGCAGAACCGGCCACTGACGACCACCGGAGTGGACGCTCCTCTGGAGATCAGACTGACACTGAGTCGCATAAGGACGCTGACGCCCCCGCGGAACGCCAGCCGTCACGGCCCAAGAGGTCCAGTATCCCGAGTTGGGACGAAATTGTGTTCGGAGCCCGAGGCGACTAGCAAAACCGGCTAGTTCTGCCGGAGGGCGCCTGCTCCGGTCCAAAGGCAGGCATCGATGTTAAACGGCAACGGCTGGTCAGCACCGGCCATCAGGTTCGCACCATGGGCCGTTACGCGCCTCATGTAGTGCCGGCGGCATAAAGTCTCATACCCCACCACTGGGGTTGGCTGAACGGGCACTGTCTCCATGGGCAGGGTGTCCTGGACAGCCTCGCCTTGCAGGGCGTCGTCGCCGCTGTTCCGGGGTGCTACGTCCCCCACCATTACTTGGTCGCCCTCAACCACCATGATGCCGTCCACTGTGCGGGCGTTTTGGGTTGCGCGGCGCCCGCACCAACACAGTGCCTCAACCTGGAGGACTTGAACCTTGTCTGCGAGTTCAATGAGCCGTTGCGAACCCGGGAACAACCGAGTGCGGAAATCCGCGGTAATTCCGAACGCGAACACATCGACGTCCATCTCGTCCACCACCCTCGCCAACTGTTCCACTTGGAGAGGTGAGTAGAACTGGGCTTCGTCGCAAATGAGGTAGTCCACGCGGAGGCCGCTGGTTCGCCGTGCAACCACTTCATCCCAGAAATCGGTGGTGTCCACAACTTCCACGGCATCAGTTTGAAGGCCCAACCGGCTGGAGATGGTGGAATCACCCGCGCGGTCATTGCAGCTGAACCGGACACCTCCACGTCCCCGTGCACGGTGGTTATGGTCCATTTGCAAAGCGAGGGTAGATTTACCGCAGTCCATGGTGCCGGAGAAAAAGACCAGCTCAGCCACGTTTGCCTTTCCTGCCCGCCGCGGCGAAGCACAAGAGCGGGACTTCACGTTCGGTCTTGGTCAGCGATCCGTGCTGGCCCACCACTTCCAACGACGCCGGGCGCACCCTGCGGGTGTCGTAGAGTGCCAGGGTGTCCCGCGCAGCGATCATGAGGTCGCCCATCCGTGGAGCAACCTCCGCGCGAACGGCACCGAACAACCCAGCGTCAATGGCTTGTTCTCGGGTGAAAGCCCAGATCCGCTCACCAAACCGCGAGCGCCAGGCTTCAAGGAGTGCCTTGCGATGGGCCGGCGTTGCGTCCGGCTCCACGTACAGATGCACCATCCGCGGCTCCCCGGCCGTATGCCGGACTCCGGCCACCAAGGACTCATCAGCGGAGTAGTCAATCCTTTGGGATTCCGGAACGTCCACCATGCCGTGGTCCCCCGTCACCACAATGGTTGTCCCTGCAGGCAGTGTGGCCGAGAGCCTTTTGACCGTGGAGTCGAGCTCTTCAAGTTGGTACTCCCAGCGGTCCGACTGGCAACCATAGCGGTGACCGGCTTTGTCCAGCTCATTGACGTAGAAGTACATCAGGGAACGTCCGCCACCGGACATTGCTTCAGCGGCCGCTGCGGACCGTGCATGCAGCGTGGTGCCGCCAACAAAACGGCTTCCGCGAAGCGCAGCCTGGGTCATCGGGGAGGTCCCGAACTGAGGGAGGCTGACCGTGACCACGTCCAGCTCACCGGCGAGTTGTTCGAACACTGTCGCGTGGGGCTGCCACTGTGCAGGGTCCACGTGGGAGTCCCAATTACCAAGGAGGTTTACCACCTTGTCCTGGGCAGGATCCAGGACGTCATAGCCCACCATTCCGTGCTGGCCAGCCGGCAAGCCGGTGCCTAAGCTGGCAAGGGATGCCGCCGTGGTGCTGGGGAAAGCAGCGTCGATCCAGGTGGGCACATTGCGTTGGCCCTCGGCCATGACAGACCGGAGGAAGGGCGTGTGGGAGGACTTCTGCTTCAAAAGGCTGCGTCCCAAGCCATCGGCCAGGACAACACAGACGCGCTGGGTGGCCGGCAGTTGCAGGTGATTGGTGAAGCCGGGCATTCCCAAGGATGCCGCTGAGCTGGTGAGTACCTCCGCGATGGATTTGTTTCCGTACAGAGGGGGCGACGGGAGATCCGCGGCTGGATCGCTTCCCATAGACGTGTTCACGGGTTCCTGTGCGGCTTCCCTCAACGCTGGTGTCCCCGGCTGAGCCGGTTGCTGAAGACACCCGAGCGCGGCCTCGGTGCCGGGATGCTGGCATGTTGGGCCGGTGACGGGTTGCCTGTGTTGACCGCCCGCAAGGCACGGGCAAAGGTTTTGGCGTCCTGAACAGCCTGAAGTCCGTCTGCCTCAGCGCTGATGCGCAGGACGATGTCTTCCTGTGCGATGGTTCCGCTGTAACCATGGTCGGCCTCGCACTGGGGGTCCCCGCAGCTTGCCGGCCCCATATCCAGGCGTTGGCCGCCGGACCAGGCGATGGAGACGGTCATTTCGCGGACGGGATCAGAGGGCTTGTAGTCCTGGGGCTGCGCATACATGTAGCTCAGGACCACTGAACGGATCTGGGCCACCGGCACCGATTCCGTGGAGACCTGGGCCACGATCTGCTCGCCAGCCTCATCCAGTTGCTGGTCATCGACGTGGGTGATTACCAACATGTCTTCGGTGAGCACCAGCACGGTGATGTGCCGGCGGACCTCTGCCCTGTCAAAGTGGGTCTCCAGGTGCACCAAGTGGGAGAGGCACTCCCTGCCGTCCAACGCGTCATCCACAACGTCCGCCACCAACCGCGGGTAGAAACCTGCCTGCTGCAGCGCCTGGTCCAGGCTCTGGCCCTGTGAGCTGTGATGGTGGGCGGCGTGGGAACCTGCAGTGGACGGGCGGGATTGAGGCGTAGGAGACTGGGTGCTCATTCCCCCATTTTCACAGATCGCCCGGTGACTACCTAACTGTGCGATGCGCCCCTGTGACTAACCGCGCATCGCGCGCCGGGCGCTGTCCGTTCGCTGCGCGGCGTTGCCGATCCACACCTCGGCCCCGAGGATGGTAGCTCCCGAGGGGCCGGCCAGGACCGGGTTGAACTCCACCAGCGCTATGCCCGGGTGGTCATCCTTGAGCTTGGCCAGCCGGGCCGCGATGTCCTCAAGGGCCAAGACATCAACGGCGGGCAGTCCTTGGTAGCCAAAAAGCTTCCGGGAAGCCCGCGGTGAACGGATCACGTCGTGGAGGTCCGCAGCCGATAAGGGAGGCACGCGATGTGCCCAGTCATCCAACAGGTTCACCGCATCCCCTGCCAAGCCAAAGGACAGTACCGGGCCCAGGAGGGGATCTTCCATGGCACGGAAGGTGCAGGCCTGCCCCACCGGGGCCATGGCCTGGACTTCGAGCGATGGTGATCCGTACGGCTCCAGGGCGCGGCGCATCTGGGCTACGTTCTGGCGCAGGGACTCTGCGTCCTGAATATCCAGGCGGACTCCGCCGAGGTCCAGGCGGTGCCTCAAGGCCGGGTCCGTGGTTTTGAGGACCACCGGCCAACCCACGGTTTCCGCGGCTTCTACGGCCTCTTCAGGAGTGACAAACCCCAAGGTGGGCACCACATTGATCCCATAGCCTGCCAGCAGCTCTGCGGCAGCACCTGGGTCCAGCTTCCTGATCTTCTCACCCGTAACACCGGCCAGCATTGCACTGAGTTTGTCCCGCGTGGAGTCGACGTCGCAGTCCTCGGGCTCCACGAAGAGCCCTTGGTCGCGGTCGCGCCACTGCGCATAACCCACAATTGCACCGAGGGCAGCCACAGCGGCGCCGGCGTTGGAATAGCACGGCAAAACCGGCTTGCCGTCAGCTCCCACCATGCCCTCAACCTGCACTGAGGGGTCCAGGATTCCGGTGAACGCCGCAATGACGGGCTTGCCGGCTTCGGCAGCGCACTCGGCAAGAACGCCCGCGAGCGCCTCCACGGTGAGTCCGCGTGCGGGAAGGAGGGCAGCCACAACGGCGTGTATGGAGTCGTCCCTGAGGCTGTCCTGGAGGCTGGCTTTCAACGCGGGAAGCGCCAGTGACATGCCGGCGTCGAGGTCTATGTCCGTCACCAACTTATTTACGTCCAGGCCGAAGGGTTTGGCTGAATCGGCAACAACTTTCGCCAGCGCCACGGAATTCGCGTAGACGGCCACTCCGGGGCCTTTGGGAAGCGACTGTGAGGAGGCTATCTGGGCGATGTCCATGAGTTGCTCGATGGTTTCGACACGGATCACACCAGCTTGGCGCATCATGGCGTCCACTGCCGCTGAGGGCGCCTGGGTGGTGCGGACCTCGTGCCCGGGCGGCAGGCTGAGTCCCGTGACGTCGGATTTGGCGACGATCACGGGTTTGCTGCGGGACAGCCGGCGAGCTAGACGGGAGAATTTACGGGGGTTGCCGATCGACTCCAGATAGAGGCCCACAGCGGAGGTATCGGCGTCGTCTTCCCAATACTGCATGGCGTCGTTGCCCGAGACATCGGCACGGTTTCCTGCCGAGAGGAACGAGGACAGACCGAGTCGTCTACGGCTGGCTGCGGCGTAGACTGCAACGCCCACGGCAGCGGACTGGCTGAATAAGCCCAGGCTGCCCCGGGGCGGCATGGAGGGGGCCATGGAGGCGTTGAGGGACACCGAGGGGTGGGTGTTGAGGATTCCCAGGGACTCCGGGCCAATCACTCGCATTCCGTTTGCCCTGGCGCGCCGCACCAACTCGTGTTGCCGGGCGAGTCCACGCTCGCCGTCGTCGGCAAATCCGGCCGTGGCCACCACGATCCCCTTGACCCCCGCAGCGGCGCAGTCGTCCACCACTTTGGGTACTTCTTCGTACGGGACAGCGATGATGGCCAGCTGGACCGGGCCGGGAATCTCGGACAATTTTCCAAAGGAGATCATTCCGGCGAGTTCAAAAGCTTCCGGGTTGACCGCATAGACCGGTCCCTTGAAGCCTCCTTCAATAATGTGCTCCAGCAGTTGGTAGCCCACGGTTCCCCATTTGCGGCTGGCACCGATCACGGCCACCGACGACGGCGACAAAAGGTCGCGCACGCTGCGGGCCTCCGCACGGTGTTCACGGGACTCCATGACGGCCCTGGACTTCTCCGTGGGATCAATGTTGAATTCCACGCTGACCACGCCGTCGTCGAATTGGCGTTTGAGGTCGTAGCCGGCGTCGGCAAAGACCATCAGCATCTTCCTGTTATCCGGGAGGACCTCGGCAGTGAAGCGCCGAATTCCGTTTTCCCGGGCGGCGACGGCCAGGTGTTCCAACAGGATGGAGCCGATCCCGCGTCCCTGATGGGCGTCGGAGATGTTGAAGGCGACCTCGGCCTCGGTGGGATCGTCCAGGCGGTCGTAGCGGCCGATCCCCATGATTTCCCCACCAATGGTGATGACGAACGCCACCCGGTTGATGTGGTCCACCTCGGTGAACCGCCGGACTTCCTTGCCGGAGAGCTTTGGCTTGAAGGAGAAGAACCGCATATAGATGGAGGCCTGCGACTGCCCGGCATGGAACGCCTGCAAAGCGTCCGCGTCCTGGGGCCGGATAGGGCGAAGGTGCGCCGTACCGCCGTCGCGCAGGACGACATCAGCTTCCCAATATTCCGGATAAATGCCGACGCCGGGCTGATCCACCATAGGCTTAGCCTAGCTAAAACATCCGCAGTACGACTTTCAAGGATTCACCGACCCCATGGCCCGCAGCCAAAAATCAGCACGCACAGCCGAGCCGCTCGGCGATTTCACCGAGAACATCGTGGACATCGACGTCACGTCCGAGATGGAAGGCTCCTTCCTGGAGTACGCCTATTCGGTGATTTATTCGCGTGCGCTCCCGGACGCCCGCGACGGCTTGAAGCCTGTGCAACGGCGCATCCTGTACATGATGTCCGACATGGGCCTGCGCCCGGATCGCGGCCACGTCAAGAGCGCCCGCGTGGTGGGCGAGGTCATGGGCAAGCTCCACCCGCACGGCGACACCGCGATCTATGACGCCATGGTCCGCATGGCACAGGACTTCTCCCTTCGCCTGCCGCTGATTGATGGCCACGGCAACTTCGGCTCGCTCGACGACGGACCGGCGGCGCCGCGTTACACGGAGGCCCGCTTGGCGGCCGCCGCGCTGACCATGACGGACCACCTGGACGAAGACGTAGTGGACTTCGTCCCTAACTACGACAACCAGCTGACCCAGCCCGATGTCCTTCCGGCGGCCTTCCCCAACCTCCTGGTCAACGGCACCACGGGCATCGCTGTAGGCATGGCGACGAACATGCCGCCCCACAACCTGGTGGAGGTCATCGCCGCCGCACGCCACCTGATCGCCAACCCAGGTGCCACGCTGGATGAAATCATGAGGTTCATTCCCGGGCCGGACCTACCCACGGGCGGCCGGATTGTTGGGCTGGACGGCATCCGTGATGCCTATGCATCGGGTCGCGGATCGTTCAAGACCAGGGCAAAGGTTGAGGTGGAGCAGCTCTCCGCCCGCCGGACCGGGTTGGTAGTCACGGAACTGCCCTACATGGTGGGCCCTGAAAAGGTCATCGAGAAGATCAAGGACGCGGTCAACGCCAAAAAGCTGACCGGCATCAGCGACGTCGTAGACCTCACCGACCGCAATCACGGCCTGCGGCTGGTCATCGAACTGAAGAACGGTTTCAACCCCAACGCCGTGCTCCAGCAGCTCTACCGCTACTCGCCCATGGAAGATTCCTTCGGCATCAACAACGTGACGTTGGTGGACGGGCAGCCGCAGACCCTCGGCCTGCTGCAACTGTTGCAGGTGTACGTCGAACACCGCCTCAACGTGGTGCGCCGCCGTACATCCTTCCGCCTGGGCAAAAAGAAGGACCGCCTCCACCTGGTGGAGGGCTTGCTGATCGCGATCGTGGACATCGACGAAGTCATCCAGATCATTCGTTCCTCCGATGAGGCCTCCGCAGCGCGTGAACGGCTCATGTCCATCTACGATCTCACCGAGATCCAGGCCAACTACATCCTGGAACTTCGACTGCGTCAGCTGACCAAGTATTCACGGCTTGAACTTGAGAAGGAACAGGACGAACTTCGCCGCGAAATCGAGGCATTGGAGGCCATCCTTGCCTCGGATGAACTCCTGCGTGATCTTGTCTCCGGTGAGCTGGCTGTTATTGCAGAGAAGTACGGAACACCCCGGCGAACCGTGCTGCTGGAATCTGAAGCCGTCTCCCCCACGGTCGCTGCCGCGTTGGCGGCATCCGTGCCGGGGCCAAAAGGCAAGGCCGCAGCGCTGCCCCTGGAGATTCCGGACGACCCCTGCTGGGCCTTGCTCAGTGTTTCGGGGCAAATCGCCCGAACATCCAACCAGGAACCACTCGCCGAGTCGGGCCCCCGCACCAAGCACGATGTCTTCCGCTCGGTGGTGAAAACCACTGCCCGCGGGGAGATCGGCGCGGTGACATCGCAGGGGCGCATGCTCCGCCTGCAGGTCATGGACATGCCGGTCCTGCCTCCGGTGTCCGGCTTGCCCAACCTTGCCGGCGGCGTCCCCGCAAAGGATTTCATCACCTTGCTCAAGGGCGAAAGCCTGGTGGCGTTCGTGCCCTTGGACTCAATCCTCGCCATTGGCACAAAGCAGGGCGTGGTCAAGCGTGTCCAGCCCGATTACCCGCTGAACCGGGAGGACTGGGAGATTATCGCCCTCAAGGACAAGGACTCTGTCCTGGCTGTGGAACCGGCGCAGGAAGAGAACGTTGACTTGGTGTTCGTGACGCAGCAGGCACAGTTGCTCCGTTTCAGTGCATCGAACGTCCGGCCACAGGGACGCACTGCCGGTGGCATGGCAGGGATCAAGCTGGCCGCCGGAGACGAAGTAATCCACTTCGGTACCGTACGTGCGGATGATCCTGCCGCCGTCGTGGTGACTATTGCCGGCACCAACGGTGCACTGCCAGGTACCGCGCCCGGAACTGCGAAGGTGACCGCCTTCGAGGAGTATCCAGCCAAGGGCAGGGCCACTGGTGGCGTTCGTGTCCACCGGTTCCTCAAGGGTGAAGACACATTGCTGCTGGCCTGGGCCGGGCATGGACCTGCCAAGGCATCCTCGGCAGCAGGAGTGGCACGTGCCCTCCCTCACGAGCATGGCCGCAGGGACGGCTCCGGGGTACCGCTCTCCCAGCCTGTGGAAGCGATTGGACCCAGCATGGCGTGGGCTGAAGCGGCCCAATAGACGCGCCCCAACAACTGCGGGTTCATGACAAAGGCCGGGGGCACAACGCCTCCGGCCTTTGTGCTGCCGTGACCCCTTCAGGCCACCAACCGGGTTAGCCGGTTTGGTTGATGCTCAGTATGTTTCCCTCAGAGTCAAGGAACCATGCTGCGGCGCTCCCATCAGGCATGGTGGCAACGCCGTCTTCTGTCTTCAGTCCCGGGAAATCGTAGTCTTCGAACTCGACTCCCTTGCCGCGCAACTCCTGCACAGTGGCCCGGACATCACTGACGTTCCAGCCCATCTGGGTGTTCTTGGCAGTCCCTGCATTGTTGGTCTGATAGATGAAGAATCCGGTTCCCTGGCCACATCTGTACTGGAGGTTGTCGTCATCGTCCGGATTCTCGGGTTCCAGTCCGAGTTTTTCGCTGTAGTACGCGCGTGCCCGGGCTATGTCCTGTGCCGGGAGAACGGCACCTACTTGCTGATCCTTGAGCATTGTTTTCTCTTTCCGGCTCTCCCCCCGGGACGAACTCTACTCTTGGGAGTCTCTGCAAGTAATTGGAAAACAGCACCGTATTTCACGGGCCGCAGCGGGGTGTGGCCCGGAGCAGCTTAGACTGGCGGCATGCCGATCATCCCTGATGAAAAAGACTGGACCTGGGTGCTCTCGAAGCCCTGCCCCGAGTGCGGATTCGACCCCGCCACGGTCACACCTGCCACAGTGCCTGGCACCGTACTGAACATGCTGCCCCGGTGGCGGGCGGTGCTGCGGAGGGAGGACGCGGCCGTTCGTCCCAATGACCACACCTGGTCCGTTCTGGAGTATGCATGCCACGTCCGCGATGTCTTTAGCCTTTTTGATCACCGCCTGAGCCTGATGCTGACCGAGGACGATGCCCGTTTTGCCAATTGGGACCAGGACCAGGCCGCGATCGACGGTGAGTATGGTTCGGCTGACCCCCGGACGGTAGCTGATGAACTGGAGGCCGAAGGCAAGGAGATCGCCGAGTCCTTCGCGCGGGTCACCGAGGAAGAGTGGCAGCGCACGGGAACTCGCAGCAACGGCTCATCCTTCACCGTGCTGACCTTTTCCCAGTACTTCCTTCACGACGTTGTTCATCACCTCCACGATGTGGACGGCTAGAAACTAGAGCATCTTCTCCCACATCATGCTGCGGTTCACCGGCGTGTATCCCATGCCCAGATAGAGTTCCAAGGCCCCGGTGGGGTTGGCTGAGTCCACGTCCAAGGACGCTACGTTCATTCCCGCCGAGGCGTACCGCTGCATGGCATCGGCAAGGAGGGCTTGGGCTATTCCCCGGCCCCGATAGGCACGCCGCACGCCGAGGAGTTCTGTGTAGCCTTCCTTGAAACCGCGGTCCGCGGCGGAGTGGGGATCGAAACTGCTCAGTTGGTACCCGGCCACCTCACCTGTGGCGGAATCGAGGACCACGGTGCTCAGGTCATGCCGGGCGGTGGGTTCCTCTATGGTGAAACGCCACGATTCCTGATCCCTTGGCTCGCTGCCCCAATGATCCCGGAAAGCATCATTGTGGGCGAGGCGCGCAGCTTCGAAAAGGGCTGGTTCCAGGGTTCTGATCTCGAGTCCAGCCATCAAGGGCGCCTCCGGCAGCGTGGTGGAAAGAGGCCGGTGCATCTCGTTGAACCACCGCACCGCTCCGTAGCCATGGCCCATCAGGAGAGTCGCCTGGTGATCGTGCTGCTCCTCAGTTTGAATCCTCAGACGCGGCGGTGCCGTGGTGTGTCCGGCAGCTGCGTCTACCTGGAACCGGCTGCGCACCTGCCCTTCCTGCCACTGCAGAACAGCCGAGCCGATTCCCCGTTGTTGCCATTGGGGGTCCACGCATGCCATGCCAATGGCTTTGTCGCCGTCCGGGTTCTTGACAATCCGCCCATAGGCGCGGGCTACACCATCGGAGTCCAAGCCCAGGAGGGTGCTGGTCCCTGCCGGGTTCTTGGTTGACTCCATGACGTGGACAAGGTCGCCCCGCTTTTCATACCACACCGGTTGCTCCGCAGCTGCCGTCCGGGCTATCAGCTCTGCCCAGTTTCCGAGGTCCTCCGTGGTGGCTGGACGCCAGGATAGTCCGGTAGCAACAGGATCCGGGAGCGTTTGGGGTGCGGCATTGAAACTCATGCCAACAGGCTACTGAGGAGTACGCCGCCCCACCAGATCCGCCGCACCTTGTTGGGTTCCTGCGGAGGGCTGCTCGTTGGAAACCTGCCCTGTGCGCAATTCCAACCGCGCGTCGGAGGGATCGATGTCCTCAGGGTTGTGGGTGACCAAGACAACTGTGACGTCCTTGAGTCCCTTGCGCAGGATGGCCATCATCTCCCGTGCCGAGCCGGCGTCCAGGTGGGCCGTGGGCTCGTCAAGCAGCAACACCGATGCGCCGGTCAGGAGCGTCCTGGCCATGGCTAGCCGTTGGCGCTCACCGCCGCTGAGGAATGAGCCCCCGGGGCCTATCCGGGCATCGAGCCCTTCGGGCAACGATTCAACCACTGCATCAAGGCCGACGTCGGCCAGTGCCTTGTGCATCTGGGCCTCGCTGGGTTTGGCTTCAGCCGGGCGGCTCAGCAGGAGGTTACCGCGGATAGTGGAGTCAAACAGATGCGCCTCCTGGGGGCACCAGGCGGCCTTGCCGGAGAGTTTCACGGTCCCTTCGGCCAGTGGCAGGAAGCCCAGGAGTACGGAGAGAAGCGTGGACTTTCCCGCTCCGGACGGGCCGGTCACCGTGAGCCAGCGGCCCGGTTGTGCAACGGCGTTCACGTTGGAAAACACCAGCGGACCATGCGGCCACGCCGCTGCTGCGTCCTTTAGCTCAAGTCCCGCCCGGCACGGACGATCCAGCAGCTTTCGCCTCCCGGCGTCGTGCCGTTCCTGCTCCTGACCCGCTGACAGGCTCGGGTTGTTGACGGTTTCCAAAGCCCCGGAGGCTGACACCCGGCCCAGGACAGCTGCGAGCGCCGGAGCCTGGCGTACTGCGGACACGATGCCGCCGAACGGTTCCACCAGGGCCAGCAGCATCAGGACAATGACCGCTGCGAGTTCCGGGGCAACCGTGCCGTTCAGTACAACGGGCGCGCTGAGGGCTCCGGCCCACAGCGCCGTCAGCGAGCACGCCAGGACGATCACAGCCTGACCCAGCCCTTCCGCCCATGCGGACCGTTGAGCGGAGAGTGTGGCGCTGCGGTCCTTGGCACGTAAAGCACCAAGCACCGGTTCCCCTACACCGTTGGCGCTGAGTTCAGCGCGGGCGTCAAGGGTTGCTGCCACTGACCTCAGCACCACTGAGCGCATTTGTTGTTCGGCCCGGGCTGCGTTCCTGTCAGCCAGGACGGCCAGGGTTGGTGCCAGCAGCAAGCCCACCAACGCCGCTACCACGACGGCTGGAAGTGCCTGCGGCAGGACGATCGCCGTGGCGAGGATGGCGGCAACTGCCACACCAAGGGCGGTAACGGGCGGCAGGACCACCCTGGGCAGAAGGTCACGGAGGGTATCTACGTCATCCACAATGGAGCCGAGGACGTTGCCTCCTTGGAGAAGGCGGCGAAGAGATAGTGCCTTACGGCTCAGGGATGCCCAGAGGGCACCGCGGAGGCGGGTCATGGCGGCGAAGACCGCATCATGGGTCAGGAGCCGCTCGCAGTACCGAAGCACGGCCCGGCCGATGCCGAAGAACCGTACTCCCACGATCGCGCCGAGCAGGTAAAGAATGGGTGGCTGTTCGCTGGCCCTGATGATGAGCCAGCCGGACAGGCCGGAGAGCGCCACGGCGAAAAGTGCGGCCAGGACCGCCACGGCCCCTGCTGCGGCGAACTTCCAGCGCACGGGTTTCAAGGCTCGCAGGAGATCCTTGACGCCTCCGGTGGTGGCAGCGATGCCTGGGTGCAGCGTGCGGTCCTTGGCTGCGGCTTTTCCGTCGCTCACACTAGCAGTGGCTGCCGCCGGGACCGCGTGTGCCGGCTGCTGGTCCCCGTCCTGAATTGTAGGGTGCCCGGGCTGATGAGCAGGGTGCCCGTGCTGAGGGTTAGGGTGCCCGTGTTTCCCGACTGCCACCACGTTGTCCGCGATTGCACGGGTGGCGGCGTCGTGGGCTACCAGGATCACAGCTACGTCGCCGGGGAGGGACTCTATGGCGCGGCGCACCGCACTGGCCGAATATTGGTCCAGGTGTGCTGTGGGTTCGTCGAGCAGAAGGACGGTGGCTCCCGCCTCAACGCGCGCAAGGCCGCGGGCGAGGGCAACTCGTCGCAGTTCTCCGGGGCTCAGCTCGGCGGGATTTCCGGCCGCCAAGTGCTCCGCGGAGGCCTTGCGGAGGACACGAGTGACGGCCTCAGCCCTGTTTCCCAGGTACCCGTGCAGATAGAGCTCTATCTCCTGCTGCACACTCTCGGTGGCCATGACCGGGTGTTGGGGAACCCATGCGATTGCTTCGGGGGTGGCACCAGTAATGGTGCCTGTGACGGACGCTCCGGGCCCTTGTCCAATCAATCCGGCCAGGACGCCCAAAACTGTGCTCTTCCCGGCGCCGCTGTCGCCGTCGAGCGCGGTTACACGGCCAGGTTCCGCCGTGAAGCTGAGGGGCCCGACGGCGGCCACGGACCTTCCAGCGTAAGTCACCGTGAGCCCGGCCACCACGAGCCCGCCCCATTCTTGTGCAGCGCCCAACTCTTGCTTCGGGGCGGATTCTGGTGCAGTGCCCAACTCTTGTTTCGGGGCAGATTCGCCTGCGGATGGGGCTTCGCCAGCGGAGCCGGACTGGCCGCGTGCCAGCAGACGCTCATGCGCCGGTGCGTCCAGCACCCGATGGGTGGTTTCCAGAGCCTCCCTGCCATCATCACTGGCGTGGTGGGCGGTGCCGAGCTCCCGCAAGGGAAGGTAGCAGTCAGGGGCCAGGATCAAAGCCAGCAGTCCGGCCTCCAGGGCCATATCCCCGTGCACCAGCCGTACACCGATGAACACGGCCACTACGGCCACTGAGATGGTGGCAATCAGTTCCAATGCAAGTGCGGAGAGGAATGCAGTGCGGAGGGTGCCCATGGTTCGGGTCCGGTATTGCTCGGAGATCTCTTCCAGGGCCTTGCGCTGCTCGGCCGCACGCCCAAGGCCCACCAGAACCGGAAGGCCTTTGGCCAGCTCAAGGATATGGCCGGATAGCTTCCTGAGTGTGCTTTGGGCTTCCCGAACAGTGTCCTCGGTGTGCCTTCCAATGAGGACCATGAACAAGGGCACCAAAGGTACCGTCAGGACGATCACTACGGCACTGACCCAATCGGCAAAGAGGATCCGTGCTCCGATCAGCAGCGGCACGGTGGCACAGTTGACGATTGCCGGCAGGTACTGGGTGTAATAGTCGTCCAGCGCGTCCAAGCCGCGCGTCGCGAGGATGGCCAGGCCGCCGTCGTTCATCCCTGCTACTGGTGGAGCGCTACCATCCGCGAGCGCACGCCGCACCAGCCGTGCCCGCAGCTCCTCTTTGACCCCCAGCGCTGCCCTGCGCGAAGCGATGCCTTGGCCCCAGACGGTGAGGGACCTCAGAACTGCACCGGCCGCACCCCAGATCAGTCCACTGTTCCAGTCCCCCGATCCCGGATCCGCAGAACCCGAGGCCAGCCCTGCCAGTATTCCCGCCACGGCTTGGGCCATCAGCACCAGGGAAAGTGCCTTGAGTGCGGACATCAGGCCAAGGACATAGAGGGCCGATCGGGTGGCCGGGCCGGAAGGGAACACGGGTTTCATGGGTGGACTAGTCTCCCGCTTGCGCCGGTGTGGACGGTGAGCTGTCCTTGGGATTCATCACTTTGGCAGCAATCGCCGGCAGGAATCCGTGGGCTTCGGGAATGTGGGCGGCGCTGACCCGGCGCCGGAACACCCAGTACGTCCACGACTGGTAGGCAATGACCAACGGCAGGCCTACGGCTGCAACGATGCTCATGAGGCCAAGCGTGTAGTCAGAGGACGAGGCATTGGAGATGGTCAGGTTGAAGGAGGGATCGATGGTGGACGGAATCACCACCGGGAAGGCAGCGCCAAAGATCGAGGCTGTTGCGCAAACGATGAATGCTCCCAAGGCACTGAAGGCGCGTCCCTCGGAACCCACACGGGCCAACTGCCAGGCCAGCACCACTGCCACCACGCCGGCGGCCACCAAGGCCCAGCTCCAGGGCTTGCCGCTGAGGAACTGCACCGCAATCATCCAGCCGAACATCGGCAACACCGCAAAAGGCACCAACCGCACAAACCAGCGGCGGGCACGGTGCCGCACATCGCCGTCGGTCTTCAGTGCCAGGAACGCCAAGGCATGCACCAGCGCAAACGCCACCACGCCGAACCCGCCCAGGAGTGCGTAACCACTGAACCAGGACATTGGCCCGCCAACGCGGTCTCCGTTGTCATTCAACGGCAGCCCCGTGGTGGTGAGGGCCAACGCGGCCCCGATGCCGAAAGCGGCCACAAAGGATCCGACGGCGATCGCCCAGTCCCAGCGGTTGCGCCACCGTTCGGAATCCACCTTGCCGCGGTATTCGAAGGCCACGGCCCGGAAGATCAACGCCGCAAGTACTGCCAGAAGGGGCAGGTACAGGGAGGAGAACAGCGAGGCATACCAGAGAGGGAAGGCCGCGAAGGTGGCGCCGGCGGCGGTGAGCAGCCACACCTCATTGCCGTCCCACACCGGGCCGATGGTATTCAGCAGGACCCGGCGGTCAGTGTTGTTGCGGGCGAACAGCTTCATGAGCATGCCCACGCCCAGGTCAAAACCTTCCAGGAAAAGATAACCAGTCCACAAAACCGCGATGGCCACGAACCAGATGGTTGGCAACAGTTCCATTGTCATTACCCCTTGGCGTTAGTAGGCGAATGCCAGGACGTCGTCTCCGGATTTCCCCGGGCCGTCGTCGTTCTTGTCGTCGTGGTCCTTGGTGTCCTTCGCCTGAGCCAGTTCTGGCATTGCCGAGGCCACACCGCCACGGATGTACTTGACCAGCAGTTTCACTTCAACCACCAGCAGCACGGCATAGATCGCGGTCAGAACCACCAGGGACGTCATGAGCTCACCTGCGCTGACACCGGGCGAGACCGCGGCGGCGGTGAACATGAACACTTGGTCGATGCCGTTCATGTCCGGGTTAGGAGCCACCACGAACGGCTGCCTGCCCATCTCGGTGAAGATCCAGCCCGCGGCGTTGGCACCGAACGGAGCAAGAATTCCGAACACAGCCAGCCGCATAAGCCATTTGGATTCAGGAACCACGCCCTTGCGGGTCACCCACAGTGCCAGCAGGGCCGCCAATGCAGCGATTCCGCCGAAGCCGATCATCATGCGGAAACCCCAGTAGGTGACCTCCATGACCGGAACGTATTGGATTTCCTGGCCGGCGCGCTCCCCGTAAAGCGGGTTGTCCGGCAGGTGGGTGCCGTACTTTTCCTTGTACTCGCCCAGCAGGCTGTTTACACCCTTCACTTCGGTGGTGAAGTCGCCTTTGGCCAGGAAGGAGAGGATGCCGGGGACTTCGATGACGGCAACGATGTCATCACAGTTACTGGCGCCGAGGTTTCCCACACTAAGTACCGAGAAACCAGTGCCGTCGTGGCAGGCAGCTTCAGCGGCGGCCATTTTCATGGGCTGCTGCTCGAACATGAGCTTGCCCTGCAAGTCGCCGGTTATTGCTGTTCCTGCGAAAGAGATCATGGCAACAACGGCGCCAATGCGCAGGGAGGTCATCCATACGGTGTAGTCGGCCTTATCCCGGCCTGGGATTGCGGCCTCGCCCGGAACTAGCTTGCCGTCCTTACCCACTACGTCAATGCCGTCGTGGCGGCGGCGCCACAGGTGGTACCAGGCGATACCCAGAAGGAAAGCACCCGCTACTGCGAGGGCTCCGAACAGCGTGTGGGGCACTGCTACCAGAGCAGTGTTGTTGGTGAACACGGCCCAGGCGTCGGTCATCACGGGCCGGCCGTCAACCATTTCTACGCCAACAGGGTGCTGCATCCAGGAGTTGGCCACAATGATGAAGTAAGCGGAGAAGACTGAACCGATCACGGCGATCCAGAGGCAGGCCAGGTGCACGCCCCGCTTGAGTTGTTTCCAACCGAAGATCCACAAGCCCAGGAAGGTGGATTCCACGAAGAAGGCCAACAAGGCCTCCAACGCCAGGGGCGCCCCGAAAACATCTCCCACGAAGCGGCTGTATTCACTCCACGCCATGCCGAACTGGAATTCCTGAACGATCCCGGTGGCTACACCCATGATGAAGTTGATGAGGAAGAGCTTTCCCCAGAACTTGGTCATCCGCAGATACTCGGGCTTGCCGGTGCGGTACCAAATGGTTTGGATGATGGCCACCACGAGGCCAAGGCCAATCGTGAGGGGCACCATCATGAAGTGGTAGACGGTGGTGATGCCGAATTGCCAGCGTGCGATTTCCAAGGCGTCCATGGCTGTCCTTTGTGCGGTGGACCGAAGTACGATGACTTACTTCTACGTCACGTAGAAAACTTCTCTTCTACACAGTGTAGAACAAATGGCGAGCGACAAAACCCATTCTTCAAGTGGCGTAACCCACGCACAAGGCCCCGCCGCCGGTTGCGGCACGCCGAGAGTTCTACCTCACGTAGAATGAAGGTCTGAAAAGCGGTAGATTAACTATGGAATGTTGGATCATCGCTTCCGGCCGCAGAAACACTGCGCCGGGATGCGGAAGGTAGGGACGTATAGATGGCAAGTCTTGGGGAACTGGAACGGGCAGTGATGGATCTGCTCTGGGCAGGCCAGGAGGCTGCAACTGCCAATACACTGCGCGATCTCTTGGCGCAGGATTCCGAGGCCGGCGAAGGCACGGCAGGACATCAAGGTAAGGACCTCGCAGTAACCACCGTCCTCACCGTGCTCTCACGCTTGGAAAAGAAGGGCCTGGTGGAGCGCGAGCGCGGAACCCGGCCGCACCGCTACCAAGCCGTATCCAGCCGCGCTGACCACACGGCCGAGCTCATGCACGAGGTTCTGGGCTCCGCCCCGGACCGCGAAGCAGTCCTGGCCCGTTTTATTGGCTCCGTCACCGAAAGTGAAGCCGCTACCCTGCGCAAACTGCTCGGCTACAATTAGCCACTATGTTCTGGACCTCATATCTGCTTGCGGTCCTGGCATTGATTCTGGCATGGCCGGTGCCTGTGCTGCTCTCACGCGCGCAGTGGCCGGCCCGGTCCCCGTTCACGGCCATGGTGCTGTGGCAGGCGATCGCCCTCGCCGGTGGCTTGTCCATGATCGGGGCCATGCTCGTCTACGGACTGGAACCGATCGGGGATAACCTCATCGCCGGGCTCAAGAGCCTGGCCGGGATGGTATTCAACAACGCCCCAACCACCGCGCTGGGCTTCTGGCACCTCTTTGCGCTCTCCGCTGCGGCACTCTTGACCGCCCATTTGGTCTTCACGCTGCTCTTGACCTATTACAAAATTGAGCGTCAGCGGCGACGCCACCGCGAACTGCTCGCATTGCTGGCTTCACCCTCTGACGACGGCCCCGGCACCGTGGTGATCAATCACGAATCCCCTGTGGCATATTGCCTACCCGGCGGAGCCCGGTCCGTCACGGTACTTTCGGACGGCCTCATGGCAGCCCTGGAGCCCGCCGAACTCAGGGCCGTCCTCATTCATGAGAACGCCCACCTCTCCCAGCGCCACGACCTCCTCCTATGGGCTTTTGCAGCCTGGCGGCAGGCCCTTCCCTGGTTCCCCACCACCCGGCTGGCCCAAACAGCCGTGAATTCCCTGATCGAGATGCTCGCCGATGACGTTGCGCTCCGCACGGAGAGCAAGGGAACACTCATCAAAGCAATCGCCATCGTGGCCAGCGGCAGCACACAGCCGGCCCCCGGCGGACAGCCATCGGGCCGGGCCGTCAGCCGGGGTCAGGAGCTCTCCGGCGCCGAGGCACTCGGCGCCGGCGGCGCCGTCGTCGAGGGTAATCCTGTCAGCGCCACCGGAGGTGCCGATTCGCCGCGCACGACGGCGTCACGCGTCAGCCGCCTGCTCTCACCCAAGCCGCCACTCACCACGCCTGCACGCGTGCTGGTCCTGGTGGCCTCGGCGCTGCTGCTTGCAGTGCCCACGGCGCTGCTGATCGTTCCAGGGCTGCTCGGCTAGGCGCGGCGGGCCGATAGTCCCCTGGTGTCATCACTTCCCTTCTTGGGGCAAAGTCTTCTCATACACCAGTGATGCGTAGCCTTCCAGGGCGTCAACGCACCGGGAAAGATGTTCAGCAGCCTCGGCAGCCTTCGGAAGATGAAGGACATCGCGCGACTTCAACTCCCGGTACCAGCGCCTCAAGCGCTCCAGGCTTTGCTCCTCTTCTTCGAGTTCAGCGAAAGTGAACTTCTCCCGTGAGATCTCTTTGGCTATTTCCTGCTCAAATTTGCTGCAATCCGCAGTAAATTCCTGCCACTCCTCCAGCCGGGCGGCCTCGAAAGCCGCCCGGAAAGTAGCCGCCCCCTGGTGGCGGGGCGTAGCGTCCACCAGCGTCCAGGAACCGTCACCCTTCGCCACTAAAGCTTCAGCCCGCGCCAGGCCCTCGCCGAAGGCCGGGTGGGCCGGGAGCAGCCAGGTTCCCGGCGATAATGGAACGGCTCCGGTCCGACGCAACTCCCGCCATACCGCCACCCTGTGCCGGGAGGGCTGCGCAGGCACCTGCACAAGAATCAACAACCATTGTTCATCAGTCACACTTATGAATGTAGCAGCTGTTACATTTATGAGCGTGAAAGCAACGGACTCTCTGCCCACTTCCATTTCGGCCAGCCAACGTTGGCCTCTCTATGCTGCAGGCTTCACCACAGCCTTTGGAGCCCATGCGGTGGCCGCAGGACTTGGGGCTGAAAGCGCGGACATTGGATTGAACTTGCTGGCCCTGGGTATCCTGCTGGCCCTGTATGACGTGGCCGAAGTGTTCCTCAAACCCGTCTTCGGAGCACTCAGCGACCGCATCGGGCCCAAGCCTGTGATCGCGGGTGGGCTGATTGCCTTCTCCGCAGCCTCCTTGATTGGCCTATGGGCCGAGCAGCCAGCCATGCTTGCCGCCGCTCGACTAGGGCAAGGAATGGCAGCTTCTGCCTTCTCGCCTGCGTCATCTGCTAGCGTTGCGAGGCTTGCCGGCGGTAAAACCGGACACTACTTTGGCCGCTACGGCTCATGGAAAGGGTTGGGATACGCGATCGGGCCGCTGTTGGGAGCCTTGGCCATCATCGCCGGAGGTTTCAGTCTCCTTTTCGCTACACTCGCGGTTCTGGGCTTGGTTGTTGCCATGTGGTCCCTGATATCCGTGCCGCGACTACCACCGCTCCCCCGCCCGCGCTACACCATCCTGGACGTGTGGCGGCAAAGCACCGAGCGGTCCTTTCTTGGCCCAACACTTGTACTTGCTGCTGCCACAGGAGCACTGGGGGCTGCCGTGGGCTTCCTCCCGGCCCTGGCCGCGCGCGAAGGGCTAGGTACAGGTGGCAGCGTAGGTGTGGTCACTGTGCTGGCAATAGCATCGGCACTGATACAACCCCGCATTGGGAGGCTTCGGGATCAAGGAAAACTCCTTGATCGGCCGGGGATGGTGGCCGGGCTGCTAGCCATCTCTGCGGGCGCCCTGATGGCCGGCCTTTTGCCGGGGGCAGTGTGGATCTACGGCGCTGCCGTGCTCATAGGGCTGGGGATCGGGGTGTCCACGCCACTGGCCTTCGCGCATCTTGCCGACGCCACGCCCACCGAACGCCTCGGCCGTACCATGGGCTCAGCCGAACTGGGCCGGGAACTTGGCGACGCCGGTGGCCCGCTCTTGGTGGGCGGCATTGCCGTAGCCGCCGGACTGCCCTGGGGTCTGGGGGCATTGGCTTTGGTGGTGGGCGCAGCGTCGTTTGCCGCTCCGTCCAGCAACACGGGCCCCGCTGAGAGCACCAGATCGCTCTGATGCGCACCCGTGGGCCCTTGGCTAGCTATCGATCGGCTAGGCGTCGATGGGCTAGCTGTCGATTGCCTAGGCGTCGATGCGCTCACGGTCCAGGGTGGCCGCACCGGCAATAATGAATTCCTTGCGCGGTGCCACATCGGAGCCCATCAGGAGGTCGAAGACTTCCTCGGCACGCTGGGCACTTTCGATGCCCACTTTGCGAAGAGTCCTGTGGCGCGGGTCCATGGTTGTCTCGGCCAACTGCTGCGCATCCATCTCGCCCAGACCCTTATACCGCTGGATGGGCTCCTTGTAGCGTTTTCCTTCCTTGGCGAGGTTAGTCAGGAGTACGTGGAGCTCGGCCTCGGAGTAGGTGTAGATCATTTCATTGGCCTTTTGGCCCGGATTGATAACCTCCACCCGGTGCAGGGGCGGGACAGCGGCAAACACACGGCCCGCCTCGACCATAGGCCGCATGTAGCGGAAAAACAGAGTCAGCAGCAGGGTTCGGATGTGCGCGCCGTCCACGTCAGCATCGGTCATGAGGATCACTTTGCCGTAGCGGGCGGCCTCAAGGTCGAAGCTGCGGCCGGAACCTGCACCAACAACCTGGATGAGCGCCGCGCACTCGGCGTTGGAGAGCATGTCCCCCACGGAGGCCTTCTGGACGTTAAGGATCTTTCCGCGAATGGGCAATAGCGCCTGAAAGTCCGAGGACCTCGCTAGCTTGGCGGTGCCGAGGGCGGAGTCGCCTTCGACGATGAAGAGTTCTGAGCGCTCAACATCATCTGTCCGGCAATCGGCGAGCTTGGTGGGCATCGACGACGTTTCCAGGGCGTTCTTACGGCGCTGGGTCTCTTTGTGAACTCGAGCAGAGATGCGCGACTTCATCTCAGCCACCATCTTCTCCAGCAAGAGGGCGGACTGGGCTTTGTCGTTGCGGTTGGCTGAATTCAGCCTGGCGGAAATCTCCTTCTCAACCACTTTGGCAACAATTGCCCGGACTGCCGAGGTGCCGAGGATCTCCTTGGTCTGTCCTTCGAACTGCGGCTCGGCCAGGCGAACAGTGAGGACAGCCGTGAGTCCGGCGAGGATATCGTCCTTCTCCACTTTGTCGTTGCCGGCTTTGAGCTTGCGCGCGTTCGTCTCCACTGCCTTACGGAAGGTCTTCAGCAAGGCAGCTTCAAAGCCGGCTTGGTGAGTACCGCCCTTGGGTGTGGCAATGATGTTCACAAAGCTGCGCATGGTGGTCTCGTAACCAATGCCCCAGCGGAGGGCGATGTCCACCTCGCAGTCACGTTCGACCTCGGCAATCTGGCTGTGCCCGTTGTCGTCGAGGACGGGAACTGTTTCCTTGAACTTCCCGGAGCCATGCAGGCGCCAAACGTCCGTCACGCCCGAATCCGCGGCCAGGAATTCAACGAACTCCGAGATGCCGCCGTCGTGATGGAAGACCTCTTCATGGACACCGGACTCCCCCGGCGTGCCGGGGACCTTGCGTTCGTCGCGCACGGTGATTTTCAGGCCCGGCACCAGGAAGGAGGTTTGCCGCGCCCTCGAGGCCAGGTCATCGTAGGAGAACTTGGCATCAGGAGTGAAAATCTGACGGTCCGCCCAATAGCGCACACGGGTTCCGGTGACTCCGCGCTTGGCCTTGCCCACAACATCAAGGACCGACTTCTCTACGAACGGTTCAAAGGGCGCGTTGGGGCTCGGCTTTGACCCGGAATCGATAAAACGGCCGGGCTCGCCGCGGCGGAATGACATCTGGTAGGTCTTGCTGCCTCGGTCCACCTGGACGTCCAGCCGACTGGACAAGGCGTTCACCACAGAGGCGCCAACGCCATGCAATCCGCCCGAGGCCGTGTAGGAGCCGCCGCCGAATTTTCCGCCCGCGTGCAGTTTGGTAAACACAACTTCGACGCCGGACAGCCCGGTTTTGGGTTCAACATCCACGGGAATGCCGCGGCCATCATCGTGGATTTCCACCGAGTTGTCCGCATGGAGGATGACTTTGATGTCATGTCCAAACCCAGCCAGAGCCTCATCTACGGCGTTATCGATGATTTCCCACAGGCAGTGCATGAGACCGCGGGAGTCCGTAGAGCCGATGTACATGCCCGGGCGCTTTCGAACGGCTTCCAGGCCTTCAAGGACGGACAGGTGCCGGGCGTTGTATTCAGAACTCGGTGCCACTCGCGGTGTGCTCCTTCGGGGGTATATCTCGGGGTGCTTCCCAGCCGTATTTGGCTGGTAATTCAAGGCAAACACTGCCCGTACAAGCCTAGCTGCGGAAGGCCCGAAGCGCCGTTTGCCACTCCAGTGCCGGCTCTGCATTCGGGCCTACGTTACGCACATGTGATACGCGGACAGCGAAAGTGACCCATCCTTGCCATGGATCTGCCTCGAATGCTGGTTATATGGATGTACAGAACTACTAAGGAGGCCGACATGACAACAGCAGTTGCAGACCGCACGCTGAACGCAGCTGATCGCTGTGACCGTTGCGGAGCCCAGGCGTACGTACGCGTTGTACTCGAGTCCTCCGGCGGTGAGCTGCTCTTCTGCGGCCACCACGCCCGTGCAGTTGAAGCCACGCTCCGGCCCATGACTTCCGACTGGCACGATGAGACCGAGCGCCTCAACGAGAAGGCACCCGTCCCCGTCGACTAGGAAGTCCGGTACGCCGGAAACCCTTTTCATGACCTAACAAGGCTCCTCCCATCCGGGAGGGGCCTTGTTGCGTATCAGGGCCTTGTTGCGTACCAGGGCCTTGTTGCGCACCAGGGCCTTGTTGCGTTGCGGGAATTGTTGCAATGCAGGGCCTGTGCGTGACTTCGCGCAGACAGTCGGCAGTCATGAGAAGGCAAATGGCCCGGCCGGATATCCGGCCGGGCCATTTCACGTGCTCAATTTGCTGGTTTAGTCCAGGTAGTCCCGCAGAACCTGCGAGCGGGACGGGTGCCGAAGCTTGGACATTGTCTTGCTTTCGATCTGGCGTATGCGCTCACGAGTGACACCGTAGACCTTGCCGATTTCGTCTAAAGTCTTAGGCTGGCCATCGGTCAGGCCGAAGCGCATTGCTACAACACCGGCCTCTCGCTCGGACAGTGTGTCCAGAACCGAGTGCAGTTGCTCCTGCAGGAGGGTGAAGCTCACGGCGTCGGCCGGAACAACAGCTTCCGAGTCCTCGATCAGGTCACCGAACTCCGAGTCGCCGTCTTCGCCCAGAGGCGTGTGCAACGAAATGGGCTCGCGTCCGTACTTCTGGACCTCAACAACCTTCTCAGGGGTCATGTCCAGTTCCAGGGCCAACTCTTCGGGCGTCGGTTCCCGACCCAGGTCCTGAAGCATCTGGCGCTGCACACGGGCCAGCTTGTTGATGACTTCCACCATGTGCACCGGGATACGGATGGTGCGGGCCTGGTCTGCCATGGCGCGGGTAATTGCCTGGCGGATCCACCACGTGGCGTACGTGGAGAACTTGAAACCCTTGGTGTAGTCGAACTTCTCCACCGCGCGGATGAGGCCCAGGTTGCCTTCCTGAATCAGGTCCAGGAAGAGCATGCCACGGCCGGTGTAGCGCTTGGCCAGGGAAACTACGAGGCGCAGGTTGGCTTCGAGCAGGTGATTCTTGGCGCGCTTGCCATCATGGATGACGAATTCGAGCTCGCGCTTGAGCTTGGGATCCATGGATCCGTCGTCAGCGTTGATCTTTTCCTCGGCAAAGAGGCCAGCCTCAATCCGAAGTGCCAGATCAACTTCCTGCTCAGCATTTAGCAGAGCAACCTTGCCGATCTGCTTGAGGTAATCCTTGACGGGGTCAGCAGTAGCACCGGCCGACATGACCTGCTGGACTGGAGCGTCGTCGTCGTCGGCATCCGAGTAGACAAATCCCGAACCGGACGGCGCAGCCTTGTCCTTGGGAGCCGCAGCACCGTCCTCGACGTCGTCGTCACCAACTTCGACTTCCTCGGCGGCAGCGGGATCGAAGTCTTCATCCTCACCGCTGGCGTCCTCAGCGTCGGAGCCTGATGACTTGCTTGCGGCCTCAGCGGCGGCTTTCGCACCGGGCTTGGGTCCACGCTTCTTGGGTGCCGGCTTGTCAGAGTCGGACTCTGAAGCCTTGTTGGCAGCACGTGTCGCTGCGCGCTTTGCCGATGTTGCCGCCTTCTTTTCCTCAGCGGACAATTCGGCCTGGGCGGCGGGTTCCTTCTCGACGGAAGACGGGGTCACAGAAAACCTTTCTAGCGGCGGTCTGTGGAATCACCATACGGGCAACACCACTATGACCCTGTCAAGTCCGCGATCAATTTCAAATGCGATCGCCGTCTGCAGAGTCTCTATATAGAACTCTCGACGACACTGAATTGTTCCCGGCAAAGGGGCGAAGACAGGCATTCGAACGCGGACCCAACCGGGTCTCGGCATCCATTGTCTCATGGTTTTGCGAAACGCACGCCGGATAAATAATCAAAGCCTCTATGCGGCGCTGTCCCGGGGGCCCCTCCATGCAGTGCTGGAACTTCGTGCCCAGGGGCAAATGCTCCCCCGCCCCAGCAGATCCATGAGCAGCTCGGCAAGCCGGTAGCCCGGCTGCGCGGCCACCGCCTTGGTGAGACAAGCATGAGCAACGGATCCCCTACCTTTGCACCAGGCAATCCATCCTTGCAGGGTCAATGCAGCAGCTGGCACCACACCGGCTTCGTCGTGGGCGCATAACTGTGCGAGTACTTCTTCCAAAGCATCCAGGGTGCTCCAGCACGGCCTAACGGGTTGAAGTCCCAGAAGGACATCGCCATAGGTGAAGAGGTGAGCCGCGGTCTCTTCTTCGCTCGGCAGCGTGGCGGCAGAGGGAAGCCTGCTGGCCAGTACAGGCTCCCGAAGTTCCAGTCCAAGCTCCCGAAGATCGAATGGTGCGTCGCAACTTTCGTGGTCCGCAACGAACAGATTGAAGGCCAAAGCGCCGGACTTAGCCGCCCCTCTGCCTGCTGCCGCCATGACCACCACGGCGTCCCGCCATGCCGGGACCCTGAGGCTCGCTCTGAGAAAGCCCATGGTTTGCACATCCACGTCAGGGTGCAGCGCGTGGCCGGCTTTCACCCTCTTCAACACGTGGTTCCATACGGACAGGACTGCGTCCAGACAATGCTCACTCCTCCACTTCCCCAGAATCTTCTTGCCGTAGCGCGTCTCCGCGGCGAGCACCCTCGGGTCAAGGGTCCGTGGACCACGGAGCGCACTTTCGGGCGGCTGTCCCACGGCACTGCCCCTGTACACCAATTCCGCGCTCAGTCTGCTGTTCTTGATCCGATCAACCGGCAATCCCGGCACGGGACAGCAGTGAAGATCACTGCAGTAGGCGCTCCGCCAATACTCCGAACCAACCAACCACGCGTCCCGGACCGATAGACCAACCTCGTCAAGGCTGAGCTGAAGGGCTTGGAGCAGCGGAACTGAGTGCCGGACCACTTCTCCGTCCTCCCATCCGGAATCGGTGTAGATGGTCAGGATCACCCCGTCGGCGTCCTCATCTGCTATGAGGAAGCTTCGGATATGGTCTGCGAAGTGCGCCAGGGCCTGCGGCGAGCCCGGAAGGGGCAAGTCCACCCGCAGCGTGGCTCCCAAGACCTTGCCTTGCATAGTCATTGCCACAAGACTTTCCTCAGGCCAGTACCCCAACATGTGTGGGATGTAGCCAAGGATATCTTCGGGCTGGTGGACGCTGAGGGTTCTGTCGGAAGTCATGGCTCAAGCCTGCTTAACTCCAGAAGGCAGAAACAGAGGCCATCATGGCTATGTGGAAAAGCCACCATGGACATACCCATGGAAAACCATAAGCCGCGGCTCTACTCTTCGTCGGCGGGAACGGGCCGGGCAGGGCGACGGCGTTCGACCCTTTCACGCCGCTGCCGGGCCAGTGCAGCCATGAGGGGCTGAACGTGGATTCCTTGGGTAGCCATTTGCCGGCGCACTTTCCGCCGCGTTACCAGGATGAGCACCGTGCCCAGGCCCAGCAGCACGAACTGAACGCTGAGGGCAATCCGGAACGGTGCAAGACCGTAGAGCTCACCGCCGGAGAAACCGCTGGCATAGAGGAGATCGAGCACCAGACCGATGAGGTAGATGGCCACGAGCGCCGCGATGAAACCACCAACATTGACAATTCCGGTGGCCGTGCCGATCCGATGCGAAGGATTGAACGTCCGGGCGAAGTCGAAGCCGATCATGGAACCCGGCCCGCCCACAGCCAGCACCACCACCAGAACAACCAAAAGCCACAAGGGAGCGCGCTCGGGAAGAGCGAGGACGGCCGCCCACACCAAGGTGGTCGCCAACGCAATAAGCAGGACCATTGCCGAACGTCGCATGGGGTGTTTGGCCACAAATCGCCCAAACCCCGGCCCGGCAACAATCGCAGTGGCTACAAAGAGCGCCATCAACCCTGAGACAGTTCCGGCGTCGAGGCCTTGGGCGGACAAAAGGAACGGATAGCCCCAGGTCATCGCGAAGAGGTTGCCACTGAATTGAACAGTGAAGTGGCTCCAAAGGCCCAGCCGGGTTCCAGGTTGCTTCCACGCGCGGGACAGCGATACCCCTGTAGCCCGGAGGCCCTGGCCACTTTCCCGTGGCGGGTGACCTGGCGGAGCATCACGGAGCACTGCCAGGACCAGGACCACTGCCACAACGGACATACCCGCCAAAGTCAGGAAGGCGGGGGTCCAGCCGGCCGAGTGAAGGAGCAGCGCGAAGGGAACCACACTAAACAGTTGGCCGAGCTGCCCACACATTCCCGTCAATTGGGTGACTAAGGGAACCTTGGAAGCAGCAAACCAGAGCGGGACCAGGCGGATCACCGAAATAAACGTCATCGCATCCCCGGCCCCCACCAGGACACGGCCCAGAACACCACCGGGAACACTATCTGCAAAGGCCAGTTGCAACTGCCCCAAACCCATGAGAACGGCACCGCCGGCGATCATGGCCCGCGAACCAAACCTGTCCACCATGACGCCCACCGGGATCTGTAAACCGGCGTAGACCAGAAGTTGAAGCACCGTGAAAAAGGAGATGGCGGAGGCGCTGGCATGGAACCTTTCCGTGGCCTCCAGACCCGCCACGCCGAAAGACGTTCGCTGCGCCACCGCCACAAGGTAGGCGATTACGCCGATCGTCCAAATGAGCCAGGCGCGGGGAGCAGTCACACCTCAATTATGCCTGCCTGCACTCAAAGCTGATTTATTGAGGCGAGTCTTTACGTGCCAAATACGCTTCCACGGCAGCCCCGATATCTTCAGCGTTGGGTAGCTCGTCGTTCTCGTCGGCCAGCAGGGAGCGCCGGACAACCCCTTCGGATTTCTCGTCGTAGCGTGTTTCAAGATTCGCCACCACAGCCTGCACTTCCTCGGAGGCCTCGATCTGCTCGGCGATCTGCCGGCCCACTTCGCGGCCTGCTTCGCGGAGCCTGTCAGTGGGCAGCATGAGTGAGGTTGCCGCACCCAGGTATTCCAGGCCGGCTACTGCCGCAGGCGGATATTCCGCTTCGGAGAGGTAGTGCGGAACATGGATGACATACCCGGCAACATTGCGTTCGGCCTCGGTAAGCCTGAGTTCAAGAATGTGCCCAATGGCAGCGGGGACATCTACCGTGGGCTTCCAGCTCGAAATCCCCTCGATGAGCTCGGGCATGTTGCCGTGGACCGTCACGCCCACGGGGCGCGTGTGCGGAACCGGCATGGGGATGGAGTGAATCCAGGTCACCAGATTCACATCGAGCTCTTCCACAATTCCAATCACTGCCCGTGAAAAACGTTCCCACTGCAGGTCCGGCTCGAAGCCAGCCAGGAGCAGGAACGGCTGGCCCAAGCCGTCGTTCAGCTTATACAAGCCAAGCTTGGGCGCCTGATAGTCCTGCAGATGATCTTCAACGAAGCTGATATGTGGCCGCCGGGAGCGGTAGTCGATGAGTTGGTCGGCGTCGAACATCGCCACCACTTCCGCATCCAGCTCGTCCAGCAGTTCCGTGTTGATTTGCCGCACTACATGCCCGGCATCGGCAAAACCCGTGAATCCCATAACCATGTTCAGCCCCCGGAGTTCGGGGCTGTAGAAGGTTTCAATATTTCGCGCATAGAGCGATTCAGGGTCCAGGAGAGAGCCGGATATCCGTTCAAACACGGCGTGTTCCTTTCGCAATGACAAAGTTCGTGAGGCCCCCGCCCGCGTCCAATGGCTAATCGATGAGGTGACAACATCACCATCGGCACCACTGTTGACTGCGGGAGCTATTAATCCATACAACGCGGCAGGGCCTGGGGGCATTCCTGCCCGCGGTGTGCCGCAGCTCTCATTTAATTGCCGTCCACGGCGTTCCAGAGACTACGATCGAAACGGGTCCTGCGTCCACTTACGGCGCTGGACCCGAAGACCAAGGCCGGCGTCGCCAGAAGACGTCGGGCGCGTACCGGGGCAGGCCGCCAAACATGCGGCCCCGCCAGCAATGCAGAGAGAAGTGAGGACACATCCTCGTGGTCAAGACTACTGACATCATCCTGGGCATCATCGCCAAGGACCTGAAAAAGTCCCCCAGCGACGCACTAGTGATTGGCGTCGCCCAAGGCGCGGACGGGCCGGTACTGCTGTCCAATCCGTTGAGCGCCAAGGCGGCCGAATCCCTTGCGGGGTCCCTGCAGCTTCTGGGAATCACCGGCGCTGCCGATCAGGCACACCGGTTGCCGGGCCTTCCGGAGACCGGTTCAGGGATTCTTGTCCTTGCAGGAGTAGGGAAGCTTACCGATGACGGAAGCGTGGGCGAAGAAGCCCTGCGCCGCGCCTCGGGATCTGCCGTTCGCCAACTCGCCGGTACATCGTCGGTCACCCTGGCCTTCCCCACCACCACCCTCGCCGATGTCACCGCCGTCGCCGAAGGAGCGGCCCTTGGCGCCTACTCGTACACCGAGCACCGCTCCAGCAAGGACGGGCTGAAGGCTCCGGTGGCCAAGGCACTCATTTTCTCGGAGGTGGACGCCAAAGCAGCGCAGCCGGCTTTGGATCGCGCCCTTGTAGTTGCTCGCGCCGTCAATACGACCCGCACGCTGGTGAACCAGCCGCCAAGCCACCTTTTCCCGGAGTCGTTCGCGGAGTCCGCAAAGGATCTCGCCAAGGGCCTCCCAGTCAAAATCACCGTCTGGGACGAAAAACGGCTGGAAAAGGAAGGCTTCGGGGGCATCCTTGGAGTCGGCAAGGGCTCCTCCCGGCAGCCGCGCCTGGTCAAGGTTGAATACGCACCCGCCAAGGCCACGAAGAAGATCGCCCTCGTTGGCAAAGGCATCACGTTCGACACCGGTGGTATCTCCATCAAGCCGGCCCTGGGCATGGGAGACATGAAGAGCGACATGGCCGGTGCCGCCGTCGTCCTTAATACTGTTCTGGCCATCGCTTCGCTGGGGCTTCCGCTCAAGGCGACCGCCTGGCTCTGCATTGCAGAGAATATGCCTTCGGGCGCCGCAGCCCGGCCCGCGGACGTCTTCACGATCTACGGCGGCAAGACCGTAGAGGTTCTGAACACGGACGCTGAAGGGCGTTTGGTCATGGCCGACGGAATCGTCGCTGCCAGCATGGAAAAGCCCGATGCCATCATCGATGTGGCCACTCTGACGGGTGCCCAGCTGATTGCCCTGGGCTTGCGCACTGCAGGGGTCATGGGATCCGATTCCGTCACGGCAGCGCTCAAGTCAGCGGCCGACAGGGCCGGTGAACTCGTCTGGCCCATGCCGCTGCCCGAGGAGCTTCGTCCGAGCTTGGATTCCCAGGTGGCCGACCTTGCAAACATCGGTGAGCGTAATGGCGGCATGATGACCGCGGCCGTCTTCCTCCGCGAGTTCGTGGGCAAGAACGACGCCGGACAGCAGATTCCGTGGGCCCACGTGGACATCGCAGGACCGTCGTTCAACAATGGCGCCCCGTATGGTTACACGCCAAAGCAGGGAACCGGATGCACCGTCCGCACCCTGGTTGCCTACGCCGAGGATCTCCTGGCGGCCTCCGCATAACAGGTTCCCACGCTCTTCGGGGTTGCGCAGGCTCCTGCCGATCACCAGGCGGCGCCCGCGCAACCCCGGAATTATGCGGGGTGTAGCGCTGTGTCACAAGTGAACGTGAGTCTGGACACAAGCGCTCCCCAAAACGCCCGCAGAGGGTGGAGCATGGGTAGGTGGTTCGCTAAGGTGAACTCGATAGTCACAAATGCAAGAGAACTTAGGTGCTGGCATAATCACGGCAGAACAAGTTCCAAAGACCAGATGACACGCAGTCCCGTGTCATCATTCACGCGAGGGAGCGTTTTAGTGGCCGATCAGGCAACTGCGCAAGAATTCGACATCCTGGTACTCGGTGGCGGCAGCGGCGGCTACGCTACTGCCCTGCGGGCCGTTCAGCTTGGGTTCACCGTTGGCCTTGTGGAAAAGGCAAAGCTCGGCGGAACCTGCCTGCACAACGGTTGCATTCCCACCAAGGCACTCCTGCACTCGGCCGAACTGGCCGACCATGCACGCGATTCCGCCAAGTACGGCGTGAACGTCACGCTCGACAGCATCGACATGTCGGCCGTGAACGCCTACAAGGACGGCATCATTGCCGGCAAGTTCAAGGGCCTCCAGGGACTTATCAAGTCCAAGGGCATCACCGTCATTGAGGGTGAAGGCAAACTTCAGGGCAACAACACGGTAGTGGTGAACGGCACCTCCTACACGGGCAAGAACATTGTCCTGGCCACGGGTTCCTACTCCCGTTCCCTTCCCGGCCTGGAAATCGGCGGCAAGGTCATCACCTCGGACCAGGCCCTCACCATGGACTACATTCCCAAGAGCGCCATTGTCCTCGGCGGCGGCGTCATCGGCGTGGAATTCGCTTCCGTCTGGAAGTCCTTCGGCGTAGATGTGACCATCATTGAAGGCCTCCCCTCCTTGGTTCCCAACGAGGACGCTTCAATCGTCAAGAACCTTGAGCGTGCTTTCAAGAAGCGCGGCATCAAGTTCACCACCGGCATCTTCTTCCAAGGTGTTGAGCAGAACGACGACGGCGTCAAGGTCACCTTGGTTGACGGCCAGACGTTCGAAGCCGACCTCCTCCTGGTTGCCGTTGGCCGTGGCCCAGTCACAGCCAACCTCGGCTACGAAGACGCCGGCATCACCATCGACCGCGGCTTCGTCATCACCAACGAACGCCTCCACACCGGCGTCGGCAACATCTATGCCGTGGGCGACATCGTTCCCGGCGTACAGCTCGCACACCGCGGCTACCAGCAGGGCATCTTCGTCGCAGAGGAAATCGCGGGCCTGAACCCGGCGATCGTTGAGGACATCAACATCCCCAAGGTCACCTACTGCGAGCCCGAAATCGCCACCGTGGGCTACACCGAAAAAGCCGCCAAGGAGAAATTCGGCGACGACCAAGTGCAGACCCAGGAATACAACCTGGCCGGCAACGGCAAGAGCTCCATCTTGGGCACCGGTGGCATCGTCAAGCTTGTCCGCCAGAAGGATGGCCCGGTAGTAGGTATCCACATGATCGGCTCCCGCATGGGCGAGCAGATCGGTGAAGCCCAGCTGATCGTGAACTGGGAAGCCTACCCGGAGGACGTGGCCCAACTGGTCCACGCCCACCCCACCCAGAACGAAAGCCTGGGCGAAGCCCACCTTGCCCTCGCGGGCAAGGCTCTCCACGGCTAAGTCTTACCAAGACCCTCGGATCAGGTGCAGGCTGCCCAAAATGCCGCCTGCACCTGATCCGGACCAGCAGAATTCATCCGCACAAAGATCAATAAGGAGAACGGGGACGACATGTCTGAATCCGTTAACTTGCCCGCCCTCGGTGAGAGTGTCACCGAAGGAACCGTCACCCGCTGGCTCAAGCAGGTTGGTGACCGGGTGGAGATCGACGAGCCGCTGCTCGAGGTTTCAACCGACAAAGTAGACACTGAAATCCCTTCTCCGATCTCCGGCGTCATCGAAGAAATCCTCGTTGCTGAAGACGAGACGGCCGAAGTAGGCGCACCGTTGGTCCGCATCGGTGACGGCTCCGGTTCCGCCGCCCCGGCCGACGCCGCGCCGGCTGAAGCAGCGCCGGCTGAGGAAGCTCCGGCACAGGAAGCTCCCGCAGAGCAGCCTGCTCAGGCCGAAGAAGCTCCCGCAGCCGAAGCACCCGCCGCTTCCGGCGAGGGCCACGAAGTTACCCTCCCGGCATTGGGCGAGAGCGTCACCGAAGGCACCGTCACCCGGTGGCTCAAGGCTGTAGGCGACACTGTGGAGGTGGATGAGCCCCTGCTGGAGGTTTCCACCGACAAGGTTGACACCGAGATCCCCTCCCCCGTTGCCGGCACCCTGCAGGAAATCCGGGTAAGCGAGGACGAGACAGCAGAGGTTGGCTCCGTCCTGGCAGTCATCGGCTCCGGCGCTGCTCCCGCTGCGGCTCCCGCCCCGGCTGCAGCACCTGCTGCTGAGGCACCGGCGGCGCCCGCTGCCGCACCGGCACCCGCCGCTCCTGCCGCCGCACCGGCCGCTCCTGCCGCCGCACCGGCCGCTCCTGCTGCCGCACCGGCCGCACCTGCCGCACCCGCTGCTGAAGGTTCCTCGGAGTCCGGCTACGTCACCCCGCTGGTTCGTAAGCTTGCTAACCAGCACGGCGTGGACATCGCTTCTGTCTCCGGCACCGGCGTCGGTGGCCGCATCCGCAAGCAGGATGTCCTGGCCGCTGCCGAAGCCAAGCAGGCGGCCGCAGCCCCCGCGGCATCGGCTCCCGCTCCTGCAGCACCCGCGGCGAAGGCTGCAGCTCCCGTGGTTGCGTCCTCCCTGCGTGGCACCACGGAGAAGGCCCCGCGTATCCGCCAGGTTATTGCCCGCCGTATGCGCGAATCCCTTGAGGTCTCCACCCAGCTGACACAGGTGCACGAGGTCGATATGACCAAGATCGCCAAGCTCCGCCTCAAGGCCAAGAACTCGTTCCAGGCCCAGAACGGCGTCAAGCTGACCTTCCTGCCGTTCATCGCCAAGGCTGTGGCTGAAGCGCTCAAGCAGCACCCCAAGCTGAACGCTGCTTACGACGAATCCAAGCAGGAAATCACGTACCACAACGCCGAGCACCTTGCGATCGCGGTCGATACCGACAAGGGCCTTCTGGTTCCTGTCATTTCCGACGCCGGCAACCTGAACCTCGCTGGCCTCGCCAGCAAGATCGCCGACGTCGCAGGCCGCACCCGCGACGGCAAGATCGGCCCGGACGAACTGTCCGGTGGCACGTTCAGCATCACCAACATCGGTTCCGTTGGTGCCCTGTTCGACACCCCGATCATCAACCAGCCGCAGGTTGGCATCCTCGGCACCGGCGCGATCGTCAAGCGCGCCGTCGTCGTTGCCGACGAGAACGGCGACGATTCGATCGCCATCCGCTCCATGATGTACCTGTCGTTGACCTACGATCACCGCCTGGTGGACGGTGCGGATGCCGGCCGCTTCCTGCAGACCCTCAAGGCACGCCTTGAAGAGGGTGCTTTCGAAGCAGATCTCGGTCTCTAAGATCCAGCGCCACTGATCACAGTGTGCTGAACTTGAAGGGCAGGTTACCGTTTGCGGTAACCTGCCCTTCGGCTTTTGGGCATCCGCGTGGCTTTGCTACAGGACGTAGAACCAACTGGATAAGCTGACTCCATGAGTATTCTCTTCAACATCCTGGTGTTTTTGCACATAGTCGGCGCGGCCATGATTGTGGGCTACTGGATCGCCACACTCAGGACGCCCACCGTCCACCCGCGGCAGCGCGACGGCGCGTTCCTCCAGCTCCTCACAGGCATCGCCATGATGGGCGTCCTGCCTATGCTGCCGGACTCCGATCCCAATTATTTCAAGCTCGGCATCAAGTTCGCCATCGCTTTGGCCGTGGCTGTCCTCGCCGTCATCGGCTCCCGCAAGGTCAAGAACGGGGAACCTGTTTCCACGGGGCTTGCCCATGGCGTTGGTGGCATGGCACTGATCAACATTGCCATTGCAACCCTCTGGCACTGACCGCCGCCGCAATGCACCCTCCCGGGGTCACAATCCACCGTCAGCGGAAAGGCCGTGCGGTCCGGCGGCCAAATCCATAGGATTGATCCCGGTGGCACCCGCCGAAGGCTGGTGCCGACTCACAACGATCCCGAGGAGTGGACATGGCAGCAACACGCACCGCACACACGGTTTGGAACGGCAACCTGATCGAAGGCGCCGGCAACACGACGCTGGACAGCTCAGGTCTGGGCACGTTCGATGTCACCTGGAAGGCGCGCACCGAACAGTCCGGTGGCAAGACAAGCCCCGAAGAGCTGATCGCCGCCGCCCACTCCGCTTGCTTCTCCATGGCCTTTAGCCACGCTCTTGCCGGCGAAGGTTTCACCGCGGAAGAAGTAAACACCAAGGCTGACGTTACCTTCGTTCCCGGAACAGGCATCACCGGCAGCCACTTGACCATGACTGCAAAGGTCCCGGGCCTCTCAGAAGAGGACTTCCGCCGTATTTCCGAGGACGCCAAGACCGGCTGCCCGGTTTCCGGCGCTCTGGCGAGCATCGAGATCACCTTGGATGCCACTCTCGCCGCCTAGCACCACCCAGGGGTAAGCATCATCACCCCTAAAGCACGCAAAAAGGCCCCGCCGCTCCCCTCTGGGAACGTGCGGGGCCCTTTGCCATGCCTATGCCGTGGTCTGGCCCGTCTGGGGACGCGAGGGCAGCGGAGCCGGCCGCAACGTGCGGTAACCCTTACGCAGTGGCGGGCGGTCAGTGGGCAGTTCCTGCACCATTTCCTTTAGCGCACCAATTCCGTACTCCAACTGGGGATCCACCCCAGCGGCGTAAGCGTGCGGCGGGAACAGTACCTCGATGTCCGGCTCAACGCCACGGTTTTCGACGTCCCACCCGATCCCGCCGCTGAACCACGTGGCGTATCGAGGCTGCGTGACACCGGTGCCATCGGCCAGTGAGAAGCGGTTGTCGATGCCCACAACGCCGCCCCATGTCCGCGTGCCAATGACGGGCCCGATCCCCCTCAGCTTGGACACCTGGGTGATGATGTCGCCGTCGGATCCAGCAAATTCATCGGCGAGGATGATCACCGGTCCACGGGGCGCGTGATGCGGGTAGGTCCGCGGCTTTTCACCGCGAGGCATACTCCAGCCTGTGACTTTGCGTCCGATCAGTTCGGCGACCAGTTGGGAGGTGTGCCCACCGCGGTTCCGGCGAACATCCACAATGAGGCCGTCCAGTGCCGTCTCTGTGTCCAGGTCGCGATGCAACTGAGCCCAGCCGTTGGCCATCATGTCCGGAACGTGGAGGTAGCCGAACTTACCGCCGGAGGCCTCACGAACCGTGCGTCGGTTGGCGCGGACCCAGTCTTGGTAACGCAGGCGTTCCTCATCACGGACAGGAACCACCGCAACGCGTCGCTGCGCGCCGGCCGCGGCACCATGGCCGTCGCCGTTCAAAAGCGTCAATTCAACAGTCCTGCCCGCCGACCCCACCAGTTGCATTGCCGGTGTCCGGGCTGCGGAAAGTCCGACGCCGTCAATCGCCAAAAGGACGTCGCCCACCTTTGCGTCCGCGCCGGGACGCGTCAGGGGTGAAGTAGCCAAGGGGTCGGAGGACTCGCCGGCGAGAATCCGGGTAATCTCCCATCCATTGGCACAAAGCTGGAACTCGGCACCCAGCCTGCCTTGTCCATTTCGCCCGGGCTCGGTGGCAGCGATCGGCTTGACGTAAGCGTGGGAGGTCCCCAGCTCTCCATGGATTTCCCAGAGAAGATCTACAAGGTCATCGTGTGAACCGAGCCGCTCCACAATGGGCCGGTAGCGCTTGTACACCGAATCCCAATCCTGGCCCGCCATGTCCGCGGTCCAGAAGAAGTCCCTTTGCAGCCTCCAGGCTTCATCGAAAGCCTGTCCCCAGGCCGCCACGGGATCAATGATGACGCGAACTCTGTTGAGTTCCACCTTCACCAGTTCCGCGGAGTCTTCTTCCACCTTCGTCTCGGCAGGGACGGAGGTAACTTGCTTGTCGAGCACGTAAACGATGCGGCTCAGATCACCGGACATCCGGTAACTGTCCACTGCTTTTACGAGTGTTACCTGCTTGCGCTTTGCCAGGTCATAGCGGACCAGTGACGGCGCGGTCTTCTTGTCCTGGAGGGTGCCCCTGCCATCGCCCATAACGCCCGAAAGCTCGGTGTCCAGCCACAACAGTGCGCCGTCTCCAACAGACAGTTCGGAGTAGTTTCCCTGTGGAACGGGCACAGCGATCACCCGGTGAGCCAACCCCTCCGCGTCCACGCGCACGACGGCTGCCTCGCCGTCGTCGGACGTGGTCTTATCCAGCCCCGCCGCGGCGGGGACGTCCTCAAGGGTGTCTATGGAAGGACCAAACGGGGAAGGCGTGTCCGCGGCCAGGGCAACCATGTACGGCTTGATGGGACTAGGGAAGGAGAGGTCGAAGGAGTGGCCGTCGTACACGGGGTCGAAGCTCCTGTTGGACAAGAAGGCAAGGAACTTTCCGTCCGGCGTGAATTTAGGTGACTCGTCGCAGAACCGTCCGTCAGTGACATCGATAATGCCTGCGTCAGGCTCTGCGGGACGCGCGATCCGTAGCTTGCTCCGCGAGCCGAAGGAGGTTACCGGCTCGGACCAGGCCAGCCATTGGGAGTCGCCGGACCACGAGAATTGCTCGATGCTGCCTTCGCCAACACTGACCAGCCGCACCAAGGTCCCAACAGAGGCATCGGCAATAAAGACATCACCGAAGGACGTCCCCACCGCAATCCAGCGGCCGTCAGGGCTGGTTTCCAATGCACTGGTCCGGGTGGGCGCCGGGAACTCAATCCGGAGTTCCGCGGACTCGTCCAATTCCCTAGTCGTCGCAGGTGCGGTTGTACCGCCCGTGGTGTCGGCCGACGGAGCCGCGCCAGCGGAACTCTCATCCAAGCCGGCATCAGATTGACCGCCGGGTGCTTGCGTTACCTGGATGGCCGCCTTTGGCTGGCCCACCAGGTTGGATGCGGAGACCGGCTTGGGAAGAGGTGTTGATTCCTCTGCAGCAGGTGCGGGTTGTTCAGCGTCGGTCTTGGGGATCTCCACCACAGAGGCAAGGCGTGCGGCGATGCGCTTGATGTACAACGCCTCCACTCCCCCATGGTCTGCGATGTAGGCAATACGGCCATCGGTCAGTGGCCGTGGTAGGCGGGCACGGACACCAGGAGTGGCCTCTATGACGCGCGAAGGGCCGTCCTTGTGGCGGAGCCAGTGGATAGTGCCGTGTGACTCCACGGCGCTGGCAGTTCCCGTCACATTGGGGAAGACATCTCCCAAGTGGGCCGAGGTCTTCAGAGGTGCGGGGCGGCGGCCCTGGGATGCCGAGCCAAGCGTGATCTCAACTTTGACGGGCTCCGTCTCGGCATCCAAAGACGACACCATCCAGACTTCGCCCGCCGACTCGAAAACCACCCTGGTGCCATCCGTGCTGGCGTGGCGAACGTAGAAGTCCTCGTGATCGGTATGCCGGCGCAGCCCGGAACCACCAGGGAGCACCGAATAGAGATTTCCGTAGCCTTCATGATCTGAAAGGAAGGCTATCCGTCCGCTAACCCACAGGGGGTCGGTCAGATTTCCGTCAATCTCCTTCGCCAACCGCTCGAACTCGCCATTGCCGTCCGCATCAATCCAGAGCTTCCCGGCAGTACCGCCACGGTAGCGCTTCCACCACGCCGGCTCGCGTGAGAGCACGCTGGCAAGGACCACGGGCTTCTCATCACCAATTTCGGGACCGAAGGCAACGGACTCCACAGGGCCGAAGGGAAGTTCGACGGCGGCACCGCCGTCCAGGGGCAGGCTGTAGGCGTGCGTATGGCGGCTTTCGGCCTGCTGAAAAGCGCTCGTCACCACTACATTCCCTGCGGGCGTGAAGCCCTTGACCTTCGTGGTGCTGTGGCCGAAGTACGTCAACTGCCTGTACCCGCCGCCGTCGACATTGGCTGTGACTACCTCCGGTGACGTGCCAACCACTGTTGTCCAGACCAATTTCTTGCCATCCGGAGTGAAACGCGGGTTCCGGGCCGGCAATTGCTGGGAGGAGACCCGCCAGGCACGGCCGCCTGATAGAGGTGCGATCCAGACGTCGTCTTCGGCCACGAAAGTGACCAGATCGCCGTGCACATGCGGGAAACGGAGGTAGCTGGAAGAGGTCATCATTCGATCATAGTCAAGAGGTACCCCGCAGTTGGGGCATGCGCTGCCGTTTCCACCACAAGCGTCCGCCATGGTGAGATGGGTCATGAGAATCGTGATGTCCGGAGCTTCGGGAATGATCGGGACGGCTTTGTCCGAGTTGTTGACCGCAGAAGGCAACGAGGTGATCCGGCTGGTACGGCGCCCCGCCCAGACGGAAAAGGAAAAGACCTGGGACCCAGCCAGGGGTGAGCTCGATGAGGCCGTCCTGGACGGTGCAGATGCTGTGGTCAACTTGTCGGGCGCCGGAATCGGAGACCGTCCTTGGACCAAACGGCGGATCCAGGTCCTCACCGACTCCCGCTTGGGTCCCACTCAGACACTAGCCGCCGCCATGCGGCGACTTAATACACCACCTGCCATCCTCCTTAGCCAATCCGCTTCAGGGTATTACGGCGCCTCACGTGACGGGATCCTCCGCGAAGACGCCGCCCAGGGCACCGGCGTCCTGGGGCACCTGAGCTTCGAATGGGAACGGATGGCCAGGACGGCGCCCTCCGGCGTTCGGGTGGTCACTCCGCGCACGGGCGTTGTGCTAAGCACCTCCGGCGGAGCCCTGGGGCCTCTGCTACCGCTTCTGAAACTTGGACTCGGTGGGCCATTCGGCAATGGTCGCCAATACTGGCCATGGATCACACTGGCCGACGAAGCACGCGCCCTGGCCTTCCTGCTGAAGGAAAATATTGAGGGTGCCGTGAATGTCTGCGCGCCGCAAAGCGCGGACGTAAACACCATAGTTGCCAAGCTCGCCCAGGCCTTCCACCGCCCGGCGTTTCTTCGCGTACCCCGGCCTGCCCTGAAATTGGTGCTGGGCGGCCTGGCCGACGAACTTGTCATGGCAAACCAGCGAATGGAACCGGCAAGACTGCAGGAAGCCGGCTTTCACTGGTTGCACCCCACCCTTGCTGATGCCATGACCTGGCTGGTCCAGGAAAAGCCGGCTGACAGGGATTGACGGGTTCCAGCTGACGCTGATCGCTAACTATGCCGGGGCGGCGCCCAGGATGGCCGAAATCCGCCAGCGGCCCTCCCAACGCAGCAGTTCCAGCCGGAGCTGCTGCGGGGGACCTGCTGCCTGGTTCCTCACCGTCCCTCCGGATGCCAGGCGTTCCTCGTAGCCGGAAGCACTGGCTGTGACTGACACCAGCAAACGGTCGTCCTGCGGGATTCCGTCAAAGGCCACGTCGGTCAACGTCGTCTGAAACCCGGCGAATACCGACCCGGCGCTATCCAGATAGTCCCGCAATTGCTGATCGTTCACCTCCGCCTGCGAACCGGGCGCATTCACTTGGCCCAAGAGTTCCAACCGCCCCTCTCCCAGTGCGATGTCGCGGACGGCCGACAACGCAGCCAGCGCAATCAAGGGGTCCTGGGATTGAAGACCCTCAGAGAGCGCTGGCGGCAGAATATCAACGGCCGGACTCTCCAGGGCATGTGGAAGACTTCCTGCCGCAGTGGGAACCGCAACGCCGGTCCCGGATCCCACAGGCTGAACGGCCGCCGTCGTGAGCGTGTTCCCCTGCAAGGCCACCCATGAGGCCATGGCAATCAGCACCGCCAGCGCAGCAACCGTCCCGGTTGTCCGGCCCGGCCTGGTGCCGGAACGTCCGCGCCTATGCAACGAGCGGCTCGTGGCCGGACGCCGCATTCCGGACATCCGCGGCAGGGACCACCGCCATGTCCTCAACCAATGCCTAAACCCTCCTGCCGGGCGGCCCATACTCTGGCGCCGGGTCAGCAGTTCAGGGATCACGGAGGCATGCACGGCGCCGGATAGGTCCAGCGACTCGGCAGCGGCGCTTCTGAAGATCGCCATGCCGAATTCCTTGGCCGACGGGCGCTTCCGGACATCACGGTCCAAAGCCGCCTCGAGGGCGGCCGCTAGAACCTTTGGAACTTCGGGAACCAGCAGGGACAGGGGCGGCCGGTTCTGCTCCGGTGCCGGAGGTGTTCCGGTCAGGCAATACCAACCCAGCGCGCCCAGCGAATAGACGTCGCGATGGGGCTGCAGGCTAGCCCGGAGTTCCTCGGCATTACCGGATGCCTCCTCGCTGGGTTCCATGAATCCCGGCGTTCCGAGGCCATGGCCGCGTGGCTGCTCACCTACCCGAGCTGCAAGCCCAAGATCTGCCAGCAAAGGCATCCCCTCCGCCGTCATCACCACATTTCCAGGCGACACATCCCCGTGCTCCACGCCATTGGTGTGCAGATAGTCCAACGCTTGGGCGATGGGCGTCAGGATAGTCACCGCTTCGCCGATCCTCAGCTCGCCGCGGGTGGACACCAAATTTCCCAACGAACCACCCGCGGCATAGTCCATGACGATCGCAAAAGTCTCTTCAGCCTGTCCACCGGTCCGCAGTACCTCATGGACACGGACCAGATGTTGGTGCTTTAGCCCGGAAAGAAGCTGCAGCTCCTTGACCAGGTCCGCAGATTCCGTTGCCTCTGGAGAACGTGCTGCCGCGTTTCCGTCAGCATCCGGAGCCCGGGGGCATTTGATCGCAACCCGGACTCCGTCCCGGTCCCTCGTGGCTAGCCAAACAGTGGCACTGCTGCCATGGCCCAACGGACGGGACAAAGAGTAGCCCGGGACGTGGGGCATTACGGCGTTCGTTCTATCCAGGGTTTCCAGGGTCTCCACAGTTTCCATAGACAAGATGTACCGGACTGCGCGATTTCGTGCAGAAGTTATCCACAGGTAGCGCTCCTCCTCTCCCACGAGGCCCAGCACCCGGGATGCGACTGAGAGCTTCACCACAAAACCATGGCCAGTCTCCTGCTGGGTCTAAGCTTGAACCCATGACTCTTGAGTTTTCACAACTGGGTCTTGCCCCGGATTTCGTTGAATACATGCAGGGCTGGGACCTGCAGCGCGAAGTCCACAACAAAGTTGTTGCGGGCGAGAAGAACAGCACCGTCTTGATCCTGGAGCACGCCCCCGTCTACACGGCGGGCAAACTCACGGAGGACCACGAGCGGCCCTTTGACGGCACCCCCGTAGTTCCCGTGGATCGTGGCGGCAAACTGACCTGGCATGGCCCAGGGCAACTAATCGCCTATCCCATCCTCAAACTCAAAAACCGCGCAGGCATCCGCGATTACGTGGAGCGGCTTGAAGCCATCATGATTGCCGTCATGCAGGACTACGGCATTAAGGCCGTCACATTGAAGGGCCGGGCCGGAGTCTGGGTCCTTGCCGACCACAACGGACCCGACCGGAAGATTGCCGCAATCGGCATTCGTGTACTGGACGGCGTCACCATGCATGGCGTAGCCATCAACTGCAGCAATGATCTGGCGCCCTACGCCCAGATCATCGCCTGTGGCATTACCGACGCCAGCGTCACCACCATGTCGCTGGAAGCCGGCCGGACCATCAATCCTGCCGACATCGTTGACCGCTTCGTTGAAGAATTCAGCAAGCACGAAGAAGCACTCGTTTCCACACCCGAAGGAGCACTCCAGTGACACTCGCACCTGAAGGCCGTAAGTTGCTGCGCGTTGAGCAGCGTAACTCGGCGGTCCCGGTTGAGCGTAAGCCTGAGTGGATCAAGGCCAAGGTCCAGATGGGCCCGGAGTTTGTTCAGCTCAAGAACCTGGTGAAGAAGGAAGGGCTGCATACGGTCTGTGAGGAGGCCGGCTGCCCGAACATTTTCGAGTGCTGGGAAGACAAGGAAGCGACGTTCCTGATCGGCGGGTCCGAATGCACCCGGCGCTGTGATTTCTGCCAGATCGATACCGGCAAACCCTCCCCC